>BNJT01000230.1_pt1 | contig 566565 bp, 866 predicted proteins | sample 8540491 | NCBI WGS metagenome assembly BNJT01 (sample SAMD00202455, study PRJDB9452) | human saliva metagenome | host: Homo sapiens | reverse complement strand
AAGTTTGGCATCTGTGACAAGATAAAAAGGTAATAGCAAGAGTTCCATTATATTCGATGAATACTTGATTTGGGTGATAGATTGTATCTAATTCACGAATTTTTTTCAACATTCAAATCATCTGTAACTATACCAATAAAAGCATGGCGTTCAGCAAGGTATTTATCGTTACATGGAAATCACCCTTGTTCAAGACAGATAATTAACGTGCATGACCGTTTTCTTCCATAAAGGAAGGGTCATTGAGTGTGTCTAAGATTAAAGATGTTTTACCGGAATCGAGAAATCCTTGCAAAAGATATACAGGAGTTGCCATCTTACTTCACCGCAAAGAGTATTTTGATACAGCATGTCTTACCTTATCACCAATGACCGTGATTAAACCAGTATATAAGTAGGGGAACCAATACGGATATTCATCTCCTGGAACATAGTCAAAGAATAACCAGCTTCCATCATGACTCGTGAACAATCACCTTTGCACCGGATGATATGTTCATCTAGTTTCAGAAAGTGCTAATGCGATAATCTTTCTACAGAGTACTTGATTAACTGTCTCGGTCACCGATTGAATGCAGCGATACTTCATCCGCATCGTGTGCCACATGATGGGTGGTGGTGATGATGTGCATGGTCGTGATGACTGCGGCCACAACAGCAACACTCTGCGCATCACAAGTGCTGCTCCCTCGTGCTGATGGCAGCAACATTCTGCATCATCAGTGATGGTCGTCATGGTGTTCTTCATGTTCAGCATGACCGCCGCCACAACAGCGCATTCTTCTTCCTCGTGGTCGTGATTGATGGTGCTCATGCGCCATGATGTTCATGCTCCTCTAGTTCACGGCCGCGGCCACAGCAACAGCAGCACTCTTCTTCTTCCTCATGGTCAGTCATGACGTTCGTGTTCCTTGGTGTTCATGATACAACAACAGCTTCATCAACAACAACCCGCATCCACAGCAGCATTCTTCTTCCTCTTCGAGTTCTGCGAAAGCCATCTGTAGAGACCTTCCATCAGCTTCGATGAGTTAGCTTGACCAGAGAGAGTCATCCCGCTGGAGTGGTGATGATTCTTGCGTCATGGTATGGCTCTCACGGAATAGTTGCGATATCCTCTTTGTAATGTTTCCTTCATCAACGAGTTGAGTTCTCGATAAGATGATTGCAAGCAATGCCGTTGAAATCTGATACATCAAGCAACTCCTTGAAAGTATGCGTAGATTTCGCAGCGCTTTGCGTCTACAGCAGTACTAGAAATCTATTTAGCTATCAAAGCCTTCATGTCTTTTACGCCAGACTGCTATGACGCGATAATGCACCAACTTTTGAGGTCTGATGACGATGTGGTCTTCGTCATACTTCTCGCTACTTCTTTGTAAAGAAACATTACGGAGCTCACCTTAAAGTACAGCAGACACATCTCACTGTTGATTTCATTGACAACAATGCCGGCAGTCTCTTTAAGAAACCATTGCCTGGGCCACTCACACCTCGCCAAAGTTCAGGTTTTCAACAAGAACAACTTTTGACCGTGCATATACTTCTTTGATTAGCTGTACCCATATGGTTTCTGTCGCAGCCCTAAGCCAGAGATAATATCAATCTAAGTCATTTCGTTACCTTCTTTCATTATTATTATATCCTGCAGCTGTCAAATTTCGCAAATAGAATGCCTAATGCGTATCACCAGGTGAAAATGGAATTTTACAATGACATAATCAACACTAACGAATAGTGCGTTTAAATCTTTTCCGCCGCATAGGAGATGGATGATTGAGCGTCTCTGTCGGCATTTCGATTAGGTGTATCCATGATAGAACCTCTACATGGCACGAGCATCTTTTGCCTTCCACGCTGTAGGTGCCTGATATTCAGAGGCACTACCGAAGTATTCTTTCAATGTCAACACCATCTTGCACAACAGTGTTGCCTCGGTGATTCGGTATGGCCGGCAAATAGGGAACCGACACGTAACCATACTTTGCGCCAAAAGCAGTATCGACTTTGCAATATCGCCATTTGGAACGGATACCGCCACTTCGCGCGATGATCGTTTGCGATGCGGCTTCGCACACCAACGTAAACGCCAACCTGCCAACCACCTGTGCCAGCCTACAAGTTCTTTAAGTTTTGTGATACATACTTTTCCGGGACCGATGCCGACTTTGCATTGCGTCGGCACTGCGCTCCAGGATTCACGGGCACCTTCAGTTCCACACGTGTACCTGCAATGACATGTCATCCACATTGGTGTTTTTGATATGTTCTCATCATATTGATGACAGCATTGGAATGACCAGTACAACATCAATTATAACGTATTACAGAATTAACTGATGATTAGCAAGATCAAGAACAAAATTATATTCATTTTCTTTACAACAACACTAATAAAGAAATCAATCCTTTTCGTGCATCATCTCCACAAATGAAGACGACTTTCAAGAAGAAACGATGCAAAATAAAAAATATCCGCTCTCTCAAAGTTTTATTGCCATAGATTCATCGAAATTGGTATCACATATTTGCTGGAACTGACTGGCAGCAAGGCGATGTTTTCCAAATTTGTGTAGTTGTATCGCATTCCAAGAGCAGCTGTTTACAATACATGGTATTAGTTGAATATCTTCATAATCAAAGAGCTGTAAGATTTTCCATAAAAGAGCCACTTTCTTTAAAGATGGGAAAGTTGCGGTATCCTCGCACAATATCCACCTAGGGATATCTTGAAGATATGAGAAAAGTCAAGACTATTTTTAATTTAAATTGAAGTAATATAAAAATTTTCATAAATAACAAGAAAAAGATTTACATAATAAAATGAAAGAAAAGAAGATAGTGGTAACTGGTCTGGCTGCGACAATGAGCTTGGTGATGCTTGCAGGTTTGTAGTATTTGCTTTTTTAGAATAACAACTTATAATTCATATGAGGAACGTGATATATTTTCAAAAGATTAACTATCAAGAAATTAGATAAGAACGAGAGCAGTTGAAGATGTTAGGATCAACTCCTTTTCTTTACGCGGTCAAGAAAAGAAAAATATCCAAGTCATTCATGACCATTGCCAAGATATTATCATGGACAAAGTTGGAGGAAGAAAGATTCGACAGATTCCAATCTACGGATCTTTCAAAATTTCACAGAGACTTCCATACAAGCACTTTGAGTTAATCACATCACAACATGTATGACTTATTGAAATCAATCGTAGACAACTAGAGCCTTAGGTGGTATTGGGGAAGAAACCAGCAGATAAACTCATGTTGGCGCTACACGTAGTACAACAGCCATTAAAAATCAGATTCACTATCGCATAGATTTAGAACATCTAACAGATAGAGATAAAGAGATTCTTCATGAAATTTACTTCTATTTACATACAAAAGAAAACTATACAAAGTTAGAAATGCAATCTATCAAGAAACAGAACGTGGTATCTCAAGAGCCTGCGTGATAACAGTGGTTTAATTCGAAATTTCTTTGGTTGGATTTTTAGTAGTAGAAAAAGAAACAGACATTTTTAAAAGCTGTAGAAGATGTAAAGTACTTTAATCAGTCTTCATCACGCAGAGTCTAATTAAGCAATTTTACGATGATTGTGTTGCGTTAAATCAGGTTCGCTTTGATGTGATATTACAGGACTATAAGGATAATGCGATTCAATACTATACTGTAATTGAAAAGTTATCTAGAAATAGAAGTGAAAGATGATAAAGATGAAGACATTGATGTTTCGCTCACTGCAACAGATGCAGGCAATACCATTAGTATTAGAATCTTCCATACAGAGTTACGTCATTATCAAGAGTTTGGAACGAAGTATATCTGCATCAAAAGGGTGCTGCTTGGAGATGAGATGGGACTAGGAAAACCATTCAAGCGAATTGCGGCGATGAATCATCTATACTCACAGAGGACATCGTTATTGTATTATGTCCAGTCAAGGTGATTACTAAACTGGAGCGTGAAATTGAGAAAACTAACGGACATGCAAGCATATATGTTACATGGATCTGGTTTTAATGATTTTCAAAAGTTGGAAGAGTGATGGTGGCATTGCAGTTATTAACTATGAAGGTTTAGATAAGATTATTTTTGATAAAGATTTTTCCACTCGACATGGTTGTTGTGGATGAAGCGCACTTCGTTAAAAACAGGATGCACAGCGTACACGCAATACAGCGCGAATGATTGAACAAGCTGAGTATGCACTCTATATGACAGGGCACAGCGATTGAAAAATAACGTAGATAGAAATGTGTTACTTTAATTTGAGATGTTTAACCATCCATCGCAAGCGAAGTAAAAAGATATGAAAATATCTAGTGAAAAGCGAGATTTATTTCGCAAGAGAGGTGCACCAGTATACTGTGCGACGTAAGCGTTCTGATGTACTCGTGGAACTGCCGGAATTAACGATTCATAGAGCGGTGCATGATGAATGAGGAGGAGATAGTCTCTTACCAAGACAGTTGAATCCTGGAAACTTTAGGCTGCTATGGAGCATCTTCGGGAGTCTCACTCAATTCTACAAAAGCAGAAAGAATGGTTGAGTTATGCTTACGGGCACTCGGTGAAGGAAGAAAAGGTGAGTCATATTCTCTTATTTCTGAGACGCTATCTTTCGTGACAGATTTACTGTTAGGAAAATCTTTGCCAGTCATTAGTGGAAAATTATCACTGGAGAAACGACAAGAAATTCTCAAGACAGTTTGATGAGCCGGTTGCACGGGTGCTGCCAATACAGATTCATACAGGTGGCATTGGATTAAATATTCAGACGGCAGAGATTGTAATTCTTTTGTGAACCTCAGCTGAAACCGTCTGATGAAAATCTGCAGCAATCTCTCGTGTCTATCGTATGGGACAAATCAATCATGTATTTAGATATAGATTAGTATCTGCAGATACGATAGATGAAGCGATTAGTAAAAACGACTCATGAGAAACAAAATATCTTTAATCAATTTGCGGATGAATCTCAGAATATCAGATCAATTAGAACGAGTTGAAAGAAGATGATGTACAAACGCTAATTCAAAGTGAACGAAAAAAGCTGAATCATTAGAGTAGACAAATAAAACTGATAGTACTATGATAGTCTCCGTAATAAGAACGGTGAACAGGAGGAAACGGGCATGAACAAACAAGTAATGAATCAAATGTGTTGCTGTTGTAATTTAAATGATGTCCGGATGAATGCTGTTTCTGCGTCAGGGGCTGCTTTAATTTACCTTTATTGCAGTGATTCGTAAGCACAATAGTTAATAAAATCCGGGCATATGAATGCATGCTCGGATTTTTGTTTTCGTACCGCTCCATATATTACATGAGAGAAAGAGGAAAATACTATGTCAAATATCAAAAATCAACAACTGAATTAATTGGTCACACACCATTATTAGAATTTACACACTTTGAAAAGGAACTTGGCTTAAAGGCACGTGTTGAAGCTGAAGGTTGAATACTTTAACTTAACCGAGTTCAGTCAAGCGATAGAACTGCATATCAGATGATTGTAGATGCTGGAAGAAGCGAGGGTTATTAAAGCCGGGTTCTACAATTATTGAACCTACATCAGGAAATACAGGTATTGGTTTAGCGCAGTTGGTACAGCGAAGGGTTATCGTGTTATTCTAGTAATGCCAGATACAATGACTGTTGAACGTCGCAAGATGGTTAAAGGTTATGGTGGAGGTTGTATTAACAGAAGGTGCTAAGGGTATGAAGGGTGCAATTGCTAAGGCAGAAGAACTTGCGGCGAGGGCATTGAGAACGCATTTATTCCACAGCAGTTTGAAAATATGTCCAATCGTAAAAGCACATTACTTAACAACAGGACCAGAAATCTGGGAAGATACAGATGGTGAGGTTGATATCTTTATTTCCGCTATCGGAACAGGAGGAACAATCTCTGGTACAGGTAAGTATCTCAAGGAAAAGAATCCAAATGTGAAGGTGATTGGTGTTGAACCGAAAGCAACAAGTGCAGTATTATCAGGTGGTGCACCGGTCCACATAAGATTCAAGGTATCGGTACAGGCTTCATCCCTACAACATTAGATACAGAAATCTATGATGAAGTAATCAAAGTTACAGATGAAGAGGCCTTCACAACAGGTGCTGAAATTGGCAGAAAGGAAGGAATATTAGTTGGTATTTCTTCAGGTTCAGCAGTGCACGCTGCACTTTGAAGTAGCGAAGAGAGAAGAGAATGCGGTAAGTTAATTGTTGTATTATTACCTGACCCAGGAGATCGCTATTTATCAACTGCATTATTCGCAGAATAAATGGAAAAAGTACGAAACACTACTCAATGAACTAAATGAAATTGAAGATAAAGATCTTGCATTAAAAATGCGTATACCAGATCGTACAAATATCATTACGATTTTAAAGCGGTACAAGCAGTGATTTTGCCGGATTATTATCATGCAGGTATGTTAAACCAACAACAGGCTCTAAACTATTTATCAGAAGGTTTACAGAAGGAAATTCAAGCATCTCTACAGTTTAAGGGTGCTGATTGTTCAATCTGTGGAAACTTAAGAGATATGTTTTTAGCAGAGTTACCACTATTAAGCGTTCAGTCTTAACAGATATCCAAGCAATCTATGATGGTGATCCGACAGCTAGAACCAAGTCAGAGGTAGTCATTGCATATCCTCGGCTTCTATGCAATCTTTATCTATCGTATTGCACATGTTTTATATAAGTTAGGTGTTCCATATATTCCTCGTCTTATGGGCAGAATATGCACATGAAAAAGACAGGTATTGATATTAACCTCGGTGCGACAATTGGTGATTACTTCTGTATTGACCATGGAACTGGTGTGAGTCATTGGGTGAAACAGCAGAACTTGGTCACCACGTGAAGTTATATCAAGGTGTTACACTTTGGTGCAAAGAGTTTCAAAGTAAATGAGAATGGCGAACTTGTGAAGGGTGGAAAGCGTCATCCAAAACATTGGTAATAATGTAGTTATCTATGCCAATGCCACAGTTCTTGGTGGTGATACCGTAATTGGTGATGGTTGTGTTATCGGAGCGAGTGTATGGATTACAAAATCTGTAGAAGCCGGCACAACTGTATATTTTAATCCAAATAAATCAGCATAAGGGGTACTCAAAAGGAGTACCTTTTTGTATAATATGCATATGAATACACAGCTTGCAGAAAAATACGGAATGCAGAGCATTTTAACATTTTCCGATAAAAATAAAACTCATAAAAGACTTAAGTATCCAGTATCCTAGCAGTCATTACAGAAACTGTAATGGGATTTATTGATACGGCAATGGTTGGTGCACTGGGTGCATTAGCCTCTGCTTCAATTGGTCTTGTGATGTCGAGTACACGCTATTTGGAGAACTCATTAATAGTGTAGCGATTGGATTCTCTGTACAGGTTGCTTATGCGGTAGGTGCAGGGAAAGCTTGAACGTAGTAAAAGGATATTTAAAGGTTCCATTTTAACCTCACTGTTCATTTCATTTCTAATTGCAGGAGTCTGTTATGTGGGCACATGTTGCTCCATCATGGTTGCAGGCCCAACCAGAGATATGGAAAGATGCAACGAATTATCTTGGGTTATATGCAATCTTCCTTCCAATTCGTCAGTTAAATTACCTTGTGAATAGTATGCTACAGTGTGCTGGGGATATGAAGACTCCAAGTAAGATGGCTGTGTTCATGTGTATCTTGGATATAATTTTTCAATTTTCATTTTGATTTTTTTCCATCTCGAATGATTTCCATCTTTGGTTTAGAGATATGGGTGTATGGAGCTAATTTAGGTGTATTAGGGGCACAACTTGGCACATCACTTGCAGTATGTATTTGCACAGTAATTTCTTTCAAGGTAGCCTTAACAAAATCGAGACGAATTACACATCAAGGAAATTGCTGGAAATTGGTTTGCTAGCAAGGATGTTTTTATCTTCTGCTTGGAAGATAGGGATGCCTAATGCACTAGCACAAAGTGTATTATGTATGGGACAAATTGCGTCCACCAAGATTATTTGCTCCACTTGGGACAGTTGCGATTGCAGCCCCATTCCTTCGGTAATACAGTAGAGTCAATTTGTTATATGCCCGGATATGGTATCGCTGACAGTAGCTACAACATTAATTGGCCAAGCGATTGGTGCTGGCAAGAAAGATATTGCGAAAGACTTTGCTAATATCATTACACTATTGGGTATGGCTATTATGGGTATCCTTGCAATTATATTGTTTTTACATCTCCGATGATATTTGCAATATTAACGCCAGATGTAGATGTACAACAACTTGGTGTAAACGTAATTCGTGTTGTCATGCTTGTAGAGCCGCTCTTTGTCTGCATCCATCGTTATTACAGGTGTATTACGAGGTCGTTTGGTGATACAGTAGTACCATTTATTTTTAAAACCTGTTAAGTTTATGGGGGTATTCGCATTACGTTAGCCTTCTTCTTAGCGCCAATCATGGGTCTTATGGGTGCTTGAGCTTTGCAATGACGATTGATATTGCGATAAGAGGTGTATTATATTTAATTCGGTTATATAAGACAAATTGGTTAAGTGGAGTTGGAGGTTAGAAGATATGCAGACAATTATCGTTGTGTCCGTAGTAGCTGTTTTATTGGTTGCACTGATTATATTCTTAGGATGGCCACATAAAATAGATGCGACAAGAAAAAGATTTATACACCACTTATTTCAAAAACGTGTACGTATTCTGTGTTATTTCTGATCTACACTCTCAAAGTTTTGGTAAAGATAATGAACGTATTATTCGTATGGTAAAATAAACATAAACCTGATTTAATTGTTTTTTTCCCGGTGATATCTTTACGCCTAGGGGAGATAACGAAAAGTATGCTTGCTCTCATGCATGCATTGAGTGCATATCTGCGAGTATATATTAGTGGAAATCACGATGAGATGTTAAAAGAGAAGTTACATGACTATGTGATTGCGATGCGTTCAGATGGAGTGCATGTTCTTCTTGATGATAGTGAAGTGATGAATATCAATGGTCAATTATTAGAAATGATTGGTCTAACAGATGGTGGCCCTAAGATGGATAAGACAGTAGAGGAGGTGGATTCTCTCTGTATGACATCATATTATCGAATCCTTTTATCGCACCGCCCCCATCATGTAGCGTTTTATGAGCAACTGCCAGTCAATTTAATTATCAGTGGCCATGCACATGGTGGCCAATGGGCAATTCCATTCTTAAGACAAGGATTATATGCACCACAACAGGGACTATTCCCTAGATATACTCATGGTATCAAAAACCTTGATGGACGACTCTTATATATTTCAAGAGGTTTTGCGACTGGAAATAAGTTCTTTGTTCGCTTATATAATAATCCTGAGTTAGGATTTATTGATTTATTACCAATTAACGAAAAACGATGAGCGCTGGCTCATCGTTTTAGTTCTTCTCTTTTGATAGAATACTCTTTTCCAAACGGGAATTTTCTTCGTCTTGGATTTGGTTGTGCCAAATGTAACGACGTGTTACACGGCTGCTTAGTAAACAGATAATTTCATATGGGATTGTATTTAGTTCTTCGGCCATTTTTTCTAGTGAGATGTGCTCGCCAAAGATTTCAACGACTGTTTTAACTGGCACTTCGTGTTCTAAATGAATCATTACTTGATCCATACATACACGTCCTACAATCTCTGCGTATTGACCATCAACATATACTTTTCTGCCTTGATTAGCACGGATAAGGCCATCTGCATATCCGATTGGTAGGGTAGCGATGATTTCATCATCTTTAGCAGTATAAGTAGCACCATATCCAACTGTATCGCCTGCATGCATGTGCTTTACCATAATAATTTCACTCAGAAGTGAAATTGCTGGTTCAAGGGATTTCTCATAAGTGGAAATTCCATACAGTGAAATACCGATACGGCATGCATTGGATATATCTTCTTTAAAGAATGCTGTTGCGTCACTGTTATCACAATGTACCCAAGGGAAGGAGTAAGAGAAAGACTCTACTGCTTCTTTAAATTTAGTAAACTGCAGATTTGTGAGATCTAAATCACTATCTGCACAACAAAAGTGTGTGAAGATACCTTCCATATCACAGTTAGCAGCTTGAAGTTTGTTGAAAGCTAAATGCAGTTCGTCAATTGTGCGAAAGCCAATACGACTCATGCCAGTGTCCATCTTAAGATGGACATGTAAACCTTCACAGTTTTGTCTGGATAGCACTATCCACCCATTCATTAGAGAAAGCGGTACAAGAAATACCTTGTTTAATCAAAAACAGGGAATATCACTAGCTTCTGTAGCTCCAAGGATTAATAATTTGTCCTCATAACCTTCATTACGCAGGACAAGTGCTTCATCCAAAGAAGATACAGCAATCATCTCTGCACCGCTTCTAATACTGCACGAGCAACGTGAATATCTCCACAACCATATGCATCTGCTTTTTAAAAACAGCAATCACTTTTTTTCTGACAGATATTTTTAATTTGATTAAGTTACGTTCAATCTTGTCTAGATTGACTTGCATCCATGTTTTTTTCTATACATATGACACCTCTATAAAATGACGGATTGTGTATAACCAATATATATTCCGATTAAGCGGAACGCCAAACTAAGTATACCTGAAACATCGGCAGATGCCATACTACGTAGCCATGCTACAAAGAATACGCCAACGAAAGAGAAATTACCGCTTAATAAAAGAGAAGCAAATCTAGGAACGGAATATACTGACATCATATCTCCAAGAAAGATTGCAAATGTTGTCATGATGGCACCGACAACCATAAATCTTGTATGAACACCTTTACCAAAAATGTTTTGATTACAGAAGCAACTCCATATCCTACTGCCACAAACATTGCTGAAAATGAAACATGAATAAACGATGTAATCAATCCATATAATGAGCCAAATAGTATGGCAGCGATAAATCCAGTGATAATCGCAACAAGTAAACGCTGATTATTATCTAAATATCTTGCGTTATAGATCTTCATACGAAACCTCCATAAAACTTCTATTATTGTAGCACATTCACACACCAAACTTCATTGTGGGTTTTATAATCACTAGTATGTAAACCTTTAAAGAAGACTCATAAAGTTTTTTTGAAAAAAATTTAAAAAGGGAATTAAAAAGTGTTGACGATAAAAAGTCACCATGCTACTATATTAAAAGCATTCCACAAAAGAGGAATGTGAGGGATAGATGGAGGTTTAGCTCAGTTGGGAGAGCATCTGCCTTACAAGCAGAGGGTCAGCGGTTCGAGCCCGTTAACCTCCACCATTTTTTTGCCGACTTAGCTCAATTGGCAGAGCAATTGATTTGTAATCAATAGGTTGTAGGTTCGATTCCTATAGTCGGCACCATTTTTATTGGAGACGTAGCGAAGTGGCTAAACGCGGCAGACTGTAAAATCTGCTCCCTCTGGGTTCGGTGGTTCGAAACCACCCGTCTCCACCATTTACTGATTGATGCATCGAGTGATGCTTACGAGTTGGACTTGATTATTGGGGGTATAGCCAAGCGGTAAGGCAAGGGGACTTTGACTCCCTCATTCGTAAGTTCGAATCTTACTACCCCAGCCATTTAAGATGTCTCGGTAGCTCAGACGGTAGAGCAACTGACTTTTAATCAGTGGGTCGAGGGTTCGAGTCCCTTCGAGACACCACTTTAGTAAGATATGCGAGTGTAGTTCAATGGTAGAACGACAGCCTTCCAAGCTGTATACGTGAGTTCGATTCTCATCACTCGCTCCATAACAAAATAAAACCGCTTAAATAGCGGTTTTTCTTATGCTCTGGTCAACTTTTTGGTCAACTTTTTAGACAGTTTTTCGATAATATTTAACATTTCAGCATCTGTTTGCTCTAAAAAGATGTGAATACGTATTTAGAGTAATGTCAATCTTGCTATGGCCAAGATGTTTTGAAACTGCAATGATGTTGCATCCGTTACTAATTGCATTGGTGGCGAAGCTGTGACGTAAACCGTGTATTGTTACTTTTTGATTAATTGTAGCTGCTTTTTTTCTTGGCTCTATCAAATTCACGCTGGATTCCTGAGATGGATAGCGAGTGTTCAGAGCCGAATAAGTAAACTCCATCTACATCTAGCAATGGTTTAATTGTATCTATCACAATGCCTGTTAAATTGATTTTTACAGGGGCCTTCCTGTTTTTGTGGGTAATTCTCCATTCGAGAAATGTTTGATTGATTTAACGATATTTGCTGTACGTTCTACAACGTTTATATCATCATGGTGTAAAGCCATTGCTTCACCACGTCTACAACCGGTCCAATACAAGAAGATGAAGAACTTTTTATAAATTTCTATTTCAACGCATTTTAAGAATGAATTGAATTCTTCGATAGTCCAAACCTGCTGCTCTTCCTGGATTTCTCTAGGGCGCTTTAGTGGCTTTAGAACATGATCAACTGCGGGCAGTCCATAAAAAATTTATTAGCATAGTTAAATACAGCTCTGACATATTGCACAGTTGTATTTTTAGTTCTGAATGCATACTTATCATTTTTTGATAGATTTGCTCTCCATGCATCTAATTGCAATGGAGTTATTTTTTTTATTGGTTGTTCATAGTATTCAGAAAAATCTCTGAACAAAGTGAGTTCTTTTAATCTGCCGCATTGTATCGGATGATTCAATGCTACTCATATATTGCTCTGCCATTTCTCTAAAAGTTAACTCACCGGATGTATCTTGTGTTAATCGCTGTGCATCTGCTTCAGCATGTAATGCGTCGCGCTTCGTTGCAAAGCCACGCTTCTTTTTCCATGATACTTTATTCGTAATTGGGTTTTTACTTTAAAAACGTAATACCAAAGCCCTGTAGACTTATCTTTTGCGACTGACATATAAACCTACTTTCTAGTTTAAATACAAGTCATTTTTGTACCGTAACATAATTTCAAAATTATAATTTGTTGAGTCTTGTTCCCAAATCGGATTTCCAATATCATTTTTCACTAAGTTTTTATATTTTCCACCTTTTATCTCGACTTTTACCCAATCAATGGTATGGATAATTTTTAACAAACCTTTATTCTCTGTTTTTTTGGAATGTAACCTATACAGATATACTCGCCATTCGAATTCTCTGCCAGAACTTTAATTGCGTTATGATCGTACGCGTTGTCCGGCTCTGGCTCAAGCGCTGCATTAATAGTTAAAGGCTCATATTTCCAAATTCTATCAGTGATAAATTCTTCATCTGCCTTTTTTTGCACTATATGACCATTCATCTGTTTTTTTGGAATTCATCTGCCTGTTCTAAATTCTTTATTAATGATTTGATATCTTTTTCTTTATAGTTTGTTCCGAAAACAGGGCAACTGAAGTATTCATAATTATCTATGTTATTCGCTGTTTCCTTATTGGTCTGCTGGATTTGTTGTTTGTTTTCGACTGTTACAGATTCATTGTCGATACTTGTTGCTTTATGTTGAATTATTTCTGAATTTTTTTAGTTGTTGGCAATTTACCAATACGTAATTTTTTTCCATAACTTTATATCAATAAACAACAGAAATGCTGTCAGCAAAAGTGGAATAATATAAGAACTATTGAAGCCCTTGGAAATCTGAATTGTTGCACCAAGAAGCAATAATGCTGTAAATGATGAAAGGATAATAAATAAAATCCAAAGTAATATTTTTTTGATTGACATAATATATTCCCCTAGAACTTTCTTCTAAGTTCTATAACTTTTTCCTATGATTGTAACAGGTTTATCCCGGATGTCGGATTGGCTGAAAAACATTGGTGGATATGATGGGTTTAATGAATGAAGAATAATGCCATCATTATTTTTAAATAATTTCTTACAACAAGCTTCATCTCCATTAACTTTTTGCAATCACGATATCACCATTATTAGCGTCTGATTGGCTTTTAACGATAACGATATCATTTTTCGTTTAAATCTGGCTGCATCGAATCACCTTTAATTCGCAATGCTAAGTATGTTCCTGCTTTTGCTAATTTTTGGATCTATTTCTTCCCATTCATCTGGATCATCATAATTAACTTCTTCAATTGCCAAATTAGGAATGCCTGCTCTACTTGTTCCAAGAATAGGAATGAGAGAGCCTTTTTTAATTTTGTCTTTCCAGTTATGACCAAATTTAGACATAGAAGAAGCGGAATAGTGCGCTTGTACATCTTCTATTGTTGGAGTAAACATATTATCTTCGGCTAGTTTGGAATAAAGCTCATCATCTGTTTTATATTCCGATGTTCCCTGTAGCCAATCAGCTTTTTACGCCAAAGTAATTGGCTATCTTCTGTAACTTTTCGTATTTAGGAGATGATTTTCCTCTTTTCCAATCGCTGAATGTTGACGGTGGAATTCCTGTTGCTTTTGCGACATCTGAACTTTTGACACCTGTTGAGTTTAATAATTCTAAATATCTTTCGTACATTTTGCGGTCTCCTTCCAAAAATTTAGAAAACCTAAAAAATATGCGTTGACAATTTAGAAATCCTAATATATAGTAATAATGTAGTTAGGGAAATCTAAATTAAAAAACACCTATTTTATATATATTTTCTTCATAAAGTTAATTATATATAGGATTTCCTAATTACACAATGAAATATATAAATTTTTCTAGAAAGGAGTGAAGAAATGCAGCCAAGTTATGAAAAATTTGAAGATTTTTTTGAAACAAAAAAATGTATCAGTCAGCACAATTTGCATAGAAACCGGAATACCAGGAAGTACATTCCAGCGATTGGAAAAAGAAAAGTTACCCTAAGGTAGCAAAATTATACAAGATAGCGAATTACTTCGGTGTTCAAATGGAAGATTTATTAAGTAGCACAGGAGATTAATTAATGCGGTTATTTGATTTGATTGAAAAACAAGAATATCAGTAACAGATGCTTTTTAGAAAGAAAAAAACGGAAGCGAAGAATTTGTACTCTTCTTGATAGATGACCATATTTACATCGCTGACTCGAAAACAAAAGAGAGTCCGGGCATGTGGACTCCATCGATAGATGATTTAAAAGCTGATGATTGGTGTTTCTTAAATTAATTAATGGAAAGGAGTTGCAAGATGCGTATACACAACAACGCCGAACTGGTTCGAATGCCTTACCTTAAGAAAACGGATGTTGGAAGGATTTCGGGATATACAAGAAAAGACCTGAACACACTGTTTGATACGGCACAGGAAATTGACAAGAAAGAATTAGGCATTAATCATTTGTTCTCTTATAAGGTAAGAACAAAGACCATAGCAAAGCTAATGGGGTATTCATTAAAAAGAATTGATGAATATGTATCCACAAATTAAAAACGCTCAGTCCGTCGAAAGTCAGAGCGCTCATTAAGTGGCTTTTTATTGGCCACTCTCATTATAACAAATTAGAAATGGAGAGTAAAACATGAAATCAAAAAAAGAACGTAATTAACACGCTTGAAGAAATTGCATTTCTAGCAATGTTTATATGCTTTTTTTCGTAGGAGCGTTTTTATTCTTTATAGGTATCGACTTATGAATTCACTAATTGCTAATAAGTTACATCGATTAAAAGGTGAGCCTGTAGAGAAATTATTGATAACGATGTTGTTATTTTAAATGATGATCAAGCTGAAGCTGCATTGCAATTTGAGTTATCAAAACTGGATGAATTTCAAAAAGAAAGTGAATAAAGGATATGAAAAGAAAACAAATTAAAAAAATAAAGCAATTGACCAGTCTGTTAGAAATGAAAATCTAGCGGACAAGATATACAGTCTCATCGAAAAGAAGGAACAACAATGGTTGATTTCGAGCGCGTAATGAGACGTGTCAGAAGAACAGTGAAGGAGAACATTAGATTATGACAATCGTTGCAGGGAAGATGCTTTAACAGAGGGCTAGAGAATAATGTGGTAACACTTAAAGATGATGTAATCCGAATTCACAGTTTCAACAAAGATGGATTAGGAATCTATCGAAATGAAACTAACGACATAAACAAGAGTTCTGCATCATTTGTAATGAACCTAAACAAACATGATTATGATGTGCTATCCAAATTTGAACAAATCAAAAATCAAGAAAGATGGAGAAACAATCAAATGCACATCTGGAATTAGTAACTTTCAATTTCAAAAACAACACAGATATGTATGAAACGCATGCAGCAATTAAGGACCGAAAGGAAATTGGATTGAATCTTAAGGTTTTTGAAAAAAAGCCGCATCGCTTGTATCGAAGAAAAACGGAGTATTGATCCATTCGAATGGAGTTTGTGCATATGATGAAGAACTTCAATTTCTTTATAAGAATACCCAGAAGTTGGATATTGAAAACTCAAATACACGCACCGATTGATGTGCTTAGATTAAGAGAAAAAGACATTGATTACGTTATCAAGGCAAACAACAAAAATCATTATGTTGCAATCTGCCGGCGAATTAATCTATTCGAGTCTATTCGTTAAGACAAATGAAAACTTAGCAGGGTTTGATCCAAAAACTTGATGGTGAAATCAAAATTGAAAAATGCCGAAGGGTTCAAAAATATTCTTACACAAGCCGCGGGGTTTAATAGCGATATTTATCTTGAAATTAGCGGCGTTGGAGAGTTGACAATACAAACAATCATTGCAGGTGAGGACCCACGTGTATACACAACAAAAACTCAAGGTAGAAACAAATCTACTTGCATGCAGACGTGCCTTCTCGATTGCCGGCATCTTGAAATGCTTAAACGCAATCGAAACAACTGGACCGGTAACGTTGCATAAGTGATAAGATGCTTCGCATTGATGGAGATAACGAATTTGTAACGTTAGCGGCGATCCGTACGCCTGAAGATGTAGCAATCGCAATTATGGAAAAATGGAAGGAATTGAATAATGACAGAATTAAATGAAGAAATCATCCAGGAAGAGATGGATGAAAGTGTTGAATCATCTGATGATATTTTCAGGATGATTGAAACAAGCCAGAGCAACTAAAATCAGATAAGAAAGAAATCAAGAAGAGTGATACGAAGAAAAGAAGAAAAAAAGGAAACGAAAGCAGAACCTGAAAAGTTATATAAATTTCCGTTCCAGATTTATTTTGCAGGCACAAATCACAATATGACAGGAGCATTCGAAGAAAATCGTGAGTATTCTGCAAAAGCAGATTACGGACATCATGCTTGCAAACCACTTCTACGAATTTGCTGGCACTGTAGATTACGATTACATTCAAGAAACAAATACACTTGTAGCAATGTTTATGCAGCACAAGAAAGGATAGTTTATGAAAGTTAAATATACTTTCTATATCGTTGGCGTTGGTGGTACTGGCTCACTATTTGCAAGAGATCTACCGCAATTATTAATTGGTACAAATCATAAAATGGTCTTGATTGACGGTGATATCGTCGCAAAAAAGAATGTGGCTAGACAATCTTACCAGCTGCAAGATGTTGGATTGAATAAAGCTATCGCATTGGCCAAGAAGATTAACAGTTTCTACGACATACAGTGTGAAGCAATAGATAAGTACATTACATTAAATGAATTGGCAGAACGTATCAAGAAAGATTCGTCAGTGCCGGTGATTATCGGTTGTGTCGATAATGATGCTACAAGAAAACTGCTTGAAGAAACGTTCAAGAAACAGAAAGCAGCTGTATATATTGATTCGGCCAATAGCGCATATTCCGGAAATGTTTTTGTTACAGTGAAATCAAATAAGGACATACATGGAAAGCTACGAAGTGAAGTCTACGATTTAAAAAATGATAAGAAACCAACTGATAAGAGTTGCCAAGAATACGTATCTGAAGGAAATCTACAGTATATGGTGACCAATGCAAAGATGGCAGTCTGTATCCTGGAGCATTGTTTCAACTTGATCACAGATGAACCGGTTCTTTCGGGGGTGACCAAAATTGATAGATTTTGCGGAAGTACATTACTGAAGAAATACAGTCAGATTTTAGCAAATTACTGTATGCGATACATGAACGTTCTTCAGATGATGGGTTTTCTGAATTGATGGATGATGACTTTGATTTTAATTTCTTAAAAGACCTTGCGCTAAGCTTCTGTTCAACACTCCTTTGTGGGTATGAAGCAGAGGATTTATTCGGCGGAAATTTACCACAAAAAAGACTGATAAATGAAAATATAAATCCTATTATTTATAAATTTCTAACATGTTTCTTTTGATGAAGAAGATTTTTGAAATTGATGCAATTTCCGGAGATAGTACAGGGGTATCAAATTATTTTTTTAGAAAAAGTACTACAGAAATCCAAATGATGTAGCACTGCAATCAATTGCTGAAGATATCTCACGATGGTTTGATGTGGATATAAAGAATGAAAAATACATTCCATTTGATGAAGAATATCCTGATGAAGCCTACGGCGGTGCGTGTATCATACGGTTTTCAGAAAGTTGTGATTCTTCATTAATAGAAAGCTTCATGAAATTTCTACCATTTGCATATACAGGTAATAACACGTGGTCAGCATATACACTTGGCGACTACGAAGGATATAGTTTCTGTATAAATATTGATTCATGGAGTTTTGATAGTAAGCTTCTAAAACTATTGGAAACAGTTCCAGCAAATCAACATAACGATGTTACACACAATGTAGATAGATTCATTAATATTCTTGACATACACAGAGAAGACTATCAAATGTGCATGGGTAATGAACAAATCATAGAAGATATCATTCAATCGTTCTGTTCTGAAATGGAGGTGATTCTATGAGTCAACTTATATGCAGAATTTCAAATAAAAAAATCCTGATGTAGAAATTCTAAAAAGTCGATCATGGAAAAGAAATTTGGAAATCTGTATCAGTGGATACGTTTGTTAGAAAAAAATTGAAAAAAATATGCTTATAAAAAAAGACAAACATCCCAAAAGATAAGCCTGTAGCTTGTGAATGTTGAAATCCTAGCGATTTCACTTAACCAGGTGATTTATAGACAGCCTGAACATAGACGTATTGTTACATATGCTGGTAAGGCATACACAATCAATTTTCCAAATGCAATCTATCATGTGAAATATACATCAGAAAAAGTAACAAGCATCAGCATGTATACATATATGCAATATAGAGGAATCGAGACAAAGTTATACAGATTTCCAATGCCAAACATGACGATGTCAGAAAAAACATGTGTATAGGCACTGCTGATAGAAAAAAATCAAGACAGATGTATTTGAAACGGTTGAATCAATCGTAGATAGTCAATATACGCATGATAGCGTAGACAATCTGAAAAAGACAGTGTCTACCATCAAATGGTTTAGACACTTAAAAAACAATCATCTGCAGCGTAGTGATTTAAAAGAAGCTATATGCAATTTGAAAGATTTAGTTAGATGAAAGGATAAGAAAAAATGTCAAAAGGAATAAAAGCGTTCCTACTTGACACACAAATGGATAAAGACGTTCGGTCAATAGAAGCACGTTATGGACTGACAGGTTACGCAATATTAGTCAAACTCTGGACTATGATCTATCGAGATGAAGGCTATTACTGCAAGTGGGACGACGACACAAAAGTACCTATTCGCCCTGAGAAATCAGGGGCTGATAAAAAGAAGGTCGAGCAAATTGTAGAGGAGTGTTTTGCGACGAGGATTGTTCTCTTCGGAGATATACAACCAATTCTTAGTCCTCACTTCTGCTACCATCCAAAAGCGTTTTCTTCAATACAAAGCACGTGCAAAATTTGTAGAGATAGAAAAGTGTTTTCAGTGTGTCAATTTTTCACAGAATGAATACAAAAATATAAGAATTGTAGACAATATTTCAAAAAAATGCTGACATTTCCGCTACTACTAGATTAGACATGATTAGACTAGATAAGACTGATGATGATATAGGCGATTGCGTTGATTTGAAAAGAATCGAGATGTTATTAATTCAACCAGTTCAAAGAGAAATAGAAGTTTTAAATCCGTGTATGGATAATCAAAATATTGTAGACAGAATCAACCGTACAAAAGAATCGTTGCTGCATGTATTTGCTACCATCACAGAACCATCTGTGATTGCTGGAATTAATCGATGTTCAGATGAAGAAATCAATCAAGTATGGATGCGAGCGTGTGAAGTTTATGGATTAGAACCTGGTATTGAAAAACAAGTATTGAATCCGGAAGGATACATGCTTGCAGTAATAGAAAAATAAATTTAGGAGAATATAAAGTGATAAATAATTTAGCAGATGCCTTCCGGAGAGCGTTTAAAAATATTTATGAATCTCTAAAGGAAGAAGAAATTCGAATTGTTAAGAAAGGTAATCGCATCACAGCTGCTTACTACGTCGATGGGAAATGCGTGAGACATGCAAATTCTAAATGTTCAAAAGAAGATAACTTTGATTTCGAGTTTGGATCAAAACTTGCATTCAAACGAATGTGGGGTGATCCAAATGCTTAAAAAGTTAGGGTGTTTAGGAACTGTATTTCCAAGCGACAAAGCACTAAAGCGAAAGTCAAAAGATGAATTGATAGATATGCTTCATCTTGCAGAACACAATTATCAAGTACAAGTTGAAGCAAATATCAATCAGTACAAGATTCTGAAAACATATCTTCAAGATTATAGCTACGAGGATTTTATAGAAGATAGTCAGTAAAGCACAAACAGAAAGCAGCGAATAATGGAATACATTAATGTAGTAATTGGAATAATAGCGCTCTTATTATTCATCGTATTCTGCTGTCTGCGTTGGATTGTTTCTGTGTGCATGCATCATAGCAACATTCATAAGAGCGTGGGTTATGCTAGAAGAATTTATCAATAATGGATTCAGGTGGTGAAGATAATGAATGAAGCAATAAAAGATTTTTTTGATAAAGATAATGTCAGCATTTCCACATAGTTTCATTAAATACTATGTATATGGCGGATTTGAAATTATTTTGGATAGTAAAAGTAATTTTTTTCTTCTCACTGGAAAATGTTGACTCTGATTGCGAATTAATTCGGAGACTTATTTCTTCTGTAAGCAGGTGTTATAAAACAGAGCCGTATGAAAAAGAATGGAGAAACAGAAGATATCAAACAGAATTGATGACTTCATTTAATAAATTTTTAGGAACTAATTTCACTGAAGATGATTTTGAATATATCTACATATCTCGGCAATGGATGCAACAAACCAATTGCAATTAAATTCATTGAAAGTGGATACGATCTAAATGTGCTGAAACGATTGATAGATGAAAAGAAAAAAGAAAATAGATTGGAGTGAAGAATGATGAACTATCAAGAAATCATTGATACATATAAACAAGCAATTTCAGCGTATGGTGAGAAAGCACAGAAGCTAATGGCTATCGAAGAAATGAGTGAACTCACAAAAGAAATCTGTAAGGGACTTTAGGGGAAGCTTAATCGAGAACACTTAGTTGAAGAAATAGCAGATGTGTTAATCATCTGGATCAAATGTTACTACTATACAAAATTGGTGGTGAAGAAGTTGGCTTAATGCGTATAAAAAAGGTGGAACGATTAAAAGAAAGGTTAGAAAAGCAGAATGATGAAATCAAGTGATATGGAAAAAGTGGAAACGATATTAAAACAAAATAAAAATATTTAAAAAGTAGATATTAGATATATTCTTCAAGCAAAACGAGAAGGAATAAATGATTCATGTGTAAGAATTAATCGCCGTTTTTACGAAATTGATGAAGATTTAGTTCAAATAGTTTTTAGAAAAAAATTTAACTCTGAAATAAATGGATATATAGAAGAGTTAAAACAACTTGGAGTTGAGTACGTAGATGAGACAGCTTAGACGTTTGCAACGGACCAAAAGGATACCTTCGGAAGACTGCTGATAAACATGGGCGAGAAATCGTTAAGCCATTCATTAAGAGTGATTTCGATGAAATGGTTAGATGTTGTTTTAAATCATCGTGATAAGCACGCTCCTGAATCCGGAAGTATCGTGTGTGGTATCGCAACTATATTCTGCTAATCCCGGGAGTAAACACAGGAAATAGAATTGAAACTCTTATCGAATTAACACCTAGAGATATCGCTGGCGGTCAATATACGTGTGTAGAAATGAAAACAGGGAAGGTACAGCAATTTACGATGAATGCAGATGTGTACGCAACCGTTAAAGAGTATATAGAGCGATATGGTATTCAGCCGAATGAATATATCTTTGAGTCAAGACAGGGCTTTAAAGGATACCCAATCACGCGTCAGCGAGCTTGGAGAGTTATAAAACAGTTGGCTAAAGAAGCAGGTATTGAATATCCGGTTGCTTGCCACAGTTTACGAAAGTCATACGGTCGCTGGTACTGGGACAGTACTCACGACCTGCTAACAACACAGAAGCTGCTGATGCATGAGAGTGCTGCGGAAACAATGCTCTACATAATGCTTGAACCATCAGACATCCAAGATGTTAGAGAGTCTATCAACCACACTGAAAAAAATGGGGATAGAAAAATAACATTCTTGCATGTGATAAAAAAACAATACAAATTTATGCGTGAGTGTAACATTCGATTTTTGTAACACTCAAAAACAGAAGAAAACAAGATAAAGCAGTATTGATAAGCGTTATTAAGAAAATAAGGCTTTGAAATGAGAGTAACATAGTTCTGATTCTGTTACACTCACAAGACAATAGAAAAAGGAGAGAAAAATGTATTCAATTCAAACACAAAAATAAAGACACAATTTTATTACAATCCAAACATTAAGAAGCTTTTATGTTATCGATAAGAAAATAGACAATAAGCTTCAATATGAAGTGCGTGCAAAAAAATAGATAATGATGATTGTTTGTTGGGAAGATATTCAGACAAGGTGGTAGCACAAGAAGTTATGAACGATTTAATCGGTGATAGCTATTGGAATGATACAGGTGTGTTCTGTATGCCGGAGGGTGAATAATGATGATTGCCATTTTATCCTTCACGTGTGAGTGTTCTTTGGAGTGTTTATTATGGTTGCAACGAGAATTGCAGGTGTAGATGACAATGACTAAGAAAGAAGAAATTGAACTGGCCATTCTATATAGAAAAAGAAATAACTTAGAAAAGAAATAGCAAGAGTAAAGGCAGCACATAAAAGAAATGAATATGCGGAAGTTAACACATATCAACTCTTTGTACTTGAAGATCGCTTGCGTTGGGTAGAAAAAAAGATAGCTAGAAGGAAAGACATGATTACAATTGAAGAACTTAAGAACTATAGATATCTTCAAATGCAGGCACAAGCTATTCAAGAACAGATTAGACAAATGTATTTTCCAATTTCTTCTCCACAGTTGTCTCAAATAGGAACGAAGTCAAATGTTCCTGGAGATCCAACGCGGCAGGCTTTCTACAAGATTGAGAGATTAAATCATGAACTGGAAGAGAAGGTTAATGAAATAGCGGTTCAGATGAAAACGGATTCTTGATTGGGTTGATACGATAGACAATCCGGAAATCCAAATCATTATTAGATGGCATTTCATGAATGGCCTAAGCTGGAAAGAAACAGCAAGAAAGATTTATTCAACATCTGATTCTGATAGCTGCAGAAAAAAATTCTATAGATATTTTGAAAGTGTCCGCTAGTGTCCGCCAATGTCCGTTTTATATGTGCTAATATGCTAGTGTAGAAAAAGAGCAGATGTATGGGCAGGTCTGTTCTTTTTATAAAACGTGGGTAATAGTAGATTTTCATTTGATTCGACTCCTTTATGCATAACTGCCCATTTATTAAAGGGAAATAACATGGAAGACTATAAGCTTGCTGAATATATTAGGCAATTAGAAAAAGATAATAGACTATATAGGTTCTATAAATCAAAAGCATGGTGTGATTTAAAAAGAAGAAGTGCTAACAGAAAATCACAACGAGTGTCAACTTTGTAAAGCAGAAGGAAAGATAAGAAGAGCAGAGACGGTACATCATATTAACTACGTACATGATCGTCCTGAACTCGCTTTGAGTAAGACCTTCATTGATGTTGATGGAGTAGAGAAACAAAAACCTTATGCCTTTATGTTTTGATTGTCACAATAAGATTCATAAGAGATTTAACTACAAAGAAAAAACGGAAAAAAATAACGCAAGAACGATGGTGAATACCCCACTCTCCCGTATGCCATTTTCAAAAGAGAGGGCTTTACAACGGGGAGAATCTGCACTGAGTTAGATTTTTCGCACATTATATGAGATTTTTTTCACAAGAAAGGAGCATGCATGTATGTTAAAAAGAGCCAGTTGCAATTAAAAAGCAAAAAAGCGACGAATCATCGAACAAAGAAGGAACTTGCAAAAGTCTGAAGATGAAGCACTGGTGCTTCCTGCTACTCAAATAGATGATATTACCAATCCTAAAAAGATGTATGCTTTTTCAAGAATGTATTGATTGAAAATGGTCTTTGGTAGTCAAGTGATGATATTCATCTGCAGTTATACGTTGAGTTGGTTTCAGAAAGGGATAAGCTGACACAAAAAATCAGCAAGACAAAAAAATGATGATCTTCGAAAGTCTTTAGTGAGGGAAAGACATATATTGATTTCAGATGCTTTGGAATATGAAAAAAACAGTTAGGGTTGACAGTACTTGCAAGAGCGCAGCTGCTACGTAAGAAAGATGAAAAGAAAAAGCCAACCGCCAAAGATAAAGCCATCGCACTTATGTAAAGATATAAAAAAAGTGTCCTGAAATCTGGGATTATTTCAAAGCCATTAAGCAAAAGAAGATAAGAACAAATAAGCACATTAAAAGCATTGGTGTCATTGGTGGAAAAAGAATTTAGCAAAAGGTGATATTTACATTAGACTTGATGAAGTCGAAAAATTATATGTCATTTGAAATCCTTTTCCCATTTAAATTGATGCCGTGGGAAAAATGTGCTTTTGTTTTTGCACAACTATGTCAGAAGAATTTCGGATGAAAGCCTTAGGTGGCCAGATTTATATTTATATCTTGGGCGAGGAAATGGGAAAAAAACGGATATGCATCCTTTGAGTTCTTTTTGTCTGATGACACCGGTCAATGGCATTGTAAGGTATGACATCGATACGTGCGCAACTGCAGAAGATCAAGCTAAAAACATCATTCAATGATATTTTTTTGAAATGATGGATTCTCATCCTGAAATCTATCAAGATAAATGGACGTGGACAAAAGAGAGAATTGTTAATAAAACAACAAAATCTGTTTTACGTTATCGAACGAACAGTCCAAAGTCAAAACAAGGTTTACGTTCTGGAATGGTCTACCTTGATGAAGTTGAAGAATTTGATGACTGGGGAAATATTAGAGTATTCAGAACGGGACTTGGTAAACAAAAATTTGATATGGATGGCAATGCACGTTCTGATCCAAGAAGCTTGATGACTTCAACAAATGGAGATAAGCGTGGCGGACCACTTGATAAATATCTAAATGATGCAGAAGAAATATTATTTAACAATGTTTTCGATAACGGAACATTATTTTTTATTTATTCATTGAATGATAAAGAAGAAGTGCATGATTCAAAGAATTGGATTATGGCCAATCCGTCAATTGATTACTTTAAAAAGTTTGAAGGATGAAATCGAAAAGGAATATGCAGAGTATAAAAAGGACCCTGTTACAAATTCTTCGTTTATGTCATTACGAATGAATTTACCTGTTGAAAAGAAAGAAGACCCAGTTACATCCTGGGAAAATATTCAAGCTACAAATCAAGAACTTCCACCGCTGGAAGAGCTTCGGAAAATGCCGTGCATTTTAGGTGTGGACTTTACAAAGACTACTGATATGGCAGGAGCATGTTTTACGTTTAGAGACTTTGAAAAAAATAAATATTACACAGTTAAACATGCTTGGCTATGTAGAAAATCAGGGGATTGGGACCACATTAATCAAGACGCTATAAAAACATTTGAAATGAATGACTGCTTAACAGTGATTGATGATGTTGAAATCTATCCAGAATTGATTGTTGATTGGGCGCTTTCTTTTTAAATTCAATATTGTGATGTTGGCAGTGGATAGTTATAGGTGGAGTACATTAAGAGAAGCATTTGAACACGCTGGATTTAATGCGAGTGATAAAGAATTGGTGAAGTTGGTTAGACCGAGTGACATTATGCTGACAATACAACCAATTAATTCGATATTTGTAAATCACCAGTTATGTGCTGGTGATGATCCGTGCTTTAGATGGTCAATCAACAACACGAAGTTGATACCGCGGCAAACGGAAATTACAAGTATGACAAAATAGAACGTCGAAGTCGTAAGAACGACCTCTTTATGGCATATGTCCATTCAATGACATGTGTTGATAAATTAGTGGATAACAGACGGTCAACTGTTGTTCCTGAAGTTTGGACGTTTTAGAAAGGAGAGGGAGAAATGGGACTGTTTGATTTTTTAGGTCGAAAAAATAACGGTTATTCTATTTTAGAATTGGCGATTAAATCAGAGGAAATTCGAGGATGGCCTTGGTATGAAAGAACTTGCGCTACATATTGCAATGTCAACGATTGCTGATTTATTAAGCAGATGCAAGATTAAACGATATGTTAAAAGGCAAAGAAGAACCAAATGAATTTACATATGCAATGAACTTATCACCAAATGCAAATATGACAGCTGCAGAATTCTGGCAAAAGGTTATAAGAAATGCTTATGAATGTGAAAATGGAGCAATTGTAATTCCGTACGAAAGAAATGGATTTATGAATTATCAAGTAGCAGATAGCTACGTGTTAAAAAAATATCCAATGAAAGAAAATAAGTATAGTGGAATTGTGATTGATACTTTAACACTAAATAAGAATTATTCAGAAGGTGATATTTTCCACTTTAATTTCGAAAAATATCGAATTAAAAGAAATATGTTGAAATTATGTATTCTGAATATGGCGATTTGATGAAATTTGCGTTGGAAACATACAAGAATAAGAATGGTATGAAGCTTCTTCTTGAAATTGAGGCTGTGAAGACTGGAAGCGAAGATGATGAAAAAGAAGTATAAAGAACAACTAAAGGAAAGCATGAAGTCATTTATGACATCACCTAATGCTGTAATGCCGAAAATATAAAGGGACATCAATTACAGATTTTGCAAAAGGTTCTTCACAAAAATTCTGATGATATTCGTAATTTAAGAAAAGATATATTCGACACCGTTGCACAGATATTCAAGATTCCACAATCAATTTTTCTATGGCAATATCACGAACTCTGATCAAGTGTTTGACGAAATGATAACGCTTGTTATTGCGCCACATGCAAAAGTAATAGAACAAGAGTTAAATAGAAAGACGATTTCTTATGATAAATATATCAAAGGAGATCGAATTGAGATTGATACAAGCACAATAAAGGTCCAAGACATATTGAAACTATCTGCGAATATTAGCGGTCTAGTTGGCTCTGGAGCTTATAGTCCAAACGATGTTCGAGAAAAAGCTTGGAGATGCCAAGATAAATGAAGATTGGGCGAATGAATATTACATGACCAAAAAAACTATGCAAACGCAGATGACATTTCGAAAGGTGTAAATGAATGAAAAAAATATTATGATTTAGTAACGACTGGCCAAACGGCAGAAATTTGTATTTATGGCGATATCACATCATGGCCATGGACAGATGGTGATACATCAGCAGTTGGGATGGTTCAGGCAATCAAGGGATTACCTGAAAATATTTCTAACATTAACATTCGCATTAATTCATATGGTGGTGAAGTTGCAGAAGGTCTAGCAATTTATAACACTTTAAAAAACATGTGGAAAGCATGTAACAACTACGATTGATGGATTTGCGTGTTCTGCTGCATCGATGATTTTTCATGGCAGGCACGGAAAGAATTATTAATAACTCAAGCTTGTTAATGATTCACAATGCATTGACTTATACAGTTGGAAACGCTGACCAATTGCGAAAGGAAGCGGATGATTTAGAAAAAATCAATGAGCAGATTATCAAAACATATATGGAACATGTCAACATCACAATAGATGAAGTTAAGAAAATGATGGATGATGAAACGTGGATTACTCCAGAAGAAGCACTCGAAAAAGGGTTTCGCTTCAGAAATTGGTAATGTTCCAGAATCAGAAAATGTAATGAATTCTGCAAAGAAAAATTGATTTTTTTGATTCATTGGTTCTGAAAAGCAACCGTTAAATAAAAATCGAAAAATCAAGGACAAATTGAAGTACATCTTGATGAAGATGGAATACACATTCAAGCTACAAATGAAGTGCCGGAACAAAAAACGATGTTAGGCACTTTTTTAAATGCAATCATCAAATAAAAAAGAAAGAGAGGATTTTTTTAGATGATTAAAACTACAGCAACATACAACGAAAGAGTTAACGCACTTCTCGCATCAATGAAGGACGGTGACGAGACACAAGTACAGGATGCACTGAAGGGATGGATGGAAGAAATCCAGAATAACATTCGTGCAGATTTTTGAACAGTATCAAGAAACACAGGATCAAACAATTTTGGATAGACGCGGAATCCATGCGTTAACTTCAGAAGAAACAAAGTTCTACAATTCTTTAATTGAAAGTGTGCGTAACAATAAGGTATTAAATGCAACTAATGCAGGGCCCTGCTTTACCTGTTACAGTTGTAGAGCGTGTACTTGAATCTGTTAAGAAGGACCACCCATTAATCAACGCAATCAATCCAACAGTTGTCGGAGCAATTACTAAGATTTTAAAGAGAAAAGGAAAGTTAGCGAAGGCTGTTTGGGGAGAAATTACAGATGAAATTAAGACAGAAATCAAAGGGTGATTTAGCAGTTGCTGATTTAGTTGCGGCTAAATTAACAGCATTCTTACTTTTTATCTCAGGACTATATCGAACTTGGACCAACATGGTTAGATGCATATGTTCGTCAATGCTTAGAGGAAGCTTTAGCGCTTGGAATTGAAGATGGTGTAATCAATGGTACTGGTGTAAAGCAACCAGTTGGTTTAATTCGTGATATCCATGAGGGCGTAAGTTTCAGCACAACTACTGGATACCCTGAAAAAGACACCTGTTGTTGTTAAGTCCTTTGATCCAAAGACATATGGTGAATTAATTGCTAAGATGTCAAAGACTGAAGCTGGTGAATCACGTGTTATCACAAAAAGTAATCTTAGTTGTTAACCCAACAGATTACTTCCAAAAAGGTTATGCCTTCAACAACTGTGTTAACTGCATCTGGCGCATATGTTAGCGATGTATTCCCATTTGCTACAGAAGTATTCCAATCTGCAGCAGTAGCAGAAGGAAAGGCAGTTCTCTTCGTTGAAAAGTCTTATATTTTTCAGACTTGCAACAGGAAATAAGGATGGAGAAATCTTATCTTCTGATGAATACAAATTCTTAGAAGATTTCCGCACATACAAGATTCGTCTACTTGGTACAGGTATTGCAGAAGACAATACATGTGCATTGCTACTGATATTTCTGGTTTAGCACCACTATATTTAACAGTTAAACAGCTACCTGCTGCCTAATTGCTAAATGGATAGAGAATATCTAAAAGAAATGTTGATACTGTCAAGCCAGCTGCAAAGCTGGCTGCAATATCACATGGGAAGAATCAGAAACAAATAGCAAGTTAGAAGAAATTATTAAAAAAATAGTATTGCAACAATCTGCGACATGCTAGGCAGTGATGAGATTGATTTTGAAAATGATATTCGCTCGAGAGAACTTCTGATTAATTACATTGTTTATAAATGGAACAATGTTCCTGAACAGTTTCGTACTAACTACATAAGTGACATCTTAGAGTGCAGAAAGAAAGTTCAGTTAGAAAAAAATTTGTTCCTGAAGGTGATTCTTGATGAAATTCAAAAATGATATCAATACCTGCAATTCTGGCATTGTTTCAATTGGAACAGATAAGAAAACAAAAACAAAATACGGTGGACAAATCAATGTCAAATCAATTGATGACCTTGCAAATGTTCACCGATTTTTCTTTGAAGAACTTTCGAAACGCGAGCGTGACTATCTAATGATTTCTGCATTGGGACATTCACTATCAATGAAAATCAAAAATTCCATTTAATACATTGGTAAAGTCGAAACAATATGCGGTTATTGGAAAAGATTTATTCACAATCTCATATATAGATCATGATAAATATTGCGAGAACTTATTTCTGTATTTAGAAAGTGTGACAAAAGATGAGTAGAGATTCTCTTCAAGAATTGCATGATGCATTAGCTAGTGTTGAAAAAAATTTAGCGTATGGAACAGAAGATTTGGTTGAATCTGAAGTTTGGGATTACACAATATTCGGAAGAGACACATTGCAAATTAATGGAACATCTGGAAGAGATTATTCAGATGTTTATTTTGTAATGATTGTTCGAGAAAACTATGTTCCAAAATGAACTGATTCAAGAAGTTATTAGTAAAGTTACGGAAATACCAGGCTTTAGAATTGTTTCTGGTGATCATCAGTTTGATTATGCTCGTATCGGAAACACAAAAGCAGTCGCAGAAAGCATTACGTTAAAATTTGCAAAGGCTAATAAAAATTATGCCCTATATCAAAAGTGATTTTAAAGCTGCGGAAAGACTGACAAATGCAATTAAAGGATTTGGAGATGGCGCAGAAAAAACCATCAATGAATATCTTTGAATGATGCACGGAAATCATCGAAAGCAATATAGCTTCTCGATTCCCAGTCTCTGGAAGACATTGGAAGAAGAAAATAAAAAAAGTGCATCATCTGCCGGCATTAAAGGTGTTTTTGACCAACCTAAAAAGGGAACTTGTCTGTTACGGTCAGAACACGAAAAAGCATATAACTATCTGTACTATCCAGATGATGGAAGCAATACGCGAAATCATCAAGGTAATCAGCACTTCATGCAGAAAGGTGCAGAAGATAGTCAAGAACAAATTATAGATGCTCTAGTTGAGCGTCTGTCTAAGAAAGTAGAGGAATAGATAAATGACCAAATACGAAAATGTGTATTCAGATTTTGAAGTAACAAAAAAACATCATTCAAGCCAAAAAGGAGCAACTGCTTTTATTGAAAATAACTGCGTTGGTAGTTTGGAGATTCAGGAAACTGTAAGAAATATCACAAAGAAATGTCGTGGAGTAGTAGTTAAGAATCGCACGAAGCATGGTGGAACTATCGAAGGCACATTAAAACTACATATTAAGTGGGGATTGTATAAAACATTGTTTGGCTTAAATTCTGATGGATTAAAAGAAGGTATTAATTCTCTGAATAGAGATAAATCTGTACATCCAGAATTTACGATGGTAAACGAAGTTCGTGATGAAGATGGAACTGTTAAGTTTCTTGCGTTCCCTTGTTGCGTTGCTAGTGAAGGTGCGAAGAAGTCAATTGAAAATGGAGCAACAGAGGTTGTTGAAGTTGAAATGAAGTTTAGCGCATCAGTGGATGAAATCGGAAACACTATGTATGAAGCAATTGTACAAGAAATTACAGATGAAACCGTTAAAACAAAGTGGATGACAGAGTTCTCAACTGAATTAGTAAAGGTTGCGGCGTAGTATGTCTAAGAAAAAAATACAAAAAGTTGAAAATGACGCAACAGAAAAAGAACAAACTACTGAATATGAAGTTGTTGCGACATTTTACGACAAACATACAAACGAGGAGCATGCGACAGGTAAGCGTTTGTTTCTAACGGAAGAACGCGCGAATGAAATTCTAGATGTTCAATCTAGACTTGGATACAACTTAATTGAAAAAGTAGAAGACGGAGAATAAGATGATCAAGCAAGTTAATACAACATTAACATTAAGTGATGGGAAAAAAGTAAACTGTGCTTTGAACATGGCTTCTCTTTTTAAATTGGAACAAGTTAGACCTGAAGTTTACGAGCAAACATCACAAGGTATGAATGGAATTACGAAAGATAAGACACATGCTGCTGTAGACGTTCTGTATGGCTCATATTTATGCGGGAATATCGACAATATAGATGCATGCATGAATAAGTCTGAATTCATCGAGAAACTACCAGGATACAGCGAAATGATGACTGTTGTCGGAGAACTTTTAGTTGGTAAAAAGTAAAATTTGAAGAAGCGTTCAAAGCAAAGACTCAAAAAAATGCCAAGACATTTTTCAATGCCGAAAAATAGAGTTTGAGAGTGTAGAAGATTACTACACTTTTTATGTGCTTATTTTAGGTGTTCCTGAAGAGGTGTTTTGGCATTTTCCTTATAAGTCCTTAATGAAAAATTTCGGATAACTATACTGCATATAAATCGTGGGAAAAATGGATCGAGTACGAAAGAATGCAGAAAAAAATAAAAAGAAAGAGAGGTGAAGTAAATGGCAAAAAAAGAATTCTGCTGAAATTAAATTCAGTGCGGATATAGGCGATTTTACATCGGGTATTAAAAACAATGAATGATAACATCAAAAGTTTATAATGCTCAATTGAAATTGAACTCTACGCAACTGAAGGGAAATTCAGAAGATATAAACCTCTTACAACAGCGAGTATCGCTTCTTACATCGAAGTATGATGCGTCAACCGAAAAAGTTGAGAATACACAGAAAGCTTTGGATGAAGCAAAACGCGTTTTTTTGGTGAGAATTCGGAAGAAGTGCAGAAGTGGACCAAGAATTTAGCATATGCTCAAGCAGAACAAGAGAACATAAATCAAGAACTGACAGCAGCTAAAGGAAAACTTGAAACTGCTGAACAGGCTTTGAATAGTAATGCAAATGCTACTGAAGATTTAGCGAATAAAAACGAAACAATCTGCTGAAGAACAGACGGAAGCAAATACAAAGTATTTAGCAACAAAAGATGCACTGGATCAGATTGGTGATGCGGCTAAAAAAATGCAGCGGATAAACTTGTTGACTTTGGAAAAAGCACGCTTGAAGCTAGAGATAAAACAGATAATGCATTAGATACAATTCAATTTGGCACAGGGAAGAACAACAGCAGAGATGGCAGGACTTGAAACGGCCTTGAAGAATATTGTTAAAAACAATTCCTGTTGCTGATATGAATGATCTTGGCAATGCTATGGCTACAGTTGCAACAAAATGTGACTTAACAGATGAAGAAATTGAACCGTTAATGATGCATGTTGCACAATTATCCAAGATTTCTGGTGAGTCCGCATCTAGTATTACTGACTCAATGATTTCAATGAGCATGGCTTTTGGAACAGAGTATGATAAGTCACTTGATATCATGATGCAGGCATCGCAAATGTATGGTGTATCATTTAACGAATTATCTTCTATGGCTTCATCTACTGGTGCTGCACTACATGACATAATGGGTTTGTCGCTTGAACAAGTCACAAGTTTGATGGGATATTTCGCAGCATCTGGTGTTGATGCATCCCAAGCTGTCGCTGGACTAATGAAAGCAACAAAAAAACATGTCTGAAGACGGTACTGCAAGCGTTGAAGCATTTAATGAAGTTCTTGCGAAACTATCTTCTGGCCAAATGTCTGCAGCTGATGCGCAGGAAATATTCAGCGCGAAAGCACAGAACTTTATCGCGATGCTACAATCATCAGGAGTTTCTTCAATCGACATCATGAGCAAATCTTTAGAAAAATCAAACAGGAGCGTTATCAACAGTTTCTGGAATGTATGATGAGATGAAGGATTCTGGCGATGACATGGTTGTGGCACAACAGAAAGCACAGCAGACATTGAGTGATTTGGGCGAATCAATTCTAACGACATTGACGCCTGCAATCTCCAATTTCTCTGATATGATTTCTGCCATTAATGATACATGGAATAGCCTTAGTCCTGAAGCACAGAATGCAATTGTCACAATTGGAGAAATCGTAGTCATTATCGGAACTATGATTGGCGTACTTTCAACGCTGCAAAAGGGAATCATGGCAGTTAACTTTGTGATGATGGCCAATCCCCGCAGCGCTTGTCATTGCTGGAATAGTTGCGCTGATAGCAATCCTTATCGTTCTTTGGAATAACTGTGAAGGATTTAGAAATGCTGTGCTTGGTGGTATTAATACAATCTCAAATGGAATTAGTTCATTTGGAAATTTTGTAGCAAACATTGCAAATACTATCGGTGATGCATTTACTAATAAATGGAATGAAATACAAAGTGGTGCTGCCAATTTACTTGGCGGATTGAAAGATGGTTTTTTTGGGAGCGATAGATTTTATAAAAAGGTTTATTTAACTTTCATTTCGAATGGCCGCACATTCCATTACCACACTTTTTCCATTAGCGGAAGCATCAATCCGCTAGATTGGCTAAAAGGTGGTTTGCCTAAAATTGGTGTTGAATGGTACGCGAAAGCTATGGATCAGCCTTATGTATTTAACCAACCATCCATCATTGGTGTAGGTGAAGCTGGTGCTGAAATGGTAGTTGGTAAGAACTTTGTGTATGAGCAGGTGCAAAGCGCTTTAAGTAGTTTAGCATTCGGAAATATCTTTGATCTATTTAGCAGACTTATGTCAGTAATGGATAGACCAATCAATCTATATGTTGATGACAATAAGATTGCTGAAGCAACTGCTACAGCAGATGATAGAGTATCTGCTAGTCGCGTTAATCTCATGGAAAGAGGGCTTGCATTATGATAAATTTAGCCGGTAACTTGCAAAATGGAATCACAATAAATGGCAAGCACTCTTACAGTGATTTTGGCTTATTTGTTAGTAAAAAAGTGGTTGAAATGCCAAGTGTTAAACGCATTCGAGAGACAGTGCCGTATATGAATGGTTCACATGATTTTTCAAAAATTGAATGGTGAACTAACGTATGAGGATAGAATCATTTCATATACATTCGATATCACCGGAAATAATGCGGAAGAAATGAACAAAAAGAAACATGATGTTTCTGCGTGGCTTTGTGCAGTTCATGAAGAAGATATCCAAGATGATGATTATCCGCATTTACATTTCGTTGGCTCTTACCATGAATCAGATTGGGAAGAAGACGATGGCCAAGGAGAATTAACAATTAAATTCATCTGCAAGCCGTACATGTATGCAAATGTTGAAACAGTAATTGAACTTTCGGCAGGGAACGAATGTTTCATTAACTATTCAAAATGATAGTGATCACCGAATTGTTCCAATTGTTGAAACAAGTGATACTTTGACAATCCAAGTTAGTGGAAAGAAGTATGTCATTTCTGGAAGTGGAAAAACATCAATTATTCACACTTGAAAAAGGTAATAATCAAGTGACATATACACTTACAGGAAATGCCAAGATTCGTTTTTTTACAAAGAGGTGTTCTGATGTATATTGTTAAGTTGATTAATGGTGTAAATGAAACTATTATTCATGGAAATATCGAAAAAAATTACCAATGGGAAAAATCAAGGAAGAAATCAACGCGATTCCTTCCTTTTCCTTTTCAATCTATCCGAATAATGCTGGCTATCAACTGTTAACTCCTTTCTATACAAAAAGTTGAAGTATACGATGAAAAAACATCAGCATACTGCTTTTGATGGTCGTGTTCTAGTCGTTGAACCTTCGATGGATTCAAGTGGCTTAATTTTAAAGAAAGTGACTTGTGAAGGTAAACTTGCGTATTTAAATGACACTATTCAAGAATATTGCGCTCCGAAGAATTGGACCACCAAGGGGCTTCTACAGCAAATTTTGAAAGTGCATAATGCGAGGGTTGACGTCTCAAAAAGTAATCAATCTAGGAAATGTGCAGGCTGTAGATGCAAATGACAATATTTATGTTGAATTCAATATGATTCTTCGTGGAAAAACGTTGGTTGAAAAACTGGTGAAGAAATCTGGCGGAGAATTTCAATTTAGAAATGTTGACGGCATTCTATTCCTTGATTATTTAAAACAAACAGGTGAAGAAAAAGAATACATCAATTGTTTTAGCAAAAAAACATGCAGTCAATTACACAGAAGATTGATTCTAGTTCTCTCATTACTCGTTTATATCCATATGGAGCAAAAAAATAAAGGTTAAAGATGAATCAGGAAACGAGAAGGAAACAGAAGAACGTCTATCAATATCTTCTGTAAATGCTGGAAAACCCTATGTTGAAGATGCAGAATATCTTTCACGTTATGGCGTGGTTGAAACAACACAATTCTGGGATGACGTAAATTCTTTAGAGATTTTGAAAGCAAAAAGGTGCAGCATGGTTGAAAGAAAACAACCGCATCACAGTTAGCTATGAAATAGATGCATTTGATCTATCACTCATTGATGTTGACTCTGATGAGTTAACAGTTGGAAACATCTATCCAGTAAGAAATGAATTGCTGGATATCGATGAGAAATTAAGAGTTATCTCTCGCACAATAGATATTATTGAACCACAGAAAACAACATTGGAGTTTGGCAGTAAGAAGCAGACTTTGACGAACATGCAGACAAGCATTAATCAATATGTTGTAGAAACTGTTGAGAAAAAACGTAAAAAGCAAATGCAGAAATTACACAGTCAAATATTGATAACACAAGAAAATATGCAGCTGAAATTACTGAAGATGCAAAAATCTACTGTTGTTAAAAATGGTCGAATCAACCAACGATGAACTGAAAGAAACAAAAACTAAAGGTTAAATCGAATGGTTCTGCAATCGAAACGATTCAAAAGAACGTTGATTCAATTGATGGTTCACAGCTATCTGGCAATAAGGTTTATTATCTGCAAACAAACGTTGCAGGAGAGCCATCCAAAGACAGCGCTGAATGGTCAACAATAAGACCTGCCAGTATTTCTGGGCAGCATATGTGGATGATGGCAGTTGATGTTTTAAAAAAATGGAGTTGAAATCAAACACACACCGGTTGATTTAACAGGTCAACCAGGAGAAGCTGGCCGTGGTATCGTTGGAACTCCAAAGATGACTTATCAAGGTAGTACATCAGGAACGATTGTTCCGAATGGTGGATGGTCAGAAGAACCGCCGTTATTAAATGACGGGATGTATTTGTGGATTAAAAAGACGACATTGTATTCGGATGGAACATCATCCGATGAATATGCGGTTACTAAAAACGGAAATACCGGTTCTGTAGGTGTTGGAATTAAAGACGACCCAATTCGCGAATATTATCTTTCAACATCCAAAACTGAATTAAATGGTGGTGAATGGTTAGATACAAAGCCGCAAGTTACAACAGGTAAATTTGTTTGGACCAGATACAAAATAACATATACAGATCTGCACGTTGGATATACAACACCTTCCTATGATGATGCATTGGATAAGGTTTACGAAATATCCTCGATAAACAAGTCGGCAATAGAGCAGTTGAATGGAAGTATCACACTTTTAGTTAACAGAACTTCAGAGAATAAAACAAATGCTGATGCGTTAAAAACAGAACTTCAGACATTGCAGCAACAAACTGCAGATGGCTTTAGCAGAACTGTACAACGCACAGAGTTTGATAAAACAGTAAATGTTATTACAGATAAGTTGGACGAAAGTGGTTTCCACATCGGTTCAGACAAAGAAGATACAGTTACTACCATCGATACAAATGGTGTAAATGTGAAGAAGTCTGACGGCACATTGTTGGCAAAGTTTGACAAGGTGGACAGTATGCTTGCATATTTGCGAGTGCTTGAACATTTAAGTGCAGGTGCACATCGAGTAGAAAGCAAAAGAGACAGACGCTGAAATAACACAGTTTGTAAACGGAACTATCAAAAACTGCAAAGGTCAAAGCGACAGTTATAAACTGGATTGGAGATATAAACAATGGTAATGCTAAGTAACGACTGGCAAGTCATAAAAAATAACGCAACAAGTCGGGCAAGCAAATGTTACCTATAAATTGTGGGCCAGAGCAAATGCGCAGTATCACAGCGTCGAGTTAAATCGTGACTGGGTAGATGTTCAAACCACATATACGATGAACACTGGTTATATCTATTCAGGTTCATGGACTTTTACTGGCACAGGGTGTGAAACTGTAAGTGGTGGTGGAACTCTAAGCGGTAGCGGAACGCTATTAAGTGGTGGCTTCTGGGCTGGGCATGACAATAACGGTGATTATTCAACCACCATCAATTCAAATTTGAGTTTTTACTATTCAGATGCCAATGCCATTTTAGAAGAAACAATCGTATTGCCTAACATACCAAGAGCAAGTAGTGCTTCATGGAAAGACAATAAGAACCATGTCAAATTAGATGGTAGCGATACACTCACGCTCATTCTTGACAAAAAGGTTGATAAATATAGACATTCACTTGTTTGGGTAGTTGGGGATAGTGGCCCGAAGTGGTTAAACACAAATGATATTGATACAGTGTATACATTCAAACCAACGGAAGAAATGATTAAGTATGCTACTGATACAAAAATCTGTATATGGATATCTTGGAATCGGTACATATGCCGATGGCACCAGCAATGCAATAATGATAGGTACATCAAAGATTGGCTTTTTTATTGACTTGCCTGAAGAGAAGTACGGGCCTGTCATTAGCTCTGCAGTTGTAAAGGAAATTGGGAACACAAAGGTTCCTGAAAATAGAGTGCTTAGGTACTTGTCAAAAAAAGAAGCTGTCCATGCAAGCAAATGTAAGAGGATATGCAACGGTTAAAAACGTGTACGCATTACACAATAAACAGCAATTCCCTTTTACGCTTTCCAATGGTGTATATAGCGTTGAATTGGGTGGCATGATTGATGGGAATATACAATTTATAGTTGAAGACAGCCGTGGGTTTAAAACGATACATGAATGGCACGGAACATATGTTCCTTACTTCTATCCGACAATTACAGAATTTACGGCTGAACGTGATAACCCAACAGTGAATAACGGTTATGCAAATGCTAAGGGTACATTTTACAATGGAGAAAAATAATGTTCTTTCGTTCACTGTAAAGGACGATGATGGGCATAGTGCAAATGCAAATGGGCAAATATCTGGTAATGAATTTGCGTTACATCAACGAATTAATGGTTATTCGTATGATAAGAATTACAACTTAACTTTAACGATTACAGATAGTTATGGCCAATCCACAGAGAAGTCGTATGTATTGACTGGCAATTTGTGGGCGATGATTATTGGAAAACTTACTACAAGCGTACACATGCTGTGGGTTCGTCGAAACGGAAATAATCCGTGCGGCATATATAACGAAGGAGATCTCTCAACACTAGGTAGAACATACGCTAAAAGGTGGACTAGTAATTGGTGGTGACGATACATTCCTTGTCAAGCGTTTTTGGTGCTAGTGGCACACGAAAAACATTTAACGCATCAATGAATGATAGAGAAGATGTACGTATCACAATTACAGCACCGGATGGGTATAAGGCAATAGGCGTTATACAAGCCTACACAGACTATAGATGTAGTGTTTCGCTGTATAACTTTATAAACGGGATAGCATATTGCACTGTTTACAATTCTAGTGGTTGGGCAAATACCCCTATTGGTGCAAGTGTGGATGTCCTGTTTTATAAATGCAAATAAGGAGGTGACAAGATGATTATTGACGGTAAAAAGTTTACAGAGATACAAGACAGCAATAAAAGTGTTGTCACATTTCAGCGCAAGGTATTTGAAAACCTAAAGCCCTTAATGGACTCATTCGATAGTGGCGTGATCCATGATGTGTCATTTGATGATGAAGATATCATGCGAAAGATGTACACAGAACCGATGACGTTTTCGAAGAATAAAGATGGGTACATGATTTCGTTTATCTTGACAGATGTTCCGCAAAACGACATTGACGCAAAAGCATATAACGAAACAAAAGATTTAATAAAAAAGTATTTGCAGATTGTTGATATCGCAACAGTTTATAAATATATTACATATCTTGATAAGTGGACCATCGGATTAAAATGTCAAAAAGACATGCGCGTTGCATACAATAACGTTGTATATGTTTCGTTGAGTGAACACATAGCGGAAGAAGGAAAAACACCTGATAAAAGCATTAGGACTTTATGTTATCGCAAAAGAATGACGGAAGCGAAACCCAAAACCTCAATATCCAAACTGGATAAAGGGCAAAAGAATATAACTGCAGGCGATATTGTTATCCATAAAGGTATATTGTGGGAATGTACATGGAACAATAATGCAAGAGAACCATCTGAATTAGCACTTGGATGGAAGAAAAAGTAAAAATTGCTATTAAGGCGGTCTGTTTAGGTCGCCTTTTTAGATAGAAAGAAAGAGGAAAAAAGAAAATGAATAATGCAGCATTAGCACAGTTAGTTATTATCGCAGTTTTAGTGGAAGGAACCTGGGAGAATATTAAGCGTTTATATTCTGCAGAAGGTTTTAACAAGAGCGCAGCTGGATCATTAGGAGTATCTGTCCTAATCTGTGTAGCTACAGGTGCGGATTTATTCCCATTGATTGGTATGCCTTTGATGGTTCCTTTCTTAGGTTCTGTATTGACAGGAATCATTACAGCACGAGGTGCAAACTTCGTGAATGACCTATTCACACGGTTAAATGTACCAAAGCAGAACTAAATCAGGAGGAAATTATATGAGAATTTATAACGTACCAGATGTCAGTGAACATCAACCAAATTTCGACTTTACACCTTATACAGGTAAATATGCTATCTTACGCGCAGGCGTAGCAAGTCGTGAAGACTATTCATTTAGACGACATGTTTCAGAGTGCCAACGATTAGGAATCACAATCGGTGTTTACTTCTATTCCTATGCTTTGAATGTGGCGCAGGCGATAGAAGAAGCACAATGCTTCCTGTCCATTATTAGCGGCGTGGATATTGGCTTGGGTGTATGGCTAGACATGGAAGATGCAGACCATTACAAAGTCAATAATGGCGTGGCTATCACACACGACAACATTGCTCCTATGTCTCGTGCATTCTGTGATGTCGTTGCAGCTGCCGGCTACTACACAGGTATTTACACTTCATTATCGTGGCTTGGTTATTTAGCACCTGAATGTGACCCATATGATAAGTGGGTAGCGGCTTGGGGAAACAATGATGGAAGCCATACGGTAGACACTTCCGCATACGGAACTATTCAGCAATACACTAGCAACTATGGAACGCTAGACGAAAATGTCATTTTTGTTGACCCATCAATCTATCGTACTGGGGCAACAGCAGATAGACCAATGGAATATGTTCCGTCACCTGCACAATCACCAGCAGCAACATCATCCAACGTATATGTGGCACAGTATGGTGATACACTTTCAGGCATTGCCGCTAAGTTTGGAACGACTTACCAGCACTTAGCAGAAATCAATGGTATTGCTGATCCAAAACAAGATTTACGCTGGCCAAGAAATTATCGTCAGTGGTGAACCACTGCTAATACGAGCGATGAAGAATACTACACAATTCAGGATGGCGATACGCTATCGGGCATCGGAGCAACACATGGTGTTTCTTGGCAATGGTTGGCAGAAATCAACGGAATTGATAATCCGGATCTGATTTATCCAGGCAAGACAATTCGTGTCAGATAGGCGGTAATATTGTGCCTATAAGAGATCTATTCACACTCATAGAATTTAAAAGATATTGTGAGTGCATTCATCACGATTGTTTTTGCTGGTTTAGTCTTTATACAGATTATTCCGATAAAAATTAATCCTTGGGATAAAAATTTTTGAAATGGGCTGGAGATAGGATTAATCACAGCGTAAATCAAAAGATTGATACGCTCGAAAAGAAACTTGATGATCATATTGCGACTGATACTGCAAGAAGAATTGATGATGTTCGGAACAATATCCTAATCTTTGCAAATGAATGCAGCCGCGGAATTGTACACAGCAAAGAACAATTTCGGTTTATTGTTTCGAAATGTGATGCCTATGAACAATATATCGAGGATAATCATCTTAAAAAATGGTGTAATTGCAGAAGCGATAAAAGCTTATTCGAGATACTTATCAAAAATAGATTAAAGAATGACGATTTTCTAAAAATAGATTTAATTTTAAAAGCCTACTCTCTTAAGTGAGGGTAGGTTATTTTTATTTTTAAAAAGGTATTGCAAAAAGGTAGCACCTTATGCTATGATATAAATGTAAGGAAGATAAGCCTTACATTATCGCAAGACCTGAAAGAGGTCGAGGAGGAAAAATTATGAAAAGCAATTCACAACAACTTATTTACGGAATTTCCAGCAAGTTTGAATTTGGTCAATGGTACCATGGAATTGTGGTATTTGATGATCAAGAAAAAAGCCAATGCTTGGTTGCAAACAGAAGAGTATGATTCTAGAGAAAGAGAATTGTTTCATTCTGAAAACAAGGCAATTCGTCTATTAGGCAAAGGTGGTAAGAAAAAGCTTGCTGAAGCAAGAGATTATTATGGATTTTAGAAAAGGGAGCATTTGCTCCCTTCTATTAAAAATAATATACCGGGGAGGAGAATATGGCTGTAACACAGAAAAAAATCAATTTATTTAACTGGAGCTTTAATTCCTATTTACAATTCATGCAAAGATGGGAATTGTAATCGCTCTTTTAGCGGTAGAGTTGCGGATATAACAGATCGCTATACAGCGTTAATAGCACTTACTGACATTCCGGAAATTACCGATGAAGAAAAAAATGATATTAGGTGAATGTGTTTTGGGTACATTTTAGACAAATTAAAAGATTAAACATCTTCCGGAATACATTATTGATACAAAAATTAAATGGTTCGGTAGAGCTTGCTAAGAAAAATTAAACAAATGACACCTTTGCAAAGGGTTGCTTTGATTGAGAGTTTGGGAATTTAAGTAAATTCCCTTGAAAAACAATGTACTGTTAAATTATCATTTTATATATGGTAGACGTGGATTTAAAAAAACGAAAAATTAAAGATGAAATTATATATCAATGTTGCATGCGATATTTTGGAAATACCTACACCGTATATTCATTATCGTATTCCAAAAGATGAACCTAATAACTTGGGTGTAACTTATAAAAAGGAGATTACTATCATATATACTTAAACTCCGAATATGAGAATGAAGCAATTTTATATAATGCATGCTTACATGAGTGCAGACATGTTTATCAGTCGATGGTGTGCGAACGCAAAGACGCTTATTTAATTGAGCCAAAAGAAGTTGTAGATTCTTGGATAGAGAACTTTACAAACTATAAAGATGTTTTTAATAAAAAAATTATGAGTTGCAGCCAGTTGAGTTGGACGCATACGCATTTGGTGATTACGTTTTTAACACGATGTACAATCAGGAAGTCATTCCAAGAAAAGAACCTTTAAGAACACCTTTAATAAAGAAAAATGAAAGAACTTGAGTTTGATTATCCTAGAGATTTAGTGATAGACATAGCAAAAAGACTATTTCAAAATGGATGTATAGACCGCAGAAATGCGGTTTTTATTATTTATAAAAAAATATTTCAAAAAGTGCTTTACATTATGACGTCATTATGTTAATATATAAGTGTAAAAAAGAAAGACGCATAAGTCAAAGGAGAAAAACATGGGATACATCGGAAATAAAAAGAAGCGTTAATTCACAGAATGCAATCGACGAAGGAATGTTAACATTTAGTCAGTTAAAAGCATGGCAGAAGAGAGCTGTAAAAGCCGGGTGCAGTTAGACATAACGAATGGCATCATACAGGAAAGTATTTTAACGAAACAAAATACTACGATCCAGAAGACTTCGCAGAATTAAAACCCAAAAAGATTTCCCAATCGTTAAAGAAGTAAAAAGGAAGAGCCTAAAAAAATTCTTCGTCCTTGTTTCTGCAGAGTGAGGGTGGAACAAGAAAAACATCCTAAGATTGTAGGAAAGGAAGTAAAAATTGTTGAGAAATTGACAGAAGCACAGAAGAATGCTAAAAAGTACTATATGTACGGTGGCAGTATTACAGAGTTTAGCAATATGGAAGAAGCACAGAAGTACGCTGATCAGATAGAAAGATAGGCGGTAGAGATACCGCCTTTAAGGGAGAATGCTATGAAAAAAATTTAACCAAAAAGGAATACATCGCAGAATGGCGCTCTAAAAAAACATGATGAGAGTTTCTGCTACATATAAAAAAATGAATTTGTTTTTGGCGTTCCGCGAAAGCATGTCAGAAACTTGGTATAAGTCAAGCTGAAGTAATCAGAAATGCAATGCAAGAGACTATTTATAAGGCAGAAAACAAATAGAAGTTAATCCAAAAAGGTTTCGGTAAATAGTATATTTTTGCTGGTCAACTTTTTGGTCAACTTTTTAAATTTTCGTAATCATTCTATACACGTATATGCAGTAAAAATAGCGGTCCTGTAACGTGCTATCATGGGTAGAACCATGCTCAATCAATTCTCATCACTCGCTCCATTAACTTATTAGTCCAAAGTCAGGGGCTTTTTATACCTTTTTTTCCATTTCTGTGTAAAAATCTATATATTTTAGTAGTTTTTTTATTGTTTTTGACAAAGAGTTTTTGCTCTTTTTACTATATTTTATGGTGTACTTATTGGTATACTATATACAGATGCAATAGTTTGCATAGTTTCATTTGGGGAAACAGGAGAAAAAATAGAATGAAGAAATTAAGTGTATTATTGTTAGCATTAGCAGTTACATTTGGATCTGCTTTGGTTGCACAAGAAAAACATTATCTGACATTGTTAATGAAAACAATGGAGGTACAGAAAACAATACAACAACAGGAACAGACGATAGCTACCATGAATATGAAGTTGGAGATACAGCTCAAACAATGTTCTTTGATTTGACAGTTTTAGATTATTTATCATCAACAGATATTAATGGAATTAAACCAGAAGCTGGAAAACAATTTGTCGGTGTTAAGCTTAAGTGTCACAAAACACATTTAATAAGGATATTACAATGTTTTCGTCAGATATCATTATCGAATGGGATAAGTTAAATGCTGATGATCCAGGGTGCAGAGGACCTAATTCTTATTATGATAAGGAAGCCATCTTCAATGAAGAGTTTGAAAAGGAATATACATTGGCTCCTGGAGAATCTAAAGAAGGTGTTCTAGTATTTGAAATTCCTGAAGGTATAACACAAGTAGCAATTACAACACAGGATATTTATGTAGATAAACAAGGTAATGAACATAAAGGTGATGTATATATTGTAAACATCGATTTATCCAAACAATAATATAAATAAGACTGAGTTATCCGCTGAGATAGCTCAGTTTTTATGTATGAGTTTATTTGAAAATAAGAACCTTTTCGATATGCTGTATATAATAAGGAGAGAAAAAAATATGAGAAGTTTTATGCCGGGGATATCATCCAACACTTTAAAAGAGAGACAGTTGAAAATGATGGTGTTCAATATCTATATGAATATATTGGAGAGGCTACACACTCTGAATCACGTGAAAAGATGGTTGTATACCGAGCTTTATATGGAGATAAGAGTTTATATGTTAGACCATATGAGATGTTTATGGAGGAAGTAGATCATGAAAAAGTATCCAGAAATACGACAAAAGTATCGTTTTGAAAAAGATTTAATTACAGTGTAATTTTTCAAATAAAATAAAAAAATTCACAAATTAAATTGTTAATTTTTGTTATTTTATTTGTACTAATTGGTATAAAAATAAAAATTAATTATAAACAAAAAATGACAATTGCATAAAAATTAAATAGTTTAAAAAAGTGGCTATAGATAGCCACTTTTTACATTTTATAATTTCCAGACAGCGTAATATTAAAAATACAAATAGTAAATCCTTAAGATTTTATAAAGAGGATATGCGTTGACGGTCAATTTGCATGGTGATATTATTTTTTTCATCGGAAACGCGAAAGCGCTTTCCACAGTTTCAAAGCCAAATAATTTAGGGGAGGAAAGAAAACTTTTATGAAGAAATTATTTGCGGTTATGACTTCTGCAGTTTTTAGCACTATCACTCGTTGGTTGTGGTCCTAAGACAAGCAACACAGGCGGAAGCTCTAGCACAACAGACTCAACAGTTTCAAACGCTGATAAGCCATTAGTATGGTACAACCGTCAGCCATCTAACAGCACAACAGGTGAGTTAGATAAAGAAGCATTGAACTTCAACAAGGATACTTACTATGTAGGTTTCGATGCTAACCAGGGTGCAGAATTACAGGGTAAGATGGTAGCTGATTACATCGCAGCTCATAAGGATATCATCGACCGTAATGGTGATGGTGTTATCGGTTATGTATTAGCTATTGGTGACGTTGGACACAACGACTCTATCGCTCGTACAAGAGGTGTTCGTAAGGCTTTAGGAACAGCTGTTGAAAAGGATGGCACAATCGATGCTACTCCAGCAGGAACAAATACAGATGGTTCTGCTACAGTTGTAAAGGATGGTAAGGTTGGCGACTTCAAGGTTCGCGAACTTGCTTCTCAGGAAATGAAGAACTCTGCAGGTGCTACATGGGATGCTGCTACTGCAGGTAACGCTATCGGTACATGGTCCGCTTCATTCGGTGATGAAATCGACTTAGTTATCTCCAACAATGACGGTATGGGTATGTCAATGTTCACAGCATGGGCTAAGGATAAGAAGGTTGCTACATTCGGTTACGATGCTAACAGTGATGCAGTAGCTGCTATCGCTGAAGGTTACGGTGGAACAATTTCTCAGCATGCTGACGTTCAAGCTTACTTAACATTAAGAGTATTACGTAACGCTTTAGATGGTGTTGATATCAAGACAGGTATCGCTACAGCTGACGAAGCTGGAAACGTTCTTGAAGAAGGCGTTGACTACGTATACAACGAAGCAGATCGTTCATTCTATGCATTGAACCTTGCTGTTACAGCTGATAACTACAAGAACTTCATGGATGCTACTAAGACATTTGAACCAGTATCTAAGGAAGTTAAGAGCGAAACTAAGAAGGTTTGGTTGGACATCTATAACGCTTCAGACAACTTCTTAAGCTCAACATACAAGCCATTACTTGAAAAGTATGATGACTTACTACACTTGGATGTTGAATACATCGGTGGTGATGGCCAGACTGAATCAAATATCACAAACCGTTTAGGAAACCCAAGTCAATATGATGCGTATGCTATTAACATGGTTAAGACAGACAACGCTACATCATATACTTCACTCTTAAAAGTAATTCAGTAAGATTTTTCTAAGAGGCTAGCAGGTAGGCTTTTGAAAACCTGATAGCCTCTTTCTAAGTAGTTTGTAGTTAACCATACTGCTTATGATTTTTAGTTAAACAGGGGTAAATCAATTATGTCAGAAAGAAATGACAATTTAATCTTGTCGATAAAGGGCATGTCGAAAATCATTCGGCAGAAACAGAGTACTTGATCACATCAATTTAGATGTGAAACCCGGCTCAATTATGGGTCTCATGGGTGAAAAATGGTGCCGGCAAATCTACTATGATGAAGTGTTTGTTCGGTACATATCAAAAAGATGAAGGAAGTATCTTCCTAGATGGAAAAAGAAGTAAGTTTTACTGGTCCAAAAGATGCGCTTGAAAATGGTATTGCGATGGTTCACCAAGAACTTAATCAGTGCTTAGAGCGTAGTGTTATTGATAACCTATTCTTAGGACGTTATCCAGTAAACTCTTTAGGGTATTGTTGATGAAGGAAGAATGAAGAAGGAGGCTTCTGAGTTATTCCGTAGTTTAGGTATTACAGTCAATTTGACACAGCCAATGCGTACGATGTCCGTATCTGCTCGTCAGATGTGCGAAATCGCAAAAGGCTATTTCTTATCATTCAAAAGATTATTGTTTTGGATGAGCCTACATCATCATTAACTGAACCAGAAGTTAAGAAGTTATTCCAGATGATGCGTAAACTACGTAGTCAGGGTATTTCCATTATCTATATTTCTCATAAAATGGATGAAATTTTTGATATATGTGATCAGGTGTCTGTATTGCGTGATGGTAAGATGATCATGACAAAAGACGTTACCGACACAAATATGAATGACTTGATTGCGGCGATGGTTGGACGTTCTCTTGATAACCGTTTCCTCCGGTTGATAATACACCGGGTGAAACGATTCTTTCTGTCAAAGATCTTTCTACGAAGTTTGCACCATACCTCGACGACGTTAGTTTCGATGTTAAGGAAGGTGAAATCTTTGGCTTGTATGGTCTAGTAGGTGCTGGACGTACAGAGTTAATGGAAACAATCTTTGGCGTTCGTACAAGAGCAGCAGGTCGTGTTTATTACAATGGCAAGCTCATGAACTTCGATAGTGCAAAAAGAAGCCATGGACAATGGATTCGCTATGATTACCGAAGAAAGAAAGGCTAACGGATTATTCTTAAAGAGTGATTTAACTTTCAATACTTGTATTGCAAATATGAATCACTATAAGAATGGAATCGTTGTGTCTGATGAGAAGATGAAGAAGGCAACAGTTAAAGAAATTGCCTTAATGCATACAAAAGTGCATGGGACCAGATGATGCAATTACATCACTATCTGGTGGTAACCAACAGAAGATCATCTTCGGTAAGTGGTTAGAAAGAGATCCAAAGGTATTTATGATGGATGAGCCAACTCGTGGTATCGACGTTGGTGCAAAAATACGAGATCTACGATTTAATTATCAAGATGGCAAAGATGGGTAAGACAATTATTGTATGTTCATCTGAAATGCCAGAGATTCTCGGTATCACAAATCGAATCGGTGTTATGTCCAATGGACGTCTTGCCGGAATCGTTAATACAAAAAGAGACAAATCAGGAAGAACTCCTGAGACTCAGCGCAATGTATTTGTAATCGGAGGGGTTAGACATGAGTCAAAAATAACGAAAAAAATTAGGGGCAGAGATTCTCTCTGTTGATCAGGAAGAAAGCCTACTAAAACCAATTACGGACCACGTAGGTAAGATTCAAGCACAAATCGATGAATTACGTAAAGATGGAACAGATAAGACTGTTGAGTTATTAAATGTAATTCAGATGACAAAGAACGATAAGAGCTTATCAAAGGGCGAAAAAGGAAAACCGTATCGCTGAGGCTAAAAAGGCTTTTAGAAGCTGCTCAACAAGTTGAAAAAAGCAAATAAGCCAGCCTGTAGATAAGTTAATCAATGAAGGTGTTACTTATTTAAATCAACATTTTGAAAAGGAATACTATTCAAAAGTTGTAGCAAGTTGCGCTGCAGAAAAAAACTCTTGCCGCAAAGAGATACAGCGATCTTTTTAGTTGAACTAAAGAATGTTCATACACAGAATCTTGCTAAGATAAATGGTAGTGACGCTGATGCAAAACAAGAACTTAAAAGATGAAAAGTATGTATATAAGAATAAAGTCTTTGATGCAAAAATTAACATACCAAAAAGGAATTACAGGCAATTAGGGATCGTAAACATGAAGCGTTTATTCAACGCTATCATTTAATTGATCTATTGAAGATGTCTAAGTTCAGCTTTTGCTGAAACACAGGCACAGAAGATTGAACATTACTTATATACATTCAACCGTAAGGATTGGTTATTACGTAATGGTCTATATCTAGTTATTATTCTTGTATTTATTGGTTTAGGTATCGTTACTCCAATTATCAAAGAAGACTCCTTTTATTCACAGTTAATAACATCTTAAATATCTTACAGCGGGCATCCCCAAGAATGTTCTTGGCATTAGGTGTGCTGGCGTATTAATGCTTTCAGGTACTGACTTATCCATCGGACGTATGGTGGGTATGGGTATGGTAGCTTCAACAATTATCATGCACAAGGGCATTAATACTGGTGCAGTATTTGGTAGGTATTTGATTTCACAAGCCTTCCAGTTGGTGCAAGAGCAGTACTGGCATTGCTTGTATGTATTGTCTTATGTACAATCTTTTACTTCCATTGCCGGTTTCTTCAAGGCGAAGTATAAGATGCACCCATTTATTTCATCTATGTCTAATATGTTAATTATCTTCGGTATGGTTACATATGCGACAAAGGGTGTATCCTTCGGTGCTATCGAAAATGATATTCCAGCAATGATTATTCCAAAGATTGGCAACTTCCCAACTATCATCTTATGGGCTGCTACAGCTGTAATTGTTGTATGGTTTATTTGGAATAAGACAACATTTGGTAAGAATCTATATGCAGTAGGTGGAAACCCAGAAGCTGCTGCTGTATCAGGTATCGACGTATTTAAGGTAACAATCATGGCATTCGCTATGGGCTCGGTGTACTCTACGGATTTGGTGCATGGTTAGAATGTAACCGAATGGTAGGTTCTGGTTCTGCTGCGTATGGTCAGGGTTGGGATATGGACGCTATCGCTGCCTGTGTAGTAGGTGGTGTATCCTTCTCTGGTGGTATCGGTAAGATTTCTGGTGTTGTTGTCGGTGTAACAATCTTTACAGCGTTAACATACTCCTTAACAATCTTAGGTATTGATACAAATCTTCAGTTCGTATTTGAAGGTCTCATCATCTTAGCTGCGGTAACATTGGACTGCTTAAAGTACGTTCAAAAGAAGTAATTCAATTTGCGGAAACCAGAAATGGCTTCCGCTTTTTTCTATGTTGGTTCTCGGGTATAATACTGGTATGGAAATCAATGAACTAAAAGAAAGATATTATTCTCTAGACAATAGTTATGAACGCTATATATTACTTCAAGAATACCAAAATGAACATCGTGAAGATGAAATGGTAAAGGGTATGTTGGAAGTTTTAATGAAGCGATATGGAAATGCAAAGTTAAGAAAACCTGCAGATCATTTTATGCATGCATGCTTGATGATGAAGGTGATGGCAGATGAAAGTTTTGGAAGTTTGGCGCTCGCAAAGAAAAAGCAGGAATTTCAACAATTCCTACGAGAACTAGCGCTAAATGATGAACAATCTGAATATCTAACTGCGGAGTGGAAACATCTGGCCAGAACCTACATTCACTTAAGCAAAAAGAACAATTCAAAATCATACTTTTTTGGAATGGGGAAACGCGATGAACATGTAGTTGGTGGAAATGTGGCAGATGAAATCACAAATATCTTTGTCCGCTTACCAAAACGACTAGGATATTCAAAAGAAGTTGCAGGTTTGTGTCAGATAGTGATGGATACATTCCTGGAAGAGTTTCCAAATGATGAGGAAGTATTAAATAGTGCAATTAAAAAGTGAACCAATTGGTTCACTTTTTACTTTTTAGTCAGCGATTGCAGCGTCTAAAGCAATCTTCATCATATCTGTGAAGGCTGTTTGACGTTGTTCAGCAGTTGTAATTTCTGGTGATACAAAGCTATCAGAAATTGTTAGTAAGCAAGCTGCGTTCTTTCCTAATACATTTGCATTTGAGAATAGTGCAAAACTTTCCATTTCAACACCTAAGCAATGTAGTTCATCTACTACCTTTTGGTAGGTATGTAACGTTCTTTTTCGCGATAGAATACGTCAGATGAATGAATTAAACCTTCGGTAATCTTCATTCCAAGATTTTCTGCAGCCTTTTTAATCTTTTTCATTTAATTCTGCAGATGGCTTAATTGTATCGCTTGTATTTCCGCACTGTTCTCTTTGCGAATGAAGATTCGGAATAAGCTGCATCTGCTAGAATTACATCAAATAATTTTAATTCTGGTTGATAAGCACCAAGCAGAACCGATACGAATAATGTTTTCTACATCATATTCTGAAAATAACTCGTAAGAGTAGATGCCGATAGATGGCATTCCCATTCCTGATGCCATAACGGATACAGGCTTACCTTTCCAAGTTCCTGTGTATCCTTGAACACCGCGTACGTTATTAACTAATACTGGATTCTCCAAGAATGTTTCAGCGATGAACTTCGCACGAAGTGGATCACCCGGCATTAAGACTGTTTTTGCGAACTGGCCTTTTTCGGCACTGTTATGTGGTGTAGACATGATTAACCTCAACTTTCTTTTCTCTATTATACATGATTTATAGCCAGTCTGTATGCATGTATTGTTTATGATCTAGCGTATAAACTGTAAATCCATCTTCGTTAATAATGGCATATGTTCTTGGATGGTTTTTCTTTTGGTAAGGAGATTGATCTCGGATTTAAAAAGTAGGATTTCATCTCTTCTGTACGCAGTTGGAATGTGTGTGTCCTGAAAGGAAAACTATCTCCGCACTTAGAGTAGGTAGATTATTTGGACCATAGACATGGCCATGTGACATAAAAGATTTGATGTGTTCCATGAAAGAGTACATTGTAATCAGCAGTAATTGGAAAGTTCAGTACCATCTGGTCTACTTCCGCATCACAGTTACCTCGTACTGCAATGATTTTATCTTTTAATGCATTCATGATTGAAATGACTTCTTTTGGGGCATAATCGCTTGGTAAGTCATTTCTTGGACCGTGATATAGAACATCTCCTAGGCAGAGAATCTTATCTGCTTGATGATATGAGAAGGCTTCTTCCATTGCTTTTTGCGCCTGAAAGGGCACCATGTATATCAGATACTACTAAAAATGTATGTAGATTCGTCATATTTCATATACCTCTGCCACTAATATTAGCATATTTTTGCGTGTTATAATATTTACAAGAAGGTAGAGTATATGAAAAATAAGTGCATCGTTGTAGGAGTAACAGCAGGGATTGCTGCATATAAAATTTGTCAGTTAGTTTCCTCGCTGAAAAAAAGCAGGGAAATGAAGTTCATGTCATTATGACAAAGGAAGCGGAGAAGTTTGTAACTCCTTTAACATTCCAAACGCTCAGTAATCAAAAGGTTATTACAGATATGTTTACAGTGGATTATACACCAGATGTGCATCATATCTCACTGGCTAAGAAGGCTGATTTATTTGTTGTGGCTCCAGCGACTGCAAATATCATTGCGAAGATAGCACATGGTTTAGCGGATGATATGTTAACGACTACATTCTTAGCGGCGACATGTCCAAAGTTAATCGTTCTGCAATGAATACAAATATGTTAAATAATCCAATCACACAGGATAATATTGCGACATGTCAAAAAAATACGGTATGCATATCATGTGTAGTGATGCTGGATATCTTGCTTGTGGTGATGTAGGTGCAGGACGTTTACCTGAACCAGAAGAAATCGAAGATGCGATTGCGTCTCTTATAGAAACAGACCGCTATCTAAATGGAAAACATGTTGTGATTACTGCAGGTGCTACGCAAGAAGAGATTGATCCTGTACGGTATATAACAAATCATTCAACTGGAAAGATGGGTTATGCATTAGCGAAGGAAGCACGTAATGCTCGGTGCTAGGGTAACACTAATTTCAGGTAAGACAAATCTAACAAAACCATATGGTGTTGATGTTGTAAATGTGACAAGTGCAGCTGATATGGCCAAGAGTGTTATTGATAATTTTGAAAAAGCTGATGTTGTAATCATGTCTGCAGCGGTTGCGGATTATACACCAATTGAAAAGGCAGAACAGAAAAATCAAAAAGACTGATGGTGATTTATCGCTTGCACTTAAAACGTACACAGGACATTCTATTAACAATCGGACAGAAGAAGCGTGAGGATCAGATAGTGATTGGCTTTGCGATGGAAACAGAACATCTTTTAGAAAATGCCGCAAAGAAGCTACAAGAAAAGAACGCAAATTATATTATCGCAAATAGTATACGTGAACCTGGTGCTGGTTTTGGTGTAGACACAAATATTGTCAAAATTATTTCGCCGACAAGCGTAGAAGATTTAGGATTATTATCCAAAGATGAAACAGCGAAAGAAATACTGCGTCATTGCCTAAAGAAGTGAGGACAATTATGTTATTAACAATTGATGTTGGAAATACAAATATTTCCATGGGAATTCTTGATGGAGAAGAGATTATTGGTCGTTATCGTCTTATGACACAAACGACACGTACTAGTGATGAGTACGGTTTCTTCATTACAACCTTCTTAAATACATTGCAGTTAAAAGCTTCGGATATAACAGGTATTATCATTTCTTCCGTTGTCCCAAAACTAATGTATTCTTTAACTTCTGCAGTGATTAAATATTTACATCAAAAACCAATGATTGTAACTAATGATATGCAGATGGATATCAAACTTGATACAGAGGCACCAAGGTCAATTGGTGCAGACCGTATTGTGAATACAACCTATGCATGGAATACGTTTCATCGTTCATGCATTATTGTGGATTTTGGTACTGCAACAACATATGACTACATTGATCAAAATGGTGTCTTCCGCTATGTTGTGATTCAGCCGAGTTTAGGTATTAGTCTGAATGCATTAACTTCTATGACGGCTAAGCTACCAGAAATTGAGATTGTAAAGCCAAAGTCTATACTTGGTACAAATACAATTGAAGGTATGCAGGCAGGTGTTGTATATGGCTACATTGGTTCTGTAGAATACATCATTAAAAACAATGAAGAGGGAAACTTAATGATCCATCATGCATGGTTGTTGCGACAGGTGGTTTAGGTAAGATTATCGCAAGTGAAACAGATGAGATTAATGCATATGATGCGGATATAGCATATAAAGGGAATGAAGATTTTATACGATATCAATAAGGGGAAAGACTATGAAAAATCTTTTGATTTACATGCGGACTTAGCAGAAGCTATTAAACCATTCTATACGGATGGTAAAACATCCATCTTAAAGAAAGATTGGAGCACTCGTTTTAAACAAGGGCAGATTGCATATACTTCTGCAGCTAGTTTCTTTGTAGGAACGGAGAGCTGGCAAGAGATGCAAGATGTTGTTAGAAAAGTGAAGAATGATATTACTGCCTCTGGATATAAAGTCATCTATACCAAGGATGATTTAGATGATGAGCAACAGGGTACAGCATTCTTAATGACAATTGAAGGAATGTGTGGCATTCATGAAGATGTAGAAGAGAAGATTCAATGGTTATACGACGAGGGTAATCGGATTGGCTCTCTATGTTGGAATGATCAAAATGCACTGGCAACAGGTAACTCAGGTGATCCTACAAGAGGGTTAACAGAACTTGGTAAGCAAGCAATCGCGAAGATGAATGAATTACATATGATTGTGGATGTATCTCATGCTAATGAGAAGACATTCTGGGATATTCTTTCCTGTTCAACACAACCGATAATCGCTACCCACTCAAATGCGAAGGGCCGTTGTTTTGTGGAAAGAAACCTTACAGATCAACAGATTCGTGCGATTGCAAGTAAAGATGGCTTAATTGGCATGAATGCATGTTGTTCGTTTATTCATACAGAACAACAAAAACAAGATGCACTACATCTAGCAAAACATGCAAAGTACGTAGCAGATCTTGTTGGAGTAAAACATGTTGCTTGTGGATTTGACTTCGGTGAGTATTATAACGATGGTGAGGAACATAATATGTATGGTCCTTCCCAAGCACAGAATTTCATCAAAGCATTACAGCGTGTTGGATTTACAAATGAAGAAATCAAAGATATTGCATATCGCAATGTCCTACGCTTTCTAAGAAAATACATGTAAAAAGAAAAGCTCTTGTGCATTAAAGTATGAAGTGAACCCAATTTCTTGGACACTGTAATTTACAGACATGATAAGGCTTGATTCCTTGCCTGGCAAGGAGTTAGGCCTTTTAATTTTGTCTGTATTCTTTCTTCGTTGTAATAGTGTATGTATTCATTCATCGCACTTTCTAGCTCATCTAAGGTTTTGAATTCGTATTCATGTCCATAGAACATCTCATTCTTCATCTTTCCAAAGAAGTTCTCCATCACACAGTTATCTAAGCAGTTTCCCTTGCGTGACATCGATTGGATGATTCCATATTCATGTAGAGTATTATGGTATTGATTCATTTGATACTGCCATCCTTGATCAGAATGGAATATTAGTCCTTCTATATGTGGATGTTTCTGAAATGCGATAGTAAGCATGTTCGAAATCTGTTCATAATTTGGGTGTTTGGATATGTCCCAAGATACAATTTCTCTATTATGCATGTCTAGGATTGGTGATAGATACAGCTTGCCTGCAGTGATGTGGAACTCTGATACATCTGTTGTCCATTTCTCATTCACTGTATTTGTTGAGAAGTTACGTTTGTAATATGTATTATGATTCTCTTCATCAATAACGACATCTAGTAAGTGGTTCTTTACCGTACCATTCATATTGCCTTTGTATGATTTGTATTTAGCTTTAGGTGTATTTCCAAATAGACTCATCTTATGCATGAGTCTTTGTACTGTCTTATGATTGATCGTTGGATACAGCTTTCTGATTTCCAGATAAATACGTCGATATCCGTATCTTCCCTTATGGGTATAGAAAACATTGATGATATCATTCATTACATCATCATATTTGAAATCACTATCTTGTTTGTCTTTCCAATAATAGTAGTCAGAACGGATGATATGATACGGCAAGTGTGTGCTGTCATTGATTGTTTGAATGATAAATCTAACAGGCACTTGTAGTTCTTGCCTTAGCTCCGATATCGCTCTAACTATTTCTTCTTTTCTCGTGCTTCTCTTTCCGCAACTAAGGCATCTAATTTTTTTTATGAATTCGTTCTCTATTAATAACCTCAAGTTCTGCTCGCGTAGGAACTTGTTTTCTTTCTCTAACTCCTCGATTGTTTTCTTCTTTGGCATGTCGTTCTCGCTTCCTTATAACGACATTATATCCATTTTCTTTGTATTCTTTAATCCATCTAAGTAGAATACTATCGGTAGATAATCCTAAATCTATTGACACGCTCTTTATTGACTCATGAAGTGTTAATACTCTATAGATGGCTTTTTCTTTAAATTCAGCAGAGTAATCATGATAAATATGGCGTAGAATATCAATTCCATGTCTATCAACTAGTCTAACAATATATTTAATTTTAGATTTTTGCATTTTCCATTTTAAATGGAGTTGCGGAATTGTGAATCCACATTTACGTTCATTGTAGATCTGGACTTTGTCTTCAAATGTAAATTTCATAATAAAAGCGAACCTCCTAAGTTGTTGTCCAACTTTTGGGGTTCACTTCAAATACAGGGTCTTTTTAGCACAGGAGCTTTATTACTTCCAAAGAATATCTGGATAAATTCCAGCTTCCTTCATTTCAGCAATCTTTTTCAACTACAAGAGGCTTGTCTTCTTGATAAGTTACACCAAACCATTGGTCCTTAGAGGAAAGTACTTTAACAGTGCACTTGCCATCTTTTACCATCTGACCAACTGTTGTAGGAATAACATATTCACACTTCATTGGGTTAGACTCTATATTTGCATGAATGAATTCATCAAAGTATACATCCATGTCTTCAAATACCTTAGGTGTAAATCCCCAGAAGTTCATAGATACTAATGCATTAGGATCCATTTCTTTCCAAGTTCCATTGTCATCGTAAACAACCTTACCATCCTTACGAGCAATCTTCTGTACTTCAACAATGCTTGTGAGGTTACCGTTTTCGTCTTGTTGGCATACACCACGTGTCACTGTTCCATGGTCTGTAAGTGTGTTATTTGCGGCATAACCAACCATTGCATAATGGTCATCACTTACTTCTGTTGTTAGGAAGTTATAAATAACTTTGTATGCGTCCTTACCATAGAAGTCATCTGCGTTAATAATCGCAAATGGTCCATCTACAACACCCTTACATGCAAGCAATGCATGTGTTGTGCCCCATGGCTTTTCACGTCCTTCAGGTACTGTAATATCCGATGGGACATTGTTAATATCCTGATATGCAAACTTCACGTTCATTCCCTTAGATACGCGGTCTGTTAATGCAGTGTGGAATGCTTGTTCATGTTCGCGACGGATGATAAGAACAACATCCTCAAATCCTGCTTCTTTTGCGTCATAGATAGAAAATTCTATGATCGGTTCACCATGGCTTCCAACTCCATCAATCTGTTTCATTCCACCATAGCGGCTACCCATTCCGGCAGCCAAAATAACTAATGTAGGCTTCTTCATTCTTAATCCCTTTCAATTTTTATTCCTTTGATAATTATATCACGTAAGCACTTTCATTAATTCCTAATTTTTTTCATAAAATAATAAAAGAAAGAGGATATTTATGAGAGAAATCGTACTAGCTTCACAAAGTCCACGAAGAAAAGAGTTATTAGAGAAAACAGGATTCCCATTTATTTGTGATCCAGCTGATATTGATGAGACCATCGACTTGCAGAAAGACCTTGTTGAAGAAAGTAAAAACTTATCCCGTCGTAAGGCAGAAACTATATTGAAACGATATCCCGAAGCTATCGTTATCGGTAGTGATACTTTGGTTTTATGTGATAACCAAGTCATGGGAAAACCGGAAGATGATGAAGATGCTTTTCAGATGTTAAAGAAACTTCAAAATCATAAGAGCCAAGTGCTAACAAGTTTGTGCATCATCAGTCAAAAGAAGTGCTTTACGTACGCAAGTATCACAGATGTATATTTTGCAAAAATGAGTGATAAAGAAATCTGGGATTACATTCATACAGGAGAAACAAGAGATAAAGCAGGTGCTTACGCAATTCAAGGTTTTGGTGGCAGATACATCAAAGAGATTCACGGAGATTATTATGCCATTATGGGCCTACCTTTACAGGTTGTTTATAACGAACTGAAAAACAGTACAGATTATTGATTTTTAGGTGTAGTTTGTTATTATATAAAGGCTATGCCGCTTTAGTATAGTGGTAATACGCATCCATGGTAAGGATGAACGAGCAGTTCAATTCTGCTAAGCGGCACTTTATAGAGGAAGTCCTTAAGGGACTTTTTTTATGTTATTTTCAATTTCTTAATGAGGTTTATGCAAAGTTTTCATGTGTTAGAAATGAAAATATTAGAGGATTTCAGAGAATAAAAATGAGGGATTTTCAGCATTCAAAAATAATAGGGCTTTCAGAGGGAAATTTATCGAAAAATTGGGCATTCAGATAGAAAAATAATTCTTTTTTTATTATGCTATTGAAAGACAGAATTCAGTGGAGGTAGAAGTTGTGGATAGGATAGTAAAAACGTAACGGACAAGTTGTTCCATATGATGGAGCTAAGATTATTTTAGCGATAGAAAAAAATCTTTCCAAAGCGTAAATGAAAGTGTTGATCAAGCATATCTTTCTGACTTACTAGTGCAGATTGAAGCGCAGTTCGACGGTCGTCAAGAAGTTGATGTTGAAGAAATTCAAGATACTGTTGAAAAAAATCTTGATGAAGAACGAAAAAGTATAACGTCGCAAAGAGTTATATCTTATACCGTGAAAAGCGCACACAGATGCGTAATGAACGCCTTGAGTTAGTGAAACTCATCGGTGACGAAGAGTTGGAAGATGTTTTGGTTGATATCCAGAAGGCTTATCCAGACTATGACTTAAAGAGATTGTATGAGAAGTTCTCTACAATGTCTAAAGAAGGTCAATCTCTGAAAGATAGAATTGCTTTATTAACAAGAAGTTCTGCTGAACTTACAACGAAAAGAAGAACCAAACTGGGAGAGAATTGCTGGACGTTTGCTCAGTTACAGTATTGCTTGTGATTTAAAAGTAACTGAAGAAAAACTTGGTCTAACAAGCTTCTACCAGAAGATCTCCTATATGATCGAACAAGGGTTATATGGAGCATATATCTTAGAAAACTATTCTCATAAAGAAGTTGATGAAATCGCAACATTAATTGACAATACACGTAATAACTTATTCACATATAGTGGACTAGACTTGTTATCCCAGCGTTATTTGATTCGTAATCACCAGCATGTCCTATTAGAGTCACCACAGGAAATGTACATTGGTATTGCAATGCATTTAGCAATGAAAGAGACAAATGATCGTATCGGTTGGGTAAAGAAGTTCTACGATATGATGAGTTTACATCAGGTAACAATGGCAACTCCTACACAAGCAAATGCGAGAAAGCCATATCATCAGTTATCTAGTTGCTTTATTGATACTGTTCCAGATTCATTGGATGGTATCTATCATTCTATTTCTAACTTCGCTGATGTAAGTAAGTTCGGCGGTGGAATGGGTATGTACTTAGGAAAGGTTCGCTCCCGTGGTGGATCAATCCGTGGTTTTGAAGGTGCATCTGGTGGTGTGATCCGTTGGATTCGTGTCATCAACGATACTGCAGTTGCGGTTGACCAACTTGGTGTAAGAGCTGGGGCTGTAGCAGTATATCTCGATGTATGGCATAAAGACTTACCTGAATTCTTACAGTTACGTACAAATAACGGTGATGACCGTATGAAGGCTCACGATGTATTCCCACGCAGTATGCTATCCAGACTTATTCTGGAAGATGGTGAAGGAAGACATGAACCAAGATTGGTATCTTCTCGATCCACATGATGTCCTTATGATTAAGGGTTATTGCCTTGAGGACTTCTATGGTGAAGAATGGGAAAAAGAGATATTGGGAATGTGTACATGACAACCGTATCTCTAAGCGTGTCCTTGTATTAAAGGAAGTAGTACGTTTAATCTTGAAGTCTATGGTAGAAACAGGAACTCCATTTGCTTTCTATCGTGATGCGGTTAACCGTGCAAACCCAAATAAGCACAAGGGTATGATTTATAGTTCTAACCTCTGTACAGAAATTGCGCAGAATATGTCAGAAGTGAAGCAGGTTTCTCGTGTCATAACAACAGAGGATGGCGATGAAGTTATCGTCACAACAACAAAACCAGGTGATTATGTTGTATGTAACTTAGCTTCATTATGTTTAGGTAATATTAACGTGACAGATCCAAAGGAAATCGAAGAAGTTACTGCGACTGTAGTACGTGCTCTCGATAACGTTATCGATCTAAACTTCTATCCTTTGCCTAACGCAAAAGTAACAAACCACAAGTATCGTTCTATCGGTCTTGGTGTCAGTGGTTACCACCACATGCTTGCAAAGAACCATATCATGTGGGAAAGTGAAGAACACTTGAAGTTTGTAGATGAAGTGTTTGAAAATATTGCGTATGCATCTATTAAGGCAAGTAATGCTTTAGCTAAGGAACGTGGAAGCTATCAATACTTTGAAGGTTCAGAGTGGCAGACAGGTGCGTACTTCGACCAGCGTGGATATGACTCTGTACGTTGGAAAGAACTCAAGGAAGAAGTACATGCAACAGGTATGCGTAATGCATATGTATTGGCAGTCGCTCCAACAAGTTCTACATCTATTTTGATTGGTACTTCAGCCGGACTTGACCCTGTTATGAATCGTTTCTTCTTAGAAGAAAAGAAGGGTTCTATCTTACCAAGAACTGCACCAGAATTATCTTCTGATACATATTGGTACTATAAGACAGCACATACAATTGACCAGACTTGGTCAGTTAGAGCTGCTGGTATCCGTCAGCGTCATATCGACCAAGCACAGAGCTTTAACTTATGGATTACAAATGACTATAAGATGAGTCAGTTATTACAGTTATATGTACTAGCATATGATTGTGGAGTTAAGACTATCTACTACACACGTTCTAAGGCATTAGACCCTGAGGATTGTGAAAGTTGTTCCGCATAGGAGGTAGAAACATGCAGACAGATCAGATTAATCGTAAACCGTTATTCAACCCTGAGGGTGATATTGATGTACGTAATCGTCGTCTTATCAACTTCAATACAACAAATATTAATGACTTCAATAATATGAAGTATAACTGGGTATCTGATTGGTACCGTCAAGCAATGAATAATTTCTGGGTTCCAGAAGAAATTAACTTGAACCAAGACAAATCAGATTATCCACGTCTTAGCCTAGCTGAAAAGACAGCATATGATAAGATTTTGAGTTTCTTAGTTTACTTAGATTCTCTACAATCTGCTAACTTACCAAACATTTCTCAGTACATTACTGCAAATGAAGTTAACTTATGCTTGTCTATCCAGACATTCCAAGAGTGTATTCACTCACAGTCTTACAGCTACATGCTAGACTCGATTTGTTCTCCTGAGCAGAGAAACGATATCCTCTATCAGTGGAAGACAGATGAACACTTATTGAAGAGAAATGAATTTATTGGTGAACTCTATAACGAGTTTGTTGAAAAACAAGATAAACAATCTTTCTTGAGAGTTTGTATTGCAAACTTTATCTTAGAGGGTGTTTACTTCTATTCTGGATTTATGTTCTTCTACAATCTTGCTAGAAATGGTAAGATGCCAGAAGTGTACAGGAAATTCGTTACATCAACCGTGATGAATCAACACACTTATGGTTATTCCGTAATATATTAGTTGAATTACAGAAGGAAGAACCAGAGTTATTTACACCAGAAAAACATTCAGATGATTCGCGATATGATGAATACTGGTGTTGAACAAGAAATTGCATGGGGACACTATGTAATTGGTGATGAAATTCCGGGCTTAAATAAGCAGATGGTTACTGACTATATCAAGTATCTTGGTAATACACGTTTTGCGACATTAGGTTTTGGTAATCTGTATGAAGAATACGCTGAGGAACCAGAATCCATGAAGTGGGTAAAACAATACTCAGACGCAAACATGGTAAAGACTGATTTCTTTGAAGCTAGACCATCCGCATATGCGAAGAGTGGAGCAATCGAAGATGACCTATAAGGTCATCTTTTTCTTTTGATGGGCTATAGAGAGCGTGGTTGTGTGTGGTATAATAAGAACATATTTGAAAGGGGATATGATTAATGTCAGCCTATAACTTATCATCATTGTGGGACAAGTTTTTAACTTTCAGTACGACAGTTATCGATATAGTAGTAATTTGGATGATTATCTTAGCCGCATTGCGTATTGTTCGTGGTAAGAGCAGTACCATGCAGATATTTAAAGGTATTATCTTTGTCATCATCGTAGATGTACTTGCAAAGGTCATGAATCTTAAAACTTTGCAGTTTTTAACAAATATGTTTATTAACTGGGGATTCTTAGCAGTTATTATTATCTTCCAACCAGAAATCCGTACGATTTTGGAAAGACTGGGTAAGAGTAGTTTCTTCTCTAGAATGAGTTCACTTAGTGGTAACGAAAAGGAAAAAAACTGGTAGACAATATTGTGACTGCAGTACGCTTATTGAGTGCAGATCAAACTGGTGCGTTGATTTCAATTGAGAAGTCGCATCCTTTAGATGACTTTATTGCGACTGGTACGCGTTTGAATTCTGATGTAACTGCAGAACTTTTAACTTCCATCTTTGTTACTTCGACACCATTACATGATGGAGCAGTGATTATTCAGGGTGATAAGATTGCGTGTGCAAGTGCATATTTCCCTCCAACAACAGCAGATATTCCATCTCGATATGGTTCAAGACACCGTGCCGCAATTGGTATTAGTGAAATTACAGATGCGATTACAATTGTAGTTTCAGAAGAAACAGGAAATGTATCAATCGCAGAAAGTGGTAAGCTAACTGCTGTAAATGAACAACAATTACGTAAATATCTAACACACATCATCGTAGGAAAAAAACTGATGAAAATAGTGAAGATGACGATGATGAAACTATGATTGAAGCCGATGTGTATGAACTTCAAACAAAGATGGATGATACACCGACTGCTAATGAAGAAACAATTCTTGAAACAGGTAAGATTACAGCAGAGGAAGTTGTTCCAGCTGAACAAAATGGTAAATCCACAAATACCAAAACATGCATTACAGGATGTACATGAAGCAGCGGATGCGGCTGCGAAAGCTGCGTCAATAAAGCTTCCACATAAGAAAAAAAGCGTCCAACACCAAGTTATCCAACACATAACAAAGCGAATTATAAACAATCAGATACCTCTGATCATAAGCAAGGAGGTGAACGATAATGGCAAATAAGAAAAAACATCATATGGATCATAATAAACTTGAACTTGCAAAACATCTTGCAAATCAATCGAAGCGCATATCAAGTCAATATGATCGATTTGTACAGAAGATTAACCATTTCATTCACTACGCTTCTACAGGTATTGACCGCGTATTGTTTAATGCAAAATATGCAAAAGTTGTATCGTTGATATTGGCTGCACTGTTATATGTCGTTGTAAACTACAACGATATTACATCGCTATATCAGACATCACTTAAGACAAGTCGTACCGTTCAAAAATGTTGCGGTATATGTACAATATGATACGCAAGAGTATGAAATTTCAGGAATTCCAACAACAACTGATGTTACGATTACAGGTGATGCGACAAGTGTTACTGCTGCAAGTACCATAAATGGTAAGGTTGTCGCAGACCCTAACAAACTTAACAGAGGGAACCCATGCAGTAACATTGATTGCGGAAGGATTCGGAGATTCTGTAAGTACAATCGTTAATCCATCGAATGCGGTTGTAACAATCAAGAAGAAAGTTACACAACAGTTCTCGCTATCTTATGATATTATTCATCGCGATAAGATGGATGGCATTTATAACGTAGGTACTCCTCAGTTTGCGTCTTCCGTAGTAGATGTACGTGCTTCACAGGATACATTAAATCAGATTGCCTTTGTGAAGGCACTTATCGACGTATCCAATCAGACTGCAGATTTTGAACAAGATGCAAAACTTGTTGCCTACGATGCAAATGGTCAAATTGTAAATGTAGATATTGAACCTCAATCCATGCATGTATATGTACCAGTTACTTCACCTAACAAGACAGTTCCTATTGAAGTGAAGATTAAGGGTACACCTGGTGATAATCAAGCAGTTGCTTCTGCTGTAGCTGATAAACAGACTGTTACAATCTATGGTACAGAAAGTGCATTACTTGATATTGATAAAGTTACAGTTGAAGTTGATGTTTCAAATCTTACAAAAGATACAACAGTATCACAGGATATTACACTTCCTACAGGTATTACATCATCAACAGTTTCTACTATTAGTGTTGATGTAAAGCTTGGTACGGCTACAACAAGAACAATCACATCAGTTCCAATCAATTACAAGAACAATGTGCATAACTACAAAAGCTACACAAGAGGATAATATTACTACGATGGATGTAGAAGTATTTGGTACACAGGATAATATCAGTAAGATTACAGCAAATGATATTTATCTTTATATCGATATGTCGACAGCAGAGCCTGGACTACATGAGTTCGAAGTGATGGTGGAACAACCTTCTACAGGACTTGTAAAGTACAACCTAAAAAACAATAAACTAACACTGACAGTTTTAGGTGATCAAAATACCCAACAGAAAGAGGGAGAATAACGTATGGGACGATATTTCGGCACGGATGGTATCCGTGGAAAAGCAAATGAAGTATTAACAGCAGAGAGGGCCTTCCGGGTTGGAAGATATCTGGGATACTATTTCAGCAAAGAAGGAAAAAATAAAATTGTTATCGGTAAGGATACAAGACTTTCTAGCGATATGTTCGAAAATGCATTAGCAGCAGGTATTACATCTGAAGGTTGTGATGCATATCTAGCAGGATACTGTCCAACACCAATGATTTGCCTTTTGACAAAGGAGAATGGTTTTGCGTGTGGTGCGATGATTTCTGCGAGTCATAATCCATTCTACGATAATGGTATTAAAGTCTTCTCTAATGATGGCTTCAAGCTATCCAGTGATATTGAAGACCTTATCGAAGACTATATTGATGGTAAAGTTACAATTCCTTATCGTACAGATAGTGAAATTGGTAAGGTAATTGCTTATCCTCAGGGAATTGATATTTACTTAGATTGGATTGTAAAGGAATATCCATTAGATTTAAGTGGTTGGAAGATTGCGATTGATTGTGCAAATGGTTCTTCATCCTTTACGGCAAAGAAGGCACTTGAAAGATTAGGTGCTGAAGTAACAGCTTTCCATGATGAGCCAAATGGCATTAATATCAATACAAAGTGTGGCTCTACACATCCTGAATTATTCTGTGAAGAAATGAAGAAGGGTAACTACACGGTTGGTTTAACGTTTGACGGTGATGCGGATCGTCAGATTATGGTTCGTCCAGATGGTGAACTTGTTAATGGTGACTTTATGTTATATATCGTTGGTAAATACCTACGTGATCTAAATAAGTTAACAAATAACACAATCGTTACAACAGTTATGGCTAATCTTGGTTTATACAAGGCTATGGAACGTGAAGGTATCCGAGTTGAAAAGACACAGGTAGGAGATAAGTATGTCTCTGAAGTAATGTTCCGTGATAACTATGTTATCGGTGGCGAACAAAGTGGACATATCATCCTGAAGGAACATGCTACAACAGGTGATGGTTTATTAACTGCACTTTCTGTACTTGAAGTCATGAAGAATACAGATAAGGGTATCATCGAACTATGTGAAGGACTTAAGATTTATCCACAGCTACTAGTAAATGTTAAGGTGACAGATAAAACACTTGTAATGGATGATGAAGAAGTTCAAAAGTCAATCGATGAAGTAAATGAAGAACTCAATGGTAATGGTCGTATTCTTGTTCGTCCAAGTGGAACAGAACCATTGTTAAGAGTAATGGCTGAAGCTGAGACAGATGAAATCTGTGAACGTCTAGTAGGGAAGGTTGCAGATATTATCCGTAGAAAATACGGTGCTTAATAAGGAGTGCGTATGAAACAATATGATTATCTAGTAGTAGGTGCTGGATTATTTGGTGCAGTATTTGCCCAACAGGCAAAAGAAAAGGGCAAGAAGGTTCTTGTCATTGATAAGCGACCTCATATTGCTGGTAATATCTACACAAAGAAGGTAGAAGGCATTGATGTACATGAGTATGGTGCACATATTTTCCATACGAATGATAGAGAAGTTTGGAAGTATGTTACTAAATTTATCGAATTCAATCGTTTTACAAATTCACCAGTTGCCAATTACCATGGTGAGTTATATTCTTTGCCATTCAACATGTATACATTTAATAAAATGTGGGGTGTTGTAACACCAGAAGAAGCGATTAACAAAATTGAAGAGCAGAAGAAAGCCGCAAATATTACAACAGCAACAAATCTTGAAGAACAGGCTATTTCACTCGTTGGAACAGATATCTATGAAAAACTAATCAAGGGATATACAGAAAAAACAATGGGGAAGACCTTGTACTGAACTACCAGCATTTATCATCAAACGTTTACCAGTACGCTTAACGTTTGATAATAACTATTTTAATGCGCTCTTTCAGGGTATCCCAGTTGGTGGTTATACAAAATTAGTTGAAAACCTGCTTGCAGGTATTGAAGTGCGACTCAATGTTGACTATCTTGAAGCGAGAGAAGAGTATGACGCACTTGCGGAAAAGATAGTTTATACTGGTCCAATCGATGCTTATTTTGATTATCGCTTAGGAACATTAGAATATCGTTCTGTTCGTTTTGAAAATGAACTCTTAGATATTCCGAATTTCAAGGGAAATGCGGCTGTAAACTATACAGACCGTGAAACACCTTGGACACGTATTATTGAGCATAAGTGGTTTACATTTGGAAAAGATGAAGAAGGCAATGATTTGCCTAAGACTGTTATTAGTCGTGAATATAGTTCTGAATGGAAACAGGGTGATGATCCATACTATCCGGTTAATGACGAAAAGAATACTGCTTTATATGAGCAGTATAAAGGAACTTGCATCACATGAAACAAAACATCCTTTTTTTGGTGGTCGTTTAGGGTGAATATAAGTACTATGATATGGATAAGGTTATTGCGTCCGCACTAGAAAAGTCTAAAGAAATATAAAAGTCAGAGAAATCTGGCTTTTTTGCGTTTTAGGGCAAAATAGCAGTGTTTTTAAATAAAAGAGAATACAATGAAAACAATAGAAATACAAAAAGGAGCTAAAAATGTCATATACAGGATACGTAGGAACGTATACGTCTGAAAAAAAGTGAAGGTATTTATGCGTTCACATATGCAGAACATAAGCTAAAAGACGTCCATTTATTTACAAAAAGTGTGTAATCCAAAATATTTAGCATGGATGAATGATTCTATCGTAGCTGTATGTGATTTTGAGGAAGGATCTGGTGTAGCTGTCTTTTGATTTAAGTGGTAACGAAATCGATCATATCGTTTTTTTGAAGCATTTACATCTTGCTATGTTGGTGTAAAAGATAATTTAATCTTTACAGCTCACTTCCATAGTGGAGATGTAACACTTTTACGTTTTGAAAATAACAAGTTAAAACTGATTGAAAGAACGCATATCAAAGAAAAGGCTGGATGTCATCAGGTTATTCCATACAAGAATCAATATCTTGTACCATGTCTCTTTATGAATCAGATAAAGATTCTCGATAAAGATTTTAAGGTTGTAGATGAGATACAATTTGAAGAAGGAAGTGGACCTAGACATGCGGTATTCTCAGATGATGAGAAATACCTATATGTGGTAGGTGAACTAAGTAATCTTCTATATGTTGTGAGACATGCATGCAAAAGAAAGTTATAAATACAGTAGAACTGCTAGAAAACGGTCTTTCACATGTTAAAGATACAGCCGCAATACGTAAGAATGGTGATTATTTATACGTATCAACACGTACACAGGATGTCATTACAGTACTACATGTATCTGGAAAAAAATGTCGAACGTATTCAAGTAACATCATGTGCTGGTAAGCATCCACGTGACTTTGTGATTGTGGATGATGATATTATTGTCGCAAATCGTTTTTCAGATTCAATAAGCGTATTACCAACTAAACATGCATACATACAGGATGCAGTATCTACAGTAACAATTCCAGAAGGTGTTTCTATTATTATGAGGAGAAATGAACATGAATAATATAGGTGTAATTGGATTAGGTGTCATGGGGAAGAATATTGCCTTAAATATGCTAAACCATGGCTACAAAGTAAGTGGGTATAACCGTTCTTTTGAACGTACGAAAGTATTAATAGAAGAAAAATATCCTGGATTTAGCGGTTTTGAAAAACTAGAGGATTTTGTAAATTCTCTTGAAAAGCCACGTCGTATATTTTTAATGGTACCAGCTGGTCAACCGGTTGATGATGTTTTAGTACAACTCGTTGATCTATTAGATGAAGGAGATATCATCATGGATGGTGGTAACTCTTACTTTGAAGATACAAATCGTCGTCACAAGCAGATGGCTAGCCATGGATTAAAGTACTTTGGTGTTGGTGTATCTGGTGGTGAGGAAGGTGCTTTAAAAGGTCCAAGTATCATGCCATCTGGCGATAAAGATGCTTACACTTCTGTAGGAAAGATATTGGAAGACATCTCTGCTAAGAAAGATGGAGAACCATGTTGTACATATATTGGACCAGAAGGTAGTGGTCACTACGTAAAGATGGTACATAATGGTATTGAATATGCGGATATGCAGTTGCTTGCGGAAACATATTTAATTCTAAAGTACAGCGCAGGTTATACAAACAGCGAAATTGCGGCTGTACTAGAACAATGGAATCAAGGAGATGTGCAGAGTTATCTTGTCGATATCACTGTAACTGTATTACGTGAAAAAGATTCTATTACAGAACATGATCTTGTTGATGTGATTTTAGATGTTGCAGGAAATAAGGGTACAGGTCGTTGGACAAGTATTGAAGCACTTCGACAAGAGTTTAATGCGTCTTTATTAACTGCAGCGTATCAAGCACGTATTATGTCTAACCAACTTGCATTGCGCGATGCATATCGCAAGGAAAGTGCAATTCACAAGAAGAATGTTGATATTGAAAAGATGCATCAGGCATATCAATTAGCTAAGACAGTTGCCTTTGCACAGGGATTCAATTTATATCGTGATGCGTCTAATAAGTATAGTTGGGATTTAAATCTCAAGAAGATTGCGGCTATCTTTAGAGCAGGGTGTATTATCCAAGCAAAGTTATTGCAGGATATCATGCATGCATATGATGATGGCGCAGATGATTTACTTCTTTATCCGGTATTCAAGAATGAAGTATTAGAAAACACACCAGCACTAAAAGAGATAATTGTACAATCTATTGATCTACCATTACCAGTATTTACAGCTGCACTCACATATATCAACCAATTATCTAGTGTATGTTTAGGTGCGAATATTATTCAGGGTCAACGTGATTTCTTTGGAGCACATACATATCAAAGAGTTGATCGTGAAGGCTTTGAACACCATCAGTGGGGCAGCCATGAATAAATTGACACTTACAATATTCGGTGGAACAGGAGACCTAACATATCGTAAGCTTCTACCTGCTATGTATAATCTATTCATTAAAAATCAGCTTCCTGAAGCGTTCTTAATTACACCAATCGGAAGACGTAATTATACAGATGCGGATTATCAAGGAATTATAGAGCCTTGGATTAGCGAGTTTGCTCAAGTAAAAGTAAAAGATGAGCAGTTACAAGCATTCTTTAAACACATCCATTACTTCCGTATGGATTTTACAGATAAAGCGCAATACCAGTTACTAGACCAATACTACGAAGCACATCCAACAGAAAATCATGTTGTTTATTATGCGGTAGCACCAGATTTCTTTGAAGGAATTACAGACGGTGTTTCTACAATGAAAAACATGCATGAACCAAAGATTGTATTGGAAAAAGCCATTTGGTGCAAGCTTAGAACTTGCGAAATTCCTTAGCAAAAAAATTAGAGAATTTATTTGGAAGTGACCATATTTATCGTATTGATCATTATCTTGGAAAAGAGATGGTACGCAATATTCTAACGATTCGTGATGCGAATTTATTATTTAAGAATGTTTGGAATAAAGATAACATTGATCATGTCCAGATTTCAGCACTAGAAGAAGTGGGTGTCGAAACAAGAGGGAACTATTATGATCATGCAGGTGCTCTGAAAGATATGGTTCAAAACCACTTATTACAAATCATGAGTATCGTAGCAGTAGATGATCCAACTGGTAATATGAACGAACAACAACTCGCAGTTCTAAAACAACTACGTCCAGTTAATGAACTGAATATTAAGGATACATTATTATTGGGGCAGTATGAAGGGTATAGGGAAGAACTACACGTGGATCCTGCATCCACTACCGAAACATTTGCGGCATTAAAACTGTATATTGATAATGAGCGTTGGCAAGGTGTACCATTCTATATCCGTACGGGTAAGAAAATGGCTCGTCGCGAAATCGAAGTAAAGATTACATTTAAAAGACAGCGTGAAGATGTAGATCCAAATGTACTAGTAATCAAAATTCAACCGACAGAAGGCGTATATCTTGAATTTAATATCAAGACGCCAGGTGAAGATAGTATTACAAAAGCGCAAATGGACTTCTGCCAAAACTGTAATTTAATCTTTAAGCTAAATACACCAGAAGCGTATGAAAGAATGTTACATGCGTGCATGATTGGCGATAACTCGTGGTTTACTAAGTGGGAGATGATTGAATATAGTTGGGAATATATCGATGCCTTAAAGCAGATGTATTCTGACGCTAAACTTACAGTCTTAACATACCCGCAGGGTAGTCTTGGACCAACAGAAGTTGAACTACTATAAAGTATATTGTATCTAAAAACCCTGATCACTCTATTGTGACAGGGTTTTTTTGTATGAAATATAAGAAACTTTAAATCTAATGAAGGAACCAATATTATATGTACGGTTATAAACTGCTTGTAATTTAAATGCGTTATTACTTCTATCATAGTTTATTAATCATTAGATATCATTACTATAGTTTTTGATATTGTAGTCGTTTAGGGAGTATTCTATATTGATTTCTTCAAAAATCAGATGGTATTTTATATGTGAAGACATGGCCTGTACCCATTGGCGCGGGGTGTCTTTTCTATTTATAAGTAAATAAAATGTCCAACCTCTAATTATGAGGAAGGACATTTTATTTTATAGATTGTTATGCGCCTAGTACTTTATATAAATTACTTAGAGACTTGTTCGCCGACGATTCTACCGAATACTGTAATATCAGCGATAGCGTCAGAACCTAAACGGTTTGTACCGTGGATACCACCAGTTACTTCACCGAGCAGCGTATAGACCGGCGATAGCTTTGCCATCCTTGTCTAATACTTGAGAGTTAGTGTTGATTACAACACCACCCATTGTGTGGTGAACAGATGGCTGAGAAACCATGATGTAGTATGGACCTTCACCGAAGGCAACTAACTTACCACGCTTGTTGAATTCTAAGTCCTTACCATCTGCAGCGTATTGGTTTGTAGTCTGCGATAGTCTTCTTTAATGTTTCAGCGTCAATACCGAAGAAAGCAGCAGCTTCTTCAATTGTATCAGCCTTCACTAAGTGCTTCTCCTTGATGAGTCTTTCGTATTCTTCAGGGTGAGCTTCCTTAACGCCAGAAGCTACCATAGAAGCTTCATCCCAGAACATGTATGAAACGCCACCAGTCTGTTCTGTAACAGCCTTAGAGATAACGTCACGACGTTCTAGTTCTTCAACGAAACGCTTACCTTCCTTGTTAACAAGGATTGATCTACCAGCTAAACGTACGTCACCAACATATAATAATGTACCAGATGTGATGTCGCATGTTGGATATGTTTGGATATAAGATAGGTCAACTGTAGCTGCACCAATCTTTTTCAGCCATTACGATACCGTCACCAGTACTTCACGGAGAACATGTAGAAAGGATCTTTTCATCCATTTCTGGATTGTATTCCTTACGCATTTCAATGTTAGAACCGAAACCACCAGTCGCAAGAACAACACCCTTAGAAGCTGTGAATGTTACATCACCATCTTTTGTTGTTGCCTTAACGCCAGTAACCTTCTTGTCTGTTTCTACTAATTCAGTAGCCTTTGTATTTGTTAATACTGTAATACCTAATTCGTCAGCCTTAGCCTTTAACTTCTGGATAATTTCAACACCAGATTCGTTGTGAGGTACTAAGGAACGCATCACGCTGTGTCCACCGAAGAACATCATCTTGTCTTCGAAGTCAACCTTGATGTCATCACGTAACCATTCAGCAGCGCTTAAAGCGTTGTCAGCTAAAAACTCTAACGAGTTCAGGATTAGCCTTGTAGTCGCCACCCTTCATGACATCTTCATAGAACTTATCAGCACTATCTTCGATGCCTTCTTTTTTTGTTGTAACCAGTTACCAGGTGCTGCCATTTCACCACCAGATAGAGCTGTGTTACCACCGATAGCTGCCATCTTTTTCGACAACAACAACGGAAGCACCGTTTTCAGCTGCAGTAATAGCGGCAGTAAGACCCGACTCCACCGGCGCCAATAACTACTACATCGTAGTCTGTCTTTACTGTCTCTTTTGTTTCTGCTGTAGAACCTGCTTTTTTTCAGATTTTTGAGCAGCCGGCAAAGGATAAAGCCATCGTTAAAGCTAAAGCCGGAATCAATATTTTTTTCATATTTACTCTTTTCCTCCTATAAATATACATGATAGTTTTGCCATTATTAAAAAGTAAAGAGATATTATACCGCTTACATTACTTTTATTGAAATTAAGTACCAACTTGCAACATTTTTCATGAAAGTATATTTGAAAAAGTATATTCGAAAATGTATGAAAAGGCATAAAAAAAACCCACTTTTGTGGGTTTTTTAGTGCACCAGACAAGACTTGAACTTGCACGAGTTGCCTCATACGCCCCTCAAGCGTACGTGTCTGCCGATTCCACCACTGGTGCATCGCTCAAATATTATAGCAACCTCCACATCTATCGTCAATGAAAACATCTGTATTTTGAGTGGGTTTGGGTTGTAATTTATGGCCATAAAATATATAATTTATCCGCTTATGCTTAAAAGAAGGTGAAGAGAAGATGGATTATCAAAAGATTATTAACATTGCTGTTATTGCTCACGTTGATGCTGGAAAATCAACGCTAGTAGACGCATTCCTCAAACAGAGTCACGTATTTAAAGATAACGAGAAGGTTGTAGACTGCATTATGGACTCCAACGATCTCGAACGTGAGAGAGGAATTACGATTTATTCCAAGAACTGCTCTGTAACATACAAAGACTACAAGATTAATATCGTTGATACACCGGTCACGCAGACTTCTCTTCTGAAGTTGAGCGTATTATCAAAACAGTTGATACGGTTATCTTGTTAGTAGACTCAGCAGAAGGACCAATGCCACAGACACGTTTCGTGTTACAGAAGTCATTAGAAGCAGGTCTACGTCCTATTTTATTAATCAATAAGATGGATAAGCAGGATGCTCGTGCTAATGAAGTTATCGATGAAGTATATGAATTGTTCCTCGAACTAAACGCAACTGATGATCAGTTAGACTTCCCAATCCTATTTGGTAAGGCTAGAGAGGGTATTGTTAATTACGAGCAGGATGGTACAAATGAAGATATCGTCCCACTATTTGAAACAATTATCCATCATACACAAGCTTATCCAAACTTGATTGATGAGCCAGTACAGATGCAAATTAGTGCACTCGCTTATGATGATTATATTGGACGTTTAGGAATTGGACGTGTATATAAAGGTACATTAAAGGCCGCAACATCTTATACAGTATGTAATGCGGATGGTAGTGCACATCAAGGAAAGACAAACCAGATTTTTATCTACAAGGGATTGAGTCGCGTTTCTGTTGATGAAGTGCAGTGTGGTGAAATTTGTATGATTTCTGGTATCCCTGATATTAATATCGGTGATACACTCTGTCCTCAAGGTTCTCCAGATCCAATGCCAATGTTAAAGATTGAAGAGCCAACACTTTCCATGAACTTCATGGTTAATGATTCTCCATTTGCTGGACAAGTTGGTAAGTTTGTAACTTCACGTAATATTCGTGAACGTTTAGATAAAGGAACTTGAAGTAAACGTTGGTTTAAAGGTTGAAGATACAGATTCTACAGATACATTCAAGGTATCTGGTCGTGGTGAATTACACTTAACAATCTTACTAGAACAGATGCGTCGTGAAGGCTTTGAAATTGCAGTATCTCGTCCTGAAGTTATTATGAAGAAGATTGATGGTGTAACATGTGAACCTATCGAGGAAGTTGTGATTGACGTTCCAACAGAATATTCTGGTTCTGTTATTTCTGCCCTCAATGTACGTAAGGGTATCCTTTCTGACATGGAAGAAATTGGTACATACACACGTATCACTTATAAGTGTCCTACACGTGGATTAATCGGATTTAGATCTGACTTCATCAATATGACACATGGTGAAGGTACAATGGTACAGCGTTTAGATGGTTATGAACCATTCAAGGGAGAAATTCCACAGCGTGAAAATGGTGCACTCATTTCCACTGAAACAGGAAGTGCTATGACATATGCACTTTGGAATATTCAAGAACGCGGTCAATTATTCATTGGCGCACAGACACCTGTCTATGAAGGTATGATTATTGGTGTATCTGCTAAGAATATGGATATGGGTGTTAACCCAATCAAGAACAAGAAGATGACAGCTGTTCGTTCCACCGGTAACGATGAAGCGATGAAGCTTGTCCCACCACGTATCATGTCATTAGAAGCTGCGATTGAATTTATCAATGATGATGAACTCGTAGAAATTACACCTGAAGATATTCGTATTCGTAAGAAGTATCTAACAGAAATCGATCGTAGAAGACACGCTCGTGAAATTGGAAAGATTGAATCTGAAATGTAATTGATTTATCCTGTTATTGAAAGATAGCAGGATTTTTTCTTTCAGAGGTCATAAAGATGAAAATAGAAAAATTATTAGAAGAGTTGAAAAAAGATCCACGGAATAAAGAATATACAAAGAACGGATATAACCCTATCTTGCAGGTGGATGCCAATGCAAAAATCTTAATTATTGGACAAGCTCCAGGATCACACGTAGAACGATCAGGAATTCCTTTCGATGATCAATCTGGTATTCGCTTACGTAAGTGGATGGGAATTGATGATAAGGAATTCTATAGTAAGAGATATCGCAATCTTACCAATGGATTTCTACTATCCTGGTAAGGCAAAGACAGGCGATTTACCACCACGCAAGTTTATTGCACAGGAATATCATGAGAAGTTTTTGAAGTTAATGCCAAATATTGAATTGACTTTGTTAGTCGGAAAGTATTCTATCGATTATTATCTTGGAAAAAAGAAAAAGAAGAATCTCACAGAGACAGTAGAAAGCTATCAAGAGTATCTTCCAGACTACTTTCCAATTGTTCATCCAAGCCCACTTAACTTTAGATGGCTGGGTAAGAATCCTTGGTTTGAAGAGAAGGTAGTGATTGAACTACAAAAACACGTAAAACAAATTCTAAAATAGAAACCACTGAAATGTGGTTTTTATAATGTTTCTGCATATATTTAATAAAGTATAAATGATGAGCGAAGCCCGCTAGGGTGTATAATATTTATCATAAGTAGAAAAGATAACTACCATTTGACAGGAGGTATCGTAATGAAATGTGCAATTTTTATGGCAGATGGATTTGAAACCTGTGAGGGTCTCATTACTGTTGATTTATTACGTCGTGCAGGTTTAACCATTGATTTGATTTCAATGAATGAGACACTGACAGTTACAACATCACATCAAGTGAAGATAGAGGCTGATAAAGTATTTAGCGAGTTTCAAAATGAATATGATGTTATGATTTTGCCAGGTGGAAAACTAGGTACTAAAAACCTTGAAAATAATCAGAAACTCGTTGATTTATATGAAGCACACTTTAAAGCAGGGAAGTTATCCTGTGCCATTTGTGCAGCACCATCGATTTTAGGTCATCGTGGTTTACTACAAGGCAGAAAGTATACCTGTTATCCAACATTTGATGACGCAAGCTTTGGTGCTGAATACCAACAAGTATTGACTGTCAAAGATGGTAACTTGATTACTGGTCGTGGTATGGGTGCGACGATTGATTTTGCATTAAAAAATCATTGAGACACTCTGTGATAAACAGACATTAGAAAACGTAAAGAATGGGATTCAATATGAACACTCATTCTTACAACAATAAAAAGGAGTAAAGAATATGAGCGCAGCTGAAAGATTAATACGTTATTGCAAGATTGATACACAATCAGATCCCGCAAATGAACAAGAAACACCTTCCTCAAAAGAAACAATTTGATTTAGCAAAATCTTCTCGTTGAGGAATTAAATGAATTAGGGATTACAAGATATATCCGTTGATGAACATTGTTATGTATACGCAAAACTACCATCAAATACAGATAAAGTAGTTGATACAGTAGGCTTTATTGCACATATGGATACAGCCCCTGATTTTAGTGGAACCAATGTAAATCCACGTATCATTGAAAAACTTCGATGGTAATGATATTGCCTTAAATTCAGATGTAACATTATCGATGGAACGTTTTCCATGGATGCAGGAATTCAAGGGTAAACGTTTAATGGTAACGGATGGTACTACATTACTTGGTGCAGATGATAAGGCTGGTATTACATCCATTATGGAAGCTCTTGTATACTTGCATGAACATCCAGAAGTAAAGCATGGTGAGATTGCGATTGGATTTACACCAGATGAAGAAATTGGAAATGGTCCACGCTTCTTTGATGTAAAGAAGTTTGGTGCCAAGTTTGCTTATACGATGGATGGTGGAACAGTACGTGAATTATCGGATGAAACATTTAATGCGGCATCTGCAGTATTGCATTTCAAGGGACGTTCCATTCATCCGAGGTTCCGCAAAGAATCGTATGATCAATGCGGCAAAGCTTGCATGTGAATATCAAGCAATGATGCCTGCACATGCAGTACCTGAGCATACGGAGTTATGGGAAGGCTTTATCCACCTTCATGATATGAAGGGTGATGTAGAAAATGCTGAATTAGAATACATTATTCGTGATCATGATTATCAAAAGTTAACGGCGAAGAAAGAGTTAATGTTAAAGGCAGCAGAATTTATCAATACAAAGTATGGAGAAGGTGCTGTCTCAATTGAAATCAAGGACAGCTATCGTAATATGAAGGAAGTCTTGGATAAAGATCCTACTGCTGTTGTGATTGCGAAAAAGTCCATGGAAGAGTTAGGTATTAACATTCTTCAAGAACCAATCCGTGGTGGAACTGATGGTGCGCAACTTTCCTTCATGGGACTACCATGTCCTAATATCGGTTGTGGTGGTGGAAACTTCCATGGTCGATTCGAATATTGCGTTATTGATGAATTAGAATTATCTGTACAAGTAATCTTGAAGATTATTCAGAACGTAGCAGAGGTGTAATATGATTTGTACATGTACGATTAATCCTTCGTTAGATTATTACATGGAGTTTTCAGAGCCGCTTGAAGCAGGCAAAACAAATCGTTCCGATTTGGAATACTATGAAGCGGGTGGTAAGGGTATCAATATTTCTATTGTTTTAAGCAACTTAGGTGTACCATCACGTGCATTTGGTTTCCTTGGTGGCTTTACAAAAGATTTCTATATTCGTTTATTAACGAAATATCAGGATATTCGACCTAACTTCTCCTATATCGATGGAAAATACACGTATCAATGTAAAGTGTAATTCTACTACCGACACAAACATGAATGCATGTGGTCCGTATATTCAAGATAAAGATTTGGATAATCTAGCAGGAAAACTGAATACTCTATATGAAAACGATGTTCTTGTATTGGCTGGAAATACACCATCTTATACCGTCGAACATATGGTATCCATTTTAAAGAAGTTACAGGCAGATGGCATCAAGGTTGTATTGGATACAGATGCAGAGCTTGTAAAGAGTATGTTATCAACAGAGATTTTCTTGTTGAAGACAACAAAGGAAGAAGTAAAAGAATTTGTATCCTATCCTGTTGAAACAATCGAAGATATGAGCCGTGCAGCGAAAGAACTGCATGCACAAGGTGTAGAAAACGTAATGGTTTTAGATACGGATGGAAATGCGGTACTTGCTTGTAAGGAAGGCACTTTCCAATGTGATGTGCTAGATCCAACAACGATTGTAAATACAGTAGGAACTGGAGATTCTCTTGTTGCGGGATTCTTGATGGAATATAACCGTTCCAGAAATATCGTTGATAGCTTCCGCTTTGGGGCATGTTGCGGTTCTGCAACTGCATACTCTAAGGGTATGGCTACGCGTGAAAAGATTGAATCTTTTTCCCATTCTGTTGAAGTAAGAAAAATAGATTGAGTTTTCTAAATTGTGCTATACTAAAACGCAAAGAAAAGAGGTATCAAATGAAAAAAATCTTAACATGCTTATTAGCAGTTGTATTACTAGCAGGTTGTTTTAATAAACTGAGAGTAAGAAGAATACATCTTCCGATACACTTACGATTACAAATTCAGTCTCTTTATCTTCTACAAAGGCAGATATGAAGGGCTACAAGTGGATTCGTAATGATGTTGCGGATTTCCAGTTGATTTCACTCAAGGAATCTCTACGTATGTTTGAAGAGGGCGGAACTGGTATTCTCTATTATGGATATACAGAATGTGCTTGGTGTAATCGTGCGGTTCCAGAACTCAACGAAGTTGCTAAAGAACTAAATCTAACAGTGTATTATGTAGACGCTTCCGCAAAAGTTGAAAAAGAAGACTATAAAAAGTTACTAGAATATATTGATCCTGTATTAAAGGTAAACTCTTCTGGTGAAAAAGGCTTCTATGTACCTGCAGTCATTGGTGTTAAAAACGGTAAACTAACTGAGTATCATGTATCACTCTTAGATGGTTTTGAATTATCAAAGGATGATCCAAACAAGCAGTTATCCGATGCACAAAAAGCAGGAATTACAGGATATCTATCGCGATATTGCGAAAATCAGTCGCTGATTAATCAAGTAAAGGTTTGGCCATCTGGTTAAATCTTTTTCTTTTTGAAGTGACATCCTACATTGAAAGTATAGCGATGATTATGCTATTTTAAGTGCAAAGATGAGGGAAGTAGTATGCCGAAATTATTAACAGTTATCGTTCCTTGTTATAACGAAGAAGAAAAATATCCAATATTTCTACGAAGAATTTTTGTAAGAATGATGCTTACTTTTTAAAACATGCAATCATGTATCAATTAATTTTTCGTGGATGATGGTTCAACAGATGGAACTGTTACAGAAATCAAGAACTTGCACCAAAGAGATAAGCGTGTAAAGCTCCTATCATTTTCTCGTAACTTTGGCAAGGAAGCCGCAATCTATGCAGGCCTTCAACATGCCTCAGGAAACTTAGTTGCGATTATGGATGTCGACTTACAAGATCCGCCATCATTACTACCGCAGATGATTGATGAGATTTTTGCGGGTGCAGATCAAGTTGTTGCTAGACGTACTGCACGCCAGGGGGAACCACGCATTCGTTCTTGGTTTGCGAAATTATTCTATAAAATCTTAAATTGTTTCTCACAGACAAAAAGTAATGGATGGCGCAAGAGACTATCGTGTTATGAATACGCGCGTTGTGGAAGCTGTTCTTTCCGTTACAGAAAAGAATCGCTTCTCAAAAGGAATCTTTAGTTGGGTTGGTTTTAACACGAAGTGGGTTGCATATGAAAATGTACAGCGTAAATACGGTCAAACCAAGTGGTCATTTTGGCAGTTATGGAAATATGCATATGATGGCATAACTGCGTATTCCACAGCACTTTTATCGATGTCGTCCTTTGTTGGTGTGCTGTTTTGTGTCCTTTCATTTTTGATGATTATATTTATTGTAATCCGTAAGTTAATGTTTGGTGATCCAACTGCTGGTTGGCCATCACTGGTATGTATTATATTACTGGCATCTGGACTACAACTATTGTCTATTGGTGTGATTGGCCAATACCTAGCAAAGACATATATGGAAGTAAAGAATCGTCCAGTATATATCGTAAAAGAAAAACTATAGGAAACTTGCAATGATAAAGAAACAGCTATATGAATCGGATAGTGTCGATTTGCGGATTCGGGAAGTGATTCCAGTTTCATTTTTTAATCGTTCACCAAAGTCGATTGTTTATAGCATATATCGTCATGGGGACTATGAGTGTATTGGTGAATGTGATTTACGTTTTGGCATGGATGAAGAATTATACTATGCAGGGAATATAGGCTATCGAATCTACGATGGATTTCGTGGACATCATTATGCCTATCATGCATGCCGGTTGTTACTTCAAATCGCAAAAGATGAATATCATTTTCGCAATGTGATTATTACATGTTCTCCAGACAATATCGCAAGCGATAAGACGATACAATCCCTACATGCAGAACTACTACAGACAGTAAATGTTCCAAAGCGTCATTGGCTCTATCGTCGTGGCGAGAAAGTGAAGAATATTTATTTATTAACACTCTAATTTAGGGAACTTAAAAGGAGTTTGGTATAATACTTTTATGAAGAAATTATGGCGAGTACTGACAGGTCGATTAATGGTAGTCATCCCACTTATCCTATTACAGTTGGGATTTTTTGTAATCTTGTTTTATGGGTCTGCGACCTATGGAGCTGCGATGCCAGTGCTCGATATCTTGGCCTTAATCATCGCAATTTATATTATCAATCGAAGAAATGATCCTTCATATAAAAATTGGTTGGTTATTATTGGTTCTAGCTGCACCAGTGATTGGTGTTCCGCTTTATCTGATTACAGGAAACCGTAAGGTACCAAAGAAATTACATCATGGAACCGTACGTGCAACACGTTCTCTTTCTGATTTAATTACAACAGATGAATCTATACTCGATCATATTCATGATGAAGACGCAAAACAAATCTTCCGTTATGGTATTCGTGCTGGTGAATTTCCAGTCTATGAGAATACAACAAGCACCTATTTCAAGAGTGGTGAAGAATGGTATCCAGTTTTTAAGGAAGTTCTTTCTAGTGCAAAGCACTTTATCTTCCTAGAGTACTTTATTATCAATCAAGGTTGGATGCTAGATGATTTGATTTCGTTACTTGAAGAAAAAGTAAAACAGGGTGTCAAAGTTGTGATGATTTACGATGACTTTGGAGCCTTGGATATTCCAATTCACTTTGATAAGCAGCTACAGAAACGTGGTATTGAAACGTATCGTTTCAATAAGATACGTCCATCTCTAGCAGCTCTAATGAATAACCGTGACCACCGAAAGATTACGGTGGTAGATAACCGTGTTGCCTTTACAGGTGGTGTGAATATCTCGGATGAATACATCAATCGCCATCGCCGTTTTGGTTATTGGAAGGATAGTGCCATCATGATTGAAGGGGATGCGGTATGGTCCTTTACATGTATGTTCTTAGGGATGTATACCTATGTGCGTGGTACAAATGATAGTATTGATTACGAACAGTATCACTTGCAGTATGAATATCCTGCAAATGCAAAGGGTTTCTATCAACCATACTCTGATACACCTACAGATGAAGAACCATTTGCGTTAAATGTACATTTAAATATGATTCAACACGCAAAGAAATATATCTATATCGATGCACCTTACTTAATCCTAACGGAGTCAATGAAGACTGCACTGAAGATGGCTGCGAAGAATGGTGTAGATGTGCGTATTTTAACACCACATATTCCGGATAAAAAACTTGTATTCCAGATTACACGAGGTCATTATTTCGATTTAATTTCAAATGGTGTTAAAATCTATGAGTACACACCGGGCTTCAATCATGCCAAGAATATGGTGGCTGATGATAAATTCGGTATCGTGGGTACAGCGAATACAGACTATCGTAGTTACTTCCTACACTTTGAAAATGGTGTGGTGATGTATGATACAGATTCTGTATATAAGATGAAAGAGAATTTCTTAGAGGCGCTTGCAGTATCACAAGAAGTTACATATGAAGAGGTGCGTGATACAGTATGGATCGTGAAGGTATTTAGAGCGGTTCTAAATGTATTTATCCCACTAGTATAAAAAAGAGGTTATATGGAAAAGATTGGTTTAGTATTGGAAGGTGGCGGTATCCGTGGAGCGTATACTGCAGGTGCCGTAAAGTGGTTAAACGATAACAATATTACATTTGATTATGGTGTTGGTATTTCGAGTGGTTCGGTATATCTAGCACTTTATTGGCAAGGTGAAACAAAGATTGCTTACGATCTAGCAACAAAGTATTCTATCGCACCAGATATCGTTGGGTTTAAGGCGCTATTAAAAGAAGGTCATTTCGTGGCATACAATCATCTATTCAATGATGTATTAAAGAAGGAAGCACATATGACAATTCAGCCTTTATTAGATCAAAAGGCAAATATTGAAGTGGGTTGTTATGTGTTAGATGAAGGCAAGACAGTATACTATGGCATTGATGAAATGGATGATAGTATGAAAGTATTGTTAGGTAGTTGCGCACTACCAATCGCTTCAGCGATTGTAAACTATCGTGGTAAGAAGCTACTCGATGGTGGTATTACAAAGATGATCCCTATTGAACGTGCATTAGAACAAGGATGTACAAAGACACTTGTCATCACAACAAAGCCAAAGGGCTATGTTCGCAAGCCAGCAAGTAAGTTCGTGGAATTCTTAATGCGCATTATCTATCACAAGTGTCCACAGATGGCTAAAGACTATCATGTCCGTCATTTAAACTACTATCATCAAGTTGAGATTATCAACCAACAAGTAGAACAGGGTAAAGCAGTACATATTCTACCATCACAGAATATCAAGGTATCTCGCTATAAGGGTGATGTTGAAAAGACGAAGGCCTTATATGAACTCGGCTACAATGATATGGAAGCTAGACGTGAAGAAATCTTGAAGTTCTTAGGAAAATAGAAAGAAAAAGTCCGATTATTCGTCGGACTTTTCATTTAGGTATTTTTGATAATTCGTAGCACTTAATACGTTTTCCTTTGGCATATTTTTCTCATCTGACCAACTTGCTAGATATAATGCATAATACTCATCATAAGTTAGATTGGAATCAACGATAGCCTTAGCTAGTGATTTGCCAAAGTAACGTAACTGGTTTGTTTCAGACTTATTGCCTGTAATCGCTGCTTTTGAAACAGGATAACGTAAGATAAATCCATATTCTGTTGCGTTTTCTTTGAGCCATTGATAGGTGTTAGTCTGTGAGAAGGCACCACCTTCATATGTAGGACTGACATCTGCAGCGTAACCTGTCTGTTGTTCGGATTGTCCAGGGACATCCGCATAGAGGCTAGCAACATCTGCGTTATAGGAACTGTAGATATCCTTTAATGTTTGATAGGATACATATCCTGTTGACGCAAAGAATGGAACCTTGTTTTGAATACTTGCGGCAGAAAGTGCTTCAAAGTTCTTAGCAGCTTCTGTGCGTAACTGTACACCTTGTGATGCGTATTGAAGATCGATTGTCTGTAAATCTTCTGGTGCGTATTCTGCTGGTAGATTATTCTTCTGATTCACATATACTGTGATGGAAGAAGGGTCAGATACGATATTTTCTGTATTAGATTCAATGAACTTATTTGATAATGTGAAAGAATCTTTGGAGTTTGTATCACGATGTAGAACACAATCATCGATATATACTTTTTCATCCCATTGATAATCGAATACAAGTAGTGGTGTTATTTCCCAATACTCTAAATTCTTAAAGAGATTGAGTATCTGTGCTTGTTCATATCCTTTATCCCTAAGACGACTTGCAAGTAAGAAGTCTTCTGCAGTTAATGCACGATTATCTTTTACAGATGTGTAAAGTTCTAAGTAATCTACATTTAGAGTCTTTTTATCGAGAGCATTTGCAAGTGCCACAGAGTAGTATCGGTTATCCAAGATTTCCTTTGTAAGTCTTTCATTTTTGATTTCTTTGATTTGCGTATTGGTATAGCCAAGCCCCTTTAACTTTGAATTGGTAATCATATTTGGAAGTATGAGTGCTGTTACCAGAATACAAAGAACAATCACAAGTCCAATCAAAATTTCAGGACGAATACGGCGTCTTGGTTTTTTGCGTTTTCTTGGTGGATTGATTGTACCGCTACTATGCTGTACTCTTTGGGGATTTTTATTATAGTTTGTCATAGTTCACCTCAAATTCTTTCCATATTGATGAAGTAGGGGTTGCTTGTACTACGATAGTTGTTTTTAAAGTTGGATGTGGGAATGTTAAGCGGAATGCGTACAATCCAATCGGACCTTTTGTTGTGTGTGGATTGTATCGTTGGTCGTGAATGAGTGGTAATTTACGACTAGCGAATTGAACACGAATCTGATGTGATCGACCTGTACCTAGTATGATGTGTACAAGGGATTGTCTTCCTCTTTGGTCAACGACTTCGTAGGATAGATGACATTTCTTGCCGTGTTTTACGTCAGTTACACTAACAGTATTGGTACGGGTATCCTTGGATAGATAATCTTCTAACGTATCACTTTTCTTTGCGGGAATACCGTCGAGAATTGCGAGGTATTCTTTTTTTAATTGGTGTGTTCGAACAGACTCGGATAAACGAGCAGCTGCTTTGGAGGTTTTCGCAAATACCATGACACCACCAACAGGGCGATCTAAACGATGTACTAGACCACAATATACGTTACACGGTTTTTTTGATATTTCTCTTTGAGATATTCTTTACACATGGTTAATAAATCCATGTCGTGAGAATCATCTTCCATGACGGGAATATTGATTGGCTTTTTCCACGCATAAGACGTGGTTATCTTCGTAGAGGACGTTAATCATTTTCTCTGCCAACTGCCATAGATTCCGCATGGGAGTAGTAAATCACGATTTGCGATTGGTAGGGCAATTTCACCTGTTTCCACAATACCATTTGGATGATCTGGCAAGATCATCGTACGCAGTGTGTTATCTAAAAACGATGGAAGAAAAACCAGTTGTATAGCTATTGATTAAGAAGAACAATGCGTCTTTATCAAGGATTTCTGCACAAGCTTGGATTAACTTTGTGACTTCTTTTTCAAACTTCCACATCTCACCATTTGGACCTCTTCCATAGGAAGGTGGATCCATTAGGATACCATGATAGGTATGTCCACGGCGCTTTTCGCGTTCAACGAACTTCAAGCAATCATCAACGATAAAACGAATTTTATTATTTTGAAGACCACACAAGTCACGATTTTCTTTTGCCCATTGCACCATGCCTTTAGATGCATCGACGTGTACAACTTCTGCAGCACCGGCTTTAGCACAAAGCCATGGTAGCTCCGCCAGTATAGGCAAAAAGATTAAGAATGCGAATCTCTTCATTTGGATATTTCTTGATTAGATCAGACATCCAATCCCAGTTCACTGCTTGTTCAGGAAATAAGCCAGTGTGTTTAAAACCCGTTGGAGATACCTTAAAAGTAAGATCTTTATAATTGATAGTCCATGACTCTGGAAGTTTCTTGCGATACTCCCAATGACCACCACCTTTATCAGAGCGATGATAAATGGCATCTGTATCTTGCCATAGACTTGTATTCTGCTTTGCTGGCCAGATTGCTTGTGGGTCTGGACGTCTTAAAACGATACCTTTCCACTGCTCTAATTTCTCGCCATTTCCTGCATCAAAGCGGTATAATCTTTCCATTGATTTGCTATTCTTGACATGGGGTTACCTCTTTGCTCATTATACCATGAACTGTACGCTTTCCTTAGGGGTTTCAGAAAAGAAAATAATATATTTACATTGTGCTACAGCCCCTCATTGAGGGTAGTCAATGGTATAATAGAACCTACGGGAAATAGATTCACCGAAAATATTATTTTGAATCAAAATGAAGTAATGCAGAATGTGGAGTGTGTAGTGATGATTGATATAAATAGTTTAAATGAAAACCAAAAAAAGATGCAGTCTTATCCAAAGAAAAGTACCTCAGAATTATTGCGAGTGCGGGGTTCTGGTAAGACGAGAGTTTTAACAATGCGCATTGTGCATTTGATTGAAGATGAAAAATGTTTGGCCAACGAAGATTTTTGGCGATTACATTTACCAATAAAGCAGCGAATGAAATGAAAGAGCGTGTTCGTAACATGCTTGCTAGTCAGACAAGTGCACCATGGGTAAGTACGATCCACTCCTTGTGTGTACGTATTCTACGCGAAGATATTATTGCGATGGGATATCCACGTAACTTTACTATCATGGATACAGAAGACCAAAAGTCTGTACTCAAGGAAGCTTACAAGTTACAAGGAATTGATGCGACAACATATTCCTATAGTTCTATGTTAGACTACATTGCCAATAATAAAACAGCAGATATTACACCAGAAAGAGCGCTAGTTTTAGCTGGTGATTATCATGCGGATAAAGTGAAGGCAGAGATATATACGTTCTATGATAAGCGTCAAAGAGATTTATATGCATTAGACTTTGATGATTTGATTTTATGGACTGTACGCATGTTTTGCAAAATATCCAGAAATCTTAGAAAAGTGGCAAAGACATTTTAGTTATATCTTGGTAGATGAGTTTCAGGATATCGATAAGAAACAGTATGAGTTAATCAACCAATTAACAGGTCCAAATAATAATCTACTTGTAGTAGGTGATCCAGACCAGACAATCTATACATGGCGTGGTGCGGATGTAAATATCATCATGAATTTTTGCTAAGGATTATCCACAAGCGAAAACAATCATTCTGAATGAAAACTATCGTTCTGTTGAGGCAATCCTCAATGGTGCAAACTCCGTTATCAAAAAAATAATAAATATCGTGTGGATAAAGAACTCTTTACCAATCGTCACAGTGATGAAAAAGATTACCCATTATTCTGCTGCGAGTGATGAATATCAAGCAGCTTGGATTCTGAGCAAGATTTCTAGTTTACATCGTGAAGGCAAGAGTTATCATGACATTGCGATTTTATATCGTTCCAACTACCTATCTCGTTCCTTAGAAAAAGCTCTGCTCGATGAAAGAATTCCATACATCATCTATGGCGGTACACGCTTCTATGAACGTCAGGAAGTTAAGGATGCGCTATGTTACCTACGTATGGTAACGATAGCAGATGATCTTGCATTACAACGTATCCTCAATCGTCCAAAGCGTGGAGTTGGTAATAAGACGATGGATTTAATTGTAGAAACTGCACGAGCAAGAAATACTTCCATGTATGAAGTGTTGAAAGATACTTCTCTATTTAGTGGCAAGATGTTAACAACCATGGAGAACTTTGTAAACATGGTTGAATCATGGCGTAAACGTGCAAATAGTGGTGAGATTGAAATCTTTAAACTGTTTGAACAAATCATTGAAGAAAGTGGCTATCGTGCGATGTTAACTGAAGCTAAGGAACAAGATCGCATTGAAAACTTAAAAAGAATTAATTGATGACGTTAAAGAATTCTCTGAGACATATCCAGAAAGTACATTAGATGAATACTTACAGTTAGTATCTCTCTATGGTGACCGTGAAGAGACACTGGCAAGTGACTTTGTGCAATTAATGACAGTCCATGCGGCTAAAGGTTTGGAATTTGATACTGTGTTTATTTCAGATATGAATGAAGGTATCTTCCCAAATGAAAGAGCAGTGAATGAAAGTCATCGTGGTGTGGAAGAAGAAAGACGTCTTGCGTATGTTGCATTTACAAGAGCTAGAAATAAACTCTATCTAACAGAAGCAGGTGGATTCTCAATGATTCTGCAGCGTGTACGTACAACATCCCGCTTCATCGAAGAAATTGATGCAGAATACATTGAGCATTTAGGTTCAGGTATGCATGCAGGGAATGCACAAAAAGATGTTCGTCTATCAGAAAGATTATTTGATAATAGTGCTTCATCCTTTACACAACAGATGGCAAAAGGCAAAACCTTCAGGATTAAAAGAAGGGTGATACAGTCATTCATGCAAAGTTTGGTGAAGGCTTAGTTATCAGTATCAAAAATGAGATTGCGGAAATCGCATTCCCATATCCATTTGGAGTCAAGAAGGTTGCGGCAGGACATCCGAGTATTAAGAAAAAGACAGATTTAAGGAGTTAACATGAGCGAAGATAAATTAGAACTTATGCGACAGATGGTCGCACAGTTAAATCAAGCAGCTGATGCATACTATGACGGTAAGGCAGAACAGATGACAGACTATGAATGGGATGCCTTATTTGATCGTCTGAAAAAATTAGAAGAAGAAACAGGTATTGTGTTAGAAGACTCTCCAACAATGAAAGTCTCTAGTGACCATACCATAGGTCAAAAAGAGGCCCATGAATTCTTGGCTTTATCACTTGCGAAAACAAAGAAGCCAGAAGAAGTTGAAAAAGTGGGCAGAAGGAAAGCCTATCTGGATTTCATGGAAACTAGATGGTTTAACACTTGTTGTGACATATGATGATGGCAAGTTAAGTAAAGTCGTTACTCGTGGAGATGGTCATGTTGGTACAAATATTACCCATTTGTCCTCCGCAATCCAAGGGATTCCACAGACAATCTCCGAAAAGGGACATCTTGTTATCCGTGGTGAAGCGGTGATTTCATACGAAGACTTTAATCGCTTCGTAATGGAGTCTGGCGAAGATTACGCAAACCCAAGAAATCTTGCGTCAGGTTCATTAACCCTGAAAGATATCGAAGAAGTGAAGAAACGTCAAATCCATTGGATTCCATTTACACTTGTATACACAGAAGAGGAAATTACTTCTTGGGGTAAACGCATGGACTATATGGAGAAGCTAGGTTTTCAAGTTGTTGAACGTGAGTGTGTAAAACATCCAACACTTGCAAATATCAACGCTGAAATTGACCGGTTTACAAAGAAGGTTACGAACGCAATCAATCCATATCCAGTGGATGGGTTAGTTGTTGTTTATGATGATACAGAATATGCGGCAGGTGGTTCTGTAACAGGGCACCATGCGACTAGAGCCGGTTTTGCGTTTAAGTGGCAAGATGAATCAGTACTATCCAAACTCGAACATATCGAGTGGTCTTGCGCAGCATCTACCATTACACCAGTAGCAGTTTTTACTCCAGTAGAAATCGAAGGTACAACCGTCAAACGTGCATCTCTTTGTAATATTAGTGAATGTAAACGTTTAGGGATTGGAGATGCAGGTAGTGAACTGGAAGTTATCAAGGCAAATAAGATTATTCCAAAGGTTATTCGTGTTAAACAGGCAGTAGGAGAATTCCATATTCCAGAAACTTGTCCTGTTTGTCATAGTGAAACAGTCGTAGATATGAGTGAGCGAGGAACAGAAACACTCAAGTGTACAAATCCTAGTTGCCCTGCTAAGAAACTTAAGAAATTCAATCGCTTTGTGTCAAAGGCAGGTATGGATATCGATGGTATCTCAGAGCAAACACTAGCAAGGTTTATCAACGAAGGCTGGATTACAAAGAGTGGTGACATCTTCCGCTTGTCTAGACATCGTAAAGAAATAACAGAACTAGAAGGATTTGGCGAAAAGTCTACAGCGAATATTATGAATTCCATTGATAAGGCAAGAGAAATTGATGAGGCTAAACTTATCTACGCCCTTAATATTCCTTTGATTGGCAAGGATGTCGCAAAACGCTTACTCTCTGTTTATCCATTTAGAGAGTTAATTGATATCGCAAGAAATACAGAGACAACAGAGGTATTTAGTTCCATTGATGGAATCGGACCAGAAAAGTCCAATGCCTTTGTGAGTTGGTGCAAAGATCCAGAAAATATCACACAACTTGAAGACCTATTAGATGAAATTACCGTACAACGTTCCAATACAGTCGCAAGTGGTAATCTTTGTGAAGGACTAACCTTTGTTGTGACAGGGGATGTACATCATTACGCAAATCGTAATGAGCTAAAAGCCTATATTGAATCACAGGGTGGTAAGGTGACAGGTTCTGTATCCAAATCAACCAATTATCTAATTAATAACGATGTGACTTCGTCATCATCCAAAAATACAAAAGCAAAACAACTCAACATTCCAATTCTTTCAGAAGAAGAGTTTATTGCCCGTTTTGTAAAGGATTGATAACATTGATAAAATCGCTATTTAACGCTAAAATATATCAGCGAGAAACGAGGTATAAATCATGGTAGAAAAACAAAGATAGAGAATACTTCCAAAAGTTAGCAAATCAACTGATGTTTAACATATCAGACGAAGAAGCAGACGAACTAGTGAGTGAGTTTGGTACGTTAGAAAAGCAGTTTGCGATTATGGAAGAAATTGATACAGACGGTGTAGAGGAAATGATTTATCCGTTTGAAGAACCAACAACATACATCCGTCACGATGAGCCAGATCATGTGATCTCTCAAGATGATGCGATGAGAAATGTAACGAAGAAATTGGAAGGACATTTTGTTCTGCCAAAAGGTGGTGAAGTAATGATTAAAGATATGGTAAATCATCCAGCAGATATTACTGCTCGCTGTGAAGAGGCTTACGCAAAAGCACAGGAATTACAAGATAAACTAAACGCAGTCATCACATTTGTTGATCCAAAGGATCAATTAGCACAACTACCAGAAGGTGGTTTACTGCATGGTGTTCCAATTGCAATTAAAGATAACGTAAATACAAAGGGAATTCGTACAACTGCAGGTTCACGTATTCTCTCTAACTACTTTCCAATCTATGATGCGACAATCACAAAGAAATTGCGTGAAGCAGGCGCAGTATGTATCGCAAAGGCATCCATGGATGAACTTGCGATGGGTGGCACAAACTTAACATGCTTTTACAGGTGCAGCACACAACCCATGGGATACACGTCGTATGACAGGTGGATCCTCTGGTGGTTCAGCAGCACTTGTAGCAGCAGGTGTTGTACCAATGGCAATCGGTTCCGATACAGGGGACTCTGTAAGAAAGCCTGCATCGTATTGCGGTGTCGTTGGTGTAAAACCAACATACGGTAGAATCAGCCGTTACGGTATTATTCCGTACGCATCTTCTTTAGATCATGTAGGTTACTTTACAAGATCAGTTGAAGATGCATGCATTACATTAGAAGTACTAGCAGGACGTGATGATTTAGATGTTACTTCTTCAAATCGTCCAGTTGAACATTACACAGAAGCACTTAATGATACGATCCAAGGTAAGAAGATTGCGATACTAGGCAATGTCATCGATAGCGTATCGAATCCAGAGACAGTGAAGATGTTTAATGAACTTGTAGATAAGCTAAAGGCTGCAGGTGCTGTGGTAGATATGTATCACTTTGATGATAAGCTCATGCGTGCAATCTTGCCTACGTACTACACAATCGCTAACTGTGAAGCAGCTTCCAATCACTCTAACCCTAGACGGTATTCGTTTTGGTGTGCGTGAAGATGGTGCAGATATGCAGGAAATCATGACAAACTCACGTACAAAGGGTTTTGGACCTTTGATTCGTAGAAGATTTGTCATTGGATCATATGGCTTATTTGAAGCTAATCAAGAGCGTATCTTCCGTAAAGCACAGAAGGTTAGACGCTTGATTGTCAATGCGATGAAAGAATGCTTTAAGGAATATGATTGCATTCTCGCTCCAGCCAGTGGAACAATCGCACCATTTATCGATGCACAGAATAATGACGATAAATTATCAACTGACTACTTAGTAGCAGAAAATTACATGGCAATGGCAAACTTCTCAGGTGATCCATCGATGACAGTCCCAATGGGATTTGAAGAGGGTTGTCCAATTGGTGTAAACCTAACATGCCTCGCATGGCAAGAGAGCACAATGTTTACAATTGCAAAGGCAATTGAAGATATTACAGGTTTAAAGGGATTTGCAGACGGAGGTGAAATAATGGAATACGAAGCAACCATAGGTATTGAAATTCACTGTCAGTTAAAGACAAACACAAAGATGTTCTCTGGTGCGCCAACTTCCTTTGGCCGCAAAGCAAATACTTGTGTCAATGAGATTGACTTAGGTCATCCAGGAACACTTCCATCAGTGAATGTAGAAGCAGTCAAGAAAGCCATTCAAGCATGTACTGCACTACACTTAGAAATTGATCCACTTATAAAGTTTGATCGTAAAAACTATTACTATTCCGACTTACCAAAGGGATTCCAAATTACCCAACAATTCCATCCAATCGGAAGGAACGGGTATATTGAAATTAATACTAGCACTGGTAAGAAGAAGATACGTATCGAACGTATTCATATGGAAGAAGATACAGCTAAGCAGTTCCACTTAACAAAGTTTTCATTATTAGACTTTAACCGTGCTGGAACTCCACTGATTGAAATTGTATCCTATCCAGATATGAAGACAGGAGAAGAAGCAGAAGCTTACGTTGAAGCACTTCGTCAGACACTATTCTATATCGGTGTATCCGATTGTAAGATGGAAGAAGGCTCCATGCGTTGTGACGTTAACGTCTCCATCGCACCAAAGGGTTCTAATAAGTTAGGTGTTAAAAATGAAATCAAGAACTTAAACTCTATCTCTCACATTGGTAAGGCTGTAGAGTATGAAATTCAACGTCAGAAGAAACTATTAGAAGCAGGTGAAGCGATTCATCAGGAAACACGTCGTTATGACGAAAAGACAAATACAACTGTCATGATGCGTCGTAAGGAAGGTTCTGTGGATTATAAATTCTTCCCTGAACCAAATATTTTCCCAATTCTATTAGATTCTTCTTGGATTCAAGATATTCAAGAACATATGCCAGAACTTCCAGAAGCGAGAAAAGAACGTTATGCAAAACAGTATGCGTTAAGCGAACATGATATTCGCATCTTAATCGCTGATATGGAAATGTCTAAGTTCTTCGAAGAAGTCATGAAGTATACAACAAACGCAAAGGCCGCTTGTAACTGGCTATTAGGCGAAGTAAGTGCATGGCTCAATAAACATGAAACAAGCATTGATAAATCAGAATTAAAACCAGAAATGTTTGCCAAGATGATTGCGTTAGTGGACGAAGGTAAAGTATCCTCCGCACAAGCAAAAACAATTATGTGATGACTTGATGCTAGGTAAAGATCCAGAAGTAGCAGCTGAAGAAAAAGGGCTTGAAACAGGTTTCCGATAGTTCAGCACTAACCGCAATGGTAAACGAAGTGCTTGACGCAAATGCACAAGCAATCGAAGATTACAAGAATGGTAAGGGTCGTGCAGTAGGTTTCTTAGTCGGACAAGTGATGAAGAAATCTAAAGGACAGGCTAACCCGGTATGGTATCTTCAATCTTAGAGGAAGAACTCAAAAAAACGCGTTCATGATTAAGACTGGCGTATTTCTCAGAAAAAGACTACAATAAGTACGGAGAGTAATATGACACAGAAAAATAGAAAACACGGATTAAAACTTGTGCATATTGTATTTACAGTATGCTTGATATTGATTCTTGCGCCAGCAATTTACTTTGGTTGGATGCTAGCATCTACATATATGGATTCCCATTCACCAGTACTAGGTAATCGCTATGAAAAATGATTTGAATCCTGCTATTACAAAGGATCAGCTAAAACAAGTTGATGATGCAGTAGGTGCGATTGAAGGTGTAACAGGTCATAGTGTACATCTAGCAACAGCAACTTTACGTGTGTATATCGATTTACCAGATGACACAACATATGATGTGGTACAAGCAGTTTTCAGAAAAAGGCTTATGCGGCAGTTACATCTGTATTAGATCCAAATGTATACTTCTCACAAGCCAATGATATGAAGATGTATGATTTAGAAATCCATACTTCTAATATCCCAGATGGTCGTGAAGCAGAGTATTTTGTTTATGGTATATATACAAAGACATCCGCAATGAGTGCACCACTCTATCAGTTGGTAAGTTATCCTAAGAATCCAGAAATTGCTCAGGCTTTAAGAGATGCAGTAGAAGCTAGAAAAGCTGCAGAAGCTGCAGAGAGCTGCTGAAGCTGAAGCTCAAAAAGAACCAAGAAAACACTGAGAATACTGAAAACAAGGAAAACACAGAATCAACACAAACACAAGAAACACAACAAACTCAACAGACTCAACAATAAGGGATACAACATATCCCTTTTTTAGAATATAAAAAGATGATGGAAAAAAACGAGAGATATATCGCAACAGCGACAGGTTATTCAGAAGATGGTGCAGGCGTTACCCGTATTAACGGTATCGTCATTTTCGTGCCGGGTCTTCTAAATGGAGAAGAAGCAGAAATTGGCATCACAAAGATGAAGAAGAATTATGGTTACGGTCGTGTTATTAAAATCCTAAAACCATCAATGCATCGTATTAATCCAATCTGTTCTGTGTATAAACAGTGTGGTGGTTGCCAAATACAACATATGGATAGTGATGAACAAAATACGTTCAAAGAAAATAAAGTCAAAGACTGTTTCCATAAGATTGCAGGAATGGACGTAGAAATACAACCAATTATCAAAGTGGAACCACATTGGAATTATCGTAATAAAGTACAGATACCAGTGCAATGTAATGACAGTAAGGTAGAAATGGGATTCTATGCACCACACTCCAATCGTATTGTGCAATATGATGTATGTCATGTGCAAACGGATTTATCAAATGAACTAACCAATTACTTCCGTAAGCAGTTTGATATGCTTGCATGTGCAAAAGAAGTGCGTCATGTATTGATTAAACATGCACATAACACAGGCGAAGTGATGGTAGCACTTGTGGTAAGAAACTATCCATTCCACAATAGCGATTGCTTAATCAAAGATGTTCTAGCAAACTACCCACAAATTAAGAGCCTTGTCGCTATCGTGAATAAACGAGAGGATAATGTTATCCTCGATGGTGAAGAAATCTTACTGGCTGGAAGACATTACATCGAAGAAGAGTTACTTGGTTGTACGTTTAGAATCAGTGCTAGATCGTTCTATCAGATTAACCCATACGCAACACGTAAGCTCTATTCCAAGGCAATTGAACTAGCAGGATTAACAGGTAACGAAACACTCATCGACCTTTATTGTGGTACAGGTACAATGGGTATTATCGCCGCAAAAACAAGCCAAGCAAGTATATGGCATCGAGATTGTCGCAGACGCAATCCGCGATGCGAATACCAACGCGGAAAATAACAATGTAACAAACATTAAATTTATCAATGCGGACGCATCCGAAGGTGCACAACAAATTATCAAATCAAAGATACAAGCAGATGCGATGATTATCGACCCACCACGTAAAGGATGTTCAAAAGATACGATAGACGCTATCGTAACCATCGCACCAAAGCGACTAGTCTATGTGTCCTGTGATCCAAAGCAACACTCGCACGTGATGTAAAGATACTCAGTGACAATGGATACAGACTAGAACTAGTACAACCTGTTGATTTATTTCCTCAGACGGTACATGTGGAGACGGTAGTGTTGATGTCAAGAAAAAGATAAATAAGTGTCAGAAAAATGACGTGTTTCCGGGCTTTTTCGGAAGTTGAGATTTGAAGTCTAACTTCTGAAAAAGGCTCGGTTGTCTTATATGGAAACATATCTACTGTGAAAATGTGTGTCATAAGGTCGATAAAAAAATGGTGCAAACTTCGGTTCTGCTATTTTTGTTATACTTGCAGATTGATTTTATTCGTAGTTTGGAATATAGTATTGTTAGTAAGTGTAACTGTAAAGTTATTTACGGAGAGATTATGACGGAATATTTATCGATAAAGCAAACATCAGAAAAAAATGGGGTATTACGGTTAGAAGAATACAGGTCCTCTGCACAGAGGAACGTATACCGTGCCGCAAAGATTGGATCATATTGGGCTATTCCTGCAGATGCGGAGAAACCGATTGATCAGAGAATTAAAAGTGGTAAATATATAAAAAGATAAAAAGAATGCTTTTAAGTACTAAACGAAAATGTGAGAGGACGTGATGAGATGGATGACAATCAATTTCTAAATTATTTTATTCAATTACCATCTATTGATCAAAAAAATAGCTTTTTATAATCAACAGCAGTATCAGGATTGTCAAATCTATCTATTTGATGAGGATAGTTCTAAACTTGGTTTTATAGATACGCCGATACAATATGGGCGGTATGTGCTGATTAGTCCTGCCGACTATTCGAAATTTTTGGGTAATAAATAAAAAAACTGCTAATTACAGAAATCACTATCTTAATATTATTAAGGAAATCAATCTGGATTTAAATACTTTTGACATATTTAAATAACCTTTTTATTTAATAAGACTGATAAAAATCAGTAGAATTCCTGATCTTAACGACTTCATCTTGTTCATGGAGAAAGTAAAAAGGATGGCTATTATATTAATATTGCTTCTTCAATTTTAGAAGCTACTCAAAAATAATACTGATCATGAATTGATCTGTGAAATGATAACTAGTTGTTATGCGTTTAATTGTTTAGACTTTAATAGTTTAAAAAGAATTTAGTTTTGAAAAATTTAACCAGCCATGAAAAAGAGAGATTGATAGATATAAGAACACTTATAGTCGGGTCAATGATGAACATCATCAGAAAAAGATTCAACTGCGTTGTGTGTTATCTTTTGAAATCATTTCTTTTTGAAAAAAATGATAAAAGCGTATCTCAAAAAAGAAGATAGAATTATTCAAAAAAATACTGTTTAGAAGAAATATCTATATTTTTGGATTTAGAAATGAGAGTTTTGATTTTATATTTGAGTAACGATCAAACCGTTTCGAAAAACATTTGAAAAATTGCAACTTAATGCGAAAAAAATTTATACAAGAAGATATTAAATACAGCGTCTGATATTTGTCAACTTCGTGCGTTAGAAGAAGTATTTGTTTTAAAGAATGAATGGGAAGAAAATATCTATCATATGCAGTATTTCTTATCGTTAGATTCGGGTTTGTTAAATCTATTTAATGATAACCCTATCAGTTTGATTTTTGTAAATAATGGAAGAACAACAACTATAAGACAAAAAAGAGCAAACAGATTTATTTACTGAGAAAGAACTCATGGCATATGTTCAAAGTACACATATTAGAACGCAGAAAGTACATCAAATTGATTTTGATAAAGAACTGGATAAGCTTAAAAACTGAACTCGATGGGATGTTAAACTCTATTTAATTTTTAAATAGTGGGAGTTGTTTGATGGTGCCAAAAAGTGAAAAAGCAAATGATTTAACGATAACCCCGGAGTTATCGTTAAAAGGTTCGTTGACAAGTTTCCACATACGAACGTTGCACTATGATGTACAACCTGTCGTGTCGAGCCATGTTGAGGTGGTATCACTGCTTGTACGAGCTGAGGTATCAGCGAAGTAGAAGCAGATGATCCGCCCATGCGACAAGGTGAGAATGAAGGTTGAGAAGGTTCCCCAGAGCATAGGATTCGTAGAATGAGAAGAGCCCCTTAGTTACTGCACCACAAGTTTTTCTAAAGAGTTTATGGAATTATATAATGGGATTTATTTTTAAACAAAGACAAATTAGAATTTATGGAAGTGATTAGTGTATGAGGAAAGCAGTATTCATCTTGATGTCGATTCTGTTTATAGTAATCGATGTATATACCTTGCTGCCTTATGCAATTGGGCTGATCCTTCTGATTGGTGCATGCGGTTCGGGTTGAGCGTTCTTCTACCTGAAGAACAAAAAGAGCCAGTCTGAATCTGCAGAATGTCCGGATCTGGATGCGGATTATCGTGAGGACGATGACGGAAACGATATCCGGGAGGAATCTGAAGAAGATGAAGCTGAAGACTTCGATGATGAGGAGGAATAAAAAGATGAGCAAGTAGAACAGAACCTATGAACAGATCGAAGAGATTACCCCGCATTTTGGGAAAGGAACGGTGGAACCCTTCACAGCGTAAGAGGGCCGGGAGATGCTGAAGATTATGATCCCCAATGCGGACCGCAGCGATCATATCCCCTGGGCAAGCTTCGTGCTTCCTGCAAAAGCGGTTCATGAGAACCAGTATGGCAAAGGCCTCTGGGCAAAGATTCCTGCCGATGGCCACACAACCCTCACCAAGCCGTATCTGGCCGGCCAGAGTGAAGACGGCAAGAATATCTGGAAGGATGAGAAAACGACCATCAGCAACCGAGAGCTGAAATCAATGGTTGAGTTCTACAAAAAGGATCTGGTCCCGAAATACGATATTCCGAAGCTCTGATCCGGCGGGCAGCAAAAGCTGCCCCATACATATTTGGTGAAGTTAACAGATTTGACACATTGTTGTGATATACTATGAAAAAACAAGGCGGTGAGGAACTTGAGCAGAAAAAAATATAATCTGATCAGTGATGAGATAAAACTAAGAGAAGAGATAAATCAACTAGATAAATGGGCTAATGAAAACCTTCTTAAAATTGAGGATCTGTATATCGAAGACTTGTATTTTTATGTCTGTAATAGATAAATCCATTAAACTTATTGATACATTTCTTTATGCAATGGAAAAACGAAATATCACAGTGCTTGCTACCCTGACAAGAGTTCAGATTGACTGCGTGTGCCGCACATATGCTTCAACAATGGTGTCTGATGCTGATAAGTTTTGCGAAGAAGTCTTACTAAAAGGATACTCCTATCAATAGACTGGTGGATAAAGATGGTAAGAAATTGACCGATAAGCACTTATGCGAAGCAGTGGGAGAATTCTTGCAGTTGCCCGTCTATGATCTGTATCAAAAAGGTATGCAGCTTTGTGCATTTCTCGTCGAGCAGCTTTCATAACATTGTCAGACCCCATGGGAAATATGATATCACCATGCTGATTGGTCGGCAGAATATGCCGGGAGATGAAGAAACATATAAACGTCTTACAATGGAACTGGCGAATCATTTTTTGTTCTTTGGAGAAGTTCTTATTCACGATTTGTTGGGTGGGTGGCTTGACCAAAAAGAAAGAGAAAAAATAGAACGCGATAAGTAAGGATGATTCCTAATCTTTGATGATTGATAGGGAGCAAAGCTAAGGGGCATTTCAAGTCTTTTAACAATTGCTAGTTCTATATCATCAACTAAATGGTGAGCCGCACTGGGATTTTGTAGCGTATTGGTTATATAATCAGTGACTTTAAGTAAATCTTCTTCAAATAAAGGAAGAAAAGTTAATTTATAGCTTTGCTTCTTCATCAACTCTGCTCCTTATTTTGTCAAATACATCAGATTTAGAAAGGCGGATAGAAGAGTTTGCTGCAAATGCATCTGCTTCATCGAGGTTTCTTTCAATATCATCTGTAAGTGCAGAGTATTGTTCAATGCTCATAAGTACCATTGTTCCATAACCATTTTTAGTAAGGAACACCGGAGTGTTGGAATCTATAACAGTTTCTTCAATTTCTGGGAATTTGTTTCTTAAGTCAGAAACTGGACGAATATTAATCATAGTATTGACCTCCTTTGATTATCAATATAATATTATAATTCTATCTTAATTATAATAGATAGGAGAGATATGAATCCTACCTTGGAGAATGGGATAGGATATTTTTTTGATTACATTACTTCCTTTATGCTATTATGTATATACAAAATGTATTTACAAAGGAGTGGTTAGGATGGCTAGTACACAGGTAGTAAATTTTCGTGCAGATTCAGTATCTTATCAGAAGACAAAAGAAATATTAGCGGATGAGAAAATTACAGTTACTGATGTGCTGAATGCAGCGCTTAGAAAAATAGCAAACGGTACAGTTGATGCAAAGGAATTTGTTTCTAGTGATTTAATGGACACACAGTATCAAGTGGCATTTGAGGATTTAAAGAAAGAAATTTTTAGCTGGACATCAAGAAATTAGTGAGGGAAAGGTTACTTCTCTAGCTGATGTGAGAAAGGAATTCAATTTTGACTAATTCAAAACGGTATTCTGTTTTCCTTGCGGATAGCGTAAAGAAAGACTTACGTGATATTCATAACTATATTGTTATTAATTTTTATAGTCAGCAATCTGCTGATGGAAAAGTAGATTTAATTTTAAGTGCTCTTGAAACTTTGGAGATGTTTCCGGAAGTCTGTCCTTTGGTTTCAAGTAGGGGATATGGTGAGATTACCAATGATGACAAATCTTATCGATATATCCCAATAGAAAACTATTTAGCATTTTATTACATTGAGAATCACAAAGTGTTTGTGGCTCGTATTTTAAAATGCAAAACAAGATTGGGCTAAGATTTTTTATAAATAAAATATTATTTTAAGATAAAGGAACTGATGAAGTGTAAGAGTTATTAATGTAGGTGGTGGCATCGTGAAGGTTGAAATCAAAAAAGTAAATTCATATGATGATGAACATGTTGAGTTAAGCGTTGTTGAAGTGACGGATACAATTCAAAGTGCAATCGATACGCTTGAGAATAACTGTCGTGTTATCGCTGCACGTTTAAATGATCAGACTGTCATGTGTCAGATTGATAAAAATTTATTATATTGAATCTATAGATAAGAGAACCTATATCTATACAAAGGATAATACGCTTGAAGTTTCATATAGACTATATGAACTTGAAACTGAATTGACTCGTAATTTCTTCAGAGCTGCCAAGGCGATGATTATTAATATTCGAAAGATAAAGTCTGTAAAATCTGAAATTAATGGTAGGATGACAGCAGAACTTTTAAATGGAGAACAAGTTATTATCGCAAGAAGTTATGTGAAAGAATTAAAAGAAAGGCTAGGAATCTAACATGCAAAAGGTAAAAATTATTTTTCATCAAACGGTTATGATTTCCGCTGCTATTCTTTTTGGAATTGGAATACAGATGATTCTTCAACATTATATCTCAGGGTGCAGAATCATTGACTTTAAGCTGGAATGTTCCTATTTCAATTTGTTTAACTGGATTTTTGTGTTCACTTCCAACTTACTTTCTCTTAGATTTAGATAGTTTGAAGAAGGATATAATGTGGATGAGAATAGTAATCCATTTTATATCAGTTGGTGGCATTGTAGTGTTATGCGGTTATTTATTTGATTGGTATGGCTCGTTATTTAATGTCCAGTCAATTCTAGTTATGTATAGTATTATCTATATTTTTGTATGGTTTGTTACTGCATGGATTGCCAAGTCTGATGAGATTAAAAATCAATGCGGCTATCAAAAGACATGCAAGATTTAGAATAATTATTAAATAATAAAAATAGATGTTTTTAAAAGAAAAAAGTGCAACTCAGTAGCCTGTATATGCAGGTTGGTAGAGTAGCACTTTTTTATTATTTCACAATGGTAAGATGCTTTCAGACAAAGGAATTTAGAAGGAGTGATTACGATGAATGCAATTACAGTAAAAAAACTTAACAAAGAAATATGACAAAAAGATTGCAGTGGATCATATCTCATTTGAGGTAAAAGAAGGAGAGTTCTTTGCATTTCTAGGAGAGAATGGTGCAGGTAAATCTACAACGATAAATATGCTATGTACAATCTTTGATAAAACAGAAGGTGATGTGGAAGTGTTTGATTATAAACTCGGAAAAGATGATGACAAGATACGAGAGAACATCGGTATTGTTTTCCAAAACTCTGTATTAGATGGAAAGTTAACGGTAAAAGAAAATCTTCTAACAAGGGCATCTTATTATGGTATTGGAAAAGATGAAATATTACAGCGTTTGAATCCGTTAATGCAAGCATTTGAACTTGATAGTATCTGGAATCAAAAATATGAGAGATTATCTGGAGGTCAGAGAAGAAGAGTTGATATTATTAGAGCTCTTTTACATAATCCAAAGATACTCTTTCTGGATGAACCAACAACTGGGCTTGATCCTATGTCTAGAAAAGTAGTATGGGAGTATATTGACTATCTTCGTAAGGAAAAGCACATGACAATATTCCTTACAACACACTACATGGAAGAAGTCAGAGATGCGGATAAAGTAGTCATTCTAGATAAAGGACATATTGTGGCGAATGATACTCCAGCTGGTTTAAAGAATAAGTATACAAATACAAAATTGATTTGGTACACGCAACAAGATAGTGAAAATGAGAAGTTCATCAGTGACTTTGAATATACGTATGAGGTTGACCACTATATCGTGAATCTAGAATCACAAAAGGAATTCAACCTAACAGAATTCTTATATCTAAATCGCCATCAAATTACGGATTATGAAGTCGTAAAAGGAAGTATGGATGATGTATTCCTGAATTTAACAGGTAGAAAGCTTGGTGAATAACATGAGAGGATTTTTAGGACTAACAAAAAGAAAACTTATTATTATTTTTAAAGATAAGCAATCAATACTATTTTCATTACTAACATCAATGATTGTACTGGCATTATATTTATTATTCTTGAAAGATACATTTTGTAAGTGCGATGGATAGTGCAATCAATCAATTCCGGGATTATCTTCACTCATTGATGAAAATGATAAAGACATGTTTGCAAATCTAATTTTGTTAACAGGTATACTGGGTTCTGCAATGATAACGGTTCCTTATAACTGTTTGATTACTCTTGTAAAGGATAGAGAAAACAAGGTAGATTACGATATCCTTGCAACACCACTCAAAAGAGGACAGATTATTTTATCTTACTTTGTATCCGCTGCTTTTTCTTCAGTGATTCTAACTGGTATTATTCTTGCGGTTGGCTTAGCTATCATTTGCATGCATGGTGATGTCTATTTAGGCACAATTGATATTCTGAAAGCATTCGGTGTTGTAGCGTTAGGGTCTATTTCTGCAACTTCAATCTTCATGATTGTAGTGCTGTTCCTTAAATCTGTTAGTGCTAGTGGAGCGTTCTTTGGTTTATTATCTGCAGTATCAGGATTTATCATTGGTGCATATATTCCTATCTCACAGTTTTCTGAAGCTATACAAACTGTATGTAATATCTTTCCTGCAAGTCAGATAACAATCGTATTGAGAAATGTCTTAATCAATGGATTACTAGAGCATATGAATACATCGTTGAATGGAGTTGATCAAGGAATGTTTGTGACAAGTATCAAAGAACTATTCTCATTTAAAAGCTAGATTATTTGATGAGCTTCTTTGATATGAACCAGATGTTAGGCTATATTGCAGTGTCTATTGTGATATGTATTGTAGTGCAGATTCTTGTTTATTCAAAAAAACATATAAGAAGGCTTAGTGATAACGAATAAAAAAACTAACTTAGAATCATATCTAGGTTAGTTTAGTTTTATTATTAAGAGATTGATGGAGTGTTCCATCCGCTCTTTCTATACGCAAGTGGTGTACATCCATATTCTCTTAAGAATAGTCTATTGAAATAACTCTGGTCAAAGAAACCACAACTTTTGTGCTATTTCTGAAACGCTATTTGTGGTAGAACGTAGTAAATGTAGACTGATTTCTAAGCGGTGTTTATTTAAGAAATTCATTGGGGGATAGATGAGCATATTTCTTAAAGATCTTTTGCACACTGGCTGCGACTTACATTTCTTACGCAAAAAAATAACAAATAAAGGTAATGAGTTTTATCAAAATGGTGTTAAACATATATATTTTTGATGTAGTAATCTAAAAAGTTGAGCCAATTAATATATTCAAATAAAATATGTGGAAGACAATAGATTGACATACCTTATCATAATAAAAACTTGTAGAAAAATAATTTTATGCTATATAGTTAACGAGGATATACATAAGCTTATATATAATTAATGTATTAATATTTATTTGATAAAATAGTAAAGAAAGATAAATCATATAAAAACGATTTGACTAGTATAAGTTTGATATACTATTTCATAAAAAAACCGTTAATTAAATGATTAGTTAACTGGCTTGGGATTCAAGTTAAAATATATGAGAGAAAGAGAGAAATTGATACTACCATGAGTAACTTTACAATTGATGCAAGAACAATTTTTCAGATAGGAAGAGAATCAATAGAAAGTGTCACATTGGCTGTTTCGGAGGTTATAAAAAAATTCTTATGATGCAGATGCTTCATTCTGTAAAAATCATAATTGATAAGAATAAGGTTACCTTCCATGACGATGGAGTCGGCATGTCTTATAAATCTTTGGAAGATAATTGGCTTCGAATTGGAACAAATAATAAAGTTAAAAGTCCTTATACAGAGAGAGGTAGAAGAAAAATTGGCGAAAAGGGAATAGGAAGATTTGCAATAAACCGTATTGGCAATGTTGTAGAAATTTATACTAAAACACATGAGGAAAAATCATATCTGAAGATTAACTTTTAATGATTTTTCCGAAGGGAAAAATTTACAGGATGTATCTGTGGTATTACAGCATGTTGAAGATTTTGATGAAAAAGAGATTAATCTTGGGAAACACGGAACAATAATTGTAATTTCTGATTTATTAGAAGATTGGGATGAACAATTAATCGAAAAAATTAAACTAGAATGTTCAAAATTGATAGCGGTGAATAAGACATATGTAATAACTGAGCAAAAATGAACTCATTTTTTTGATAAAAAAAGAAAAATTGGAGAATTAAAACAACAGGATCATAAAGACGAATTTGAAATAGAAATTGAAAAATAATAAATATTCCGAGAAGGAATCTATACAATCTAGGCAAATAGAAAAATTATATAGACTACTCTCTATTTAGAATGATTGCTCATATTAATACCGCTTCTATGGAATACGAGTATAAGTTTAGCTTTCATCCGTATGATGGTATGAATACGAATGGATTAACACAAAAAAATTAGAATATGGAAATGATTTTATTACTGATATTAGTAAAAGAGGTAAGGTGCAACTATTTGATAAGGATATTTCTTTAGGAGAAATAGTAGTGGAATTATTTGCATATGATTTTTTTCTTCAATAGTTAATCATTATTCACCTGTACGAAAATTATCAGTTCTGAAGCAGATTGTGAAAACAAAAATGGCGGGGTAAAAAGTATATCGAGATGGCCAGAGGGTATATAATTATGGTGAACCCGGAATAGACTGGCTTGAGTTAGATTCCAGAAGAGTCAATAGGCCAGGGAAGGTTCTTGAGTAACAATGTCTTAATAGGTAATATTTATCTGGATCGTAATGCAACTTCTGATTTAGAGGAAAAAGACGAATAGAGAAGGTTTTATTGATAATTCGGAGTATAAGTATTTTAAAAATAATTCAAAGTATAGTCTATGAATTTTTCTGCAAAAAGTTGAAGACATAAAGTATCAGATAAAAAAATATTTGGGGTGAAATGAAAACCACATTTGATTACAATGATACGATAGAGTTGCTTTCTTCAAAAAAATTGGGTTAATTACTAGCATAAATGATGAAGACAGAAAAAGAATTAATTGATGGGCTTTTTCTTGTAAAAAAAGCAGTTGGATTATATTAAAGATGTGATGCTAAATACTTGATAGAAGTTATGGACTATCTAACAATAATGCATGATTTAGAAAAAAATCTTGAGGAAATAAAAGAGCTAGTAAATAATCAAGATTATGGCGACTTTTTGAAAAAAACTTGTTATTGAGACAAATTCACTAGTATCTAATCAAAAATAATTTAATAAGAGATAAGAGCAAGAAAGATTATCCTATTAATGACTTATTGTATGAAATAACTTATCGAATGAGATATAAATTTAGTAATCATAATATTGAACTGTTACAGGATTACTCGCAAACTTTGGGAGATAATTTAAAAAATAAATAAATCTAGCATAGTTAGAATATTTGACAATCTAATTAATAACTCTATTTATTGGATGAGTGGTTGTAGTGATATTATAAAAAGTATCAACACAAAAAAACAGACAAGTCTATTATTATTCTAATTGAAGATACAGGAAGTGGATTTACAGGTGATTTAGACTATCTGAAAGAACCATTTATAACAAAAAAAGATTGATGATACGGGATTAGGCTTAGGACTATTTATTGTAGGGTGAACTTATGAAGAGTGCCGGAGGTTCATATGAAATAAGTAACGAATCATCATTAAAAAAAGGAAGCGCAATGGTAAAAGCTTATTTTTTTCCTAGATAGAGGTAGAAATGATAAATTCAGAAAAATTTTGAAACGCTAGAAAATGTAATTACAACAAATGTATCAATAGATGAAATTATAATTAATAAGTGTTTAATTGTTGATGATAAGTTTGAAGAAGTAAAAAATGTTATAATTGCTTTAAATAAAAAAAGCAATTAGCACTGATTATCGTCAGGATATATTAGAGATGAATGTAGAAATTGATCCTAATACTCAGCTCGTTGTATTAGATTTATATATGGGTGAAAGCCAAGATAGTATTGAACAAGCTGTTAATAGTGTTCAGTTTTTAAATGAGAAAAATTCAGGGGCCGTATTGGCTTTGCTGTGTGGACAAAGCATACTGATAAGTTTAATAGCTTTGTTAATGAAATAAATGATAAATTAAATCCAAAAAAATAATTTTCCTCTTAATATTCAGCAATTGCAAGGAAACTACTAATGGTATTGACTCAGATATTGCTCAAAAAGACTGTAGATAGTCTTTTAGAATATATTAATCAAATAAAGGAAGATAGCAGAAATTTGTATGAATATTTGAGGTTAAGTAGAATTTATCAGAGAAATGCTTCATTACTATGGGGTATATTGAGAGAAGGTTATGATATTAGCGAAAAAGTCATGTCAAATATAGAGAATACTTTGATGAAATTTTTAGGAGAGGCTTTCGATGTTTTTCGATAAGACATTTAATTTCGAGAAGTCGGGGAAAAGGCTTTTTACATATTCATAGTAAGCTATTAGAACACCAGTTAACAGATGAGCAAATTGATTATGAAGATCGAAATAGTAAACGACTTACAGATCAAATAAGAAAAAAATATTAATTCTGAATTAATCGTACACAAATTTTCTACTACTAAACAACCAAATAAGAAACTCCACGGGCTAATTTATACTATTGATAACCAAAAGAAAAAAGAAAGATTTAGTTGATGGACTTATTTCAAAGTACTATAAATCTAAATATGAGTTAGGTAGTGAAATAGTATTAGCATGCATGTTATTTAATTTCGTTCTCCCTCCAAACAAGACAGACAATGACATAAAAAAATATTTGAACAGATGAAAAAAAGATGATCTACCAAAAATATTTTGAGGAAATTAAGTCGGAAGATTTAAAAAAATATAGAAGATTCATCAAAAGAAAAATTCTGGAGAGTACTCAATTACGAAATATTTGAGATACTTTCTGTATAATAGTGAACAAAGTCCCAAATGTACCTTCGGGAATATGCTTATAACACCTTTTTGCGATTTCGCTCATGGTAAAAAGAAAGATGTATTTTATTTGCCAGTGATATTACTAGAATATAATAAAGAAGGCGAAAAACTCAAAGGTTTTTTTAAATAAATCTCCAACTATTCATTACATCGATTTAAATGATGATAGATATCTGATATATCAGGAAAAATATGTACAATGTTGATATTTTTGAAACAATGGGTGAAACTAAGCTGGAATTTTATTTAACAAAAAGAGACTGTCAATGAAATCCAAATTAATGTTGCAAAAGAATATATCTAGAATTGGTATTTCTACTATCGATATACATAGTAGAAACGGTAATTGATTTATAATATTGGTCTCCAAAAATTTAGTATTTTTGAAATAGCGTGGTTTTTTTCAAAAAAATGTGCTATAAAAACTCCCTAGGGTGGATAGATTTGATAAAAGACAATTTCAATGCGTAATTTTCGGATCTCCAAAAAACTTGGTGCGGACCAGCCAACACTTTGAAGGACCACCCATTAAGTTGAGAGAACACCAGACATCAAAGTAATGTAAAATAACTTGGGGTTTTAGAAAAATCCGCTTTAAAAATTATATGGGGCAAAAAGGTAGAAATATTGCTTAAGCGAAATCAGTCGTGGGTTTTGACTAAAATATGCAACGAAATCAATTATGCGTCAATTATATACAAAAATAAGGATATCTATGTCATCATAGCTGGTGACTAAGATATCCTTTTTAGAAAAAGATTGAAGTATAGTTTAATTTTTATTGGCTTAATGTATCGACTATTTGTTTAGTATATGTGCCACGTTTTTGTGTTCTCGTTTTTCTGGAATACAGACATGTCGTCAGGCAATAGAATAACTTGTCGTTTAGGCAGTATAGTGCACGTGCACGGAAACGCTCTAGGTTTGTATATCCATTGGATACCTCAATCAGTAATCGTAGTTTCTGATTGAGGTTTTCAGCTAATGCGTTGGATTGTCGTCTGTTATCATAAGGTCTTCTGAAACTATTGATGATTTCTGGTTTCCAGTGTTTCAGTAGAGATATAAATTCCTTATAGCAGTCTAACTTAGAGTGTTCAAATAGTTCAATTAGATCATCAAGTTGTGTACCAGCTTCTTCGAAGGAGCAGCGTTTATTGAGGTCTCTACATAGCTCCTTTAATTCATACGCAAGTTTTAAATCAGAACTTATCTCCAATAACATGTTATAAAGGTCTCTATAATTCATCTTCTGACGAAATTTTGAGTTGTATCTTGGCTCGTTATCGAGGTCGAATGAATCAGTTTCTAATAACTTATGCCAGGTCTTCAACAGATAGTAACTAGGACTGTCGTAGATACACTGCTTCATAATCTCTACACGTATGCGTGTAAAGCACTCTGTAAGGTGTTTGATAACATGGAAAGAATCTACTGCTATTTCGCAATGTCTTAGGTACTTTTTACACACATCCCTATAAGGTTCCTACATATTTATAGTTACATATATGATACATTTTATTTGTTTTAAAGGTATCTTCTCAAGATGAGTTGATAATGTTTGTCTTGAATGATCGGGTAATAGTTCATTGAGAACACGGACATCATTATCTACAAAAGAACATAGATATGAACCATTGTAATTGGGCATATTTAAATGAAGATGGTCAATTCCGGGATTGGTCGGTAGAGTTAACCTTGGGACTTGAATGAAAGTGTCGGCATATAGTTGGACAGTAGTAACCGAGGTATTATATCTTTCGGAAATATCTGTATAGGATAGATATAGATTTTTTTAAAGTCAGTAGTAATCTTATATAGTACGGCGTATTTTCAAAACTCTTCTTATTTGTATAGTATCTATATCATCTATACTTTCAATAAATAACCAAAAGAAAAATTTGAATTGAAAAACCACTTCGTATATACTATCTTTAGTAAAATTTCAAAAAATAATTGGGGGCTAATTCCATGAGAGAAGAAATAATGATACCAAATGCTCCAATTTTAATGGAGTCGACAAGAGCTGTTGGATATTCATTTGAATCTGCTTTAGCAGATATAATTGATAACAGTTTAAGTAAAGATGCCCACAGAATTGATGTTTATTTTGATTATGTAGATATACCTTTTGTCGCAATTGTTGATGATGGACAAGGAATGACGGAAGAAGAGTTGAAATCTGCTATGAACTATGGTAGCAAGAGTTCACTAGAGCTTAGAGATAAAAATGATCTTGGAAGATTTGGCTTAGGATTAAAAATGGCTTCATTGTCTCAATGTAGACGAGTAACTATTATTACAAAAAAGAATAATACTCTTCTTTGCAGCTAGGTGGGATTTGGACTATGTTATTAAAAAATTCTTGGTCTGCGATATTTTTGAACAGAATGAAATTAATGAATTTAAATATACGAGTTATATAAACAATTATAAGTCTGGCACAATAGTAATTTGGGAAAAATTTGATAAATTAAATCGTGAAACAATGAATTTTTTTCAAAAAAACATTTGATTCAAAAATTGAAACTGCAAAGAATCATATATCTCTAATATTTCATCGCTTTTTGGATAATGATTTTGGAAAAATCTGTAAAAAAATTTATTTTAATAATGCACCAGTAATTCCTATGGATCCATTCCTTACTAATAATCCCGCAACTCAACCATTACCAGAGCAAGTTCTCAGTTTAGAGGGCAGCAAAATTCAGGTGAAACCATATATTTTACCTATTGCCAGTAAACTAAAAATTGAAAGACAAGAAACTTATAGGTGATGTCAGTGATTTGAGACAAAAATCAAGGGTTTTATATTTATAGAAATAAACGCCTTATTATTTGGGGGACATGGTTTAGATTGATAAAAAAATCATGAGCTAAATAAATTAACAAGAGTCAAGGTTGATATTCCGAATAGTCTAGATGATTTATGGGATATAGATATAAAAATCTACGGCATCCCTGCCGGATATTGTGAAGAAGGAATTAATTAGTATTGTTAAAAAATGCAGTCGGTGTTAGTGAGCGTGTTTATAAATATAGAGGAAGAAAAAAATAAATGGTAATAATTTAGAGAATGCATGGAATGTAGTTGATGACCGAGGAAGTCTTAAATGTTTAGTTAATCGGGAGTCAATTTTATATAATCATTTAAAAAAATTCTTTAAATAATGAGCAATTTGATTATTTTGAAGTGTTCCTTTAACTTGCTGGAAGTAGAATTTCCATATGGAACAGTATATTACGCGATGGCAAAAGGAGAAAAATCAAAAATGAAAGAGAGAAAATGGAATTCGAAGAAGCATATCGTATGTTGACGATAATTCTTGATGCGTACATTAAATTAGGAATGGGAATAGAGGCAGCTTTAAATAAACTTGAGCAAACTGAATTTAGTATTCAGTATACAGAAGTAATTAAAAAAATAAGGGAGAATTATCATAATGAATGCTGAACAGAATAAAGTGTTATCCATGGCTCAAATAGGATTATCAGAACAGACGATTGATGAGCAGATATTGGTAGAACATGTTAATAAATTAGGGGAGATGTATAATCTTTCGGAAAAATGAAAAGGTGGAAGTTATTAAAGAACTCCAAGTTCGAATGGCGATTAAAATGGATTCTGGTGTAGTTATTAAGGAAAAAAACCATACTCCATGGTATAACTATGCGAAAAAGAAATATTAAAAGTACATTTCACGATCGATATAGACTATTTTTAATGAAAGAAAATGGTTTTAGTAAACAAGTGGTGGATAAATTGGATGGTGTAACAGATGAAATAATGGATTTGATTGGTAATCCTAAATCGCAAAATGGTTTTTTTCCAGAAAAGGTTTGGTAATCGGTGACGTACAGTCAGGAAAAACATCAACTTATATATCGTTAATTAATAAAGCTGCTGACGCAGGATATAAAGTCATAATTCTTCTAACTGGTACAATAGAAAAGTTACGAAAACAAACTCAAGAACGGTTAGACTATGGATTTATTGGCATCGATAGTAAAAGTATTCATGGAAGAAAACAAGAATAGTGATGTTGGAGTTGGTAAGTATGCGCGAGGTGTTCATGGTATAGCATTTACTTCAACTAGAAGTGATTTTAATTTAAATTCAAGTAAACAAATAATCACACGTTTATCTGGAATGAATGCCCCTGTATTATTTGTATTAAAGAAAAATAAAAAAGTGTTTTAGAAAAATCTAGAAAGATGGCTTAAAAATAGTGCTGATAACGGTAGTGTAGTAAAGTTTCCGATGTTATTAATTGATGATGAAGCGGATAATGCGTCTGTTAATACAAAAGAAAGAGGGCGAAGATCCTTCAGCTATTAATGCATGCATTAGAAAGCTATTAGAATTATTTGAACAATCTAGTTATGTTGCGTTTACTGCAACCCCATATGCAAATATTTTTATTAATCCAGATAGTAACGAAGAAATGATAAATGAAGATTTATTCCCAAAGCATTTTTATCTATGCTTTAGTAGCACCGTCAAACTATATTGGTGCTACAAGTATCTTTTGATTCAGATGGTAAATATAATTTTTATGTTAAAGACAAATGATGATTGTGAGGATTATCTTCCAGAAAAAACATAAAAAGGATTACGAACTGTGAGAACTTCCTAAATCACTAAAGGAAAGCAATAGCATCATTTTTTTATTGGCAATGCTGTTAGAGATTTAAGAGGCCAAACAAAAACACAGAACAATGTTAGTTAATATTAGTCGGTTTATAAATGTTCAAAAATAAAATAAAAAGATACATTAAACGGATATGTTAAAGAAATTCAACGTGAAGTACGCAACTACAGTCGTATGGGAAAAACTAGCCTTAAAAACATGAACATATCAAATTTATTTATGATGTTTTATAATCGATATTTTACAACCTTAACTCAAGAAGAAGTTGATGGAGAAGAAACATTTAGTTGGGATGATATATTAAGGGCTCTAGATAACGCAATTAGTCCAATCGTTGTTCGCTCTATTAATGGGGGCAACGCATCTAATTATTTAAATTATGATGAATCAATTGATGGATTACGATTAATCGCTGTAGGTGGATTTAGCTTATCTCGCGGTTTAACACTTGAGGGTTTAATGGTAAGTTACTTTTTACCGTAATTCCAAGATGTATGACACATTAATGCAAATGGGTAGATGGTTTGGTTATAGACCCTCATTATGCGGATGTTTGCCAAGTTTGGATGAGTAGCGATTCACAAGGCTGGTATGAATATATTTCAATGGCCACAGAAGAATTAAAACGTGATGTGAAAAAGATGATGAATTCAGGTAATACGCCTGAGGAGTTTGGCTTGGGTGTAAGATCAGATATTAATTCATTAATAGTTACTGCAGCTAATAAGATGAGGTATACCCAGAATATTCCTGTTAACATTAGCTTTAGTGGAACAGTTACTGAAACGCCATATCTTTTCAGCTCAAATGATAAATGTGAGTCTAATTATAATGCTGTATCATCTTGGTTAGACGAAATAATTGATAATGGATGTGAAGTTATTCAGAATGAAAATATGGCACTAAAAGGTTGTCCACAAATTTTTGAATGTAAATAAAAAATGATATTATTAGTTTGCTTCAACGCTATGAGTGTCATCCATTTTAATTTTAATTTCCAGAGTGAAGAAATTATTAAAAACAATTCAAAGTGCTGATGATAAATTATTAGACAAGTGGGATGTTGTGATTGCCACAGGTAGTATTGAAGATGAGATTGATATTGGTAAATATATCAGAAATATTAATCCTGTAAAAACGTTCTTTTAGAATTATTAAACGTGAAATTGGTGCACTTCAGATGTCAGGATCTAAATCTAGATTAGGCTCAGCGAATTTTGCAAAAAGGTGGTTTAACAGCTAAAGAGGCTAAAAAATTGAAGATAAACTACGAATGCAGAAAAAGTCCAGAAGAACTAGATAAAGCATTTAGTCAAAATGATTATTTTTTTCTAATATTTTACGTAAACCATTATTAATTATTTATCCGGTTGGGCTTAATGTTGAAGCAAAAAAATGAAGATCAAGAAATAAGAGATGCCAAAGAAAGAATGAAGAAGAGTATTCTAAAAGCCGCTTATTGGTCTGGCTGTTGGTATACCTAATCCAGAAGGAAAAAAAGAAAAATAGCATTACAATATACAATAAATCTTGTTAAATGGAGAGATATTATTGGAGTCGACGATGACTTTATAGAAGAATCTGGTGAAGATGATGGTAACGATTAAAGATATTCAAAAAAGGCTCAATGAAATTATATGTGCAGAAACTTTTACCAGAGTATATAGAGAACATCCCTTAGATCTTTTTTTGGGTAAGGACATTAATTATAGAGAAACACTGCTATTAATCTGTGGATTTAAACCTAAGCTGATGTTTTCTTCTTCTATGATTGAAGTGATTGTTGGAAAACGAGAGATAGACGGTGGGCGATTTCTTTTCGCTAAATAATAGTAAATATTTAGATATTTTTTTCCCAATTCTGCTTTGACTTGATTTCGTCTTCAGAACCATATAAGGTGCAAAAAGAGGGCTCACTATTTATTTGTGAGCGGTATATAAAATGGCAGGAAATGTTAAAAAGGAAAAAAGGTGAGTTGCTTAGTGAACCTGAGATTAAGGGACTTAATTGGAGAACTATATTTCCTAAAAAAATTATACGATTCAAAAAGTATGGTTTAGAAAAAGCAATTAAATCTCGGATTGGTCCGGGAAAAAGCAGACCAAGATTTTGTTTTTTTGATAATACATGGTACGAGATAAAAATCAACTACAAGTGGAAGTGAATCGGTAAAAAAATATCGTCTATTGAGCAATTGGATAGAGTTGAAGATGGAAATCTTGTTGTCCTATATTTAGATAAGACGAGCTTGACAGATGTAAATAGAATAACTTTTGAATGCTTTGATAGAGGATATACATAATTTATTGGTTTATGATGATAAGCTTTCAGCATTATTTAACAGTAAACTAGTAGAGCAAGGTTATTTTAAATCGGAAGATTATGATGATTACTGCTATAGATTTAATGGGATTGATCAGTATCGGGTAACATGTAATTTTCCTTCGTTAAAAAGGAATGAGGTACCTACATCAATTAAAAAAATGTAAATTATTCTTTACTATTATCAGAGATAAAAAACTATAAGGTGGATATTAAAAATGAATATTAACGAATTCAGAGATGAGGTATTAGAAGAAATAAAACTAAATGTTTCTATCGAAGAAAAACTCGAATAATCAAGAAGAGTTTTTGAAGTACGTAACTGATGTGCTGATTGATGCTGAAGAAATTGATGAGTTTAATTATTTGCCATTTTGAGGGACTAGGGAAGCGTAATAAGAAGATTCAAATTGATGGGTACTCTTATAATGAACTTGAAGAATATTTAACAATTTTCACTTGTACAACAATTTCTTCGGATGATTCTGAAACTCTAACTAGCACAGAGTCAGATAAGTATTTTTCAAAGGCACAGGCTTTTTATCGAAGAGTCTGATTATATTTTTAGAGAATGCAGAAGAAAAGTTCACCGGGATACGGTTTAGCATATGATATAAAGAATACTTACAAGAAAGTCAAACGATATAGAATTTATTTAGTAACAGACAGAATAATGAGTTCGAAAAATAAAGAATATAAAAAGCTGGAGATATAAATGGAATTCCTGTTGAATATAATATATGGGATATTTCACGATTATATCAAATAGTAACATCAGGAAATGCTAAAGAAGATATTGTAATTAATCTAACAGAATATACGAAAAAAATGGAATTCCCGCATTATCTGCAAGTTCAACAGAAGATTATGATTCATATTTATGTATTATCCACGGAATAGTCTTGGCAAACTTATATAATGAGCATGGTGGAAGACTATTAGAAGGTAATGTGCGTTCTTTCTTACAGACAAAGGGCAAAGTAAATAAAAGGTATTAGAAATACTATTTTAAATGATCCCTCGAAAGTTCTTCGCATATAACAATGGGATTGCTGGAACTGCATCAAAGATAGAGAAAAAGAATATAGGAGATAGCACATATATTTCGGAAATAACAGATTTGCAAATTGTAAATGGTGGACAGACAACTGCTTCATTAGCTATGGCGTTATTAAACGATAAAAAGGATGGATCGGAAAAAAAGTATAAAAAAATATCTTTGTTCCAATGAAACTTTCGGTTGTATCTGATTTAAATAAAGCTCAAGAATTGATACCGAATATTTCTAGATATGCAAATAGTCAAAAATAAAGTAAGTGAGGCAGACCTTTGGTCTAACCATCCATTTCATATTAGAATGGAGAATTTTTCGAGATCTGTACTTGCACCAGCTGTTGATGGAAAACAATATGGAACCCATTGGTATTATGAGAGAGCAAATGGACAATATAAGCAAGAAACATATAAAAGTACAGCAGCAGAAAAAAAGAAATTTGAATTATTGAACCCACCTAATCAGATGTTTAAGAAAATTGATTTAGCTAAATTGTGGAATATTCAGCATTGTAGACCAGATATTGCAAGTCTCTGGTGGAGTTAAATCTTTTTCTGAATTTGCATCATATGTGACAAATCAGTGGGAAAAAGGATGAAACAATTTTTAATCAACGTTTTTGAAGATATCATTTCTATGAATATAATCTTCAAAGAAGCAGATAAAAGTTGTAAAAAGACAGCCTTGGTATAATAGTTATAAAGCTAATATAGTTGCATATACCATTTCGAGATTAATCTATGAAATAAATTCTAAATATCCAGATTATGATATTCCTCTACATGATATTTGGTTGAAACAAAGAATTAATAATGAATGGATAAAACAATTAGAAATTAGTTCAAAGATTATGTATGATTTTTAATTAGCGAAAATCGCTAAGTTGAAAAATGTAACTGAATGGGCAAAACAGCAAAGATGTTGGGATCTTGCGAAAGATGTGGATATTAAGATCACAGAAGGATTTATTAGTAGTTTAGCGTATAAAGAAAATATCGAACAAGAGAAGAAGGATGCGCGTAAAGACCAGAGATTAAATAATAATATTAATATAGAAATGGAAATTTTTTTAATTTTGGTGTTGAAAAACTGGAAATATTTATTAGAGTGGGATAATAGTCATAAAGTTCTAACTCCAAAGGAAATTGATTTTGTAAAAGTTGCTATAGGAATGGAAAAAAAGGTGGCCTACTGAAAAAAACAATGCGCTAAAATATGGGAAGCATTACAACATGCTAGAGAGGAAAGTTTTCCAAAAATAAACATGTTAAGAATTATTGAGGCGTTCAGTGGAGTGGGCAGCCAAGCGAAAGCATTAAAAAGAATTAACGCCAATTTTGAAGTATTGGCAACTATTGATTGGGATATCAATGCAATAATTGCATATGATATTATTCATAATGGTAAACAAGATTTAGAGAAATACAATAATATGTCTCGCCAAGAGATTATTGAGAGACTAAGTCGCTTTACTCTAAGTAGAGATGGAAAAAAATCCATTAAAAAAAGAACAAATACACATGGTTCCTAGGGAAGTACAAAAAAGGTTGTTAGCAGCAATCGATAGGACTAATAATCTTGTGAGTATAACTGATGTCAAAGCAATAGATTTACCAAAAAAAATTGATGTATTAACTTATTCATTTCCGTGTCAAGATTTATCAATTTGTGGTGCTTGGCATGGTAATAAATCTGGTATAAAAAGAGATGCAAATAATAGATCTGGCATGCTTTGGGAAGTAGAAAGAATTCTTAAAGAATTTAAAGCAATTAATAAAAAGCCACCAAAATTTCTTCTAATGGAAAATGTCAGCAATATACTATCAAAAGAGCATAAGTCGGATTTTGATACTTGGAAAAATTATCTTGAAGATATTGGTTATGTTAATCAGGTATATACTTTGGAAGCAAGTAACTTTGGTATACCTCAAAAGCGCTTAAGAACTTTTATGATAAGTGTATATGTCAATAAAAATAATCATAAAAAGGGAAAGAGTTAGACGATATTTTGAGAAGAATAATCTTGAATTACAGCAAGAGCAAAAGGGCCCCACAATTAGAAAGACTGGAGCACTATTTAAGAACAGATTATTTAATAAATAAATATCGTGAAGAAGCAGATGCAAGTAACCCAAACTTTACGCCTTCAAGAAGGAGAATTTTTGAGAATAATGCCATAGTGTTTAATGGTATAGAAGCAACTAGCATGACAGTAAAAACTATTACTACAAAACAAGATAGAAATCCTAATTCAGGTTTAGTACTATACCCTAATCATAAAAAGAGGTAAATCTCCTTATCGTAACTTGACACCACGAGAATGCTTCCTTCTTATGGGTTTTGACGAGGAAGATTTTCAGGCATTAATAGATAATGAATTTCAGCCAAAAACACATGCATTTTTTTGTAGGGAAAAACTAATAAAAATGGCTGGGAATAGTATTGTAGTGAATGTTCTTGAAGAAGTATTTAGGCAAATTATTGATATTAAGGAAACGATACTCTAGTAGAAAATGATTTTACTAAATCTATGACCAAAAAGACTTAACTAAATTTAGATGAAGCTAAGTCTTTTTATATTGAATTAATGATTAATTATCAAAATATAATTATAAATATTATGAAGCGAAATCTTAGCAAAAAGGAAAAATAAATGTTAATTACATTAGATTATTGATCTTTGTAGTAAAGTTATTTTATTCTTGAATAAAGGTAAAAAGAATGAATAATGGAGGATAATAAATGGGAGGCGCAAAAAGCAAAAACAATAAATTTGCTGTTATATGAAGGAAATCTTGAAGGAGTAATTAGCATAGAGGGTTCTAGTTGGAATTCTGGTGAATTATATTCAGCTCCAAGAAATTCAGTTTCTGAATTATTTAAAAACGGATGCGTGTAAAAAATATGGCGTTTATATGTTGATTTCAAAAAGTAAAGTCTATATTGGGCAATCTTCAATGTTGTCTAAGAGAATAACACAGCATATTGTAGGAAAAAAATTGGTGGGAAAAATGTCATTATTTTAACCACAAAAGACAATAGTCTTACACATTCAGATATTGATTATCTTGAATCAAATTTAATTCAAAAAAGCAATTGATGTTGGAAGATTAGATTGTGATAATCATAATAAAGGAAATAATCCGAAGGTGAGTAAGTTCCGTGAAGTTGAGTTAAATCAATATATAGAAGAAGCGTTGTTCTTAATGGAACTAATAGGGACAACAGTTTTTACAGATAATAAAAAGGGGACATTAATAAATACTATTGATATAAAAAAACGAAACTCGCTTTAGGTAAGAGAGCAAAGACAGAAGCTATTTCCTTTCTTTACGAAAAATGGAATTCATTTAGGCTCAAAAATTACTTATGCTATGAAAAGTGATAGTAAAAATGAGTTTTGGGCCAACCCAAGAAAGACAATGCTTGGAGAAGAATGGTGGATTATCTTAAATGATAACAAGGCTATGAAACTAATCATATTAAAAATACCTGCCCATACATTGAGTGTAGAATCTGGCAAAAAAATAAAGGAATTAAGATTCGTATTGATAAGCCTGATTTACTTGATTTAAACATTAGTACAACTACCCTTAAAGATAGAAAATCTGGTATTAGTTTTTAAGCCATTTATTTTTTTGAAACTATAGAGTACTAAAAGGAATGGTAGAATATAGGCATACCTAATAAAAAGTAGAATTACTGCCGTATTATTAGATTAGCTATATGAATTGTTAAATTAGGTAAAGTTAAAATATTTAGAAGATATTAGTGGATGGGTTATTCCATCCGCTCTTTCTATACGCAAGTGGTGTACATCCATATTCTCGTAGGAATAGTCTATTGAAATAACTCTGGTCAAAGAAACCACAACTTTGTGCTATTTCTGAAACACTATTTGTAGTAGAACGTAGTAGATGTAGACTGATTTCTAAGCGATGCTTATTTAAGAAGTTCATTGGAGATAGATGCGCATACTTCTTAAAAGATCTTTGCACATTGGCTACGACTTACATTACCGCGTGAGCGATGTCATCTAAAAATAATTTCTTCGTTAAAGTGATTGTAGATATATTCAATCATTTTTTTGTTGAATAAATGCGTTATTCTCCATCGGTGGTTTTTAGGCTCATTTACATATGTCAGATATATTTCATGGAATAAAAGATGTAGTAGAGCGATTAATCGTAACTCATAACCACTCGGTAAGGTATGCAGGAGTTCGTCAATATCTGTAATTAATTCCGCAATCTTAGCTGCTGCACCGCTATTTCCATCAAAACTAATATGTGAGAAAGAGTTATCCTCTATCATAGGTTTGAGATATTTTTGATAAATGAGTGGGTTTTGCATTAGAAGACTAACACCAACATTTAATACTTTATAAGCACATCTAGCCTCGCCATTTGCACAGATTCTATGCATTTGTTTATGGTTAATCAGACAAACATCTCCTCGCTCGAAGTTCAAAGTTATCTTCTCCTGCTGAACATATTACAGTCCCACTATTTATGACGATAATTTCAACATTATCGTGTAAATGAAGTATTTCGCTGTGCATTTCACGCAAAGCTACATTTTCGAGTTCAACCTGTACTGGTAAACTTTCGTTTTCAAAAATAATCGTATCCATAGAATTTTCTCCTATTTTTATCACAAATAATACAATGATTTATGTAAATTATAGCAGATAATATCATTAATCAAAGATACATGTTCAAAAAATAAATGAAAGGAGAATTTGAATATGGAAGAAATTAGAGAAAAGAATGCCTTTAATAGGAGAAGATGCTCCTGCGTTTAAGGCGATTACAACACAAGGGAGATTAACTTCCCAGAAGACTACAAAGGGAAATGGGTAATTCTATTTTCACATCCAGCAGACTTTACACCAGTATGTACAACAGAATTTATGACATTTGCTTCAATGATTGATGAATTCAAGGCAATTAATACTGAATTGGTTGGTCTTTCAGTTGACTCGCTCTATGCACACATCGCATGGTTACGCAGAATTCAAGAACTTGAATGGAAGGATATGAAGCATGTGAATGTTACTTTCCCTCTTATTGAAGATATCCGCATGGAAGTTGCTAACAAATATGGCATGATTCAGCCAAATGCTTCTAATACACAAGCAGTTCGTGCTGTATTCGTAGTAGACCCTAACGGCAAGATTCGTACAATTTTATACTACCCACTATCAACTGGAAGAAACTTTGATGAAATTAAGAGAATTATTCTCGCACTTCAAAAAGCAGATTCAGACCACTGTGCTACACCTGCAGACTGGCGTCCAGGGGATGATGTCATTGTGCCAACAGCAGGAAGTTGTGGTACTGCTAGAGAACGTATGGAAAATCAATCAGAAGATCAATACTGCTTAGATTGGTTCCTATGTTTCAAGAAGAGTAAGTAAAAAATAGATGTAAACAGAGTCATGTTATAAATACATGGCTCTTTTTTATGAATATAATGAATATCGTATTTTTAAAGAAGTACACTGATAAATGATATTTGTAAAGTTTTATACAAAACAATATAAAGTGAAGTAGAATATAAGAAAGTTTATATGCACAAAAAGTTTTTTTATTAACAGGAGGTCTCTTATGCCTTTGCAAATAGTTCGAAATGATATTACAAAAATGAAGGTTGATGTAATTGTCAATGCTGCAAATAAATCTCTTTTGGGTGGCGGTGGTGTTGATGGTTGTATTCATCGTGCAGCAGGACCAGAATTACTTGCAGAATGTAAGTTGCTAAATGGATGTGAAATCGGAAGTGCTAAGATTACCAAAGGCTATCAATTACCATGCATGTATGTAATCCATGCTGTTGGACCACGATGGGTAGATGGAAGCCATCATGAAAAAGAATTATTAGAGTCCTGTTATGCAACTTCATTACATTTGGCAAAGGAATATGGTTGTAAGTCTATTGCATTTCCTTTAATATCTTCTGGAATTTACGGATATCCGAAAGCCCAAGCATTAAGAGTTGCAGTTGAACAGATTAGGAAGTTTCTTTTAGATAATGAGATGACGGTTTATCTTGTGATATTTGATCGTAAAGCGTATGAGATAGGAGATAAATTATATTCTGATATCGAATCATATATTGATGATCAATATGTAGATGAGCATTCTGATTCTTTATCTTTGCAAAGAACTAGATTTATTGAGCTTGAGCATGCATGTTTGAAAGAAGAATCAGTACCATTAAGTTCTGCTGAACAGAAATCATTAACGGATTGGGTTAATAATATTGATGAAAGCTTTTCGGAAATGTTATTAAGAAAAATTGATGAGAGTGGTATGAGTGATGTAGAGTGTTATAAGAAAGCAAACATTGATAGAAAACTCTTTTCAAAAATCCGTTCAGATAAATTATATAAGCCATCCAAAGTTACAGTTATTGCATTTGCTTTAGCACTAGAGTTATCGTTAGAAGAAATGCAGGATATGCTTGCAAAAGGCTGGATTTGCATTATCACATTCAAGTAAGTTCGATTTGATTATCGAATACTTTGTTAAACAGGGCAATTACGATGTATATGAAATCAATGAGGCATTATTTGCGTTTGATCAAAGTTTGATTGGTGGATAAAAAATGTCGCTTTGTAAGTGACCATTACATCTAAATATATAGATACACTTAAACCATACAAAAGGTAAACACCTTAGGAGGTAAGTGTATGAAAAAGAATTTAACAGAACTAGTATTTATTTTGGATCGTAGTGGATCGATGCATGGATTAGAGAACGATACAATTGGTGGCTTTAACGCAATGATTGAAAAACAAAAGAAAGAGGAAGGGGAAGCCCTGATTTCCACAATACTGTTTGATCATAACAGTAAAGTGATTCATGATAGAGTCGATGTAAAAAGAAATACTTCCAATGACAGAGAAAGATTATGTTACAGGAGGCTCAACAGCACTCTTAGATGCAGTAGGTAATGCAATTTGCCATATTATGAATATTCATAAGTATGCGCGTAACGAAGATGTTCCAGAACATACGATGTTTATTATCACAACGGATGGCATGGAAAATTCTAGTCATAGCTATGATTATGGCAAGGTAAGACAACTAATAGAATTACAAAAAAAGAAAAAGTATGGCTGGGAGTTTATGTTCTTAGGTGCAAATATTGATGCGATTGATGTGGCTAGTCACTTAGGGATTGATGAGAGTAGAGCAGTAAATTTCAACTGTGATAGTGCAGGTACCGCATTAAATTATGAGGTTCTTGGTGAAACAATTGGTACATTAAGAAGATGCAACTTTGTGAAAGAGAATTGGAAAGAACGTATCGACGAAGATTTTCATAAACGTGGTAAATCTCATAATAAATAATATTGATTAAGGTCAGAGTATAATCACTCTGCCTTTTATTATGTAAAAAGAGTATATTATATTTAGATATATTCATTGGATTTATGGAATACAGTCGAATAGGAGGGTTATAGATATGGATAATCTAATATGGCTGAGTATAATGATTCCTACCAGTCTTCTGTTTACATGTATTGGAATTTATGCCTGGATGAGAAAGAAACCGATGTGGTTTTGGGCAGGTGATACTGTATCTGAGGATGAGATTACGAATGTTCGTGCATATAATCGAGCAAATGGAATCATGTGGCTTTGTTACTCATTGTCGCTCTGGATGGCGACAATAATTGGTGGATGTCATAACATAATTCTAGGCGCAAATATTTTACTTGCAGATAGCACAGTTGGATTAGTTATTGTGATGATAACGTATACATTCATTCGTAAAAAAAGTATAAAAAGATATAGCAATGATTGGTATTTACTAATTTGCAGAATAAATATGCGAGCATGTTTTTCTTTTTCTGGTCATTGACTAAGATACATTTAACTTGAAAAAAATTCATGAGATATCATTACAGTTACGTTGGAGTTAAGTGCTATAATGCATATAGCGAAAGTTATAAATTACGAGGTAACCTATGGACAAGAGTATTTCTAATAATAAAAAAAGGCATTCCTATATTCTATAATCACTGTTATATGCACATTTATTCTAGGTGGAATTATCTTTGTGATAGCACCAGAGAAATCTAATCCGCCAGCTAGTATTCTCTTTATATTATTAAATCTCATTCCGATGATTATGGCATTTATATTCACGTATCAATCAAAAGAAGTTCGTGGATTATGGCAGTTTTTGGAGAAGGTATTCTGTGGGGAAGATCGTTCTATCATATGGTTATTTGTTTTACTCGTGCCAGTTGTTTATTATGGTATTTCTGTTGTATTAGGAAATGTAAAATTTACTGGTATGGCACTAGGTGCAGTGATTGCTTACTTTCCGTGGACATTATTTCAAGGTGGATTGGAAGAAGTGGGTTGGAGATGGTATCTCCAAGAACATCTTCAGTGTAAGAATTTTATTCTAAAAAATGTTTGTCATATCGATTGTTTGGTTTGTATGGCATTTACCAATTTACAGATTACCGTGGATTACAGCAGGGTCAACAAATTATTTACTGTTTTATCTGATGATCCTTGGGAATACATTTATGCTTGGTGCAATCAAGGAATTCTCTAAGGGCGCGATACCATGCGTGCTTGCCCATATGTTGATTGATAGTCTAGCGATACTCATGTTAGTGAAAAGTACACTTGTACCACTTATCATTCTCGTGATAATTGAAGTAATAATGTCGATAGTTGCTGTGTATTTCTTGAAACATAAAAAGTATGAAATAATCCTATAAATGCAGAAGCTCATTGAGGGCTTCTTTTTGTTTGTGCAAATTTTAACTATTGACGATATACATAGCATACTATATAATTTTCCCATGAAAAGGAAAAATAGATTGCGGTGAGTATATTCACTGGATAAGTGATGTGTTAGAAAGACGAGCAGAATTATTATTTGCTAAGGTTGGATTAACGTCATCTCAAATGATGGTCATTGAATCATTCCGCCATAGTAAAGATGGATATCAAACCGTGCAAGATATTCAGAATGCACTACATGTTGCACAACCTACAGCAAGTGGACTTGTAAAAGCGCATGGAGAAAAAAAGGTCTTTTTAAAACGTGTGGATTCAAAAAGATAAACGTGAAAAGGTTATTTCTCTTACAGAAGAAGGACATGCGGCAATCACGAATGCCAGAGAAGGAATGTTATCAACAGAATCTATCTTGCTAGCTAGCTTGAGTGAAGAAGAAAGAAAAACAGTTCCATTCGTTATTAGGAAAAAGTTTGGAATTCAGCTGGATGAATTAAAAAAAGGATAGGTAATTTTTTTATGAAGATAGGAACACTAGAAATTGTAGTGATTGTAATTGTTGCATTATTTGTGATTGGACCAGACAATCTACCATCCTATGCGAAGAAATTTGGTGAAGTATTAAAGAGTCTACGTGCAAGCAACTGCAGACTTAAGCAAGGATGTTCAGGAAAATATCGTAGAACCTTTAAACGAAGCACAAAAAGCCACTACGTGATGCATTACAACCATTGCAAGAAACAGTTAATGATGTACATAATAATATTTCGACTGCGAAGGAGTCTGTTGCAAGTGCAATCAACCTTAAAAAGCGTGCAACAGTAGTAACGAAAGAAACATTAGAAGAACGTAAGGCAAATGAATGGACTTGTCCAAATTGTAACAGTGTTAATCATAGTAAATTCTGTTCTGAGTGTGGAACACCTAAGGTAACAGAAGAAAGCAAAACAGAGCAAGCCGTACAAGAGAGTACAGAAAATAAGATTGAAGATAAAAAAGGAGCTACTATATGAAAATCGGAATGAATGAACTAGTTATTATTTTGCTAATTGTTGTAATTTTATTTGGACCAACACAGATTCCAAAGTTAACAAAGATGTTTGGTAAGAGCATAAAGGGTTTCAAAGAAGGCATTGGATCTGAAGAAGAAAATGACAACAACAAAGACAATACAAACGAATAACAATGAACAGGGAGTGATGACACTACCGGGACATTTACGAGAGTTACGCAATCGTATTGGCTTATGTCTGGTAGTTTTTATTGTTGGATTTTTTGTTGCACTTGCTTACTCTACGCAGTTAGTACAACTATTAACCAACATGGGCACCAAATATCACTATGAGTTTGTTTACATCGCACCACAGGAGTTGATGCTTGTGCATTTTAGTGTTGCGATGTTAGCTGCTTTTATTGTGGATATCCCAGTAATTGTTCATCAAATATATGCGTTTAGTTCTCCTGCAATTGAAAATAAAAAAACCAGAAAAAGTTGTCTTGCTGGTAATGCTATTTGGTTTATTGTTTTTTTGTTGCAGGTGTGTTATTTGCATACTACATCAGTGTGCCATTTATGCTGTACTTCTTAAAGGAATTTGGTGCGGGTTCTGATATTATTGCAAGTATTTCCATCCAAGAATATGTCATGTTTTTGACAACTGTATTCATGATTTTTGGGGTCATATTTGAAATGCCTGTTATATCAGTTCTGTTATCACTTGTAGGGGTTTTAAAAGCAAAGTATCTAACCAAAGTTCGAAAGCCTGCAATCATTATTATTTTTATCGTTGCAGCAATTGTGACACCACCAGATATTGTTTCCCAAATTATGGTGGCCTTACCAATGATTGGGCTTTATGAATTGAGTATAGTTCTCTGTCGTATCTTTGCGAAGAGTGATTATAAAAAAATAATAGAAAGGTAAAATAAGAAGGAAATTGGTATGAGTTACAAACTTTCAAGAAAAAGATTTTCTAAAGGGAGTTGGTCTGGTGCAATTACGATTGCGGCAGCAGGTACTTTAGTTGGATGTACATCTAACTCTGGTACAGGTAAGGGTATCTATACACCTGGAACATATACAGCGACAGCCAAGGGTATTGGTACAGTAAAAATGACAGCCACATTTGATGCAAATAAGATTACAGACATCAAGTTGGATGTAAGTGAGGAAACAGAAAGCATTGGACAGAAGGCTGCTGATGAAATTGTAAAGCAGTTGATGAAGGCGCAGGGTACTGAAATTGATGGTATTACAGGTGCTACTGTTACTGCAAATGCGGCAAAGGAATGTTTAGAAAAGTGTATTGCTCAAGCTAAGGGTGAGAAGACTGTTGAGGAAGAACTCGCACCGTGTCCTCGGTGGACCAGGTGGTCCAAGAGGACCAAAGCTTGACCGTGAAGCAGCAAAGAAAGCTGCAGAAGCAGATGGACGTATTTTTGGTTATGCCGCTGCAGGTAATAAGTGGTTGGGTGATGTGCCTAAGTATGACAAGGTTGACGAAACAGTAGATACAGATGTTGTTGTCATCGGTCTAGGTCATGCGGGTGTTCAGGCTGTACTTGGTGCTGCTGAAAAGGGTGCTAAAGTAGTAGGTCTTGAAGCACAAGAACAGGATATGTTCTCATGGTATGGAGAAGATATTGGTGCTTGGAATTCACAATTTGCGAAGAACATCGGTATTCCTGAATGGAACCTTGAGAAGTGATTGATGAATTTGTTACGCGTGGCGGTGGACGTGTTGATCCAGGTATTGTTTCACTCTATGTTAAGAATTCTGGCCCTACATTAGACCACATGATTGATGTTGCTAAAGAGATGGGTGTCGATGAAAAGGTCTATACATATGACAATACCGAAAATGGTTGGACAATCGTTCAAGTAAATATGGATTATGAAAAGATTAAGGCTGGTTATAATATTTATGATTGCTTAGATCTTACAAATTATCCTCGTCATCCTGGTACAAAGACATGGCCTGCAACTGTACAATTCATGGGTCCATATAGCGCTGAAGAGATACAAGGTGTTGCGGCACATTCAGTACTGAAGTATGTACAACAGGCTTGTTTAGATAAGGCTGTTAAGGACTATGGAACAACACTATACTATGGAACTTCTGCTAAAGTTCTTTTAAAGGATGATAGTGGCCGAGTTACTGGTGTTATTGCGGAAGATGTTGATGGCAAGAAGATTCAGTATAATGTTTCAAAAGGTGTTGTTGTGTGTGGCGGTGACTACGCAGGCAATGCTGAGATGTCTTGGGCATTATTAACAGAATACATGGAACGTTTTGAGCGTGAAGGTGGATTACAGAAAGACTTTAAGAGTGGCATGGGTGGTCGTGATGGATCTGCTGTGAAACTATTATGCTGGGCTGGTGGTATGGTTGAACCTGCACCTCGTGGAACAATGTTACTTGGTGGTGGTATCAATGGCCCATGGGGTAATAACTCTATGTTATGGCTCAATAGCGAAGGCAAGCGTTACTGCAATGAAGGAAATGTTACGGGTGCAGCTACAGCGACAGCTCGTCAAAAGGCTGGAGATGGTTACCTTGTAACAGATAAGAACTTCATGCAGTCCATTTGTGCAGGTGGTATTGAACACGCAGCACCTAACGGTGGACGTCCACAATACTATCAAGACTTAATTAATGATATGGCCGCAATTCCTACAGGTAAGAGTGAACCAACACAAATTCGTGGATGCTTCGTTGCAGAACGTATGGGTGCAGCTGTATATAAGGCTGATACACTAGAACAACTTGCTGATATCATGGGTGTACCTGCTGAAAGTAAGAAAACTTGGTTAGACTCTATTGCACACTATAATGAATTATGTGCAGTAGGTGCTGATACTGACTTTGGTAAAGATCCATCCGCAATGATACCTATTCTTGAAGCTCCGTTCTATGGCTGCAAGGGTAACCTAGGTAACAACGCTACTACACCAATGATGGTAACAATGTCTGGTGTTATGACAGACTTGAACTTAAACGTTACAGATGTAGAGCATAATCCAATTCCAGTGTCTATATGCCGCGGTAACTGCTTAGGTGGACGTTATGGTACAGGTTATTCAACACCATGTGCTGGTAACTCTATCGGTATGGCAGTAACACACGGAAGATTAGCTGGACAGTTTGTCGTTGATAACGAAAAATAATAGTTAGTACTGTGAGATAGCAGGAGACTGCTATCTCATTTTTTTAAAAACAAAGAAGACTTTAGTAGAAAGGTTTAGTGAATCATATGGATACATATACATTATTAAAAGATATATTTCATACGATACGTAAAGATTATGCAGGTTTTGAAGAGGTGAAGGAACGACATAATCCATCACCTGCATTAACCATGCTTGCAGAGGCTTACTATCATCATAAGATGACACCAATTATGCCATTACAAGCAGTATCACAATACTTATCGAATCTACGTGATCGTAATCTGAAATTTACAATGCATTCTAATGAAAGCTATCAACCATTCTCTAGGGATTCTATGTTCGTAGATGTGAAGAAGGCTTATTCGTTGATGAAGTGACTAGTGAAACTAGACTTCAGGTTGGTGATAAAGTTCTTACTATCAATGGACAGACTCCTGAAAGAATTGTGAGTACCTTACCAAATCCACTTCTAGCATCTGATATACCAGAGCGTGAACAATGGACGGGATATTTGAAACTCGCAAATCATATGATTGTTGAACACAAAGACGGATCACAAGAAGACATTGTATTTAATAAATATCCACTTGATTTTCCGAAAGAAGCAGAGTTTGAAAAAAAGAGAAGAAACAGTCATACTGAAATTCTCAAAGTTTGAATCTTGCGAAAAAACGGAAAAGTTCTTACAAGCACATCAAATGGATATTGAGAAATGTAAGAAATTGGTAATTGATTTGCGTAAGAATGTAGGTGGAAGCGAGGAAGGTTATCTACCACTACTTGGATATATTGTAAAAAGAAGATAATACACTAAATGATGTATATGGTGATCGTACAATCTGGACAAACTATTCTGAAAACAAATTGCCAGCTGTTCTATTGATAACTTACAACCATATCTTGAAGCTGATGATGAAGAAATAAAGGAATATGCCCAATCTGCAATCTCATACTATGAGCAGATGAAAGCAGTAGGCTGGGTAAAAGGTAAACAAGAATTATTTGCGGATGAAGAAACATGCATTACAAAAAGTTGGCCCAGAAGATGTAATCATTCTGATTGATACTTGGTGTGAAAAATGAAGCAGAACAGTTCGTACGTATCGCCTAAGACGCAAGGACGTGCAAAAATTAATCGGTAGACCTACAATGGGCAATATTGATTATTTAAATCTGATTAAAGTGCGTTATGAAAAACTATGAGTTAACATATCCAATTTCTAAGACGGATGCCGCAAAAAAATGGTAATGGTATAAATGATAAAGGTATTGAACCTGATCAATATATTCCCTTCACAAGATACGAATTTGAAGAAGAGATTTTTTTAAAATAATTGTATGAAAAATAATAGTGGATGCTAAAATTCAAGTTAGATAATACTAACTTGAATTTTTAGTTATCGAAAAGGTGGAAAAATATGAAAAAGAATCATCTTCCAATCCTTGGGGTTGGACCGATGTATGTTATTATCATTGTTGTTATGACGATTTTTTTAGTATCATTCTTTCTACTACAGGAATTATTCCTATCATTACATTTACTAATTTACAATGGATATTTATTCTGATGGGTATTTTTATGTTTCGTTATTGGAATTACACTATGGTTAAAGGCAGTTATAATTGATCGACTTGATGAACATATTATAAAGAATGAGTTGGTAACTACAGGTATTTATGCATATGTAAGAAATCCAGTATATAGTGCATTCATGTTTATATGTACGGGAGTGCTGTTAATTTATGGAAATCTAATATTGCTATTATTACCAATCATCTACTGGGGGTTTATGACTGTATTAATGAAGTTAACAGAAGAAAAATGGTTAACAGCTTTATATGGGCAAGAGTATATCCAATATCAAAAACGAGTAAACCGTTGTATTCCTTGGAAAGGAAAAAGGTTATGAATCCTACAAGTTCCTTACAAGGAGTAGAAGACACATTGTACATCCCTTTATATGCAAGAATATATGCATCTAAGAGATTTCCTGATTATTTCTATGATGAAAAAGCATTATTACTTGAAGATAGTAACTCTCTAAAGACAATTGCGGAGAATACATTTGAGTATTTCAATATGGCTAGTGTTTGTAGACAGCAGACTATAGACAAAAAGATTATTTCATTTTTAGAAAATAACCATGCATGCAATGTTGTGTTTCTGGGTACTGGTTTAGAAACCGCATACTTCCGTATTAGAAATGATGTTTCTAACTTCTATGAAGTAGATTTGGAACATGTAATTGCATTGAGAGAAAAACTTCTCGGTCATGGTAAAAATGAGAAACTCATCGGTTGTGATATGTTTTTCGATGGAGTGGGTTAAATACTTAGATACTTCTAAACATACATTGATTGTCTTAGCAGGTGTATTTCAATATTTTACAAAAGAGAGAATTATTCATTTTATCCGTCAAATACAAAGCGGAATTCCAAAATGTGAAATGATATTTGATGCGACAGATAGTATTGGATTAAAAGCGTGCAAATCGATTTGTTAGAAGAACTGGTAATTTGAATGCTGAGATGTATTTTTGCAATAGATAATCCATACGAATTCGCAAAAGATACAAACACTAAGCTGCTTAGTGTAAGTGGATTTTATACAGATGCTCTGAAACAATGTAGAGGATTAAAACTTATATCCAAGATTATGATGTTTTTCAGATAGATTAAAAACGAACCATGGTAATTCACTTACGTTTAAATCAATAAATATTATAAAAAGTATTTCAGGACTGAAATGCTTTTTATAATATTGGTAGTTTAGGTATAATAAGGATGAAGTTAAATTAGGTTACATTTGATTTTCATCACGCTTCACCAATGATGGTAGAGTTTGCAAAACTGCGTGATAAATATGATTTACATATGTGTGTTGAAAGATATGTTTCGGATGATACAAACGAAAAATATTGACCGCAAATTCATTAAAGAATAGAGATATTTAAAAGAAAGGTACCAAAAATACTATGTTAGAAGAAATTACTTTTTTAGATAGATGTGAAGCATTCATCAATGAAGTATGTAGTGATACAAACTATGTAGATCCTCATTATTTGTATGATAGTAACAATCTATATAGTGCATTTGAGAGAAGAGGCCATCATGTATATGCAAATATTGATGGTGGTAATACGGATGGAATATTCGTATTATTGATTTTACCAACCGAAAAATATATTGAAATGATTATTGGTTTATCAAAGTCTAAAACATGCATACAATGAGCTGTTTTCAATATTTGGAGAATAATTACAAAGGATATCGTTGTGACTTTGTTATAAATCCTAAGAATGTCTTGCTCAAGAATATACTCATTTCAAAAGATACGAAATTTGAAAGTGAACAGCAACTTATGATTGCTAGATTTCCATCGCATAAACAATATCCGTTAGATATACAACTCTATACTGAACAGTGGAAACAGGCATATATTGATATGCACGTTAAGGAAATTTATTGGACAGCAGAAAAGGTGTTATCTGCACTCGATCGTTTTAGAGTATTCTTGGCAATTCATCAAGAACAGTTAGTTGGATATTTAGATGTTACATATGCTTATAAACAAAATGAGCCTTATAGTTTGATTGTATTACCTGAGTATCAAAACTTAGGATATGAACAAGCACTGTTATCAAAAGCCATTCAAATGAATGGAATGAACACAATGATGACCTTGGTTGATGTAAACGCAAAGGAAGAAATTAGAATTTATGAAGAAGTCGGGCTTTGAGGTAATCAAAGGACAGAATAGTGTCTTTGCGACAATTACAATTTAAGATGAATAATCTCTTAGTAAAGGATTAGAATTGAAAGAGAACAAAACTTATACTATGATGTGAAAGATTAAATAACATGGTGACGATATGAAAAAGAAGAGTTCATTTGTATTTACAGGCGATATTGGCTTTGATAAGTACATGGATAAAAAATGGGAAGATAAGCATCTGATTACAGATGGTGTTTTGCGTTTTTGCATAGCGGTGATCATGTTGTAGCAAATGTGGAAGGAGCGCTCATTGACTTGCCACCACAAGATGATATATCTGGTGTTAAACAGCTTATTCATGCAATGAATCCAAAGGCAATTAAAGTGTTGAATAACATGCATGCAGATGTGTGGAGTTTATGTAATAATCATATCTTAGATGCTCGGTGAAGAAGGTGTAGCACAAACATTAAAACTTGCAAAGGAAAAATCATGTTCAAACAGTTGGCGCAGGCATGAATATTGATGAAGCAGCTAGACCATTGTTGTTTGATGAAGCGGGTGGAATTGGTTTGTTCAGTGTTGGTTATCGTAGAGGTTGTAAAACCGGCGGATGTAAATCATGCTGGATGTCTCTTTGGAATGATATGGAGCGTATCCAGAAAAATATTGATGAAATCAAAAAGACATGCCGTTGGTGTGTGATTGTTTGTCATGGTGGAGAAGAGTTTACTTCACTTCCATCTTCCTATACAAGAGACCGTTATCATCAATTCTTAGAGATGGGTGCAGATGTTGTGGTATCACATCATCCACATGTACCAATGAATTATGAGACTGTTGGGGATAAAGTTATTTTCTATTCCCTTGGAAATTTTATTTTTGATACAGATTATCAACGTGCACAATACAATACGGAGCATGGTATCTTGGTTAAAAATCAACTTTACTGAACAGAAGTTTACTTGGGAGGCTTGTGGTATCCGTATCAATCGTGAGTTAGAACATGTGCGTACCGCAAAATTGCCTGATATCTTTGTAGATGTACAAGAAGAAGAGTATCGACACTTAGAAGCACTTGCGGCTAAGATGATGATCTCTGCATATAAGAGACAGTTAATATATTTGAATCCAAAGGAATATCAGAATGCAAGTGAAAAGAAGTGGGAAGAAAACTTCTTGAATCCTAAGCGAAGTGGTCGTGTAGAGGGAGAAGCACTTGACTTCCAATTGATTTATTCACTTGCGAAAAAGGCTGAAGATGGAGAATGGAAGAAGAGTAAACTAACCAAAGTAGTAAAGTATATTCAAAAAGCAAATATAAATCTTTAAAAGCATCGCTATTATGGCGATGTTTTTTTATATCGGTATTTTATTTATAAAATCAGGGTTAAATCTAAGTCAATCAGGCAAATCTTCTGTATGTTTATTTCAAAAAAGTTGTGGTATTCTAGTAATGAGGTTTAAATCGAAAAGGAGTAAAAATATGACAGATTTATCACCACTACAAAAAGCTAGATATCAGTATGCACCAAAGCTTCCAAAGATGCTAAGAAACGGTATCTCTGAGATTTCAGTTTTGGAAGGGAAGAGACAACAAGCGTTGCTGATCAAGAAAAGATCAAGGCTTTTATTCCCAAATACTTATGGTAAGAAGGAAATCACATTCCAAAAGGGACAGAATACATCCGTAGCTAAGAAGCAGGTTGTAGGTGTAATCCTTTCTGGTGGACAGGCACCTGGTGGACACAACGTAGTGTGCGGTCTATACGATGCTTTAAAGGCAACAAATCCTGAGAATGTATTATATGGATTTAAGAAGGGTCCAAGTGGATTACTTGAAGATGATTATTTAATTTTCGATGATGCTTATATCGATCAGTTTAGAAATACTGGTGGATTTGATATCATCGGTTCTGGTAGAACAAAGCTTGAAACAGAAGAGCAGTTCGCAGTTGCGGCTGAAGTTTGTAAGAAGCATGGTATCACAGCGATTGTTATTATCGGTGGTGATGACTCCAATACAAACGCTGCTGTTTTAGCTGAGTACTTCGCAGCACATGATGCTCGGTGTACAGGTAATTGGTTGCCCTAAGACAATCGATGGTGACTTAAAGAATGAAGATATTGAATGTTCATTCGGTTTTGATACAGCTACTAAGACATATAGCGAAGTAATCGGTAACATTGAAAGAGATGCTAACTCTGCTAAGAAGTACTGGCATTTCGTTAAGGTAATGGGACGTTCTGCTTCTCACGTTGCACTAGAATGTGCATTGCAGACACAACCAAACGTTTGCTTAATTTCTGAAGAAGTTGCTGCAAAAGAAGATGTCCTTATCACAGATTGCAGACTATATCGCTGATTCTGTAGAAGCTAGAGCTGCTAAGGGTATGAACTTCGGTGTTGCAATTATTCCTGAAGGTGTAGTTGAATTCGTTCCAGAGTTCTCTGCATTAATCGCTGAAATTAACGAATTACTTGCTGGTAGTAAGGCAGAAACATTCAATGCTTTACCAAACTGGAAAGAAAAAGTATGCATTTATCGAAAATGGATTATCTAAGGAAGCAATGTCAGTATTCGCAATCCTTCCAGAAGGAATCCAACAGCAGTTATTCTTAGAAAGAGACCCACACGGAAACGTACAGGTATCTCTCATTGAATCTGAGAAGTTATTCTCTGCTATCGTTAAGGATAAGTTAGAAGAAAGAAAGGCTGCAGGTTCTTACAAGGGTAAGTTCAATGCATTACACCACTTCTTCGGTTATGAAGGAAGATGTGCATTCCCATCTAACTTTGACGCAGACTACTGCTATTCATTAGGTTACAACGCATTCATGTTGATCCAATATGGATACAATGGATACTTGTCAAAGGTTTCTAACCTATCTAAGTCAGCTGATGAATGGGTAGCTGGTGGTATGCCAATCACTAAGATGATGAACATCGAAAGAAGACATGGTGAAGATAAGCCAGTTATCAGAAAGGCTCTTGTTGAACTCGATGGTAAGCCATTTAAGTTCTTTGAAGCACACAGAGAACAGTGGGCTAAGGAAACATGCTACACATACCCAGGTGCAATTCAGTACTATGGACCAGCTGAGGTTTGTGATCTAACAACAAGAACATTAGCTCTTGAAAAAGGTGAATAATAAACACTCTAAAACACAGTAAGTAGTTTACTGTGTTTTTCTAATGTAATATAATGCATGAAATTACTGTGAGGTGATATGAATGGCAAAGGTTAAAAAGATTGGAATTGTAAGTTTATCTAGTGGTATCCTTGGGGAATATTTTGTACAACATGAAGTCAAACTAGGATTAGAACGTTTAAAAAAATTAGATATTCAAGTGAAGTTTATGGAACATGCATGCAAAGGGTTGAAATATATCTCTGAACATCCAGAAGATAGGGCAAAAGACCTACTGAATGCATTCAAAGATGATTCAATCGATATGATACTTTGTGCAATTGGTGGAGATGATACTTATCGCTTATTACCATATCTTTTTGAACATGATGAATTAAAGAATGCAGTAAAAGATAAGATATTTCTTGGCTTTTCCGATACAACCTTTAATCACTTGATGTTACATAAAGTAGGGACTCAATACATTTTTATGGACAAGCATTTCTTCCGGATGTATGTGAATTAGAGAGTGAGATGTTACCATACACCAAAACAGTATTTCTTAGAACTGATTGAAATTGGTACAATCCGTGAAATAACGCCAAGCGACGTATGGTATGAGGAGCGTAGCGACTATAGTGCTGAAGCTGTTGGTACAAAACGCATCATGCATACAAACCAAGGTTTTGAATTATTACAAGGTTGTGGAGTATTCCATGGAAAGATATTAGGTGGATGTATCGATAGCTTATATGATATTTTTGATTCAACAAGACATAGTGATTCCGTTGAGCTATGTAGAAAATATGACTTGTTTCCAAGTTTAGAAGATTGGAAAGGTAAGATACTGTTATTAGAATCGAGTGAAGAACAACCAACACCCGAAAAAGTATCGTCGCATGATAGAGTCATTAAAGAAAACAGGTATCTTTGATGTCATTCATGGAATCCTTGTTGGTAAGGCAATGGATGAATTATATACAAAAGAATATCAGGATATATTGATCGATGTCGTAAATAATCCTAAATTACCAATTGTATGGAATTTAAATGTAGGTCATGCGACACCACGTGCCATTGTTCCATTTGGTGTTATGGCAACTGTGGATATAGATAAACAGATGATTCGTTTTTTTCTGATGTTGAAGAGTAATCGAGATATTCAATATAATTCATGCATGTGTATCAAATGATATGAATCTGAATTTTTTTAATAATTCAGATTTTTCGTATTACGATAGCCTTTGTTTGTCGTATACAGAATTGTTTTTTTCGCTAAATAATGGTAAATTCAAATTAGTGGATAGAGGAGAGAAGAATCATGAGTAAGTATCAGTTTTTAGATAAGAGAGTGCCTATTGCTGACGACAATATTTCTATTGTCCAAGATTTGTCAAAAATGTAAGAATTGTACATTGTGCAGACGTGCTTGTTCCATCGATGCCGGTGTATTTGATTACTATGACTTGACTACAAACGGAGATGTCCCAATCTGTACAAACTGTGGTCAGTGTGTAGTATCATGCCCATTTGATAGTTTAAATGAACGTTCAGAATTAGATGGTGTTAGAGCTGCAATTGAAGATCCTGAAAAGATTGTTGTATTCCAGACAGCACCTGCAGTACGTGTTGGCCTTGGTGAAGAATTCGGTATGCCCTGCCGGAACATTCGTACAAGGTAAGATGATCACAGCTTTACGTAAGCTTGGTGGTGACTACGTACTAGATACAAACTTTGGAGCAGATATGACAATTATGGAAGAAGCTTCTGAGTTAATTGAAAGAGTAATCAATGGTAATGGTCAATTACCTCAATATACAAGCTGCTGCCCAGCTTGGGTTAAGTTTGCGGAAACATTCTACCCAGAATTAATTCCACATCTTTCAACCGCAAAGAGTCCAATCGCTATGCAAGCCGCAACAGAGAAGACATACTTTTGCAAAAGAAGAACAATATTGATCCTAAGAAGATTGTTTCTGTATGTGTAACACCATGTACAGCTAAGAAGGCAGAAATTCGTCGCCCAGAAATGAATTCATCTGCTGAATATTGGAATGAAGAAGCTATGCGTGATTCAGACTACTGTATTACAGTACGTGAACTTGCACGTTGGATTCGTGAAGCAGAATTAGATTTCGCTAATCTTGAAGATGGAAAGTTTGATCCATTTATGGGTGAAGCTTCCGGTGGTGGAATTATCTTCGCCAATACTGGTGGTGTAATGGAATCCGCAATGCGTTCTGCATATAAGTTTGTGACTAAGGATAATGTACCTGCTAACTTAATTCGTTTTGATGCGATTCGTGGTTTTTGAAAATAGCCGTGAAGCAGATGTTCAAATCGGTGATAAGGTATTACACGTTGCCGCAATTCATGGTACAGGTAACTTCCGTAAGTTCTATGAACATATGAAGGAAACAGGAACACATTACGACTTCATCGAAGTAATGGCATGTCCCGTGGATGTATTGGTGGAGGAGGAATGCCACGTCATAAGCTTCCTCAAGTGAAGGCTGCTAAGGAATCTCGTATTGCGTCCTTGTACGAAAGAGATAACCTCAAGCCAATCAAGGCTCCACAGGATAACCCTGAAATCCAAGTGTTATATAATGAGTTCTATGATGCTCCACTTAGTGAAAAAGGCTCATCATATGTTACATACAGAAGGATATATCAATCGTTCAGCTGACTTTAGGACCTAACGGTGCTTGCACACCTGAAACATGTCCAACTTCCGTTGCAAACTTGAAAAAAAGCACAACAATAAGTGATAAAATAAAGATGGAATTTCAAATGAAGTTTCATCTTTTAAAATTTACCCATGCATGATAGGAGGCTATGATGGATAAGATTAGAAAAAAATACGAATCGTTACAGTCTTTACAACAGTATTTTCATGTATTATGTTAGGTCTTGGTGCTGTTTTGGGTAGTATTTCAGCGTATATCTTTATTCAAATGAATCAAGTTCCATCCTTTGATACGATAGGAATGGATTCAACCGGAAAGTTAACTATGTCACCATTTACGAATATGGCTAGTACACCAATGTTTTATTTAGTTTGTGTTTCAATGATTGGTGTAGGAATTGGAATCGTTATCATCAACATTATTCCTTGTATCACTGGAATTCAAACCTATAATATGATCAAGTATGATGGTATATCTGAACATGAATGCATGGAACTATCCCGTAGAGATGGATTCTTCAAATTTATGGCTGCGATTGTTCCGATTATTATGTTGGTCGCACTATATTTAATATTGCGTATTTGGTATTCTTATTTCTTTATTGCGTATTGTATACTTGTAATACCAATGTTACTAGCCTTATACCAGATCTACTTATGTAGAGAATAAACTTGATGGAGTGTTACATTCTTTCTTGCCAAGAGGAGAATGTTACACTTTTTAATATCCAAAAAAACTCTGTAAAATAGAGATATGAAAACAATGAATTATCAAAAATAGAAACTATACGATATTCGGTGATTTGAAAGCTAGTACATTTTTTTAATGTATTTGGTTGATGAATCAAATCCTGAGGATTATGAGCAGATATATCAAAAGGTTTCTAATGAATATCAATTGTGTATGATTTCAGTATCTATCCATAATTGGCAAGGGGAGTTATCTCCATGGTCAGCGCCAGCAATTTTTGGCAAACATGATTTTTGCTGGAAACGCAGCTAAGTTTTTTTAGCTGAATTAGAAGGTTTTTGGAAATGGTTTAAAGATGAACATAATATAGAGTCTAACCAAATGTATCTCTGTGGGTATTCTTTGGCAGGCTTATTTGCCTTATGGGCTTCATCTCAAACAAACCTTTTTACGAAGATTGCGGCCGTTTCTCCATCGGTTTGGTATTTCAATTTTGTGGAATATATGCAACAAAATCCAATTCAAACAAGAGAAGTATATATGAGTTTAGGTGATAAAGAAGCCAACGCAAAAAAATAAAGTTATGGCTACGGTCAAAGACTGTTTTGAAGCGGTAATACAAATCTTACAAAAACAAAAACATTTCACTGACATACGAATATAATCCTGGTAATCACTTTCAAGACGTTGAACTTCGAATGATGAAAGGAATCCAACAACTATTGCTTTAAAGAATAAGGGAGAAATCATGACAGAGCTTTTATATTTAGGTGACTTGAGTTGTCGCATCACTTCAAATCATAATACGGTTTTATATATAAATCCTGATAAGGGAAAAAGATTATAGTCGTAAAGCAGATATTATCTTACAGACAACTGAAAACAAATAAATCACTCGTACAACTACATATCACTACTGATCAAACAAAAATAATCAATCAAGATCTACTTGTGGTAGGCGATAAGTTTAATTATCAGGATATAGAGATTGAAAGAATTTCTGTTGATGCATATCGTATCTTTGTAGATGATAAAAAGATACTTGTTTGTGGTAAACAAGATATCATTGTAGATGGAAATGATGATTATGCACTTGTGCCTATTTTGCATACGCAGATTTCTGAAGAGAAAATGGTTGATTTGGCAAAACAAATTGTTCCAGTAAATACATCAGAAGTTGCACTATTTGATTATCGCGTTGTGATTGCACTACAGGTTAAAAAAATAAATTGATTATAGAACCGGCAATGGTGATTGATTTACAAAAAGAGAATCATCGAAATTTAAAAGGAATTAGAGAATCAATTATATCCATTGTTATTGGATGCGGCAGAGAAATTTCATATGACTATGATTTGCATGAATGACGGTTATGCAATGGCACAGATGTTAGTTACGAAGAAGGATATTAATCCTCTTGGTCTTGTATATGGTGGTATTAGTTATAACTTTGCGGATATTGTTGCAGGTTGTACCTTCTATTCTGCAGGAGGCTATGGTCCAACTGTTTCGGCTAACTATGATTATCTACGCTCTACTGCAGATACGGAAAGCTTAGTTGCAATTGCGAAAGATATCAAGCGAGGAAAACATATTCATTTCATTGAGGTAGAAATTTATAACGATATGGCCAAAACTAGTTGCGAAGGGTGGATTTACCTATTTCGTACAAAAATGAAAAAACATAAAATTTGGGATTGAATTTTTGATTGCAAGCGCTTAAAATATGGTTTCAAACCTACGATGCCGGATAAAAGAAAATACGATACCGGTTCAATAACATACAAAAATTGTCCCGGTAAGATACTGGGACTTTTTTTTAGGACAAAAAGAAAAATCCGAAGAATCGGATTATTCAAAAATGAGCAGGAAATTTTTCTTTAATTTTTCTCAAATGTTTCATCACTGAGATCGTGTTCAATCTTGTGCGCATCTCTTGCGGCAGTTTCTTCATCAACACCAATACTAATGAAGAACTGAGTTAGTACACGATTTCTTTCCCAAATACGCTCGGCGATTTTCTTTCCAGGAGCGAGTAATTTGAGAGAACCGTCTTTGTCCATGGAGATATATCCATTCTCGCGCAACTTCTTCATTGCAACACTTACGCTTGCTTTGGAGAAACCGGTTTCTTCAGCAACGTCAATGGAATGTACTATTCCTTTACGCTCTTGAATAACTAGTATTGCTTCTAAATAGTCTTCAGCGGATTCATAAATAGGCATAGCCATGTGCATGGTCCCCTTTCAATAAGTATATTCTAAAATGGAATTGTTATAAAATAAAAGGGCAATGCATTAATTGCACAAATAACATGGAGGTAATCAGTGAAAAAAGTAATATTTTATGGAATATCAGCATCTGCAGCACAAGTTTATGCAGATATATTAGAGCAGATGGGCATCGAAATGATGATTATTGGAGATGATGTTCTTAGTAAAAAGATTCAAGCAGGTTCTAAATATGCAGGAATCTTCTTCAGAGATACATGAGAAATATGATGGTTCTTATCTTTTTGATGGATGGATTATCAAAAGAGGAAATCATGATTATGAGTGAATCCTTTGAAGGAGCAGATATGCCATTTGTTGGAATCATGGTGAGTGCAACACAAACAAACCGTGAGTGGACTTTAGAAATGATTTTTGAGGAAGCAAAACAAGAAGCGAAAATCATGGAACAGATGTACCGACTACAGATGATGATTGAATCAACCAATGGCATGGATTTGAATCAATTAGAACCAAACCATGCGGCTATTGTTAAGCGAGCACTCATGGATTCTTATTTGATGTTAATGAGAGAAGAATACACTTATGAGCAGATTTCTGCACAAGCTCGTATTTTAGAGGAAGCCTTAAAAGGGACAGAACATCTCAAGCAAAAGGAGAATGATCATGAGTAGTATTTGTGTCATTGGTGGAGCGAACATTGATATCGTCGGTTCAAGTATCGATCCATTACAAAAATTATGATTCTAATCCTGGTGAGATTTCCATAGCCTATGGAGGAGTAGGAAGAAATATTGCACAGATTTGTGCACTACTTGGTGAGAATATCAAGTTTGTGACTTGTTTCTCGGGGGATAGCTATGGTCAAGCGATGAAAGAAGACTGTAAGAGACTAGGAATGGATGTATCCATGTCATCGACAGTAGAAGATTTACCTAGTTCGATGTATATTGCGTTATTAGATAATAACCGCGATATGAAACTTGGTATGAGTGATATGAGAATTTTACGTCGTATGGATTCAGAAATGTTACAACCAATCTTAGAAACATTGCATGAAGATGATATCATTATCATAGATTCCAATTTAGATATGGAAAGTATTGAATATATAGCGACACATGCAAAAGCTAGGATTGCGGCAGACCCAGTCAGTGCACATAAAGCAGCTAGATTGAAGTCTGTATTAAATCACTTTAGATATCTTTAAAGCCAAATCAGTTTGAAGCTTCTGAGTTAACTGGGATTTGGATTAAAGATGAAGAAACAGCAAGACAGAGTTTGGATTGGTTCATCGAGCATGGTGTAAAAAGAAATTATTATTTCAATGGCAGATCGAGGTATCTTGCTAGGAACACCAGAACATAAGACTTGGTTTACACATCGTCAGATCAATATGGAGAATGCGACTGGTGGAGGAGATTCCTTATTAGGAGCATATGTTGCAAGTCGTCTTGCAGGAAAAAGATCCAGTAGAATCAATGAGATTTGGTATTAGTGCGGCTGTTATCAGCATTGAACAAGATGCAGTAAGAAGACGTAATTTAAATACAGAAGAAGTAAATGCAAAAAAATTTCAGATATGAAGATAGAGGAGAAAACATTATGAAAGTAAGAACAAATGAAGAAGTAGCAAAGGCACTAGCAGAACACAAGCCAGTTATCGCGTTAGAATCCACAATTATTTCACATGGTATGCCATACCCACAGAACGTTGAGACAGCGTTAAAGGTTGAAGAAATTATTCGTGAACATGGTGGTGTACCTGCAACAGTAGGCATCATCGATGGTGAAGCAGTTGTTGGTATGACACCAGAAGAAATCGAAGAATTTGGTAAGCGTGGCTTAAGCATTCCTAAGGTTTCTCGTAGAGATATTCCAGTTATCTTAGCAAATAAGAGTTGGGGTGCTTCTACAGTTGCGACAACAATGATTCTAGCGGCAAAGGCTGGGGTTGAGTTCTTTGTGACTGGTGGTATTGGCGGTGTTCACCGTGGTGCTGAAACTACATTTGATATCTCCGCTGACTTAGAAGAGTTAGGAAATACAAACGTTACAGTTATCTGTGCAGGTGCTAAGGCTATCTTAGACTTACCAAAGACATTAGAAATTCTTGAAACAAAGGGCGTTCCAGTATTAGGTTTCCAAACAGATGAACTTCCTGCATTCTATACACGTAAATCAGGATTGAAGGTTGATCATAAGGTTGAAAGTTATGCGGAAGCAGCAGACATCATCCGTGCCAAGAGAGAATTTGGTTTAGATGGTGGTGTGTTATTAACAAACCCAATCCCAGAAGAATATTCAATGGATGCAGATGCAATCAATGCAGTTATTGATACGGCTGTTAAAGAAATGGATGAATTACGAATCAAAGGAAAAGAATGCACACCATTCTTACTTGCCAAGATTGCAGAAATTACAGGTGGTAAGTCCCTTGAATCTAATATTCAATTAGTATTCAACAACGCAGTTGTTGGTACAGAAGTAGCGAAGGAATACTATAAGTAAGCTTATGACAGAGATGAAACAGACAGTTTCTGATCCAGTAACGAAAGAAAGATTTATGAAAGCGCTCAGAAGTCTTGGTATTACTGGAAATCAGATTTTGGAAGTGCATACACAGATGTCTAGTTTCGGATATGTAATTGGTGGAGCTCGAACAATCGTAGATGGTTTAATGGAATTGTGCGAAAACGGTGGAACGATTCTTATGCCAGCACAAACAGTTGATAACAGTGAGCCAAGTGATTGGGAAAGCCCAGCGGTTGCACCGACACTATACAAAGAAATTCGTGAAGCAATCCCGGCTCACGATACAAAGACAAGTGATGTACATTACATGGGATCGGTTGTTGAAAAACTTTAGACTACGAGAAGGTGTGATTACTTCCTCACATCCAACATTCTCTTACTCTGCATGGGGAAGATATGCAAGATTGCTATGCAATCATCAATCAACACATTTTCCATTAGCAGATGAATCTCCTACAGCAAGACTCTATGAATTAAAAAGGATATGTACTTTTAATTGGTTGTGATTTTGATTCAGCAACATGCATGCATCTAGCTGAGTACCGCTCTGATTGTCGACCAATCGGCATTCAAGGAGCGAAGGTCAAGACTGCGGAAGGTGATGTATGGAGAAAAATATCTCGATTTACAGTTAGATAGTGATATCTTCCTGAAAGTTGGACAGATAATGCGAAAGAAAAAAACATGGTTAGAGAAACCATGTTAGGTGGTTGTAAGATTTCGCTCTTTTCAGCTGCTAGTGCAATTGATGAAGCGATGCGTTATTTTGATAAAACCATGGTATACGATTTATATCGTTAAATCCAATGATGCTGTAGGTAGGCTTGTGCAATGTCATAAGCAGCCTGCAGCATTTCGTTTTCTTCCTTCTCGGTAAAACGATTTGTTATAGGAGCGTCAATATCAATTTCGCCAACACACTCGCTATTTACAATAATAGGAACACAGAGTTCACTGCGACTAGCACAGTCACAAGCGATGTGTCCAGGGAAAGCTAATACATCATCGATGCGTTGCACACTTTTGTCACGATAACATTTGCCACAAACTCCCTTATCAAAAAGGAATTCGAGTGCAGGCAGGTTTTTCCTTGAAAAGGCCCAAGAACTAATTGATCATCTTTAACAAAGTAAAACCCAACCCAGTTAATATTTTCGTAAGTTAATTGAATGCACGCACTTACATTGGCAAGAGCCGCAATCTTATCGCTTTCTTCTAGAAAAGCACATATTTGTTTATTTAGTAATGTTTTCATAAAAAAATCATAGCACAGGGTTGAATAATATGAACATGGACTTATAATGAAACAAGAGGAGGGCTATATCTATGGATGATATATCTGGTGAGTGTCACACGGATATAAAAAGAATAAATGATATAGCCATCAAGGTCCTTTTTATGATGGCTGTATCAGTCAATCATGAGGGAGGATTTTTTTATTATGGACAAGAAATTAGTTTTTAGAATGGATACAAAAACAACAATTTAAAAAGAATTACACGAATATTTAAAAAAAGCAGAACGTCGTTGATATTGCGGAGTTTCTGAAAGAGTTAGATGATAGTACACTAGCAATCTTCTTTAGAGTCTTAGAGAAAGAGGAAGCAGCGAATGTATTTTCATACTTTAGAAAATGATGAACGCAATCGTTTAATTAAGACATTTAACAATACTGAAATTGTAAACGTAATTAATGAACTATACTCAGACGACGCGATTGATTTCCTTTCAGATATGCCAGCAAATCTGGTTACTCAACTTTTAGATAAAGTTGACGATGACGTTAGAAAGGATATTAACCACTTATTAAAGTACAAGGATGATACTGCAGGAAGTATCATGACAGTTGAATTCATCGAATTCACAAAAAGAAATGTCAGTTGCGGAAGCGTTAGCAAAAGATTAAGCGTGTCGGTATTGATAGTGAGACGGTGTATACATGTTATGTAGTAGAAAACCGTAAGCTTATTGGTATTGTCAGTGCAAAGAGTTTGATGTTAAGTGATTCGGATGTTCTCATTAAGGACATCATGAAGACAGAATTCATCTACGCATATACAAGTGATGACAAAGAAGATATCGCTAAGAAGATGAGAAAGTATGGCTTGATTGCCTTGCCAGTATTAGATGTTGAAGACTGCATTGTTGGTATCGTAACATTCGACGATGCGATTGATGTCTTAACAGAAGAAACAACAGAAGATATGCAGAAGATGGCTGCGATTATTTCAAATGATAAGCCATATTTGACAACTTCTGTATGGGAGCATGCGCGTAGCAGAATTGTTTGGTTATTAATCTTGATGTTCTCAGCCACACTAACAGGCAGTATTATCTCCAACTATGAACATGCCTTTGAAGTGATGCCTGTACTTGTATCCTTTATTCCAATGTTAATGGATACAGGAGGAAACTGTGGCTCTCAGAGCTCAACTTTGATTATCCGTGGTCTAGCAATTGATGAAATTAAGTTCAGTGACTTCTTTAAGGTTGTCTTCAAGGAATTTAGAATCTCTATTATTGTAGGTATTCTATTAGGTATCGCAAATGGTATCAGAATTATTGTGTTAAATCATGATCCATATCTAGCTATGGTTGTCTCAGCTTCAATTGTTGTTACTGTTATGATTTCAAAGTTTGTTGGATGTGTATTACCAATTATTGCAAGAAGTTCAAGATGGACCCAGCAATTATGGCTGCACCACTCATTACGACAATTGTTGATACACTAGCAATTATGGTGTACTTCTCAATCGCATCACAAATATTCCATTTATAGGTAGAACAAAGACCTTCGCCAGGGAGGTCTTTTCTGTTGGAACTGTATATAAACAGGTAGGTGATAATCGATGAACTTGCTTGCGAAAAATGAAATCAGTTGTAGAATGAATAACAGACGACAGGAGATTTTCATGCATCCAATAGTAGGTTCATCAGTATATATACAAAGTTTTAAACATGATGGAAGTTTACATCGCACATGGTGTAAGGGTTTTTGTTCTTGAAGCAGATGAGGATAGGATTGTTGCGGTTACAGATCATGCATGGGTGATTGAGGCGGATAATCGTAAGTGGTTAACAAGAGAGCCAGCTGTTTGTTTCTTCTATAGAAAGAAATGGTATAACGTTATCTCCATGATTCGTCATAGTGGTATCTACTATTATTGCAATTTGGCATCTCCAACTATTTATGATGGGGAAGCAATCAAGAATATTGATTATGATTTGGATGTAAAACTTTATCCAGATCGTACGTATCAAGTTCTTGATGAAAATGAGTATTTTCGAACATGCGAAGAAAATGAATTATCCAGATGATGTAATGGATATCGTTGAAGCGCAATTAGAGAAGTTAATTGCTGAAATGGAACAAGAGAAAGAACCTTTTAATAAAGAGTGTATTGATAAGTATTATCAACTTTATTTGAAAAATGAGTTCGCATCAAAAATACAGAGAAAGAATAAGGCTGAAATTAGCTTAGGCAAACTTTCTTAAAATTTTTTCTCAAAAAAGTTATAAAAGCGATTGACATAGAAATAGATACTTGGTATATTAATACAGCACTCTTCGAAAGAAGAGTAGCAGAGATCTTTGAAAACTGAACAGGAATAAGACACATAAACAACGTCAAGCAAAAGGATACGAAGAAAAGACTTCGTAAAATAAAAGAGTCAATCAAATGAAGAGTTTGATCCTGGCTCAGGATGAACGCTGGCGGCGTGCCTAATACATGCAAGTCGAACGCTGGAAATCTAGCTTGCTAGATTGAAGGAGTGGCGAACGGGTGAGTAATACATAAGCAACCTACCCACGAAGACTGGGATAATCTCTGGAAACGGGGACTAATACCGGATAGGTAATCGGAAGGCATCTTCTGATTATTAAAGGTTAAAAACACTGGTGGATGGGCTTATGGCGCATTAGTTAGTTGGTGAGGTAACGGCCCACCAAGACGATGATGCGTAGCCGGCCTGAGAGGGTGAACGGCCACATTGGGACTGAGACACGGCCCAGACTCCTACGGGAGGCAGCAGTAGGGAATTTTCGGCAATGGGGGAAACCCTGACCGAGCAACGCCGCGTGAGTGATGACGGCCTTCGGGTTGTAAAGCTCTGTTGTAAGGGAAGAACGGTAGATAGAGAATATCTAAGTGACGGTACCTTACCAGAAAGCCACGGCTAACTACGTGCCAGCAGCCGCGGTAATACGTAGGTGGCGAGCGTTATCCGGAATTATTGGGCGTAAAGGGTGCGTAGGCGGCCTGTTAAGTAAGTGGTTAAATTGTTGGGCTCAACCCAATCCAGCCACTTAAACTGGCAGGCTAGAGTATTGGAGAGGCAAGTGGAATTCCATGTGTAGCGGTAAAATGCGTAGATATATGGAGGAACACCAGTGGCGAAGGCGGCTTGCTAGCCAAAGACTGACGCTCATGCACGAAAGCGTGGGGAGCAAATAGGATTAGATACCCTAGTAGTCCACGCCGTAAACGATGAATACTAAGTATTGGGGAAACTCAGTGCTGCAGCTAACGCAATAAGTATTCCGCCTGTGGAGTATGCACGCAAGTGTGAAACATAAAGGAATTGACGGGGGCCCGCACAAGCGGTGGAGTATGTGGTTTAATTCGACGCAACGCGAAGAACCTTACCAGGCCTTGACATCCCTTGCAAAGCTGTAGAGATACAGTAGAGGTTATCAAGGAGACAGGTGGTGCATGGTTGTCGTCAGCTCGTGTCGTGAGATGTTGGGTTAAGTCCCGCAACGAGCGCAACCCTTGCCTTCAGTTACCAGCATTCAGTTGGGGACTCTGGAGGGACTGCCGGTGATAAACCGGAGGAAGGTGGGGATGACGTCAAATCATCATGCCCCTTATGGCCTGGGCTACACACGTACTACAATGGCTGTTACAACGTGCAGCGACCTAGCGATAGGAAGCGAATCACTAAAAAGACAGTCTCAGTTCGGATTGAAGTCTGCAACTCGACTTCATGAAGCTGGAATCGCTAGTAATCGCGGATCAGAATGCCGCGGTGAATACGTTCTCGGGCCTTGTACACACCGCCCGTCATACCATGAGAGCTGGTAATACCCGAAGCCGGTGGCCTAACCGCAAGGAAGGAGCCGTCGAAGGTAGGACTAGTGATTGGGGTCAAGTCGTAACAAGGTATCCCTACGAGAACGTGGGGATGGATCACCTCCTTTCTAAGGAGAAAGATGTGAAGTAAAAAAAGTTGTTTAAGAGTTTTATTACCTGTTTAGTTTTGAGGGATCTCGCAAGAGGTAACTCAAAAAGGGAGTAGCTGTTCTTTGAAAACTGAATAACAGAAGAAGACAATAGATAGGTCTTTTTCGAAAAGTTGTGATAACAAGATTAACTAAAAAAGTCTAAAACGAAATAGTTAACAGTTCTCGTAAAGCATAAACGTATATAAGTGATTAAATTAGTAAGAGCGTACGGTGGATGTCTTGGCATATAGAGCAGAAGAAGGACGCAGATAACGGCGAAACGCCTCGGGGAGTCGTACACAGGCAACGATCCGGGGGTATCCGAATGGGGAAACCCGATAAAGTTGAAAAGCTTTATCATCCTTAAGCCAATACATAACTTAAGAGAAGGCAACCCAGGGAATTGAAACATCTTAGTACCTGGAGGAGAAGAAAAATAACAATGATTCCGAGAGTAGTGGCGAGCGAAATCGGAGCAGCCCAAACCAGCAAAGAGCTGGGGTAGTAGGACCACAGAAAGTGATTGAAAAGAGATAGTCGAATGGCATTGAAAGGTCAGCCGCAGAAGGTGCAAGCCCTGTAGGCGAAATCTCGATTCACGCGAGTGGTATCCTGAGTACGTCGGAGCACGTGAAACTCTGACGGAATCAACCGGGACCATCCGGTAAGGCTAAATACTCCTATATGACCGATAGTGAACCAGTACCATGAGGGAAAGATGAAAAGAACCGCGGGAGCGGAGTGAAATAGATCCTGAAACCGTATGCTTACAAAAAAGTCAGAGCACATTAAGGTGTGATGGCGTGCCTTTTGTAGAATGAACCGGCGAGTTATCTTTGCATGCGAGGTTAAGCAGACAATGCGGAGCCGTAGCGAAAGCGAATCTTAATAGGGTGGCAAGTATGTAGAGATAGACCCGAAGCCGTAGTGATCTAGTCATGAGCAGGTTGAAGGCTGGGTGAATCCAGCTGGAGGACCGAACCGACCCCCGTTGAAAAGTTGGCGGATGACTTGTGATTAGCGGAGAAATTCCAATCGAACACGGCGATAGCTGGTTCTCCCCGAAATAGCTTTAGGGCTAGCGTTGAACGAATCTACCCGGAGGTAGAGCACTGAAATCATGCGGGCGGCATCTCGCCGTACCAAATGATATCAAACTCGAATGCCGGGCAAGAATATTCAGCAGTCAGACTGTGGGTGATAAGGTCCATGGTCAAAAGGGAAACAGCCCAGATCATCAGATAAGGTCCCAAAATTTACGCTAAGTGGAAAAGGATGTGGAGACGCGCAAACAGCTAGGAGGTTGGCTCAGAAGCAGCCATCCTTCAAAGAGTGCGTAACAGCTCACTAGTCGAGTATCTCTGCGCCGAAAAATTAACCGGGGCTAAGCGTAATACCGAATCTATGGATTTATACTTAGGTATAAGTGGTAGGGGAGCGTTCCATACAGCATTGAAGGTATACCGTAAGGAGTGCTGGAGCGTATGGAAGTGAGAATGCCGGTGTGAGTAGCGAGATGTGGGTGAGAATCCCACACACCGAAAAACCAAGGTTTCCAGGGGAAGGTTCGTCCGCCCTGGGTAAGTCGGGACCTAAGGCCAGGCCGAAAGGCGTAGTCGATGGACAGCAGGTTGATATTCCTGCACCCGCGAGTAAAGTGATGGAGTGACAGATAGGGTTAACCCAAGTCCTGAATGGATTGGGCAAGGCAAGCAGGAGAGTGGCGTAGGCAAATCCGCGCTAGATACTCAAAGGCTTGACTCAAGCGAACGCGCGAGCAAGTAGTGAAGAGGGTGATACCAGGTCTCAAGAAAAAGCTTCTAGCGATAATTTACTAGCGGCCCGTACCAAAAACCGACACAGGTGGTTGAGGCGAGTAGCCTAAGGTGAGCGAGAGAACTGTTGCCAAGGAACTCGGCAAATTGACCCCGTACGTTAGCAATAAGGGGTGCTCGAAAGAGCCGCAGTGAATAGGCCCCTAGCAACTGTTTAACTAAAACATAGCTCTCTGCGAAGTCGCAAGACGAAGTATAGGGGGTGACACCTGCCCGGTGCTGGAAGGTCAAGGGGATTTGTCAGACGCAAGTCGAAGCATTGAACCGAAGCCCCAGTGAACGGCGGCCGTAACTATAACGGTCCTAAGGTAGCGAAATTCCTTGTCAGGTAAGTTCTGACCCGCACGAAAGGTGTAATGATTTGGGCACTGTCTCGGCAGCAGACTCGGTGAAATCTTAGTACCTGTGAAGATGCAGGTTACCCGCAACTAGACGGAAAGACCCCATGGAGCTTTTACTGTAGTCTGCTATTGAGTTTCGGTTAAGTATGCACAGGATAGGTGGGAGACGATGAGACTGGTCTTTCGGGATCAGAGGAGTCACTGTTGGGATACCACTCTTACTTAATTGAAATTCTAACTCTAAGCCGTGATCCGGCTAGAGGACCGTGGCAGATGGGCAGTTTGACTGGGGCGGTCGCCTCCCAAAAGAGTAACGGAGGCGCACAAAGGTACTCTCAGAATGGTTGGAAATCATTCATCGAGCGCAAACGCAGAAGAGTGCTTGACTGCGAGACAAACAAGTCGAGCAGGGACGAAAGTCGGTGTTAGTGATCCGGCGGTGCAGAATGGAATGGCCGTCGCTTAACGGATAAAAAGCTACCCTGGGGATAACAGGCTGATCTCGCCCAAGAGTTCACATCGACGGCGAGGTTTGGCACCTCGATGTCGGCTCATCGCATCCTGGAGGTGAATTCGCTTCCAAGGGGTTGGGCTGTCCGCCCATTAAAGCGGTACGCGAGCTGGGTTCAGAACGTCGTGAGACAGTTCGGTCCCTATCTGTTGTGGGCGTTGGAAATTTGAGGAGAGCTGCCCCTAGTACGAGAGGACCAGGGTGGACGTTCCTACGGTGCACCAGTTGTCACGCCAGTGGCATAGCTGGATAGCTGAGAACGGACCGGATAAACGCTGAAGGCATCTAAGCGTGAAACCGACTCCAAGATTAGATTTCCCATCATTTCAAATGAATAAGACCCCTTGAAGACGACGAGGTTGATAGGGTCAGAGATGTAAGTGTAGCGATACATTCAGTTGACTGATACTAATAGGTCGAAGATTTATTCACGAGAGAACGCACACACAACTGTTTGAAAAAGACAAAGTCAGAAACTGTTATTTAGTTTTCAGGGAACAGAAACCTGAAAGAAGCAAGATCCGGTGATGATGGCGCAGTGGCCACACCTGTACCCATCCCGAACACAGAAGTTAAGCACTGTAGCGGCGAAAAATAGCGCAAGCAAATCTAGCACGTTGCCGGGTCATCGAGAGCATGGTTTTCCATCGCTCTCCCTTTTTTTATACTTTTTATGTAAAGTTAGTGCTGACTTATAGCGCTTTTCATAAATCGTATTATAATGATTTGGTGAGGTTTTCTATATGAATGAATTAAGATTAATTACAAAAATCAGCTGATGAAACAAGAGAACTTGGTGCTAAAATTGGTAAACATAGTGAAGCAGCTATGGTCATCCTCTTAGATGGTGACTTAGGTGCGGGTAAGACATGTTTAACACAGGGTATTGCTAGAGGCTTAGATATTACCCGTAGTGTTACAAGTCCTACATTTACTATTCAAAAAAATTTATCATGGTCGACTATTACTAAATCATATTGATGCATATCGTTTGGAAGGTATACATCAGGATTTAGGGTTTGACGAATATTTAAATGATGAAGGATTAACTGTTATTGAATGGTCACAATTTAGTCCTGACTTTAGTTCCTGAGGAACATTTAAAGATTTCGATTCAACTATTAGAAAATGGAGATCGTGAATTTACTTTCCATGCGATTGGAAAGAAGTATGAAGAATTATTGGAGGCTCTAGCATGATTACTTTATGTATGGATACAAGTCATATCTATTTTATCACTTGCATTAATTCGTGATAATGAAATCATTGGTGAAGTACAGGAAGAATGCTGGAAACATCAATCTGAAGAAATTTTCCCAAAGCTTGAACAGATGTTATCAAATTTATCTTTAAAGAGTGATGATATTGATCAGATTGTCATTACAAAGGGACCAGGTAGTTATACTGGTGTTCGTATCGCAATGACAATTGCGAAAGGTATTCTGTTCCATGACAAACAAACCTTTATATACACTTCCTACAATGTTGTTGTATGCGGGAATGGAAGATTGTCGTGTTGTACTAGATGCACGTGGTAAACGCGTATATACCTGCGCGTATAGAAATGGTAAGGCAGTGGAAGAAGAAAGAGTTGAATATATCGCAGATCTTGAAAATACAGTATGTGACGAAAAAGCTTATTGGTGATGGTCAGTTATTTGGAAAAAGAAACATATTATCCAAATATGGCTAAGAACTTCTTATTATTAAAAAATGAATGGCAGAAAGCAGAGAATGTGCATTTGGTTGTGCCAGAATATTTAAAGTCATCAGATGCATATAACGTTAATAAGTAATGATTCGAAAGATGGTAGAAACAGATCTAGCGCAAGTCGTAGATCTTGAAAAATATTTGTTTTTCCAAAAAGGTGGGCTGGACGATTGAACAGTTCCGCTATGAACTTTTGGAAAATCCGTTCTCAAACTTGTTGGTATTTGAAGAGAATCAAACGATTATAGGATATATTGATTGGTGGATTACTTATGAACAAGCTCAACTTGCCAATATTGCAGTTTGTCCTACAAAATCGAAAAACAAGGTATTGGGACAACAACTATTGAATGAGGCTCTTCAGGAAGCAATTGAAGAAGAGTGTGAGAATATGACATTGGAAGTACGTGTTTCAAAATGAACATGCTATCCAATTCTATGAAAAAAATGGGTTTATAACAGTGAATACTCGCAAGAATTATTATGAGGATGGCGAGAATGCATATCTGATGATTAAACCCTTAGGAGGTTTATAAATGACATTGATTTTAGCATTAGAATCAAGCTGTGATGAAACAGCATGTGCGATTATTAAAGATGGAAAAGATATTCTATCAAATATTGTATCATCACAGATTAATGTTCATACACAATATGGTGGAGTCGTTCCCGAAGTTGCTAGTCGTATTCATGTTGAAAAATATTTCAACAGTGATTGATGAAGCACTAAAGAAAGCGAATCTAACAATGGATGATATTGATGCGATTGCGTATACGCAAGGACCTGGTTTGATTGGTTCTTTACATGTTGGCGTACAAGCAGCAAAGACAATTGCTTGGACTTTCCATAAGCCGTTAATACCAATTAACCATATGACTGGTCATATCTGGGCAAACAACTTTGTAGCAGATATGAAATTCCCATTACTAGCACTGGTTATTTCGGGTGGTCACTCTCAGCTTGTTTATATGGAGAATGATTGGGATTATAAGGTTATCGGCACAACACAGGATGATGCGATCGGTGAAGCGTACGATAAAGTATCACGCGTTTTAGGTACAGGTTATCCTGGAGGGCCAGTGATTGACCGTATGGCAAAAAGAAGGTAAGGAACATTACAAACTTCCTTCTCCAAAGACAGATGGTGTATATGACTTTAGCTTTTCTGGATTGAAGACTGCTGTATTACAGCTAATTCAACGTGAGGAAAAAGCAGGTAATGAAATCATAAAGGAAGATATTGCGTATGCCTTCCAGGAGACAGCGTTAGGACAACTAACTGGAAAGACACTACAGGCTGTAGAAGACTTAAAGCCAAAGATGTTAGTATTAGCTGGTGGTGTAGCAGCAAACTCAAGATTAAGACAGTTAATCACTGAGAAGATGCAAGCATATCCAGATGTACAGTTAGTCATTCCGCCAATGTACTGTTGTACAGATAATGCGGCCATGATTGGTGCAGTTGGTTATGTAGCATATCAACATGGACTGTTTGGAGACCTCTCTGCAGCAGCTGATCCAGGACTCATGATGCCAGGTGAAGAATAAAATTTAGCAATTTTTTCACAAATGGTGTTAAAATAGATAACGGTGATAAATATGAGCGAAAAGAAAGTGCCAAAGGCAACATTACAACGATATCCTGTCTATTTAAAAGCATTACGTAAACTACATGCGGATGGGATAAACAGAATTATGTCCAGGGAACTTGCTGACTATGTATCTATTGAGTCAACAACAATCCGTCGTGACTTTAGTTTTTTAGGAAACCTTGGTAAACAGGGTTACGGTTATAACGTTGAAGATTTAATTAGTATTTTCTCTAATCAGCTCGGCGTAAATTTTGATGAGAAGATTATTCTTGTCGGTGCTGGTAACCTTGGAAAAGCATTATTAAACTACAACCACTGGAACCATATTGTTGGTGAAATCGTTTGTGCATTTGATTTACACCCAGAAAATGTAAAGAAATCATCAGTACCTGTATATGGTATGGATGAGATTGCTGAAAAGATGCCGGAAGGCTGCCGTATCGCTATTTTGTGTATCTCACAAGATGTACAGAAGACAGTAGATTTATTGGTAGCACATGGTATTCAAGGATTTGTAAGTTTTGCGATGGAACATTTCTCAGTTCCATCAGGAGTATATGTACGACAGGTGGATGTCGTATCGAGTATTCAGGAATTGGTATTTGAAACCAATGCAATGAATAACTAATGTAGAAATAAGAATGGAGATTGAATAAGTATGCCTACAGAAATGAGTATCCGCGAACTATATCAGTTGGCGAAAGATGGAACAACACTAGAACTAGACCAGTTGGATTTTGTCCAACTTCAGGGATGGGTTCGTACAAACCGTGCTGGTAAGAATGTATCTTTTATTGCTTTAAATGATGGAACATTCTTTAAGAATGCACAGATTGTGTATTCTTCTGATACTCTTTCCAATTACGCTGAAGTTGCTAAGTACTTAACAGGTACAGCAATTTCTGTTGTTGGTAAATTTGTATTAACACCAGAAGCTTCTCAGCCATTTGAAATTCAGGCAACTGAAATCAATTTGGAAGGTGAGTGTGATAGTACATATCCTTTACAGAAGAAGAGACATACATTTGAGTACTTACGTGAAATTGGTCATCTAAGACCTCGTACAAATACGTTCTCTGCTGTATTTAGAGTACGTTCTGTACTAGCGATGGCAATTCACCAATTCTTCCAAGATCAAGGATTCGTATACGTGCATACACCAATTATCACAGGTGCTGATGCGGAAGGTGCAGGTGAAACATTTACTGTTACAACACGTGAAGATGGAAACTATGAAGAAGACTTCTTTGGTAAGCATGCGTCATTAACTGTATCTGGTCAGCTACAAGCTGAAGCATATGCGATGGCATTTAGAGATATCTATACATTTGGACCAACATTCCGTGCTGAAAACTCTAATACAACAACTCACGCAGCTGAGTTCTGGATGATTGAACCAGAAATGGCATTTGCGGATTTAGATTACAGTATGGATGTTATCGAAGATATGTTGAAGTACTGTATTAACTATGTTATGGAAATGTGTCCAGAAGAGCTTGCGTTCTTCAATGAAAGAATTGATACATCTCTATTAGAACGTCTTGAGCATGTAAGAACTTCAACTTTCAAGCGTTTACCATATACAGAAGCAATCGAAATCTTAAAGAATGCGGATGTGAAGTTTGAAAACAACAATATTCACTGGGGTATGGATTTAAATACAGAACATGAGCGTTACATTACAGAAAAGGTTGTTAAGGGTCCTACATTCTTAATTGACTACCCAGAAGAAATTAAGGCATTCTATATGCGTCGTAATGATGATGGTAAGACAGTAGCCGCATGTGACTTATTGGTTCCAGGTGTTGGTGAACTTGTTGGAGGAAGCCAACGTGAAGAAAGACTTGATATTCTCGAAAAAGAAGATGGAAAGGTCTTGGTATGAATACAGAAAGTTACCAATGGTATCTCGACTTACGTAGATATGGTGGTTGCCAACACGCAGGTTTCGGTTTAGGATTTGAACGCTTAGTAATGTATATTACAGGTATGGAAAATATTCGTGATGTTGTTCCTTTCGCAAGAACACCACGAAACTTAAACTTCTAAAAGAAATAACGATATGGGAGTGGTACTGCAAACGGCTGCCACTTCCATTTTTATGGAGGTAACGATGTTATATCAAGTTAGTAAAGCCTCAAAATATTATGGCGTCGATACAATCTTTGAAGATGTTAATTTTTGAGATTAAAGGTACAGAGAAAGATCGCCCTCGTTGGCAGAAATGGTTGTGGGAAAGACAACCTTTTTGCGCTGTATGTGTGGGGAAGAACAATTTGATAAAGGTACCATCTCACAACAAAAATAATTCCGTGATAGGCTACTTGTCACAGAAGGTATTACCACATGATGAAAGAACGGTTGAAGAGGAGTTACGTCTAATATATGAACCCGGTATTTGAAATGCAAGCAAGAATGCATGAATTAGAAAAGCAAATGGAAACAGATGCGAGTGAAAAGATTCTTGCGCAATATGCAACGGTTCAAGAACAGTTTGAAGCGATGAATGGGATATCACTGGGAATCGGAGATGAAAACAGTCTTTACACGTTTTTGGATTTCAATCGAAGATCTTCAGAAAGAAAATTGGAGAATTCTCTGGTGGACAAAAAGACACGTATCGCATTTGTAAAAGCTACTATTATCAAAACCGGATATCTTATTGTTAGATGAGCCTACAAACCATTTGGATATCGATGCGATTGAGTGGCTAGAAGGGTATGTAAAGAATTACCCCAAGGCTGTAGTTATCGTATCACATGACCGTATGTTCTTAGATCATACAGTCGATGTTGTATATAATATGGAATACGGAAAGATGAAGCGCTATTCGGGTAATTATTCTAACTATGTCATCCAACGTGAAAATGATATTGAACGCCAACAATCCGCATACGCAAGACAACAGAAAGATATTCAACGCTTAGAAGCTTTTGATTGAAAAAGTTCCGTTATAAAAAAAGAATAAAGCAGCTTTTGCACAATCTAAAAATTAAAATACTTGGAACGTATGGATCGTATTGAAGTGGATCAGACAGATGATAAAACATTCCATGCCAAATTTACACCACGCGTAAAGGGTGGCGAGAAAGTGCTAGAAGTTGAAAATCTTGCGATTGGATATGATCATGTTCTTACGACAATTTCAATGAAGATGCGTCGTGGAGATAGAATTGCGATTATTGGTCCAAATGGTACTGGAAAATCAACGTTCGTAAAGACGCTAATGAATATTGTACCTGCTTTATCTGGCAGCTTCTTATTTGGCCATCAAATTGAGCAGGGATACTTTGATCAGCAGCTTGCACAATTCTCTTCTGGCAAAACAGTACTAGAAGAAGTGTGGGATGAATACCCAGATTTAGATCGAACAACAGTTCGAAGTGTATTAGGTCAATTCTTATTCTCTGCAGATGATGTATTTAAAACAGTTGATGTTTTATCAGGTGGGGAAAAGGTACGACTCTCCTTTGTAAAACTATTATTACAACATGCAAATATGTTAATACTGGACGAACCTACAAACCACTTAGATATTCCAGGTAAAGAAGCACTGGAGTTATCCTTAAAAGGATTTACAGGATCAATCTTATTTGTTTCACACGATCGTTACTTCATTCAGCAGATGGCTACAGGTTTATTAATTCTTAGTAATGATGGTTGTCAGTTTGTAAATCAAACTTATGATGAATACATGAACCAAGAACCATTACAAGTCAAAGAAGTCAAACAATCAAATGATGAACCTATTAATAAAAAGGAAGTGAAGAGGGCGTTATCTCCAGAAGCACGTCGTCGTGAGATTGCAAAAACTAGAACGCTTGATTACAGAAAAGGAAGCAGAGCTAGAAGAAATGCGTGAGCTTCGCTTTGAACCAGAATATTATCAAGATTATCAAAAAGATGAATGACTTAGATCAGGATATCGATGATATTCATAATGAATTGGCACATCTAGAAGAAAGATGGGCATCATTATTAGAAGAAGTTGCATAAGAAAAAAAGCCTGTTGTGTAACAGGCTTTTTCATATGGCGGAGAAGAAGGGATTTGAACCCCCGCACGCTTTTCACGTCTAGCGGTTTTCGAAACCGCCCCCTTCAGCCTCTTGGGTACTTCTCCAACGCTGAACAATTATATCATAGAAATAGGTTGAGAGTTGAAGGAAGTGAATATCACATAGTTATATCTGAAGAGATAGATTAGTGAAAATATTTTTCATGTAAGAAAAAAATTTCAAGAAATATTTTCAAAAAGCGTTTACAAACTATTGACATCATTTTAGGATTTGCGTAATATTACTGGTATATTAAGAGAGGAAGTTCTCTTAACATAGGAGGAAGAGGAATTTATGAAAAAAAGCACTATTGGGTTCTCTTGCCGCTATTTTAGCTCTTGCAGGTTGCAATGGCAAAGGTGGACAGACAACTGCATCACAATCTGAAGACTTTAGATCCGTCTATTCTTTAGATATGCAGAGCTTAGACTACACAGTTTCCAACAAGGCTGTTGATAACGAAAATACAGCAAACTTTGTTGACGGCTTATTAGAAAATGATAAGTATGGTAACTATGTACCTGCTCTAGCTGAGTCTTATGAAGTAAATGATGATAAGACAGAATGGACATTTAAGATTCGTAAGGGTGTTAAGTGGGTAACAAATGAAGGCGAAGAATATGCTGAATTAAAGGCACAAGACTTCGTAACTGGTCTTCAACACGCAGCAGACTTTAAGTCTGGTACATCATACTTAGTAGAAGGTCTTATCAAAAACTTCTCTGAATATAAAGCAGGTGAAGTTACATTCGATAAGGTAGGTGTAGAGGCAGTTGATGACTATACATTGAAGTATACACTTGAACAACCAGCATCTTATTTCTATTCATTAACAACATATGGTATCTTATTCCCAATTAATGAAGACTTCTTAAATTCAAAGGGTTCTGGATGTAAGTTAGGTTCTCCAGACTTGAATGCATGTGAGTTTGGTATTGTTGATCCAACATCTATTCTTTACAATGGTGGATACTTATTAACAAATAACACAGCTAAGTCTATCGTTGAGTTTACAAAGAATCAGAACTACTGGGATGCAGAACACGTATATATTAATAAGGTAACTTATACATATGATGATGGTTCTGATGACCACTCAATCATGAACGGCTTTGAAGCTGGTACATACACAGCTGCTTCTATCCGTGGTACATGGTCAACTGATGAATTTAATGCATACATGGAGAAGTACAAGGATAATGTATATCTCCCAATGCCAGATAGTGGAACATTTACAGTTTCATTCAACTATAACCGTCGTTCATTCAATAACACAAACAAGACAACAGATGCCGAAAAGGAAAACACACATAAGGCTATCCTAAATAAGAACTTCCGTCTTGCTTTACAAGCTGCATTTAACAGAGTTCCATACTTAATGCAAAGAGTTGGTGACGAAACAGCAGCGAAGGCAGTATTACGTAATGAATTAGTACCTACAAACTTTGTACAGATTAATGGTAAAGACTATGGTAATACAGTAGCTAAGTTTGTAACAGAAATGACAGATGTATTCGGTAAGTCATTAGATCTATCTGAAGGACAAGATCCATACTACAACCCAGAAAGAGCTAAGGAATTACTTGCTAAGGCAGTTGCTGAAGCTGGATTAACATTACCTGTTTCTCTAGACTTAGTAACACTTTCAACAATGTCATTTACAGTTAACCAGGCCAACTCCTTGAAGAAGTCTATCGAAGATGCTACAGATGGACAAATTCAAATCAACGTTATGCCAATCGACAAGGACAACTACTATAAGGCAACATACCTTGTAAATAGTGGTAATGATTCTGACTGGGATATCTCTACAGCAGTAGGTTGGAACCCAGACTACTTAGATCCAAGAAGTTACTTAAACATCTACAACCCAACAAACGGTGATATGTTATATACAGTAGGTCTAAATGGTACTGCTGATACGGATAACTTCGAAGAATCTGATAAGGTTGCTATGGATGCTATCAATTTAGCTGAATATGGCGAACTCTACAAAGCAGCTGATGCAGTTACATCAAGCTTAGATGAGCGTTATACAGCATTTGCTAAGGTTGATGCATGGTTAATTGCTAACGCATTCTCAATTCCAGTTCACTGCACAGCGGTTGCAAACACTGTTTCTAGAAAGGTTCCATTCACAGGACCATACTCAGTAGCTGGACAGGGTGGTAATAAGTTCAAGTTTGTTCGTATCCAAAAGGATATTACAACTAATAAGGACTACTATGAAGCTAAGGAAGCTTGGTTAGCAGAACGCGCTAAGAACACTGGCAAATAAAATCTAGAATCTTTACATCGTAAATTTTCATAAACAAATGAAAAAGACAGATATCATTATTGAATGAATCTGTCTTTTTCTTTCGATTAGCAGATATTAAAAACGTTGGTAACCTAAATGAATTTTCTATAATGAATAAATATTCATATTCTATGAAAATGAAAAAAATATAATGAAATTAATTATGAAAAAAATTTATATTTTAGTGAAATAGTAAGTCTTATATGGTATTATAACTACTATGAAAAGGTAGGGGTGAGTTATATGAAGCGTTATATTTTAGGCCGTGTAATCAGATCGTTCTTCTCGATTTTTGCGGTTGTTACTATCGCATTAGTTTTGGTCTATACGCTAACTCCGCGCGACGATATCTTTACAACTGATACAACTTACCAGAAGTTGAAGAGTGCGGATGATAAAACAAAATACAAATACAACACCTGGAAGACTCTAGGTTATTTACGCTATGATGAGCAGAAGGACATTTGTGCAAATACAAGTGACTATGATGCATGCATGGTGGCTGATTCTGATTTATTAAAGGATCAAGTTGCTAAGTATATTGCAAAAGGATATACAGTTAATACATATTCTGATGGTAAATACTATGCATATAAGGACTATTCTGTTCCTGAACTTGTTTTCAACTGGTTTAGTAAGTTAATTGAAGTAGATCATCCATGGAGAATGTATGATGGTCATAATGAAAATATGGAAAGAAAAGTCTATATTGAAAATGACTATAACGGATTACCTGCAATTAAGTGTGCAGGATGTGAACATAAGTACCTAGCATATATGGATGGAAGCTTCCCATTTATTCACCAGAATATTGTTGGGTTGAATTTTGGTATTTCTTACCCAACATTTAGTGGTGTTGACGTAACTACAGTTATTACACAATCACAGGGTAATGCAAATAGCCAGGAAGTAACTTTCGAAACAGGAAAGACATCTTCTTCAGCTGTAAATTTACATTCTTGTACTTATAAATATACTGAACTATTAGATAGTATTGATAAGAGTAAGTTTAATGACAACTATGCAAACTGTTCTTCTAACTTACTGGATCCATCAATGGTAACTACATCTGCAATTCAAGGTTTAATTGCGTTATTAATTACTTATCTATTTGGTATCCCAGCTGGTATGGTGATGGCTGCCAATAAGGGTAAGTGGCAAGATAAGCTTGGTACAGTTTATATCAATATTATGAGTGCTGTCCCATCACTTGCATTTATCTATTTCGTTAGATCAATTGGTATGCAGTTTGGCTTACCTGATAAATTCCCGGTATATGGTGCACATGATATACGCTCATACATTATGCCTGTCTTAATTCTTGGTTTATTAAGTACAGGTGGACAGATGTTATGGATCAGACGTTACATGGTTGACCAGTCGAGTTCTGACTATGTTAAGTTTGCGCGTGCGAAGGGTCTTTCCAATAGTGAAATCTTCCGTACACATATTTTACGTAATGCGATTATTCCGTTCGTAAATGGTTTCCCAGCAGCAGTTATTCTTACAATTTCTGGTGCAGTTATTACAGAAACTGTGTTTGCGATTCCTGGTATGGGTAAGATGTTGCCAGATAGTATTAAGGCGTATAATAACCCAATGGTTATTGGTCTAACATTCATTTTCACTGCTGTTTCTATTTTTGCCTTGTTATTAGGGTGACTTACTCGTAACAGTTGTTGATCCTCGTATTCAGTTACAGGCAAAAGGAGATTCGAGATAATGTCAGAAATCAGAGATGAAAGATTTACTTTTGTCGCATTAGACGACTTTGCATCAGAAAGAATTAATAGTCCTAAATATTCTTATTGGAATAGTGTATTTAGAAAGTTCTTTAGTAGTAAGATTGCGATTTTCTTCTTAGTACTAACACTATTAACTTTATTCTTGTCTTATATTTTACCGTTTATTAGTGGATATGATCCAACTGTTCAAACACATATCAATGACTTCTCACGTCGCTTCGTTACACCAAATCTCCAATTCTGGTTTGGTACAAACCAAGTAGGTGATTCACTCTTTGATGTAGTTTGGGCAGGCGCTAGAACTTCATTAAGCCTTGCAATTATCGCTACAGTCATCACAAATGTGATTGGTGTTATTGTAGGTGCGTTCTGGGGTTATTCGCGTAAGATGGACGTTGTCATGATTGAAGTTTATAACATCATTGCAAACGTACCATTTACATTAGTTGTTATTGTCTTGTCCTATGTATTAGGACCTGGGTTCTGGCAGTTGGTATTCTGCTTGTGTATTACTTCATGGTTAGGTATGGCGTATAGTATCCGTATTCAGGTTATGATGATTCGTGACCGTGAATATAACTTAGCTTCAAGATGCTTAGGTACACCTACACATAAGATTATCCAGCACAACGTTTTACCATTTATGATTCCAATTATCGTTACATCTATTTCAAGAGATGTACCAAGCTTTATTTCTTATGAGGTATTCTTGTCTTACTTAGGAATTGGTTTAACAGAGAAAGAAGTTTCTTTAGGTAGACTTATTTCTAGTAACTCTGCGTACATGACATCTGCTCCATATTTATTCTGGATACCAGTTTCTGTAGCAGCAGTTATCTCAATTTCACTCTATATTGTCGGACAGACTTTGGCAGATGCATCTGATCCAAAGACACATATGTAAAGGAGGGTATCATGGCAGAAGAAACATTAGCTACAAACTTAGATATCACCTTTGAAAACTCAGACAAAGAGGCAGTATTATCTGCACGTGATATTATTGTTGAATTTACAGTACGTGACCGTATTTTGACTGCGATTCGTAACGTTTCATTAGACCTTTATGATGGTGAAACACTTGCAATTGTAGGTGAGTCTGGTTCAGGTAAAATCTGTATTTACAAAAAACATTTACAGGTATGTTAGACAAGAATGGTAATATCCCACAGGGTAAGATTATTTTTTTGAAGGACGTAACTTATTAGAAAAATACTTCAGATAAGGATTGGGAAGAAATCCGTGGTAAGAAGATTGCTACAATCTTCCAGGATCCAATGACTTCCTTAAACCCAATTCGTACAATTGGTTCACAGATTACTGAGGTTATTGTAAAACATCAGGGTGTTGATTTAATTGAAGCTCGCAAGATTGCAGTTGATTTGATGAAGCGTGTAGGTATTAACAACGCAGAAAATCGTTTCGATGAATATCCATTCATGTATTCTGGTGGTATGCGTCAACGTATCGTAATTGCGATTGCATTAGCTTGTCGTCCACGTATCTTGATTTGTGATGAGCCAACAACTGCGTTAGACGTTACAATTCAGGCACAGATTATTAAGTTAATTAAAGACTTGCAGGAAGAATATCACTTTACAACTGTTTATATTACACACGACCTTGGTGTCGTTGCGAATGTAGCAGATAAGGTTGCGGTAATGTATGCAGGACAGATTGTTGAATATGGAACAGTAGAAGAAGTATTCTATGATCCTAAGCATCCATATACATGGGCTCTATTAAGCTCTATGCCTCAGTTAGGTATTAAAGGGTCAAGATTTATATGCAATTACAGGTACCCCACCAAGTTTATTTGAAAAGGTGGTGGGTGATGCGTTTGCACCACGTAATCCTTATGCGATGAAGATTGACTTTGAAGAAGAGCCTCCAATGTTTGCGGTAAGTAATACACACCTTGCTAAGACATGGTTATTAGACCCACGTGCACCAAAGGTTGAAAAGCCTGAAGTAATTCGTAACTTGCACGAAAGATTATTAGAGACATTAGGTGAAGGAGGTACATATCATGGATAACAACGAAAAAGAAGTACTTGTTGAAGTCAAAAACCTTGAAGTAACTTTCACTAATGGAAAGAATAAGTTTGTTGCAGTACATGATGCAAACTTCAAAGTATACAGAGGAGAAACATTCTCACTTGTAGGTGAGTCTGGATCAGGTAAGACTACAATTGCACGTGCAATTAACCGTATTAATCCAGTAAGTAATGGTGAAGTCTTATTTGAAGGAAAAAGATTTCTGGAAAGATTTCTCGTGAACTGGATAAAGAGGTTATTCGTAAGATTCAGATGGTATTCCAAGATCCAGCTGCATCCTTAAATGAACGTGCAACTGTTGACTATATTGTTTCTGAAGGTCTAGTTAACTTTAAGTTATATACTGATGAAGAAGATCGTTATAACCAAGTAGTATCTGCGTTAAACAAAGTAGGTCTTCTAGAAGAGCATATGTCACGTTATCCACATGAATTCTCAGGTGGCCAGCGTCAACGTATTGGTATCGCTAGAGCGATTATCATGCAACCGGATTTATTGATTGCAGATGAACCTATCTCAGCGCTAGACGTATCTATTCGTGCGCAGGTATTAAACCTATTAAAGAGATTACAGAGAGAACGTGGATTAACATGTATCTTTATTGCGCATGACTTATCAGTTGTACGCTTTATCTCTGACCGTATTGCAGTTATTCACTTAGGTAGAATTGTAGAACTTGCAGAAACAAATGAATTATTCCTCAATCCATTGCACCCATATACGCAGTCATTATTAGGAGCTGTTCCAATTCCTGATCCACAGATTGAAAAGGCAAAGGTTGTAAAACCATATTCATTGGACAGCCATCATTATGATGATGATAAACCAGCATTCCATGAAATTAAGCCTGGACACTTTGTATGGGCAAATGATGCTGAATTAGCTGAATATCGCAAGAATATGAAGTAAAAAGAATATTAAAAAAACGACTGAGTAGTTACAACTGTAATGAAAATTCGTTTTTTTAATCAATTCTTTTGGTAAGTAAATGGTTATACGCTAGAATAAATAATATAGGAGGCTTATTATGATAAAGGTTTTTGGTAGTCCACTTTGTCCACATTGTGTTTCATGCAAAGAATTTCTTGAAAAAAATAATATTGTGTTTGAATATATCGATATTACTGGATCGATTCGTGCATTAAAACAATTTCTAGCTTTACGTGATCATTCTTCTGCGTATGATGATGCGAAAAGGGAAGGATATATTGGTATCCCTACACTTGTCTTAGAAGATGGTTCGATTTGTTTTGACTATGAAGAGTGGTTAAAGGGAGAAGAAACTTCAAAAGTAGCTGTAGTAGAGTCTGGGCAGTCATGTAATATTGATGGAACTGGATGTTAAGACAAGTGATAACTTGTCTTTTTATTACGCTATAATAGTATCTGCAGAGATAAATTTATGACTGAAAGAAGAACATATATTGCAATCGATTTAAAGTCGTTCTACGCATCTGTAGAATGCCAGGGATCGTAATTTGAATCCACTGACAACAAATCTGGTAGTGGCAGATACTTCACGTACGAATAAGACTATCTGTCTTGCGGTATCACCATCACTTAAGCAACTGGGAATTTCTGGTAGACCTAGACTTTTTGAAGTGGAACAGAAGGTTGCGGAAATCAATCATGAACGTCAAAGCAAGATATATGGAAAACGTTTTGTAAAAGAAGAATGGAATCGAGAAATTTTAGAGAGTCATCCTGAATATAAGGTGTCATATATCATTGCCCAACCTCGTATGGCAAAATATCTTGAGTATAGTGCAAATATTTATAATATCTATTTACGTTATATCGCAGCTGAGGATATCCATGTATATTCTATCGATGAAGTTATGATGGATGTGACAGGATATTTGCGCACTTATCATATGACAGCAGAAGAACTTGCAAGAACAATGTTATCGGCTGTATACGAAGAGACAGGTATTACAGCAACTGCAGGTATTGGTACAAATTTATATCTTGCTAAAGTTGCGATGGATATCATCGCAAAGCATCTTCCTGCAGATAAGTATGGTGTACGTATCGGAAAACTGGATGAGATAAAATATCGTAAGTTACTGTGGGATCATAAACCATTAACAGATTTCTGGCGCGTTGGAAGAGGCTATGCACGCAAGCTTGAACAACATGGTATGTATACAATGGGCGATATCGCAAGATGTTCAATCGGCAAAGAAGATGAATATTTAAATGAAGAGTTACTCTATCAATTGTTTGGTGTAAATGCTGAGTTACTGATTGATCATGCATGGGGCTGTGAATCCTGTACCATGCATGCAATTAAACATTACCAGCCAAGTAATCATAGCTTTAGTTCAGGGCAAGTTTTGATGTCTGGTTATACCTTTACTAAGGCAAAATTAGTCGCAAAGGAAATGACAGAACAATTAGTGCTAGACTTGACTGCGAAGAAAATGACAACGAAACAAGTTGGACTATCTATCAGTTATGATGCGGATAGTTTAAAGGATTATGAATTATCAATGGATATCAAAACAGCCTTGGACTGGTATGGTAGAGTGGTTCCAAAACCTACAAATGGTACTGTGAAATTATCACATCATACATCTTTTTCAAAAGAGATTATGGAAGCAGTAGAGCGGCTATTTGATAAGATTGTAGATGCGAGATTACTAGTGCGTAAGATAACAATTACATTTATGAGTATTATCAGTGAAGAAGACGCAAGAAGGCGTACAGAAGCGACACAATTAGATTTATTTGCACCACCAGAGGAGGATGTGAATATAGCGAAAGTTGACGAGGCGAAGGACCGTCAACTACAACAAGCGATTCTCTCTATCAAGCAAAAATACGGAAAGAATAAGTTGTTAAAAGGAAGAGACTTAGAAGAAGGGGCTACTGCGGTAGAACGCAATAATCAAATTGGAGGACACAAAGCATGAGTGAAAAGTATGAAGATATGCTGTATCTGGATCCTCCAGTATCTAAGACGCATCGTAAGATGTCTATTCAAGATAGAGCTGCCCAGTTTATGCCATTTGCGGCATTAACAGGATATGAGGACTTAATCCGTGAAGCTTCTAGAATCACCCAATCTCGTATTGAATTATCTGAAACAGAAATAGAGGAATTAAAGTATAAACTTGAAATTCTACATAAACATGAGAAAGAAAAGCCACTCATTAAAGTTCAGTATTTCGTACGTGATCTAAAGAAGAGTGGTGGTAGTTATCAAACAATTGAGAAATATTTGCTGCGTATTGATGATATAGAAAAAAAGATTGTTTTTAAAGACCGTACAACCATAGATTTTGAAGAGATTATCTCAATTGAACATGAAAAGTTTTAGATTGGCATAAAGTTGGCACAGGAATGTACCAACTTTTTTTCTATACATAAGTGAGTAGGGAGGAACTCATATGAAGATAGAAAAGATTAAGAAACAAATTAAAAATCTGATTCTGCAAATCTTGTCAGTGCTAATGGTGTTTACACTGTTTCCACACTTACATGTTTATGCAGAAAGTACAACAATCACTTGTACAGATGTACCGGGTAGACAAATCTATTATGTAGATGGAATTGCCTATGATACGCCTGAGTCGCATTTCTTGCGTGCGGATGGAATCCCCGCATACTGTATACAGCCAAAGATACCGGAAATTTATCATCCAATTGGCTATGTAGGAGAAGATCCAGGATGGACTAAGATGTCTGAACTTGATCAAAATATCATGCTTGCATATGCATTCTTTGGGTATGGCTTTGATGGTGAAAGGACAAATGAACGTTACTTGGCTGCACAGGATTTAATTTGGGAATATTTAGGTACAACCAATATTTCACGTGCAACGATTGACACGACACAAAAGAAAAATGAAATTCGATCACTTGTAGAGCAGTTGCGTTTCATGCCTAATCTTCAAGTTATGGAATATAACCAGAATGTGAAGGAAGGTAGTTTCTTTACTGGTGAAATCGATGGCAACATACCAGTACATGTAGTAAATACAAATGGTAGTCTTAATAACTTCGATGTAGTTGTTGAAAAATGGAATGCTTGTAAATGCAAATGGAGAGCCTGTTTCTACAGTTGTGGGAAGTGACTTCTATGTTAAAGTTGCCATGGGACAACAGGCAAAGATTCGTTTTGTGAATAAACTATTATCACGTAATGATGAAGGTGGAGAAAATCAGATTATCTATCGTTCACCGATCAATCAAGATGTAATTAAGGCAGGAAAGTTGCATGTGGATAGTGCAGAGATTAATTTATACGCTGTAGGGACAAGTATTAACTTAATCAAGCGTGATAGCGATACAAATCTACAACAACCACAAGGTGCTGCAGAATCATTTGCGAAAACGAGTTATGAACTATTTGACGAAACAGCACAAAGACCAGTAGGAATGTTAAATATTGATGAAAGAGGTATTTCTAATACAATTCAGGGTCTGTATTACTCACATCAGTATTCTATCAAAGAGGTAACAGCGCCAATAGGATATAAACTAGATACGGAAAAAGAAGATTGTTTTATTTGGTCAATTACCAAATCATACAAATCACATCTCACTAGATGTTTTCGATGATGTAATCACAGGTAAATTTAGGATTCATAAGTTGTTTGTAGATAAACATCATTCAGCACTAGCTACAAATGAGCAAGGTGCTACATTTACTGCAATCTTACAAAAACATATTGATCGTTTTGGAAGTTTTGAAGAGGCAAATAAACACTTATCAGAATTTACACCAAAAGAATATGCAATTATTACTACAGATGAAGAGGGTAATGCAAAATCAGGGGAACTAGCATATGGAAAATATACCGTACGTCAAACAGCTGCTAAAGATAGTGAGATTGAACTATTGAAGGAAGATTTTGTATTCGAAGTATCTCATGAAAATCAACCTGATGTAAAATATGAGATTAGCAATATCTCAAAGGAATATTACGTACGCCTTGTAAAGAAGGATGCAGAAACAAACGAAATCATTGATTTTCATTCTGCAGGCTTCAAAATCAAAGATGCAAATGGTAACTATATCGTTCAACGTATTGGAGAGAATAGTTATGATACATTTCAAACAAGCACAAAAGATGAAATTAAATATCCTGAGGGAACATTCTGTGTCGTACAACAAGGTGGGACAATTACAACACCACTAAAGCTAGCACCAGGCAGTTATACAATAGAAGAAATTAGTAGTCCAGTAGGATTCATAAGAGAACTACAGTAGATTCCATTTACATTACAACAAGAGAATGTTGTAAAAAGTAGATGAAGAAAAATAATCAATATATTACAGTCGAAATAAAGAATAATCGTATCTATGGACAACTGGAACTACAAAAGAAAGTAGAAGAATATCAAAGTGACCGTAATTTAGTAACAGAAAAAAGCTTAGCTGGTATTGTTTTTAGACTCATTGCGGACGAAGATATTATCGAGCCAATGCATGGAACTGTGATATTACCGAAAGGACATGTGTTTGCAGAATTTATAACAGATGAAAATGGATCTGCAACAGTCGAGAAGATTCCTTTAGGAAAGTATGTGGTACAAGAAGTTAAGACACTTGATGGTCTTGTATTAGATGAAACAACATATCCAGTACAGTTTGTGGAGGAAGATGATATAACTGCTACGATTCATCGCAATCTTACAATTACAAATCAAATTACAAAGACCGAAATTACCAAAACGATGATTACAGGAGGTCCTGAAACACCAGGTGCTAAATTACGTATTTTTAGATGAAGAAAAATGTAATTGTAGATGAGTGGGTATCTGTTTATCAAGTTGCACATAAGATTGCTGGATTAACAGCAGGAAAGAAGTATACACTTCATGAAGAAATGACAGCAGATGGATACTACTATGCAGATGATATTACATTTACAGTAAATCCAGATGGCACAGTGCTAGCGGTAGAAATGATTGATAAGCCGGTTGAATACCTGATTGAGAAAATAAATGAAGATGGTATAGCAGTAAGTGGTGTACGTTTACAACTGAAGAATATTTCGACTGGAGAACTTGTGCCTTTACCAAATGATGGAGTAACTACATCAGAAGCTATCCAGCTAAATAACCTGCATGCAGGTGAACAATATGAATTAGAAGAAGTACAGATTGTAAATGGTGTACATCGCGCTTCAACAATACAGTTTACAGTCCCAAAATACAATCCAACTACTACAGAACCAATTAAGATTCAAATGGTTGATTTGACTGTTGATATTTCTTTAAAGAAGGTAGATGAGGATGGTCGTGCAGTTGTTGGTGCTATCCTAGAAATCTATGAAGCTGTTCTTGATGAGAATCAAGAATATGTACCGGTATTAGATGAAAATCAAAATCCAAAAATAGTACAGCGTTTGGTTACTACAGAGGAAGAAGTTTATGACATTGGTAAATACGTAAAAGGTGGTAGTACTTATATCTTGCATGAAGTAGAGGCACCATTTGGATATGAACGTATGGATCAAGATATTGTATTTACTGCAACAGGCACAAAAGATAAACCACAGCTTATTCAAGCGGTTGATCGAAAGAAGAAAATCTATGTGCGTGTAAAGAAGGTGGATGCAGAAGATTACGAAACAGTTCTTGAGAATACTGAATTTACAGTCTTCCATTCCAATGGGACAATCGCAATGGATATTTACGGAAGAAGTACAGTTGGTGTAACGGATAAGAATGGTTATATTGATTTTGTAGTGCCATATGCTGTATCAGGAATGTACGTGATGGAAACAGAGGCTCCAAAGGGATATGAGATTTCAACTGAAAAACATGAAGTCAAACATCTTACTGAACAAAACTTTAGTCCAGAGAAACCTGTTGAAATGACAGTGGCAGATGAGAAGGAAAAAGATATACCAACTGGAGTAGGAATTCACTATGGTATCTGGTTCTGTTTGATTGGAGGAATTATTGGTATTGCATGGACTATTTTCTCAACAAAGCGCATGCATAAGTAATAAGGATGTTAATCAAAAATCAAAGTCTCATTATGCATATTTGTTATGTTATTTGGTATATGTATTTATGCAAGAAAGTGGAGGATGCTAGAGGATGAACAACTGAAAGTTCAAATACTGTCTGATAAAAATACAACCGCAAAAAGGAAAAATGAAAGATTGCACATCAATATGCAAGCATGGAATGACTTAAAGAAACAGAATCCTGACTTTTGGGCATGGATTTATTGGCAAAATGGAATTGTATCACAGCCAGTTGTCATTGACACAGGTGGAAAAAGAGTACCTTTACCAAAATTTTTGATGGTAAACCATCTATGTGTGGAACACCGATGATATTTGAAACGGAATCTAAGAATAAAAATTATCTACGGACATTATGTTGGATATGGAACTGAAAAATGCAGTCTTCACTAGACTTGCGGAATTATCAGATAAGAAGTTATTTTATGAATACCAAAAGCTTCTACTTGTGCATGCAAGATAAAAATAGAGGAATACAAAGTATTTTTTTAATTGCTATTAAAAAAATACGAAATTAGATTGGAACTATCAGCAGAAGGATTTTTCTTCTGCTGAGAAGTTCTATGAATGGATTGCGGACGCAAAAAGAGTTTCAGTTATTTACGATACAGATATAAAAACCAAGATATAGTGATGCGTTTGTAACGATACAGACATGCTTAGATGCATACTCTTCAAAAAGAGTCATATTACTAGCGATGAAAGTAAAAGAATATCCTATCCAAGAAGACTGATTTTATAACGTAGTTTTAATGTTGATAGTGGTATAATGCTAGTAATAGTGAGGTGCTATATGAAAATAATCTTAGACAAAAAGTTTAGAAGCGCTTGGTGTAGAGCATGTTGTAATTGGTATCGCTAGAAATGTAGACCCAAATGCAGAACTAACACCGGCATTTTTTTGCAGAAACAAAAAAAGAAGTAGAAGAGTGGGCGTTACAGTGTAATGTGGATGAAGTGCTTCAACATCCGTTTATCCAAGGCTATATCGAACTCATGCAGAAGGCTGGAAGAAGTATTAAGAAGAATCCTCCGACAATTCCTGCATTCATTCGTAATATCCAGCATCGCGGATCAATGCCTCATATCAATAGTATTGTAGATATTTATAATGTTGAAACTTTAAAATCTTTCCTAGCAATTGGTGGTCATGATTTAGATAAGATTCAAGAACCACTAGAATTTACAGTGAGTCAAAAGGAGGATACATTCTTGCCAATCTGTTCAACGCCAAAGCATGTGGCTGAGACGGATTATCTCTATCGAGATAGTCAAGGTATCTTAGCTTGGATGGGTGTTAGAGATGGTGAAAACTATAAGTTTGATGATACTACAAAGAATGCTATCTTTATTATTCAAGGAAATGCAAATACACCAGTTGAAGATCGCATTGAGGCACTACATCGCATTGAACATGATTTAAGGGAATGTATGCCATCATTGGAATTTGAAATTCTAGTTGTTGATGCGCAATCATAAAATTAATACTATTCATAAGATGAAATAAATTGAATTTCTTGGCATAAAAATATAAAGTTATTATGCTAAGGAGGCGTGTGATGTCTGAAGAAATAATAAGAGAAGAAATGATGAATGAAGAAAGACTGCGCCAGATGATTGAAGCTGGTGAGGCTGCAGAACTTTCTGAATATATTAAAGAGAATAATCCGATTGACGTGGCACAAGCTGCTGAATATCTCGATGATGAAGAACTATGGAAAATGTGCAGTATCTTATCGTCAGATGATATCGCTTCTGTATTAGAACAAGCAGATGATGAACTTCGTGTTCGTTTTACGTATGCATTATCTAATAATGAACTTCTAGAAATCTTTAGTAATATGGCACAGGATGATATCGCTGATATTGTTGGAGATTTAACAATTGGTAGACGTAAAACCATTGTGAATTTGATGAAGGATAAAGATCGTACTGAAATCACTAATCTATTGGAATATCCAGCAGATACAGCTGGTGGTATTATGACGACCGCCTACATCGCAATCAAAGATGATTTGAAGGTTATCGAAGGTTTAGAAAAGATTCGTGAGATTGGGCCAAAGATCGAAGTTATTGAAACAATCTTTGTAGTAAACGCAAGAGGACAACTAATTGGCATTGCCGATTTACGTGATATTTTATCCTCAGATAAAGATATATTGATGTCAGATATCATGAAAGAAAACTTCATCAGCGTTGGTCCAGAGATGGACCAGGAAGAAGTTGCCAAACTTGTATCAAAATATGACTTGAAAGCAATTCCTGTTGTAAATCAACGTATGGCAATTCTTGGTATCGTTACTGTCGATGATATTATTGACGTTATCGTTGAAGAGTATAACGAAGATATGTTGGAGATGGGTGGTGTATCTAAAGAAGAAAGTCTTGACACAACACTATTTCAATCTATTAAGTTGCGTTTGCCTTGGTTATTAATTAACCTAATTACAGCATTCATGGCATCTTTTACTGTAAAGGTTTTTGAAGGTACAATTGCACAGGTTGTTGCACTTAGCTCAATTATGACAATTATCTCTGGCATGGGTGGTAATGCAGGTTCCCAAACACAGTCAATCTTGGTACGTCAGATTGCGACTGATAAAGTTGATTTCAAGAGAAATTGGAAGTCATTTGTAAAGGAGATCTTCTTAGGAATTATTAATGGTACGGTTAATGGTTTGATTACAGCAGTTATTGTAATAATACTCTATCGAAATATATTCTTGGGTGTGATTACCGTTATTGCGATGGTTGGCAATCTGGTGGTGGCTGGTATCTTTGGTTTCTTAGTTCCTGTTGTTTTAGACAAGTTTGGAGCAGATCCGGCAGTATCATCCTCTATCTTTGTAACAACTGCAACAGACGTTCTAGGATTCTTTATCTTCTTAGGACTAGCAAATATATTCTTACCAATGTTAATTTAAATAATAAAAAACTGGATTAGTCTTTTGATCAGTCCAGTTTTTTTTGATAGGATCCTACGTGAAATATTTGTATCATACATGTATGTTTTTAGTGTTTCTACATCAGATACAGTTTCATCAATATGTTCAAAGTAGTAAGCAATTTTTCTATGTATGTTTGGTAATAAGGATTCACTTCTAATTCTTTGTTGCGTGCTAAGGATTCAAAGTATAGGAATATTAATGTCCAGAAGACTTCTAGACAAGAATCTTCAATCCAGAAGTCTGCTTTTTTTCTTTTGGTAAGTAACATTGTTCTAAAAGTCCTGTAATCAAAGGTAAACCATCCTGAGAAGATTGCCAGATATCTGTATAGATATAGTCGAAATTTGAAAGGTATTCTTCATTGAAGTAATCAAATGCATCTGCCTCAATCAAATGAATTGGTTTTTGTGGATTCAAATTGGGGTAAGATAAAAATTTCTAAACATTGCGATTACTTCTTTGGAGCGTTCAATTACAGTAACTTCTTCTACATTAGGATTTTGAATAGCAATGTATAAGAAATAGCCAATACCTAAACCAAAGGTTAGTACTTTTACCGTGTGCTCGTTGAGCAGGAATATCATTGGTATTTGCTTCACTAGGAGCATCAAACATCCAGTCCATGTCATCTTGGTATAGATAGAGAGCATCGAAGTTACGATCCATTGCACGTAGTTTCATCCAATCATTTAATTCTCGATTTGGGTCTTTTTGTATAACGTCAGAGTTAAACAATTCAAAGCCTGAAATTTTTTTCCTCTTTTCGAATGTGAAGTGAGAATCTTTAATCCAATCTAAATGAATGTTTTTTTGTGATATGGATTATTCTCCCACTCATCGACAGATAAGAAAAGAGAAGGGCAATTCTTTATATCCTGAAATTCCGGGATACCTGCATCTGCGAGCATCTTTATGACTTTCTTCTCGTTTTTCTTTGTGATATGCATCCCTACAAAATCGTTTTTTGAATCATTCATGATATTCGTAAGGCAGCGATTTAGAAATTGATTGATTTCATCATTTAAAGTAATTTTCATGATTCAATCTTACATGAAAGTTCATATTTTTTTTAAAATGTAATAACACTTTGAATTTTACCGGTTTCTGTTATAATTCACTTACGTGTTTGGAGGAAATTATGATACTTGCGTTAGCATTGTTTATTGTCATGTATATATTCTTATTGGCACTTCCAGAAAAACGTCCATATGTTGCGCTTATAGCGGCAGGAATATTCATTCTGTTAGGAATCTTACCACTAGGAAATGTAATCGGTGCTGTTGATTGGAATATTATTCTAATGTTGGCAGGCACAATGATGGTTGTTCAGTTATTTATTGAAAGCCAAATGCCTGCACTTATGGCGGAAGGATTATTAAAAGCTGTACCTAATATCCAATGGGCAGTCGTTGTATTAAGTATTTTTGCAGGTGTAATTTCTGCGTTTGTAGATAATGTTGCGACTGTATTGATGGTTGCACCAGTTGGTCTAGCGGTTTCAAAGAAATTAAAGACAAATCCTATTCCTGTCATTATTGCAATAGCGGTATCTAGTAACTTGCAAGGTGCTGCGACACTCGTAGGGGATACAACAAGTATTCTTCTAGGTGGTTATGCAAATATGAGTTTTAATGATTTCTTCGTGTTTATGGGAAAACCTGGCATTGCATTATCAGTAGAAATTGGTGCTGCAATGACAATTCCGGTATTATTATTCTTATTTAGAAAATCAAAAGAACCAGTTCATGCGGAAATTACCACAAAGGTAACTGATTATATTCCTTCATTATTGATGATTGGTGTGATTGTAACATTAATCACAGCTTCACAATTTGAGAATAAGCCACAACTTACAAATGGTCTTATCTGCATTAGTTATGCAGTAATTGGTATTATTTATAGAGCAATTCGTGAGAAATCGAGCGATGTTGTAAAGCGAGCAATTCAAGCAATTGATTTCAATACATTACTTCTATTGATTGGTTTATTTATAGTAATTGCTGGTATTACCGAAGCAGGTGTCATTGATGCGATAGCTGATCTCTTTGTAAAACTTGGAGGCAGTTCTGTGTTTGTGATGTATACAATGATTGTACTTGTATCGGTAGTTATCTCTGCATTTGTGGATAATATTCCATATGTTGCGACAATGTTACCGGTAGTGCAGGGTATTGCAACTTCGATGGGAGTAGAACCATATGTTCTATACTTTGGATTATTGATTGGTGCTACACTTGGTGGTAACTTAACTCCTGTTGGAGCGAGTGCAAATATCGCCGCAATTGGTATTCTAAACAAGGAAGGATATAAAGTTTCCTCAAAAGATTTCTTCCGTATTGGTATTCCATTTACACTCATTGCAGTATTTTCAGGTTACATCGTAACCTGGTTGATTTGGGGATAAAAACTATATAAGAGACTTCTTCTGATGGAGAAGTCTCTTTTGTAAAATTATTTTATTTTTACCTTGCCAAATAGATATTTTTCTTGCTATATTTATATAGCACTAATTTTTAATGTGTATTGCGCCGATAGCTCAACTGGATAGAGCATTTGACTACGAATCAAAAGGTTGCGGGTTCGACTCCTGCTCGGCGCGCCATTCGGGATGTAGCACAGCTTGGTAGTGTACTTGATTTGGGATCAAGGGGTCGCAGGTTCGAATCCTGTCATCCCGACCATGATGGCGAGGTAGCTTAGTTGGCTAGAGCAATCGGTTCATACCCGGTAGGTCGTGAGTTCGAGTCTCACCCTCGCTACCATTACTATTTAAGAACGAGATGTAACATGCATCTTGCAAGAAACATCTCGGACCCTTAGCTCAGTTGGTCAGAGCTGTCGGCTCATAACCGACTGGTCGAAGGTTCGAGTCCTTCAGGGTCCACTAAAACGGAGGAATACCCAAGTGGTTGAAGGGTCCGGTCTTGAAAACCGGTAGGTCGAGAAATCGGCGCCTGGGTTCGAATCCCAGTTCCTCCGCCATTTAAATTATGTTCTTCGGAACAACACATCGCGAGGTAGAGCAGCTCGGTAGCTCGTCGGGCCCATAACCCGGAGGTCGTTGGTTCAAATCCTTCCCTCGCAACCATTTGGCTCTGTAGCTCAGTCGGTAGAGCAAAGGACTGAAAAATCCTTGTGTCGCCAGTTCGATTCTGGCTGGAGCTACCTGAAAAACCTGTACTTATACAGGTTTTTTTCTTGTTTAATATATTCTGTGTTTTTTTACTAGAAAACTTCTATAATATTAGTTCTTGAGTTCTGTTTCATACCAAGCATCTACACCAGGATCTATGACAGTCTGTTCTGTATCAACTCGTACATTTCGATATACAGGAGCGTAATAGTCTGCGACACCTCCATGATGTGAACAAGCACCTTTCCCCTTTGCATTGCTAGGAGACCATGTACCATCGTTACATAAGGTTTGATAATCTATAATTTGATTTTCATAGGTTGTTACAATCTCAATGTGACTGGATTCAGGAATTGCAGGATGATAGATAAATTTGGAATATACAATACCATCTACCTGACAATCGGTTGTAATTGTTGTTCCATCACAGGTTGGTATAGGTGTTGGTGTTGGAGTAGGTTTTGGAGTAGGTATAGGCGTAGGTTTAGGTGTTGTCTTTGGGACAGATACAGTAGTTGTTGTCTGTGTTGTTTCGGCAGTTGCTTGTTGTCTCTCTTGGGTTGTTGAACTGCTAGAGCAGCCACACGAAAAAAATAAAAAGTAAAAAAACTAGTGCAGTTTTGCAAATACGTGATAAAAAAATGATTTGTATGAATCATATCTCCCTCCGTTTTATCAAGATCCTTTTGCTTTAAATTATGAAATAATAAAAACTGTTGTGTGATGCATTGATTGAATGGTTTAAACACTGCTTATTTTTATAACGTTCTTTATACAGTGTATGGATGAATTGTTACTAATATCATAAAAAAGAAATATATGATTTGTAAATTTATTTTTTTGAAAGGAAATTTTTGATATACTGAACATATGAAAAAAAGATATTAATTATAGGATCGGCACATGTAGATTTTGTTTCACATGTGGATAAACTTCCGCAAGGAAATGAAGAGTTTAACATCTTAAAACAAGAACAACTAATCAGTGGTACAGGTTTTAAAGCTGCGGATGTCTTTCAACATTTTGATTTCCCATATGAACTATATGCACCTGTTGGTACTGGTATTTATGGTGAAACTGTAGAAGCAGAAATGATGGTGCGTAAATTACCAATTCATGTAAGAAGTGAACTGGTAAATGGTTGTACATATCACATGGTAGATCAAGAAGGAAGTCAAACATATTTTAGTGTTCCTGGTGGGGAATATAATTTTGACATGTCATATGCACAGACTTTAGAGAAAGATGATATTCATGCAGTACTACTATATGGAGAAATGCTGAGTGGAGAAGGTGTCATTGATTTATTGAACACTTTAGATGATTTGGAAAAGCCAATTTATTTTGTGCCTGGAGAATTTGGTGATCAGATGGATGAAGATATTTTTCGTGCACTATGTTCATTAAATCCAATACTGCTCTTATCTGAAACAGATGCATACTATCTCTCTGGTGAGAAGTTTCATGATTTCAAGATGACAGCAGAATATCTACATGATTTAACAGGTTCGGATGTTATGATTTTTAAGAATGATGAAGGTGTGTATTGTTATGGTGATGAGAAGTTTATGTTACCATGCGAGCATGTATCAGATATTGAACTGCAGGCAGCGATATTTGTTCTTGCACAACTAGCTGGTGTTGATGTAAAGAACAGTATGGCATTTATGCATGACTTCGCACAGAAGTTAATACATGATTGGGATAATTTTACTTTTGAAGAAGGTAAGATTAGACTTGCAGAAATCATTGCACAGAAGTAATGACACATAAAGGACTTACAAAAAGATGAAGTAAACCAGCGTATTTTTAGAAAAAGAAAGTAAATGGTGAGCCTAAGAAATTATCAAAAGCCTACCATAAATATTATTAAAGAAAATATTTTTTTACCTATTTTAACTTTTTGAATATTTTACTATTTATATTTGTGATTACAACTGGTAAATACCAAAATGCAATGTTTATGGGTGCAGTCATTACAAACGCACTCATCGGAATCATTCAGGAAATCCGTGCGAAGAAATTACTGGATCAGATACGCATCCTTACAACCACAAAAAGTAAATGCATATCGAGATAATATATGGAAAGAAATCTATGTACATGAAATTGTCCAAGATGATGTTGTCAGTTTACAAGCAGGTATTCAAATCCCAATTGATGGTGTAATTACCGAAGGTAGTCTAGAAATTAACGAAAGTCTTTTTGACTGGTGAATCTGATACGGTTTATAAAAAAGTTGGGGATACTGTTTATAGTGGAACAATTGTATTAAGTGGAGATGCCGAAGTTAAGGTAACGAAAGTGGGTCATGAGCGTCAGTCTGAGAAGATTATGGAAGGCGCTAAAGTATCTGGGTTTTACAAAAGTACATTACAAAAAGACCTACAAAAACTGATTAAGATAGTATCGATTTTAATTATTCCTGTTGCAATCATATTGGTTTGTATGCAGATGGGCGTAAAGGATGTTGGCTATGTAGGTATTGTGTTAAATACATCCGCTGCAATTATTGGTATGATTCCAGAAGGCTTAGTCGTACTAACAAGTGTTGCCTTAGCGGTATCTACCATGCGTTTATTAAAATTAAAGGCACTTGTGCAAGAACTGTATTCGATAGAAGGACTAGCACGTGTTGATGTAGTATGTCTTGATAAGACTGGTACATTAACCCAAGGGGATATGCAGGTTGATCATATTGAAATGATTGAAGATCTATCTGAAGAGGATTTACATGCATATATGCATGCATATCTACAGATGGAAAAACATCCAAATCCAACTGCAAAAGCCTTGCTAGAATATTTTAAGAGTGATAAACAGATTCAAGTAGATCATTTTCAACCGTTTGCGAGTGAACGTAAATATACAAGTGCAGTACTACATGATATAGGTACATTATATGTTGGTGCCTTTGAGTTTATCTTTGAAAAAGAAGATGCAACCTATCAAATGTATCATGATACGATTTCTCAAGGTGAACTACGTACAATTGCATTAGCACTAGCTAAAGAGAACAATCAAAAAGAATTATTAGCTTTGGTATACATCAGGGATGTAATGCGTCCAAATGTAAATGAAACACTATCGTATTTATCGAATCAGGGTGTAACCATCAAAGTAATATCTGGTGATTATCCGAAAACTGTTTCTTCCATTGCGAAGAAAGCTGGTGTACCGAATGCAGAAAAGTATATCGATTTATCTGTTGGAGAAATCGATTACGAACAAGTCGTTGAAGAATATACTGTCTTTGGTAGAGTTCTTCCGAATCAGAAAAAGGAACTTCTAACAGCACTACAGCGTAAACATGTCGTAGCGATGGTAGGTGATGGGGTCAATGACATTCCTGCTTTAAAGCAAGCAGATGTTTCTATAGCTATGCTTGCAGGTTCATCAGCAGCGAAAGATATATCTGATATTGTCTTATTAGAAAATGATTTTAATGTCGTACCTTCTATTGTTTGTGAAGGTAGAAGAGTCATCAATAATATCTCAAGAGCATCGTCAATGTATCTCGTTAAAACACTATTCTCATTTTTTTATTAACAATCTATGTTGCACTATTTCAAGTTGTTTATCCATTTGTTCCAGTGCACTTAACAATGATCAGTGCAATCTGTGTGGGTATTCCAACCGTATTTTTACAACTAGAACCTAGCTTCGAGAAGTTGAGGGGCAGATTTTTGGTAGATGCATTCTTACATGCACTACCGTCTGCGATTGCAGTAGTATTGGTTGTACTCTTTACCAAGTTCTATCGTACATATATGGGGTTACCTTTGGAACAAGCGAATGCCATTCTAGTATTTGTGACTGGTGTCATATATCTTTATACTCTATATCGTATCTATCAGCCAACCACAAAGTATCGTTTCATGATTGTACTCATCATGAGTGTACTCTTTGTGATTACCTTTTATTTCACGCAATCGATTCTAGGAATTTCATTTGTTTTTGAACTACTTCCAGTAACAATTTTAGTAAGTATGATAGATGCTATATTCGTGACTTTATTAGACTTTTTCATTAAGAAAGTGTTCAAAATAAGTTCGTGCAATTTAAAGTGAGCTTGTGTATAATTACTATTGCGATGCGGATATGGTGAAACTGGTAGACACGCTGATTTCAGGTGTCAGTGAGGCGACTCGTGCAGGTTCGAATCCTGTTATCCGCACTAATAGTAGGCCCGATAAACGGGCTTTTTATTTTGTTTATCAATGGGTGAATTTGAAGTAATATTGTATATCTTATACAATGTAATCATGAGGTGATATACATGAGAATTATAAAGAATGAAGAAATCAATGAGAACTTGTTTTTCACAGATGGTTCGTTTGGATCATGAAGTATGGCCATCAGATGATGAAAATTACTTACCGACTTCCTATTTACATAGATTATATGAAAACTCAAAGGATGGATTATTTTTTTGCGATAGATGATGAAGATAGGTTAATTGGCTATCAAACATTAATTTTTGTAGATGAATATAATTTTCAAAAAAATATTATGATACGGGTGATTTTACAGTTTTAAAGAATATCGGTATGAAGAAGGGTAACAATATCTTATATATCTATACTGCTAATGTTAAAGAAGAATACCAGGGTAGTGGCTGTATGAAAGAAATTGGAAGAGCAATCGCAACTTGGCTAGTTGAGCAGGAAGAAAAAGGGTATTATGTTTCAGTAGCCTATGCAGAAGCTGTTACTCCAGCAGGTGTTAAGACAGTTACTAGTGGCTATGAAATGGAACCAATGGAAGATGTTGATGAAACTGGGCTTGGCCATTATATTTTGAAAGATGGTATGAAAGCATATTGTAAGAAGATGCTAGAGGACATCAATCTATAATTGTTTTTGTAAAAAATAAATACTTTTCATATTTACACTGTATAGTTATGAGCCTAGAATAGTACTGGTGAGTTTTATCTAAGGGGTAAACTATGCGAGGACTCGGGACAATCATCAATATCATTTTAATTGTACTAGCTGGTACGTTTGGCTGCTCTTTTAGTTCTAAAATGAAAGAGAAAATGCAAGAAACACTGTTTTTAATAACAGGAATATCAGTTATCTTTATTGGTATTGCGGGTGCGATGGAACAGATGTTAATAATTGAAAACGGTAGGTTAATTCCACGAAATATTATGATGGTTATCTGCTGTTTGGCAATAGGTGCTATTGTAGGAGAGTATTTTGATTTAGATGGGAAAATCAATCAATTCGCAGATTATGTGAAAAAGAAAAGTAATAATGGTAGTGATACAAAGTTTGTTGTTGCTTTTGTAAATACGAGTTGTGTTGTATGTATTGGTGCGATGGCTGTCATTGGTGCAATTAAAGATGGTGTTAGTGGTGATATCTCAGTACTAGTAGCTAAGGGTGTAATTGACTTTATCTTAGTGAGTGTGATGAGTGCTTCGCTTGGTAAGGGTTGTATGTTCTCGGCAATTCCTGTCGCAATCTTTCAAGGTAGTATTACCTTGCTTGCGATGATGTTGAATACAGTTGTGCCAGCTGTTGCATTAGAGAATCTTTCTTGTGTTGGATCTATCTTGATATTCTGTGTTGGAGTCAATATGGTATTTGATCGAAAGATACGAGTAGCTAATGTTTTACCAGCAGTTATCATCGCTGTAATATGGGGTATGGTATTTTAAAAAGTCGAAAGACTTTTTTTATTTTTTTAGTTTATAATCTCTAAAACAAAAAGTTTAAAAAAACTATTGATTTTTCATCTTGAATTACATATAATTATTATTGTTTTGTTACTGTTAATTAATAGTTTAGTAAAACTAAACTAACGAGGAGGATTATGATAGATATCGGACATCGCATAAAAGCAGCTACGAATCAAGAATGACCTGACACTTGAAGAATTGGCCTCGCGAACAGAACTAACGAAGGGCTTCTTGTCACAGTTGGAGCGTAATTTAACTTCTCCATCGATTCAGACACTAGCAGATATTGCGGAAGCTCTAGGAGTTGATATGTCACGCTTTTTGCGGAAGAACATGAAGAGAAGATTGTCTTTACACCAGAGGATGTATTCGTTGATGAACAGGATGGTGTAACAACTCATTGGATTGTACCAAATGCACAGAAGAATGATATGGAACCAATTATCCTAAAACTTGAACCTGGTGCTAAATCAAAACAGATTGAACCACACCAAGGGGAAGAGTTTGGGTATGTATTAAGTGGACGTATTTATCTCGTAAGAGAGGGATACAAAAAAGGCGCTGTGATAAGACGGGGAGATACTTTCTATATCCGAGGAGACGTAGCGCACTATTTAGAAAATCGTAGTAAACAATCAGCAGAAGTGCTTTGGATTAGCACGCCACCAGAATTTTAGAGGGAGAATAGACATGGCAAAGAAATTGATTGAAGTAAAAAATGTTGTAAAGACTTTTGACAACCAAGTCGTACTAAAGGGGATTTCATTAGATATTAATGAAAATGAGTTCGTAACGTTACTTGGACCATCTGGTTGTGGTAAGACAACGCTCTTACGTATTATTGCTGGTTTTATTGAACCAACAGAAGGTCATGTCATCATGGATGGCGAGGATATTGCTCGCATTCCTGCGTACAAGCGTGATGTAAACACAGTGTTCCAACATTATGCATTATTCCCACACTTAGATGTTTATGACAATATTGCATTTGGTTTAAAGATTAAAAAGCAGCCAAAGGACATCATCGATCAGAAAGTTCGTCGTATGATTTCTCTTGTAGGTTTAGAAGGATTTGAACACCGTGATGTCACAATGATGTCAGGTGGACAACAACAGCGTGAGCGATTGCGCGTGCGCTTGTCAATGAACCAAAGGTTCTATTATTAGATGAATCTTTAAGTGCGTTAGACAAGAATCTTCGTAAGGAAATGCAGCTTGAATTGAAGGAGATTCAGCGTGAGGTAGGTATCACATTTATTTTCGTTACACACGACCAAGAAGAAGCTCTAACGATGTCTGATAAGATTGTTATCTTAAGGGATGGCGATATTGAGCAGATTGGTTCTCCTACAGAAGTTTATAACGAACCAATTAACCAATACTGTGCAAGTTTCATTGGTGACTCTAATATCATTGATGGTGTGATGAAGAAGGATAACCTTGTAAACTTCGATGATGTAGATTACAAGTGTGTAGACTATGGCTTTAGTGAGAATGAACCGGTTGATATTGTAATTCGTCCTGAGGATATCGATATCGTTGCTAGAAACCGTGGTTTATTAAATGGTGAAGTTAAGTCTGTATTATTCAAGGGTGTTCATTATGAAGTTATCGTAGAAACATCATCTGGTACATCTAAGACAGTTACAATGCATGTAACTGGAGAACATGACGTTGTCAATGCTGAAGCGAAGGAACACATTAGTGCCTCTTCCTTTACAATGGACCTTGAAGACGTTGATCAGTTAACAGACTCTGAAGTTATTGCTCGTGCAAATGCGCAAGCATGGACAGATGAGGGTGAGGATGTTTCCTTAACACATGTAGAATATGATGTGAAGAAGGAAATTGGTACATACTCATGTACATTCGGTACAGCTGCAGGTACAAAGATTACAGTTAAGATTAATGTTGTTAAGCCAACTGCGGTTGAAGACATTGCAAACGAAGAAGGTATCCAGGCGTTTGACTTCTATCGTACAGTTGATGATATTAAGGAATCTGTTGCGTTAGATACTGACCTCATTCGTTGGGCTGACGCATATGCTTGGAATATCGAAGATGATTCCCGTGTAGAAATCTGGGATGTAAAGTATGACTTTGATGATGAAAATATCACTGAAGGTGACTACCAGATTACATTCTCTACACAAGGTCGTGAGTTAAAGATTGAAACTACAGATAAGATTGAAGTTGGCGAAAGAATTGGTCTACAGTGGAATCCTGAAGATATTCATGTAATGAGAAAGATGGGTTAATGCACGATGAAGTCATTTAATAAATTAATCTATCCATATTTTGTATGGATGATAATTATGATTGTCATTCCGATGTTCATGATTGTCATGTATGCAATGACAGTAAAAGGTAATTCCGTTTTAACACTTCAATTTACATTTGAAAACTTTACACGTTTCTTCAATGATACGATTTTCCCAAGTGTATTATGGCGTAGTTTAAAGATGGCCTTCATCACTACAGCTATTTGTATTCTTGTAGGTTATCCAACAGCGTATATCATGGCAAAGCTAAAGAGTGGTTCTCAAGCAATCACAGTGTTACTCATTACACTCCCAATGTGGATTAACATGCTTGTACGTACGTATGCATGGAAGGGTATTTTAGGCTGGTTTGGATTTAGCAGTGAAGTTAGAGTATATATTGGTATGGTGTACAACTTCTTACCATTTATGATTCTACAAATTTATACAGCTCTTTCTAAGATTGATAAGAATTTATTGATTGCGGCTAGTGACTTAGGTGCTGATAATAAGCAGACATTCATGCGTGTTACTTTACCACTATCTTTAAGTGGTGTAGTAAGTGGTATTACTCTAGTATTCTTACCAGCAGTATCCAGCTTCTTTATTCCTAAGTTACTTGGTGGTGGTCAGTATGTATTGATTGGTAACCTCATTGAAGATTACTTTATCAAGACTGGTGACTGGAACTTTGGTTCTGCAATCAGTTTAATTATGGCTATCATTATCTTGATTTCGATGTATGTTACAAAGAGATTGGATAAAGAGCCAGCAGAGGAGGCAGACTAATGGAAAAAGAAAAAAATTCTATTTTTCGGGAAGTTATATCTTGCCCTCATCATGGCATTCTTCTATTTGCCAATTCTCTATGTAGTGTTCTTTAGTTTTAACCGTTCTAAATCACTGACTCGCTTTACTGGTTTCTCATTACGTTGGTATGAGAACATGTTTAATAACCGTTCAATCTTAGAGGCAATCTATTACACGGTATTATGTGCAGTATTAGCGACATTAATTTCTACATTCATTGGAACAATCACAGCGATTGGTCTTTCCAAGTCTAAGCGTATTACACGTGAGTTATTCCAACAGGTAAATAACTTACCAATGCTAAACCCAGAAATTGTTACTGCGATTGGCTTAATGTTGTTCTTTACATCACTACGTATTCAGACGGGTTTTACAACAATGTTGTTGGCACACGTTGCCTTCTGTACTCCATATGTAATCTTGTCAGTATTACCAAGACTACGTCGTATCGATAAGAATATGGCAGAGGCTGCGTTAGATTTAGGTTGTACACCATGGCAAGCAATGTGGAAGGTTATTATCCCACAGATCAAGGGTGGTATCGTTGCGGGTGCGCTTGTAGCATTCTCCATGTCCTTTGATGACTTCGTCATTTCTATGTTTACAACAGGACCTGGTGTTTCAAATATCTCTATCTATGTTTATGCAAACGTAAAACGTGTTAATCCAACAATTAATGCGTTAAGTGCGATTATCGTTTATGTCATCACAGTTGTACTCGTTGTTGTGAATGTTGTACCTATGATCAATGAAAGAAGAAAGGCGAAGTTAAATGCGCAAATTACAGAATCTAACTAAATTGGCTTTATGCGTTGCACTTGTAGCTCCACTTGTTGGATGCAGTGGAGATGGTGAAGGTGCGGTTAAGCAAGTAGGCGACGCAAAAGAAATGTTTGGCTGTAACGTTATCAACGTGTTCAACGCTGGAGAATATATCGGTGAAGAAGTAATATCCAACTTTGAAACAATGTATAACGCAAAAGTAAACTACGATATGTTTGAGTCTAATGAGATGATGTATACAAAGTTGTTAGGTGGCTCATCCTACGATGTGCTTGTACCTAGCGATTACATGATTGAGCAGTTGTTGGCTGAAAAAATGTTACAACCACTAGACAAGAAGTCTTATGAAAATCTAGGTTTACTCAATCCATCTGTTGTAGAGTCTCAAAAGGAATTTGATCCAACGCTAGAATATTCAGTTCCATATTTCTGGGGTAACGTTGGTCTTGTATATAACAAGACAACAGTCGATGAAAAAGGATATCGAAGAGCAGGGTTGGAATATTCTCAAGAATCCAAAGTACAAGGGAAGAATTTTCTTCTATGATTCCCAACGTGATGGCTTTATGATTGCGTTTAAGGCTCTTGGTTATTCGATGAATACAAATAATCCAAAAGAAATTCAAGAGGCATATGAATGGTTATCTGAGATGAATGCCACAATGGATCCAGCGTATGTTACGGATGAAGTTATTGATGGCATGACAAATGCAGAAAAAGGATATCGCTGTCATGTATTCAGGTGATGCAACAAATGTTCTTACAGAAAATATGGATATGAGTTGGGTGGCACCAAAGCAGGGAACAAACCTATGGATTGATGCAATGGTCATTCCTAAGAACAGTAACTGTCCTGGACTTGCAAATAAGTTTATTGACTACATCATCAGTGAAAGTGTTCAGACACAGAATGCTGAGTGGGTTGGATATACACCGGTTGATAAGAGTGTTGAGGAAGAACTTGCTGGACCAGATGGAGAGTTCTTTGAAAATCCAGCATTTGTTCCACGTACAGGATATCATTTGGATGAAACATTCCATTTTGATGAACAGTTAAAAGCGAAGCTCTCTGATCTTTGGAATAAAGTCAAAGTACAATAAACTTTTTCTAGCTAAAAAAAGAAAAAAATATTTGTAAACTCAAAATAAAAAAAGTGGTATACTTTCTATTGCATTCGTTGAATGCTTTCAGTATAATAATAAAGCGCTGTAATTTTACAGAGCTTTGGTTCCTTAGCCAAGTGGTAAGGCAGCAGACTGCAACTCTGCGAGCGCCGGTCCGACTCCGGCAGGAACCTCCATGGAGATGTGGCGGAATCGGCAGACGCAACGGACTTAAAAATCCGTTGTCTGAAAGGACGTATGGGTTCAAGTCCCATCATCTCCACTATCTAAAAATGCTTACTTTGGTAAGCATTTTTTTATGTTTCAATAGAAAAAAAGTGATGGAAATCCATCACAGAATACGAGGTAAAATGATACAGAGAAGTATCAGGATAATACTTGCATAAAGTGGAATATTACCACGTTGGCTTCTTTCGATTAAGATACGTTTGCGATAGTCTGCATAGGTTGGATCTAAATCTTTACTACGTTGGAATTCAAGGGAAGAAAAATCACCTTTCATCCATGCCTCGGCGGAATGTACCAACAAGGAATAAAATCGCAGTCATAATTCCTAGTGTGTTTAAAAAAACCAAAACGGAATGGTTGTTTTACAAATCCTACAACCAAGGAAAGTAGTATAACAATACCAACGGCAATCCATACTTTAATATCCCTAAATGGGTGAATGAACTTTTTTAACATGGTTACATTTTAACTGATATTTCAAACAAGACAATATACTTCGATATGATTTCTTGAAAATGTGTACAAATTTACTGAAATGCACTGTAAACAGGCTGTATAACATTGTTTATCATTTTTAGGAATGATATAATAGAAACAATAAAAAGGGAGATTGTATATGGTATTCAACAAGATTAAAGAGTTCGTCGCACCAGTAGATGAAGACGAAGATGAAGGCGAAGAATTACAATTCACAGGAAGAGAGGTACAACCAGTGAGTACTTACGAGTCAAAACAAACAAATTTGAATAACATTTCTAAAAATACACAAATGGTAATGTTCGAACCAAGAAGTTTCGAACAAGCTGAGGAGATTGCACGTCACCTAAAGCAAACACGTGGCTGCATTATCAACTTACACCGTTTACAAAGAGAATATGCTCAACGCACAATTGATTTCTTATCTGGTGTGGTATTCGCATTAGATGGAACAATTCAAAAGGTTGGTCATAACGTTATCTTCTGTGCACCAAGAAATGTTGGTGTTGAAGGTAATATCTCACTTGATAAGGGTGAAGATGAATAATCAAGGGAATTACGATTCTCTGATTGCACATTTACACGACTTAAAAGAAAAGAGTGAACGTTGGCATAAGAGTGTTTGTTCTGCATTTCTAAGTGAAGAGGAACAAGCGATTGTCCAAAAGATATTCACTCCATCACGCTTTGTCCGCTATGATGGCGGGTACGAGGAAGCACGTAAAAAGAAAGTCATCTTTCTCTATGATGAGAAGGATGGCTTTTCAGATATTGTATGCATGAAGGCAAAGATTGATCAACGCTTCCGCACGATAGGACATCGAGATGTGTATGGCGCAATTATGAATCTTCAGATAGAGAAGAGTAGCTTTGGAGATTTCTGGATTGAGGAAGATGCCATCTATCTCTATACATCTGAGCAGATGGTTGATTTTATCAAAGATCACTTAATACGGATTAATCAGTTAACGGTATCGTTTGAACGGATTGATGAATGTCCAAAACAAGAGTTTCGTACGAAGGAAATTTCCCTCGTTGTGGCAAGCGAAAGAGCGGATGCGTTAGTAGCTGCTTTAACCCATTCTAGTCGTAGTGATGCCAAGGATTTGATACGTAAAGGATACGTGCAGGTAAATCATATCGAACTTGAAGAGCCTGATAAAATATGCAATAATGGGAGTGTTATTTCCATACGTGGAACAGGTAGATTTTACCTTCTTAGGCTTTAGTCGCAAGACACGTACGGGGAGAATCGTTGCAGAATTTCTGCAGAATATATAAGAGGAGAGAACATGACGACACGAAGACCGGCATTTCGCATCATGAAAAATGGCTATGATCGGTTTGCGGTTGATGATGTGATGGAGCAATACGCTGCGCAAGTTGCCTTCCTTCAAAGAAAGTTAGAACTCTACCAAGAACAGATGGTTGAGACAACGGAGAAGTTGGAGGAATTACAGACACGCTACAATGAGATTGAGCGTGCGGTAGATGTGCGGAAAGATGCGGCCGACAGTATTACCAGATTATCTTTGCAGGAAGCTAACGATGTGATGGCAAGGGCACAGGATAACGCTGATGAGATTGTCAAAGAAGCTTTATCCGTTGCGCGTTCCATATTGCTGGATCTATCGCAACTGTATACTGAAGCTGGTGAGGTAAAGAGTGATCTGAGCCAACAACTAACCGATTTACAAAAGAGTTTAGATAACTTTAGACTTCCAAAACTTCCAGATATGGATTGGTTGGAAGAGTCTGATAAAGAATTGCATTGATCAGGACATGCTTTAACAGAAGTGGATTGATAAGAGAGTTCGTGTATGCTGAAAACGAACATGAAGCCTGTTAATAGAATCACCTGTGAGTAATCGTAACTTCTGCGTTAAAGAAGAAAAGAGTGTATGACAATCATGTCATAAACTAAGGTGGTACCGCGTTTAGACGTCCTTAGATTTTTAAGGACGTTTTTATTTTTATAAAAGAGGAGGGTCATATGGACTACAAAGATACGCTAAACATGCCAAATACAGAATTTGAGATGCGTGGTAATCTTGCTCAAAAAGAACCAGGTATTTTAAAGAATTGGCAACAAGACAACTACTATCAAAACTTATTAGAACATCACAAGGGACAGAAGGCATTCATCTTACACGATGGTCCTCCATACGCAAATGGTAACCTGCATGCAGGTACTGCTATGAACCGTACAATCAAGGACTTCATTATTCGTAGCCATGCGATGTCTGGTTTCTACACACCATTCTTCCCTGGTTGGGATACACATGGATTACCAATTGAAAATGCAATTCAGAAGTTGGGTGTTGACCGTAAGGCTTTATCAGCTGCTGAATTTAGACGTAAGTGTGAAGAATATGCACACGAGCAAATTGCACAACAGATGGAAACAGAGAAGCGTTTAGGTCAGATTGCGGATTATGAACATCCATATATCACTCTGACAAAGGGATTTGAAGCTCGTCAGATTCAATCTTTTGCAAAAATGGCTTTAAATGGAATGATCTTCCAGGGATTAAAACCTGTTTATTGGTCACCATTTAATGAAACAGCGGTTGCGGATTCTGAAATTGTCTATAAGGATGTTAAGGATGCGACAATCTACCTCAAGTTCCCGATTGCGGATGGTAAGGGTGTATTAACTGCAGATGATAACTTTGTAATCTGGACAACAACACCTTGGACAATTCCATCAAACATGGCAGTATCTGTACATCCAGATTTAGAGTATGCATTAGTGAAGACTAGTGCGGGTAATTTGATTGTTCTTGCGAAGTTTGTTGATCGTTTACTTGAGAAGTTCAATCTTGAAAATCTAGGTATTTTAAAGACATTTACAGGTAAGGAAATCGAAGGTGTCACATATCACCATGTTGTATTAGATAAGGAATGTCCATGTCTTTTTAGGTACCCACGTTACAGATGAAGATGGTACTGGTATTGTACATACAGCTGGTGGTCATGGTATGGATGACTATCTTGTATGTATGAAGAATGGTATGCCACCAATCTGTACGGTTGATGAGCGTGGTTATATGAATGAAGAGGCAGGCCCTTATCAGGGTATGTTCTTCGAAGATTGTTCAAAGGCTATTATTCATGACATGAGTGAAAAGGGCTACTTACTACAAGTGGAAAATATTACTCACTCATACCCACATGATGACCGTTTAAAGAAGAAGGTTATCTTCCGTGCAGTGAAGCAGTGGTTCTGTTCGATTGAGAAGGTACGTGAGCAGGCATTGGATCAGATTAACAACCACGTCAAGTGGCATAACTCCTTTGGTCAAAAGCGTATGAATAATATGATTGCGGACCGTGGTGACTGGTGTATCTCAAGACAGCGTCTATGGGGTGTTCCAATTCCAATTATCTATTGTGAAGATAACTCACCAATCATGGAGAAGGAGGTCTTCGATCATATCGCTGAACTCATGAATGAATATGGTTCAAACGTTTGGTTTGAAAGAGACGCAAAAAGACTTACTACCAGAAGGTTATACAAATGAAAAGTCACCAAATGGTGAATTCCGCAAGGAAACAGATATCATGGACGTATGGTTTGATTCTGGTTCAAGCTGGAACGAATTAATCGCTCGTGGTGATGGTTATCCATGTGACTTATACTTTGAAGGTTCTGACCAGTATCGTGGTTGGTTTAACTCTTCCCTTATCGTTTCTACAGCAGTGAATGGAATGGCTCCATACAAGGAAGTCTTATCACATGGTTACGTTGTAGACTCTAAGGGTGAAAAGATGTCCAAGTCAGTTGGTAACGTTGTAAATCCAATGGATATCATCAACCAGAATGGTGCCGATGTATTCCGTCTTTGGGCAATGTCTTCTGACTTTAGAGAGGATCTAAAGTTAGGACCAAGCAATATCAAGCAGGTTTCTGATCAGTATCGTAAGATTCGTAATACTTTCCGTTTCTTGTTAGGTAATGTAAATGGAGAAGACTTCAATCCTGCAACAGATATGGTAGCCTTCGAAAATCTAGAACGTGTTGATCAACAAGTTCTCGTATTACTGAATGACTTAGTTGCGGATGTACGTAAGGATGTATTAGAATACAACTACTTATCCGCAAACAAGCATCTATTGTATTTCATGGTTAATATCTTATCCTCTTACTATTGTGATTTTACAAAGGATATCTTATATGTAAGTGCCAAGGATGATCACCGTAGAAGACAAGTACAGTCTGTATACTGGAACTGTGCAGATGCGCTTGTGAAGCTTTGGGCTCCATTCTTAGCATTTACTGCTGAAGAAATCTGGACACATTTTTCACACTTAGGTGCAAACTCTGTACATTACGAAGAATTCCCAGAAGTAAAGGAATACGCAGAAGCTGAAGCATTACGTGATGAAATCAAACGTTTATTAGATGTTCGTGCTCTTGTTACAAAGGCAAATGAAGAAGCGCGTAATGAAAAATTGATCGCATCTAGCCAAGAGGCTAAGATTATCCTAACTCTTCCAAAGGAAGACAAGGAACTTGTAGAAAAGAACCTAGGTGACGCAGTAGCGCAGTGGTTAATTGTTTCTCAGGTTGAACTTGTAGAAGGTGAAGCGGCTGCGAAGGTTGAAAAAGGCTAGTGGAGAAAAGTGTCCACGTTGCTGGAACTATGATGAACATGTGGATGAAAATGGACTATGTCCAAGATGCCACGCTGTTATGGAAGGCTACAAGCTGATTCATCAAAACTAAATACATATACATGCATGTAGGATGAAAGTTCTACATGCATTATTTTTGGATAAAGAAAAGCGACAGATTACTGTCGCTAGATGTTATAGTTCAATCTTCTTGAATTGTTCCCATGGTAAGTAAGGCTTACCGAAGTGTCCGTAGTTTGTTGTCTGTGTATAGATAGGTCTTTCAAGATCTAATTCCTTGATCATATTTTTTTAACGGAGAAGTTGAAGTTCTTCTTAACAATTTCTTCTAACTCTTCATCACTATACTTTTGATGTATTGAAACTATTTACGTTAATAGAGATAGGGTTAGGTTCACCAATTGCATATGCAAGTTCAATCTGACATTTCTTTTGCTAGGCCGTTAGCTACGATATTGCGACAAACGTAACGTGCATAGTAAGCTGCGGAACGGTCAACCTTTGTAGGGTCTTTGGATGAGAAACATCCACCACCGATAGGTGCGTATCCACCATATGTATCTACTACGATCTTACGTCCAGTTGTACCGGAGTCACCCCAACTACCACCAACAACGAAGGAACCAGATGGGTTGATTAAGAACTTTGTATTCTCATCGATAAGCTCTGGTTTTACAACCTTGTTAATGACTTCTTCGTGAATCAACTTCTTTAACTCTTCTTGTGTGATTGCTTTTACTGTGTTGAGTTGAAACAACGATTGTTTCAATTCTCTTAAGTTCGCCATTGTCATATTCTACTGTTACCTGTGTCTTACCATCAGGTCCTAAAAGAGTAGGGTTTTCACGGCGTACCTGTTCAAGACGCTTTGCGAGCATGTGTGCACAGTCAATCGCAAATGGCATATAGGATTTTGTTTCATCACTTGCAAAACCAAACATGATACCTTGGTCACCAGCACTGTATTCCTGATGTCCAACAGCAGAGTTGATTTCTGCAGATTGCTTGTTTACTTTTAGGATGACATTGTATTCTTCAGGGTAACCAATATCTTTTAAAACTTTCTTTGCGATAGTAGCGTAATCGATAGTTGCAGTTGTGCCAGCTTCCCCATAGATGAAGATTGTATCATCTTTGATTGTAGCTTCAACAGCCATATGTGCTTTTGGATCTTGTGCTAACGCTGCATCTAAGATAGAATCCGCAATCAAATCACAGATTTTATCTGGGTGACCACTTGTAACTGATTCGGATGAGAAATAATACTTTGACATAATAAAAACCTCCTTCGTTTTGTCTTTTTTATACGACAGATGAAAGAGGATATTTAACGTATTTAACTCTTTCCTTATCGATGTCAGCAGTACCACCTTGCTGGAAGCAGTAGGTTGGTGTGAGGTTACTGAGCTGACTCTCTACCTCAGTTCGTGATAAAAGACGTTATTATTAAAACACTAGAAAGATTGCTTGTCAATTGATATGTTCGTATTCAAACATATTCTAAAACTGGTATAATCAATGTGGAGGTTTTTTTGCGTATGAAATGGTCGAAATTAAAAGAAGAAACAATTGAAAATATTAAAGCATTTTCAATCTCAGGAATTCTTGTTGTAGCGTTTTACACGCTGATTAATAATGTTGAGCCTTTATATGATATGTTCCGCGCAATCTTTGTGGCTCTTTCACCATTTATCTATGGATTAGCTATTGCATTCCTATTAAACCCACTACGAAAGATAATTGAGTATAGTTGGTTGGAAAAGACATCGCTAAAACAACGTACGAAGAAGATAATCGCTTCCTTTGGAGCTCTGTTTATTGGAATTATCATGTTGTTTGTATTCTTTTCGATTCTAATTCCACAGATGATTTCTTCTATCCAGACCTTCCTTTCATCCTTTGAAGGATATGTAGATACTGTTCGTAATTTCTTCGATTCAAATAACTTCTTGAGCGAAGATTTATTAAAGACATTGAATCCAGTCATCGATAAAGGAGCTAGTATGTTGGGTGATTGGGTATCCAACCTAGCAAGTAGTTTAAATGCTATCTTGATGTATAGTGTAATATTTGCTAAGGGAGTCATGAACTTCTTGATTGGTATGATTATCGCATTATACATTCTCTTAGATGAGCCAAAGTTAAAGCGTCAAATAAAAAAAGGTACTTTATGCATTACTTCCAGAGAAGACAACAGAAAAAATTATCAAAACTTCTCGTTTAACAATTAATACATTTAATAGCTTCGTTGCAGGGAAAGCAGTTGATTCTTTGATTATAGGTATTCTCTGCTACATTATCCTATCGTTTATGAATATGCCTTATACACCTTTGATAAGTGTGTTAGTTGGCGTAACAAATATGATTCCGGTATTTGGTCCGTTCTTAGGAGCTATTCCTAGTATCTTAATCTTACTGTTGGTTGATCCATTTAAGGCACTCGAATTTGCAATCTTCATTTTGATTTTACAGCAGGTAGATGGGAATATCATTGGTCCACGTATTCTCGGTGGAGCAGTTGGTTTTACCAACGCTCTATGTTATGTTTGCGATTATTATTGGTGGTGCATTATTTGGTATCTTCGGTATGTTTATTGGCGTACCAGTATTCTCAGTGATCTTTGTGTTGGTTCGAGATTTCATCCACCAACAATTGGAAAAGAAGAAAATAACAGTTGTATAAAAAATGCATGGCTTCTCATCTAACGAATAGTTGAGGACCATGCATTCTTTTATATATTAAATAGAATATCTTCGTAAGAAGGTAACTTGTAGAATTCTCTTGATGAGATTTGTTCGTAGCGATCTACTGCATCTCTTAACTTATCCATCAGTGGATTAATCTTATAGTAAATGTTTTGACCAATTTCATATGTATTGCCAGTTGTAGTTACTTTCTGCCAAGCTTCTTCCAAGTCTTGGATTGCTTGGTAGGTTTGATCAATCAACGTAGAAACTTTACTAACATGATCATGAATAAACTTCGGAGCACTCTTACCACTTGCATTTACAGCGTCACTATAGAACTTCAGCTCTGCTGTTTGTGCAGGCAAGATATCCTTGCGTGCCATCTCAATCATTGTACGAACTTCAATACCCATAATCTTTTCGTATTGTTCTTGTAGAATGATACGATTCGCAGCGAGTTCTTTTTCAGAGTAGATATTTAAGGAAGTAAAGAGGTTGATAACAGAAGGGTCGTTAAGTACTTCGGTAGACTCAATAAAACTCTTCACATTTGGTAAGCCTCTACGCTTTGCTTCCTTTGCCCATTCATCACTATATCCATCACCAGAGAATAGAATTCTCTTATGTTTCTCTATTAAATTTCGACAGATAGTTAATGCTTTTTCACGGATATCTTGGATATACTTGATACCTTCTAATTTATCCGCAATCTGATTGAGGGATTCTGCCATAATGGCATTCAGCACTGTGTTAGAGAAGGATGCACTCATGGAAGAGCCAAGCATTCTAAACTCAAACTTATTACCTGTAAAGGCAAGAGGGGATGTACGGTTGCGGTCTGTATTATCGTGAGGAATATAAGCTAAACCTGTCACAGGATTAAAGGCTGTCTTTTTTCTTCTTGTGTGATTGGTTTCTTACGATTCTTTGTATAGATATCATAGAGGATATTTTCAATATAACTTCCTAAGTAGATGGAAATGATTGCTGGAGGAGCTTCATTAGCACCCTAAACGATGATCATTACCTGTACAGGAAGCACTCATTCTAAGTAGAAGAGGGTAAGTATCAACTGCACGGATAAATGCACAGATGAATAATAAGAAGCGAATATTCTCGGCTGGTTTATCACCGGGGAGAATAGGTTTTGTCCATCATCGGTGATGATGGAGTAGTTATCGTGTTTACCAGAACCATTGATACCTTGGAATGGTTTCTCGTGGAGTATGCATGCAAAACCATGTTTCTTAGCTGTTTCACGAAGAATATCCATGATGAGGTGGTTTTGGTCAACCGCTACATTTCCATTGGTAAAGATAGGAGCTAGTTCAAACTGTCCTGGTGCAACTTCATTGTGTTCTGTTTTTGCGTAGATACCTAGCTTCCAAAGTTCTTGGTTAACTTCTTTCATGAAGGCTGCCACACGTGGTGGAATTGCGCCAAAGTAATGATCATCTAATTCCTGTGTCTTAGGAGAAGGTGCACCAAATAGTGTACGACCTGTAAAACGTAAGTCCAATCGACGATCAAAGTATTTACGGTCGATGAGGAAGTATTCCTGTTCAAGACCTACGGAAATATCACAGCTCTTTACGTCTTTATCACCAAGGATATTTACTACACGTGTTGCGGCTGTGCTGAGTGCCTCTAATGATTTTGAGTAGAGGGTCTTTTTTTATCTAAGGCTTCACCGCTGTAAGACACAAAAGACAGTAGGGATACACAAGATGTTATCACGGATGAATACTGGGCTCTTTACATCCCAATATGTATATCCACGGGCTTCAAATGTTGTACGTAATCCACCGTTAGGAAAACTTGAGGCATCTGGTTCACCTTTGATGAGCATCTTACCAGAGAAGCGTGCAAATGGTTCTCCATTCATATCTGGCTCTAAGAAGCTATCGTGTTTTTCGGCTGTGCCACCAGTCATAGGTTGGAACCAGTGTGTAAAGTGGGTCACACCATTATCGAGTGCCCAAAGTTTCATTGCATGGGCAATCGCATCTGCAGTGATACGATCGAGCATTCCTTCATTTGCGACTGTCTTTTTCCAAGAAAGATAGACAGGACGAGGTAGGCGACTCTTCATCTCTTTTTCGCCAAATACTTTAGAGCCTAAAATCTTTGAATAGGTCTTCCATAGAATCTCCTTTTTGTTATGAAAAAAATTTATAACGTTTTTAAAGGATGTTTCAATATAGAATTTCAGACTTTTTTTTATCATTTCTATAAAATTTTTTTAAAGATTTCTTTGAAATTTTTTTATAGAAATGACAGAAAAATATGAAAAATAAAAATAAAAAAATGTAGAAATATTTCTACATTTTAGTAATATGGATTAAATTCATCATAGTTGTTTGTTTCTAACAAACGAACATCATGTACTTCTGGTACTTCATCTAATAAAATAGCTTTAATACCATCATTTAATGTAGAATCCATTACCATACATCCATTACATGCGCCTGTCATTGTTACTGTAACAATACCGTCTGCATATCCTACTAAGAAGACGTCACCGCCATCTGCTTGAATATATGGACGAATCTTGTCCAATGTGTGCTGAATGCGTTGTAGAAGTTCTTTGCGAACTGGGTCTGTTTCTAGGGCAATTAAATCCGCACTACTTTCAGTATAGAAATCTGTATCATTCATTACTTTAACCTCTTTCCTCACTTTACAAGATAGAAAATGTACGCAACGATTAACCCCCAAATAATACCGCCAACAACCTCAACCCAGTGATGACCAAGTACAGGTTTTAGCTTTGTTTTATAGATGGAGTTTTCGAATACGTGAGGATATTTCTCTTGTAAATCCTTGACTAATTGTTGCGTAACTTTAATATTTTGTCCACTATAATACCTCACATTTGCGGCATCATAGATAACAATGATTGCTAGAACAATGGTAATCGCAAATAGTGTTGAACTGAAACGCTCACGGAAACCAACCGATAGAGCTAGGGCAGAAACCATTGCACTATGTGAACTTGGAAAGCCACCGGAGGCGACAGTTAAACTCCACTCCCAATCGTGTTCAGGTTCTACAATGAATGCACAAATTGGTTTTAATAACTGGGCACTAACAGCCGCAAATATAGCGCAAAATATAATATGTATCGTATTTAATGAAATTAACATAATAAGCCTCTAGTAAAGTATACCACACATCTTTTCTTGAGTGTGTTATACTTAAAAACGATTGGAAATGCTAAAATGATATACAAACCAGGACAGATTGTAGAAGGAAAAATAACAGGGATTCAACCCTACGGTGCATTTGTGGCACTGGAACATCATGTGAGTGGACTAATCCACATCTCTGAAATTAGCGATGGATATGTGAAAGACATTTCAAAGTTCGTTAGTGTAGGGGATGTTGTAAAGTTAAAAAGTCTTAGAATGTGATGATAAGAGCAGTCATGTGAAGTTGTCATTGAAAGCACTTCAGAAAGCACACTCCAGAAATAGACGTAAACTGATGGGTAATAAACCGAGTTTGCCAAATATGAAAATGGGTTTTCAGACAATCGCAAATGCTATGAGTGAATGGATTAAAGAGGCGAAGGAGAATATTTTAAAATGATGAAGTTAAATACATCACACGCTTTACTCAAAGAAAGTATTGAAAGTTATCAAGAAAAAGTAAATGAACTACACAAAGTAATTTTCGAAAGAACTGGTGCCGGCAACGACTACATGGGATGGGTTGATTGGGCTGAAACATATGATAAGGCTGAATTTGAACGCATCTTAGAAGTTGCTGAAAAGGTTAAAGATAAGGCTGAAGTATTACTTGTATGTGGTATCGGTGGATCTTACTTAGGTGCACGTGCCGCAATCGAAATGATTCAAGGTTTATATTCAGGAAATAAGACAGAAGTTATTTTCGTAGGTAATACATTCTCATCTACATATATTGCACAGGTATTAAAGCATATCGAAGACAAGAGCGTAGTAATGAACGTTATCTCTAAGTCTGGTACAACAACTGAAACAGCACTTGCATTCCGTGTACTTCGTGAATTCATGGAAAAGAAATATGGCAAGGAAGAATGTAAGGAACGTATCATTGCGACAACGGATAAAGCACGTGGTACATTAAAGGCATTAGCGGATAAGGAAGGCTACGAAACATTCGTTATTCCTGATGATATCGGTGGTAGATACTCTGTTATTACACCAGTAGGTTTGGTACCACTTGCAATTATGGGAGTGGATATCAAGAAGATCATGGCTGGTCTTTACGATGCATATAAGGAATTAAATACTGCAGATCTTTCTAAGAACCCTGCATATCAATACGCTGTGTGCAGACGTATTTTACAGAACCAAGGTTACGATGTAGAAATGTTTGTTGCCTATGAACCACAGCTTGCAATGCTTGCTGAATGGTGGAAACAGTTATTAGGTGAATCTGAAGGTAAGGATGGTAAAGGGTATTTTGCCAGATAGTGCAAACTTCTCAACAGATTTACATAGCTTAGGACAGTTTATCCAAGAAGGTAAGAAAGTTCTATTTGAGACAATCCTAGAAGTAGAAAATCCTACTGAAGATCTACTTATTCCAACGGATGCAGAAAATAGCGATCAGATGAACTACCTTGCTGGTAAGTCATATGACTGGGTCAACAAGATGGCTTGTCTTGGTACAATTGAAGCGCATGAAGTAACTGGTGGAGTTCCTAACTTAATCATCTCAATTCCTGATATGAAGGAATATTCATTCGGTTATCTATGTTACTTCTTCTTCATCGCTACAGCGATGACTTGCTATATGATTGATATCAACCCATTCAATCAGCCAGGTGTAGAAATCTATAAGAAGAACATGTTCCGTTTATTAGGAAAACCTGCTAAGTAAGTCTTTAAGAGGAAGAAATTCCTCTTTTGATTTTATGAATAGAAAGGATGGTGTATAGATGTCTACAATGAATCAAGAAGCGCATTATCGCCGCATGACACAAGATTCAATTCCACACTTAATTACGCAGCTAGCAGTTCCAACGATTATATCGATGCTCGTAACGAGTATCTATAATATGGCAGATACTTACTTTGTAGGTACAATTAGTACTTCTGCAAGTGGTGCGACTGGTATTGTATTTAGTTTAATGTCCATTCTACAGGCTTTTGGCTTTATGTTTGGGCATGGTGCAGGTGCGAATATTTCACAACAATTGGGATCAAAGAATGTAGAAAAGGCTAGAATTTATGCCTCAACAAGTTTCTTTCTTTCGATTTTTGTTGGTGGAGTTATAATGGTCATTGGACTGATCTTTATGGATCCAATGATGCGTATGATGGGTAGTACAGATACCATCCTTCCTTATGCCAGAATATATGCATTCTATATTTTGCTTGCAGGCATGTCTATGACATCGAGCTGTGTACTAAACAATATTTTTGCGTTATGAAGGAAAGGCTTTCTATGCAATGATAGGTTTAACACTAGGTGGTGTCTTAAATATCTTTGGTGATTATATTTTAGTGCGTGTATTCCATATGGGTATTGCAGGTGCGGGTTTAAGTACGACAATCTCACAATACATCGGTATGTTTGTGTTGGTGTTACCTTACCTGCAAGGGAAAACACAGAGTAGATTAGAGTTAAAATATGTAACATGCAAGCATGAGATTCTAAATCGCATCTTTACGACAGGATTGCCATCTTTAAGTCGACAAGGGTTAAATTCACTTTCTACAATGGTATTAAATACAACATCTGCGATATATGGTGATGCGGCTGTTGCAGGTATCTCTATCGCAACACGTATTGTTTCATTCTTGTTCTGTGTTGCGCTTGGCATTGGTCAGGGTTTCCAACCGGTTAGTTCATTCAACTATGGTGCGAAAATCTACAGTCGTGTTAAGAAGGGATTCTACTTTACACTTAAGAGTGGTACAGCCCTTATGGCGATTCTTGCGGTTATTGCATTTACATTCTCAGGAAGATTTGTTGCACTGTTTAGAGATGATCCTGATGTTATTGCAGTTGGTACAACGGCATTACGCTTCCAATGTATATCCTTAGTATTAATGCCGATGACGATGTATGGGAATATGTTATTTCAGTCAATTTCACGTAGTGCCGTTGCAACATTTCTAGCGATGTTACGCAGTGGACTGGTTCTAATCCCTGCTGTCATTATCTTGCATGCATGTTTTGGAATCACGGGTATTGAAGCTGCACAATCTGTTAGTGAGATTACAACTGCTATTATTTCACTACCATTTGTCCTTTACTTATTTAAAACATTTCCAGAAGATGGAAGGGATATCATGTAAAAAAAGCGATGGGTTCATCGCTTTTTTTGTCTAATAAGTAATAATGCCTTTTAAGCCTTCGCTTGCTACAACGTAATAGCCGTTTGTTTCTTTGCCTTCACCTTGTTTCTTTGCTGGATCCATAACCCATACTGCATTCGCTTCTTTACCGGTTGCGTTCTTGTAAGCTTCAAGTACTTTCTTTCCATCTTCGATAGAAAGTGTAAATAGTGTAGTACTTAAGCAGTCAGCGACACCAGAATCTTCTGTGAAGATTGTTACACTGCGGTAATGACTTGCAGGGGTAATTTGTAGATGGGTCAATAATGTGGTGATAACTATTACCATCTGTTGCAATATAGAAGCGCTCATAGTCTCCACTAGTCACAAAGGAGAAAGATCCTTTTGAAGAGATTAATGCAAGACCATTTGGTAATGCTCCTTCTGGATCAGCAATACCGACATTCCATGTGCTTCCATCAGGTTTATCATTGACTGTACGGATGTTTCTGCCAACATTGAAGTAGCCTGCTTGCATGTGTTGACTAACTTCTTCCGCAACTAGTTCAGTCGCATATCCTTTTGCAATACCACCTACATCAAATGATTGACATGGCTGAGTAATATATACTGTGCTTTCTTCGTCATTAATTACAACATTATCCCAACCCTTACAACCGGCAGCTTGTGTAAGTTCTTCCTCTGATGGAAGATTACCAAGTTGTTTTTCAGTGTTGAGTTTAATACCTTCTTCACGATACTTATGCCAAACTTTAAGAAGGGCACCCATGGTAATATCAAATTCGCCATTAGAGTAATCATAGAACTGTTTTGCCATATGCAACATGTCAATGATTGGCTTATCAACTTTGACTGGTTGAATACCCGCGTTATCATTGATTGTTTTTAGGTTGTTTACACCATCATAGTCGTTATAAATATCAAATAACTGATTGTAATAACGAAGCAGGGTAGTGCTGTCCTTAAAATGAACAGCTGCCGATTCGGTATTCGTTGTATATTCCATGTAACTATAGATTGTATCGAAACCTACATCAGAACTCACATTTTCATATTTGGTTAGGCTTTCGCTATTGGTTGAAGTTTTGTTAGAAGTACTGTTTTTTTACTCTTTTTGTTGTACAGCCAGTAAGTAGTGTACAAATGCTTAATGCACTGATTAATAATTTTGTAATTTTTCTTTTCATACAACAACTATATCACAAAAGGCATCTTACTGTTAACGCGGGATTATGTTATAATTTTGTGTGATTTCAGATGAGGAAAGGAAAGAAAATTATGTCAATATTTACAGGACCAATGAAGCTTCATTTAAATGGACATAAGGATTGGACGATTCATAAAGAAGTATTGAAATCTATCGATCCAGATGTTGTTTGGATTCCACTTGTAAACGGTGTTGCCCCATGCCAACCACTCGTTCAAGTTGGAGATGAAGTTAAGATTGGACAAAAGATAGCAGAAAGAAATGATGCATTCTATTTACCACTTTTTGCGTCTGTTTCCGGTACTGTTACGGGTATCGAAAAGTTCTTGGGTGCAGGTGGTACAATGATTGACCATCTACGCATTCAAAATGACCACAAGCATACTGTAGAACGTGTATTTGCGGAGTTTGATTATGAAAAGGCAAGCTGGCAAGAATTACATGCATTCGCGAAGGAGTCCGGTATGTTAGGCTTAGGTGGTGCAGGATTTCCCATCTTATGTAAAGTATAACAAGCCAGAGAATGTAGAACTCTTTATCGTAAATGCAGTTGAGTGTGAACCATTCTTAACATCAGATTATAAGAACATTGAGGAAAACATGGACTTACTTAAGGTAGGTACACTTGCGTTCTTCAAGTTAAGTAATGCCAAGGCTGGTTGTGTTGCAATCAAGGAAGACAAGAAGGAACAGATTGCCCAACTACAAGAAACATTTAAGGGAACACCAATCGAGGTGCGTATCGTTCCTAACGTTTACCCTATGGGTTGGGAAAGAACACTTGTATACCAGTTAACAAACAAGCGTTATGATAAGTTACCAATTGAGGCAGGCTGTATTGTTAACAACGCATCTACAGCAATTGCATTTGGTAATGCAATTGTAAATGGTATGCCAGTTACACATAAGTACTTAACAGTATCAGGTGATGCGGTTAAGAATCCACAGAACGTATATGTTCCAGTAGGAACAAAGGTACATGACATTATCGATGCTGTTGGTGGATATAAAGATGGTGTAGATGATGTAGTGTTACTTGCTGGTGGACCAATGATGGGTCGTGCAATTCCTAATGATCAATTCGTAGTAATGGCACAGAACAATGGTCTTACAATCCAGAAGTATGAGAAGCCAGATACAGTTGCTTGTTTACGTTGTGGACGTTGTACAGAAACATGTCCATCCGGATTACAGCCAGTACGTATCGCTTCTGAACATAAGTCTGTAGACTACGATACATTAATTCGTCTAGATGTAATGAACTGTATTGAATGTGGTCTATGTACATATGTTTGTCCATCTAAGATTGAAGTAACTGAGAATGTTAGACGTGCAAAGACATTTGTACGTGCAAAACTAGCATCACAGGCAAAGAAATAGGAGGCAGGAAAAATGAAATTTTCATATAAAGTAGCGCCTAACTATGCGGCTAAACAATCTACAACAGGAATTATGTTGGAACTTAGCTTAGCTTTGGTTGTTGTGACAGTTGCTTCTGCAATCTGGTATGGAATGACAGGCGGTGCTTCTTTAGGTATTCGCGTTATTCTACTGTCCATCGCTTCTGTAGTAACTGCAGTGTGTACTGAAACATTGTATTTACTTGCAAGAAAGAAGAAGGACATTGCAAAAGAATTGTTACATTCCTATGGTTGGGTAACAGGTTTAATTATTCCATTAATTACAAGAATTAATGTTAGTTTTTACGCAATTATCATTGCGACTGCAATTGCAATCTTGTTTGGTAAGATGCTATTTGGTGGATTTGGTCAAAATATCTTCAACCCTGCAGCATTTGCGGAAGCAATTATCATGAACTCATTTAGTGCAAGTGTTGCGGCTGATATTCAAACAGGTGCTACACCACTTGCAGTTATGAAGTCTTATGGCTGGATAGTTGATGGCAGTACATTGCAAAATGTATTAGGTCAATTTGGTAACTTATCTGGTATGTTCTTAGGTAACTATCAGAGTGTTATCGGTGGATCATGCGCATTATTATTAATTCTCGTTGCAGTATATCTCATTGCTAGACGTATTATTGACTATCGTTTAACAGTGACATATATCTTAACAGTATTTGTTGTATCTCTCATTATTGGATTAATTCACGGTGCAGGTTTTGAATATGCAATCGTAAATGTGTTAGCGGGTGGTGTATTATTCGCTGGTGTGTTCATGTTAACAGACCCAGTGACTTCACCAGTATCAATTCCAGGTAGATATGTATTTGCGGTAGGTGCTGCAGCTCTTACATTGATTATTCGTTGGAAGGCTAACTTACCAGATGGTGCATTATTCTCCATCTTAATCATGAATATGTTAACTCCTGCAATTGATCAGTTACTTGATGGTAGCCAGATCAAAGATGCAGCAAAGATTGCACGTAAGGCGGTTATCGCAATGTGTGCATTCTTAGTGGCAGTTCTTCTTGTTGGTGCAAGCTTAACAGCGAAGACTCCAACAGTTGCTGAAGAACCTAAGAAGGATGATAAGCCAGCAGAGGCAGTAGCACTAAGCGCTGAAGACTATAGTGAAAATAATGCAGAGTGTACAGAAATAAGTAATGATGGTGCAACTGCAGTATATGCATGTAAGGCAAAGGGATTTGAAGGTGTAAACGAAGCTACAGTAACAATTGACGTAGCTAAGAAGACAGTCGTATCCTTTGCAGTTACTAAAGTTCAGTGATACTGAAGAAGTTGGTGATCTTGCAACTACAGAAGAACAACTAAAGAAATATGTTGGTGCAACTGCAGATAGTAAGATTGACTCAACAACAGGTGCTTCTTTCACAAGTAAGTCTTTACGTGCAATGATTGCGAAAGCATTAAAGTCTGCTTCCGCAGTAGCATTAGGTGCAGAAGACTTCAAAGACAACAAAGCAGAATGTTCAGAAACAAGCAATGATGGTACAACAGCTATCTATGCATGTAAGGCACAAGGCTTTGAAGGTGTAAATGAAGCAACAGTTACAGTAGATGTAGCTAGTAAGTCTGTTAAGAGTATCGAAGTAACAAAGTTTAACGATACAGAAGGCGTAGGCGACCTAGCAACAAAAGCAGCTGAGTTAGAAAAGTACAAGGGAGTAACACTTGAAAGTAAGGTAGACTCAACAACAGGTGCAACATTCACAAGTACATCACTCAGAGCAATGATTACAACAGCCCTACAGGCTGCAACAAAGTAAGGAGGTGCCGTATGAAAATTGATAAGACTTCAGGAGTATATAAATCATGCATGCTCGGTATTCTCTGCGCAGTGTGTGGAATTCTACTATCAACAGTAAATGCGATTACCGCTCCTATTATTGAAGAAAATGCATTAGCATCTGTTAAGTCTTCACTTGAAGTTATTTACCCAGGTGCAACATTCACAGATGTTACAGAAGACAAGATTGGTCTTCTTGAATTAAAAGATGGTGAAGAAAAACTTATCGATGGTATTTATAATGCGGAAGGTAAGGGAACAATCTTTACATTACATTCTACAGGTTATAACGCTGATGGATTCACATTCATGATTGCTTATAACAATGATGGTTCAGTTGCTGGATATAGCGTACTAGAACAAGCTGAAACAGCTGGTAAGGGTGATAAGGCATTTAAGGATCCATATGTAAGTGATGTATTAAAACTTACTTCATCAGATACAATGCCACTCATCTCTGGTGCAACAATTACATCTGCTGCAGTTGGCAAAGCAGTTGACCAGCTAGACAAGTATTCAATAAGATGAATAACATCTCTTATGATGAAAATGCAACAGCTACTCCTGCTCCAAAGGCAGAGCCAGTAGAACTTGCAAAAGAAGACTTCAAAGACAACAAAGCAGAATGTTCAGAAACAAGCAATGATGGTACAACAGCTATCTATGCATGTAAGGCACAAGGCTTTGAAGGTGTAAATGAAGCAACAGTTACAGTAGATGTAGCTAGTAAGTCTGTTAAGAGTATCGAAGTAACAAAGTTTAACGATACAGAAGGCGTAGGCGACCTAGCAACAAAAGCAGCTGAGTTAGAAAAGTACAAGGGAGTAACACTTGAAAGTAAGGTAGACTCAACAACAGGTGCAACATTCACAAGTACATCACTCAGAGCAATGATTACAACAGCCTTACAGGCTGCAACAAAGTAAGGAGGAAGGTATGAGCGAAAATAAAGTAAAAGGTCAAGGCTTCTTCTCTAAATTAGCAACAGAAAACCCAGTATTCGCAACTTATTTGGGTATCTGTTCAACATTAGCGATTACAACAAGCTTAAATAGTGCAATCGGTATGGGTGTTGCGGTAATTATCGTATTAACTTTATCCAACATCTTAGTATCACTTATTGCACCAATCACACCAGATGATATTCACATTCCAGTTTATATCGTTATTATTGCGACATTAGTTACTATCGTTTCTATGTTTATGCATGCATATACACCAAGTCTATTTACAGCGTTAGGCGCATTCTTAGACTTAGTTGTAGTAAACTGCATTATCTTAGGACGTGCTGAAGCATATGCATGCAAGCATTCAGTACCTGAATCTATCGTTGATGGAATCCAGCAGGGTTGTGCATACACATTTGCACTTCTTGCAATGTCAATCATCAGACAGTTATTAGGTACTGGTGGATTATCATTCTCTAATCCATTTACAAACAACGTTGTATTTGCATTCAGAATTATTCCAGAAGGATTTGAAATCCCAATGTTTACAGAGCAGTTTGGTGCATTTATTACATTTGCGTGCTTAGCTGCTGGTGTAGCTGCTTACAAGAACTATCTTGCTAAGCCAGTGAAGAAAGGAGCTGCTAAATAATGAACTTATTTACACTCTTGATCAGTGGATTACTGATTAACAATATTATTCTTACGAAGTTCTTAGGTATGTGTCCATTCATGGGAGTATCTACAAAACTTGAATCTGCAGTAGGAATGGGTCTAGCCGTTATCTTCGTTATCTTCGGAGCATCCATTCTTGCATGGGTACTTTACTACTTTGTATTAGTTCCTTTTGAACTAGAGTTTATGGAACTTATCTGCTTCATCTTATTGATTGCAGCGTTCGTACAGTTCGTTGAACTGTTCGTTAAGAAGTTCTCACCAGATCTCTACAAGTCATTAGGTATTTACTTACCTTTGATTACAACAACTGTGCAGTTCTTTATGTTGCAATGGCAAACATTACACAGAAGTACACATTAGTTGAGACAATGGTAAACTCTATTGCAGTTCCTGCTGGCTTTATGATGATGCTAGTTATCTTTGCAACAATCCGTAAACGTTTAAATCAAAACGATATTCCGAAGGCATTCCAGGGCAATCCTATCGCTTTCATCTGTGCAGCAATTATGGCAATTGCATTCTCTGCATTTGCTGGACTTGTATAAGTCGTGCTTAGAATCGTAGTTGCAGTTTTATTAGCTATAGGTTTCTTTGCCCTAAATGTATGGTTATTAAGACTGAATCAAAGAACACCAAAACCTGAAGGTTGTGAAGACTTAAAGGTAGAGTGTTCTGCATGTGGTATCAGTGAATGTAGTGTTCGCCAAGCACCACAAAAAACAGAGGAGGAATAATGGTAGTCGCAATGTTAAAAGGCTTCGGCTTGATGTTAGTTTTAGGTGCAGTCTTAGGTGCTGTTCTAGCGTTTGCTTCTATTAAGTTCTATGTGAAGGAAGACAATCGTAAGGAAGAGTTAACAGCTTTATTACCTGGATACAACTGCGGTGCTTGTGGTAATCCCAGGTTGTGCTGCGATGGCTTCTAAGTTACTTGCTGGTGAAGCACAAGTAGAACAGTGCAAACCAAGTAAGCCAGACCAAAGAGAAACAATTAAAACATATCTTGCTGAACATGTAGGTTAGTTTAAAATTCCTGAGCATATGCTTGGGAATTTTTTATGGAAAATACTCTCAAGATACATATATAAGTTTGAGGGTAATTGAATGAGAAAAATAAAAAGAACAGGAATTTTTGTATTAATATTATGCTTGTGTGTGATTGGAAATGTAGTTGCATTTCGCTATTATCTAGCAAAAGACGATCAATCTCAAAACTACATATATCGCAAAGCATAATATTCCACCACGAACACAAATCAAAACAGAAGATCTAATAATGATCCAAATTCCCGAGAAGTACATGCAGACATATACCTGGAATGATAAAAAGCGGACATTATTGGTAAATATACATCGGTTCAAGGGAATGATACCAAAGGGATCTATGTTTTATAAAGGATATGCTGTATAACGAAAAAGAAGTTCGTGATCTTGCAATCACAAAAACTTCAAAAAGGAATGACAATATTTACATTAGAAACAAATGTATCTTCATTAGGTAGTATTGAAGAGGGAATGTATGCAGATATTCATGTTTCAATCTCACAGAAGAAAGAAATACCAATCACAGGGATACTGATACGACATGCAGAAGTAATATCAATTAAAGACCATAAAGGACTATCGTTGAAAGACGAACAATCCACCAAGGTTCCATATTTTTGTTGAACTTGGAATCAATCAAAGTGATATTGACTATCTTTCTCTAGCTTCTTCGTTAGGCGAAATTAGATTATTTCCCTCAGCAAGATTCCTATAAACCGGATAAATCTACACTAGAACAGGATTCGAAAGTGACGGAATATTTAAAGTCTCTTTATCCATGATAAAAAAAATAAAAATCCGTTATTCAACGGAATTTTTACTATATGGGGCGACTAATGAGGCAAACAATGTATATATGAATGCATGGGTATATCTCTTGAAAAAGCACGTGTTTATTGAATATTTTTCACATTCTGATTTTTCTAACTTCTTGTTATATCGTACATATTTTTACTTAAATCTTGCAGTTGTTCGTTAAATGTTCGCTAAATTATAACTTTCTATTTTCGATTGCTTTTGCCTTATCTTCGTCAGTTGTGTATGCGTAATACAGACTCATGTTTTTCATTAGCATGTCGCATCAATGCCTGGATAACTTTAGGATTTACATTTGCTTCGAATAAATCTTTACTGAATAGGTGTCGTAACTTATATTGATTGAACGTAAAGCCATACTTAGACTTGCACTTACGAGATACGTTTACAATTAGAGTGCACACTAGATCGATGTCAAATGGCTTTCCGTCAATATCGGCCAAAAAGTAATTCATCATTCTTTGACCACGCTATCATCTGTTCTAATATCGGTTTTTAACTGTGTAGAGATAGGTACAATTGCATCAGAGTAGATTGTCTTAACTGGTACTATTTGACGCTCTAATGTGTTTGTAGAGCCTACAGATTTATTGATTGATATTTGCATGCTTTCTAGGTCTATATCGCTCTTAGAAAGTGCATATACTTCTTGTGGCCGCAATCCTGTATATAACATGATTTGACAAGCATACCAAATGGCCGCAGAGCGATGCCGCCCTGTTTCGTTGGCACAGTTGTATTTTAATAATTCGTCTGCGAATAGTACAAACTGTTCATAGGTAATAGAGTTATCTTTTTCTTTCTCACAATCTTAGATTTTTGGAACGATGACCATCTGTGAACGGTCAATAACTGGTATCTCTGCAGTTAGGGCAGCTTTGTAAATCTGTCTCCAAATACACATGGCATGATTCATTTGCGCCTGTGTATGATTTAAACAGTAGGCGTTTATGGTCGACTGGACGTCACTTGTGGTGACTTTTAAGATATCTTTTCTTTTTAAAGAATCGGGTATCATTGCTTTATACATGCTATCGTGACGTTGCTTTGTTTTGATGGATGCCTGACGATCCCACAAAGACTTCAAATAGCAATCTTCAACTGTCAAATGGTTCATGGCATATTTATCTACTTCTATTTCTTTTTGAAGTTTATTTCTTGCTTCAATGGCTGCCATCTTTGCTAATTTCTTATCACCGTCATAATCTGCAACGTAGAAACGTCCACCGTTGATAGATCTCAAGCATATTATCTTCGCGCACTTTTGCTTCGACTTTATAACCATTGCCTTTGGTTTTGGATTGGATCTCACGTATCCATTTTTTTCTTTCATACGTACTCCTTCCTAGGATTTTCTGTAGTTGTTTTCGAAGTAATCCGCAAACGATAGATGCAGCACTTCCATTAGGTGTTCCCTTTCTGTAGGTGACATCTTATACATTGCGGATTCAATCTCCACTAAATACTTTTCAATTTGTTCCATAAAACACTCCTTTCGTGTTAAAAAATTGAGTACAGTAAAAGCACTTGGTTGTGAGTTTACTGCTTGTCCGGCTGTTGGTAGCAGTCGGATTTTTATTTTAGGTGTATTTTTGAATTTTCCTTTAAAAATTATTATCTTTTACATTTAAACCATCAATGTGTTCAAATAAATTTTCCTTTATTTTTTGCACCTAATGGATCTAAAAACAAAGTCAATACCTTCGCGGCGAGCTAGTTTTTGCAGCAGGGACAAAGTCACTATCACCAGCAATGAGAATAATCTGATTTACTTGCTTTTTTATAAGCAAGGGAAGCTATATCTACACCTATTCTCATATCAACGCCTTTTTGCTTCATCATTAGACTAAGATCTTGAAGTTGAATGTCCTCTACTTTTAACTTTCCGGATAAAAGTTCCTTCGTCTTTAAAGGTGGCAAGTAATATCCTTGTTCCGCATCAGAAAGTTCTCCTAAGCGTAAAAGCAAATTTTCTACGTTTTTTTAAGTTCTGTAAAAAATTCGTTGGTCCACTTGAAAGTATCTGTTTTTGCTAAACTCAATATTTTTTTCTTGTTGATCGGGTCGTAAATTGCCTTATCAATTGGTGGGCAATCATAATAGAATATTCTATATAGTGTATGTTCGTGCTCAATACCGTTGATTTTTCGTTAAGGTGTCGCTTTACATATGATTCTAATTGATCGGCGCGTTCCTCTGGTGTTTGGTTTCCAAAACATGCATGAGCGCGCTTTCTGTAGAAGCCACCATCAACAAGAATTGCAGTTACAACGTTATCGAATACTTTAGGCTCATGTAGCTTTTTTTCGCCATGCTTATTTTTTGACATATTATTCTCCTTAAAATAGATAAACCCTAGTCTCGAACTGACCTCTTATATTGAGGAGTCCTACTGCTAGGGTTGTTTTAATAGTTATCAACACTATAATGTTGATAACTTATTTTTAACCCTAGTATACCTTTTTGTCAACTATTTTATACATACTTGATATATGCAAATAAAAATATTTTGAAGTTATTTCTTTGTGATATATTTGTGCGTAAAATTTTTCTTTAAAGATAAAAAAACTATAGTATTTAAACTGATTTTTTTGTTGCATTAATCTTGCGTTAAGTCAATCAGAGTGTGTGTTTGGAGTTTATTTATCTCCTTCTTCGCGTCTATCATTTATTACGAATGCAAAGCATTCCGATGATTACTATTCTTTTTGTTTCTTCTTAACTCGATTACTTCATTTAAATTTTTAATAAATACAATCCGTAGATTATTTCTTGTACTTTAGCATAAGATTAAAATAGAACTAATTTATATTTTCTAATAAATAGTAAAATTCTATTTCTGGTAATATCTTAATATTAGAACCGTTTATCATCATTTTTCTCAGCTTTTAATCGTTTTGAAGATTTTTGGATATTCATATAGTCGACATCTCCTAATATCAAAGAAATCAGTATTCTTTGTTACAGAATCATCAATGTATCCGCCGATATTAGTAATAATTTGCCATGCATCTTTTCTTATATATCGTTCAAGTTTTCCGGTAAAGCATACGTGTTTTTGGTAAAAAGATTGAATCTGGGTTTGGTACACCATTCAATATCAAATCTTTTGCGCGCGGATTTGAATGTGATTTATTCTTTTGCGATAAGATTTAAATTCTTATCTTTTGCATCGTTCATTAGCGCAAAAATAAATCGCAATAGTTGATAAGCAGTCAGATTCCGACCTATGAGAAATCTCTGAAATTTTATAATACTCTTTTTAATGTACTTAATGAATGTGATTTTTAATTCAGGTAATACTTTTCTAGAAAGGTATAGTGTATCACAGTAACATCTATCATTAGGTATAATCATATTTTTCTAAGCCGTAATTGATAAATCTAACATCAAAATTAACATTATGACCAATTATCGGCAAATCACCAATAAACTGTCTTATTTCTTCACGTATATCGCTAAACTGTGGTTTCCCTATAAGCATTTCATTAGTGATACCTGTAAGTGCTGTTATGAATTCAGGAATCGTACGTTTAGGATCGATTAATGTTGAATATCTACTTTTCACTTTTTGTTCAAAACGTGCAGAAGAGTAATTTCGATAATATCGTCGTAGTCTGGTGATAAGCCTGTTGTTTCGGTATCGATTACAATAAATTCATTATAAAGTGTATAAGTGTTTTTCATAGTTTCCTTTCCAAGATTGAATAATTATATAGTATTTATCTTAATAACATTTCTCTGCTATGTCTTCAGGATTCATGTGCCAGATGACTTTCCCAATGATTACTAGTTCTTTATCCTTCGGAACGATAATAGGCATATGAGATTTGTCAGTGCTATCTGGTGAAAGGGTAATGCTATCTTCACCGAAATATAATCGCTTAACTGTTGCTGTACCATCCATGAACGCGACAACGATAGTGCCATCAGAATATTTTATTGCATTATTGTAATTATCTTCAGAAACAACAATAGATCCGTCAGGAATTACATTATTCATGGAAGTGCCATTTATCTTGAATGCGTGCAAACGTTTTTTCTTATTCTGGAATGTAATAGGCACATACACAACGGAGTCCGGTTCAGCATCAATCAACTCTTCAAAACTGCCTGCGGAGAGTCCTGACCAGTAATGCAGTGGGAAGTAGTCATCGAAGATAATATTATCCATAGGAATTTCGGTGAGAATATCTTTTTTTCCATATATTAATTCATCAGTACTTATACCAAATAAATCTGTAAGTGCTTGAGTATATCCCATATTTGGCTCAGTTCTACCAGTTTCCCATGATGAGATTGTTGCACCTCCAACACCGATATGATTTCCTAGTTGCTCTTGCTTTAATTTTCTACTTTCACGTAGTTTTTTAATGTTTTCTCCAATTGTAATTTTCATATTAGGCTCCATTCAACGTTTTTACAATTCAATTTTTATATTTATTGCTGAAAAATCAACAAAATGCAGAAATAGTATTGCATTCAACAAAACGTTGAATTATAATTTAGTCACAAGGAAAGGAGAGCTGATAGAAAATGAGCAAGATAACTGTTAAAGGCAGCTCGAGTAAATGCTGGATTAACCCAAGAAGAACTTGCAAATAAAATGGGTGTCCATCGTTCGACTATATCATCTTGGGAAACCAATCCATCAACAATGCAAATTAAAGATGCAGAACTGCTATGCAAAAATTTTAAATATTCCAATAAGCAATATTTTTTTGGATACGATTCAACAAAAACGTTGAATAATTATTGACAATCATAGAAAGGAGAAAAGGATATGCTACATCATTACATCACAAGATATACAGAGAATGGTGAAGATATTGTAGAAGCTTGGATACAGTTCAACTTCTTTAAATGGTGCTTCTGTTTTTCGAGAAGGAAAAAAAGTAATTAAAAACAATTCAACTATCACATTACAAGTAGCAAATATGGATGATGAATTAATTACAAGTATAGATACAGATGGGAAGGATTCTGTTGGTATCACACAAGATGGTTACAAAGTATTTGTGAATGGAAAATTACTTGGAATAGAAAAACTCATCCATCAATGAATGAGTTTCTATAGAAAATTACTTTTTCTAAATTGTTATTAGTTGACTTGTCTGGATTTGAACGGATGTACTTGTTCCCATTTGACGAAATAGAACCGTTGTATCCGTTAATCTTGCCTTTGCTTTGCTTGGTTATAGGCTTGGTTATTGGTCATTATATGACCGTTTACAGATACTTTTTGTATTCAATCCAGTTGAAGATTGACTAACAACTTTTACATTAGCTCTAGCGATATTATTCACCTCCTTTCAAGCCAATTATATGAAAGGGGATGAGCGAAAAGAAAGGAGAAGATATGAAAAATCGAAAAAAAGCAGAACTAAATGATAGATTCAGAGGAATCCGTAAAGTAAACGTTATAGAAATTCTATGTGCTAGGGGTGCGGGAACAAAAGATGACATTGCAAGATTCGTTCGTAAGTATTATGAGCAGCGCGATGATGGAAAATTGGAATATCTGTTTACCAAAGATAGTTTAGATGAGGTATCGGATTAAGGAATTATTTTGATTCAACTATAGTGGCTAAGTCTAACTTAGGGCATGACGTAAGTAAGATTGACACCACACCAAATAGAAAGGATAAACATGAACGAATTATTAAAAAAATTAACACAACAGATTCAGAACGTATCACAGTTTCAGCAAGAGATTTGCATGAAGCATTGGAAGTTAAAACACAATTCAAAGATTGGTTTCCACGAATGTGTGAATACGGCTTTGAAGACGGAAAAAGACTTTTGCTCATTTTTGAGCGAAAGCACAGGAGGCAGACCTTCACAAGATGCACAAATTACAGTGGATATGGCGAAGGAAATAGCAATGCTACAACGTACAGAAAAAGGGAAGGAAGTAAGAAAGTATTTTATCCAGGTCGAAAAAAAGAATGGAACAGTCCTGAAAGAGTAATGGCTAGAGCGTTGACGATTGCTAATAAAAACAATTGAAACCCTAAAGATTGAAAAAATTCTGAAATGAAGCCTAAAAGCATTGTTTGCTGATGCAGTTGCTCAATCGGACACTAGCATACTGGTATATGACCTTGCTAAGTTGATTTGCCAAAATGGTATAAAAATTGGCGGAAATCGCCTATGGACATGGTTAAGAGATAACGGGTATATCTTCAAACACTCATGCGAGCCTACACAGAAGAGTATGGAAATGAAGCTATTTGAAGTTATTGAAAGAACTGTACAAAAGAAGTGGACACGATCCAAAAGTCACACGTACAACACGAGTAACAGGGAAAGGGCAAGTATACTTCATTAATAAATTCTTAGAAAGCCAGAAAGGAGAACAGATTTGCTAACACCACAAGACATACAAAAATATACAGCTGATAGACACAGATGAAATTGCTAAGCGGTTGCACTGTGGACCGGAAAGAGTTGGCTGGTATAGACGTGCCGGTTTATTGAAATACCGTAAATTTGGAAAGTTATGCTTAACGACTGAAGCAGAATATGCGGAGTTTATCCAAATGACTGCAGGTATGGATCTTAGCAACAAAATGAAAATCCGTTTTAGCAGGATTGGAAATGAAAAAAAGCGCTCCATCCGTCGAAAGTAAGGGCGCTTAAGTGACATCAGAAATATGTCACTACCATTTTAACACAGAAAGGTAGAAACAATGAAAAAGAATAAATTTAGCGACAAAGCCTTCAAACTAGGGATTTGCATTTTCTACGGGGCGCTATTCGTGAAGGTTGTTGCCTACGTTTTAGGTATCGACTAATGGAAATGTATTGCGAACACTGTCACAGAACATTTGCAGATGACGATATGAAATGGAAAAAAAGGGATATTACGACTATTCTTATCGGACTTATCCCGTATGTCCATTTTGCTCATCGGAGGATATAGATGAAAAAGAAGATGATACAGAAGATGAAGAGTGATCTAGTGATTATAGAAGAAGATTTCCCATCATTTATCACATCTGAAGAAGATAAATACGAAGAGATGTTTGATGAAGCAATGGAGAATGCACAACTCAATTGGAATAAGAAATACGAGGAAATCAAATGGAGAAATTAACGCTTTATAAAAAGCCATTTAGCGGAGACCCAGCAAAGGATAGACATAAGTTCATCGGCGGTAGCGATGCCGGAACAATCATGAATGTCAATCCGTGGAAATCTCAATATGAATTGTGGCTAGAGAAGACCGGTCAACTTGAACCAGATGATATTAGTGATAAGTTACAGGTTTGGTTTGGCACAGAAGAAGAGGAAATCGTAGCTAAACGATTCTGCTTAGAAACAAGCAAATCTGTACGACGTTCTAACATGACATACCTTTGCAAAGAATATCCATTCCTAGCAGGGCATGTTGATCGTATGGTCGTTGGAGAAAATGCTGGTTTGGAATGTAAAACAACGTCTGCATGGAATAAGACGGCTTATCAGGATGGAGAGATACCACCACAATACTACTGGCAGTGTATGCATTACATGATGCTGACAGGGTGTGAGAAATGGTATATCGCAGTCAAAAAAGACAATACACAATTCCATATTCTAGAGATTGGCAGAAATGAGGAGCATATAGACGCGTTATTAAGCGCAGAGAGAGCGTTTTGGGAGTTGGTGGTAAATAATACTGCTCCAGAGATAGATGGCTCAGAAAGCACATCTAACGCGCTCCAGAAACGATATTCAAATGATACACAAGATGTGATTGATTTAAGCTACTCGAGCACAGTTACACAATGCTTACAGTCCATTCAAGAAGTGGACGTTCAGATAGATGCTTTGAACAAAATTAAAGCGGAGTATCAAAACAAAATTAAAGCTGAAATCGGCGACCATGAAGGCGGATTTACAGCCGCGTACAAAGTCTCGTGGAAAATGCAAAATAGATCGTCAATCGATGCCAAACGTTTAGAGAGTGACCATCCAGAGATTTACCAAAAAAATATCTAAAAAAACAACTCAATCAAGAGTATTCAAAAATTACAAAAAAATCAAGGAGAAAACATTATGACAGAAATTAAAGCAGCTAAGGCACCAGCAACAGTAGCAAAAAGCTGGAGTATCAACACAAAAATAAAACAATTAAAGACTACATTACAATCATGAAGCCGGAGATTGAGAAGGCTCTTCCTTCAACAATTACTCCAGAGCGTTTTACACGTATTACATTATCAGCAGTTTCTAACAATCCGAAGTTGCAGGCATGTTCACCATCAACGTTCTTATCTGCGATGATGCAGAGTGCACAATTAGGACTAGAGCCTAACACACCTTTAGGTCAAGCGTACCTAATTCCTTATGGAAATAGTTGCCAATTTCAGCTTGGGTATAAAGGATTGTTACAGTTGGCATATAATTCAGGACAAATTAAAACTATCCGCACAGAAACAGTATATGAAAATGATGAATTCAAGTATGAGTTAGGATTGCATTCCGACTTAGTGCATGTTCCAGCAATGAGCAACCGTGGAAACCCTACTGCATACTATGCGGTCATTGAATATACAAATGGTGGATATGGTTTTGAAGTAATGTCTCATGATGATGTATTAAAGCATGCGAAGAAGTTTTTCAAAAACTTTCAATAATGGACCATGGCAATCAGACTTTGAAAGCATGGCAAAGAAAACAGTTTTAAAACAAGCGTTAAAGTATGCACCACTTTCCACAGAGTTAGTTTCGAAGATCAATACGGACGAAACAGTTAAATCCTCAATTTCTGATCGCATGGAAGAAGTTAAGAATGACATTGACCTATCACAAATCATCGATGCAGAAACCGGAGAAATTAAAGAAGGAGATAACGCATAATGATAACAATTAACAAGAAAAATTGATAATGTCACATTTTACGATTTAATATCAGCAAATCAATCTGAAATAAAACAATATTCTTGATAATGCTATACAAGACTTAACTGAAGACACAAAATCTGAATATAAAGATCCATATGCACCACGAAAATTAAAAATCGAATTACAGCTAATTTATAGATCACAGGAACAATTAAAAAAATAGATTGGAAAAATTATACCACAGCCTGCACTGTTTGACCGCACACCGACAAGCGATGCACCAGAAGGACAATTTACAATCAGCGATTATGAAACAGGTGAGATCTATGAATGACATCATCATTACTGTTCCAGGTGAACCAAAGGGAAAAGGGAGACCACGTTTTACAAAGCGTGGTTTCACTTATACACCAAAAAGATACTGCAGATTATGAGCGAAAAAGTTAGATTCTGTACACAAGAATCATTACCAATCGGATATGAGCCAACTGATATGGCATTAAAAAGTCCAGATACTTGCATACTTTCCAATCCCAAAATCATTTTCAAAACAAAAAAACAGCGTGATGCAATTGCATGCAAGCTGCTACCAACTGTTAAGCCTGATTCCGATAACATTGCCAAGATTATTCTTGATAGCCTGAATGGCTTAGCATTCTTGGATGATAAGCAAGTAACAGAACTGTATGTGTACAAAGCATATGATGACAATCCAAGAGTAGTAATTAGATTATCAGAAGTAAATAAGGAGAGTCACCAATGATTAATAGTGTAGTTTTGGTGGGACGACTCACGAAAGACATTGAGTTAAGAAAAACGCAAAGCGGACTATCCGTTGTATCGTTCACAGTTGCGTGTGATAGACGATTATCGCAAGAGCAGAAGAATAATAATGAACAATCAGCAGACTTTATTAACTGTGTGGCGTGGCGTGGAAGTGCAGATTTCTTAGGTAAGTATGCACGCAAAGGTGATACGGTCGGTGTTGAAGGAAAAATCCAAACACGTAACTATGATCGTGATGGTCAGAGAGTGTATGTAACAGAAGTATTAGCAAACTCAGTTAACTTATTGCACAGCAAGCAAACAGTGCAACCACAAGAACAAGCATCATATGAATCACAGCCAACACAAGCTACACAGGAACCAAAAACCACAGCAAATGTCAGACTTCGATTATCTTCCGAATGTGGAAGTAAGTTCTGATGATTTACCGTTCTAAGAGGTGAAATATGAGTAGAAATGATAGTGGATGGATTAAGGAACATCGTTCGCTGCTGAATTGGCGATGGTTTAAAGACCCTAATACTGCGCACTTGTGGCACTATCTACTGTTACGCGCTAGTTGGCTGGATGAAGAACAAGAATTTAGAACAATTAAAAATAAAAAAAGGTCAAGTTCTTGAATCCTTACCATCGCTATCTAAAAAAATACAGGTTTAACATGCATGAATGTACGCACTGCACTAAATCACCTAAAATCAACAGGGGAAATAACAGACGAACTAACAGTATGTGGAAGGCTTATAACGATAGTAAATTACGCAAAATATCAAGCCACAGATGTGCAGAGTAACAGGGAATCTAACAGGGAATCTAACAGGGAACTAACAGGGAACTAACAGGGAACTAACAGGGAACTAACAGCAATATAAGAATATAAGAAAGATAAGAATATAAAGAAGTATAAGAATAATAAGAAATATAGATATATAAGTAGTGCATACATATATAAGAAATATAAATAGTGTGTGCTGGCGAAAGTTGCAACTTTTATCTATATTAGGAGGATTTTCAGAAATTGGAAAAAATACAAGTAAGAAATCTACTGAAAACTCTGCGGCTAAGATACCCAGAGTATTACGCAAGAAAAACAAAAAAGGAAATTATTGATATTTTTTTAACTCTTTTGTAGTCACACTTGCAGATGTTGATCAGATTGCAGTAGCAGGAGCGTTAGACAGTTACTTCAAGAGTGGTAACTCAAACTATCCTCCTACAGCTGCACAATTAAAATCAAAGGTTATGGCAATGCCTGAGTATATGTGGAAACAAGCTGCGCAAGAGATGCAGAATAAATTAACGCTACAGATACAAACACAAAAGAGAACAAGACGAGAAATTCTACTGAGCTGTGCAATGTTGATTGCGATGTATGACGTTGATACGAAAGAAGATTTAGTGAATTGGTGGAATACATACGCAGATAACGAGCCACTAACAGAAGAAGAAATAGAAAAAGTGTGGGAACACAAAAATGAATTTAGATAATGGAAATATTAAAAAAACATCAAAAAAATACTACATGAAATTGAGTTGATAAACCTTACTCTCAATGAGGTAGAAGCAGTTGAAAATGACACTTGCAAGCTAGAACTGAAAGGAAAAATGACCTTTATTGCACTCGAAGAAGAAGAAAAAAAGGATATTCTTGCGAAAGTACGTACTCGACTTGAATACGATAAGTCTCAACTTGCGAGTGCGCTTGGTGAATATGTGGATCATAGTACAACGGATTGGAGTGAAGAATAATGTTTTTAACAGGAGCCATCTGCTTTATAGCAGGATACTTTCTTTGCTTGGTTGTAGTTGCCGCTGTAAATGTGGCAGGAGGAAATGACAGATGATTTTTTTAAAAAAGATGCAGAACGTGACCGATTAAAAGACCAAGGTCGAGAACTATACGAAAAAATCGAAGCAACCAAGAAAGCCATGAGAAATAGTCAGCACACAGAAATAAACAGCTTTTGATTTATTTCTAATGGAACAGAAGTTCAAGAGGATTGTTGAGAAGCTGTTGAAATATGATGACTGTATTTGAGGCAATCGAAACACCGATTTTTTTCAATAGAAGACCTTAGAAAAATATTCAAAACAGAATTGTCACTTCTTCAAGCAAAGAAAAATGTATGGACGTGACCCATACAGAAGAACAGATAAAAAGCAGTTGAGACCGTAAAAGGTCTAATCGAACAAGCATTCATGGAAAGAAGAAATAAACTTTAGGAGGGCTAATGAAATGCCAAGAAATACTTTAATGGATTTAAATAATCATCTTTTTGCAGAACTGGAAAAGACTAGGCGATGAGAATCTATCGCAGGAAGAACTTGAAAAAGAGATAGCAAGAGCTGATGCAATCACAAAGGTAGGAAGCGTACTAGTCAATAATGCAAAGACAGCATTAGAGGCAACTAAAACGCAGCTTGAATACGGAAGATGCAATAGCGTACAGATTCCAGAGATGTTATTAGAGAACAAGAAACATGAGAAGCAATAGAGTGTTCACTGATGAACAAGAACAATGGATCTATGAAAATGCTAAGGGGACCGGAAACGTAGAACTGACCAATAAGTTTAATGAACACTTTGGGGAGCAACGCCGAGTAAAAACAGATAAAAAGTTTGGAAAAAGAATCACAATGTTTCTAGCGGCTTAACTGGTTGGTTTGAAAAAAAGGCAGAATTGACAAACATAAAAGGCGATCGCAGTTTCAGAATTCCAAACAGCGAGAAGACTAGATTTAAAAAGGGCATTGTCCTAAGAACCATCTTCCAGTAGGAACAACTGTTAAAAACACGGATGGTTACTTCCAAACAAAAGTGGCAGAGCCAAACAAGTGGAAGCTGACACATAGACTTATTTGGGAAGAAGCAAACGGCCCTATTCCGAAGGACTATACCGTAACGTTCTTGGATAAGAACAAAGAAAAATTTGGAATTGAGCAATCTAGCACTCTTATCGCGAAGAGCACAGCTTGTCGCACAACATCATTACAGGGCTGTCAGAAGACCAAGAAATAAGTAAGTCGGTGATTCAGTTAAGTGAGCTACAAGTAAAGCGAAACAGTCTACAGAAGAAGCTGAAGGAGGACAACAAATGAACAACGAAGATCCATACAGAGAAGACCTACAAGTGATTGATCGTGAGCTGAGAAATCACTACGAATATAAGAAGCAGCTTGAGACTGTGAATGAGCGCATCGCTGAGATTGATGCACAGCTTACATCGATTGGGAGTCCTAGAATCATGAGTCCGGAGGAAGCGAAGTACCAAAAAGGTACTAGAATCTACAGTAATCTCAACATGCTGGATCTCTTCCAGGAGCAGGATGAGCTGATGAAGCAGAAGCAAGACCTACTTTACTTGATCAGCAGAGTACAAGCTAGACTTAATAAGCTGAACGATGAGGAGTTGAAACTTATTGAGCAGAGATATAAGTACAAGAAAACTTTAAGAGAACTGGCACAAAAATATGTACAACGGAAAGAGTACTATGTCTAGGCGGTTAGATGATATACTGTTGAAATTAATCTGAAAGTGGGTGATAATGTGAAAAAAAGCATATTAAGGTGATGATAATGAATACTGAAAGTATGAAGATTCGCATTGGTGGAGACAATGATATCGATTTGGAAACTTTGACGAACACACTAAGTTCTACTGTTACAGCGCTAAAAGTTATAGCTGATAAAACCGTAAAAGAGGAACAGTATTGTAAATTCGTTGTTAAAAAAATGTTGAAAAAGGAAGCTTTGTTGTTGTGATTCAAGAGGTACAGGAATTCATGACAGCCATTTCCCCTTTAGTTGCAGCCGTTCCTACCATTTTGACCATTTTAAAGGAAGCTGTAGAACTCAAAAAAATATTAGGCGGTGAAAAGCCTAAATCTGTTGAATATATTGGCAATAATGTGAAGGTGGAAGCACACGACAATTCGACTGTAACAATCAATAATTATTCTTATACCGTATATACGCAAGATTCACAACTTGAGAAATCGTTATCTGAAACGATGAGAGCCGTTGAAAAAGATGGTCAGCGCACATATCTAAGCTATGATTTTGGAGATGATGGAGAAGTTTCGATTCCTCAAGACATGTTCAAACGTCTTTCGGTTCCTATTGATGTAGAAAATTTAGAAAAATAATGTGAAAGAAAACGTTTCTAATTATCGTACGATTGTAAAAAGTCATAAAGCCTGATCTTCATAATAAGACCAAGTGGGATTTGGTTTTCAGTGGAGAGGTAGTAAAAGCAGATATAGAAGATGAAGATTTCTTAAATGCTGTGCACCAGAAGTATGTGGAATTTACCTCTATGATTGACATGGATGTTGATTTAGAGGTTTGTTTTAGAACTGATCGAGATGGTGTTCCTTTAGTTAATACAAAGAGAACATTCAAAGTAATTAAGGTCTATTCATGCGGTAAATATAAACAGGGCGATTTTAAACAACCTACTCTTTTTGATGACTAATTAAATTTTGGGACATGTCCCACAACTTTTAGATGTATAATGGGCGTAGGCGAAAACCATGAGCAATCAGCTTGTGGTTTTTTTCTTATGTAGATTCGAGACTATCAGTGCTTTTCTCTAAAATCCTCCTTTTGCTTATTTTCCAAGTACTCATATAACCTCATACACTGATAGTTTCCAATGTATATAAGACGAAGGAGGAATGCATGGGACAGGGTAAATACGCAAGAAATAGACCAGACAAAGATGGAACATTCAGAGCTGCGTTTGACAAGAATAAAAAGACTATATACGCAACACAGACAATATGTGCTATATGTGGAAAGCCTGTAGACTTCTCACTAAAGTTTCCTGATCCGATGAGTCCGACGGTCGACCACATCATACCTATAGCAAAGGGCGGACATCCATCTGATCTACAGAACTTGCAGCTTGCACATCTATCGTGCAATCGTGGCAAGTCAGACAAAGTAATCAACAAGAAATACATAGCAGATAAGAGCATAGATAACAGGGTTTTACCACAGTCAATGGACTGGAAAGCGTACAAAGCATAGGGGAGTGACCCCTACCACCATGCTTTTTCGCAACACACGCCCGTTACTGCGAATATTTCTCGCTGAAATACCATTTTTTTCACAAGCGACTAGTAAAATAGCCGCTTTTTTTATGGAGGATACATGATGACGAATTACAAAGGAATAGCATATTTGAGACGTAAGTTATTATCTAAAAGAAGCAGAGTAGAAACAAGATATCGCTACTATGAAATGAAGGATTTTCACCAACCTAGAAACTTGATGGTGCCAGCAGACCTACAAAACAAATTTAAGTTTACTCTAGGCTGGTGCACTAAGGCGGTTGATTCAATGGCTGACCGCTTACGGTTTAGAGGATTTAAGAACGACAATTTTAATATGCAACAAATTTTCGAAATGAATAACAGTGATATTTTTGTATGATTCTGCAATTCTTGGAGCGCTGATTACATCCTGTAACTTCATTTATATCTCTGAAGATGAAACAGGATTCCCACGATTGCAAGTAATTGATGGCGGTAATGCAACAGGGATTATGGACCCAATTACTGGGATGCTTGTCGAAGGATACGCAGTTCTAAAAACGTGATGATAACGATAATCCGATGATTGAAGCATGGTTTATAAAAGGTAAAACAGTTATCTACGAAAAAGGAGAGAACCCATATTCAGTAGAAAATACAGCACCATACCCTTTATTAGTGCCTATTATCAACCGACCTGATGCAAAACGACCATTTGGGCATTCCAGAATAAGCCGTGCTTGTATAAGCCATCAGGACAACGCAAAGGATGCATTGATGAATATGGCTATCTGCTCTGAAGTTAATTCATTTCCACAAAAAAATACTTGTTAGGAATGGATACCGATGCAGAACCGATTAATGCAACGGGGAAAGCATCTATGTCGGACTTTCTACAGATTAATAGAGGGGAAGACGGAGGTGTTCCTACGCTAGAGCCAGTTCTCCCAAGCACAACTTGCTCCATACGTTGAAGAAATTAAAGAGTATGCATCGCTGTTTACAGTTGAGACTGGTTTAACGCTTGATGATCTAGGTATTGCATCTTCTAATCCTACAAGTTATGAAGCAATTAGAGCATCACATGAGAATTTGAAATCTATTGCAGAGAAGGCGCAGCGATCATTCGGTACTGGTTTTCTTAATGCTGGATATCTTGCGGCGTGTGTTCGTGATAAGTACCCATACGCAAGAAATCAAGTGTATGAAACAAAACCATTGTGGGAACCAATCTATGCGCCTGATGCATCTGGTATCGCTGCACTTGGTGATGCTGCACTAAAAGTTAATCAAGCAGTGCCTGGATATATCGGCAACGATAGTATGAGAGATATTCTTGGCATAGATGGGGATAACTTCTAATGCACGATATTGTTCAGACAGCAACGGCAGTATATTTACGGTTGATTGAGAACGATACTGAACTTATACGTCTTAAAAAATCGATTGAGAGCGGCAAAGCAAGTTATGAAGCTGCTCAAAAATATAGTGAACGCTCGGGACAGTTAGCAAAAAAAGCAATATCACAAGTCAGTAATGGTGATTTAACTATTACGCAAGAGATTCTAAATCCGATTTTAGAAGCAAACTATCAAGATGTCTTGAATGTAGCGTCACAGGCACAAAATGTCATTTACGAAACTGCAAATGTTAATTTAAAACCTGCTACAGTTTCATATAACAATACATATGCAAAAGATATTTCTGCTAAGCTTGAAAAACTACGATGATGTAGATGATGGACTTAATGCTATAGAAAAATACTTTTATTTCAGCTTCGCAAAATTATGTAGACGAAATAGGTAGAAGAAGTGCCAAATTCATGGATGAATCTGGCATTAACGTTTTGGTTTTCACGCGAATATGACGATGTAGGCGTACATACTACAGATAAAAGGTGGTGGCGATGTCTGCCACTGGTGTCTAGAACGATGCGGAACAGATGTTCCATACGATGAAGCGTATGATATGGGAATGTTTGAACGTCATCCTGGATGTGGATGTATTATAACCTACACAACGAAAAGAGGTGTAGTTATCCAGGGTAAAGGCGATTGGGAAACTAATCGGTGGATAAACTTACGTGAAGATAAAGAAAGAGAAAAAAACGGATACGATCGAAATGAATTGTATATACAAAACTATAGACCTGTAGTTCGTGGAAATAATGCTCAATTTAAAAACCTTATCTGGTACAGAAATTTATGCAAAAAAAGTAGATGGTTACAATAATGTATATATTTCGGATAAAGCTATGATTAAACCTAAAAGCTCTACATAATATCAATAAGGTTACAGAATTAGCTATAAAGAAAATTAATATTGATGTAAATAATAAACCTACTATTTTAATTGCGGATTCAGCAGAAATTAACCATGCTATTGCACGGTATGATGCGGCAAATAATTTAATTTCCTATACGCCTGTTGTTGGTGATAAAAAGCAATTAATACTTCTACAGAAAGGTTTGGCGGTTGAATCTGACCCGTATTCAACACCATTTCATGAAATGTACCATTGCAAGCAAGCACAAGAGTACGAAAAACACGATAAAAATCACGGCAGAAAATTATTACGATTATCTTAATGATTTGCGCGCAGAATGTAAGAAAAAACTTGACACATTAGGGATTACAGATGAAAATGTAGGTGAAATCAGTGATTATGCTGAAGATATGTATTTTGTTGGAAAGTATGACGAAGTCGAAACAGAATACAATATATTAAAAAAATTTTTGAAAAAGGTGATTTTATGATTTTTGATATATCCTAATGAGATAAAGGAATTAAAAAAATATACGGACCATATATATGATAGGCGCAAAGTTGAAAGATGATGCTCCTATTGAAGCTGTTGAGGCCGCAAAAAGTTCAAAAGAATGGGTAAATGAGCAATATAGATTAGCAGGTATGGAATAAAACATCGCATAATTTTTGCGGTGTTTTTATTTTACGGAGGTTTAATATGAGTAAATTGCAGGCAACTGGACCGCCAATGATGAGAAACGGATAGGAGGAGTTATGGCAGAACCTAAAAGATTAGGGTCGCCAGACACCAACTCAATCCGTTATATTACCATACGAAAAAAACGTATGGAGAAGAAGCAATTAAACTATATGAAAAATCAAAACGTAAAGCACAGGACTGGCAGAAGTTATTAATCTACGACTTACTTTCCTATGATGATGAAGAACTATGGGTGCATTCGAAGTTCGGATATGCTGTACCTCAGAAGAAAATGGTAAGAACAGAAGTCATTACCATACGAGAACTGTATGAGCTTAATTAAAGGTGAGCATATACTGCATACAGCGCACAGAACACCAACATCTAGTTCAGCCTTTAGCCGTCTATATGACATCATGGCCAAAAGCAGGATATAAAGAAAAAGAAGACTTTATTGTCACTCGTCAATATGGATTGGAAAAAAATCGAGATGATAGAAGGTGGTGGACTTGCATCATTCAGAACAAGAACATCTAAAGGGTGGACTTGGCGAAGGATATGATCCACTCATCATTGATGAGGCACAGGAATATCAGAATGATCGAGAGACTACATTGAAGTATGTTGTTTCTTCATCTCCGAATCCACAGACGGTATTCTGCGGAACACCGCCTACAATGGTATCCTCTGGCACAGTATTTACGCATATGAGGGAGAATACATTGGCGGGTAAGACCAGCAATACAGGCTGGGCTGAATGGTCAGTCGAAAGCATGACAGATGTCAATGATGTAGAGGCTTGGTATGAGACAAATCCGTCACTGGGTACAATTTTAACTGAACGTAAAATACGTGATGAAATTGGTGAAGATGAATTAGACTTCAACATTCAGCGCTTAGGATACTGGACCAAGTTAAATCTTAAATCAGATATCAGTGAATCACAGTGGAAGGAATTACAGGTTGATAAGTTACCTAAGTTCAAAAGGAAAACTGTATGCAGGTATCCGCTTTGGTGCTGATGGCAAGAATGTGGCATTGAGTGTTGCAGTTAAGACAACAAACGATTTAATTTTTGTAGAAAGTATAGATTGTCAGCCGCAACGTAATGGCTTAGGATGGTTGGCTCGTTTCTTAAAAGCAAGCAGAACTACAAAACGTAGTAATAGACGGAGCAAGTGGTCAGCAACTACTTGCAGACGCGATGAAAAGAGGCTGGAATTAAGAAGGAGCCAATCTTTCCTAAAGTATCAGAAGTCATTGAAGCTAACGCACTTTTCCAACAGTGCCTAGATCGAAAAACTGATATGTCACAAAGGGCAACCATCACTAACTCAATCAGTTTCAAATGTGCAGCGCCGTGCGATTGGAAGCAACAGTGGTTTTGGTTTTAAATCCATTAAAGATACAGTTGATGTATCTCTAATGGAGTCAATGATTTTTGCATTCTGGTCATGTAAGAAAACAAAGAACGCAGAAAACAAAAAGGTATTCTATTAAGGCGACTATTTTTAAGTCGCTTTTTGAGATAGCATCACTTACGTATACCTCACGGATTGAAGAGGAGAAAAGGAGACTTAATAAAATGGCAGATTTTACACCAATCACAACACAAGAACAGTTAGACAATCTAATCAAGGATAGACTAGGGAGAGGCGTGAAACGCTAGCGAAAAAAATACGAAGAATATACAAGCCCTGACGATCTTTCCAAGATTAAGGGAGATTATGACAAAGCAGATTGCTTCATTGACAAAAGAAGCTGAATCTTCTGCTAAAAAGTACGCTGATTTCGACCGTCAAATTACAGAAAGAGACAGTAAGATCGAGAGCTACGAGACCGCCTCGGTAAAAAACGCGAATTGCTCATGAGACAGGACTACCGTATGAAATGGCGTCAAGATTATCAGGAGAGTCAGAAGATGATATTCGCAAAGATGCAGAATCTCTTGTAAAACTGATTGGCAAAAAAATAAGCCTATTGTACCGCTTGCTGATCGAGAAGAGAAGCATGATGGTGGAAAAAGAATGCTGCAGTTAGAGCATTAGCAAAAATCACTTAAAGGAGAATAAAAAAATATGGCAACTATTACAAAATCAACAAACCTATTTCCAGCAGAATTAGTATCAGAAGTATTTTCAAAAGCTAAGGGACATTCATCCCTTGCTAAGTTATCAAATCAAACACCTATTCCGTTTGCAGGCAATACACAGATGGTATTTGCAATGGACGGCGAAGCATCTATCGTGGGCGAAGGAGAAAAATAAGCCTGCTGGTGATGCTAGCTTTAAAGCCTGTAACGATCGCCCCTGTTAAGTTTGTTTATCAACATCGCTTAACAGATGAATTTATCAATATGTCAGAAGAACAGCAGCTTCCTTATTTACAGGCATTTGCTGATGGATTTGCCGCTAAGATTGCACGTGCGTTGAGACATCAGTGCTTTCCATGGTGTTAATCCTTCTACAAAGACAGCTGTATCTGGTCTAGCTGCCAAGAACTTTGATATGGCTACAATTGCTACAGTTACAACAACTGCAGGTAAGGAAGATGAAGATATCGATACTGCAGTACAGGCTATCACAGGTGAAGATGGCGTTGTAACAGGTATCGCAATGGCTCCAGCATTTAGTGCTGCATTATCCAAGATTAAGGTTAATGGTGTAGCACAGTATCCTGAGTTCCGTTTTGGTCAGAATCCAGAAGCATTCTATGGCATGGCATCAGATGTAAACAACACAGTATCCTTTGGTACATCTAAGGACTTAGCCATTGTCGGTGACTTCAAAAATGCATTTAAGTGGGGCTACACTGAAAAATGTACCATGCGAAATCATCGAGTATGGTGATCCAGATGGACAGGGTGACCTAAAGCGTACCAATCAGATTGTATTACGTGCTGAAGCATACATCGGTTGGGGCATCTTAGATACTGCATCCTTCAAGAAGATTGCTAAAGCTTAATCATGCAGTATAGAAACATTAAAAACGGACGTGTGATTGATGTTTCATCTGTTTTAATTAGTGACGTATGGGAGGCGGTTGAAGAGCCGTCTCCCGTAACTACTAAAGAGAAGAAGGTGGTAAAGGATGACAAACCTAGCAAGCGTAAATGATGTCAATACTATTTGGAAACATCTATCAAATGCAGAACAGGAACAAGTAGAGGCGTTATTGCCAATTGTTTCTGATTCACTACGACAAGAGGCTAAGAGGGTTGGAAAAGACCTGGATGAAATGATTACTAAGGGCGAAGTACTACCAAACGTAGTGAAGTCTGTAGTTGTAGATGTTATCTCTCGATATTTAGACCAGTTATCATCCGATAACGCTAGTACACTTTCGCAAGAATCTCAATCAGCACTAGGGTATTCATGGTCAGGAACATATGTGAATACAGGTGGTGGAATGTCTATTTTAAAGAAGGACCTGAAGCGCTTGGGACTAACACGCCAGCGCTTTGGAATGGTGGACCTATATGGCATCCATTAAGGGGATTACTATTAAAAATCATTCCACAAGTTCAGACAGGTGTAGATGAGTTTAATGCTCCACTCTATGACAATGGTGAACCGATAGAAGTTGATGATGTTCTTGTCGCTCCAGTAGGTTCACAAGAAAATCTTGATATCACTAATCTCTACGGAAAAAAAGCACAGTACCAACTTGGTATTCCTAAGGGCGATACACATGTATGGACTGATGCAATTGTAGAGTTTTATGGTTATCGCTGGCATGTGTTCTCATTGCCTCAAAAGGGCATTGATAAGATGATTCCGCTACGCTGGAATGATAAGTACTATGTAGAGCGCTATGAGTAAAGGTGTTTTAGAACGTCTAGAAATCAATAGAGAAGGCGTAGGTGAGTTACTTCGTTGTCCTGCAGTGCAGTGCTATATCGAAGAACTGGCACGTAGGCAGGTATCAAGAGCAGGTGAAGGATACGAGTATAAAATAATGCACTCATCAAAGGATGGACGCGTTACAGCTCTTGTCAAAGCCACTAGCGATAAGGCAAAAGAGGATAATCTAGAAAACAATACGCTTTTAAAAAGTACACAGGGGTAGATATGGTCGAATCAGAAATTATTAAACTGCTAAATAGCAAAGGTATTAAAGCCTATATGGAGCGACCTAAGAGCGCTCCTGATGAGTATGTGATAGTTGAGAAAACAGGAACATCCAGCAAAGACTGGGTAACAACGTCAACGATTGCAATTAAATCACACGCACCGTCGTTATTAAAGGCGGCTCAATTAAATGAGAAAACTAAAAAGGTAATGGTCTATGCAAGTGTGCGAGGACTATCGTCTATACGTCTTATTAACGATTACAATTTTACAAATATTTCAACGAAAGAGTACCGCTATCAAGCGGTTTTTTCTGTTGTAACAAGACAATTTATGGAGGAATAATATGGCAGAAGCAAATACAAATAAAGCCAAAAATGTATCAACAAGTAGCCCTAAGGTAACAGGTGCTATCTACTATGCTCCGCTTGGAACTACATTGCCTACAGATGCAAAGACTGCTTTAGATGCAGCATTTAAAGGTGTAGGATACATTTCTGAGGATGGTTTAACGCGATCACAATCACGAAGCTCTAATGATATTAAAGAATGGGGCGGTGGTGTAGTAACAACTGTTCAAACGGAGTATAAAGAATCGTTTAAATTTAAGATGATTGAAACACTTAGCGATATTGTGCAGAAGGCTGTTTATGGTGAAAAGAATGTTACAGGTAAGTTAGATGGAACAACAACAGCATCAATGACAGTTAAACATAACGCATTAGAGCCAGTTGCTAATGCATGGGTAATCGATACAGTAATGCTAGATGGAACGCTATCTCGTATTGTTGTGCCTAATGCAAAGATTACAGAACTCGGCGACTTGTCATACAAGAAAGATTCTGCAATCGGCTATGATGTAACACTTAGCGCAATGCTCGATGCAAATGGCAATACATCATACGATTACTATCAAGCGCCAACTGCATAGGAGGATTAAACAATGAAAGGCAAGACAAAAACAGGTTTTGAGATTGAAATTAAAGATAGCGCGTTAGATAACTGGGAATTAGTTGAATTATGGGGAGAAGCGGATAAAGGAAATACCACTGCTCTTATCTCGGCTATGAAGATTTTACTAGGAGAAGATGGATATCACGCATTTAAAGAACATGTGCGCTCACTATCTAACGATGGTGTGGTGCATGCTACCAAGATGAGTGAAGAATTATCGAGCTTCATGTCTTCGATTAATAACGGAAAAAACTAATAGCCCTTGCCGAAATAGTTAATAAATATGGTGATGAGTTGACCTGCGATTTAGCAGAGACTTATCACCTTTTTAACTATAAGGACCTTTCACCAACAAAGGTGGCAGTTCTTGTGTTCGGCTTAGGGGCAAAATCAAGAATTTATAAGAAAAATGCAAGGCATCCAAGAAATCTCTGACTATTTATTGCTTCCAAGCATACATGATCGCTTATCTGAGATTGAGTATTTTTGATACGAGACAGAAATATGGAGATGCCGACCAGATTAGTAGATCTAGTTTTAGGTCGTAAAGAAAAAACGGGTTCAAAAAAGGATACTTGCAAAACATATATGTCAGTAGATGACTTCAATAAGTCTAGATATGGAGGTGCATAATGGCGAGCGGAATTGAATTAGCAAGCGCCTATGTGCGACTTATTCCAACTACAGAAGGAATAGGAAATGCTATTTCTGATGCATTGGGGAAAAGAAACCCCAAAAAGCTGGTGAAAGTGCCGGAAGAAATACAGGTAAATCATTCCTAGGCTCATTTACAAATGCAATGAGTGGAATTAGCCAATCACTTAAACCTATCGGTGATGAGATGACTAAGAGTCTGACACTTCCAATTGCTGGTCTTGCAACTGCGTCTATGGCAGCTTGGAAACAAGTTGATGACGGAATGGATACAGTTATCCAAAAAACTGGAGCTACAGGTGGCGCATTAAAAGATTTGCAAGATTCTGTTGAGCTAATAGCAACTAGTACAGAGTTTTCATTTAAAAGATGTTGGCACAGCTGTTGGAGAGGTCAATACACGATTTGGGGCAACTGGCGGGACATTAAATAACCTATCAAATCGTTTTTACAATTTGCAAAAATAAATGGTGTCGATGTTAATCAGTCGATAGATCAGTGCAGAAAGCAATTTCTGCATTCGGATTGTCGGCGGATGATACAGGCGCTTTTTAGATACATTGAATAAAGTGGGTCAGGATACAGGCGTAAGCATGGATGCACTGGAAATAGGGCTTATATCGAATGCCACAGCACTACAGGGCATGGGTTTAAACGCAGCGAGTGCAGCTACATTACTTGGTAACTTAGAGAAATCTGGTGTAGATGTTTCGACTGCTATGATGGGTCTTAAAAAGGTGCAAGCAAACGCAATGGCTGAAGGAATCAGCATGCAAGATGCTTTCGTAAAAGCGCTATCTTCTACAGATGGTGCAATTTCTGTGTTTGGTGCAAAGGCTGGTCCACAGTTATATGCCGCTTTTTCAAAATGGCACTCTATCTGCAGATATGTTTGTTGATTCAAGCGTTTCTTTGGAGGATGCATTAGGCTCTGTTGCAGATACTTATACGGCAACTTTAGACCCTGTTGACAATTTTAAAAATTGCGTTGAATAACATACAGTTACTTGGATATAAAATCGCTGAAGCAGTCATGCCTGCTTTAAATGAAGTTATTGCCACATTAAGTGATACCGTTATCGGTTTAATAGATAAGTGGGAAGGATTAGACCCTGGTATGCAACAGTTTATTCTTGCTTCTGTTGGGGTTTTGGCTGCAGCAGGACCTGTTATTTCTATTATTTCTGGCATCACAGGCTCAATTGGTAAATTATCTAGTGGAATATCGATGTTGCTAGGACATCCTATTTTATTAGCAATTGGTGCAATTATTGCAGGATTAGTTCTGCTTTATCAGAATAACGAGGATTTTAGAAACTTTGTTAATGAAGCATGGAAGAATATTCAAGAAGTAGTTGGTGGTGTTATAGATGCGATTGCTGGCTTTTGGACTAGCACATTACAGCCTACCTTACAAGCAATAGGTGATTTTGCACAAAATATATTGTGGCCAATTATTCAGGTTATTTTTATGGCTGTTGGGGAAGTCGTTCAAGCAGTCTTTAGTTTAATTGCTGGCTCATGGCAAAATATTCTTTTGCCTGCATTTACAGCAATCGGAGCATTTCTTAGTAATGTGTTAATGCCAGTTTTTAGCACAGTGTTTAATGGAATTGTGACGGTTGTATCAGCAGTTTTTAGCGCTATTTCAGATTTTTGGAATGGTGTTTTAAAACCAGTGTTCACAGCAATTGGTGATGCGGCAGAATGGCTAATCGATGCAGTAAGAGGACCGCTTACAACAATTCAAGATACTTTTACAAATGTCTTTGATGGTATCAAATCATTTGTTTCTCCGATTGTTGATTGGCTAAAGGGAATCTTTGATTTTTAATTGGAGCCTGCCACATATTGATTTGCCACACTTTAATATTTCAGGAGAATTTTTCTCTAGTGCCACCAAAAGTTCCGCATCTTAGTGTAGATTGGTTTGATCGCGCCACAAAGAATCCGCGTATTTTAGATGGAGCAACCATTTTTTTGGCGCTAGTGGCAATAAGCTATTAGGTGGTGGTGAAACTGCAAGAGAAGTAATTATGTCTGAAAAACTATCTGAAGAATTTGTTGACGGATGGAGATAACTCAAGCTCAAAAACGTTCAATTACTATTAATCAAAAATAACTATAGTCCTAAAGAACTGAGCCCTTTAGAAACGTATAGACAACTTAAGAGAGCATTACTGGAGACAATCTAATATGGGATATAAATATTTAATTATTGAATCTAATGGAAAGACACTAGACTTCAGGAATGACAATCGGTTCATTCTATGCGATCCAGTTGACGGATTAAATCCTGTTAGTGCTGAATATAGTTCATCTAAAGGTGCTAATTACGACGGAGAACGAATGACAAGTGCTAGACTATCCATAAGAACACTAACGCTACGAATTAAAGTGCTAGAGCCTGTTGATGAAAAATAGACATGCTCTGCACTCTTTCTTTATGTCTAAAAAAAGAAAGTAAGGGTATATTACTACAGTCCTAGTTTGAATGCATACATTGATGGGTATGTTGAAGGCGTAAGCGATCAACAGTTCTATAGAGATGACCTGATTGTTATTTCAATACGTTGTTTTTCTCCATATTTTGTTGAAACTTCAAAATCTGTAACATCGTACAACACAGTAAGTTATGGATTCCATTTTCCATTTAGCATTACTATGCCAGTTCCATTCGGTAGCTTATCAAGTACAGACCACCAATCTGTTCTGAACAAAGGCACCGAAGATGTTGGGTGTACTATCCACATAAAAAGCAATTGGTGGAGATGTGATTAATCCAGTTATCTACAATCAGACAACTGACAAGAGAATGCATATCAAAGCAACAATCAACAATAATGACGAGCTCTTAATTAAAACGGCTGTCGGCGAAAAGAGCGTCTTCTATATAGACGATGTAGCCTTAGACAAAACGAATATGATTGATAGTTTGGATAGAACAAGCGATTGGATCACTTTGTTGTCTGGAGATAATTTGATCTATGTCAACGCTGAATCAGGAGTGAAGCACATGCAGGTAATTGTTGAAAAACGAAACACTATATAACGGGGTTTAATATGATTATTAACATTACAGAAAATAACGGTTTGAAACTGTTAGGTGTTATTGATAATTACTCTAGTTTGATTTGGACAGAATCATTTAAATCAACAGGTGACTTTTTCTTTAGAAGTTCCTTTATTAAAAACAACCTTTGAAATTTTTAAAGGTCGGTAAGCAAATATATTTGGATAAAGATCAATCGCATCGCATGATTATTGAGAAGGTCCAAACTAAAGTGTCTTTAGATAAAGGATTGATTCTTATTGCAAGTGGTAGATGTGCAAAGTCGCTACTATCTAGAAGAATTATTTGGGATGAAATCAGAAAAGAAAATCTAAACTTACTACAAGCGATTGATTTGGTTATCTCTCAGAACATGAGGGGATTACCAATTGTGTTTGATAAATCTAAACATGCGTTTTTAGAAAAGTATAAAACCGATGGAACAATCAAAAGTGCTAGCGTTTTAGATTGGCTAGAAGATTCTTTGAAAGAATTCAATTTGGGATATAGCTTATCTTTTGTTAATGGGAACTATCTACTTGAGATTAAAGAACCTAGGAACACGAATGTGTTCTTTTCTTTTGAGCGTGGCAACATGATTTCAAATGACTACTATGATGATATTTCGAAGTATTCAAATGTAGCATTAATCCGTGGGGAAGATAGAGAAAACGCTCCAAGAGTCACCCAGAGTGTTGGGGATAAAACTGGTTGGGATAGGTTTGAAACGTATATTGATGGCTCAAGTTATAGTTCTGAAATAGCAGGTAATAAGCTAAACGAGCAACAATATAAGAACATGCTAAAAACATATGCTATGCGTGGATTAAAGGATATTAAAAGACAATACGATGTAGAGGTTGACTCTGGATTAGATAATCAATTTGATAAGTATTATTCCATAGGCGATATTGCTCACGTTAAATCTTTTGATGGAAATGATGTACAGGTTCTGGTTTCATCAACAACACTATCTGATTCAGTAGATGGGCGTACAATTTTGCCAACAATGGAGGTGGTAGACAATGGCATATAGATCAGGGCTTTTTTTAATGCAAAAACAAAAACACGGACGGCTCATATGATAGAACGTATGATGCCAATGATATTTCAAATTATCTCGGAGGTTTAGTGAGTGATGGCGTAGTACAGTCATCTGCAGATGCTCTACAGGTCAGCGTTGAACAAGCATCCATGCAAGTTCAAATCAGACCTGGTAGAGCATTTTTTTAAATAATCGATGGTTTACAGCGGATTCTGTTATTACTTTGCCTTTTAACACGAGCACACGGAACTTTATCTAGAATTACTGCAGTTGCATTGCATTTTGATGAAGTTAATAGGGAAGTGATTCCTGTATGTGTTGATGGAACATTAGTAGTTCACCAGTCGCTCCGCAACTGGATGATAAGTACTTATTGTTAGCTTTAGTTGCGGTTCCTGCAAACCCTAGCAATTTATCACAAATCACAGTAACTGATTCAAGAAAATTTGTACATGCATTAGTTAAATATGATTTTGACCAAAGTGTATTGCAGAAAGAGTACATCAAAGCGTTTAACGCATGGTTCGAAGGTATCAAGAATCAACTAGGCACTGATGCAGCGGGCAATCTGCAGAATCAAATCAACGCGCTAAAACCTAAAGTTGAAACGGTTAACAACGCACTAACATTTAATGGCCAGAACACAACAGCAAAAAGGACAACTCGATGTGGCAGGTAAGATCGACGCTAAAAAAATGGACTAGCAATTGGCGGTAACGATACATTTATCGTTCGTCGATTTACAGCGACAAGACAAACCGTAAACTATAACTCATCTAATCTAACAGTTGTCAATATTAATGTTCCTAGTGGATATAGTATGGTAGCGCCAATTAGTGCATCAACAACTGGATGTCTGTGTTCTATTAATAGCTGGAATGAAAACTCAGTAACTATTTACACGTGCAATATGTGGAATGATGGGTATGCATTGCCTGCAGGTGAAATTAGAGTAGATGTTCTGCTAGTTAGAAAGGCGGCATAAAGATGTTAATTGACAACAAGAAATTTACAGAGATACCAAGTAACAATAAAAGCGTTGTTACTTTCAATAGAACAGTTTTTCGAGAACTTAAAAAAATTCTAATTGACTCGTTCGAGGTGGGTGTGATTCATGAGGTTTCTTTTGACGATGGACCTACTACAAAAATGTATACGGAGCCGCTAACATTCTCTAAATCTGGTACAGGATACACGCTATCGTTCATCTTGACGGATGTTCCAGAAAAGGATATTGAAGCTACCCATTTCAAAGAGGTTAGACCTTTAGTTAGAGACATTCTCAAAACAGCAAGTGCTGACGTTGTTAAAAAATATGTATTGTTCTTGGATCAGTGGAAAGCTGGGGATAAGTACAAAAAAGGACAACGTATTGGATACAACGGCACTCCATACACTGTCGAATCAGACCACACTGCACAGGATAGTCAGACTCCAGATAAGACACCTTTGCTATATGACGATCTAACAAAGGAACGAGAAGCAAAGACGTGGGATGAAAAGAAGACATATTCTAAGGGCGATTTAGCAATTGCTAGAGGAATTGTATTTGTCTCAAAGATTGACGGAAATAAGGGTAATGAACCGGGCTTCGGTAATGCCTGGGATTACAAAAAGTAAATAGGCTATTAAGAGCATGCATGCAGCGTGCTCTTTTTAGATAGAAAAGGAAAAAGAATATGAAATTATTTATTATTTGTGGACATGGAGCTGGTGATCCTGGAGCCTGTGCAAATGGATTTTCTGAAGCTGAAAGGGTAAGAGCTTTAGGTCTTAGAATTAAGGCGCTCGGTGGTGATAGCGTAATTCTTGGTGATATTAATCGAGATTTTTACGCAGATAACGGAATTAGTTATTTAGACCTTACACCAGATACAGAAATTCTAGAATTACATATGGATGGCGCAAATCCAACTGCACGTGGAGGACATGTAATTGTTCTTGATGGAATAGGAACAGATGCATATGATAATGCATTGGCTACATTTATTTCTAATGTGTTGCCAGGAAGAGCATACCCACTACAATTTAGATCGGATTTAGCAAATCCGAATAGAGCGAGAGCTAGAGGATTTAGCTACAGATTAATGGAGTGTGGATTCATCACATCCGAAGAAGATTTGGCTATCTTTAATGCTAACATCGACACAATCGCACGTGGTGTATTAGCTTGTTTTGGCATTGCACCTACACTATCAACGGTTGGATGGGTGAAAGATTCTACTGGATGGTGGTTCCAAAAATGCAGATGGAACTTATCCAAAGTCTGAATGGTTGCGGAGTTTATTGGGATTGGTATTACTTCAACGATGATGGATATGCAGTTACTGGATGGCAAGAAATCGAATACAACGGAAAGAAAGAAAAATTCTATTTTAATAATTCTTGTCAAATGGTTACTGGTTGGCAGTATTTAGACAGTCATTGGTACTACTTCAATACAAATGGTGTAATGCTAAAAGGGCTTCAAACTCTTAGTTGGGCAGGTGTAACAAGCACTTATTTATTCAACGAAAATGGCATACTAGTACAAAAATGATTCTGTTAATTTGACGGTATATGCTAACCCTGACGGAACAATTAGAGAGCAATAGGTGAACCATGTTATTAAAAAGATTTATTCGCACTGATTGAGTTTAAAGATTTAGTAAGTGCGTTAATATCCGTGGTGTTTGTTGGTTCAGTCTTTATTCAAATCGCACCGATTAAAATAAATCCGTGGGATAAGCTGCTAAAGTGGGCGGGTGATCGCATCAATCACAATGTCAATCTAAAGATAGATACATTAGACAAAAAAACTAGACGATCATATTGCAACAGATACTGCACGTAGAGTGGATGATATCCGTAATACAATTCTTGTTTTCGCTAATGAATGTCAAAGGGGGATTGTGCATTCAAAAGAACAGTTTAGATTTATCGTTGCTAAATGTGATGCATACGAACAGCATGTGGAAGAACATCACCTAAAAAAACGGCGTAATTACTGAAGCAACAAAACTTATTAAAGACACTTACCAAAAATCATTTGAAACATGACAGTTTTCTAAAATAGGAGGAAAAAGAAAATGCTTATTACAAAACAACAAAGTCTATGACACACTCAAAGAGATTGCTTTAATCGTATTACCAGCTATTGCTACATTGTATTTGACACTTGCTGGGATTTGGAAATTGCCATACCCACAGGAAGTTAGTGGCACAATCATTGCCATTGATACATTCCTTGGCGCTATCTTGCATATTTCTAACAAGCAATATAAAGAAGCACAGGAAGAAGATTTAAAAGTAAACTAAAAGCCTACTCTCGTTACGAGGGTAGGCGATTTTTATGCTATTTGTAAATTGTTCGCCAAATTGTTCGCTAAAAGTATAAGAGCATAATAAAAACCCGCTATTTAAGCGAGTTTCACAAATATATTAAAGGGCGACTAATGGGACTCGAACCCATGAGTGCTGGAGCCACAATCCAGTGTGTTAACCAACTTCACCATAGCCGCCATGTGCTAAAAATATATTATCATATCCAAAACTAATAGACAACATATATTTTTAAGTTATATTGAAAAAAATAGAGGTATTATACATACATGGAGACAAATCAATATTGGTGGTGAACTACGTAATCTAGTAGTTGAACATAAGCGAAATAAGAAAATGTATCTAAGGGTTAAGGAAGATGGAACATTATATGTGACCTGCCCACGTTATGTCAGTGAGCGGGAAATTCTATCCTTCATCCTTGAGAAACAAGATTGGATTATCAAAGTAAGTAAAAAAGAAAAGAAAAAGAATCGTTATCTTTTAGACGGTACTGACCGTAAGGAAGCGTGCTGGCTAGGAAAGGTATATCCGGTTGAATTTATTTGCTCTAAACAGAAATTTATGTCGGTTGAAGAGGATAAAATTATATTCTATCTCCCCGAGGTGAATGATGATAATATTCAGGAAATCTTCTATCATACAGGGAATCTTCAATTGAAGCTAATGGTGGAAGAAAGACGTAAAGATTGGGATAATCATATCTGTCTTTTCAATCATAGAAGACTTCCAAATATTACTCTAAGGTATATGACAAGTAGATGGGGATCCTACTCTCCAATGACGCATCACATTAGCTTGTCATCAAGATTGATTCACTTTCCAGTTGTGTGTTTTAGATTATGTTTTATTGCATGAGTATGCACATATCCTAGAAGGGAATCATTCGAAGCGATTTTATGATATCATCAGAATGTATATGCCGGAATATAAGGAATATAGTGATTTATTGAAATGAGGTTAATGATGGGAAACATTGTAAGAGAAAATAGTGTATTTTTATTTGGAAATGCAATCTTTGAAAACGGTATTCTTGGTTTTCTGATTACGTTTTTTTAATCACAGTTGTGATTGCAAAGATATTTACAACGATACTTGAGAAGTTAGTTGATCATGCGATGAAAAAAGATGCTAGAGCAAGTATGCCATTTAAGTATCTTTTAAAAATAATACGTACAGTCATTTATGTTATTGCAGTGTTTGCAATCTTGATGAATGTAAAGCCTCTGCAGAGTATTTCTACGGCGATACTAGGTGCAACGAGTGTCATGACAGTTGTTGTCGGTTTTAGCTGCGCAGGAAACATTTGGTAACTTTATCGCAGGGTTTCTTTATCGTAATCTATCAACCATTCCACGTAGGGGGATATGGTCAATCTTCCAGAGAAGAACATTTCTGGTACAGTCATTGAAATTACATTCCGTCATACAATCTTAAATACAATTGAGAAATACAAAGATTATTGTACCAAATAGTACGATGAACTCGGCAATTGTAGAAGATAAAGCATTTGGACAGAAAACGTACATTCGCTATCTATTCTTATCCGTAGCGTACAATACTGATATTGATAAACTTGAAAGAGTAATTACAGATGTTGTTATCAATACAGATGGTGTGATTGATACAAGAAGTGTAGAAGCACAAGAAAAGAATTTACCAATCAATATTACGGTAAATGAGTTCTTAGATAGTGGTATTCAGATTCGTTTCCCATTTACAACGAAGTCACTTGCAAAAGAGCGTAGAGACTGCTTCTAAGATTCGTAAGTCTTTACTTGTGGCATTTAGAGAGAATGAAATTGAGATTCCATATCAGAAAAATTCAGATTATTAAGGATAATATGTAAACGTTTACATTATTTTCATGAATTAATTTAAAAAGTTATTAAAAGATAATCAAACGATATTGCAGGGAATTAAAATTGAGGTATTATGTAGTTACAGGAACACGAAGTGTATTATTAAGAGAATGGAGATGATGTAGCATGACTACGAAGCATGTTCTTTTTGATATACAATATGAGATTGTACACACCCCAGGCGGGGAGGTTTTTGACAGGGTTCTCTGTGAAAAATGGTTTTTAGGATGGACATATAATGCCCATCCTTTTTTGTAACTAATTTCTGATAATCATACAGGAGGAAAACGATTATGGATCAGACAAATTTAGACTTTTTTGAAGCAGCAGCCAGTGGCGATTTTGCAAAGTTATGTGCACAGGTTTCTAAGGGTGCAAACGTTAACATCGCAAACGGTGATGGACGTACAGCGTTAATGAGAAGTGCAAAACGTGGTTACACTGAAATCGTACGTTTCTTATTAGACAATGGTGCAGATACAAGAGCTAGAGATAAAAATAATAAGACAGCTTTAATGGGTGCCGCTAAGAAGGGTCACACAGACATTTGCCGTATGTTAATTCATGCGGGCGCAAACGTTGATGCCCACGATAATAAGGGTAGAACAGCTTTAATGAGAGCTTCATTACTTGGTCATAGTGACACAGTGAAGTACTTAATTTCTAAGAACGCTGATGTAAATGCAGTAGATGAACAGGGTCGTACAGCATTAATGGAAGCAGTAAATGCATATAAGTTAGATGAAATTAAAGATTTAGTAGATAACGGTGCAGATATCAATAAGGCTGATAATAAGGGTTGTACAGCATTGATGCGCGCTGCATATATTGGAATTCCAGAATTAGTAAAGTATCTGCTTGAAAAAGGTGCAGATAAGACAATGAAGGATTTTGATGGTAATTTAGCAATTCATTACGTACGTAAAGAATGCTTATCAGATTTGAAAGATATTTTGAAGTAGGAGGCCGACAATGAAAGACTATTTAGCAAATGAAGTAAGAAATGTAGTTGTACTAGGACATTCTGGCGCTGGTAAGAGTTCTGTCATTGAAGCCTGCCTATATTTTACAAAGGCAATCGAACGTTATGGAAAGAATAACGATGGCACAACAGCTCTTAATTTATGATCCTGAAGAAGGTAAACGTGGTACATCTGTATATTGCCATATCGCACCTGTAGAATGGAAAGATAAGAAAATCAACTTTATCGATACTCCAGGTTATATGGATTATGCTGGTGAAGAAGCAACTGGACTTGTAATGGGTGATAATGCCTTAATTGTCGTAAACGCAAAAGAAGGAATCGAGGCTGGTACAGAGCGTGCTTGGCGTGAAGCAGTTTCCAAACAAAAGATTCCTACAATCTTCTTTGTAAATAAGATGGATGTAGAAAATGCAAACTTCGATACTGTATACTCAACTCTTAGAGAAAAGTTTGGTAAGTCAGTTATCCCATTTGAAGTTCCAATCATTGAAAATGGTGTGGTTGTAGGTTCTGTTAATATCTTGCGTCGTAAAGCATGGTATTACAATGACCGTAATACAGCAAAAGAAGTGCCATCTGATTTAGTTGGTGAAGTAGAGCGTTACTACAATGAAATCGCAGAAGCTATCGCAATGACTGATGATGAACTCATGGAGAAATTCTTCTCAGGGGAAACATTTGATGAACATGAACTAGCCAAGGGATTACGTATTGGTGTACGTAATGGTGATATCCGTCCTGTATACTGCGGTAGTGCAGAAAACCAAACAGGTATTGAACGTTTGTTAGACCTAATTACAGAGTATTTCCCAAGCTACGCAGAAAAGGGAAGAATCCAAGCTGAAACACTTAAGGGTGATACAGTTGACATGGAAACAAACGAAAATGAAGCACTCAGCGCATTTGTATTCAAGACCATCGTTGACCCATTCGTAGGCAAGGTTTCTTACTTAAAGGTAATGAGTGGTGTCCTCAATAGTGATAGCCAAGTATATAACTCTAAAGAAGGACGTAACAGAAAAAAAGTTAACCAAATCTACGTTATCAATGGCAAGTATCAGATTGGTGTAGGTAAGTTATTTACCGGTGATATCGGTGCAGTTGTTAAGTTACAAGCAACAGAAACAAACGATACATTGTGCACCCGTTCTAGAGTTATCAAGTATCCAGATATCGAGTATCCTCATCCAATGTTAGGATATGCAATTCATCCAAAAGACAAAGGCAGATGAAGATAAGTTATCCAGTGGTATTCATAACCTGATGTTAGAAGACCATACAATCAAACTAGTAAACAACGAAGAAACACACGAACAAGTACTTTATGGTGTTGGTGATCAACATATCGACTTAATCCTTTCTAAGTTAAAGAGTAAGTATAAAGGTTGAAGTAACTACAGAAAAAAACCAACTGTACAGTATCGTGAGACAATCTCAGCAAAGGCTGAAGCACAAGGTAAATACAAGAAACAAAAATGGTGGTGCTGGTCAGTATGGTGATGTTTGGGTAAGATTTGAACCAACAGATTCTGATGATATGGTATTTGCGGAAGAAGTATTCGGTGGTGCAGTTCCTAAACAGTACTTCCCACCAGTTGAACAAGGTTTACGTGACTGCATGAATAAGGGTGTTCTTGCAGGATATAAAGTGGTTGGTGTTAAAGGCAACGCTATATGATGGATCTTATCACCCAGTAGATTCGAAGGAAGTAGCCTTCAAGGAAGCTGCTAGACTTGCATATAATGCCGCAATGCCAAATGCCAAACCAGTTCTTCTTGAACCAATTGGTAAGGTTGTTGTGACTGCACCTGAAGACTATACAGGTACACTCATGGGTGACTTTACAAAACGCCGTGGAATCATCTTGGATATGGGTACAGATGAAGATGGTCTACAGGTGATTAGAGCTGAAGTTCCAATGGCAGAAATGTTAACGTACGCAACAGAATTACGTTCTATGACACAAGGTCGTGGATGTTATGAATTAGCGTTTGATCGCTATGAAACAGCACCTCATGATGTAGCACAGAAAGTCATCGACGCAAGAAAGAGCGAGAAAGAATAATCCTCTAGGTGGAAAGTTCATTTGAAACTTTCCACCTATTGCATTTTAAAAGGCAATCATATAAAAATAATTGAGCGCCCCCGTGATGGAATTGGTAGACGTAGGGGACTCAAAATCCCCCGGTAGCGATACCGTGTCGGTTCGAGTCCGACCGGAGGCACTAAGAGACGATTCAACAACTGTTGGGTCGTTTTTTTCTTTGAGAGTATATCAATTGCAATGCCATATACGCTTGATACAATAGAATTAACCAAAGGAGAAAATGAATTATGGGATTTTACGATTATTATGTAACTGATGCAAAGGGCAATCAGATTACTTTAAAGGATTACGAAGGAAAGGTGGTATTAGTAGTAAATACTGCTACAGCTTGTGGTTTTACACCACAGTATGAAGAATTAGAAAAAAAGCTTCATGAAAAAGTACAATGAACAAGGGTTTAGAGATTCTCGATATTCCTTGTAATCAATTTGGTGGACAGGCACCAGGATCTGATGAAGAAATTCATGAGTTCTGTGCACTACACTTCAACACAAAGTTCCCACATATGCATAAGTCAGATGTAAATGGTGAAAATGAATTACCATTATACACATTCTTAAAAGAGTGAAAAAGGGCTTTGAAGGGATTTACAGGTGAAAAAGGCAGACTTTATGAATGCACACGTTGGTAACCTTGTTCCTAACTTTAGAGAAACTTCTGATATTAAGTGGAACTTCACTAAAGTTCCTTGTTGACCGTAAGGGAAATGTAGTAGCTCGTTTTGAACCAACTGCTGATATGGCAGATGTAGAAAAAGCGATTCAAGAATTACTTTAATTTTTAGGGAGTCATTTCATCTTTTGTGAATATATACGTAGAAGGATATTCTATGGAGGAAAGAAAGATGAATGATTTAAATGCAGTTGAAATTAAAGGGACAGTGATGTACGAACCAAGTGTTCGTAGCACAAAGAATGATTCCACAATGTCAACATTCTCAGTTTGTGTAAAACACAATGAACCAAGTAAAGCGAAGGACTATCTAAATGTAGTTGCCTGGGGAGATGTAGCGGATCAAGTTCGCGAAGAATTCCATGCTGGTACAAGAATTGGTATTAAAGGGCATCTTCGTAAGCAGTTTTACATGAAGGATGAAAATAAGAAGACAGTTGTACAAATCGTTGCAGAGAAAATCTATCATCCAAAAGATGAAACTGAATAAGTTATATAAAAGTGCGTTGAACACGCACTTTTAATTTTGGTATAATACGGACAGATTATAACGAGGATGATATGAATCAATACATATTTATATTAGAAATAGTAGGTACCATAGCGTTTGCGATTTCTGGAGCACTTGTCGCAATGAAATCGAAGATGGACTTCTTTGGGGTTGTGATTATTGGAGTTATTACCGCAACGTTTGGTGGAATTATGCGTGATATTGTACTAGGTAGTGTACCACCAAGTGCATTTTCCAATCCAGTGTATGTCGTTGTCGCTAGTGTTACTTCTGTTGTCGTATTCTTATTTGCCTACTTCAATGTGAATACAAATAAGATTACGCAGAAAAATGCGTATAAGAATTTCTTGTTGATTGCAGATGCGATAGGATTAGGCGTGTTTACTGCAGTAGGTGTACGTGTGGCTTTCTTCCTACATCCAACATCACATAGTTTCTTACTTGTATTCTGTGGTGTATTAACAGGTGTTGGTGGAGGTTTGTTCCGTGATATCTGCGTCAATCAATTACCACAAATCTTTCATACAGATGTGTATGCAATTGCATCAATTATCGGTGCGATTCCATGCGCAATGTTAATGCATGCAGGGAACATCTCATTTGGTATCTGGGTAGGAATTGGTGTGACAATCTTAGTAAGAGCACTGGCAATTTTACATAAATGGAGTTTGCCAGTTGCTAAGAATATTCATGACTAAGATACATGTAATCAATTGTATCGATTAAAAAAGCAGTTATAGAACGAATGACATTTAGGGCTTCTCTTAAATCGTGATTCGTTTTTTGTTTTGCCCAAAGTGTAATAGAAGAAAAATTATATTCACTAACGTCTATTCCATAGTAGAAACAGATACAGTAGAGTATACTTTTCATTTCAATTTCACTTGAAGAATATTGTGGAAAATGTAATCTGATTAAATGATAAATATATCTTTGTAATGCATATTTGGTTTGTATCGTAATATCATCGGTTGTAACTGAAAGAATTGTGTCAGTCACAACTTTGGATGTTAGAAAGACAAGAATCCTTCTTAATTGGTTTATATTTATACCTATATGCTTAGGTATAAATTCCTTACCAACTGTATGTGTGATATCAAAGACAGCATGTAGTTGCTTTTTATTGTCGCTATCTGATAGTAGTGAAATGGCAGTATAACCTCTACGAACAGTACGGTGATATCTTTGCCAAGCTTTATAGGTTAAGACATATGTAGCAGTTGGACATTGCGTAAAGATTAAAATAATATTCTCGATGGATTCCTCATGGAAATAACATAATTGTTTTAAGAATGTTAGATAGTTTCCAGGGATAAAAAGATGTTTATTAAATTCTCTTGAATCATATACAGGAGTTGTATTTTTGTTAAAGATGTTTTCATAGGTTACCTCAAGACTATATACAAAACATCTAAGTAAAAGCCCTGATATATTGATATCTACTTGTTTTCGCTGAAAGCGTGATATAATAACAACGTCTAATGGAGGTACTTAAATGGAACAGTTAGAATTTAAATTTGATACACAGTTATTAATTGATGGACATGATTTAGATGAAGATGTCATTAATGACTATATTACAGAGAATTTCCAAGGTGACTGCTTATTAGTTGTTGGCGATGATACTTTAATTAAGATTCATTTCCATACAAATGAACCATGGAAGGTACTTGAATATGCACAATCTATCGGTGACATCTACGATGTTGTTGTAGAGAATATGCAACGTCAAGAAGAAGGTTTAAAGGGATAAAAAAACGAGGGTGTCCTCGTTTTTTAATATCCCATTTTCATAGAAGAATTGATCGACTGCTGCAGGATAATCTTCTAGATTCATATGCATCTTAGAGTGATGTTCAACAAGCCTATCAGCAATATAGCCATGGAGCCATACACCCATACGTAGACTAGTAAAGATATCACAATGATATGCAAGTAGTGCAGTTAACATACCAGTCAGTAAATCACCACTACCAGCTTGAGCCAAGGCTTCATTACCTGTTTGGTTAATATAACATTGACCGTTTGGGGTAGCAATAATTGTATGTGCTGATTTTAATACAATATATACTTTTAATTCTTTTGCACACTTTAAGGCATAGTGCAAAGGATTGCGCATGACTTCTTCTTTTTCTAAGTGGAATAAGTCTGCAAATTCTCCGATATGCGGTGTTAGGATAATTGGTGACTTTGCAAAACGTAATTTCCATGTGTTATATCGCAACATGCGTATGCCTTCAGCATCTAATATCAAAGGAGCATGACATTTTTGAATCATCAGATCAAGACATAATTCTTTCTCAAACATTTGTGTAACCCCACTACCAAAAGCAGCTGCATTCACATGTTCAATTGTTGAAGCGAGCTGTTGTTCAACATTATGTGCCGAGAATGGATGGAATACTGGTGTTGTGTGCTTTGTGGCAACAATAGGGTAGATACCATCAATACATCCTACCTCAATATATGGAAAACCCAGGGCTTTTGCACCGGTGATATTTAGGCTGATTGCCCCAGCCATTCCATAGGAACCTCCAACAAGTAATATCTTTCCGTTACTGCCTTTATGTGCAGTTTCTTTTCGTTTTGCAAGATTTTGGAAGAAGAGAGTCTGATTCATTTCCAAAAAACTACTTTGTTTTGGATGCGGTATATCCAGTGAAATAAGTTCTAACTTGTCAAAAAGATGATGATACTTCTGCAGTATATGGAAAGGCTTATAACAGTCTATCGCAAACGTTACTGTAGAATGTAATGCGAATGAATCATGCATGGCAGAATCACATTCAGCACCAGAATTAATATCGATACTATAAATCGGTTTATTTGCATTCTGTATTTGCTTGAATACTACACGTTTATCTTCTGACAATTTGCCATGATATCCAAAAACCAAAAAAATACCATCAATGATAACATCACATTCCTTCAAGCATGTATCTAAAGCTGTCAGAGGTTGAATGATTGAAGGTGAAACTTGTTGATATATCTTCATTGCATCAGGATTGTTTGGAAGACCATTCACCAAAATCAACTTGATATGAAATTGTTTTAAATTGTTGATAAGTGCAAAACAATCGGCACCATTATTACCATTTCCAGCCAGTACTAAAAATATTAGATTTAACATCTAAATATGGTAACAGATGGGACAGCTAATTTTTTTGCCGACAAGATTGATTAAATCAAATGATGAAAGCCCAGATTTTTTTCTTCAATCTCAAGCATTTCTTTTACGACTAACGATCATGTTTTATATCCTTTACAACCATATATTAACACTTACAGAAATCTAATGTGAAAAATTATAATAAAATTATGATATAATTCGCATAAGCAGTAGAAAAAAAGGAGGATTTGCTAACATGCCAACAAAGAAAACTGTTAAAGACGTAGCAGAAGAAGTAGTTGAAAAGAAGGCTACAAAGAAGAAGGCTGCACCAGCAAAGAAGGCTGAAAAGAAGGAAGCTACTGAAAAGAAAGCTACAACTGCAAAGAAAGTTAAAGAAGGAAAGCACCAGCTGCTAAGACTGTTAAGAAGGAAACTACAAAGAAGAAGGTAGTTAAGAAGACAGCTAAGGCTAAGGTGGAAGATTTAGATTTAAAGACAGTTAAAGATTACGAAGATGCAATCAACTGGAAGAAGGGCGAAGCGAAAGCTTTAGATTGGCTCTATATTGAGTTAAGTGCTGACGCATTATTAACTCAATTTGAAGCAGGTAAGGATAACCTAAAGACAGTTTGCCAAGCATTATACAACTGCATGCTTGAAGGTGACTATTATATCGTTGAACCTACAGAAGATAACTGTGTATTAGGTACAGTTGCTGTACGTTTCTATTGCGATAACTTAAGTCCAGAACGTAAAAAAAGTTTCTGAAGTAAATCAATAGTATATAAAAGCCGAATCGTAAGATTCGACTTTTATTTTGTAAGTATGTATGCATTCACCCAAAGGAATACAATCTCAGATAAACCAGTAATCTTCATCTGTAAGATACAATCAAAGAAACAGAAGATACATGTCGCAAAAAATAAGATTCGATACTGGAAAAACTGAGGTATATCTTTTATCAGAAATATATAGAGAACTAACGTAGCGTATGCAAAAGATTAGATGCATGTTTTTGATAATAGTAGATTCAATGTAAGGGAATAGTAACGCAAGAATCGCAATGAGAAAGAATAGAATTCGTATATATTTGTTAGTGTATTCTTTGCATTTCAAAAAAAGATAAAACAGAGAAATCCCCGCTAGTAATAGGGGAATATACGAATATTAGGTTTTAGATAGTAAGACACTAATATTTGTTTCATAGCCCGCAAAAAAATTAGCCAAAAGTAGAGTAAATACGATTGGAATAATTGGAAATATTAGACATTGAAAAATACTTGTTTACTCATATTCATGTCGTTATTATAACAAACTTAGGTGCGATAAACTGGTCTAATCATGTTATAATTTTGTCATTATGAAGAAGAAAGAAATATATATCTTGATCAGTATTATCCTAATTGCAGTATTAGGTATTGTTGGTCTAAATATCGCTAAAAATAAAAAACAACCTACAAAGAAGGATGAGCCAACTGCAGAAACAACTCCAACACCTAGTACAGAACCTAGTACTAATGCAGATTCTCTTGGTGTTCCAACAGAAAAGCCAGTTGGAATCTGGGTGGGTATTGTACATCGTGGAAAAGTTGTACAATGGTTCGATTCAGGTGTTGATGGAGAGTATGTTGTTACAGGTAATGTGGGTGAAGTACACGTTGAAGTAAAAGATAAGGAAAGTGGCATGTACGTGAGGTCGATTGTCCAAATCAACTATGCGTAAAAATGGGTTGGGCAGACGAAAATAGCATTATCCCAATCACTTGTCTGCCAAATGAGGTCTTTATTGGTTCCGCAAATCTATTATCTGAATATCTAGGGTGTGAAATGAGTATATCTAACACAAAACGTTTTACGGTATTAGCACTCTTAGCTGCTATCGCTATTACGTTAAATATTTTAGAAACTACAATGATACCACCGCTCATGGGTGTCTTCCGTATTGGTCTAGCAAATATCATGGCATTAGTTGCCTTGCGTATGCTAGGGGTGAAGGAGATGTTGATTGTCAATGCGATGCGTGTATTGATTGGTAATCTTTTAACTGGAACAATCTTCGGAAGTGTATTCTGGATTAGTTTATCTGGTGTAGTATTATCCAGTTTGATTTTGATTCTCATGGATCTATTAAAGTCATCCTTGATGTTTACTTCAGTGATGAGTTCGATTGGACACTCTTTAGGACAGGTATTGGTTGTTACATTCTTCTATATGCAACCAGCATTTATCGTTGTGTTACCTTATTTCTTACTACTATCTATTCCAACAGGATTATTAACTGGATTTGTAGCAACAATTGCAATCCAGCGCGTAAAGCCATTACGTAAGCAAGATTAAGTTCTTGCTTTTTTAATTATAGAAAAGAAAAAGTCATGCGTGTATGCATGACTTTATATCCACTGTAAGCAGCAGGGGCAGAGAGAATCGAACTCCCATCAGCGGTTTTGGAGACCGATGTACTACCATTGTACGATGCCCCTAAAATAAAAAAAGTGACGCGTACGGGATTCGAACCCGTGAATGCCGCCGTGAAAGGGCGGTGTGTTAAGCCACTTCACCAACGCGCCAAGTGCTTGTATAATATAGCATGTCTAGAATTTCTTTGCAATCATTTTATTCAAAAAAATCAAAAAATTTTTACTCAATAAAAATAAATGCTTATTTTAGCGCATATCTAGCGTAATTTTATTTATTTCATATAGTGGTCTGATATAATTACATCAACAGAATCACTAAAAGTTATTGTAATAATATGTAGAAAGAGAGGCTTTTTATGATTGATTATAGTGAAGGAAGCGGAAAACAGTATCATACTGGTGTTGGTAAGGGTGATGTAGGTAGATATGTCTTCTTGCCAGGTGATCCAAAGCGTTGTGCTAAAATCGCAAAATATTTTGAAGATGCCGAACTCGTAGCGGACTCACGTGAATATGTAACGTATACGGGATGGTTAAATGGTGTAAAGGTATCTGTTACTTCAACGGGTATCGGTGGACCTAGTGCATCTATTGCAATGGAAGAGTTAACTGCTGTCGGTGCAGATACATTTATCCGTGTAGGTACATGTGGTGGTATGGATTTAAGCGTAAAGAGTGGTGATTTAGTTATCGCAACTGGCGCTATTCGTATGGAAGGAACTTCCAAGGAATACTCTCCAATTGAATATCCAGCTGTTCCAGATTTGGATATTGTTAATGCACTAGTAGAAGGTGCTCGTACGTGTTGAGCATCCATATCATACAGGTGTTGTAGAGTGTAAAGATGCTTTCTATGGGCAACATCGTCCAGAAACACTTCCAAATGGACCAGATTTAATTCGTAAGTGGGATGCTTGGCTCAAGATGGGTGCGAAGGCTTCTGAAATGGAATCTGCTGCTCTATTTATCGTAGCTAGTTATTTACATGTTCGTTGTGGAACTGTACTGCTTACAGTCGCAAACCAAGAACGTCAAAGAGCAGGTTTACCAAACCCACAAGTTCACGATACAGACCTAGCAATCAAGGCTGCGATTGAAGCAGTGAAGTACTTTGATTGAACAGGATGGTAGTGCAGACTAAAAAACCCATTCACTAGGAATGAGTTAGTCTCTAAGAGAATACCAATCAGTATATTTTCTAAATGCAGAAGGGATTGCAAGTGATTGCAGTTCCTTTTTATTTACAAGATAGTAATGTTCATCTAATGTGTGCTGAATTTCAGCCACCTTAATTTCATATGCACGCATGTGCCACTCTAGATGTGTAAAGATATGTTTTGCATCAGGTAGGGTAGTAATCTTGAGGGGAGTAAAACCTAACGATTCAACATGACTAATCATTTCTGATTTTGTTAGATGTGCATCAACCCCTGGGAATTCGTACAATCCTGCTAGAAGTCCTTTGTGAGGCCGCTTATGAATCAAGAATGATTGATCATCACGAATTACAAAAAGTGTACGTTCTACTATCTTTCTCTCTTTTAGAGAGGAGCGATATGGAATGCTATCTGTCATTTTATTTTGATAGGCAAAGCAGTTTTTGTACTGAGTGGACATTTCTTGCACTGGGGAGCACCATTTGGTACACAAACTGTTTCACCCAGTTCCATGATACCTTGATTAAATGAGGAGTAACTAGAATCTAGGATGTTTTAGAACTGTAGAAATCATTGAGTTTATCTTCAATGATTTCTTTTACCTTTGGCAAACGAATATCCTCAGTAATTCCATAATATCTTGTTAGTACACGTAGTACATTTCCATCGATTGCAGGTGCTGGAAGATTATATGCAATCGAAGCGATAGCACCCGCTGTATAAGGACCGATTCCTGGAAGTTTCTTCAGTAGTTCAAAATTTTCTGGTAACTTACCATCATAATGTTCCATCAAATATATAGCACATTTTTTTAAGTTTCTTGCACGACTATAATATCCAAGACCTTCCCAAAGCCTCATTAAACGATCGTCGTCACAGCTTGCTAGACTAGATATATCAGGGAGTTCCTTTTTAAATGCAATATATTTAGGTTTGACAGCTTCGATACGTGTTTGTTGTAGCATAATCTCGCTTAACCAAACATCATAAGGATTACCCTGTATCACGCCAAGGCATACTGCGCTTGTTTTGGTCATACCATTGTATTAACTTTTTGATATCTGTATTTTTTTCATCTGATTCATTTTAGCAGATGTTGTATGGATTCGTCATTTTAGATACAATATAATTGACATATGCGAGTATAATTTAATGGTAGAATGCAACCTTCCCAAGGTTGATGTGCGGGTTCGATTCCCGTTGCTCGCTCTTAAAATGAAAATGTTGAGAAGCGTATTGCTTTAACATATATTATAGATAACTTGTAGCATTTTCCCTTTATCTTTGGGAAACTTTATAAAAGGACATATATTTTATGAAACTAAGTGATTTCTTTGAGAAAATATGTAAAGAGTGTTTACTTGCAACGATTTAATCATTATTGGAGATGTCATTGACTACTATCCTGCTATAAGTACTGAGTCTGGTGAAGATGAAATTGATATTTTTCCCAGATGGGATAAATCATATTATTAGTGTGAAAGAAAGTGAAATTGTAGCAATTGAGGAGATATTCTTAGATTCAAACTCATAGTACTCATTTGGGAATTATGGCTACGAAATATCATCGCAAAACTGTGTTATGGTTGCGTTAATAAAGAATATACAGTAATATCTATGAGTCTTTTATAGAAAACTGATTATACTGGTCGGGAATACAAAAGCTCGATCAGTTTTTCTTTGAAGAGAATGAAAAGCAGAGGAAATTTATGAATTTTACAGATTTAGAACTTAAGGAGCCGATACTGAGTGCAGTCAGCAAGGCAAAGTATGAAACACCATCACCAATCCAAGAACAAGCAATCCCAGTAATGTTGGAAGGTAAGGACATCATTGCCTGTGCTCAAACTGGTACAGGTAAAACAGCCGCTTTCGCATTACCAATTTTAAATAAGCTTGAATATAAGAAGAAACATCAAATTCGTGCGTTAGTATTAACACCTACACGTGAGCTAGCTATTCAAATTTTCGAGAACTTTAAAAAGTTTGGTAGATATCTGAAGTTACGTGCTTGTTGCGTATATGGTGGTGCTCCATCTGGTCCCCAAAGAAAAGCACTACGTAGTGGTTGTGATATTTTAATTGCGACTCCTGGTCGTTTAAATGACTTTATGGTTCAAGGTGAGATTATCTTAAGTGATATTGAAGTATTCGTACTTGATGAAGCTGATCGTATGTTAGATATGGGATTTATCGGTGATGTACGTACAATCGCTAGTCGAATTCCTGAAGTTCGTCAAACTGTTATGTTCTCTGCAACAATGCCAAAAGAAATCAAAGAATTAGCAAATGAATTATTACATGATCCAGTGGATATTCGTGTCGCACCACCAGCAAGTCCAGCTGAAACAATTACACAGTATCTTGTATACTGCGAAAAAGCAGATAAAAAGCGTGTGCTAAAGGATATGCTAGTGAGTCCTGAAGTTACAAAGGCAATTATATTTACAAGAACTAAGATTGGTGCTGATCGTTTAACAAAGAAGTTAATCGAAGATGGTATTAAAGTTCTTAACAATCCATGGTGATAAGACACAAGGTCAACGTCAAAATGCACTACAAAGATTTAGAACAAATCAGGTAAATGTTTTGGTTGCTACAGACGTTGCAGCACGTGGTATTGATATTTCAAATATTTCTCATGTATTTAACTATGACCTACCAGAAGAAGATGAATCTTATATCCATCGTATTGGAAGAGCAGGTAGAGCAGGCAAAGAGGGTATTTCTATCTCTCTATGTTGTCATGAAGAATTGGGATTACTTGCGTCTATTGAAAAGATGTTAAAGAAAGAGATTCCGTTAATGAAAACAGAGTACTCTATCGAATTAAAACGTAAGAAGGCAAGTGAAGCTAAATCAAATGGACGTCGCCAGTTTAAGAAGAAAACGGATACTCGTAACACAAGTGATAAGAATAAAAAACGTGATATAAATAAACGTGAAGCAGGTAAGCGCGAAAACAGTAGTAAGAAACGTGATTCAGTCGCATCCAATAAATCGATTCATAAGTCTACAAAGCCAAATAAATCACGTAAACCAAATGATAGAAAACCACATAATCAATCAAAGAATTATAAACCAAGAAAAAAGAGTAGTGGTAGATAAAAAGATGCAGAGTATCTGCATCTTTTACTTTGACTGATTTAAATTTGCAATATAGTTTTCTGCTTGCTTGATACCATCAACTGCACTGGATACAATGCCTCCCGCATATCCTGCGCCTTCACCACATGGATATAAACCTATTATCGTTGAACTATTTCCATTCTCGTCACGAATGATTTTAATTGGTGATGAGGAGCGTGTTTCAAGTCCTACCATGATACCTTGATCAATCCAACCGTGAATCTTCTTATCAAATTGTCTCATGCCTTCCTCCATTGCGGTATTTACTTCATCTGAGAAGAATGCATGCATGTCTTTCATGATGGTGCTACGTGGATAAGAGGTTTCAATTACAAGTTTATCGGAAGGGGTATGTGCTAGGTAGTCTTTGATGTTTTGTGCAGGTGCTGCAAACCCCTCATAAAAACCTAGTTGCTCTAGCTGCTTTTGAAATTTGAAACCATCGAGAGGATGTCCTTTATCAAAATCACTGCGAGGAATTTGTACAAGGATTGCGCTATTTGCGTTTTTACCTGCACGCATGCTGTAGGACATGCCGTTTACAGCTAGGCAGTTTTGTTCTGTTGATGCAGGAATGACAACTCCACCTGGACACATACAGAAGGAGTACACACCACGATTGACAGATGTCTTGGCTGTTAACTGATAAGAGGAAGCTTTCAGTGCAGGATGACCATAGTGTTTACCGTATGTGCTTTGATCGATAAGTGTTTGTGGGTGTTCTACACGTACACCAATTGCAAAATCCTTTTGTGTAATTTCTACGCCTTGTGCATAGAGTGTTTCGTAGGTATCACTTGCACTATGTCCGGTACAAAGTAGAACACTATCGGTATCAAAGTCTTTTTTATTTGTATGGATACCTATGATTTTTCCATCGCTTAAGTATAGGTGTTCTAACTTTGTATCAAAATGAACTTCACCACCAAGACGAATAATCTTCTCACGAATTTCTTTGACAATCGTTTGAAGTACATCTGTTCCTAGGTGAGGACGTTGTTGGTATTGGATAGCAGGATTTGCGCCGGCTTCTACAAATTCTTCGTATACTTTTGACACACGAACATTCTTCATACGTGTTGTGAGTTTTCCATCTGAGAATGTACCGGCACCACCTTCACCGAATTGTACGTTTGAGGATTCTAAAAGTTTACCCTTAGTAAAGAATGCATTGATATCTTTGGTACGTTGTTCTACTGCTTGACCACGCTCAATGATGATTGGCTTTAAACCAGCTTCTGCTAAGATAAGACCCGCATACATTCCGCTTGGCCCAAATCCAACAATGATAGGACGTTGGGTTGGAATCTTCTGTACAGTCGGTAGAACGTAGATTTCTTTTATTCTCTTTTTTTGACATCATGATTCTTTAGATATTTATTCTCGTTTTTAACGGATGCATAGACACTATAGGAGTAGTGGAGGTCATCACCTCTAGCATCGATGGATTCACGATCAATCTCATAGGATTGAATATCGTTGATAGAACAACGTAACTTTTTAGCAATATGATAAATTGAGAATGTATCTCCAACTTCACAGCGAATCTGGTTAATTTTTTTAGCATAACGTACCTCTCGATAATGATTATACAATAGCATTCTCTCTTTTGATTAGAGATTGATTTGCGTTATAATTTGTGCATGAAAAAAGCAATGCAAAAGAAAATCAAAGCTACGGAAGCTGGTCTTCTCGTAAAAAATATATTGTCGAAACAAATGGGATTTTTCACGTCGTGAAATCAGTCGATTTTCACGTTGTCTGGTGCGATATATCTTAACGATGAAAAGTGTAGATTAACACAAGAAGTACATACAAATGATGTATTAACAATACGTCTGGAAGAGCCAAAGTTAGAATCTAAGCCTGTGATATTGTATGAAGACCAAGATATTGTTGTAGTAAATAAACCGGCAGGAATACCTAGTCATGCAAGTGCAGAACACTTTGATGATGACATGGGTTCTATTCTGAAACGTTACTATCAGGATAATCAATTCACAGTCAGAACTGTTGGACGTTTGGATAAAGGTGTTTCGGGAATTGTTGTCTATGCGAAAACAAAACAAATGGCAGCTCTATTAGCATCCGCTCGTGAAGAACAATTATTAAATAAAGAATACTTGGCAATTGTAAAGGGAAAGTTTGTAGAACAGCGAGGTAGCTTAACGTATACATTAGGAAAAGAAAAGGGTATACGTGGAAGAAGTGTAACAATGGATGGTCAGAAATGTATTACCAATTACGAAGTGATTACAGAAGGGAATTTCTTTTCCCTGATTAAAGTCCATATTGAGACTGGAAGATTGCATCAGATTCGTGCAGGGATGGCATTCTTTGGACATCCATTGATTGGTGATCGACTTTATGGTGGTAGTATGCATGCGATGAAGCGACCTGCATTACATTGTTGGAAGGTTGAGTTTGTACATCCAAAAACAAAACAGAGAATCATAATCCAATGTGATTTGCCGGAAGATATGCAGAAAATTGTAGCTAAACTACAAGAAGGCGCTACAACATCAAAAGATTTGTAATCAGAAAATTTTGGGAATAGAATCAAATCATAGAAGTACTCAAAGGAGTATCCGTATGAAGCAGGAAAATCTTGATAAAATCATTTCATTTCGTCATGTTTTACATGAACATCCAGAGATATCCAATCATGAAGTATATACAAGAAAAGTTAATCAAAAGATTTCATCTGAAGAAAATATGTCGAACTATCTTATTTTTGATGAAGGGGAATGGTTGTACTGTATGAAGCCATATCAACCGAATCAAAAAACGATTGTTCTTAGAGCTGATCATGATGCGATTATGAATTCATTGAATACACCATTTCATGGCTGTGGCCATGATGGTCATACTGCAATTTTACTTGGTGTAATGTTGGAAGAAGAGAATTTGGATAGTGAGTATAATGTTATTTATTTGTTCCAACCGGCTGAAGAAAATGGTAGTGGTGCAGCTATTTGTAAACCGTTATTCGAGAAATATCATGTGGATAAAATTTTTGGTTTGCATAACATGCCAAACCTAAAAAAGAATGTAATTTATTATCGACCAGAAACTGTTATGTGTGCATCTGTTGGTTATCGTATTTCTTTGACGGGAGTACAAAGTCATGCCTCTGAGCCAGAGAAGGGATTGAATCCAGCGTATGCTTTATCTGCATTTGTAAAGTCAATAGAGCCTCTTGCAAAACAAACAGGATTTAAGCCATTCACTTTTGAACAGTTTTCATTCAGTTCCCTTGCGATGATTACGGTGATTCATATGAATGTTGGTAGTTTAAACTTTGGAATCTCGCCAGCAAATGGGGAAATTTGTTTGACACTTCGTGCTGCAAAAGAAAATGAACTTGCAATACTAGAAGGATATGTACGCTCCTATTTTGAGAACTTAAAAGATACATTTGAAGTCAAGATTGAAGAATTTGATCGCTTTGATGAAAATTATGCAGATCCTGTTCTGGTGAAAGAAACAGTGGCTAAATTACAGTCTTGTGGTTTTGATGTGGAAGAATTGGTAGAGCCAATTCGTGCTAGCGAAGATTTTGGCTATTATAAGAGATTTGCACCAAGTATGTTTGTCTTTGTTGGGATGGGGACTTGTCCTTCGCTTCATCATGATTCCTATGCGTTTGATGATGAAATTATCCCAACTGCAGTGCGTATGTTTCAGGTGGTAATTAGATAGTGCTTGCATGTATTTCACAAGTACTATTTTTTTATTGATTTTACATGATTTTTTTCTGAAAAAGGGTTGTATTTTGTGGGTGAATGGAATACTATTAAAAGGCAAGGTGATAACACCGAATGCGCCGATAGCTCAACTGGATAGAGCATTTGACTACGAATCAAAAGGTTGCGGGTTCGACTCCTGCTCGGCGCGCCATTTAAAAAAAGCCCGCTAGAAGCGGTTTTTTTATTAGGATATTTATGCTATCAAATGAGGGAGGACAAAAAAATGAGTGATTTTGAAAGCAAAATTAGTTCAGCTGTCCGTGAGGCAGTGAAGCAAGTGTACGATATTGATGCAGATGATTCAATATTGATTGTTGAGACCCCACGTGATCCAAAGATGGGAGACTATTCAACTAGTGTAGCTATGCGCCTTTCCCGAACATTGCATAAGAGTCCATTAGATATTGCTGGACCTATCGTTGAAAAGTTAAAGGAAATCTACACAGAAGCTTCTTCAATCGAAGTTGTTAAGCCAGGCTTCATCAACTTCCGTTTAAAGAAAGATGCTTTGGCTGAAGTGATTAACACTGTTATCAATGCAGGTGATGATTATGGTAAGAATAACACTGGTGCAGGTGTGAATGTATTGGTTGAGTGGGTATCTGCTAACCCTACAGGTGACTTACACTGTGGACATGCTCGTAACGCAGCTTGGGGTGACTGTATCTCACGTCTTTACGAAGCAAGTGGTTATAACAACTACAGAGAGTTCTATGTAAACGATGCTGGTAACCAGATTGTAATGTTAGGTGAATCCTTAATTTCTCGTTACTTTGAACACTTTGGAAAAGAGTATCCACTTCCAGAAGATGGATATCATGCACAGGATATCATCGACATCGCAAATAAGATTGCGGAAACAGATGGTGATAAGTGGTTAAACGCTGATCCTGCAGAACGTCTTGAATACTTCAAGAAGACAGGTGTTGAGTTAGAATTAAAGAAGATTGAAGATGATTTAAAACTATACCGTTGTGATTTCCAGAACTTCCAGCACGAAACATTCTTCTATGAAAACAATCGTAAGCGTATTAACGATTGCTTAACGAAGATGGCTGATATGGGTCTAACATATGAAAAAGATGGTGCTCTATGGTTTAAGAGTACTGAATATGGCGATGACAAGGACCGTGTATTACGTAAGAGCGATGGAACATTGTCTTACTTAACACCAGATATCGCTAACCACATCTATAAGATTGAAAGAGGTTATGACCACTTAATCAACTTATGGGGTGCTGACCACCATTCTTACGTAACACGTATGCAGTCTGCTTTAACTGCTTTAGGTTATCCAGATGTTCTTAAGGTAGATATCATCCAGATGGTACGTATGGTTGAAGATGGTAAGGAAGTGAAGATGTCCAAGCGTACAGGTAACGCAATTACAATTCGTGAACTTTGCGAAGACGTAGGCGTTGACGCTGCTCGTTGGTTCTTCGTTTCTAAGGACGTTGCGACTCATATGGATTTCGATATGAAGTTAGCTCGTTCTAAGGACAACAACAACCCTGTATTCTATGCACAGTATGCATATTCCCGTATGCATTCCATTATGAACAATCCTAAGATTCCTGCATTCACACAGGTAGCTACTTATGATCGTCTCAGTGATGAGAAGGAATTACAGTTGATGAAACTCATCAGTGAATTCCCAATCGAAGTTGCAAATGCAGCAGCAACCAGAAAGCCAAACAAGATTACTGAATACATCATTTCTCTTGTTAAGGTTTACCACAGCTACTACAACAGTTCACGTGTAAATAACCCAGAAGATCCTGAGTTAACAAACCAACGTTTAGGCTTAGTGAAGGCTACAATGGTAACATTGAAGAATGCTCTAAACCTTGTTGGTGTTGAAGCACCTGAATCAATGTAATTCCACAATAAGAACGATAAACAGGGCCCCTATAGTGATATAGGGGCTTTTTCTTATGAATTTTAGGCATTTCTTGACAAAAAGCAATACAGATGATGTTTACAAAAAAATACAAAATTTTAGGGCATTATGTTTCCAATTATAGAAAAAAATATGTATACAAATAATAGTATAGATTTGAAACCGGTTACATATCATGCGCGCGATATGTAGCCCAAATGAAAAGACAATAGGAGGAAAGCAAATGTCTAACATTCATGTAACGAGTGAAATTAAAACACTCAAAAAGGTTTTATTACACAGGCCAGGAGAAGAATTATTAAATCTTACACCTGATACATTAGGGGAATTATTATTTGATGATATTCCTGATCTTTACGAAGCACAGGTTGAACATGACCGTTTTGCTAAGATCTTACGCGACAATGGCGTGGAAGTTGTTTATCTAGAAGACTTAATGGCTGAAACTTTAGATGCTCACCCAGAAATTAAGGAACAGTTCCTTGATCAGTGGTTAGTTGAATCAGGTGTTCATACAGCGGAATATCATAAGATCATTAAGGATTACTTAGCTAAGTTTACAAATACTAAGGAATTAGTTCTAAAGACTATGGCTGGTATCACATTCAGAGAAATTGGTGAGATCCACACAAACTTCTTAGTTGACCGTCTTGAGACTAACTCACACTTATTAGTAAACCCAATGCCAAACCTATACTTTACACGCGACCCATTCGCTTCTGTAGGTAATGGTGCAGTTATTAACAGAATGTACTCTGTAACAAGAAACCGTGAAACAATCTATGCAGACTACATCTTCAGATTCCACCCAGAATATGCTGGAAATGTTCCAGACTTATATGGACGTAACAACCACTTCCATATCGAAGGTGGAGACGTATTAAACGTTAATGAAAAACTCTTATTCATCGGTATTTCACAGAGAACACAGGCTGAAGCTATTCAGGACTTAGCTATGAAGATGTTCTATGAAAACGAAGGAAATAAGATTGAGACAATTTTAGCTTTCAATATTCCTAATTCACGTGCATTCATGCACTTAGATACAGTATTTACACAGATCGATACTGATGCATTTACAATTCACCCAGGTATCATGGGAACATTACAGGTATTTGCATTAACAGCTGATCGTGCAAATCATGATATTCATATCGAAGAACATACAGGTAAGTTAGAAGATATTCTTGCTAAGTTCATGGGCTTAGATAAGGTTCGTTTATTCCCTTGTGGAGCTGGCGACCCATTAGCAGCTGAACGTGAACAGTGGAACGATGGTTCTAATACATTAACAATCGCTCCAGGTAAGATTATCGTTTACAAGCGTAACTATGTTACAAACCAATATCTAAAGGATAATGGATTTGAAGTATTAGAATTAGAAGCATCCAACTTATGCGTAGGACGTGGTGGACCAAGATGTATGTCCATGCCATTAGTTCGTGAAGACTAAGTTAAAAATTAAATAACCATAAAAATAGAAAAATAAATAAGAAAAGGAGCTATTATGGGAGTAAATGTTAGAGGAAGAAGTTTTTTAACACTATTAGATTTTACATCTGATGAAATCAGATATTTCTTGGAATTATCTGCAGAATTCAAGAGATTAAAGGCTAACGGGGTTGACCACAGTTATTTAAAGGGCAAGCAGGTTGTTCTCTTGTTCGAAAAGACATCTACAAGAACACGTTGTGCATTCGAAGTTGGTGCACGTGACTTAGGTATGGGTGTTACATTCCTAGATTCTGGATCATCACAGATGGGTAAGAAGGAATCATTAGAAGATACAGCTAAGGTATTAGGTCGTATGTACGACGGTATCGAATACCGTGGATTCAAGCAGGAGGTAGTTGAAGAACTTGCTAAGTATTCTGGTGTTCCTGTATGGAATGGTTTAACAGACTTATATCACCCAACACAGATGTTGGCTGATATCTTAACAGTTAAGGAAGAATTCGGCGATGTTAGAGGCCGTAAGTTAACATTCTTCGGTGATGCTCGTAACAACGTAGCTAACTCATTGATGATTGTTTGTGCTAAGTTAGGTATGCACTTCTGCGCATGCGGACCTAAGGAATTAATGCCTTCAGATGAACTCGTTGCTAAGTGCAGAGAAGTAGCTAGCAAGACAGGTGCTGAAATCGAATTAACAGATGATATCAAGATCGGTGCTAAGGACGCAGACGTTCTTTACACAGATATTTGGTTATCAATGGGTGAACCAGAAGAATTATGGGAGCCAAGAATCAAGCTCTTACGTCCTTACCAGGTTAATAAGGAATTGATGGCTATGGCTAAGCCAACTGCTATCTTCTTACACTGCTTACCATCATTCCATGATCGTAACACAACAGTTGGTGAGAACATTTACCAGAAGTATGGCTTAGAGGCTATGGAAGTTACAGATGATGTATTCTTAGGCACACAAGCTAGACAATTTGATGAGGCAGAGAACCGCATGCATACAATTAAGGCTGTTATGTATGCTACTCTGAAGTAATCACATGGCAAAGCGTATAGTAGTAGCTCTTGGGGGTAATGCCTTAGGCAATACCCCTGAAGAGCAGCTTGAATTAGTTCGTCATACTGCTAAGACTATCGTTGATTTAGCACAGGACGGCTATGAAGTAATTGTTGGTCATGGTAATGGACCACAGGTTGGAATGATTAACCTAGCAATGGAATTCTCTTGCACAAAGGGTGGCAATACTCCATATATGCCATTCCCAGAATGTGGTGCGATGTCTCAGGGCTATATCGGTTATCATTTACAACAAGCAATTCAGCAGGAATTAAAGGTGCGTGGTGTTGACAAGGAATGTGCAGCTATTGTTACACAGGTAGTTGTTGATGCAAACGATCCAGGATTTGCTAAACCTACAAAACCAGTAGGAAGCTTCTATACTAAGGAAGAAGCAGACAAGATTGCTGCTGAAAAGGGCTTTACATTTGTAGAAGACGCAGGACGTGGATATCGTCGTGTTGTTCCTTCACCAATCCCACAGCGTATCGTTGAATTAAAGGTTGTTGAGCAACTTGTTAAGGCTGGCGACATCGTTATTACAGTTGGTGGCGGAGGAATCCCTGTAGTTGAAACTGAGCAAGGATTAAAGGGCGTTGCAGCTGTTATCGATAAGGATCGTTCTAGTGCATTACTAGCACAGTCCATTGGTGCAGATATGTTGATTATCTTAACTGCAGTTGACAGAGTATGCATTAACTATAACAAGCCTGATCAAAAGGAACTTCCAACAATGACATTGGAAGAAGCAGAGAAGTATATCGAAGAGAAGCAGTTTGCTCCTGGAAGTATGCTTCCAAAGGTTCAGTCATGCATGGAATTCGTTAAGAATAATACACATGGTGGAACAGCATTAATTACATCATTACAAAAAAAGCAAAAGTTGCTTTACAAGGTGAAACAGGCACCATTATTACTAAATAATTAGAAGGGGGGATAGTATGTCTGTGAAAGCCAAGAAACGCTCATTAACAGCGTTTACAATTTTATTTATCATTTTAGCAGTACTTTGTTTAATTTCCGTATTATTAAACGGACAACCAATTAGCGATAGCTTAATCAGTGGTTTAAACCCTGAGAAGTATGGTGACTTGGTTAACATGGTTGCTAACGGCGAAACCGTTACGGTTGTCGGTGCAAAGTTTAGTGATTTCTTCATGGCATTCCCAAGAGGATTTGTGGATGCTGCAGACTTGATCGTATTTATTATGGCTATCGGTGGATTCATCGGTGTTGTAATGAAGACTGGTGCTCTTGAAGCTGGTGTTTATCACTTAGTTAAGAAGATGCACGGTAAGGAAGAAGTCCTAATCGTTATCTTAATGATCTTATTCTCTATTGGTGGTTCCACATATGGAATGGCTGAAGAGACAATCGGTTTCTACGCTTTGATTACTACAGCATTAGTAGCAGCTGGCTTTGATACAATGGTAGCAGTTGCAACTGTATTGCTCGGTGCAGGATGTGGTGTATTAGGTTCAACAATTAACCCATTTGCTACTGGTGCAGCTATGGCTGCATTGCAGAGTGTTAACGTTCCTTATGACAACACATTAGTTATGATTCTTGGTTTTGCATTGTGGTTTACATCACTTGCAATCGCTATTTTCTTTGTATTAGCATACGCTAAGAAGGTTAAGGCTGATAAAGGCTCAACAATTCTTTCTCTACAAGAGCAGGAAGATATGCGTGAACACTTTACAAAGGATGATGGCGACAAGTTAGAATTTACTGGCAAGCATAAGGCTGTATTAGTTGTATTTCGCAATTTCATTTGCAGTTATGATTATCAGCTTTGATTTCCTATATAGATATTATCTATGCAGGTAATGAAGAAGCTTATTTAGCAGCATTCGGATGGACTTCAGTCTTAACAGGTGAGCCTTTAGGTCTATGGTATTTCTCTCAATTAGCTGCTTGGTTTACATTCTCAAGTATTCTTATCGCTATCATGGCTAGAATGTCTGAAAGAGAATTCATTGATACATTCTTAGACGGTGCTAAGGATCTATTATCTGTAGCTATCGTTATCGCACTTGCACGTGGTATTACAGTCGTTATGAAGTCTACTCATATGGACCTCTGGATCTTGGACAAGGCAGCAGGTATGTTGATGGGTGTTCCAGGATTCGTATTTGCTCCATTATCATATGTAATTTACTTAGTATTGAGTTTCTTAGTTCCTTCTACATCTGGACTTGCTGGATTCTCAATGCCAGTAATGGGTGGTTTAGCAAATACATTAGGCTTCAACGCTTCAATTATGATCAATATTTTCTGCGCTGGTTGCGGATTAATCAACCTCTTCACACCAACATCTGGTGTAGTAATGGGTGGTCTAGGTGCAGCTAAGGTTGAACTAAAGACATACATGAAGTGGGGTATGAAGTTATTTGTAGCGATTGCTATCGCAAATATCGTTGTTCTATCATTAGCAATGATGTTAATCAAATAATTAAAACTCAAATATGTTTAGGATAGAGTTCCGGCTGTGTGAGAGCACGGTCGGAACTTTCCGCTTTTATACAAATATGCTATGATATGTACAACAGAGGTACAAAAATTATGACAAAAACAGCAACTATTCAAGATAGCTGGACGTCGGAAACTAATCCCATCTCATTTTGCTCATTTGACTTTGAAGCGATTGAGAAACCAACCAAAGCTTTGATGCATCAGGCTGCCCGTTTTATGTACTTTAATAAAGGTGTCGGTAAGATCAAAGTGGATGGTGTGGAGTATGACATTAAACCACATACACTATGTGCAATTACACCATGGAAGATTACAGATATTATTGATGTAAGAGATACTTTGCATTTAAATCTTGTAATTTATGATTATCAGTTTATAAATACAATGCTAAAGGTAACACCGGGTTTAGAAGAAGAAAGTGTAGACTTACTTAAATTTCCTTGCGGTAGAGCCAGTAGTGTATTTAAACGAAGAACAGACAAAAGTATGTAGATGGAATCATGTCTCATTTGCAACAGGAACTTGGCGTTGATTCCGCATTAGTCAGGCAACCTACAAAACCATTATCCTTTCTTTATTCGCTCGTTAAAATCATTGAATTAATGGTGGCATATCGCCGGTACTTTAAAGCGAGTGAAGAAGTGGTAAATGAAGAAAATGCATCAGTAATGCAGAATTCGATATTGAGTTATATTTATTCCCACTCTTCAGAACGTTTAACACTTGAAAAAGTAGCGAAAGTATTCTTTATATCAGAATCAACATTGTCAAAGAAGTTAACCGATTTAACAGGTACTACATTTACAAAATTATTGAATAATATTCGTATTGAAAAAACTTCAGACTATCTGATTTATACGGATATGACATTAGAAGAAATTGCCGTTCTCCTAGGTTTTGCAGATGCATCACATCTATCTAAACACTTCGTGGAGAAGGTAGGTATTACACCAAATAAATACCGTAAAATCTACAGCAAAGTAAAATCTGGATATAATCGTGCTGATAAGAACGTTGCCTTCGAAGTAACAAACTATCTCTACAAGCACTATGATACAGAAAAGTTACTTGCAAGTACGATGGCTGAGAAATACGGTGTGAGTGTTTCAGAATTAAATCGATCATTACTATATTATTCTGAGAAGAACTTTGAAACATTATTAAACTTTATTCGTATTAACAAAGCTAGTGAGTTATTAATATCTACAACATATTCTGTCTTAGATATTGCAGTAGCAGTAGGTTATAACAATATCAAGACATTCAATCTTAACTTTTACAAATTCAAAGCCATGACTCCAACAGAGTTCCGTACAGGAATCACACTGCAAAAAGTAGACCGTTCTGAGAGTGGCTTTACTGGATAACTATAATTAGAAAGTTGGGTAAATAATGAAACCATTCTATGTGACAGGGCATATGAATCCTGATTGTGATGCAATCGTATCCGCAATCGCGTATGCTCATCTGAAACAACAGCTAGGGCAGGATGCTATCGCATGTGCTTTAGGCAAGGCAAAGAGTGAAACACAGTATTTATTACAGAAGTTTGGTTTTGAACATCCGAAACTAATCCATACAGCTAGATGCATGTTATCGGAAATAGAAAAGGATGATCCATTACTTGCAGGCCCAGATTTAACAATGAAAGAAGCATTAGACCTTATTTTATCTCGTAAAAATAAAGGTATTTTCATCGTTGATGAAAAAGAAAGACTTTTAGGTTTACTATCTGTTTCTGACTTAACAAAGCTTTGGGCAGAAAGTGGTAAAGTCATTAAAAGACTTAATCAGTACAGCTACATTAACCAATATCGCAAGAGTACTAAAAGGTAAGTATTATTGCGAATCAAAACATTATCATCCAAGTGGTATTGTGCAAATCATGCCTTCCATGTCTGATAAGCCAGATGTATATAAGAATTCTATTGTAATTGTACGTAATAATCCGGATATTCAACGCTTTGTGATTGATGCAGGTGCAGCACTTGTGGTTGTGTCTGGTGAAGATTGGATTGATGCAGTTACTTTATCTTATGCAAAAGAAAAGGGCGTACCTATGTTGCATACGGATTACTCTGTAATTGAATGTTCACGATTGATTTATCAAACACCATCTGTTAAATCAGTGATGACAACAGATGTCATGACATTCCAAGAAACAGAGTATGTTGATGAGGTAAGTGATCATATCGCTAAGACGCGTTATCGTACATATCCAGTACTAGACAAAGAGGGTAGAGTTGTAGGGTGCTATCTCACGCTATCACTTATTCCATTATGAAAAGAAGAAGTTTATTCTCGTCGACCATAATGAAGCAATGCAATCTGTACGTGATTTAGAGTTTGGTGAGGTAGTTGAGATTGTAGACCACCATCGTATGGGTGGTATTGAAACAGTGACACCTATCAATATTGTTGCACGTACGGTAGGAAGTACTGCTGCAATCATTACTGGCTTATATAAGTCATCTCATATTAAATTACCAAAGAATCTAGCAGGTATTCTTCTTGGTGCTGCTATTAACGATACAATGTGCTTGCAGTCACCAACGACGACGCCATTCGATCATGAAATGGTGAAGTACTTGGAAGAAGTGTCTGGTACAAAAGCAGCTGACTTATATCAAGAGATGCTAAATGCCTCTGATTCTGTTACAAATAAGACAGATGTGGAATTGCTCTATAATGACTTCAAAGAGTTTAGAATTAGTGGTACAAGAATTGCGATTGCACAGGTACAATGCAAGAAAGATGATTACTTTGCAATCAAAGATCACTTCCATGCATTCATGGAGGAGACAGCAGAAGCACAACATTATGATTTAGTATTAACGCTATTTACTGATCCTATGGGATCAGGCTCTTACTTCCTGGCAGCAGGTAAGAAGTCTAGTATTGTTACAGAAGCTTTTGGTGATCTTCTCAACAAAGATCATTTTGGAAAGGGTATTGTATCTCGTAAGAAGCAAGTACTCCCTATTATTATCGATACTTTAAAGTGATATACTAGTACCATAGAGGTGATATACATGAAGAAATTTATTGTTGATGAAGGATTTTGGGAGATTTTCCCAGAAGCGAGTATTGCGGTATTAGCTGTAAAAAATGTTCAGGAGTCCATTCATTTAGATGATGAAAAGGCAGCAGAAATCAAAGCGTTATTAGATAGTGCAAATGAAGGTGCTAAGAAGTACTTAACAAGTGATGTTATTTCTGAAAAATGCAGTGGTAAAGACATGGCGTGAGGCATATTCTAAATTTCCCTACAAAGAAGGGTGCTCGTTGTTCTATCGAAGCGTTATTGAAGCGTGTACTGCATGGAACACCAGTTGGCTCTATCGCTCCAACAGTAGATATTACAAATGCAATTTCATTGAAGTATGCATTCCCAATTGGGGCAGAGAATATGGAAGCCTTCAAGGGTGACTTACACTTAGGGATTATGAAAGGTGGAGAGGATTTCTGGCCAATTGGTTCAGATAAACCAGAGCCACCACTTGCTGGAGAAATCGCATACTATGATGAGGAAGGGTGTTATCTGCCGTTGTTGGAACTGGCGTGATGGAAAGCGTACAGAAGTTACAGATGATACTACTGTTGAGTTTATCGCAATGGAATGCGTAGAACCAAATCGTGTAGGAGAGTTACAAGAAGCTATTGATGAACTTGCAAATCTTTTAACACAGTATGTTGGTGCAGAAGTTATCAATAAACAGATTATCAATATTCATACAAAGGAAACAATGATTCAAGAATAAATATACGATGCGGCTCATTCTATTGAGTCGCATTTTTATGAATATAAGAAAAGAGATGATAAGAATTTATCATCTCTAATAAGAAATAGATTTAACCGATTGTTATTTAGACATAGCTTCAGACCAGATTTCATTTAACTTGTCAATCTGTTCTTCTGTTACGGAGTAAACTACAACATCTTCACCTAACTTTTGAACTCTCATGTAGCCATTGTAGTAAAGAGTAACGTTGTATGTACCTTCCTTGTCAGCTACTTCAACACCGAATGCTGTGTCCTTTTGGTTGAAAGAAACCTTGTCTTTAACAACTTTTGTTGAAAGTGTCTTTAATTCATCGGCGATTGCTTTAACAAGATCCTTCTGGTCTGTAATTGTTTCGCGCTGAATTCCAGAAGCTGGATCAACATAGATAACAGAAACCTTTGTTGGGTCCTTTGTTAACTTTTCGGAAATGCTCTTAGTAGATAATGCGCTTGCACCACAGCCAGCTAAGAATAATAAACCAGCTAATACGATTGTGCCTAATGTCTTTTTCATTTTAATCCCTCCAAATATACTGATAAGAAACATACATATGAATATAACATATATTCTATAAAAAAAGATATGTTTTTTTATCATGCTACTCAATGATAATATAAAGAAAAATAAAACTAACAGAAGAATTATCTTCAAAAGATTATAAAAATTGTTAAATTTATGATAATGAAATGTAAAAATTTACACAATAGTTTTACAGTAAATGAAAAACAGTTTACATATAAGAGGTTAGGGCATATACTTTTGTGTTATTTTTGCGAAAAAGGTATAAAGTTTAATTGTATAAAAATATAAAAAGGAGTTAAATTATGATTGATGTAATTATTATAGGTGCAGGTACAGCTGGCTTTATCAGCAGCCATTTATGTACAAAAGAGCAGGGAAGAAAGCTTTTAGTCTTGGAGGAGTCTACATATGGTGGACAAATCATTAATACTGCAGATATTGAGAACTATCCAGGTATTAAACATATTTCTGGTTTTGATTTTTGCGACAGATTTATATAACCAAGCAAAAGACTTAGGTACAACATTTGCTTTTGAAGGTGTAGTAAAGATTGAAAATCGTGATGATGAAAAAGTTGTCTATACTGCTAAGAATGAATATCATGCAAAGGCTATTATTATTGCAACTGGCATGAAGCGTAGAGAACTCGGAATTGACCGTGAAAAAGGAACTGACGGGAAAGGGTGTATCTTATTGTGCAACTTGTGATGGAATGTTCTTTAGAGGAAAAGATGTAGCTGTAAATGGCGGTGGTAATGTTGCAGTTGAAGATGCAGAATACTTAACACGTTTCTGCAATCGTGTATATATCATCCATCGTCGTGATGAGTTCCGTGCTGATGAAGCTGAGGTTGTAAAACTTAACGGTAAAGAAAAACCTTGTGAAGGTAATGAATAGTACAGTTACAAAAATTAAATGGCGAGGAACGATTACAATCAATTGAGGTTACAGATAAAAAAACACAGGGTGAAACAAAGACATTAAATGTCGATGCGTTATTTGTCGCAATTGGACAAATTCCTATGAATCAGATTTTCTCTGAAATTGTTGAATTGGATGAATATGGATTTATTAAGGCTGATGAAGAATGTCGTACATCTGTTAAGGGTATTTACGCTGCAGGAGATTGCCGTGTAAAGAGTGTTCGTCAGTTAACGACGGCTGCCAGTGATGGTGCTATCGCTGGTTTGAATGCATGTAATAATATATAAAGAATATTACAAGATATATTCCTCTGTTAGTATTGATAAGTGGTATAATAGTACTAACAAGAGGTAGGTATAATGAATCAGATAAAATGTATATTTTTTGATTTAGGCTGGACCCTTCTAGAACCATGCAGCGGTGATTGGAATTTAAATCATAAATTCTATGAACTATTTCCTCGAGAGAAAATTTCTAGACTCGACCAAAACGTATGGCAACATGCATACAACACAGCGTATTTACCATTTATTGAAAATCCAAAAATGAAAAGTGAACAGGAACAGATTGAAAGATTTACTCGTTTCTATCTAACACTATTTGATCAAGCAAAGTTAGGTGGTACATTCCAACATGCAGTAACTTTGGCAGTTGATGCAGTAGAAAATCTTGCAACAATGAATTTGATACCAAGTTCCTTGGAAACACTGAAAAACATTAAAGGATGAAGGTTATCGTATTGGAATTATTTCTGATACATGGCCATATATTGAAAGACGTATCCATGCATTCAAACTGAATGAATATATCGATCAGTATACGTATAGTTATGAATTAGGAGTTTTAAAGCCAGACTTATTGATGTATCGCGATGCTTTAGAAAAATCTGGACTTAAACCTGAAGAATGTATTTTCGTTGATGATCAGATTAAAAATCTTGAAGCTGCGAAATCTTTAGGTATTCATCCAGTACAGATTATTTATCATGAAGGTATTGAAATAGGAGAGTATCCAATAATTCAAAAACCAAGTGATATTTTAGATTTGCTGAAGCAGTATCAATAGGCATATTCGAGGTTTTGAAAATCATTATGTATTATCATTGATGTATAGAATTGGAGATATGAAAAATGTTAAATGTAGGAGTAAAAGCACCAGAGTTTAAATTACCAGATCAAAATGGCGTAGAACATACACTTTCTGAGTATAAAGGTAAGAAGGTAATCCTCTATTTTTATCCAAAGGATAATACATCCGGTTGCACAGCAGAAGCATGTAACTTCCGAGACCGTCTTCCTCAGATTCAAGAAAAGGGAGCAGTTGTATTAGGTATTTCTAAGGATAGTGTAAAGTCACACAAGAAGTTTGAAAGTAACTATAACTTACCATTTACGTTATTATCTGACGAAAGTACAGAGACCATTCAAGCATATGATGTTTGGGTAGAGAAGTCTATGTATGGTCGCAAGTATATGGGAATTGAGCGTTCTACATACTTAATTGATGAAAAGGGTATTATCATCAAAACTTTCCAAAAAGTAAAAGCTACAAGCCATGTAGAAGATGTGGTTAAAGAATTGTAGAAATATAAACTGCCAATCGGCAGTTTTTTTAAATATTTCATTAGCAAAAAAATTAGAACTAAGATACTATATAATTGGGTATTTGATAATAAATACACATGGAGGGAAAAAAATGAAAAATTACGTGAAGTTAGGACTCAGTTCTTTGATGGCTATTTCACTTGTTGCATGCTCACCAGGCAACAAAGAAGATAGTGCAAAGAAACAAGAAAAACGTAAAAAGTAACGTATAAGGAGGGTACATATACTGGTACAGGTACTGGTTATAATGGACCAATCAACTTAACAGTTACATTTACAAAGGATGGTATTTCCGAGATTGATTATAGTGACAACAAGGAAACAAATCACATCGGAACACCAGCATTTGACTTATTAGTAGCAGATGCTAAGGAAGCAAATGGTGCAGGTATCGATGTGATTTCTGGTGCGACATTTACTTCTGTTGGTTTCAAGAATGCGTTAATTGATGCTGCAAAGCAAGCAGAAGCTAGTGATTTAGATGGCTTTAAGAAGAATACTGTAGTTCATACTGCAGGTGAAGCAATTGAAAAGACAGCTGACGTTGTTGTAGTAGGTGCTGGTGGTGCTGGTATGGCTACAGCAGTACAGTCTGCACAGAATGGTAACTCAGTAGTTGTATTAGAAGTTAACTCTGAGATTGGTGGTAATACAGTAGCTTCTGGTGGACAGTTCCAGTCTGCACAGTCTTACTTAGTTTGGGATCCGGCTGATCCAGATGCAACAACAGGTGTTTACAAGGGTGTTACATACAATAAAGTACATAACGCTACTGGTAACATCAAAGTATTAAAGGAAATCCTTAACTGGAATGAAAACGAATTTGATAGCAAGTACTTTGACAGTACACCATTTGTAGCAGGTGATATCGAAACATTATCCCATGCAGGTGTACATGCAGAATACTTAGGAACATTAAAGGCACTTAAGAGTGAAATTCAGGCTTACTTAAACTGGGCACAACCACAGTTAGATGCAGGTAAGGCTGAAGGTGAAATTACATTATTCTCAACTCCAAATCTACACATCTTCCAGACATATTATGGTGGATTAAGACAAAATGCTGAAAAGACATCATGGATTTATGGTTCATATGATCTTGTTAAGCAGTTTGTTGAGGGTGGACAAGACCTTAAGGGTTGGTTAGAAGATCAGGGTGCTATCTTTGATAACTCAATTCAACCAATCATCGTAGGTGCTTTATGGAATCGTGAAAATGACTTCAAGGGAAGCGACCTTGATGGTGATGGAACACCAGATCCAGATGGAAAGAATGTAAAGGGTAAGACAGTTTACAATACATACTTTGCAACAACAAGAAAGACATTGCTTGAAACAGTTGCTAACCATGCAGACAACGAAATCATGTTACGTACTAAGGTAACAGAACTTATCACAGATAAGGATGGAAAAGTTGTTGGTGTTAAGGGTGTTCAATATGATGGAACTCCAGTAACAGTTCATGCTAAGAAGGGTGTAGTACTTGCAACTGGTGGATACGCTGCAGATATCAAGCGCGTTATGGAAACAAACGACTACTGGGCTGATGGCGATATTACAAAACATACAGGTACAACAAACCGTTCTTCATTAGTAGGTTCTGGTATTGATATGGCAGAAGCAGTAGGTGCTGCTACAACTGGTATGGGCTTTGCTCAGATGATGCCTATCTCATGGGTAGATAATGGTAACCTTGCATTCGGTGGTGGACACTATGCAATCTATATCAACCCTACAACAGGTAAGCGTTTTCGTTAACGAAACTAGTGAACGTGACGTATTATCACTTGCTGAATTTGAAAATGGTGTAAGCTTCAATGGTACAAATGGAACAATTATGGATATTGCAAACTCCAACCAATTAGTTCCTGGTCCATATCCTTATGGAACACCAAAGGATGAAGATCTAACACTTTGGGAAAGTGATGTTAAGAACAGACAGTACACAAGAACTGTTGACCAGTTAGGTGAGTTATTCAAGGAATTAGGCTTTGAATGCACACAAGAAGAAGTTATCAAGACAATCAAGGAATACGATATGGCATTGATGACAGGTACAGAAAACACATTAAACCCAACAAAGACAGGTTGGACAGCGTTAATTGGTAGTGCTGAAAAGGATGAAAACGGTAAGTACATCGTTGATACTTATAAGCTTGATGGCGTTAAGTTAAAGATTAGAATACTAGCTCCATCTACACACCATACAATGGGTGGTGTAACAGTTGATGCACAGCGTCACGTATTAGATAAAGATGGTAAGATTATCAAGGGTCTATACGCTGCTGGTGAAGTAACTGGTGGTATCCATGGTGGTAACCGTTTAGGTGGTAATGCGATTGTTGAAATCTTCGTTTCTGGTCGTACAGCTGCTGATACTATCGTTGCTGACAACAAGTAAAACATACTTAGAAAGAGGTGTAAATTACCTCTTTCTTTTTTATCCCTCTATTCATGGTATAATCGCTTAGAAGGAGTATGATTATGCGCAAAATATTTACATTTCTATCAGTATTATTTATAGCAGCTACTGTGTATATCGCATATGGGACTTTTCAATCTGCACAAAAATTTGAACAGGATTCTATTCAACGTGCTCATAGGGCTAATGAATTATCACAGCAGATAGCAGATGCACAAGCTTTACAACAAGAAACATCTTCAGAGGAATATTCTAAATTAGAGACAATGTTCAATGCTGGAAATGGGATAGCACAGGCACAAACACAGGCATTGCAGGATCAATCTGACATAGTGAGTTCAGAATTGCAGACGCTAATGCAGACATATGTTACTGCAAGTGATAATGGGAATTTCTTATCTGTATGGTATCCAGTAGATGGCTTGTATACATGGTCCTTTGCACCAACGTTTATATTCTCCGGTAATAGTCAAAAAGTAATCTGGACTTTAAGTGATGGAACAAACATGCTTGCATGGGTTAATGGATATTATGATGCTAGCACAAATCGTTTCTCAAATCTTGTACTAAATTACAGCCAATACGGAGATTCAAGTGGAAGAGAGTTAAAAGGCAGTTCTGTGGAGGCTTGGTACTAATATGAAGAAACTAGTCAGTTTTGTGATTTGTTTATTGTGTGCACTTATCATGGTAGCTACTTTCCTGCTGAGTTGGGAGTGGGGTAATCGTAAAAATTCCCAATGGCTATCTCAAATACGTGAGATTGAAGGGCTAGAGAATCAATTGGCAGAGATACCTACGGGATATGTAAATGGTTTTGGGGAAAGTGATACGATTTATACTTCCACAAAGCGTGTATCTGCAGATACTACATTGATGGATCAATTGTGGACGTCAGCGTTTGTTTGGAATTCACCAGAAGAATATGCAAACCAAAGAATAAGTATCATCTCTACATACAACTTAAATACAGAAATACAGTTTTTCCGTGAAGGAATGAAAGATCCAGCCACAATTACCGATGGATCGAATCCTACATTTGAAGGTTTGTCAGATATGAAGTACTTGAAGCAGGATGTACAACTTGTATCAATTAAGGAAGATGTTTATCGCTACTTTGTGCGTATTAGTTATTACACAGCAAATCATCGCTCAGAAACACCATATCGTTTCTGTTATATCCTATGTGATATTGACGCAAATCAACAAATTACCAACTTAGAATACTATTCCTCTAAAGGTTGGGAATAAGCTAATTCAATCTATCCTTTTAAAGGATAGATTTTTTAATGTGTGACGGGCATGTCGCAAACCTAACTGGTGAAAGTCCAGCCGTAGGTAGTTACCGCCAAGCGTAGCGAACCACAAGCCATAAGTCGTGAGACTTTGGGTGAAGGAAGTGGTGTAGCGATTCTTTCGAGGTTACGAACAGAAACCTGATATAAGGCTAAATGGTGGGTGAGATTGCATTACAAATCAAAGCCCAAAAAGGTAAACGTAAAAACCAAAAACAGTAAATCAGGAACTTGTGAAAGAAGAGAGAAAGGTATGTGACTTACCCCGTGAGGTCTTGTGGACGATGAATCCTAGACGTTTTCAAACAACTATAGTACCATCGGGCGGAAAAAGGTTTATCACAAGAAGTCAGCTGAGCCCATAGTAGGTATACACCAATACCGAAGGGGTTAATGTTTGTATAGTGCAAATCGCTATATGTAAGAAAAATGAATACTCTGGAATTGAGATATCACCTAGAACCATAGAACGTAACTATGGATGGTGAAAGGCAAGAAGAGGATTTCATTATTTGTGCGATTGAGATAAATACTAATTTTTAAATAAAAATGAAATGAAAGAATCTTACATTTTTAAAAAACTTCGCATCCAGACTGGACTTTTTAAAAAATGTAAAAATTTTAGTCTAATTTTTTTAATAAAATTTTCATGATAATCGATGCTTGTTTTTTTCATCAGGTGAGAGGGTATTATTCTTGTATACGAAATAATAGTTGGAAATGCAACTAATTTTTATATGGAGGTATAAAAATGAACGTAATTAAACGCAGTGGTGAAGAATTAGCTTTTGATATGTCGAAGATTGAAAATGCGATTACAAAGGCAAATAAAGCAACCGATCCATCGCACCGTACAACAGCAGAAGTAATCCGCGATATAACAGAACGTGTTTCTAGCAAGTGCAAGTCTCTAAAAGAGATCTGTATCTGTAGAAGAAATTCAAGATATGGTTGAAAAACGAACTGATGAAGGCACAGGTTTTTCCAAGTTGCACATAACTATATTACATATCGTTATGAGCGTGCTTTTGGTTCGTAAGGCGAATACAACCGACCAAAAGATTCTCTCTCTTTTGGAAAGAAATAATGAAGAAGCTAAACAAGAAAACTCCAATAAAAATCCAACTGTAAATAGTACACAACGTGACTACATGGCAGGTGAAGTTTCAAAAAGATATTACAAAGCGTTTTCTTATTACCACAAGATATCTATGAAGCTCATGAAAAGGGTATTATTCATTTCCATGATTCAGACTACTTTGCACAGCCAATGTACAACTGCTGCTTAGTCAATCTAGAGGATATGTTACAAAATGGTACTGTTATTTCAGGTACAGCAATTGAAAAGCCACATAGCTTTGCGACTGCATGCAATATCGCAACTCAGATTATTGCACAGGTAGCTTCTAACCAGTATGGTGGACAGACAATTACACTATCTCATCTTGCACCATTTGTTGAAGTATCTCGTCAAAAGCACCGTCGAAACGTTGCGGAAGAATTAGCAGTTGCAGGGAATTGAAGTTGATAACGACAAAATTAATGCACTTGCGGAATTACGTGTTCGTAAGGAAATCACAACAGGTGTACAGACAATTCAGTATCAGATCATCACACTGATGACTACAAATGGCCAAGCTCCATTTGTAACAGTGTTTATGTATCTTGATGAAGTTGAAGATGGACAAACAAGAGACGACCTTGCGCTTATCATTGAAGAAATGCTCAAGCAGAGAATGACAGGCGTTAAGAATGAAAAGGGTATCTATATCACTCCAGCATTCCCTAAACTGATCTATGCATTAGATGAAGATAATGTATATGAAGGAAGTAAGTATTATTACTTAACAAAACTTGCGGCTGAATGTACTGCTAAGAGATTGGTTCCTGACTACATTTCTGCTAAGGTAATGAAGAATTTAAAGAATGGGGATGTGTATCCATGCATGGGATGTCGTTCCTTTCTTAACTGCAGACCGTTTTACCGATAATGATTTAGGGTAATATTGCGGAAGCTCAAAACTATGATCGTAATCACCATAAATACTATGGAAGATTTAACCAAGGTGTTGTTACAATCAACTTAGTAGATATTGCTTGTTCTTCAAAGGGTAATGAAGAAGAGTTCTGGAAGATATTTGATGAGCGATTAGATCTTTGCTATAGAGCGCTCATGATTCGTCATAAGAGACTACTTGGAACACCATCTGATGTTGCACCTATCCTTTGGCAATATGGTGCGATTGCTCGCTTAAAGAAGGGTGAAGTAATCGATAAACTATTGTTTAATGGATATAGCACAATTTCATTAGGCTATGGAGGTCTATATGAATGTGTTCACTATATGACAGGTGCTTCTCATACAACGGAGAAAGGGTAAAGAGTTTGGTATGCGTGTTATGCAGCATATGAATGATGCTTGTAACAAGTGGAAGGCTGATACAAATATTGACTTCTCTGTATATGGAACACCAATGGAATCTACAACCTATAAGTTTGCTAAGTGTCTACAAGAACGATTTGGAATTATCGAAGGTGTTACGGACCGTGCATATATAACAAATAGTTATCATGTACATGTTGCAGAAGACATTAATGCATTCGACAAGTTAACATTAGAATCTGATTTCCAACAGTTATCTCCAGGTGGAGCTATCAGCTATGTAGAAGTTCCTAATATGCAAAATAACATTCCTGCAGTACTTGCATTAATGAAGCATATCTACAATACAATTACATATGCTGAATTGAATACAAAGAGTGACTATTGCCAAGTATGTGGATTTGATGGTGAAATTAGTATTATTGAAGATGACAACCATAAGTTAATCTGGAAGTGTCCATGTTGTGGTAATACAGATCAAACAAAGATGAATGTAGCACGTCGTACTTGTGGCTATATTGGAACACAGTTCTGGAACCAAGGAAGAACTCAAGAAATTAAAGAACGTGTATTACATCTATAGACGAAAAAGAATATGAAGTTGAGATGACTTTGGTCATCTCTTTTTTTAATGTAATTTTGGTAATGAATCCATGAATAATCTAAATACATAACGTCATTTATAAACATGCAAAATGATAGTTCTAAAAAAACATATTTTTTTAATTATTTATTAAGGACAATACATTAATAGTTTCTTAATTTGTTTATGTCAACTGAAGGGATACAATATAAGAAATATATACACTGGATATATTTTGTCGATATCAATACATAGTAAAAAATGAGTGATATTGATGTAGATTCTTACAACAAGTGCAAATGGATAACTAGCACTTTTATTGTGAAAACTTTTATTGATGAATCGAAATTACTTCATAGAATCAATTTTTTGTAAGGGGAGGCAATAACATGCTGAAAAAAATGATTAGTAGAATTATTCTGTCTGTAGTGATGATGTTCACTATCCTGTTCCAAGGAGCAGGTCTTAAATGTTTATGCTGCAGGTACACCTAGAGAGGTGACTGCTAGAGTAACATCATTTAAGATCTTGGATAGAAACAAACAAGAAGGGAGTACCTATTTGGTTTACTGACTCTTTCTATCTATCAATGGATTGGGATGCGAGTGGAAATGGAACAAACTTGAAAGAAGGTGACTATTTCGATATTACATTGCCAGATAAGATGAAGTTTCCAAGTGATACAACAAAGAGGGACTTTGATATTCTTGGAGAAGATGGAACTACAGTCATTGCAAAAGCACATGTAACACCAGGTCCTAATAATAATATTGGTGGTAAGGTACGCGTTACATTTACGAATTGGGTTGAAGGAAGAGAAAATGTTAAGGGTAATATTTTCCTTGCGTCTAAATTCCAATATTCTAGTGAACAATATGATAAAAATAACACATATGACATCGTTGTAAATGGTCAAGTTAAATCCGTAACTGTTAAAATGATAGGTCCTCATATTGTGAGTGATGATGAACTTCTAGCAAAATATGGTACAAAAGCAATTAAATGGGAAAATGGTCAGAATGTTGTTATTGAAGATCAGGCTGAATGGTATGTTCGTGTTAACTACCGTCAAGCTCATTTAGTTAATGCTGTGATTACAGACCATCTAACAGGTGGTGCAGGAAATGAAACATATGTTCCTGGTAGTTTTAAGTTATACCAAGTTAGATATAGCAATACTGGTGATATTGATGAACCTAGAATTCTAGTTGACATATCTAATAAGCTTACGATTGCACCAGACAAGAAGACATTTACACTGAATCTTGGTGAAGTAAACGGTACACAGTATCGTCTTGTTTATAAGACAACTTATACACCAGGTACAAAGTTAATTAATAACGTTAGAATTACTGCTAATAACTATGATGCTACAACCCATGGAAGCCACCAATCTGAAGATTCAGGCGGAACTGGAACAGGTAACATGGCGAATAAGATCAAGTTGATCAAAGTTGACGCGGATGATAACTCTATTGTCTTAAAGAATGCAGTATTTGAAGTTACAAAACCAGATGGAAGTAAGTTTGAACTTACAACAGGTGCAGATGGAACAATCACTTCTTCACCACTCGTGTCTGGAACATATAAAGTAAAAGAAAAGACAGCTCCAGCTGGCTATAAATTAAATACGGATGAATATACATTGGTTGTAAGTCCTACAAGTAATGCAATTCAAACTGTTAAAGGATGAACCAATTAGAACTTCCGTTAAGGCTACAAAACAATGGGTAGGATCCAATTGGATCAGCTGTTACAGTACATCTTTATGCAGATGATGTAGATACAGGTAAGACAGTTACATTAAATGCTGCAAACAACTGGGAAGATACATTCACAAACTTGAGAAAGTACAAGCCAGGAACAACTACTGAAATTAAGTACACTGTAAAGGAAGATGCTGTAGCAAACTATAATGGAGTAGTTAGTGGTGATATGGCAACAGGCTTTACAATTACAAATACAAATACAGAAAAGACTACTGTCAAAGTTACGAAAGCTTGGGTGGGAACACCAGCAGCTTCTGTAACAGTCAAGTTATTCGCAGATGGAACAGAGAAAGAAACTGTTATATTGACAGCAGCAGATAACTGGACACATACATTCTCTAACTTAGATAAGTATGCGTCTGATGGCCATGAGATTGTTTACACAGTTGATGAAACACCAGTTGCTGGTATACAAAGGCAATCTCTGGAACAGCAGCTACAGGCTTTACAATCACAAATACGATTACTGCTAAGGTTTCTGTACCAGTTACTAAGGTATGGGTAGGACCAGCAGCACCTTCTGTTACGATCAAGTTATTGGCAGATGGTGTAGAAAAGGATTCTGTAACATTAAATGCCGCAAATGGATGGGCACATACATTTACAAATCTAGACAAATACAACAATGGTACAGAAATTGTTTATACAGTGCAAGAAACACCAGTTGCAAACTATGATTCAGCAGTTACTGGAGATGCAACTAATGGCTTTAAGGTAACAAACACAAATACAGAAAAGACGATCTGTTAAAGTTACAAAGGCATGGGTTGGAACACCAGCAGCATCTGCAACTGTTAAGTTATTGGCAGATGGAACAGAGAAAGAAACAGTTACATTAACTGCAGCTGATAACTGGACACATACATTTAGCAATTTACCTAAGTATGATGAAAATGATGGTCATGAAATTGTGTATACAATTGATGAAGTAGATATTACAAACTACGTAAAGGCTATTACTGGAAGTGCAGCCACAGGATTTGTCGTAACAAACACAATCACTGGTAAGCTAGATATTCCAGTTACAAAGACATGGTTAGGTACACCAGCAGCTTCTGTAACGATCAAGTTATTCGCAGATGGAACAGAGAAGGAAACAGTTACATTAACTGCAACAGACAACTGGACACATACATTCACTAACTTAGATAAGTATGCGAATGACGGTCATGAGATTGTTTATACAGTTGATGAAACACCAGTTGCTGGATATACAAAAGATATTTCTGGAACAGCAGCTACTGGATTTACTATTAAGAACACAAACACTGAAACAATCAATATTCCAGTCACAAAGACATGGGTAGGTACTGCAGGAACATCCGCAACAATCAAGCTATTGGCAGATGGTGCAGAGAAGGAAACAGTTACATTAACTGCTGCAGATAACTGGACACATACATTCAGTAATCTTCCTAAGTTTGATACAACAGATGGTCATGAGATTGTATATACAGTAGATGAAGTTGATGTTCCAAATTATACAAAGGGTATTTCTGGAACAGCAGCTACAGGATTTACAGTTACAAATACAATCACAGGTAAAAGTATCTGTACCAGTCACTAAAGGTATGGGTAGGGACCACAAGCTTCTTCTGCTAAGGTAACTCTACTTGCAGATGGTGTTGAAAAAGATTCTGTAACACTCAACGCTGCAAATGGTTGGGCACATACATTTACAAACTTAGATAAGTACAATAACGGCACAGAGATTGTTTATACAGTTACAGAAGAGCCAATCGCCAACTATGATTCTGTAGTTACAGGTAGATGCAGCTACATGGCTTTACAGGTCACAAATACAAATACAGAAAAAGACATCTGTAAATGTTACAAAGACATGGGTAGGGAACACCAGCAGCTTCTGTAACAATCAAGTTATTCGCAGATGGAACGGAGAAAGAAACTGTTACATTAACAGCAGCAGATAACTGGACACATACATTCAGTAATCTACCTAAGTACGCTGCAGATGGACATGAGATTGTATATACAGTTGATGAGACTCCTGTTACAGATTACACAAAAGGCAATTTCAGGAGATGCAGCAAATGGCTTTACAATCACAAATACAATCACTGGTAAGGTGAATATTCCAGTTACTAAGGTATGGGTAGGACCAGAAGCTTCTTCTGCAAAGGTAACACTTTACGCAGATGGCGTTGAAAAAGGATTCCGTAACACTTAACGCTGCAAATAACTGGGTACATGTATTCGCTAACCTCGATAAGTATAATAACGGTACAGAAATCGTTTATACAATTACAGAAGAGCCAATCGCCAACTACGATTCTGCAATTACAGGAGATGTAGCTACAGGCTTTTACAGTCACAAATACAAACACTGAGAAAGGTAGCAGTAGATGTGACAAAGAATTGGGTAGGACCTGCAACAGATTCTGTAACAATCAAGTTACTAGCAGATGGAGCAGAGGTTGAAAGTGCAGTCATTACAGCTGCAGAAAACTGGATGCATACATTCAGCAATCTACCTAAGTACGCTGCAGATGGACATGAGATTGTTTATACAGTTGATGAATATGATATACCAAGTTACATCAAAAGCAATCGAGGGAACATCTACAACAGGCTTTACAGTCACAAATACGATCACTGGTAAGGTAGATATCCCAGTTACTAAGGTATGGGTAGGACCTGCAACAGATAGCGTTACAGTAAATCTATACGCAGATGGCGTTAAGGTTGATACAGTACAGCTAACAGCTGCTAACCAGTGGAAGCATACATTCGCTAATCTAGACAAGTATGAAAATGGACGCGAAATCGTATATACAGTTGATGAAGTATTAATCCCTCGGATATAAGACGAAGATCACAGGTGATGCACAAACAGGCTTCACAATTACAAACTCCAAGGAGACACCAAAGACAGCAGACCACGTTAATCCGATGGCATATGCAAGCATCTTGGCAATCTCACTCATGGCAGCAATCATCACAATGATTGAAAAGAAAAAAAGTTTGCAAAGATAAGAAAAAAATCTTGAGTAAAATCTATACAAATAAGCAAGTATTTCTAGGAAACATGAAATACTTGCTTATTATTATAAAAGCCAGTAAAATGTGCGTTTATAAATTGATATTTTCAACTAAATCATAGAAATGAAAGAAAATTCTAGCAAATGAAAATTATTTTGTTTGACAGATTCTAATATATGCTTTAAAGTGTAACACATACAAAAGCTGTGAAGAGAAAAGTAATTGCTTTAACACTTCTTAGAGAGTCCGGATAGGTGAAAGCGGATAAGTTAATAAGTAATGAAAATGGTCTTGGAGCTGTTGTGTCGATAAGTAGGCATGACCGGGTATTCCCGTTACAGGATTAGAGTATGTTGGTACTCGATGAGGTTGCTTCAGCGATGAAGTGATAAAACAAGGTGGTAACACGTGATGATATATCCCGTCCTTGCAGTATACGTTTGTATATTGTGGTGACGGGATTTTTTGTATAGTACTTTACGCCAACACGATAAAAGTACGGGAGGAAAAGATGAACAAATTTATTAAAAAGTTTGCAGTAATTGCAACAACAATTTCCTTGCTTGCAGGATGCAGCGCAGGAAAGTCTAGCTCAACAGCTGAGACAACAACAGAGAAGAAGGTATTACGCTTCGGTCAAGCAAATGCAGGTACAGGCTTAGACATGCAGATCAGTACATCTTCTGGTGCAGCTTCAATTGCGGATGAAGTAACAGAGTCACTCTTACGCTTCAATGACAATAACGAAGAAGAACCAGTATTAATTGAAGATTTCCCAAAGGTATCTGAGGATGGTAAAGTATATTCCTTTACATTAAAGAAGGGTGTTTACTTCACAGATGGTACAGAGTTACATTCATCAGATGTTAAGTATACATTTGAACGTATGTTTACACCTGCTACAGGTGCTAAGTCAACAACATACTTCTCAATGATTGCAGGTGCAAAGGACATGCTTGCAGGAAATGCTACAGAGCTTTCTGGATTTGAAATCGTTGATGACTACCACTTCAACATTAAACTTGATTATGCATTCGCTCCATTCGTTAAGAACTTAGGAACATCTTATGCAAACATCTTCCCTGAAAAGGCAACAAAAGAAGCTGGTGCTGCTTGGGGAACAGGTACAAACCTCATCGGTACAGGACCATATAAGATCCAATCAAATGATGATACAACTGAAGTAGTACTTGTTAAGAATGAGAACTATCACGGTGGTGATGTCAATCTTGATGAATTACATTTCCTTTACTACGATGATGCACAGACAAAGTTAATCGCTTATGAAAATGGTGATATTGATTTAGCTGATTTACCAGCAAGTTTATTAGAACAGTATCAGTCTTCACATGGTGATGAAATTCAGTCATACCATCCATTAGGAACATCATTCATCTCATTAAATCTTAAGAGTGAATACATCTCCGATGTAAATGTACGTAAGGCAATCTCACTTGCTATCAATCGTGAAGAATTAGTTAAGACAATTCTTGCAGGTGCGGGTATTCCTGCAACATCATTCTTGAACAACCAGATTCCTGGTCATGATGATTCAAGAAAAGTATTAGAATACAATCCTGAAGCTGCTAAGAAGTTATTAGCTGAAGCAGGTTATAGCAATGGTATCTCACTCACAGCTGAAATTCGTGAAGCGGATAAGACAGTATTTGATGCATTACAAGGTTACTTAGCTGAAGTAGGTATCCAGTTAACATTAAATATCGTTGATAACGCTACATGGAACTCTGATCGTGCTGCAGGTAACCTTGCATTAACAGGCATGACTTGGAATGCGTTATACCCAGATGGTGACTTCCAAATGTACAACTACTTCTACTCTAAGAACTCTGTAAACCGTGGTGTGTTCTATGACAACCCAGCATACGATGCAGCGTTAGATAAGGGTAGAGCTTCAACAGATGAAAAAGAACGTGCAGAATTATACAAAGAAGCAGACAAGATTCTTACATTCGATGACTATGCATGCATACCTCTATACTATCCACAGAGCCAATTTATTGCAAAGTCATACGTTAAGAACTTCACAGTAGGTAACTTAATCTACCACTTCTGGAACGTAGATGTTGATGCACAAGCAGCAGCAAAAGAACAAAAGTAACAAACATTAGGATAGCAGTCTGTGTGTGGTTACATACACAGACTGTATTTCTGTTATTGATGAAAGGATATAGGCATGGGTAAATATATTTTAAAAAGAGCAGTGTTAGCAGTAATGATTATCTTTGCGATTTCCTTACTTACATTTATTGTGTTGAATGTAATTCCAGGAGATGTCGTAGCCGCAATGCTAGGTGAATTCGCAAGTAAAGACGCGATTGAAACTGCTAGACACCAACTAGGTCTAGATGTGCCTTTGCCACTCCAATATTTGCGTTGGTTACAGGGCTTGGTTACAGGAAATCTAGGTACTAGTTACTTCCAACGTAAAGCAGTATTAACTTTAATCTTACAAGCATTTAAATATACATTTGTGATGGCGATTGCCGCATACATTATCGCAATCGTAATCGGATTATTATTTGGTGTATTAGCAGCGGTATACCACAATCGTATTATTGATCGTATCTTGATGTCGCTTTCTATTTTCGGTATCTCAGCGCCATCGTTTTGGATAGCAATTATCTTACAGATTTTTGTGGGTTTGAAACTTGGCTGGTTTCCAGTATCAGGTGTAAAATCTGCAGTATGGTGGGTGTTACCGTCATTTTCGCTAGGCATTCGATCTGCCGCATCGATTGCACGTGTTACACGTACATCGATGTTAGAAGTGATGAAACAGGATTATATCCGTACAGCGTTTGCGAAGGGTATTAGTTATCCAAGAATCATCTTCTTCCATGCATTCCGTAATGCGCTTATTCCAATTATGACAATTCTTGGAAATGACTTTGGGTTGTTATTAACAGGATCGATGATTACCGAGAATGTATTTAATATACCAGGTATTGGTAAGTTATTAATCGATGCGATTAATCGTCGTGATATTCCACTTGTGCAGGGTGGAGTTATCTATGTAGCAGCGATATGCGTATTAGTGTATTTTGTAGTGGATATATTATATGCAGTCGTAAATCCAAACATACGCTTAACAAAGGAGGTTAACTAATGAAAAAGAACAATTTCTATAGTGAATCCTTCCAACGTTTCTGTAAAAATAAAGTGGCTGTCGCATCAGCACTTATTCTAATCAGCTTAATTGTGATTTGTTTTATCGCTCCACTCATTACTAGTTATGATCCTGAAAAGCAGGTGTTATCAGAGCGATTATTATCACCGAGTCTAAAGCACTGGTGGGGTACAGACCAATATGGTAGAGATATCTTTACACGCTGTGTCTATGGTTGTCGTGTATCACTATCTGTTGGAATTATTTCGCAATTAATTGCGACAATCATTGGTTACTTTATGGGTGTTACAGCAGGCTATGTTGGTGGTAAAACAGATGATGCGATTTCATTTGTGATGCAGGTATTCTCATCATTTCCATTTCTATTATTTGCGATGGCTTTGATGTATGCGTTAGGTCCCTGGTATTACAAATCTATATATCTCACTTGGCTTATTAAGCTGGGCAAGTACAGCAAAGCTCATCCGTGGTCAAGTGATGCAGCTAAAGGGCCAAGAATACATTCAAGCATGTAAGGTGGATGGTGGCTCAACATTACGCATTATCTTAAAGCACTTATTGCCAAACTGTATTCCAATGTTAATTGTATCGATTACATTAGGTATTCCTAGCGCAATCTTATCGGAAGCTAGTTTAAGTTATTTAGGTTTAGGTGTTCCATCACCAAAGCCAAGCTGGGGATCAATGATTGCAGAATCACAGGATTTTATCCGCAGTAATACGTACTACAGTTTATTCCCAGGTTTATGCATTATTGTTACAGTAATGGCCTTTAATATGATGGGTGATGGCTTACGTGATGCCTTAGATCCTAAATTACGTATTTCAAGAGGTGAACTATGAGCCAGAACACAGTATTAGAGATCAAAGACTTAGAAGTAGAACTCTATTCAGAAAAGGGTCCACTTCCAGTTATCGATAAAGTAAATCTATCTATCAAAGAGGGTGAAATTGTAGGTATCGTAGGTGAAAGTGGTTGTGGTAAATCCATGCTAGCATCTGCGATTATGAACCTATTAAATTCACCAGCACAGATTGCAGCTGGTACTATCTTCTATGAGGGTCAGGATATGACCACACTTAGTTCTAAAGAATTTCAAAAAATTCGTGGAAATGAAATTTCAATGATTTTCCAAGAGCCAATGACTTCATTAAATCCATTGATGAAAGTTGGTAAACAAATTGAAGAAGCTATCAAAGCACATGAGAAAGTTTACAAATGCAGAATTAAAGGAGCGTGCAATCGCTGCGATTCGTGAAGTAGGTATTCCGCAACCGGAAAAGGTTTATCATGATATTCCATCTAGATTATCTGGTGGTATGCGACAGCGTATTATGATTGCGATGGCACTTGTGTGTCATCCAAAACTACTGATTTGTGATGAGCCTACAACGGCTTTGGATGTAACGATTCAAGCACAGATTCTTCGTTTAATTAAGAAGCTACGTGATGAAACAAATACAGCAGTTATCTTTATCTCTCATGATATGGGTGTTATCTATCAGATGGTTGATCGTGTTGTTGTCATGTATGCAGGTCAATTTGTGGAAAGTGCTCCATGTAAGAAGTTGTTTGAAAAGCCATTACATCCTTACACGATTGGATTACAGAATGCAATTCCACAAATTAATAAACAACAATCTTCTTTACAAGATATCCCTGGTTCAGTACCGATGTTGGATAACTTGCCAGAGGGATGTTTATTCGCACCTAGATGTCCATTTGCGAAAAGCTGAATGTTTTACAAAGAAAGTTCCACTCAAGCACTATGACGATCATGATGTTCGTTGCTTGTTGGTAGATGAAGGAGGATGGCACAATGAGTGAAATCATTCTTGAGGTTCAAAATCTAAAGAAATACTACCAACAAGGTTCACTATTTCAAAAAAAGGAAAGTGTAAAAGCAGTTGATGATGTAAGTTTTTGTACTACATCGTAAGGAGACATTAGCGATTGTTGGTGAAAGTGGATGTGGTAAATCAACAACAGTAAAAATCAATTATCCGTTTAACGGAACCAACTTCAGGGAAAGTGATTCTACATGGAGAAGACTTTACAAGTTTAAAAGGAAGAGCACTTCGTGAAGCGAGAAAGAAGTTAAAGATTATTTTCCAAGATCCATATTCTTCTTTAAATCCACGTATGACGGTACGTGATATCATTGCGGAGCCAATTGATATTGAAAAGACTTGGAAAAACACGTAGTGAGCGAGAAGAGATGGTATTAGAAACTATGAAGCTAGTTGGACTTGATCCAACTTGGATTAATCGCTATCCACATGAATTCTCTGGTGGTCAAAGACAACGTATTGGAATTGCTCGTGCAATTATCTTAAAAACCAGATATCGTTATCTGTGATGAACCCGTATCTGCGCTAGACGTTTCTATCCAGGCAAAAATTATTAATCTATTAAAAACAACTACAAGAAGAATTAAACATTTCTATATCTTTATTTCTCACGATCTAGGTGTAGTAAAAGCATATTGCAGATCGTATTCTAGTAATGTATTTAGGGCATGTTGTAGAAGAGGGTACTAGTGAAGATATCTTCAATCATCCTTCACACCCTTATACGCGAACATTATTAAATGCAATTCCTACAATTGGGGTAGAGATGAATGAGAGTTCACTCATCGATGGTGATCTTCCATCTCCATCAAACCCACCAAAGGGCTGTGTATTCCACACAAGATGCCCATTTGCGAAAGAGGAATGTGCACTCAAACAACCAGAAGTAAAAGACCTAGGAAATGGTCATCAATATGCATGCATACTAAATGCAGAAAATGAAAGTGAGTAAACTTATGGAATTTAATCGTGAACAAATTGAAAAGAATTTCCGCGAGCGTATCAAAGGATTGTCATCCGTATTTGGACCTAGCGGTTTTGAAGAAGAAGTCGCTGAACTCATCAAGCAAAACTTAGCTGATTCAGACTTTACACATTCTACAGATGTACTTGGTAATTTAATTTATCATCGTAAGGGAACTGGTAATAAGAAGATCTTGATTGCGGCACATATGGATGAAATTGGTTTGATTATTCGTCATATCGATAGTAAAGGATTTATTTGGGTAGATACACTTGGAGGTTTCGCTCCTCAACAGTTCTTCGGTAAGCGTGTCATCATCAAGACAGATGAAGGTAAGCATATCAATGGTATTATTAATTCCCTTCATCCTGGAAGACCAGACCGTTGTACAACAATGCCTTCTTCCGTACATGAATTCTTTATTGAAGTTGGTTGTGAATCTCGCCAAGATGTATTAGAACTTGGTATTGAAGAGGGTAATGCGATTTCAATTGATTACCCAGTTATCGAACTAGGTAAATATAAGTTAGGTGGTAAGGCACTTGATGATCGTGCACTCGTGTTTATCTTGGAAGAAGTTGTACGCTTACTACAGGGTAGAGAAGACATTCCTGATTTATATGCAGTATTTACAACCCAAGAAGAAGTAGGTGCTCGTGGTGCTATCGTAGCCGCAACAAATATCAAGCCTGATATAGCGATTGCTTTAGATATGAGTCTTGCGACTGATATTCCAGGTGTTCCAGAATCTGAATATATTAACGTATTAGGCAAGGGAACATCTATCAAGGTGATGGATAAACTTTCTACTTGTATCGGTGGTTTGATTGCCCATCCACAACTTGTACGTGACTTAAAGAAAGTGGCGAAGGATAATCAGATTCCATACGCAATTGAAGCGTATGCAGCTGGTGCGACAGATGCTAGCTTTTATGCAGACATTAAACGGTGGTATTATCGCTGGTGGTGTTCAGATTCCAATGCGTTATGTACATAGCTATGAAGTAGTCGATGTACGAGATGTCGTTGATACAGTTGAATTATTATATCGCTACATCCTTACGCAAGCATAGGAGGTAATTTACCTCCTTTTTTGATGATAACGATAGGAGAATTACATTGACTACGATATAATAAGCGATGTGAAAGAGGATGATTATGAAATGGTTAAAAGACTGTTTGAATAAGAGATTTTTCAATATTCCAGTATATGGATACATCGCTGGAATCGGCATGTTTATACTACAGAGATATATGTATCTTTGGGCAAATGATATTAGTCTTGCCTTAGGGATAGAGTGGCATACGACCAAGATTGCGTGGTTAGATGATTTGATTCCACTATTTCTTCCATTTATTACCGTATATATCCTGTCTTATCTATTCTGGATTTATGGTCCAATGGCTGTTGCAAAAGATGGTACAAAGGAACATTTCAAAGATTTCTTAATTGGAATGTTTGTCGCATACTTGATTGGTGCGATTGTATTTACAGTCTATCCTACACGTATGGACCGTGTTGCAGAGAACCTTCTCAACGATAATCCTGGTGTGCTAAATCAAGCGCTACAGTGGATTTACAATATGGATGGTGGACGCTATGGTACAAATCTAGCACCAAGTTACCATTGTTTGATTAGTACTTGTTGTTATATGGGTGTCGCAAAACGTCCTGAGTACGCAAAGTCCTATCGTATCTTCTCTGCAGTATTCTGCGTATTAATTTTCGCAAGTACAGTTTTATGTAAACAACATTATTTTATTGATATTCCAACAGGAATAATCATTGGATATATTGCAATGAAACTTGCAATGAAATACCATTGGGGAAAAGTTTTAACATTTTAAAGTAAAGAGGTAGTCATGAGTATATTAAACGTTGAACATTTATCGCATAGCTTTGGAGACCGCATCATCTTTGACGATGTATCTTTTCGTCTTCTAAAAGGTGAACATATTGGTTTGATTGGCGCAAATGGTGAAGGTAAATCAACGTTCATGAAAATTGTGACAGGGCAACTTATTCCAGAAGAAGGTAAAGTGGAGTGGGCGAAACATGTTATCACAGGCTACATGGATCAGACAGCTATCTTAACAAAAGGTAGTACGATACGTATGGTTTTACAGACTGCTTTCGATGAACTTTTCGAAATGGAAAGTCGTATGAACCAACTCTATATGGATATGGCAGATGATTCTATCAGTGAAGCACAGATGGATGAAATGATGAGTGAAGCAGGTTCATTGGCTGATGTACTTAACGCACATGATTTCTATATGATTGATGCGAAGATTGATGAAGTATCACGTGCATTAGGTCTATATGATTTAGGCTTGGACAGAGATGTTGTGGACTTATCAGGTGGCCAACGTACAAAAGTTCTACTAGCAAAACTCTTACTCCAAAAGCCAGATATCTTACTCTTGGATGAACCTACAAACTATCTCGATGTAGAACATATCACATGGCTGCAGAAGTACTTACAAGAATATGAGAATGCATTTATTTCTAATTTCACATGATATTCCATTCCTAAATAGTGTCGTCAATATCATCTATCACATGGATAATAGTGCACTTACAAGATATGTAGGTGACTATGATAAGTTTATGGAAGTCTACGAAGTCCGTAAGGCGCAAAAAGAAGCTGCGTATAATCGTCAACAGAAAGAGATTGCGGAGCTAAAGGACTTTGTGGCTAGAAATAAGGCGCGTGTCTCTACACGTAATATGGCGATGTCCCGACAGAAGAAACTGGATAAGATGGAGATGATTGAAAAGACAATCGAAAAACCAAAGCCAGAATTTTCATTCCGTACTGCACGTACACCTGGACGAGTCATCTTTGAGACAAAACAACTTGTGATTGGTTATGATACACCACTTTCCAAACCTCTTGATTTCCTTGTGGAAAGAAAAGAGAAGGTGATACTCAGTGGTGCCAATGGTATTGGTAAGACAACACTTCTAAAGAGTTTACTTGGTATCATTCCACCATTATCTGGTGAGATTGAAAAAGACCAATACTTAGAGATTGGATACTTTGAACAAGAAGTATTTGGTGATAATGATAAAACATGCTTGCAGGAAATTTGGGATACATTCCCAGCATGGACACAATATGAGTGCCGTGCGGCACTTGCTAAGTGTGGTTTAACAACAAAGCATATTGAAAGTCGTATTCAAGTACTATCTGGTGGCGAGCAGGCAAAGGTCAGACTTTGTAAGTTAATGAATCGTGATGCGAATATACTCGTATTAGACGAACCTACAAACCACTTGGATAGCAGATGCGAAAGGATTCATTAAAACAAGCATTATTAGATTATCAAGGGAACTGTGCTAATGGTATGTCATGAGCCAGATTTCTATGAAGGTTTAGCAACTCGTGTTGTGGATTGTACTGAATGGACAACACGTATTATTTAAGGAGTTCTATGAAAAAATTAACAATAAAAGAATATCTATTACTTGGATCAATGTTATTTGGAATGTTCTTTGGGGCAGGTAATTTGATTTTCCCAGTATATATGGGACAGTTATCTGGTGCCAATAGTATTCCTGCCATCATTGGTTTCTGTATGACAGGTGTAGGATTACCACTTTTAGGAATCGCCGCAATAGGCATTTCAAAGAGTAAAGGACTCTTTGATGCCTCAAAGAAGGTAGCTACATGGTTTAGTTACTTCTTTACAGTTATCCTATACTTGAGTATTGGTCCATTATTTGCAATTCCAAGAACAGCGACAGTAAGTTTTACCACTGGTATTACACCATTTATTTCTGCTGATCAAACACAACTTGGATTATTCATCTATACACTAATCTTCTTTGCGCTAGTATTATTATTCTCATTGCGTCCATCGAAGATTATGACTTGGATTGGAAAATATATTAACTCTATCTTCTTAGTATTATTATTCTGCTTATTAGTGATGGCAGTTATTAAACCAATTGGTTCCTTCACTGAAGTACAACCTACAGGTGGATATATATCTCAACCATTCTTTACAGGTCTTTTAGAAGGTTATAACACGATGGATGCCTTAGCATCTCTTGCATTTGCGATTGTCCTAATTAACGCAATTAAGGAATTCGAAATCAAGGACGCAAAAGAAATCGCAAAGATTACACTTAGAAGTGGAGTACTTGCAGTTATGTTAATGGCAGTTATCTATTTTGGATTAACAATCTTAGGTGCGCAATCTGCACTATTACAAGGTGCTAGTGAAAATGGTGGTGTTGCCCTAGCAATCCTAGCAAAACATTATTACGGCGCTGTTGGTAATGTATTACTTGCAGGAATCATGATCTTTGCATGTTTAAAGACTGCGATTGGACTTGTTACATCATGTGCTGAGACATTTGTAGAGGTATTTCCAAAGACTGTATCTTATCGCATTTATGCAATTGGGTTTACACTCGTTTCATTCCTTTTATCAAACTTTGGATTAGATCGTATTCTCAAGTATTCTTTACCTGCATTACTATTCTTATATCCAATTACAATCGTATTTATCTTCTTACTACTAGCTGGTAGCTTTGTAGGGGAAAATAAGATTATCTATCAATCAACCATCATCGCAACAATTATCGCTGCATTTATGGATACATTCTCTAAACCATCCTACACATTCATGCATACTGCATTTACGGATGGATTAGTCAGTCTATATCAGAAATTACCAATGTATGAGATTGGCTTTGCATGGATCATCTTCTCTGTGATTGGATTCATCATTGGTTTTGTATTATCGAAGACAATAAAAAAATAGCCGTAAGGCTATTTTTCGTTACATGCATTCTGCTGGTAAACTTGGACTTCAGAAAAAGAAGGATCTAAAACAACTTTACAAATAATATAAAGTCCTGTGATTTGAAGGTTACGACTGCTTCCGCAGTTTGTCCAATTTTGTCATAGAGTCTACCAGCACTCATGCATTCTCCAATCACAGTTCGAACGCTATTTGCAACGTAACCGATTTTACCAAAAGGGATGTGATTTACCTGGATGGATTCGTTATCGTATTCGTTATTTGTATCTTTCTTGAGATAAAGAATATCTCCTTTCTCAACCATTTCTGTACCGTAGCGGAAGTGTGTTCCTGTAACTGTAATATAAGCTTCTTTCATGGGTGAATCCCTCCTTGCTTGTCTATAAGTACTATATAGGCAAGGGTGTACATAAAATACGCCAGAATAAAAAATATTTGATTTTACTCAAATATTTTTTATTTATTCTTGATTGATTGCGGCTGAACTAAGAGGCTCAACTTTATGAATGATAATCTTAGGGTTTGCATCTTGAATCTTGGATAGTTCTTCGTCAGAAGCGTTAATATCAGTAATCAAGTAATTCAGTTTATTCACACTTGCGGATATATAGTTATGTGTCTGCCCAATCTTTGTATAGTCACAGACGATAAAGATACTTCCAAGGGTATTTCTAACCATAGTTTCGTTAATTGCAGTTTCAGAGAAGATTGCAGTTGTAATACCACTGGTACTACTCATGCCACTGCAACCTAAGAAACACTTATTAGCACGAATCTTATGTAAGTTGTTTAATGCAAAGTCACCGACCATCGCTTCCTTTGGATAGCGTAATTCTCCGCCAGTTAATACGATACTAATTAGCGGACTATGCTTTACCAATACCATTTTTGCGTTATTCGTTATAATCGTACAGCGCTTATTCATAATATACTGCGGGATGAGCAGGGCTGTAGAACTTGTATTAATGAATACGGTATCGCCATCTTCAATATAACTTGCTGCCATTTTGGCGATGGCATGTTTGTAGCGTTCATTGGTAAAGTCACTGTTATCGTGATTTACCATGTGCTGTACAATCTTTGCGCCTCCATGGTAGCGAATAATGGCACCATGGTCTTCCCAGTATTGTAAGTCACGACGTATTGTAATTTCAGAAACGTTGAAGTCATTCATTAACTGCTTGACTGTAACGTTACCTAATTTTTGAATGATCATCATAATATCGTCACGACGCTGCTGAACAATTTTATAATCTACTTTCATATTATGTACTCCATCTTTGAAATGATTATAGCATTTAATGAATGAATAATCATAAAAAAATTATATATTTCTTTAATATAGTATTATACAAATATAAAAAAATGATTAAATATAATCAAATAAAGTCGTAAAAAAATAGATAAATGAACATATAATTCTTTGATAATCAAAAAAATGAGTTGATATGATAAAAACCATCACAAAGGAGGTTATCATGCCAAAAGTAAATGAAATTACGAGGGAATCTTGGATTTTAGGTGCTTTCCCAGAATGGGGAACATGGCTAAATGAAGAGATCGACAACACAGTTGTTGAACCTGGTACATTTTTCAATGTGGTGGTTGGGATGTGTAGGGTGTATGGTTTAAGACGGAAAAACGATACAAACATCGCAATTGACTTATGGTTTGGTAATGGAAAGAGAACACAAAAAGTATCATCCATGGCCCCATACCATCAAATGAGAAATATGATGGGCGTTGAAAAATCTACAACCTAATCTGCGTGCAGCACCGATTGTTTATGATCCATTCGGTGTAACAAAGTGTGATGCAGTATTAGCAACTCATTATCACAACGATCATATCGACCCATTCTTTGCGGCAGCTGTATTAAAGAACTGCGCTGATGATGTACCATTTATTGGGCCATTAGAGTGTGTGAAAAAGTGGGTTGGCTGGGGTGTTCCAGAGGAGCGTTGTAAAGTTGTTAAGCCAGGGGATATCATTACAATCAAAGATACAAAGATTCATGTATTAGAGTCCTATGATCGTACATGTCTAGTTACAACAGAAGTTGGCGAAGACATTGCAGGTATTTGTCCTACAAACATGGATCAAAAAGCAGTCAATTACTTAATTGAGATGCCTGCAGGAACTGTATATCATACTGGTGACTCACACTATAGTATCTGCTATGCGGACATCGGTAAGAAGTATAATATTGATATTGCCTTCGGTGCGTATGGTGAAAACCCTGTAGGATGCCAAGATAAGATGACATCTGTTGATATGTGCAGAATGGGTGAAGCAACTAACGCAAAGGTAATTATTCCATTACACCATGATGTATGGACAAATATGAAGGCAGATCCTGAAGAAATTATGTTAGTATATAACTTCAAGAAGGATACACTGAAGTATAAGTTCCATCCATTTATCTGGGATGTGGGTGGTAAGTATACATGGCCATTAGATAAGGACTTATTGAAGTTCCATTATCGCCGTGGATTTCGAAGACTGCTTTACAAAGGAACGTAATGTTCCATTCCCAAGTATTCTATAATTGGAGAAAAATAAATGTTATTACAAGAAATACTAGATAATCATCTGACTAGCTACCATCAAGATTTTCCAACCTGGCAAGATGCCATCAAAGGGTGTGGGGAAACGTTGATCGAACAAGGATTCATCGATAATCGTTATGTAGAAGCAATTATCAAATGTGTTACAGAATATGGACCATACATCGTAATTTGTCCTCATGTAGCAATGCCGCATTCTACGCTAGGTGCAGAGGGTGTATACAAAACTGGTATTGGCTTTATGAAGGTAGAGAAAGCCAGTTGCGTTTGATGATAATGATAGAGAAAAAGACGCAAGACTATTCTTTACACTCGCTGCTGTGAATCATGATCAACATCTTAATAATATGATGCAGCTATCTGAACTATTGATGAACGAAGAGGTCGTAAATGACTTACTAGAAGTTCACAATGATGATGATTTAAGAAAGGTCATCGAAAAAAATATAAATAATATAATTAGGGGAAATATGAGCATTTTATATGACATTTGGGTATGGTTCGCAAGTAATATCTTAACCAAACCAGCATACTTTATCGGTTTAATCGTTTTAATTGGTTACATTCTTCAGAAAAAGACTTGGTACGATTCACTAGCAGGATTTATTAAAGCAACGGTTGGTTTCTTAATCTTAAGCGTAGGCTCTGGTGGATTAGTAAGTAACTTTAGACCAATTCTTGTTGGATTAAAAGATCGCTTCAACTTAGATGCGATGGTTATCGATCCATACTTCGGACAAAATGCAGTGCAGTCAGCAATGGAAGGAATTGGACGTAGCTTCTCACAAGTAATGTTCCTATTGTTAATTGCATTTATCTTTAACTTAGTTCTTGTTAAGTTTAACAAGATTACAAAATTACGTGCAGTATTTACAACGGGCCACGTTCAAATGCAACAGGCCGCTACAGCATTCTGGTTAATTCTATTCTGCTTCCCACAGTTAGGTGATACACCAATGTTAATTGTCATGTCACTCATTCTTGGTTTGTATTGGGCAGTTGGTTCTAACCTCACAGTTGAAATTTCTCAGGACTTAACAGATGGTGGTGGATTCTGTGTAGCTCACCAACAGATGTTTGGTATCGCATTCTTCTCATACTTATCCAAGAAGTTATTTGGCAATAAGAAGAATTCTAAGAGAATTGAAGATATCCAATTACCTGGTTTCATGTCAATCTTCAATGAAAAACATGGTTTCTACAGCTATCTTAATGATGATCTTCTTTGGAGCCATCATGGCTGTACTAGGTAAGGATTACTTCATTGAAACAAAGGTTCTTAAGGAAGGTGCAAGCTTCTTTATGTATGTAGTAGATACATCACTCAAGTTTGCTGTGTATCTTGCCATCTTACAACTTGGTGTACGTACATTCGTAACAGAATTAACAAACTCATTCCAGGGTATTTCCAATACATTCTTACCTGGTGCGGTTCCTGGTATCGACTGTGCAGCTACATATGGATTTGGTAGTCCTAATGCAGTAACTATCGGTTTCTTATTCGGTGCTTTAGGTCAGTTTATCGCTATCGTTGCATTACTATTATTGAAGTCTCCAACAATTGTTATTGCAGGTTTCGTTCCAGTATTCTTCGATAACGCTACAATCGCTGTATACGCTAATAACAAGGGTGGCATAAAGGCTGCTATGTTATTCCCATTCATCTCAGGATTATGCCAAGTATTCGGTAGTGCATTCATTGCTGGTATGGTAGGACTTGCGGCAAACGGCGGTTACTTAGGTATGTGGGACTGGGCAGTTGTATGGCCAATCTTCACAGTGATTATGAAGTATGCAGGATTTATCGGTTTAGCAATCATTTTAGTAGTATTAATCTTGATTCCACAGTTACAATATCGTAGTCATCCAGACACATATTTCTTATGTGTAGAGGATTACGAAGCTTATAAAGAAAAAGTAAAGAAGGAGTGAACAACAAATGATTAAAGTTTTAGTCGCATGTGCAAACGGAGCCGGAACATCTTTGATGATGAAGATGAGAGTGGAAAAGGCATGTAAGGATTTAGGTGTAGAGGTATCTACAATTCATCACTGTTCTTTATCAGAAGGTAAGAGTGCGGCAACTCAATATGATGTTGTATTTTGCCCACTAAACTTTAAGAACATGTTTACAGATGCAGAGAAAAAAGGCGTTAAGATCTGCGGTATGAAGAATGTACTATCAGATAAAGAAGCGCAAGCACTTTTAAAAGAAGCAGGCTTTGCAGAATAACAACGAAAGCTACTGCTAAGCAGTAGCTTTTTAGAAAAGGTTTACTGAATGAAAGTAAATAAGAAAGTATTGGGTACTTTGAATAAGTGTTATGCACTAGCACAAGTAGAATTTGATGGAAAAAACTATCTAGCATGTGCTGCTGAAAAAGAGGACCCATGTTACTTATATGATTATGAGGGAAACTTTATAGAGAAGTTGTGGGATGGACCTGGTGGTGTGATGTCACTAGAACAGTATCCAAACCAGACATATCCTACACTTCTTGCAACTTGGAAGTTCTATTCACCAAATAATGGTGCAGATTCTAAGATTGTATACTACCTTAGAAAAGATGGTGAATGGCAGATTCATACATTATGCAAACTTCCATTCGTACATCGCTTTGGTGTGATTGAAAGAAATCATCAGAAGTATCTTGTGGCTTGTACATTGAAGAGTGCACATGCATTCAAAGATGACTGGACTTGTCCTGGAAGAGTGTGGGTTGCTAAGCTTCCAGAAGATATCTCTATCTTTGATGAAGATCATCAGTTAGAACTGACACCGTTAATCAGTGGTCTGACTCAAAATCATGGCTTCTTTAAGACAGAAGAAGAGGATTATCAGATTGCTGTAGTTGGCACAAAGAACGGTATCTTTAAGGTTGTTCCACCAGCAGATGAAAATGGTGAATGGACATACGAACAACTTACAACTGATCCTGCTTCCGATATGTTGTATCTAGACTTTGATCAGGGATGGACAAAAGGAACTAATGACTTTCGCACCATTCCATGGTGATACATTAGCTGTCTATAAACTAGTAGATGGATCTTACCAAAAGGTGTGGGAAGATGAAAGAAAGATGCCATTCCTGCATGCTATCTATCCATTAGAGATGAATGGCAAGGTATATGGTATCTATGGATATCGTAAGAATGAACTAGAACTAAATCTTTTATCTTACGATGCAGATACGAATACATATGTCAGTGAAAAACTTAGATCGTAATGCAGGTCCTACAAATGCGTTAGCGTTTAAGGATAAAGAGGTGCAGAAGATCTTTCGTATCAAATCGTGAAACAGATGAGATTGCACTGTACACGATTGAGGAATAACTATGTTAGAAGAATTAAAACAAAAAGTATATGAGGCAAACATGATGTTGCCTAAGAATGGACTTGTAGTCTTCACCTGGGGGAATGTTTCCGGTATCGACCGTGAGAAGGGTTTAATGGTTATTAAACCATCAGGTGTTGAATATAATGAATTAAAACCAGAGGATATGGTTGTCGTAGACGTAAAAAACAGGTGAAAAAGGTGGAAGGCAAATACAAAACCATCTTCCGATACAGATACACATTTAGTGTTATATCGTAACTTCCCTCATATCGGTGGTATCGTACATACCCATAGTAAGTGGGCAGTAAGCTTTGCCCAAGCGGGCTTGGGTGTAAAACCGATGGGAACGACACATGGAGACTACTTCTATGGTGAGATACCATGTACACGAAAGATGAGTGAAGAAGAAATCACTGGACAGTATGAACTAGAAACAGGAAATGTCATCGTTGAAACATTCAAGGATAAAGAACCAGATGATGTTCCTGCAGTACTAGTACATAGTCATGGACCATTTACTTGGGGTAGTGATCCATTTAATGCAGTACATAATGCAGTTGTATTAGAAGAGATATGCTTTCATGAACTTCCATGCACACATGTTAAATCCACAAAAAGGGAAAATATGCAGCAGGAACTCTTAGATAAACACTATCTACGTAAACATGGAAAGAATGCATACTATGGACAATAAAGCGTATCGTTTGGGCATGTATGAAAAATCCATGCCTAAAGAATTATCTTGGGAAGAGAAGCTAACTATCTGTAAAGAATCTGGCTTTGATTGGTTAGAGATTTCTATCGATGAAACGGATGATAAACTAGCACGATTGGATTGGAGTCAAGAGGAAAGAAACGCGATTAAACAAGCAATCGCAAAGACTGGTGTTCCTATCCATACGATGTGTCTAAGTGGGCATCGTAAATATCCATTTCGGTGATCTAGACACTAAGATAGAAGAAAGAAGTCTAGCAATCATGGAGAAAAGGCTATCTACCTTGCACAAGATTTGGGTATTCGTATCATCCAATTAGCGGGATATGATGTCTACTACAAGGAAGGTAGTGCAGAAACCAAGAAACAGTTTATCAAAAAAATCTTCACGTCGCTACTAAGATGGCAGCCAAGTATGGTATCGTCATGGGGTTTTGAAACAATGGAAACACCATTTATGGATACAGTTGAAAAAAAGCGATGGAGTATGTGCGTATTGTAGATAGTCCATACTTACAGATCTATCCAGATATTGGAAACCCTAACCAACGCCGAGAAGATATACAAAACCTCAGTCATTGACGATATTCAAAAGGGCAAGGGTCATATCGTAGCAGCTCACCTAAAAAGAAACTGTACCAGGTAAGTATCGTGAGATACCATTTGGAAGTGGACATACAGAGTTTGTAGAAGATATCCGATGCTTAAAGGATATGGGTGTACGTATGTTTACTGGTGAATTCTGGTATACAGGTGAAGAGAATTGGAAAGACATCTGTAAACATGCAGGAAGTTTTCTAAGAGAAAAATTAGAGCAAGTATTTGAATAAGGAGCGTAAAAACGCTCCTTATTTTATGGTTATATAAAAATTGTAAAAGAAAAGATAATACAATCAATTGTTAATAATATCAACAGAAATTGTAGAGCCTTACGATATTCTAATTCTAAGTAAGTTATTTATAAGATGTTGTTTGTGAAATGCAACTTTGATTTGTATGCATTAGTAATAATTATAGATAGATCTATAGGTTTATCTGATTCTGTAGAGGTTGCAATATTTTCTATAACCATAACAGGAGTTTCTTGTTCAATAGATAAGTAGAATCTTTCAATTTCCAAACTTGTACGTATCTCAATAGTCTGCTCAACAATTTTAGGGTGATATCCATTCTCCTTCATATAATTCCAGAGTGATCCCCTGAGAAATCATGGTTATTTATTGCTGGAAAAATAAGTAAGTGGTATATAGTTTTCAGTAATAGAATATTTTTTTCCATCGATATATCGTAATCTTGTTAAATGATATAAAAGAGTTCCTTCTTCTACTTTTTAATTTATGAGAGAAAAGGGTGAACAACTAATAATATTTTTTTACTAATAACTTCTGAAGTTATAATTTTTCCCATCTTTATTTTTGATTCATAAAGACCTAATGTAACCTGTGTTGTTGATATATCTTCTTTAGTGTCATTGATAATATATCCCTTTCCTTTTTGTACGGATTAGTAAGTTTTGATTTTGCAAGAAGCTCAAGAGCATTTCTAATTGTTGTACGACTAACATTAAATTGATTGCAGAGTTCTTCTTCGGTTGGAATTACGGATTCTGTATAAGAAGTGTTGGATATAATTTCTTGGTAGATTTTGTCACTTACATTTTTATATTTTTGGAATAAACATATTTAACCCCCTATAAAATATAACACAATATGTTTTTAAAAATTATAATTATTTAATAATAAAAGAACAATAAATTACTAAAAATCTTTAAATTTTTATGTACAAATTGTTCTTATTGTGCTAATGTGAATTTAAAGAATAGTGATATGTAGGGGAAAGGAGGAAAAATATAAATATCACTATATATTTTTAAAACAACAATTATTAACTTAAAGGAGAAAAATAATATGATTTCATTATTTCGTATTGATGATCGGTTAATTCACGGTCAGATTATGACTTCGTGGTCTAAAGTTACACAGGCAAAAACGCATTATCATTGCGGATGACGAGGTAATTAAAAGATCAGTTTGTTTGTATGGTGATGAAGCATGCTATTCAAAAAGATATTAAATTAGAAATTCTTTCTACTGACGATGCTATTAAATATCTTTTTAGATAATGATGATGATATTTCCACAATTGTTTTAGTTAAAACATCTGAAGTGGCATACAAATTAATTGAAAATGGAATTAAAGTACAGTCACTAAATATTGGTGGAATGGGAATGAAACCAGGTAGAAAAAAACAATATACAAGAATATTGCTGCATCTCCATTAGAATTAGAAGCGTTAAACAAAATTCAATCTTTAGGTATTGATGTTGAGTTTAAAATTTTACCTGGAGATAAAGGTGTTAGATTAAGTAGTTTATAAAATAGAAAGGGAAAAACAATTTTTGCTAATTGTTAGGAACAAAATATGAGTATTTTTCAAGCTTTACTAATTGGTATTCTTTATTATATTTCAGATAGCCCTTGGCCATTTGGTGAAGGATATTATGTTCTACAGAGACCGTTAGTTGCAGGTTTCTTGGCAGGATTAGTACTTGGAAAACCTGTGGAAGGAACCATAATTGGTGCAACAATGAACTTAATATATCTTGGACATATTACTGTTGGAGGAACTATGCCAGGTGATATGGCACTAGCAGGATATTTGGGAACTGCTTTAGCATTATCATCCAATATTGATGTAAACCAAGCCTTGGCAATTGCGGTCCCTTTAGGAATTATGGGTACAGTTGTTTGGCATACTAAGATGAGTGTTAACTCTATTTTTGCCATTGGATTGATAAGGAAGTAGCAGATGGGAATATTGGAAAGGCAGAAATATTGAGTTGGCTTCCAGCACAGTTATTGTTAGTAATTATTAAAAATTCCAGCAATTTTTATAGCAGCTTATTTCGGATCTTCATTAGTATCAAATGTATTAAATATGATTAGTCCAACATTACAGCATGGATTAAGTGTTGCAGGAGGATTATTACCAGCACTAGGTATTGCACTCAATTTGAGATCAATATTAAAAAAACGAGTACATTACCTTATCTAGTTGCAGGCTTTGCTTTTAGTTGCATATTTAAAATTAGATATCATTGGAGTTGCTGTGTTTGGTTTGGTAGTTGCAGTTATTTCTCAACAAAATAATTCTACTAAGGAGGCATAATCATGGAAGATAAACAATCAAAACTTTCCAAGAAAGACTTAAATAAGGCAATATGGCGTTGGCAATTCTTTTCACATGCCAATTATAATTATGAAAGACTTCAGGCATCATCGTTTGCTTTAAGTATGATACCGATTATAAAAATTATATCCAGATAATAAAGAGAAGCAGATAGAAGCAATACAAAGACATCTAGGATTCTTCAATACTGAACCTAATTTTGGAGCAGTAATTCATGGTATTACTGTTGCAATGGAAGAAGAAAAATCTGATGGTGCTCCAATTTCCGAAGAAGCAATTAATAGTATCAAAGTTGGCTTAATGGGACCACTTGCCGGATTGGGTGATACTCTGACACAAGGCACAATCATTCCTCTATTACTTGCAATAGGAATAAGCTTTTGGTGAGAAGGGTAATTTATTCGGACCACTATTCTTCATGCTTGCATGTTCAGCTGCTTTAATTATGATTACAAGAACAACATTTTTTTCCTTGGATATAAGTCCGGTAAGAATGCGGTTAATACACTCCTTACAGATGAACGATTTGATAAAGTTATCAATGGTGCAAGTATTTTAGGTGTAATGGTAATCGGAGCATTAATAGCACAGTATGTACAATTTAATTTGGCTTTTAGTTCTAAATATCGGTTCTACAGTCATCGATTTACAAAAAGATATATTAGATAAAAATTATTCCTAATCTATTAGCATTTGGATTAACTTTACTTTTATATAAACGTCTTCAAAAAGGACAAAAATGCAATTGTATTGATGGTTTTAATTATTGTTTTATCAATTATTGGCGCATATGTAGGTTTGGTATAGGAGAGAGGATAAATAATATGAAAAAAACAGATTAAATAAAATTTTTAAAAATGATGGAAAAGACATTTATTTTAGCTATGGATCATGGTTCGGGATTAAATGTATTACCTGAATTAGCTGAACCAGAAAAAAATTATTGATATTGCAATTCATAATGGTGTTGATGCAATTATTTGTACATATGGTATCTATAAACGCTTTTCAAAGTATTTTGAAAATATTCCAGCAATTATTAGAGCAGATGGAGGATCATCAGCTATTGGTAAGGGTAATTCCAAAACTTTAGGTGTAATTGATGTGGAAGATGTCGTAAAAACTAGGTGGAGATGGAGTTGTTTGCATGTGCTTCCCTGGTGCTGATTATGAGCAAGAATCAATTGAAAGCCTACAGCATTTTGTAACAGACGGAGATAAATGGGGTATTCCTATTTGTGCAGAAGTTTTACCAAAAGGTTGGGATAATTCTAACTGGACACCAGACAATTTAACATTTGTTAGTCGTGTGGGTGCAGAAATGGGTGCTGATTATATTAAAACTCAATATACTGGAGATAAAGAAAGTTTTGCTAAGTTGACATCTTCTGTATTTGCACCAGTTATTATTCTAGGTGGTCCTGGAAATGGAACACCAGAAGCATTATTAACTTCGATTAAAGAATCGTTAGAATCTGGTGGTGCCGGTGTTGCTATAGGTAGATCAATATGGAAGCACAGTAATCCAGCTGCATACTGTAGAGCTATTGCTTCAATTATTCATAATAATGCAACTGTCGAAGAAGCTATGGAGATTTTAAACGATGGAAAATAGTGAAATGCGCGTAGGTGCTGTTACTAATGTTAAAGAAGCAAAAATTTTTGAAAATGCCATTACCAGAAATTCATGATGATGAAGTACTTGTTAGAATTCATACATGTGCTCTATGTACTTTTGAACAAAAGAATATTTACGGGCGAAAAGAAAGTCCCTTTACCAAATGTAGGTGGACATGAAGTTGCTGGTAGCATTGCTAGAGTAGGAAAAATCTGTAGATAGTAAATGGAGCGTTGGACAAAAAGTTGCATTGAGAACTTTTACAAGATGTAATGAATGTCATTATTGTCATACTGGAGAGGATACGATGTGTAATGGATTTGTTGACCATCATCAACAAATCCCTAGTATTGAGGGTATTGGTGGGTTATCAGATTATTTTTGTTTTGCAAGCCTAGTATACTATTTCCTCTAGAGAATCATGTAGATTTGACAAATGCATGCTTAATTGAACCTTTATCATGTGTGCTTCATAGTATTGATAGTGCAAAAAAATTGATTTTGGAGATACAGTAGTAGTTGTCGGGTCCGGCATTATGGGGTTATTACATGTCCAACTTGCTAAACTAAGAGGTGCTCGTGTTATTATGGTTGATCCAAATCAAGCACGGTTAGATAAATCACTTTCCTTTGGTGTTGATTATAAAATTAATCCTATAAATGAAGATTTAGTCTCGAAGATTAAAGAGATTACTAATGGTTTAGGTGCTGATGCTATTATCTACACACCTCCAGTCACAAAAATTAGTAAGTGACTATTTAAAGGTATGTGCAAAAAGGTGCAAGATTTGTTTTGTATGGCTCTTTCCATCCAGATGAGCCAGCATCAATTACACTGAATCAGATTCATTATAATCAAATTCAACTTGTTGGTGTTGTGAATCCTGGTACAAGAGATTTTGAAAGAGCAGTGAGAATGGTCAATTATAATCTAATTGATTTATCAAGATATGTTGATGAGGTATATCCATTTGAACAAGTACAAGATGCTTACGTAAGTGCTACAGCAGGTGGAAAGTATAGAGTTGTTATCTCATTAGTATCTAATGAATAAAGTAGATAGGATTTTTATATAGCGGAATTGCCTTTTTCCATTTTTGGATTAGGCATTTCGCTTCAAATTAAAAGCTGCTATAGGTTTTAGTGCATTAGATACTTTTTAATTTCACTATCAATTTTTAGTGGTATAAGAATTGGAACAATAACAATAATATTTTTCGCTAGTAATGAGCTTAATTTTGATAATATTATCGAGATTGGTATATTTCAAGCAAGGATTTATTGAGTTTTTTTGATGAGTATTTTCATGGGAGTAACAATAAATATTTTTTTGTTCCAATTTTTACAGGATCTACCCATTAATGTACATGAAGTAGTTGTAATGATACTTGGAATTCAAATATCAGCGGTATCTGTCGCAGCTATGATAGAACTTAATTTATTTGTTTCTCCGTTTGAAAGTCTTATAAATTACATTTCAGATTGTTCAAAAAATCAACTTCTTATACTTAAGATGGGCCATGGATTTTTAATGATTATAATAACTCTTTGTATTTCTAATTATTGTAAACTAATAGTTCCGATTGGAACTGGAACAGTGATTTCAATATGTATATATTCGATATCTGTTCATTTATATAGAAAAAAATAATATCGAGAAAAAAATGTCACGGAGGGTGGTTAATTGCCACAGAGATTATGAAATATGAGTTCTCAAGTAATAAAATTAAAAATTCGTCCAATATATCAAAGTGACGAATTAAAGAATTATGATAAAACAATTATCAATTCAAAAAAATCAAGGATGTTTATGGAATAGATTTAAAGGTTGATAATTTACCATTAGATAGACCATTCTTGTATGCATCATATGTTGAATCGATGGATGGAAAAACTAGCATATGCTGATATTCCTGATGCTTTTTATGTAGCTCAAAAAACAAATTATCTGAATTCGGGAAAAATACAGATTTTTGGATTTTAAATATGTTGAGATATATTGCTGATGCATGTGTTATTGGAGGTAATACATTAAACATGGATCCAGATTATCTGATGATAAATTTAGATGAGGAATTATATAGTGAAGTGGATGGTGAATATAAATATCCGATACAAATAGTAACATCTATTGATGGAACAGATATACCTTTAAATCATAAACTTCTACATCAAAAATAAATATCCTAGAATTATTTCTACATCAGAAAAAAAGGGTATAAATTTTTTTAAAAAAATAATTATAAAGGTAATGTAATAAAAAGTAAATTCAGACTCAGAATTTGAACTATATAGTGAATTGGTAAAAGATTCTCTATATGTATTAGCAACTGGAGATACCATTCCACAAACAGAAGATGTAATGCGATTCTTCAAAATAAATGGGGTAAATTATATGCTTATAGAATCCCCAGGATTTGGTGATCACCTAATTCATAAGAAAATGCTTGATGAAATCTTCTTCAATTTTTTTCCTGTGTATATATTGGTGGCGCAAACGCAATGACAATGGGGAAAAATAGTGCCGGTTTTACAGCAGAATTGCATCCTCATGCAAGAGTTTTGTCTATTCATGTATATAACGATTTTTACTTTTATTTTAGATATAAGATGGAATATAGCACTTTGGGGTGATAAATATGATACCAATTTTAATTGCGACGCATGGTGGATTAGCAAAAGCATATTATGAAACTGCTGAATTATTAGCGGGTTCAATTACAGATGTATATACCATTGGTCTTTACCATGAGGATTCTGTAGATGAATTTGCAAACAATGTAGAGAAAATAATAACAGATAATGAGCATCTACTTATATTTGTTGATATACTTGGTGGCTCACCATGCATTAGTGTGGCAAAAAAATATAAAAAAAGGTGTAGATTGTGAATGTATTGTAGGAGTTAATCTACCTTTGTTTTTAGAGGCACTAACTAGTAGAGGTTCTGTACAGAGTGCACGACAATTAAAAAGAAATCATACTCGAATTTAAAGACGAAAGTATATTGGATTTAAAGAAACTCTGAATAGATATAAAAACTGTAAATGAGAAATTATGAAACGTTCTTAATTTACAGTTTTTGATATATATAAGAAATCTTTAATTGCTTCTTGAACTGTATTCACATGCGTTGGAAATGACTTGTAAATAGATGGTACTGCAGTTTCCATTGAGATTGGATATCCACATGCTTGTAAGATTTGTCTGTCATTTATCATTATCACCAAACATCACACTATTCTCTGCAGAGATGTTTAAATGAGCAAGTAGCTTAAGGAAAACCTGTACTCTTATTTACATCCTTTGGTGTACAATCTAACCAACATTTACCACCAATCTGTACAGTAATATCTTTATCAAACATATCTGCATAATATTGATAGTGTTCATTTACACCATCTTTAAAATAAGCAGATATTTTTGTGTATGGTTCAGAAATATTGAGTAAATTATCGACAATAGTTACATGGTTTTTGACAGTGTTTGTTAAATGCTCATAATAACTTTGATTCTTCGGAGTAATATAGCATGTCTTTTCGCCAGAAACTAGAACTTCCGCATTCGAATCATTTTGTATAGTTGTAATAAGTTTTCTTGCGAGTTCAGTATCCATCACTTCTTTTGATATACATTCACCTTTATAAAAGGTTATACAACCATTTAAGCAAAGATAAGCGATATCATCTGCTACAGGAGAGAATAAATCCCGCAGATTTGTATACTCTCTACCAGAAGCTACCATAAAGAGAATGCCTTTTTGTTTGAGTTGATGTATGAGGTTAAAAATCTCAGGGATCTATAGCCTGTGAGCCATTTAATAAAAGTGTTCCATCGATATCACTAGCAATTAATTGAATATTTTTTTCATATCTATATACTACAATACTTTTGAATCTTATGTATGAAATTTGTTGTCATGAAATGGTATTGCTTTTTAGGAGTTTATGAGAACATAATGAAATTAGTAATACATTGAGAGAATCATTCTCATGCATCATATAAATATTTCACCATAATGCATGTTCAATAATTTATCCGAAATAGAAAGGAGATGAAATGACATGAAGGGGGATAATATTTTATTGACTAGAATTGATAATCGTCTTGTACATGGACAAGTAGGAGTTACTTGGACACAAACATTAAATGCAAATCTAATTGTAGTTGCAGATGATGTGGTTGCAGAAGATGAATTACAGAAATCATTGATGACAGTAACTGCGAAATCAAGTAATGTTGGAATTCGCTTTTTCACTATCCAAAAAACTGCTGATGTGATTGATAAAGCATCTCCTGATCAACGTATTTTTCTTAGTTGTGCGCAATCCACAAAGTGCTCGTGCTTTGGTAGAGAAAGGCGTGCATTTAAAAGATTTAAATGTCGGAAATATGCACTTTGCACCAGGTAAGAGAGAACTTTCTAAGAAAGTATATGTTGATGATACAGACATGGATGATTTGAAATTTATAGTCTCAACAGGAACGAATGTCTTCATACAGGATGTTCCGGGCACAAAAAAAGAAATGATTAAATAATAGAGGAAATCAATATGGAAATTACATTTATACAGGGATTGTTATTATCAATCGCTGCAATGATCTTCGGCATCGATTTCTGGTTGGAATCATTCTTTATCTTCCGACCACTAATCGTTTCTACAATTACAGGTATGATTCTTGGAGATGTAAAAGCTAGGGTTTAACAACTGGTGCTTTAACTGAACTAGCATTTGCTGGATTAACACCTGCAGGTGGAACACAGCCACCAAAACCCAATTCTAGCAGGGTGTAATGTGTACAGTAATTGCCTATTCAACAAATGTTGATGGACAAGCTGCACTCGGACTTTGCTTACCATTCTCATTCTTAATGCAATATGTTGTATTATTCTGCTATTCTTCATTCTCATTCTTTATGGGAGTATGTGATAAGGCGGCAGAAAATGGTGATACAAAGAAGATTGCACAGATGAATCTTCTGATGACAGGCATCGTAGCATTACTCTATGGTGTAGTTGTATTTGCATGTACATTCTTAGCACAGGATGCGATGAATGCATTAGTAAATCATATGCCTGAATTCTTAACACATGGCTTAACTGTTGCAGGTGGCATCTTACCAGCTATCGGTTTTGGTATGTTATTGAAACGTCATGATGAAAGCCAAAGTATATTCCATACTTTATTGCAGGTTTTCTTAGCAGTATGCTTTATCGACATGAAGAATTTACTTCCAGTCGCATTAATGGGTACAGCATTTGCGTTATTTGATTTCTATCAATGCAAAGCAACGTCAGGAAGAGATTAAAGAAGCAGTTAAAGAATTTGAAGGTGGATGGAGGTGACGAGCATGTCGGAATCTAAAGCGTGTACTAACAAAGAAGGATATTACAAACCTTGCGATTCGCTCATCATTATTACAAGCTGGTTTTCAGCTACGAAAGAATGCAAGCTGCAGGTTGGTTATATTCACAACTTCCAGCATTAGAAAAAGATTTATAAAGATGATAAAGCTGGTTTATCTGCAGCGATGGTAGATAATATGGAATTTATCAATACGCATCCAAATCTTAGTTGGGATTCTTAATGGGGATTATTAGTTTCATTAGAAGAACAACATGAAAGATCGTGATACCATCAAAGGGTTTAAAACTTGCATTATTTGGTCCCTATTGCTGGTATTGGTGATGCGATTTTTCTGGTTTACACTATTTACCAATTATCGCTGGTATATCATGTTCATTTGCTTCACAAGGGATTAATCCTGGGTCCAATTATCTTCTTTGCATGTTATCTCATTATCTGGTTACTACGTATTGTTTGGACACATATGGGATATAACTTAGGTATTAAGTCATTTGAAAAGCTACAGGAGAATTCATCGATTATTGCTAACTCAGCTACAATCCTAGGTATTACAGTTGTTGGTGCATTAATCGCTAGTTATGTAAATATTGAATTATTACCTGTTATTACGGTTAGTGGAGATATTTCAGTAGGAGTACAAGAAGCCTTCTTCGATACAATCTTCCCTAAACTTTTACCAATGGCATATACATTACTCATGCTTTACTTCTTAAAGAAGAAGCAGGTATCACCAGTAATATTGATTGTGGCAACAATCGCCATTTCAATTATCTGTTCTGCAATTGGACTTCTATAAAAACAAGCCGAAGCAGTATATATAAACTGTTTCGGTTTTTTTCTTTGATTTATTAAATCAGTTTGAATGTATGATATAAATAGATTGAGGTTTATGTATGACATGTAATTGGAAAGATAGTAGTAAAGAAATGCAAGCATACCATGATACAGAATGGGGTGTTCCTACGCACGATGATCAAAAACTATTTGAGTATCTTGTATTGGAATCTATGCAAGCAGGATTGAGTTGGGAATTAATTATTCGTAAAAGAGAAACGATACGAAAGTGCTTTTGTGACTTTAACGTAGAAAAAGTAGCATCTTTAAATACTGAAGATATTGACCGTATCATGCGTACAGACGATATGATTAAATCCTTACGTAAAGTTACTGCAATGATTTCCAATGCGAAAGCATTCATGAATGTTCAACAAGAATTTGGTAGTTTTGATAAATACCTTTGGTCTTATAGTAACTATAAGACCATATGCTACAGAGGACATGAGAAGGATATTGATGTATCTAAGAATGCTTTGTCTGAATTAATCAGTAAAGATTTGAAAAAGCGAGGATTTAAATATGTAGGACCTGTCATTATATATTCCTATTTACAAGCTTGTGGCATGATTAATGACCACGATGAAAACTGTCCATGCTATCAGAATATTAAAAAATTATATCCTTGTATAACCATGGATGATAGAGATATTTAAACAGCATTTTAGAGGTTATGTAAAATACAGCAGAGTAGTTTATCTGCTGTATTTTTTAAGTGTAAGTTTTGAGTTGTTCTTTCATGGCTTTACGTAAGTCGTCTGGGTTCAATGATTTCGATAGCTTCCATAAATTGTTGAGCAAGGAATAATACACCTTGTTTATTTACAAGAACACTAGCGACGAATGATTCTGCATCTTGTTTTAAAATCTTCATCTCTGTACCGAAGATATCAATCATCTGATCCATGATACGATTCTCACATCGTAACTGAACATGAATTTGTTTGCTAGAATACATAAAGAGTTTATTCTTTGCGTAGTGGTATGCATCTTGTTCACTTTCCTTCATAAATGGATTTACTTTTTCTGTCGTAATAGAAAGTTTACAGATTTTATCAATACGATAGTGAGCAAAGCCAGGATGTGTTTTGCTGGTTGTGATGAGATAGGGTCTACTATCTTGGTAAACAATAAAGCGTGGTTCTACAGTATAAAGTGTTTCACGTTTTGGCATTAACTTCTTATTAGAATCATAATGCATGTATATAAATTGAATAACCTTTTTCTTTTGAATGGATTCAGATAGTTTTGCAATATTATCAAATAAAAGATCATTTGAAGTTTTTTTGCATATTAGGCATATATACTGCATCGTGATAATCTTTTTGATCATACTTATTGAGTGTTTTTAAAAGACTCGCAATCAATGCGTTACTTTGTTTGCTGGAAATAAAATGAGACGCGTGAATTGCATTACATAATAGTAAGACTTCACCTTTACTAAACTGTCGCTTTTCTAGATAATATCCTCTTCCATTATCCGCAAACTTATTAATGATATAACCAGCTTGCTCTAAAATCTCTATATTTGAGTAGAGGGTGCGACGTTCAATACTAATGCCTGAACGTCTTTCGATATGATCGATGAGTTCGTTTGTTGAAAGAATATGAGATTCATCGGATAGTTCTTCGAGAATTTGTAGCACAATAAATGGTAAAAATTTCTTTTCTGCCATAAAATTTCTCCTGTTTTATAAATTTTATCATAAGTGGCATGTTTTTTGTACACTGTCAAATTTAATCTATAGTCATAGGAGGCGGATTGTATCAGAGGATATAATCCTAAAAAGAAGATGAAGAAAAATCATAAAAATTCTTTTTAGTAGTATTCGTATTATTTGGTATCACAAAAAGTCTTTGGTAAACATGATGATCAAAAAACAAACCGAAGAAACAACAACCGTTACAACTACAGCAGAAACAACTTCTACAACAACTCCAAAACCTGAACAAGAAACAAAAAGAAGAAACTAGCACGAAAGGAAGATACAAAAGAAGAAAAAAAGTATCAGAAGCACGTGCAAAGTATCAACAGATTGTATTAGGAGATCCTATGTATGACGGTGAAGGTGGAACATCTTTTGAAGATGTTAAAGCAATCCTTGGAGAACCAGATTCCGTTAGCCAAAATAGCTATGGTGATTCACAATCTCTATTTGCGACATGGCATGATTCCTCTTTGAAAGGGATGGCTAGCTTTTACAGTATCCTTTACGAATAATTTAGCAACTAGTAAAGGATATTCGGGATTTAGTTTTTGTAAATCATAATGAGAAAGTTACGCTAGATGAATTCAATGCGATTGTTACAGATGGTTCATTCTCTTATGATCAAGCAATCGCACAGTTTGGCCAACCTGATAGTGAGTCTGAATCTCTTTTCTATGGTTCTTACTCAAATAATGTATCTTGGTACAATGCGAATGGTAGCTTTGGAGCTAACTTTGATATTACGTTTAAAGATGGTTACGCTACTGGTAAAAGGCCAGTACGGAATGAAATAATGCTTTGCTCCATATCCTAACATGGTATGGAGTTTTTTTCTTTCAAGGCAGTTTTTTTGTACCACCACTGATCTATACTAGAATCATCGATGGAAGGAATAAAAAAATATGAAAGAAAAATGATTTTATAACGATTACAAATATCAAAGAGTATATCGAGATAGGGATGATAAAAAAATAGGTGAGGTGCTTCACTTAAAGAAAGAACCAGACAACGTATACGATATGGAATCGATTATGGTAGAAAGACAAGAATGAAATCCCAATTGGACATGTCGCAAATTCAGTCAGTAGTGTTGCGAAGGGTACACATTCAGCTGGGTATATATATCAAAGTTTTAAGGATTCAATACTTTGCACAGTAAAAATTTATTTATCGTGATATGATCATTGCACAACTGCAATCATCACAAGAAGAGACAAAAGACATGCTGGATTAGCTGCATGTTTTTTTGACATTCTACATATTTTATCTAATGATATAGAATACATACTTGCATGTTTAATATTCATATTGGTAATATAATAATTACAAGAGTGATGTATTGATGTAAGAGTGAGATATTTATCTCACCCGGAGGATATATGAATCATAAAATATCGAGCATACTAGTTGCTGGGATGTTTTTGTTGAGTGGCTGTACTGCTTATTTAAAGCCGGCTGTAAAGCCTGGAGTTAAAAATGCAAAAGTAGCCGATGGAACATATGAAGGTAAAGCAGCAGCGTATGCAGTTGATGGTGAGATGAAACTGAGTGTTACATTTCAAGATAATAAGATTGTATCTATTGAAACAATTCATGCAGGAAGCACTACAAGTATCTATAGGGCAATTGAAGATAAACTATTTCCACGTATCATTGATAGTCAGTCTATTCATGTTGATAATATTACAGGTGCTACTGAATCCAGTATTGCCGTAAAATATATCCTTCAAAACATCATCAACGAAAATGGTGGTAATGCAGATGAGTGGAGAATTGAGATTCCTAAGTCGACGGATATTGTGAAGAAAGAAGGATATGATGTTATAGTTGTTGGTCTTGGAACATCTGGTATCACATCCTATCTAAGTGCTGCTAGTAATGGAGCTATTGTATTTGGGAATGGACTCGGCTGCTAAAATTGGTGGAAATGGTGCCATGGCAGCGGGTGCGATGGCTGTAAATCCTACAACACAGGTTGCACTAAATGATGGGACTCCGTTTGTAAATGAAGAGGAGTTAATACAAGACTGGTTAGCCTATACAGAAGGTGATGCGAAAGAAGAAATCATTCGTAAGTATGTTAAGGAATCAGGAAAAACATTTGATTGGTTAGAATCAAATTTTGATTTTCACTTTGGTGAAAAGATGTTTGCTTTCTACCATACAAAGTTATGGCCGTTATGGACAACCTATACAGATAAATCAGGAACGGATAAAGATACTGCATATATAAATTCAATGAATCAGGCAACTGCTTTAAATGAAAAAAATGAGTATATGACTGAACTAACTGCACAAGAGTTATTAAAAGACAACAATGGCAAAGTCATTGGTGTAAAAGCTGTTTCCTATGATGGCACAACATATGAGATTTATGGAAAGTCAGTTATCTTGGCAACTGGTGGATTTATCGGAAATGAAGAGATGTGTCAAAAGTACACAGGAAGTGTATGGCATACGTATGGTATGACCCAGTGTAATGGTGCTGGTATTCAAATGGCTCAAACACTAGGTGGTACGTTAATGAATCCTGATGTAGGGAGTTTCAACACATATTGCACAGGTTTCCAATATTATTCGCTCTGATGAAGTCAGTGCAGACGAAAAAGCAATTCTTACATCATTACTACTTGATACTAGTGCTGTCATGGTAGATTCATCTGGAAATCTATTTAATGAAAAAGCAGGAAAGAATCTTGCCTTTAATGCATGGTTAGCCGGAAAGGAATTTTATACTATCTATAGTGCAGAAGAAATCACCAAGATGAAGACGAGTGGAATGTCTACATTCAATAAACCAACATTCTTATCACAAGGTGGTAATTACGAACCAAATACACCAATTCCTAATATTGAAAGTATATTGGCGATTGGAGAAAAATATGACAATGTGATTACTGCAGAGTCAATTTCTGAACTAGGTGATAAACTAGGTATCAAATTAGCGATATCTGATGTACATGGAAAAACAGATGGAAAATTCTATGCGATTAAAGGTGCGGCGTACGCATATTCCACAAGCGGTGGTTTAGATGTGGATACAAACTTTAATGTATTAACAGCTGATCATAAACCAATCCCAAATGTCTATGCGGTTGGAAATGATTCCATGGGTGTATTATTTGCGTCTGGGAAAGCATATGTTACCTATGGTGGTGCAGCACAGGGTTATGCATTAACCTCTGGACGTTTAGCAGGATATTACGCTGCACAAAATACCAAATAAACCAAAGAGCTCTCGAGCTCTTTTTCTATGTTAAGATAGTAGAAATAAAGGGGCTTTTCTATGACACAATGTGATATCAAAGCAATTTTCTTCGATGTGGATGGTACGTTAATTTCACATCGCAAACATGCAGTACCAACTTCTACAATTCATGCAATTTCACGTTTGCGTAAACACGGGATACTGATATTTGTGGCTACAGGTAGACATCCAATTGAATTAAAAAAATTACTACCAGATAACCTAGAGTTTGATGCATATCTTTGTCTCAAATGGTATGTATTGTTTTAATGAAAAATGAAGTCATTAGTACTAAACCAATTCCGAAAGAGGATATGAAAGGACTGCTACAATTATTAGATAAAACAGCTTTTCCATGTACATTCATTACACAGGAAGAAATGTATATGAATTATGCAAATGATTTAGTAGTAGAAGTGCAACGTGATATTAGTTCTGATGTTGCCAAAATAAAAGATATTTCAAATGTATTACAAGAAGAAATCTTACAAGTAATACCATATGGATTAGATGATATGCAGATAAATGAAGTGCTAAAAAGTATGCCACATTGTAAAGCAACATCATGGCACGAGCGTGCTAGGGATATCATCGTTAAAAATGGTGGTAAAGATATCGGTATCAAAGAAATATTGCAGTACTACAATTTAGAACTATCAGAGATTATGGCTTTTGGCGATGGAGATAACGATGTAAAAATGTTAGAGATTGCGGGAGTTTCTGTTGCGATGGGAAATGGAAACGCTAATGTAAAAGCTGTTGCAGATTATATAACAGATGATATTGATGAGGATGGAATTGAAAAAGCACTTTATCATTATGGTATCTTTCATGAAATACTCATAAAAAAGGGATAATCAATACCATATAATAAGATTAGAAAGATGGTGAAGTATGAAAGTAATTATGAATGGTATTGCAATCCTGCTGATTGTATTTGTGAGTGGTTGGTTGCTGTACTATGCTAAAACACAATCATGATCCAATGGGAAACCGAATTGATGCAGAAAAAACGTATATGCTTGTAGGTTGTGGGATTGGAGCTGTGATTGGTATACTATGTGGTATATATATGATTCGTTCAGTTACTTTAGGCATTGGACTAGGTATGTTAATAGGGATGATGATTGGAATTACAGTACCAAAGATAAAGAAGAAGGAGAAAACATGGCAGCAGAAGTAAAAAAGGAAGTTTCATTTGATGTATTTGGACAATTAGATTTTCGTGCAGGTACAATCTTAAACAGTAGAAGATGTAGAAAAATCTACAAAGTTAACGAAGTTAACAGTTGATCTTGGCGAGGAAGAGCCTCGTACAATCGTATGTAGTCTTCGTGAAGTACGTGAAGATTATAAGACAGTTGAAGGAAAGCAGGCATTATTCCTAGTGAATCTTGCACCAAGAAAAATCATGGGAATTGAATCCCATGGTATGTTAGTGACACTTGGTTACGATGATGGTATTGCGGATACATTATTATTCCCAGAGCATCCATTACCAAATGGCACAAGAGCTTCTTAATAAAATAGATAGTTCATGCCGATGTATATCTGATATACATCGGTATTTTTGTGATAAAAAGTAGTTATAATCGCTTTAGTTGTATTCAAATGTGGCTATGATATAATTTGCTTGTTAGTATAAACTAACTTACGTAATCTATTTGTATGTAATTTGCATGTTTTTCATTGTGAAAAGGATGGTGTGAACACATTAGTGGTATGTTTATAACATTCGCGTTACAATTGGAAAATAGTATAGAGAATCAAGATAAATGATTCTTCTTACATAAGCAAAATTACACAGATAGTGTGATTGATATTGATTTGCATAGGGAGAGAATATGAAAAATATCGCAAAGAAATTATTTGCTACTGTCTTATCTGTAGCACTTTTGGCAGGATGTGCGCCAACAACAAAGAAAGAGTCCTCAGCACCAGCTGAAACTCCAAAAGCAGTTGAACCAGTTGATGTAAATGTAGCGGCTTTAAAGGGTCCTACATCTATGGGTATGGTTCAAATGATGAAGGAAAATGATGAAGGCAAGATTACTTCAAACAATTATAAGTTTGAAATCTTATCTGCAGTTGATGAAGTAACTCCAAAGATTGTAAAGGGTGAAGTAGATATTGCGGCTGTTCCAGCAAATCTTTCATCCGTACTTTATAACAAGATGGAAAAGAACTTACAGGTATTAGCGATTAATACATTAGGTGTTCTATATATCTGTGAAACAGGAGATTCTATCCATTCTGTAGCAGACTTAAAGGGTAAGACAATTTACGCTAGTGGTAAGGGTGCAACTCCAGAGTATGTACTTAACTACATTTTTAGAAAAAGAACGGACTTCAGGTTGGTACAGATGTAACGATTGAGTGGAAGAGTGAGCATGCAGAATGTGTTCAGGCTTTTAGCACAAGATCCTAAACGCTATAGCAATGTTACCACAGCCATTTGTAACTGCAGCTGCAGCTAAGAATGATAAAATTCACTCAGCATTAGACTTAACAAAAGAATGGGATGCAATTCAAGCAAACGAAAAGAATAAGAGTTCATTAATCACTGGTGTTGTAGTAGCTCGCAAAGGATTTCGTAGAAGCACACCCAGAAGCTGTAATGGATTTCTTAGAGAAATATGCAGCTTCTATCAAGTATGTAAATGAAAATAACGATGAAGCAGCGAAAATGATTGAATCCTATGATATCATTGCGGCAGCAGTCGCTAAAAAAGCATTACCATTCTGCAACATTACATATATCGATGGTAAGGATATGAAAGAAAAACTATCAGGTTACCTCAGTGTATTAAATGAGCAGAATCCTAAGTCAGTCGGTGGCAGCTTACCGGAAGATGATTTCTATTATGGAGCTAACTAAATCAAAGATTAAAATTTGGACAATACTGTTTTGGCTACTCGTATGGCAAGCCATCAGTATGATATTAAATCAGGAGATACTACTGGTATCTCCTTTTACCGTTGTTCTTCGATTGATGGAATTACTAAAGACAGTAGATTTCTATCAATCGATTTTGCGTTCCTTATTGAATATTAGTTTTGGCTTTCTCATTGCGATGGTCGTAGGAATTTTAATGGCTGTATTTGCCGCAAAGCATAACTGGTTTAAACAATTGCTAGCACCACTTATCTTTACAGTTAAATCGATTCCTGTCGCGTCATTTATTATCCTTGTGTTGATTTGGGTACGTTCTGCACAATTATCTATCGTGATTTCTTTCTTAATGGTCTTTCCAATTTTCTATGAGAATGTACGAAAGGGTATTGAGATGTGTGATCAACAATTATTAGAGATGGCTGATGTGTTCGAACTATCTAGTTTTACACGTATTCGATATATCTATACATCTAGTATTCTTCCATACTTTCAGAGTGCATGTTCATTGGCCTTAGGTCTTGCATGGAAATCTGGAATTGCGGCAGAAGTCATTGGTCTACCAAAGTTTTCAATTGGAGAACATTTACAACAAGCCAAAGTATATTTTGATACAGCTGATTTATTCGCGTGGACATTAGTGATTATTCTCTTAAGTACAGTATTAGAAAAACTGGTGATGGCTTTGATACGTATGATTATCAAATACATAGAAACGGAGTGTCTATAATGGATACAATTCAATTACATGATATTTCTAAAACATTTGATGAACATCCAGTTTTTGTGAGTTGGAATCATAACTTTGAAACTGGTATGGTACATGTACTCAAAGGCCAATCTGGTTGTGGTAAGACAACATTGTTAAGAATGTTAATGGGATTAGAAACACCTGATTCTGGAAAGCATGACATCACTACAAAACTATCGTAAAGCAGCTGTATTTCAAGAAGATAGACTCTGTGAAAACTTGAGTGCTATGCAGAATGTTTTGATGGTCGTTCACAATCATTCTAAGAATGATTTATTGGATCAGTTAAAAAGAAGATTTTTAAGCAAGTAGGTCTTGATGATATCTACCAAAAGGTATCCACATTATCCGGCGGTATGAAGCGTAGAGTCGCAATTCTACGCGCAATGTACGCAGATGCAGATATCATATTCTTTGATGAACCTCTCAAAGGATTAGATGATACTACGAAAGAAAAAGTCATGCTGTTCATCAAAGGAACGAATCAAAGGTAAGACAGTATTCTGGGTAACACATGACGCAGATGAATATACTGTTTTTTTGATAAATATCAGCTACATGAATTATAATGAATGTAGCTTTTTATATGAGGGATAAAAAAACATGTTTAATCAGAAACTGATTTATCTAAAGGTATATGCAAATAATTGTAAAGATGCACTGCTATTTCAAAGTGAAGATATATCATAAAAACCAAAAGATATTGTGATGATTTCTTTGCATGGAAATGAAGTACCTGCAATGGTTGTACAAGTTTCTCGTAAGATAAAGAAAAACTAATATTAAGCCAGAGTTTATCTTACGCAAAGCAGGTTTCTTTGAAAAAAATAAATTATCCAAGGATGTTCGCAATCGAGTGAAGAACGAAGAATTTGCCTGGATTGATGAGATTGAACATTGGAATGCGATGGATTAGGAATGAGATTATATGAAGACAGAGATTAATAAAATGATTGATGCACAACAAGATGAGATGATTGCATTCGGCAAAGAGTTGTTTATGCATCCAGAACTCGGTTATAAAGAATTTGAAACAAAGAAGCTTGTTCAAGAAGAACTTGCAAAGCATGGAATTCATGTAGAGGCAGAATACTTTGAGACAGGATTCCAAGTCAGTATTGGACATGGAAAACCTCATATCGGGTTGATTGCGGAATTGGATGCGATTCCTGTAGAAGGACATCCATGCTCAAATCCAAAGGACAATGCAGCACATGCATGCGGACATAGTACACAAGTTGCAATTATGGTAAATGCAATGATTGCATTAAAGAAGTCTGGTTTATTAGAACAGAAAGGAAAAGTTACACTGTTCTTTACACCGGCTGAGGAATATACGGATTTAGATTATCGTCGTAAACTTATCCAAGAAGGAAAGATTCGATTCATTGGTGGAAAGATGAACATGCTAGAAGCCGGTGTATTTGGAGATTGTGACTGTATCATTCACCTACATGCAATGGGCTCTGAATATGCATATGGTTATGGCTCTTCTCTAGCAGGTTTTAAGTACAAGAAGATCATCTTCAAAGGGAAGGCATCACATGCAGGAGTACTTCCACATTTAGGTATCAATGCACTCAATGAATTTACACTATTCAATACAGCTTTAGGAATGTTGCGTGAGACCTTTGAGGAAAAGGATATGGTACGTGTACATGGGATTCTTACAAAAGGTGGAGACACAATAAATAGTGTGCCTTCAGAAGTAATCTATGAATGTTATATTCGTACTTTAAATCAAGAGAAGTTATTGGAAATTGATCACCAGATTACATCGATGGCACAACACTGCGCTGCTGCATTAGGTGGAACGGTGGAATTTTTCGGATATGATAGGATATCTACCATTTACACCAAACCCAGTACTTAGCGAAGTTGCACATCAGAATATTTTTGGATTACACAACAGAAGATAAAATTATTGCAAATGAAAGAAGCATCGCTGGTGGAGATGTAGGTGATGTGTCCTGTTTCTATCCGATGATTCAATTTGGATACAATGGTTTTAGCGGTGCAATCCATGGTGTTGATTTCAAAATCGAGGATACATACAAAGCATTTGTAGAGCCAGCAAAAATTGTATGTGGATGTATTGTTGATTTATTAGAGAAACCAGCGTTAATCGAACAAATCAAAGCTTCTCATCACAGTATGGATAAAGAAGTATATAAAGGCATATTTACAAGGAAAATAAATTGAAGAAGAACTGCTATCAAAAAGATAGCAATTCTTTTTAAATTTTGTTTGACTATCGGTCAAAAATAGATATGATTAAATTGTAAGTGATAAAGGGGGACTCAAATGACAGATACAGAAAAGAATGCAAGCATGGTTTGTCCTAAATGTGGTGCAAACTTAGAGATAGAGGCATATAACGATAATTTTGATCAAATCGTATGTCCTTATTGTGATTATAAGAGAATCGAACCAAAGAAAAAGTCTACTGCAGAGCAGATGGACCATGAAGAAAAAGATTGTTTATGCAAAAGAAAAAGGATACTTACGTGCTAACGATGAAATTGAAGAGATTAAAAAAGCTCGTACACGTAAGAGAATTGCGTTAGCGTTAATATCCTTGTTGTTTGTAGTCCTAGTTTTTAATTTTGTAGAAATGCTCAATCGTCCAAAGGCTGATCCTTTTGCGTATGTAACCATTGAGTGTTCTGGTATTGATGGAAATGGTAAATGTGAAATGAAATTAGGGGATGCAAAAAATGATAAAGGAGAAGTTATTGATACTAGTAAGATTAAATATGAGATTTCTAAAAACAACTAATTTCTCAAATGATGATACATTTAACAATTACTGCTGAAAGTGATACGTATCAACTTACAGAAAAAAATCAAAGATATATACAGTCAGTGGTTTAGATGAATATCTTAAAAAATGCAGATGAACTCAGTCAAGATAATATTGATTTATTGGTTTCAGAAGCTTTAGCAAGACAACCTGACGTAACTAAAAAAATTACTCTGGAGCTACATTTCAATTCAGCTACAGCGAAGAAATTGATCGTGATGTCTGGAAATCAAACCAGCACAGTGTACGTAATCTCTGAGATTAACTACACATTAGATGATGGTACAAACGTTACGTATTATCTTTCTACATACTTTAAAAATGTAGTATTAAGAAAGAATAGTAATGGTGAATATTCTCTGGCACATGGAGAATCTATGTATGCTGGTAATATGATTAATCTTATTGGTAGTAGATTTTTTTTTACATGGCTATGTAAGCCAAGAGGCAGCTGAAGCAGCAGCTAGAACAACGCAAACACCAGATTCAGATTATTCTGCAATTGATTTACAAAAAAAACATAGATATCAATTTCATGCATACATGTAAATTGATATCTTTTTTATATTATGGCTATATTTTGTTATAATAGATTACAGAGGATTATTAACATGTCATATTTCTTTCGCTATGAACCAGATGGAGTTCATAACATACCTATATTGATGATTCGTATTTTATTTGTGGCAGTTTTACTATTTGCGTATACGCAAAAAGAATAATAAAAAAAGTTATTGAGGATTTCTTTACTACTTGGACTAGCATTACAACTTTACTTTATTTCTTTGGTATTCTGGTAACTCAACGATATTTATCAAAGAAGGATTACCACTATATCATTGTCGATTATCCGCAATCATGCTTGCAGTAACATATTTATTGAAAGAAAGAGAAAGCTAATGCGATACTTTTTCATGGCTGGGTCTTCTAGGGCGCGATTATTGCGTTCGCTTTTTCCAGATCCTTCTCCATTTTTTTATGGCCACATATTACAAATATTACTTATATTTTTAGTCATATGTTATTGGGTTTATCTTCAGTTATTGTTTTAACAAAAGAGGAAAACGGTATTAAGTAATAAAAGATATATTCTTGTATACGATTTGTGATGAATCTTGTGATTTCATTTGTAAACCATTTTTTTGGGAAGTAACTATGGTTATTTAAGGGCATTTACCAAAAAAATGTTTCCGTTTGATTTTACACCAATACAGTTATTCTTTATACTTTACGGTTCTAATTAGTGTGATTATTATCGTTACAGAAAAAGACATTTCTGTATATTCATCACTTAAATCATAAAAAAATGTTGAGGAAGACATCATTATTTAATGATAGAATAAGAAAGTATCATAGTTTAAAGAGGGAGATTTTATGGAAGATATCAAACAAGGATTTAGGAAGTACTTTAAACAAGGAAACCAGGCGATTATTCTGTCATTAATTGCTTGCATTATTGGTATTGGATTAATGACATTACCAAGAGTAATGCCAAAGTTATTGGCAAATAAGAAGAATGCCGTTATGTTTAATGCTGATGATAGTAAGCAGGACGGTAAGTATACTTACATCGATATTATCGCGATTGACGATTATAGTGCGTATCAAGGTTCTGATTATTACTATGTAGCAGTTGATACTAATCGATTATTAAATGTAGTTAAAATTGATCAAAGTATCTACAACCAGATGAAAGAACAACAAGCATATTGGTCAACACGTGGTGATGATAAAACTGGAGAGTTGGCTCCTAAGCCATATCGTTTATATGGTGTACAGAAGTTCTTATCAGATGAATATGTAAATGCAATTGGAAATTCTTATCAGAAGACTACTGAAGAGATGCGTAAGTATATAGGTACTTATTACTTCTCTAATGGTGTTGAATATAATAAGGATCTTGCTAAAACTCTATTCTTAGTAGGTATTGTAGTTGTAATATGTGGTGCTGTTTCTGCATATGAATTTAATAAGAAAAAAATAAGAATGTTGAAAAAGACAATTGCATACCTTGAGGGTACAGGAAGACTCTACGAAGCTTGGAATGAATTACAGACATACTTACAAGTAAATAAGGATGCAAACTGTATTCTTCTAGATAACTACGTTATCTCTAAGTCAGAGGGTATGATGAGACCTTACGAAGATATTCTTTGGGCATATCGATATGTAATGAGAAGAAACTTCGTTGTAGTAAATCAGTATGCATTATGTCGCTTAGTAGATGGTGGAAAGATTCAATTAACTCCTCCAGGCTTTTTAAAGAAGGAATCGATTGAAGAAATCTTAGATACAATTGCGATGAAGAATCCTTCTGTTATGCTAGGTTATACAAACGAAAACCAACGTGCATATAAGGAAATGACAAGACGCTAAAGAAGATATGTTCTTACAGAAATGTAGGGACATATTTTTGTTTCATGACGGAGGAACTCATGAATTTAGGTATGCTATAATAGTAGCCAAATGAGAGGGGGATTCTATGATTAAAGAGCGTCAATTTTATCAACGTTTAGTAGCGATGATGATACCTCTTGTGATTCAAGAGATTATAAAGTTTCTGCGTGCAGATGTTAGATACAGTCATGGTTGGATCTTTTAGGGCGATGCGGCTGTATCTGCGGTTACTTTAGCAGGACAGCCATACTTTATCTTTAATGTTTTTGCATTTGGCTTAACATCAGCAGGTGCTGTTATGATTTCGCAGTATTGGGGACAGAAGAATATTGAGAAGATCAAACATATTATGAGTGTGATGTTATGGTCGGTTGTCATTGTATCAGTCTTATATATGGGGTTATGCTGGTTATTTCCGCGCCAACTTATCCGTCTTTTCGCAACAGATGAAAAGCTAGTTGAACTTGGCGTATCCTACCTTCAAGTAGTTGTAGTTTCTTATTTATTGAATGGATTATCCATGTGGTATTTCTCATCATTATCCGCAAAGGAAAATGTAAAGATTAGTGCTGCAGTATATACAGGTTCGTTCTTTGTGAATTTAGTTTTGTAACTATCTTTTAATCTATGGAAACTTTGGTTTTCCAAAGTTAGGTGTCGTTGGTGCCGCAATCGGTACGATTGTCGCAAGAGCGTTCCAGTTAGTATGTGCAAGTATTTATGCACGTTATCATGAGAAGGATATTCGATTTAGTTTACGTGATATCTTTGATTTTGATAAAACGATGATTCCTACATATTTCCACTTAAGTCTTCCTGTGATTGGGGATGATTTGGTCTGGAGTTTAGCTGTATCTACACAGTTAGCTATTATCGGTAGAATGAGTAGTGATTATGTCGCAGCCGCATCAATTGCGAGTGTTGCTCAACAATTTGTAATGATTCTTGTCTATTCCATGGCAAAAAGTGCTACGATTACAACAGGAAAAGCAGTTGGACAAGGTGATTATGAACGGGTAAAACAAATTGGTAGAACCTTCTTGGTATTATCTGCGTTTGTGGGTATCCTTGCGTGTGGCGTTGTACTTCTCATTCGAACACCTGTACTATCGTTATATCCAAATGTAACAGTTGAGACAAAGAATCTTGCATATCAGTTTATGACTGTGATTGCGGGGATTATGTTATTTACAGGGATTGAAAATACGGCGATTGTAGGTATCTTACGTGGTGCAGGAGATATGCATTATGCTTTCCGTATCGATGCGGGATGTATGTGGCTTATTGGTTTACCAATGGGATTACTTGCGGCATTTGTATGGAAGTTACCTGTAACATATGTATACTTCTTCTTACGTTTTGATATTATTTTCAAGATTATATTGTGCATACGTCGTATCTTAAAGGGTGAGTATATTAAAGACTTTACGCGTAAAGCTGCGTCCTAGGAGGTAGTTATGTATTACGGAAATATCAAAGAATATGACATTGCGGATGGTCCTGGGGTACGTGTATCGCTATTTGTATCCGGTTGTACAAATCGCTGTAAAGGTTGTTTTCAACCACAGACATGGAGTTTCTGTTATGGACAGCTATATACCGAAGAAGTGGAAAATCACATCTTAGAGGCACTGGGTAAAGAGTATATCCAAGGATTAACACTCCTTGGTGGCGAACCATTTGAACCAGAAAATCAGATAGAACTTGTGAAACTACTTCGTAAAGTAAAAGAACGTTATCCAGAAAAAGACTTATGGAGTTATACCGGATTTGTCTATGAGAAAGATCTCGTAAAGGGTGGAAGAAGACACACAGAAGTTACCGATGAGATGCTCGATCTACTTGATGTTTTGATTGATGGCCCATTTGTTTGGCAGAAAAAGAATCTTCGTCTAATGTATCGTGGTTCTGAAAACCAACGTGTCATCGATCTTAAAAAAACACGTAAAGAAGGGAAAGTTATATTATTTCGTTGAATGAGAATGGAAAAAAATAATTCCATTCTCATTTTTTTACATGATATAGTAATTGTTGCGTGGTTTTTTTAGAAACTGATTCTGTTTCTTTGCGCATGTACTAAAAATGTTGTATTTGGAAATAAAAATATAAAAAGTATTTTATCCATATTTGGTGGATAAAATAGCTATGTTTCTCTATGATTTTCAAGAGCGTGGCGCATCTTTCAAGGACAACGAAATATCGAATTCTGAAGAAAGAGGAGTAGATTATGAAGAATAAGAACATCTTAGGACATTTACAGATTATCATGTCCTCATCACTATTTGGCTTAATGCCTTTATTTACAAAGATGGCATATAGCTATGGTGCAACACCAATGACTGTTGCGTTCTGTCGCTGTTTCTATGCAGCAATTATTCTTGCGGTAATGTTACCGTTTATGAAGAAGAATATCTTTACGATTGAGCGTAAACAAATCGTACCAATGTTAAAGATTGCGATTCCATTTGGATTAATTCCAGTTGCGTTATTTATTGCCTATACATACTTGGATTCAGGTATGGCAACAATTTTATTCTATACACATCCAATCTTTGTCATGGTGTTATCCATCCTGATGTATCATGCATTTCCTTCTAAGAAACAAATCCTATGTATGATTTTATGTTTAGCAGGTATTGTTCTATTAAATGCAATTCAAGGTGAAATTAAAGTAGTTGGTATTGCAGTCGCAATTCTAGCAGGCTTTATCTATAGCATTTATGTTATTGCATGTGGACAGAAGGGAATTGATGAGATTGATCCAGCAGTATTATCTTTCTGGATTAACTTATTTGCGTCAATTGCTGTAGGTATCATTGGTATTGCGACTGGTCAATTAATGATTGTAACTGAGCCAATGGGACAGCTATCTATGTTTGTGCTAGCACTACTTGTATCTGTTATTGCGGTATTACTATTCCAACATGGTGTGTTAATAACAGGTGGTTTAAAAGCTTCATTACTTAGTACCTTTGAACCACTTACAAGTTTGTTCATTGGTATGATTGTATTCCATGAGTTATTAACAGCACGTCAATGGATTGGTATTATACTTGTATTAGTATCTGTAATACTATTAGTGATTCCAGTAGACACAAAAAAAGAAAAGTAGTTTGGTAGGGAAATGCAAATCTTGTATTTCCTTTTATAATGCGTTTGAAAGTGGATACTTCCAGTTGACGTATAAAACGAAAAGTATTATATTTACAATAGTTAGTTTAATGTAACTAACTTCTGAAAAACTATGCCGGAAGAACTCATTGTAGAACATTGTGCACCGACATTAGCCGGTGTCAAAACAGGAAACCTGTTTAACTGTGGTTATTCTTGTAAGGAACAATTAATGAAGCAGATTGAAGAGATCAATCACCGCTTTAGAAATTGTGATCTTAAAATGACTATCCTCAGTTATCCAAAGGATCGAGCACTCATTTATCTTTATCGACCAACATGGTTGAAAACGGATTTATCCAAAGAAGAAGTTGTTTCGATACTAAAGGAAAGAGGGTATCCAATTGATGATATGTCTGCATGTATTGACGTATTAAGTCAACGTATTCAATCATCACATCAACGTGCTTTCCCACATGAAATTGGATGTTTCTTGGGATATCCAGCAGAAGATGTACGAGGTTTTATTGAGGATATTAAACCTTGTAAACTTGTTGGAACTTGGAAAGTATATGGCAATGAGGAGATGGCAAAGCATTTATTCCAAATATATGAGAAATGTACATATGCATATTTGGAACATTTTGAAAAAGGAATGTCTTTAGAACAGTTAGTTAGATTTGTCTAAATTAAAGGAGGAAAAAATCATGAGTAAAGTAGCAGTTGTGTACACAAGTACAACAGGTAACACAGAAAAGATGGCTGAAGCTATCGCTGAAGGCGCAAAGAGCAAGGGAGCAGAAGTTGTTGTATTAACAGCAGATGCATTCTCAGCTGGTGAAGTAGCTAACTACGATGCAATCGCATTTGGTAGCCCAGCTATGGGTGTTGAACAGCTTGAAGAGAGCGTGTTCGAGCCAATGTTTGCTGACGTGGAAGGTAGCCTAGCTGGTAAGAAGGTTGGTCTATTCGGCTCCTATGGTTGGGGTGATGGCGAATGGATGCGTACATGGCAGGATCGTGTAGCAGCAGATGGAGCTGTATTAGTACAAGATGGTGTTATGGCAAACTATGAACCTGATGATGGTGCATTAGCACAATGCAAAGCATTAGGTGAAGCATTAGCTTAATCAAAGATATGAAATAATAAAAACTGTCACTTCTAATAAGGTGACAGTTTTTTACTTGATTAGTTTGCTATACCATGATGAGCAGTATAGCTACCTGCTGTTAATGATGAGAAGTGATAACCATTCTGTAGACCCCAGACAATGATGCGTTCAACTGCATCGACTGAGAAACCTTTTGTGTCGTGTTGTAATACAACAGAAGGGCGGTTATTTGCTGAAGCGTTTTGAACTTGGGTGACTACATTTTCATAGACTTCATCTGCTGTGGAAGCTCCACCTGCATCACCACTGGATACATTCCAGTCAAAGTAAGTATAGCCCTTTAAAGCAGCCTGTCTTACTAAGGCTGTCATAATACCTGCAGTATAATTACGGCTAACGGTATTAGAAGAACCACCAGGGAAACGGAATAGATTTGCGTATGTTCCTGTCTGTTGGTAGATGATGTTATTCATTGCGTTGAAGTCATTCCAGAATGCATCTGTACTTGAGTATACATTTGAATAATCATGCGTGTAGGAATGTTCCGCAACAACGTGACCTGCTTGTGCTTCCTTTTGAATCATATAGATATAGTCAGGTTGTAAAGCAGTTACGAAGAAGGTTGCTGGAATATTGTACTTAGCTAGTACATCTAATAGACGTTGTGTATGTGCACTTGGTCCATCATCAAATGTTAAATAAATTGTTTTATTGTCTTCTGCTTGAATCTGATTTGGTGGAAGATTTTGTACGTGTACGACACGCTGCACTGTTGTTTCGTTGTTATGGGAATCCGTGCATGTATATGTAAGTGTATAATCACCAGGAGTGTTAACATCGACACTACCAGTAACGACTGTATTTGCAGTGATATCTCCATCTAAATCATCGATTGCAGTATATGAATCCGCAAATTCATTTCCACGAACCCAAGTCACATCATTACCACCAGCAAGTGTAATTTCAGGACCCTTTACGATCGTCGTAGACAATCTTACGTTCTTCAACCGCTTTTATTACCATGAGAGTCAATGACTTTATAAGTGACAACACCATCTTTTTTTCTTCACGTATAACTTTATCAGTTAAATCACCATCATAATTATCAATTGCAGTATAGCCTTCTTCTTCATATGGGTGATTGAAGAGGGTATAACTATCAGGGTTTGATGTTAATGTGATTTTTAGGAGCTGTTGTATCTTGCACAACAACCGTACGTTCTTGAGTAGCCTTTTAATCCATCTTTTTTTCAGCAGTATACTCGATTTTATAAGAACCTAACTTACTTGTATCGACAGTACCAGTACTTTTTACTTCTAACTTTTCACGTAGGAAGGTAAGAATTGTACCTTGTTTATAGGCTATTGCGCCTCGATCTTCATAGTTTGATTTATACTCAACAAGCGTAGTTTGATCGCCGTTTACTTCTATTACAACTTCCCATTTATTTAGTAATACTACAAGAGTTGCACTAAATAGAAATAATATAGTAATGAAAAATCAAAAAAACTTTGTTAAGGGTTTTTTTGATTAATTGTTTGTTCATAAAAATACCTCATTATCTATTCTACCATTAATTATGATAAAAAGAAAAAAACCACCAGTTTTATTACCGATGGTAGATTAAGATTTTATTTATTGAATAAATCTTTAGCCTTGTCGAGTAAGTCTTCACCAGCTGTCTTAGCTGCGTTAGCTACATTCTGTAAATCATCAAGACCAAGCTTTCCATCTTCGCCAAGAAGACCCTTAACGATGTCGTTCTTCTTAACTTCAGCAGCGATACGGTCAAAGTCTTCCTTTGTTAACTTTCCATCATCGCCTAAGATACCCTTTAATACTTCGTTATTTGCAGCGAAAGTCTTTAACTTTTCTGGGCTCTTTTTTAATTCTTCAACTACCTTTGTTGCTAGTTCTTGTACATTAATGTCTGACATTTTATTTTCTCCTTTTAGGTTGAAGATATCATAATGGATATAAATCTTTTATACAAGTGAAACTATTCTGCTTCCTTAAAGTCTTTTGTGGATGTAATTGGGAAACGTATTTCATCCGCATAGAGGAAACTTTCAATACGAGAAGTATATTGTTGGATTGTTTCTAATATTCTAGGCATTTGAGCATCTGCGTTATCTGGTTGAATACGATCAACAATAGAAACTTCAATCATACCAAAGGCAGGGTTATGCAGACACTTATCATGCCATTCAGAATCTGCTAGAAGTACATTGTATGCATGTTTTACTTTTTCATTTTGTGATACAAGCCAAAGTTCAATGCCAAGAGTATGATGATCTAATGCAATGATAAACTTTAGATAGCGGTCATATAAAAACGCATCATGAATAGAGAAGTAACTGTAATCCATAAACCCAGGTGTAATTTCACTAACAGTGAACATAGAAGGGATAGAATTATGTAACTTTGTAAAATAGTTCATGATTTCGATATATGCGACTTGTAAATCACCTTGATTAACTACTTTTTGATAGGTATCAAGATAATAGTTCATATCTTTTGGCATAGAATCAACCTCCACATAATCAGATTATACTTCATATAACTTTAAGATTATATGGTTTTATCATACCTCATCATTCATATATAATAAAGAACGGAGGTTCATTCTATGAATTTTGATAAATTAAAAAAATAACAGCCGTAATATTCTAAAAATCAATCGGACTTATTATCCTTGCATTAGCTATCTATCACGTAGTTTCAGATATTGTAGTAGGGTTTGGATATAGTTTCTTTACAGAGGAACAAATAGAAGCACTCAGTTATTATTTCTTTGATACAGTCATCTGCCTAGTTACATGTATCTTACTATTCGCGGTGTACTACTTTACATATAGAAAAAATGACGGACTTGTATTAGCAGATTCTAAGATGCCTAAGTGGTTGATTGTTCCATTTGCAATCATTATTACACTTGGTATGGGTTTGGTTAGTTCACTTTGGCTAGACTTTGCATATACACAACTTGCAAATGTTCCATTTGTTGCACAGAGCGTTGAAAGTTTTGACTCCGCTTGGTCAACAATAGGTGAAGATCCATATATCTGGGTATGCTTATCTGTTGTTATCTTTGGACCAATTGCAGAGGAACTCTTATTCCGTGGTATTATTCATAACTCCATTAAGAAGGTATGTAATCCATATGTAGCAATTGTATTATCTGGATTGATGTTCGGTATTTGGCATGGAGAATTTGTACAGACAGTTTATACAACATTCTTCGGTATTGCATTAGCAGTGGTATATGAATATAGTGGTTCACTTTGGGTACCAATCGGTATGCATATCTTGAATAACTTTACATCTACATTACCACCAGCACTCGATACAACTTCCACATACTTACTGATCACACGTATTGAAGAAATTTGTTTACTACCTACAATACTATTACTCATCTACATGATTCGTGCTATTCATAAAAAGGAGAAAGAAAACCATGAAATTAATTCTGTATCATGCTAATGCGATGATGAAAGAAATTGCCGAAAACTGGGCAAAAGAAAATCAGATTGAAGTAACAGTATTATCAGAATTATTGACTGCAGAAAGTGTAAAACTTGCAAAGGGATATGATGGTATCATCAACTCTCAAGCTGCCGGTACTATCGACAAAGAAATCTATAGCACATTACGTGAGTATGGTATTCGCCAGATTGCGTTAGTTAGTGCAGGATATGAATTATATGATTTAAAACTCGCGACAGAAAATAACTTAGTGATTACAAATGTTCCTAGTTACTCACCAGAATCTATCGCAGAATATACTGTATTAACTGGTTTAAATCTTGTTCGCAATAACAATACTATTATCGCTAACGTCGCAAAGAACGACTTCCGTTGGCAACCATCTATCTGTGGAAGAGTTATGGGAGATATGAAAGTAGCGATTATCGGAACAGGTAGAATTGGACAAATCACAGCGAGATTATTCCATGGATTTGGATGTGAACTTACTGGATTTGATCTATATCAGAATGAAGGAATTAAGAGTATCCTGACATATAAAGACTCTATTGAAGAAGCAGTTAAGGATGCAGATATTGTTTCCATTCATATGCCAGCAACCGCAGATAACCGTCATTGCTTTGACTATGAGATGTTTAAGAAGTTTAAGCCAGGTTCTATCCTATTAAACATGGCAAGAGGCTCTATTGTTGATACAGAAGGGTTACTAAAGGCTTTGGATGAAGGTATTCTATCTGGTGCAGGTATTGATACTTATGAGTATGAAATGCCATATATCCAAAAAGATTATCAAGATAAGACAATCGAAGATGAGGTATTTGCACGTCTAGTACATCACCCACGTGTGATGTATTCACCACATATTGCATACTTTACAGATGAAGCAATTAAGAACCTTGTAGAAGGCGCATTAAACGCTGCTGTTGAAGTGATTACAAACAGGTACATCTAAATCTAGAGTAAACTAGGCATATGCTTTGTATTTTTTTAGTTAGTTATGACTATCATAAAAGTACGAGGTAAAATGAAAATGAAAAAAATTATTGATTCTTGCTTTTATCATTGTTTTTTTGGCTGGCTGTATGGTTACTAAGACAAGTGAAACATCCAGTAGTTACAAAAACAATTTCATCAAAAAGAAGCTCAACAAATGATTGAAGAACACAAAGATGCACTCATTCTTGATGTTCGAACAGCTGCTGAGTATGAAAGTGGACATATCCCAAATGCTGTTAATCTTTCTAATGAAGATATTCAAGCAGGTAAGGTAGATAGTTTAAAGGATAAGTCACAACTCATCATGGTATATTGCCGTAGTGGTAACCGTAGCCGTCAAGCAGCACAGAAACTAGCTGAACTTGGCTATACAAATGTTGTAGATTTTTGGTGGTATCCAAAGTTGGCAAGGAGATATTGAAAAGTAAAAAAACTGGTCACTCGACCAGTTTTCTTTATGATAAACGCTCAACTTTACAAATTTCTTTTCTCATGTTGTAAAGCAAACCACAGTTTTGTGCCATCGCCAATTTTGTCAGCTTCCAAATCGAATTGATGTAAAAGTTTAACTTCTCCATAATACTAGCATTTACTAGACGACGAGGTTCATCAACCTCGAAAAGAATAGTAATACGGTTCTGGCTTTGTATCAGGTCCATACTGTGCAATATCAGGATCTAAAGCAATGGCAGTATATAAATCTGTATTATCGTATGAATAACGTAATGCATGATCTTTAATCATCTGTACCATATTACGGAATATCGATTGTCTACGATAAGCAGTGGTTACATATGCATTTGTAATTAGTAAGGCTTCTCCTGAAAATTAGTAGGGAGGAGCTTTCTTTATTTGGTGGATATGTTATGTCAGGGAAGTAATTACCACATAGACAATAATGTTCAAGATAAGTCCAATCAGATTCATCGGCACAGAAGTTAAATACTTTTCTCATTGGTCAAAAGTGTATCCATGGATGCATGTAATCCTGATATATCTGCAATAATCGTATCACCCTCATACACAAGTATTGTAATTCGTTCTAATACATTACTATCAATCTCACAAACATGCTTAATCTCTATACCATTTGATGAAATCACTGGTAAAGCAAATAAACAGTATACATATTTACTATTAGATAAAACAGAATAATAGTCAGAATGAATATCATACCAATCTAAAAGGATATCTGTAGTATCAGGTAAATATTTTTCTAATCGAGTTAATGCTTTTTGTTAAGTATGTTTTTGAAAGGTTATCCATAATTGTATTGTAACATTATTATTTGTTTTTTTATGGAGAGTACTGAATTTATAAGTAGATAGTATGTAGGGAGTGTTCCTAACTACTTGACACCAAATATGACACCAAATATACTAGGGAGGAAGATAAATGTCTAAATGGGATAAACTATTAAATAAGATTTTATCTTTATCTAAAGATATGCGTTTTTCAGGAGTTGAAAAAAAGGTATTAGAGTACTATGGATATAAAATGGCGGCACCATCAAGCGGCAGTAGTCATTTTACTTTTCGCAAACCAGGGAAAAATCCTATTACAATTCCAAAACATGAACCTATTAAAAAAATTTATATTGAAATGGTTCGAAAGGTAGTAGAGGAGGGTCTTAATGAATACAATTGAATATTACTTACAATTTCCATATCGTTTAGAGATTATCCCTGATGCAGATGAAGGTGGATATGTCGCAAGTTATCCTGAACTAAGTGGTTGTATTACAGTTGGTAAATCTTTAGATGATGTTGTTAGAAATGCTGAAGATGCCAAAAGGGAATGGCTTATTGCGGCTTTAAATAGTAATATCACTATTCCAGATCCAACAACCACTGAGTATTCTGGCCAGTTTAAGCTACGTCTACCAAAGAGTCTTCATCGATCTTTAGCGCAACACTCTAAAGAAGAGGGTGTTAGTATGAATCAATATTGCGTATATTTATTATCAAAGAATGATGCAATCAAAAATTGCAAATAAGCACATTAAAAAGCCAGATTACCTGGCTTTTTATGTTTAGTTATTTCTGTCTTTCATTGTTGGGAATAAGAGTACATCACGGATGGAGTCTGTTCCTGTTAATAACATTACGAAGCGGTCGATACCGAAAGCCGATACCACCAGTTGGAGGTAGACCGTATTCAAGTGCCTCTACGTAATCTGTATCCATCTCGTTAGCTTCATCATCACCAAGTTCTTTTGCCTTGAGCTGAGCTTCGAAACGTTCTCTTTGATCGATAGGGTCATTTAACTCTGTAAAGGCATTATCCATTTCAATACCATTTACTAATAACTCAAAAACGATCTGTGAAACGTGGATCTTCTGGGTTCTTCTTTGCAAGTGGTGAAATTTCAATTGGGTGACCATATACAAATGTTGGCTGAACGATCTTATCTTCACAGAATTCTTCGAAGAATAGGGAGATGATGTGTCCAACTGTCATCTGGTGTGGTTCAACTGTGATGTGGTGTTCTTGTGCAAGCTTGTATGCTTCTTCAACACTCATTGGTTGCCAGAAGTCAACGCCAGTCACTTCCTTAACTGCATCTACCATGTTCCATCTCTTAAATGGAGCCTTTAATGAAATGTCTTGACCCATGAACTTGAAGTCTGTTGTACCACAAACTTCTAAAGCAACATGTTCAAATAAACCTTCGTTTAATTCCATCATGCCTTCAAGGTCTGTGTATGCACAATATGCTTCCATTGTTGTAAATTCAGGGTTGTGCCTGAGGTCCATACCTTCATTACGGAAGATACGTCCAATTTCATATACTTTCTCAAGTCCACCAACGATTAATCTCTTTAGTGGTAACTCAGTAGCGATACGTAAATAGAAGTCCTTATCTAAAGCATTGTGGTGTGTGATAAATGGTCTAGCATTTGCACCACCTAGGATTGGCTGTAAGATAGGTGTTTCTACTTCAAGGTAGCCTTGGCTATCCATATAACGACGGATTGCGCTTACGATACGTGGACGTAAGATTGCAATCTTACGGGATTCATCATTCATGATGAGATCGACATATCTTCTACGGTAGCGTTCTTCCTTATCCTGTAAACCATGGAACTTATCTGGAAGAGGGCGTAGTGCCTTGGCAAGGTGAGTATACTCATGTGCTTCTACAGATAATTCACCAGTCTGTGTCTTGATAACTGTACCTTTAATACCGATAATGTCGCCTAAGTCACTGGCCTTGAATAATTCATAGATTTCATCGCCAATGATACGCTTGTTAATAACTACCTGAATCTTGCCTTCACGGTCTAAGAGGTGAATGAATCCTAACTTACCCATTCTTCTCTTTTGCATGATACGGCCAGCGATGGAAACTTCAGCGTGTAGTGCTTCTAATTCTTCAGCGCTCTTTTCGCTATATTCATCTTTAATCAACTGGGGAGTTGCTTGTACGATTGAATGCTTTACCAAATGGGTCAATTCCTTGTTCGCGTAAGGCGTTCATCTTTGCAATACGCACTTCCTGTTGGTCTGTTAGACGAACTTCTTCAACAACTTTGGCAAGTTTCTTTTGCATTCTCCTTGATTGCTTGCTTTGTACTCTCAAGTGCAGCTTGTGCTTCTTCTAATGCTTTTTGTCTTTGAGCGAGTTCCTTTTGGAGTTGCTCAGCAATGATGTTCTTTTCTTCTGCCATATGATGACCTCCTTTTCATATAAAAAAGCTCTACGTCAAGGGACGAGAGCTTGTTCGTGGTACCACCCTAATTTACAGTATCTAATACTGCCTCATTTTTGATTGTTAACGCGATCGCGGAATGACTCGGGAGTCCTTGTCAACATATATCCTCTCTGTTTCACTTTCACCATCTGAAACTCGCTGTAAGATACTTTATATGTTCTATCTCCGTCGTTGTCCTTCAACACGCATAGTGTAACAATTTTTTATCAAAACTGCAATCAACTTTACTGGTTTTCTTCAGTGTTTTCTGGTTCTTTTGATAAAAGTTTGTTTACGATAATACCTAGTATCAATGCACAAGCTACAGATGTGATTGTAATCTTACTGAAGCTTTAGTGATAATCCACCGATGCCTGAGATTAAGATGCTTGAGATAACGAATAGATTTTTTTGTTGTGGTCTAAGTCAATCTTTTGAACCATCTTTTAATCCACTCACAGCGATAAATCCATAGAGTGCCATACATACGCCACCCATAACACATGCTGGAATAGTGGAGATAAATGTAACAAATGGTGTGAAGAATGAGATTAAGATACATTCAATTGCGGCACCGATGATTGTTAATACGGAAGCATTCTTTGTAATAGCTACACAGGCTACGGATTCGCCATATGTTGTATTAGGACATCCACCGAAGAATGCACCAACTATAGAACCAACACCATCACCAAGTAATGTTCTATCCAAACCTGGATCTGTTAAGAGGTCTTTTTCAATAATACTTGAAATATTCTTGTGGTCAGCGATATGTTCTGCAAATACAACGAAGGATACTGGGATGTATGCTACTGCAATTGTTCCAATATATCCAAAGTCAATATCCTTAAGACCATCTAGTGCTGTGACAAATGTGAAGTCTGGAATTTTGAAGAATGTTGAGAAGGAAATACCATTTGCGAATAAATCAACGATAGGTTGATAGTTTAGAATCTGCATTGGTTTATAACCTGTTTGAACACCGATAAATGTTAGGATAGCAGCTACGATATACCCAGCTAGAATACCAATGATAAATGGAATCATCTTAGCGTGGGATTTACCGTAGGTACTTGCAATCATTACACCAAGTAGGGCAACGATACCAACAAGTACAGCAAACTGTGTTCTTTCACCAGTTAAACTACTTGTCTGTAAATCACCAACTGCATTGGCTGCTAGTGATAAACCGATGATTGCGACTGTAGGACCAATAACGACTGGTGGCATGATGCGATTTACCCAATCAACACCAATACGCTCAATAAATAATGCAATGACGACATATACAAGTCCTGCAAAAGGCTGCACCAATAATAAGTCCAACATATCCAACTGCCATACTGGAAGCTCCAGCAAACGCAGCGGACATCGAACCAATAAACGCAAAAGAAGAACCCAAGAATACCGGGCTCTTCTTACGAGTGAATGCAACATAAACAAGGGTACCAACACCGGCACCAAAAAGAGCAGCAGCGGTATTCATACCGTTTTTGATGATGAGAGGTACTGCGATTGTTGCGGCCATAATTGCTAGCAACTGTTGGAATGCAAAAAAATAACTAATTGATGAAACTGTGGTTTGTCTTCAACTTTATAAATCAATTTCATATGAAATTCCTCCCTTTAGTTAGGTATGATATCAAATGCATACTAGATTTACAATAACGAATTTTATTAATTTTTAAACTTTTCTTTAATATGAATTATAATAAAAAAACAGTTAGATAATTCGGAGGTGAATTGTATGAAAAAAGTTGCAGCGTTCTTTGATATTGATGGAACAATTTATCGTGAAGGTTTGATTACAGAAGTATTCAAAAAGATGGTAACACATGAGATTGTTTCCGCATCTCGTTGGACAGATGAAGTAAAACCTGCTTATATGGCGTGGGATCGTCGTATGGGTGATTATGATAATTACTTACAAAAAGATGGTGGAAATCTTCAAAGAGACCACAAAAGGAATCTCTGCAGTACATATTGAACACATTGCTAAAAAGGTTATCGAACAAAAAGGTGAACGTGTTTATCAGTTCACGAGAAAAGAGATTGAACGTCACCGTAGACAAGGACATCTCTTAATTGCGATTTCTGGTTCGCCAGAGCCACTCGTCAAAGAGATGGCTGAGAAGTATAAGTTTGATGACTTCCGTGGCACACAATATTTAAAGGATGCACAGGGAATCTATACAGGAGAAGTTGTTCCTATGTGGGATAGCGTTTCAAAGGAAAAGGCAATTCTAACATTACAGAAGAAGTATGATTTAGACTTGCAAGCATGTTACTCCTATGGAGATACCAATGGTGACTTGACAATGTTTAAGAATACAGGTCATCCATGTGCAATCAATCCTACGCGCGAGTTATTACAGCACATTCAGGAAGATGCTGAATTATGTCAACGTATGCGTGTTGTTGTAGAAAGAAAAAGATGTTATCTACAACATCGATATCAATAGTTTACATTTAGAGTAGAAGGATAAAGAAATGAATCGACAAGATTTAATCAACCAGTTACAGGCATATCATTCATTTAATGACCAAGAAGAAGCTGATCGTCAGGTGATGTTAGGGGTTACTACAAACATCGGATGATATCTTTTTATCGTACCAATTTACTCGCACACTTTACTGCATCTGCGTGGGTATTAAATAAAAGCACATACACATGTGCTTATGGCGTTTCATAATATCTATCAAACCTACGCATGGCTTGGTGGCCACGCAGATGGAGAAGAAGATCTTCTTTCTGTTGCCCTAAGAGAAGTAAAAGAAGAAAGTGGAATTCATACTGTTAAACCAATTACAGAGGGCATCTATTCGCTTGAGACGATTGAAGTAAATGGACATGAGAAAAAAATGGAAAGTATGTTCCAAGTCATTTACATTTAAATGTTACTTATCTTTTAGAAGCAGATGATACAGAGAGTTTGCGTATTAAACAAGATGAAAAACAGTGCGGTGAATTGGTTTCCGATCGATCAGGTGTTGGATGTTATTGATGAACCATGGATGGTAAACCGTATATACAAAAAGCTTAATCAGAAATTAAAAGAGGGATACTATGCGAGTTAATTTAGCAGATGTTATCGACGCAATCGATACAATCAATGAAGATGAAACCTATTTTTACAGTATTCAGGATGAAGAAATCGTATATGTATTAGAGGATGATGAGGATGATGAATTCTTTATTCCACTTCCAACCAAAAGAAGAAGTAAATGATTATCAGAATATGGTCAACTTCACAGAGACAATTGAAGATGACAAAAAAAGCGTGATTGGTTTGAGAATGCAATCCATGGCAAAGGTGCGTTTAGACGCTTTCGTGCAACCCTAGAGCGCTTTGGCATGGAAACAGAATGGTATGACTATCTAGAAGCCTGTCATCGAGAACTCGCAATTGAATGGTGTGAACAACATGGAATTATCTACGATACATCAGTACGAAGTGAAGAGGTAGATGATGATTGGGATGAAGAGGATGTTGTTGAAAAGAAAGAACCAATCAAACAAGTACAGATACCACTACGTTTTGTACGTGTTGATGAAGATAACTATATGAGCGCGTTATCACTCTGTGATACTTACTTACAAGAGCTCAATCAATACGCAGGAGTATCCTCTTTTAGTGATTATGATCGTGCACAGGATTATCTAGAAGAAGCACTGGAAGAAAAAGATATCTATGTACTCAGTGACCATGGTCGATTCATCGCAATGGCAATCTGTAGGATGAATGATAGTATCACAACGATTACTGACTTATGTGTTGTTAAAGATAAACGAAGAAGTGGTGTTGCACGTCAATTAGTGCAAAAGATTCAAGATGAGGAAGTAGAGCCACTTCAATTTGAAGTACCTACAAATAATCCAACCATGCATGCATTCTTGCAGGCAATTGGTTATGCAAAAAGTGATTCATACAACCTATTCAAAGTAAAAAAAGGAAATCGCAAGATTTCCTTTTAATTTAGGTTATTTAAGTATTTTACAAGTCTTTGACCAATACCATATAATTCAGCACTACCGTTATTGTTGTTTGCACTAATGCAGAAGGAATAACGGTCTGTAAATCCCATCATGTAGCTATGAATACGATTATTTGCACATTCTGCAGTGCCGGTTTTGGCATATACCATACCATAGCCACTTTCAGTTAAGCCATACTCTAAGGCTGCACTATGCATATATTCCTTTAGTTTTTCGTTTACGCTGTGTGTTGTGGTTGTGCTTAAGGAATTCTTAGAGGAACGATATAGTGTTCTTCCATCCGATTGAATGGATTTAACGATATGTGGTTGTAACATGACACCATCATTTGCGATGGCTTGTGCCATCATCGCAATATGAAGGGGAGTGATTGTTGTATTACCTTGTCCAAACGCTGTCTGTGCAAGTTCAGCGTTATCGTTGTTGCCGATATTGTAACTGGAATGAATGGTATCTAGGTAAGGAATTGTAATATCCTTTCCTACCATAAATGCATTCATCATCTTACTGAGTTTTTTTCTGCACCTACACGGATTCCTAAATCAGCAAAGTAACAGTTACAAGATTTCGCAAGGGCTGTATTCATATCGATGGAGCCGAATACTTGATTTTGGAAATTGGTAATCACAAAGTCACTACCTGCAGGAATGTAGCTACCAGTATCGTTAAACTGTAAGAAGCTATCGTCTAAGTTTTCATCTTCCTGCATGGTTAAGGGCAGCTGCAGCAGTTACGACTTTAAAGGTACTGCCTGGTGATCTTTTTCGAAGGTACCACGACGGAATTGTGATTCCGCAATATTACTTGCAAGCATATCATCTGGATTATTTACATTAAAGTCTACAGTACTCTGTGAACTCAAGCAGAGAATTTCTCCAGTTTGATTATCCAATACGGTAATACTTCCTTCCATACCGTCTAATAATTGATATGCATAGTTTTTGTAAGTCTGTATTTGTAGTCAGTTTTACAAGTGCACCTTGATTGTTTTTGATCAAGATGAAAGAGGAGATAGTCTTTCAAATTTCCTCGTAAGCCATAACTATTTTGACGATGCTCATTGACGGAGTAATAACCAAGTAACCATGCATAACTTAGATTTTGTGGATAGTCTGCCGTTGCTCTTGTTTCTATTGCCGCATTACCAAGGATGGTAGTGCCATCACGGTCAATGATAGTACCTTCAATCGCATAGGATTTTATCGCATCGTAAATAATCTGATATTTTGTTTTATTTGCGTTTGCATTTACACTTGGATTGATTAAATACTTATAGGCAAAGAACGAGGTAAACATCAAACTGACAATAATACATCCGACTTCCACGAGTCGTATTCTAGTCATCGAGATCGATTCTGGAGAACGCTTGTTCGTCATTGTTGTCGTCACCTCCTTGTTCTAAATCATCATCTTCAAATTCTTCTTCTCGTTGTGACATCTGTAGTAATATCCCCGCAAAGAAGAAGACGATTGCTTGATAGGTTCCACCACGTGATAAAAATGGTATAGGTAAACCTGCAAGTGGAATGATATTACAAGAGCCTAGTATTACCAGCATTGCTTGCATAAATAATAGAACTGTTGCGCCATACGCTACAACCGCGTCCTGCTTATCTGTCTGAATCAAACGTCTACTTAATTCGCTACCACGAATACCTACTTGTAGTAATAGGAATACAGCGATAAAGCCTAATGGCATACCAAATGAATTAACTAATGTCACAAAAGCCATATCACTTTCAGGAACTGGTATCGCTGTAAAGTTAACGGTATTACCAAATAATCCAGACATCCATAATGCACGTTTTCCTTGGAATAATTGATAACCTGCACCATATGGATCAGAGTTGATATTTGCAGTAATTGAAAAACGTAAATAAACTTTACGAACAATAGGCCATAAGATTCTAGTAATCGCATTTAAGTTTCCTGCTGCAGCACTAGGTGCAATAATCTTATAGAGCATAAATAAGATTACAATTGAAGATATTGTCGCAATCGCTATTGTTAAAAGATAGATTCTCTTTTTTTCTACCTTTTTCCATAAAGATATACAGCATGGAAAGGTGTAAGAAATAGAGAATATAGAATGAACCAAGCTCATGAATCAGAACAGATCCAATAAAGTTAATAATAAAGAATACACTAGAAAGAATTAAAATCGAACGATTTGAATACGTCTTTCTAGCAGAGAATAATGAGCTATAGAAAAGAATGGCAGTAATCTTTGCAAAGTCCGTTAACTGTAATGATATAGGGCCGATTTTGATCCATGCAGTTGTACCATAGCCATTTGTATCCTTTTCCAAAGAATAGCAGGGCTATGTAAAGACTGGCAGAAACTATCATTAAGAAATAGGTAGTATAGTTAAAGTTCAATGCTTTCCGTATCAAGCGATACATGAGGATAAGAACAATCGCTACTGCAAGACCTACAAAATACTTGATGATACTAAACTGTGAAATTACTTGGTATTGAGTATCGATAATAACTTGTAAAGCAATCCCAATAGCCGCAAGTCCTGTAAATGCCGCAAATAAACGCATATCTGCAGCTTTGTTATAGAAATACGTACCAGAGAAAGCAATTACCAACAATAACGGCACTAAAGTTGTTAAATATTGAATGCCGGCGTTCATTGATTTCCAAAAGACAAATCCACCTAATAGAAATGTAAAACAGTATGGCAATAATCATCCATATCGCATCTTTACCAGAACGTGTATCGATTTCTTCCGTTTCTGGTGAAAGTTTCTTTTAAAAAAACATAATCTGCTCCTTAATATGAATAAGAATAACTTTTTTAAAGAAAAGTCGCAAGTAAACGAAAAATAAGAGTTATAGTATCGAATTTTTCATAGTGAAAAAGGCTATACTGATATTAAGCGATTTCAAAAATAAACATCATTATAAGGAGGATACATTTTCATGGAAAAAGACACTATTTGGAAAAGAAATTAAGTGGGGAAGATATCTATCTCTATACCTTGGAAAAATGAGAAATTTAAGGTACAGGTAAGTGATTATGGTGCAACACTTGTTGCCTTGATTGATAAAGAAAGTGGTAAGGATATTGTGCAAGGATATCCAACAGCCAAAACAATACCAGGAAGAGGACACATTCTTAGGGTGCTTCTGTAGGTAGAACTGCTAACCGTATTGGAAAGGGTAAGTTCTCCTTAAATGGAAAAAGAGTATACATTATTTATCAATAATAATGGTAACTGCAATCATGGTGGTAAAGAGGGTTTTGATAAAAAGATGTACGCAGTTAGTTCAACAGAGGACTCTATCACATTTTTCTCGTGTATCCCCAGATGGTGAGGAAGGGTATCCTGGTAATCTAGACTACGCAATTACATATCGATTATCAAATCAAGGATTGCATATCGAAACAACTGCCACAACTGATCAAGATACCTTATTTGCATATACCAATCATGCATACTTTAATCTAAGTGAAAGTGATTCTATTTTAGATCATACACTCATGATTCCTACAGATCACTATGCATTATTAGATGAAACATGCTTAACAAAGCCGGAATTTCAAGCAGTAGAAAACACTGCCTTTGACTTCCGTCAGGCAAAGAAGATTGGCCAAGATATAAACCTTGATGACATACAACTTACATATGGTAAAGGTTACGATCATCACTTCCCAATTCCAAATGAGGGATTACGTACAATGGCAATTCTTTTCCGATGGAAAGCTAGAACTAGAAATGGCATCTGATTATCCAGGTTTCCATTTGTATACTGCTAACTGGCTAAATGGAGCAAGTGGTAAGTATGGACATCACTATCCAGAAAGAAGTTCTGTATGTTTAGAAGCAGAATATCTACCAAATGGTATTAACTATCCTAGTATTGAACCAAAGCCTATCATTCATGCAGGCCAAATTCAAAAAAACATCGCATCGACTTTTTGGTTCGACATGTGAAATAGAGAAAAAATGACTTATAATAAATATGTAGTAATAGGAGGCATAACATGGCAACAGTCAATGAATTAGATAAAAAAAGCGGATGTTAATGAAGAGGGATACCGATGAGTTGGTACGTGTACATGAAAAGAATACAAAATCTTCATGGCGTGCGACATATCACGTACAACCAGTGACTGGCTTAATGAATGATCCAAACGGATTTACTTACTGTAATAAGAAGTGGCATCTATTCTATCAATGGTTCCCATTTGGTCCAGTTCATGGCTTGAAACACTGGTACCATGTCACAAGTCCAGATTTAATTCATTGGGAAAAATCGTGGGGTAGCACTCTTACCGACAGGAAAAATATGAAAAATAGCGGTTGTTATAGCGGTACTGCAATCAGCGAAGGAGATACAATCTACTTTTGCCTATACGGGAAATTATCGTGATGAAAACCGTATGCGTAGACCTCACCAACTTCTAGCAACTCTAGAAGGTGATGAACAATACACAAAAGGCAATGCGTCCTTTGATTACTCCAAATGAGAACTATACGGAACATCAACGTGATCCAAAAGATTGTACGCATTGATGATATGTACTATATCTTCTTAGGTGCCCAGAATAAACAAGAACAGGGAGTTATCCTAGTCTATTGTTCTGATTCAATTTTTGACAGATTGGAAATTCCTTGGAGAACTAAAAAGTAAAAAGGCTATGAGAATGGCTTTGGCTACATGGTTGAATGTCCAGATGTACAAAAGATTGGATTACATGATGTATTAATCTTTAGCCCGCAGGGAATTGAACCAAGTGGAGATGAATTCCGCAATAAGTTTAATAGCGTCTATTTAATTGGTGATTTAGATTTAGAAACACTGACATTTACACCAGATGGACCTATGCAAGAACTCGATCGTGGTTTTTGATTTCTATGCACCACAATGTGCTTCACAGAATGTTTATTCTGATTGTTCCATCATGTCCGCATGGTTTGGTGTTCCAGATTATACATATCCACCAACAGATGAAGAGGGTTGGTCAGGACTACAAACCTTTGCACGTGAATTAACAATTCGCAAAGGCAAGCTCTATCAAACACCGGTTCGAGGATTTGAATCGTTGAAGAAAGATGAACTATTCTGTGCAAAGAATGGTGAAATCATCAGTGATAAGCTACATGGACAAATGCCAAATAGTGCAATTATTCGCATTGAAAATCCTGATGCGGAATCCCTTGATTTAAACTTATTCTCGCGTAACTATGTTATCGCAAGAGGATTTTGCAATCTCCTATGACAAGTACGCAAAGCGTTTACGTATCGACCGTTCCGATTTAACAAATCAGTTAAATGTAGAATATGGCACATATCGTCAAATCATTTTTAGAGAATGCTTTAACTTCAATGGATATTTTTCGTGATCATAGTACAGTAGAAATCTTCGTCAATGAAGGTGAATACGTATTATCTGCACGCATCTTCCCAACCAAGGAAGAACACATGATTCGTATGGGTGGTAAAAAACCTCAATCTATCAATATGGAGTACAGAGTCATCCGTAGATGATGCACCAGTATTCTTCGCAGAAAAATCAATAAAAAGCAGGGAAACCTGCTTTTTTTCAATGATTGGTTGAAAAAAATATCAATGAATCATCAATGAACAGTTGTACGATTAATCTATAAGATATTTCCAGGAGGTGTAGTATGATACTAGGAAAAAAATAATAAAGCAATTGCGGAAAGAAACATTCTTATCTCAAGAACAACTTGCCGCAAAACTTAACATCACTGCACAGGCAGTCTCAAAATGGGAGAATGAAGAATCGTATCCAGATATTTTTATTCTTACCAAAAAAATCGCTGCGATATTTGGCGTCAAGATTGACGAACTATTTGACTATAAAGAGGATAGTGCATATCAACAGATTGAAAATATGCTAGATTATGAGCGCTACTTTACACATGCGGATTTTAGTAAAGCAGAAAGTTTCTTATTAGAACAACTATCCACAAATCCAAATGATTTACATGCATTAACAGTACTAGGTGATTTATATCATGAATACGCAATTAGATTGGACGAGAAAGCAGCAGCCTATACCAAACAAGCACTTGCATTAAATCCAGACGATAAGTCTTTACATAATACATTCCATCATGCAATGCATGGGGGAGGACTGGATTGGAATGTCGCAAATCATACTGCATTAATTCAGTATTATCAAAACTTCGTTCAAGAACATCCGACCATCACACGTGCATATTTATATCTATTAGATAATTTAATCGATGATGGTCGACTGGATGAAGCTATCAAAGTACTGGAAAGACGTCGTACAGTTATTCAAGATTGTTTCAACGATTTCTATCGCTTGCTTATTTACGAGTCAACAAATGGCTTTCAAGCAACGCGCAAAGAGTATGATAACTATCTAGAAGAAAATCAAGAATGGCAAAGCATACTTCTTAGTTGCGGGTAGATATGCAAGTCATGGCGAGTACATAAAAGCAATCGCTTTGTTTGAAACATCATTTGAACTACAACCAAAACCACGCTATATTGATCATCTAGAATCCATTGCACAACTATATTTACGCATGTACAAAAAGAATGAAGCAAAACATGCGTACAAACGTGAATTACAACTATTAAAAGAAGAATGGCATCAGGATGATTCTGCAGATGTACAAAGAGTAAAGGCGCTATTAAAAAAAGTGTGAATGATAAGAAAAAAATAGATTGACCAAAATTGGCCAATCCATTTTTTATAATTCTGTTGATTTATTTTTCTGATTGAGACGTTCTTTCGCAACCGACAACATTAACTTAATGCGGTTTTCTTGGTTAACCTTTGTAGCACTAGGGTCATAGTCAACGGCTGTGATATTTGCGTTTGGATACTTTGCACGGATACGATTGACTACACCTTTACCAGCGATGTGGTTTGGTAAACAACCAAATGGCTGTGCACAGACAATATTTTCATATCCTGTTTCAATTAATTCAATCATCTCAGCAGTTAGTAGCCATCCTTCACCCATCTTAACACCAAGGGATAGGATACCATCAGGCTTCTTCATTAATTCCTTAAAGGACATAGGACCGTGGAAGCCTGCGCTTTCCATGGCTTTCGCCATGGCGATACCGATGTTATCTAAGAAAAGCTAACATAAGATCGGCGACTTTACGTTTTACAAAAAGGACCACCATAAATCTGTACGTCTAATGTAGCGTTAGCGACGCAGTATTCAATATATCCCATAAGACCTGGCATATTGACTTCACAATCCTGTGATTCTAAGAAAGAGACTAGGTCATTGTTTCCCATTGGGGAGAACTTAACATAGATTTCTCCGACAACACCAACTTTTACCTTTGGTGTTCGATTCACTGGAATTTTCGCAAAGTCATTTGCGATATCTTTGAAGCGACGCTTCATAGAAAAAGATGGTGTAGTTCTTATTGTGGTTTAGCCATTCCTGTACTTGTGCTGTCCACTTGGCAACACAGGCAGCCGCATCACCCTTGTTGATTTCATAAGGTTTTACTTGGTTGTGTAATGCTGCAATTAAGTCGCCGTATTCTGCTGCTGCTAAAACTTTGAGCAGAAGACGGAAACTAAGTGGCATAGAGGATTCCTTTTCAAGACCTGATGCATTCAGTGATGCGACAGGGATATAATCATATCCTGCTTTAACAAGTGCCTTACGTAATAACTTAATGTAGTTAGAAGCACGACATCCACCACCTGATTGAGAAATCAATAGGGCAGTGTGTTGTAGGTCATATTTACCACTGTTTAGGGCATCTAAGAACTGACCAATAATTAATAATGCTGGATAACATGTATCATTGTGTACATACTTCAAACCAAGCTGGGCAACTTCTGCACCAGAGTTTTCTAGCATGATAATACGATAGCCTTCACTTTCCATGGCAGCTTTTATCGCAGCAAACTGCATTGGGGCCATGTTAGGCGCAAGAATCGTATGTGTTTTTTTAACATGTCTTTTTGTAAAGTTGGGTGTCATGTATTCCATTAGGCTAGTTCCTTTCTTTCGTCTAGAGCGGCGAATAATGAACGGATACGGATATTGACGGCACCGAGGTTGGTGATTTCATCAATCTTTAACTGTGTATAGAGTTTGTTTCCTTCTTGTAAGATTTCCTTTGTTTCATCAGATGTTACGGCGTCAAGGCCGCATCCGAAGGATACAAGTTGGATTAAGTCCATATCTCCTGGTTGATACAATATTTAGCAGCGGCATAAAGACGGCTGTGATAGGACCATTGGTTTAAGACAGAAGTATCAAACTTTTGAACTAAGTTAGAGATACTGTCTTCTGTAATGACGCAAGCACCATGTTGAATAATCAATTTATCGATACCGTGGTTTACTTCTGGGTCGACATGGTATGGACGACCAGCAAGAACGATAATACGCTTACCTTCATTACGAGCTTCTGTAATCATACGCTCTGCTTCTTTACGTGTATCTTCCATATGCTTACGATATGCAGTATATGCTGATTCAATTGCGTTTTGGATATCCGCAGTCTTTAAATCTGGATAATACTTCTGCATAATCTTAGGCATCAATCGAACAAAGTCTTTGCGCTGTTCTAGGTTGAGATATTCATAGATGAACTTTGTATTTTCAAGTTCACGAATATTACCAGCTAAAACTTCAGGGTAGTAGGCAACGACAGGACAGTTATAGTGATTATCACCTAAGCCCTCATCGATGTTGTAACTCATACATGGATAGAAGATGGCATCTACATCTTTCTTGAGTAAAGCCATGATATGACCATGTGTTAACTTGGCAGGGAAACATACTGTATCACTAGGGATAGAGCCTTGACCTGCTTGGTATAACTTACGGTTACTAAATGGGCTGACAACGACCTGGAAGCCTAGATTTGTAAAGAAGGCATGCCAGAATGGTAATAGCTCATACATGTTTAGTACCATCGGAATACCGATTTTACCACGTGTACCAGTTCCTGGGTTCTTCATTAATTGATTGAGTTGTTGTTGCTTGTATGCATATAAGTTGAGGCTATCATCGTTGGACTTACCAGTAACAGGTCGATCACAACGGTTACCTGTGATAAAGCGTTTGCCATCTTGGAAGACACTGACAGTCATCTGGCAGTGGTTACCACAAAAGACCACACTGAACGTTTTTGAACCTTCTGTGTGAAGTTGTTAAGTTCTTCTAGTGTTAGGATAGAAGAAATTGTACCTGGCTTACTATGTTCTTTACCGTGTAATGCGGCACCATACGCACCCATTAAACCAGCGATATCAGGACGTACAACATCGACACCCATCTCTTTTTCAAAGGCACGTAATACAGCTTCGTTATAGAATGTACCACCTTGTACAACAATCTTCTTACCAAGTTGTTCAGGGCTTGAAGTACGAATAACTTTATATAGCGCATTCTTAACGACAGAAATGGAAAGACCAGCAGAGATACAGTCAAAGCCTGCACCATCTTTTTGTGCCTGCTTAACGCTGGAGTTCATAAATACTGTACAACGGCTACCAAGGTCAACTGGTTGCTTTTGCAAAGAGTGCTTCTTGTGCAAAGTTCTTAACGCTGTATCCAAGTGCTTCGGAGAATGTCTGTAAGAATGATCCACAACCAGATGAACAAGCTTCATTTAAGAAGATGTCAGAGATTGCGCCATTTTTCAATCTTAAAGCATTTCATATCCTGACCACCGATATCGATGATGAAGTCTACATCTGGCATGAAGTGTTTCGCAGCTGTAAAGTGTGCAACTGTTTCTACAAGACCAAAGTCAGTATGTAATGCATGTGTCATTAAGGCTTCACCATAACCAGTTGTTGTAACAGATTGAATCTTTAAATTTGGATGAGCTTCATATAAACCCTTTAAGACTTCAATGACGATAGGTAGTGGGTTACCACTGTTAGATTGGTAATCTGTATAAAAGTAGGTTTGCGTTATCATCAATGACCGCAACTTTAATAGTTGTCGAACCAGAGTCGATACCAATATGCACTGGACCAGTATTTTTCATCAAAGTCTACGCGTGGAACGCTAGCCTTTGCATGACGTTTCTTAAACTCGTTATATTCTTCTACGTTATTAAATAGGGCTGGTAAACTTGCGTAGGTTGCAGTTTTACCATAGTTGGCTAAAGCCTTTGACAACGTCATCAAAGACAACTTCCTTATCTGCGTAGTATGCAGCACCTAGGGCAACGTATAAAAAGACTGTTTTCAGGACAGACACCTTCAATCTTGAGTGTTTCGTTGAAACTATCACGTAAACACTTAGAGAATGTAAGTGGTCCACCTAAGTATAAAATGTTACCAGAGATAGGACGTCCTTGGGCAAGGCCGGCAATGGTTTGGTTTACAACTGCTTGGTAAATAGAAGCCGCAATATCACTAGCTAAAAGCACCTTGGTTAATTAAAGGCTGTACGTCACTTTTTGCGAATACACCACAACGAGCCGCAATCGTATACTTACGGGTTGCTTGTTGAGCAGCCTTATCCATCTCGTCAGCGCTCATCTTCAATAGGGTAGCCATCTGGTCAATAAAGGCACCAGTACCACCAGCACAAGAACCGTTCATACGAACTTCGGTACCATTTGTTAAGAATAAGATTTTTGGCATCTTCGCCACCAAGCTCGATGATACAGTCAGTACCAGGATTTAGGCGGTTTGCCGCAACGCGGTCCGCAAATACTTCCTGTACGAAACTAACACCACAACTATCGGCTAATCCCATTCCAGCAGAACCGGAAATCGCAAAGTATGCTTTCTTACCTTTTAAATATGTATCATTTAAAGACGTTAACAGTTCACGTGTCTTTTCAAGAATGTGACTGTAATGTCTTTCATATGCGGAATAGATGATTTGATCATTCTCATCCAGTACAACGCACTTGATGGTTGTTGATCCGATATCCATACCAATACGCATAGTAGATCCTCCTCTAAGTCTAAAAATGCAAAAAGCCGTGTATGTCCACGCCTTATAATTGTCATTTGTTATCAATTTTAATAATTTCTAGCTAAAAAAACAATGAAAAATGCAATGAGATGTTACAAAAAAATCGAATGTCCAAGCAAGATAAATTGATGTACAATAAAGCAAAATGAAAGGATGAAAAAATTATGAAAGTACCATTTTCAGAATATTTAAATACACTTGCGCCAAGTTTAAAACAATTAGTATCTAAACTAGGCGAAGATTATGATTATGTCAGTGTTCTTTCAACAGATTCTAAGGGCTTTGCGATTCGTATCTCTCAACAGGTAAAAGTCATCAGTTCTTCCAATCTAACGACAGAACGCGGTAGTGTTGTACGTGTCTATAAAGATGGTTTATATAGCGAATATGCATTTAATCATTTTGATGCGGAATCTATCGAAGAAACGTATCACAAGATTAAAAAGGAACTCGATGCACAACTAGCAGTATTAAAACTTACAAAGACAGCTGTATACAACACAGAGAAGTTAGAGGATGAACCACTTACACTTTTTGTGGAAAAGGAATGTGAACAGTTACCTGAGAACACAGATATTGAAAAAGTTAGTAAATGATTTAAACTCTTATTCACTTGAGGCAATTCGTAAGGATGAACATGTTGTTGACTGTATGGTCATTGCCCAATCCACCCATGTATCAAAAGCTATTCTTAACAGCTAATCGTGATTTAAGACAGAGCTATGTATATTTTGAAGGAGTAGTCGCACCTATCATCGTGATGGATGGCAAGAATGAAATTGGCTATCAAGGACTATCTGCTTTAGGTGGACCTGAAGTATTTACACAGTTAAAGGATAAGATTGATTATGCAGTCACATTCGCAAAAAGAAGTATTAACTGCTCGATCCAATCGAACCAGGTGAATATGAAATTATCACTACACCAGAAGTATCAGGACTGATTGCACATGAAGCGTTTGGTCATGGTGTAGAGATGGATATGTTTGTGAAAAAAACCGTGCGCTTGGTAAAGACTTTATCAACAAGCGAGTAGGTAGTGAACTAGTAACCATGCATGAAGGTGCACTCTGTGCAGAGAATGTAACTTCCTTTGCCTTCGACGATGAAGGAACACTTGCAGGAGATGTCGTGGAAATCGAAAAACGGTATCTTACGCAGTGGTATCTGTGATGCGTTAAGTGCACTACGTTTAGGCGTAAAGCCAACTGGTAACGGTAAGCGTCAAAACTATGAACATAAAGTTTATACACGTATGACAAATACAATCTTTGATTCTGGTACAGATAAGGTTGAAGATATGATTGCGTCCGTGAAACATGGATACTTACTAGAAGGTATGTCCTCTGGTATGGAAGATCCAAAAGCACTGGGGTATTCAATGTATTCTCAAACTTGGTCGTGAAATCAAGGACGGTAAGTTAACAGGTAAGATTGTAGGACCAGTCATCATGACAGGATACGTTACAGAAGTATTAGGTAATGTTTCAATGGTATCTGGAGACCGTGGTGTTTATGGTTGTGGTGCTTGTGGTAAGGGTCACAAGGAATGGGTTAAAGTCAGTGATGGCGGACCATACTTAAAGACGAAAGGAAGATTAGGCTAATGTTAGAGAAAAATGATTGAAATTCTAAAAAGAATCTAAAGCTGATGCTTGGGGAAATCACAGACACAAAAAAACACGTGGCTGGGAATTCTACTTCATTCGTCATGATTTAGACCAAAAACCGTGCCAAAGATGTAGAGCATATTCGACTTACAGTACACCGTTCTTTAGATAACGGTGAAGCACTTGGTAGTGCAAGTGATGAAATTAATCCGACAGATTCCATTGAAGATATCAAGCGTAAAGTAGAACAACTCATCTACACTGCAGGCTTTGTAAAAAACAAGGCATATTCCCTTGTAAAGCCAAGTCAGGAAGTCGTATCTAATCAAAAGACAGTTGATATTGCGAAGGTTGCAGAAGACTTTATTACAACAATGCGCTCGATTCATGAAACAGAAACAGAAGATATCAACAGCTATGAAATCTTCGTTAACGAAGTAGAACGTCGTTATGTAAACTCCGAAGGCGTAGACCTTTGTGAGACATATCCAAACTCCATGGTAGAAGCAGTTGTGAATGCTCGTAAAGATGGACATGAAATTGAACTCTATCGTATGTACAACTCTGGAGGTTGTGATAAAGAAGGTTTAACACGTGATGTTACTAAGACTTTACAGTATGGTAAAGACCGTCTTAGTGCAGTACCTACCCCTAAACTACCAAAGATGGCTGTTATCTTTAGTACAAGCGATTCTACAAGCATCTATCAATACTTCATTCAGAAGTTATCCGCAGCTAGTGTTTATCGTAAGCTTAGCGATTGGAAGATTGGTGAAGCTATTGCGCAAGATGTAAAGGGTGATAAGGTAACACTGAAGACTGTGAAGGAACTACCAAACTCTTCTGAAAAACTTCAATTATGATGATGAAGGTGCACCAATCCGTGAAGTAACACTCTTAGATGCAAACGTTCCAATGCAATATTGGGGTGGCTGTATGTTTGCTAGCTATTTGAACCTCAAGGATAGCTTCAAGATTTCTAACGTGGTTGTCTCAGGTGGTCAAAAAGGATGAAGAGACATTACGAACAGGCAAGTATTTAGAAGTTGTAGAATTCTCCGATTTCCAAGTAGATCCAGTGACAGGTAATGTCTTTGGTGAAATTCGTCTAGGATACATACATGATGGCGATAAGGTAACGGTTGTTTCTGGAGGATCCTTATCTGGAAGTATGAATGACTATGTAAAAAGAACTATATATGTCCAAAGAAACAGTACAGTACAATAACCTAGTTGTACCATCCGTAACACGCTTAGAAGGCATGACAGTTACAGGTGCTGAATAACAAAATCATTCGATTTAGATCATAACGAAAGTTATGGTCTTTTTTTCATTTAAAAAATATGATAATCTCAAAATGACAAAAATCTGTGATACTTGATACAGTTAGTTTGTTGATACTAACAGGAGGTGTCTGAAATGAAAGAATATTTAAATAATGTAAATGATGAAAAACTAAAAACAGTTTTTGAAGTACGTAATGCATATGATGAGGGAAAGCTCACAATGGATGAAGCACGTGCAATTCTCAAAGAGAAGGTGCAGTCTTTAGAACCATATGAAGTAGCGTTAATCGAACAAGAATTAAAAGAAGAAATCGATGATCAATGCCGTAAGGAAGATATCCAAGCGATGTTAGACTTATTTGATGGCATCTTAAATACAAGTAAACCAAATTTACCTGATACACATCCGATCGCATGTTACTATCGTGAAAACGAAAAGATGAAGGAACTTTTACTATCTGTAGAAGACCTTGTGCAATACCCAGTTATCAAGAATCAGTGGTTTGAATTATATGACCAGATGATTCAGTGGCGTAAGCATCTTTCTCGCAAGCAGAATCAGTTATATCCAGTGCTTGAAAAAGAAAGGCTTCACACGTCCTACAACAACAATGTGGACATTAGATGACTTTATCCGTGATGAAATCACACAAGCCTATAACTTAATTAAAGAAGGCAAGGAAAATGAATTCATCGAACTACAAAGCACAGTTGTGGCAGACGTAAGAGACTTAATGCAAAAGGAAGAAACAGTACTCTATCCAACATCTTTAGCTTTAATCTCTGCAGAGGAATTTGAAGATATGAAGTTAGGTGACCAAGAAATTGGTTTTGCAAATATCACAGTTGAACCAAGAAAGACAGAAACACCATCATCTTCAAAACCAACAGAAGGATTTACAAATGAACTTGCAAACCTACTTGGTAAGTATGGCTACCACATCGGAAACGAACAAGAGTTTGATGTAAAGACTGGTAAGATGACACTTGAACAAATTAACTTGGTATATCAACATATGCCAGTTGACTTATCATACGTAGATGAAAAACGAGATTGTTCGTTTCTACACAGACACAAAGCACCGCGTATTCCCACGTTCTAAGAACGTTATCGGTCGTGATGTAAAGAACTGCCATCCAAAGAAGAGTGTTCATATCGTTGAAGAAATCATCGAAAAGTTCAGAAATGGTGAACAAAATGAAGCTGAATTCTGGATTAACAAGCCAGAAATCTTCATCTACATCAAGTATGTTGCGGTAAGAGACGAAGATGGTAAGTTTAGAGGTATCCTAGAAATGATGCAAGATTGCACACATATCCGTGCATTAACAGGTTCCCAAACACTATTAACATGGTCTAACCAAGAACATGGCAACGTAGAAGAAGAACAACCTGCACCAGTAGAAGAAAAGCCAGTGGCTACAAGTTCTTCTAAAATTGATCCGGAAAGCATTACACCTGAGACAAAACTAAAGGATTTATTGGATGCTGATCCAAATCTAAAGCAGTATCTCTTTACAATCAGTGATAAGTTTAGAGCACTTGATACGCCACTAGCGCGCATTATGTTACCAAAGGCTACAGTGGAAAAGATGTCTGAGCGTACAGGTGTAGCATTAGATGAAATCATCGCTAAACTAAAACAGTACTTCCAAAAGTAATCTAACAGGGGTTTGATAACTCCTGTTTTTCTTTTCTGTTAGGAATGAAAAAATAATACAGACTTATCACAGGATTAGGCTATACTGTATGTAACAAATATTGCGTTATAAGTGCCGAAAGATAGTTGCTGGGTGTATGATAAACGCAATGAAATAGGAGGAAATATCATGACATACGAAGAGAAATTACAACAATATAAAGATTGGATATTTCGCCGTTCTGCATATCAGATGGCATTAGCAATCATTGGCATAGACAAACAGACAGTCGCACCATCCGCAGGAGCTGCTTATCGTGATGAACGTTCTGCGTATCTTGCTGGAGAATTATTCTCGATTGAAACAGATCCAGCAATGGTTCAACTTTTAAAGGAATTAAAGGATGATCCAAAGATTGATGGTGATAACAAGCGCGCAGTAGAGCTCTACTACAAACAAGCAATGGATACGATGTGCATTCCAAAGGAAGAGTTTGTCGCATATCAAAAACTACGCGATGAATCCTTTGATGCATGGATAAAGGCAAAGTCACAATCTGACTATTCTATCTTTGAACCATACTTAAAGAAAATTATCGAAGTTAGTAAGAAGATGTATAGCTATCGTAATAGCGATAAGAACCTATACGATCAGATGCTTGATGACTATGAACCAGGCATGACACAAGAAAAGTATGATGCATTCTTTATGGCATTAAAGGAAAGACTTGTACCACTCATTCAAAAGGTTACGCAAGCCAAACAAAAGAATGAAGCATTCTTACATCAGGAATTTCCAATTGAAGACCAAAAGAAATTCATGACACAATTACTTGAATATCTACACTTTGATTCATCATGGGGATATCAGAATGAATCAGAACACCCATTTACATCATGGACATGCGAAAATGATTGCCGCACGACTACGAAATACGTAAAGAATGATGTTATCTCAGCAGTACTATCAACAGTTCATGAAGTAGGACATGCATACTATGAACATAATGTAGATCCTAAGTATGATGGCATGATTCTATCCGAAGGAATTTCATCAGGTATGCATGAATCACAATCCAGATTGTGTGAAAAACTACCTAGCGCGTACAACAGCCTTCTGGACATATCATTATCCAAAACTTCAGGAAACATTCCCAGCTCAGTTAGGTAATGTATCCTTTGAAGAATTCTATGAAGCCATCAACGTTGCTAAACCATCCTTCGTTCGTACAGAGGCAGATGAATTAACATATCCATTACATGTCTTAGTTCGTTATGAAATTGAAAAGGGACTCTTCAATGGAACAATCTCCACAGAAGGCCTAAATGAAACTTGGAATAAGATGTATAAGGAATACTTAGGTGTCGATGTGCCAAATGATAAAGTAGGTATCTTACAGGATGTACACTGGTCCGATGGTAGTTTTGGCTACTTCCCAACTTACGCACTAGGAACTGCATTTGCGGCACAATACATGCATGCAATGCATAAGGACTTAGATGTAGATACACTACTAAGCAATAACCAATACGATGTCATCATGAACTGGCTCAAGGAACATATCCATAAGTATGGCTTTAGATATGAAGCACCAGAGTTAATGAAGATGGTAACAGGGGAAGAATTCAACGTAAATTACTACCTAGATTATCTTGAGGAGAAGTATACAAAACTATATAACCTATGAGAGAGTTAGAAGAAAAGATATTACAAGATGGTAAGGTTTTTCCAGGGAACATTTTGAAGGTAGATAGTTTCCTGAATCATCAAATTGATGTTGAGATGCTCGATAAGATGGCAGATGAATTTTACCGTCTATATAAGGATGATAAGATTACACGTATCCTAACAATTGAAGCTTCTGGTATTGCGGTTGCAGTACCAATTGCGCAACGTTTCCACGTACCTGTTGTTTTCGCAAAGAAAGCAAAATCGAAAAATATTGGGGATGGTGTGTATACATCACATGTACATTCCTACACTTACAACAAGGACTTTACAGTAACGGTATCCAAAGATTACTTGAATGAAGATGACCATGTCTTAATTGTCGATGACTTTCTGGCAAATGGTCTAGCAGCAGATGGACTGATTGATATTGCAAATCAAAGTGGCGCAAAAAAATTGTAGGACTTGGTATCTGTGTAGAAAAAAACTCTTCCAAGGTGGTGGAGAGAAACTACGGAAACAAGGCTATCGTGTCGAAAGCCTTGCAAAAATTAAAAGTTTCGACGACAACAAAGTAAACTTTGAATAAGTGGTTTGTATCGCTATAAACAAGGAGAACATACAATGGAAAAACTTTGAACATCACATTCCAACCAAACTCTATTTTGGCAAAGGATCAATTTCACACCTAGCAGATAGCTTAAACGAATATGGTAAGCGCGTACTTCTTACCTATGGTGGAGGTTCTATTAAGAAAAATCGGATTATACGATGAAGTGATGAAGATTTTTAAACGAAGGTGGATTTACGGTTGTAGAATGTGCAGGTGTTGAACCAAATCCACGTATTGAAACAGTAGAACGCGGTTCTAAATTATGTAAAGAACACAACATCGATGTCATTTTATCTGTTGGTGGTGGTAGTACACTAGATTGTTCAAAGGCAATTGCAGTAGGCGCATATTACGAAGGCGATGATTATTGGCAGATGGTACTTGATTCACGTGGTACTTCCAAAGCATTACCACTCGTTGATATTTTGACACTCGCCGCAACAGGTTCTGAATTTGATGGTGGAGGTGTTATCTCCAACATGGCATTGAATAAAAAGATTGGTAGATCCTTTACATTCCCACAGGTATCCATCTGTGATCCAACATATACATACTCTGTATCTGCATACCAGACAGCTGCAGGTTCTGCAGATATTATGAGTCATATCATGGAAGGATATTTCTCAAGAACAGATGATTCAGACCTTTCTGAAGCTATCCAAGAGGGTGTATTAAAATCAGTGATTAAGAATCTTCCAATCGCATTAAAGGAACCTACAAACTATTCTGCACGTGCAAATCTGATGTGGGATTCATCGATTGCATGTTCTGGTATTCCAGAATATGGCAAGCTAGATACATACTGGCCATGTCATGCGATGGAACATGAATTAAGTGCATACTATGACATCACGCACGGAGTAGGTCTAGCGATTCTTACTCCAAGATGGTTAGAGTTTATCCTTTCAAAAGACCCAACGATTACACCACGTCTAGCAAAGTTTGCTAGAAATGTATGGGGACTAGAAGGTGATGATGAAACACTTCTAGCAAAACAAGGTATTCAAGCATTACATGATTTCTTCAAGTCCAACGGAATTCCAATGACACTAACAGAAGTTAACATTAATGAAGAACACTTCCAAGCTAATGGCAGAGTCTGCATGCTTACATGATCGATTAAAGCATGCATACGTTCCATTAACAGTGGAAGATGTAAAGAAGATTTACCAGATGTGCCTATAAAGTAGTGAGATGAAAAAAAGTGAGCCTATCGTCAAAAGGCTCACTTTTATTTAGGATGAATAGATAAACTAATTTATATTTATCGTACGAATATAAAAAGCATATGAAAAACGCAAGCATACTCTGGCAAACACGCAATTAAGCGATAAAAAGGTTGCCACAGAATGCTTGCAATCAGACTATACAACATGAATTATAAAAAAATGCTAGTGTTAATAAGAATGGTCTTTAAATATTATGACTTGTTCTCTAGAACTTCCAGTAGGAATGAAATATCATCTGCGGTTATATCTTTTTCCAATTGATAGGACATATCGATAAATTGAGATATCGTGATAATATTTTTTTCTGTTTTTCGCAAATGCAATAATGCCTTTGACATAGTTGTCATTATCCCACAATTTTCTAAGTTTTATTTCTAGTTCTTTAGCAACTTTACTATCAACCATAGAATCCTCATATTCAGTGATATTATAATAACATCACGATTTAAATAACAACATATTAAGCTATAAGATTCACTGGTTTTTTGTGTGTTATGATAGTTCTGTGTGTTTTATACACGAATTAGTTAGGGTAATAACGATGAAGATATTATTAGTAGAAGATGATAAAGACATAGTTGCAGTCATCAGTGAAGAATTAAAAACAATGGGGATATGAAACATGTTTTATTCATGACTTCAATGCAGTATTAGAAGAGTTTAGAGAACATACACCTCAATTGATTTTAATGGATATTACATTACCATATTTCAATGGATATTATTGGACTCAAAAGATTCGTGAAGAGTCTAGCGTACCGATTATTTTTATATCTTCACATAGTGATGACATGGATATGGTTATGGCAATGCAATGTGGTGCAGATGATTATATTACAAAACCAATTAATATTCACTTAGTACGTGTGAAGATTCAAGCATTACTTCGTAGAACATATGATTATGCATTATCTACAGATAATTTAATCTTTGGTAATTTGAAGTTGAATTTATCGGCTGCCAAATTAGAAAGTAGTGAGAAATCGATTGATTTAACACATACAGAACTGTCGATCCTAGAGACTTTATTTAAAGCAAAAGGGGATATCGCAAAGCGTGATAGTATCATGCATCATTGTTGGCAGAGTGATAATTTTATCGATGATAATACTTTGGCAGTGAATATGACGCGTCTAAGAAAAAAATTATCAGAAATTGGGTTTGATGATTTGATTCAGACAAAAAAAGGAATTGGATACTATCTGAAAGAAGGTAAATAATATACGATGAAATTATTCTTGGATTATATAAAAAAGTCAAAGTATTATCCTATTTGGATATCTTCTTGTCTGTATCGTATTTATCACTATTTCTGTACTAGCGACAATAGAGATTGAATATATATTTCTTGGTATAGAGATACTGGGGTTTATATTATTCATCTATTTGATTGTATTTTGGTTTCATTATCAAAAATTAAGTGATGTAAAGGATGATAATGAAAGATTAGTGAATGAAAATAAAAACTCTAAAAAAAGTGAAATGCTAAATCAGAAGGATGATTTGAATGCATATTTTTTTAATGTGGCTACATCAAATTAAAAACACCTATGACTGTTAGTAAACTTCTGTTAGATAAACCTGATGAAAAATACTACTTCGAAATTAAAAAAATGCAGTTAATGTATATAGAACAATATATCAATATGGCAATGAACTATATAAAGATGATTGATCACTCTACTGATATGGATATTACAGAGGTGAATCTTGATGATATTATCAAGGATTTATTAAAGAAGTATTCATTGTTATTTATTCATAATCATATTTCTTTAGATTATCAAAGTAATGCAAAATATGTAGTTAGTGATAGTAAGTGGCTTACGATTCTTATCGAACAAATTTTATCGAATGCACTGAAGTACACAGAGAATGGAAAGATATCGATTCAATATCTTGAGGATAAACATGCATTAGAAATCAAGGATACAGGGATTGGTATACGCAGTGAAGATATTCCTAAGATATTTGATTGTGGATATTCAGGTTTTAATGGCCGAATGAATGAGAAGTCCAGTGGGTTAGGATTATACCTTGCTAAAAAAGATTTCAGAAAGATTGAATATTCAAATCGAGGTAGAATCAAAACTATCGAAAGGTAGTATCTTTCGATTGGTATTTCCTACTAACCTTACAAAAAAATGTAAGAATACAGGCATGATTTGTCATGTTTGATAAATGCTTAGTAGTCTTTTGTGACTATAAAATAAGACTATACAAAAGGAGAATTCAAATATGGCAACAGTATTGGAACTTACAGATATAAAGAAAATATATCAAACAAAAAAATATTAAAACAGAAGCCTTAAGTGGTATTCACTTCTCTGTACAACAGGGAGAATTTATATCAATTATGGGGGAATCTGGTGCAGGAAAAAAACAACACTTTTTAAACTTAATTGCGACACTAGATAAAACCAACATCAGGAAACATCTTATTGAATGGAAAAAAATATTAGTAATTTAAAAAGACTCAGAAATTGCAAGTTTTAGAAGAAATGAACTTGGATTTGTATTTCAAGATTTTTAATCTACTAGATCAATTCACCAATCAGGATAACATCTTTCTTCCACTTGTCCTTTCTGAGTTTCCGGTAAAAGAGATGAAGAGTAGACTATCCAATATGCAGGATCGTCTTGGAATCAAGGAATTGTTAAACAAATATCCTTACGAAATTTCTGGTGGTCAAAAACAAAGGGTAGCCATCGCAAGAGCAGTGATTACAAAACCATCATTATTATTGGCGGATGAACCGACAGGTGCTTTAGATTCTGCTTCATCCGAAATGATTCTAAATCTATTTGATAATATTAATCGAAATGGGCAAACGATTCTAATGGTTACACATTCACTTCGCGCAGCTTCTTATGCGAAGAGAGTCTTATTTATTAAAGATGGTATTGTTTATCATGAATTGTATCGAGGTACAAATGAGAACCAAGCAGACTTCATGGAACGCATTCATCAAGCACAGTTAGTTCTTTCAAAAAGAGGTGAAGACTAATGAAGTGGGGAATGGCATTTGGGTTTGCAAAGCGTAACCTGCATGCAAATAGATTGCTTGAAATACCATTTGTATTATCAATTGGAATCATGTTTCTATTGTTTAATATCATGGTATCACTCTTATCAAATCAATATGTATTGACGCGACATGCGGATTTACCATCTGTTATTCAATTTGGTGTTGTTATAATTGCTATCTTTACGTTTATCTTTGTCATGTATGCAAATGGTTTCTTAATGAAACGTAGAAATAAGGAATTTGCATTATATGGAATTCTTGGTCTAGAAAAAGAAACATATTCGTAAAAATCCTATTCATTGAGTATTTTTGTATTATTAATTTGTTCTCTTTTTATTGGTGTTGTTGGTGGATATATTTTTGGCAAAGTTACTTTCATTGCATTGAATTATCTGTTGAAAGATACAGCAGGTAGCTTAATGGATTATCCATTTAGTATGAAGTCATGTGTATCGACAGTAGTATTAGCTTTCGTATTATTTGTTATTACTCTTATCAGAAATAATATTAAGATATATCTTGCAACTCCTGTACAACTTCTAGGAAATCAACATAAAGGTGAGGGTGAACCAAAAAAATAGATATCTATTCTTATTGTTGGGCTTTATTTTACTTGGTGCAGGATATGCAATTGCCTTAACGATTCAAGGAATATTAAGTTCATTGGTCTATTTCTTCTCAGCTGCGTTATTAGTGCTAATAGGAACATATCTTTTATATATATCATTCTCAATTTTTATCCTAAAACTACAAAGAACCAATGAAAGATATTACTATAAGCCAACACATTTTCTAAGTGTTAGTGGACTATTGTATCGTATGAAGGCAAATGCGGTATCACTTGCGAGTGTGTCGATTCTTAGCACTGGTGTATTGATTACGTTATCTGCAACAGCAGCGATTTACTCTACAGTTCAAAAAACAGTGGATAATGTTATGCCACGTGAATATTTGTTATCATCTGATGAAATCGTTACTACAGAAAATAAAGATGAAATTGAACATATTTTATATACTGCAGCGAATCAAGGCTTAGAAGTTTCTAATGGCATTGAGGATGATTACGTTTCTTATGGATACATGACATCTGCATCTCGTGTAGGAAATGAATTGAAAGTTTTAAAACCAGAACAAGCACAAAAACCATATTTTATGATTGTTAGTGACCTTGCAAGTTACAACAAACGTACACATCAACAAATCGTGTTAAAAGACAATGAAATATTAATGTGTGCAAATCAAAAAAATCTTCTAGATTTAGATCAGTGAAGATTGGTGATATTACATATACGATTCATAAAGTTCCAAATTTTATTCCTTCAACATATGCTGTAGAAAGTTATGGAATCATCGCAAAAGATTTCACAGTTATGAAAAAATTGGGGAAGTTCTACAGATGAAGAATATTGACACAGGCGAATATTACACCCCAGATATTACAGCAGACCTAAATTGGAATCTTAAGTCAAATGTAGTTGATAAAACAAAATATTTTTGCAACACAGTCGACATACGCAAAAAGAAAAATTCTTTCGATTTTGAGACAAAAAGAACAAACTGTAAAAAAGCGTATGAATTAAATGGTGGATTCTTATTTTTGGGTATATTAATTGGTATTATCTTTATTGTTGGTACTGTGTTGATTACATATTATAAACAAATAAATGAAGGATATGAAGATCGCGATAAATTCCAGATTATGAAAAAAAGTTGGATTACCAGATCAATTAATTCACCAAACAAGTAATTCACAAGTATTATGGCTATTTTTTTAGCACCATTAGCAGTAGCTACTTTACATAGCCTAGTAGCTTCTAAGATAGTTTCTCAATTACTTGGTTTATTCGCGGTACATTCCTATATGGAGTATGCACAGATGTTATTTGCAGTAATAGGAATCTTCTCCATTGTTTATTTTGTTATATTCCGTCTTACATCAAGAGCATATTATCGCATTGTTCATTAGTTAGTTATGACAGTACATTTACATAAAAATAAGTACAGTTCGTATCAAAGTAGCCGATCGTACGATCGGTTTTTTTATTTATGGTTACTGGCGTATTTTTTTGTATGGCAATATTCATACAATATGAAATATAGAAAGGAGAACTTTATTTGATATTAATATGGAGAAACATTAAAGATATGTGAGAAGAATTAAATAATCAACAATCTTGTGTGTTTCGGTTTGATTGCATTAATTGCAGTAATTAAAAAGTTTCTGAAGTTTCATAGGATTTCTAACTTTCATTAGTAGAATATATACCTAAAATTATCGTAATTTATCCTCGCGAGAAAAAAACAGGGTGTTGTGTGCAGGAGGAGACAATTGTGCACAACAAAAATAGATGAAATGGTATTGACTGTTCCCTTAGGGAACAGTACTACAGTTGAAATTGTAGAAAGCCAAGAAAAAGTGTTATCTGTAAATGAAGTATGTAAAATTGCGAATATCAGTCGTAAAACACTGTTTTATTACGATAAGATTGGTCTGCTATTACCAAAGAGAAGAATTGGTTCGCAACATACAAAAATGTATGATAAGAATGCAATCCATAAATTGCAGCAGATTCAAATGTATAAAAAAATGCTGGGCTATTATTAAGAGAGATTCGAGAAATTCTAAATGATTCAAAAGAGCATACATACAAATATTTACAGAAAGCAAATGTCAGATTGACAAATGAACAACAGAAAATTAAGATACAAAAAAAGAGAACCTGGAGAGATTACTTCAGGATATGAAAAAGGGAGAATAATTATGGCAAAGGGTTTAATTACAAAAATTATCGTATCTGTATTAACAATCTTAGTACTTGTACTAGGATACAAAATTGTACTTGCACCACGAAATGGAAAGATTACAATGACATCTACAGAAATCAAAAATTCTTTTAAAGAGATAGGTCAATTAGCAGTAGAGGAATATAACTTTACAAATGTAGGAAAGTTTAGTCAAGACAACATGTCTGCATTTGGAATCTCTATTCCGTTTACAGATAAGTCATTCTTAATGACTTACAGTGGTGTATGTAAAGCAGGCATCAAGGATATCTCTGAAATCAACATTGAAGTTAATCAATCAGAGAAAAAGGTAATCGTAGATTTACCAAATGTTGAAGTGTTAGATACATATATCGATGTAAACAGTATTGAAGTTTATGATCAAAGCTTTAATCCAATCAATCAGATTACTGTAAATGATGTAAAGAATTTCCAAGCTAATGAAACAGCTAAAGCTGAGGAACTTGCAATCAAGAATGGATTACTTGATAAGGCAAAAAGTACGCATGGAAGAAGTTGTTAAGAGTCAAGTGAAGATGTTGCTAAGCAATACAGAACAATCAGAATACGAAATTGTCATTAACTGGAAGTAATATCATTGCATAAAAAGTCTAAATAGGTTGACTTAATCTAATAAAAAAACTCTATATTAGATTCTAAATTAAGTAAGTCGAGGTAGTTCGGTCTATGCTGTGATGTATGGGTAATACCACTGCGGTGAACCTTGTTCAACTCAAGGCGCTTACTTTAAAGTAAAAGTGATGATTTTATAGTCATCACTTTTTATTTATTTGAATGAGAGTAATATTATCCCAAGCAAATTATTATCTGAAAAGGGTGAAAGAAATGTTGAGATTAAAAAAAGTTAAAAAAATAGATAATGAAGTTACAGCTGAATTCTATATTGAGAATACAAGTGAATGTGGTCATATCGTAATAGATATTAATATAATGGATATCAAAGAATATTCTATGCCATAGGATGGGAAACTGATTTTATATATCTTGCTCATGCAAGAGATTCAATTATAAAAAATGATTGAAGAAAAATAATATTGTTGAAGAGCGACTTGTGATGTGGTACTGATAAACTGATTTTTATTAATCAGTTTTTTTATTTTATTGAACCTGGCGTATTTTTTTGTATATCAATAAATATAAACTTTGAATTATGAATAGAAAGTAATTTGCTATTAAAAGGAGGAAAATATGTCTGAATAAAAAGTCTATTATATGTAAAGTCTCATTAAATATTCTATCTATAATGCATGATTATAAATCATATTTGATATAGAGAAAATGTTGTACTATACTTTGTATAGCAGGTTTTTGTCATCCGAAACAATTAATAATACTTTTTAAAGTTTTTTTAATAATAGTTTTTCAGTATTGTGAAATACAAGCATGAAAAAGAAAAAAACTCTCTTTCGAGAGTTAACTTCACACAATGTGAATCCGCAAAGCGGTAATTTCGCTAAAAAGCTTGTTTGAACTTACTATGTAAATTATCTTACTGGTATAAGACAATTTCATAATACTAAAAAAATAAAAAAATGTTGTCAATAATATTTTTAAAAAAATGGAGGGGCAAATGAAAAAAACAACGATAACAATCTACAACAAGGCAATTACTATTTAGGCTTAGACGTAGGAACGAGTTCAGTCGGATGGGCAGTTACAGACACTGAGTACAATGTTCTGAAGTTTAAAGGGAAGTCTATGTGGGGAGCTAGACTTTTTGATGAAGCATCTACTGCAGAAGATCGTCGAACACATCGTGGCAATCGCAGAAGATTAGCTAGACGAAAGTACAGACTATTATTACTAGAACAATTATTTGAAAAAAAGAAATTCGCAAAAATTGATGATAATTTCTTTGTAAGACTACACGAAAGTAACTTATGGGCTGATGACAAGAGCAAACCATCAAAAGTTCCTTCTGTTTAATGACACCAATTTTACGGATAAGGACTATTTAAAAAAATATCCAACAATCTATCATTTGCGTAGAGATTTAATTTATAACCCTACGGAACACGATATACGTTTGGTATTTTTTTAGCGTTGCATCATTTGATTAAATATCGTGGTCATTTTATTTATGACAATTCAGCAAATGGAGATGTAAAGACATTAGATGAAGCAGTAACCGATTTTTGAAGAGTATCTTAATGAAAAATGATATTGAATTCGAGATTGAAAAATAAAAAAAGAATTTATCAATGTTTTTATCTGATAAGCATCTTACAAAGAAGGAGAAGAAGATATCACTTAAAAAAAGTTATATGGGGAGATTACAGATTCTGAAAATATTAATATTTCAGTTTTAATTGAAATGTTATCGGGATCTTCAATCTCATTATCTAACCTATTTAAAGATATTGAATTCGATGGAAAAACAAAATTTATCTTTAGATAGTGATATTGAGGAAACATTAAATGATGTTGTAGATATTCTTGGAGATAATATTGACTTATTAATACATGCAAAAGAAGTATACGATATCGCTGTATTAACTTCTTCTTTAGGCAATCATAAATATCTGTGTGATGCAAAAAGTCGAATTGTTCGAAAAGAACAAAAAAGACTTGATGATTCTTAAGAAATATATCAAAAAAATCATCCAGAAGACTATAAAAAAAGATTTTTTTAGTAGTCCAACAGAGAAGAAAAAAATTATGCGGCATATAGCCAGACCAATTCAGAGAATGTTTGTAGTCAAGAGGAATTTTTGTTTATTCATTAAGCCATATATCAAAGATATGGCAAAAATCTGAAAATGAAGATGAAGTTAGAATTGCAAAGGAAGTTGAGGATAAATCATTCTTAACGAAATTAAAAGGAACAAATAATTCTGTTGTACCATATCAAATTCATGAAAGAGAATTAAACCAAATTCTCAAAAAAATATCGTAGGGTATTTACCGTTTATGAATGATAAACAAGAAGATATATCTGTAGTCGATAAGATTAAACTAATTTTTTTAAGTTTAAGATACCTTATTATGTTGGACCACTAAATACAAAATCTACTCGTTCCTGGGTATATAGAAGCGATGAAAAAAATATATCCATGGAATTTTTAGTAATGTTATTGATTTGGATAAGACCGCTCATGAATTTATGAATCGATTAATTGGTCGGTGCACTTATACAAATGATCCAGTTCTACCGATGGATTCACTACTATACAGTAAATATAATGTTTTGAATGAAATTAATCCTATCAAGGTGAATGGTAAAAGCAATTCCTGTTGAAATTAAACAAGCTATTTATACTGATCTCTTTTGAAAACAGTAAGAAAAAAAGTGACTAGAAAAATCAATTTACATTTACTTATTGAAGAATGGACATATTGAAAAAGAAGATATCATTAGCGGTGTTGACATTGAAATAAAAAGCTAATCTGAAATCACATCATGACTTTGCTCAAATTATGGAAGAGAATAAGTGTACTCCAGAAGAAATTGAGAAAAATTATTAAAGGTATTTTTAGTTTATTCTGATGATAAATTAATGCTTAGAAGATGGTTAAAGAACAATATCAAGGGGCTATCTGATAATGATATTAAGTATCTTGCAAAAACTAAATTACAAGGAATGGGGTAGATTATCTAAGACGTTATTAACGGATATTTATACAATTAATCCTGAAGATGGAGAAGCATGTAACATTCTTGATATTATGTGGAATACAAACGCTACATTGATGGAAATATTGAATAATAAAAAAGTATCAGTTTAAACAGAATATTGAAGATTACAAAGTAGAAAAATTATGATGTGAAGCAAAGTCTACACGAGGAACTAGATGATATGTATATCTCGCCAGCCGCGAGACGTAGTATTTGGCAAGCCTTACGTATTGTAGATGAAATTGTAGATATTAAAAATCTGCACCAAAGAAAAATCTTCATTGAAATGGCTAGAGAAAAAGAAGAGCGCAATGAAGAAAAAAAGAGAACTGAATCACGTAAAGATGCACTTTTGGAGTTATACAAATCTTGTAAATCCCAAGCTGATGGTTTTTTTATGATGAAGAATTATTTGAAAAAGTTAAGCAATGAGAGTAATTCAAGATTACGTAGAGACCAACTATATCTTTACTATACTCAAATGGGTAGAAGTATGTATTCTGGAAAGAGAATTGATTTTGACAAGCTGATCAATGATAAGAATACATATGATATCGATCATATTTACCCACGCTCAAAGATTAAAGATGACAGTATAACAAATCGTGTTTTTAGTTGAAAAAGGATATTAATGGTGATAAGACTGATATTTATCCTATTTCAGAAGATATACGTCAAAAAGATGCAACCGTTCTGGAAAATCCAAAAGAAAAGGGATTAATCAATGAAGAAAAAAATATAAACGCCTTACACGTAACTATGAATTAACTGAAGAAGAGTTATCTGCATTTGTTGCAAGACAGTTAGTTGAAACACAACAATCTACAAAAAGCATTGGCAACACTATTACAAAAAGAATACCCGTCAGCGAAAATTGTATATTCCAAAGCAGTTAATGTTAGTGAGTTCAGAAATAGAAAAGATAAAGAACTACCTAAGTTTAGAGAAATAAACGATTTACACCATGCAAAAAGATGCATATCTAAATATCGTTGTAGGAAATGTTTATGATACTAAATTCACAGAAAAAAATTCTTCTTGAATATCCGTAATGAGAATTACAGCTTAAAGAGGGTGTTTGATTTCAATGTAGCTGGAGCATGGGATGCTAAAGGAAGCACTTTTGATACTGTTAAAAAAAGTACATGGCTAAAAAAATAATCCTATTATTACGTTTGCTCCATATGAAGTTAAAGGAGAACTTTTTGATCAACAAATTGTTCCAAAGGGTAAAGGACAATTTCCTATTAAACAAGGTATGGATATCGAAAAAAATATGGTGGATATAACAAGCGGAAAGCTGCTTATTTAATTGAGGTTGATCATTTAGAAAGAAAGAAAAGGATATGTACACTTGAACCGGTTTATATTAAAGATATTAAATCTTATATAGAAAATCCATTAAAAATATTGTGAAAAAAATATTGGGGTTAATTGAGCCAAATATTATCAAACCTAAAAATATTAATGGGATGTATTTACAATGTCGATGGCAAAAGTAATTGTTCTTAAAGGGTTGACGGACTCTAGAATTGCATATCATCATACATATCAACTTGTATTAGATCAAAATCATACTTTTATATTTGAAGAATATATTTAAGTATATTCAAGAAAAATGAGAAGAATGATGATTTAGAACGGGCAAAAAAATTCTAGATATTAATTCCATAAATAATCTAGAACTATTTGATTATCTTAGAGAAAAAAATAGCCAATTCAATATATTCATCTATTCTTATTAGTGTTTTTTTAAAAGTAATAGCAAAGAATAGAGTAAAGTTTGAAAAAAATTAAGCGTGCTTGAGCAATGCAAAGTTCTGAAACAAATTATTTTTGCATTTAGATGTAATCTTGTACCTTCTGATTTAAGGGATATAAATGGAAGCGAAAAAACCGGCATGTTAAAAATGTCTAGATTTATTTCTAAACATAAAAAAATTTATGTTAATTCATCAATCAGTAACAGGACTATTTGAAAAAAAGAGGTAGATTTATTAAAGTAATATGGGCTGGCGTACGGTAATCATATCAAATACCGCGAAACTTGATTATAAAAATGGATTACTTGGTAGTTCGTTCAATTAATCAAGTTTCACGAATTCATCTTAGTGAAATTTCTTTGATAATTGTTGAAACACCATCTGTCTCTCTAACAGCATATCTGTTGTGTGAACTTGCAGCTAATAAAATTGGAATAATATTTTGTGACGAAAAAAAGATATCCTAACGGGCAATACATTCCATTTTATGGATCGCATGATACTAGTGAGAAAAATTAGAAAAACAATATAACTGGAATTTAAATTCAAAAAAATGATTATTTGGAAGGAGGTTGTGACTAGAAAAAAATTATTGGTCAGATGAATGTATTAAATAAATATAATCATATAAGTTCTGGTGAAAAAAATTAAAGCAATATTCTTATGATGTTGCAATAGGGGATACTACAAATCGTGAAGGACATGCAGCAAAGGTTTACTTCAATTCGTTATTCGGAAAAAGATTTTTGCGTGTTGATAAAGAGAATATAATCAATGCTCAATTGAATTATGGATATAGTATCCTTCTCTCGACAGTTTGTAGAGAAATTGTAAAAAAATGGATATATTACACAGATTGGTATTCATCACGATAATATTTTTTTAATTGTTATAATCTTGCTTGTGATCTGATGGAACCGCTACGACCTTTTTATTGATTTGCTAATATTAAAACTTGAACATGTTGCTCTTTCCACTGATATTAAACAATCAATACTTACCTTCCTTAATAGGAAGGTAAGTATTATGGGTCGAGAACAATATATGCTCAATGCAATCGAAATTTATATTAAGAGTATACTGGATGCAATTTCATCTGAAGATCCTAGTCTAATTAAATTTATTGAATATGAATTTACGTGTTATGAGAGTGATAGTATTCTTTGATTTACCTATAACTACGATACAAGGTATTCGTGCATATACAAAGTTTCGTAGATTCTTATTAAAAAGATGGATTTATTATGATGCAAGAATCAGTATACTCAAAATTGGCACAAAATCAGTTGGCTGCGAATGCATTAATTTCTCATATAAGAAAAAAATAGTCCGGATGAGGGATTGATACAGATACTCACAGTAACTGAAAAAAACAGTATTCAAATATGGAAATGATTATAGGAAACAAAAAGGGTGATGTTATTAATTCATCAGAAAGAATGATTGTATTATGAAACTAGCTAATTCTAAATTTTTTTCGAAACACTAGATTTTTGAGAAAGAGTCACAAACATTGGTTGTTGAAAAATGTTGAATTATTACGAACTATTATTCTTCAGCTTAAATTTCAAATAAATAATAGGATAGGAGACTTTTATTCTTTCGGATAATGATGAAATTTTAGATATTTCTAAAAAAATATTCTATTGATTACAGATGTATTCGAAATTAGTAGTTTATCTAAACAGTTGAAGAATAAATTACAACAGTATGTAGAGACTAGCTATGATAATGATGATTTATACCAAGATGTATTTCATAAATTAATTGAATTTGGGAATGATTTAATTAATTCAGTGCCATATCCATTATGCTTTAGTCAAAGTTTAACTAAAATTGATATTATTAAGATGTTGGACATACAACTTGAACATAATTATTCATCATTATTAGAAGAAGTAATCGATTACATCGATATCTTTTTCTCAAATTATCAAAAACTAAATTATTTGTTTTTATATCACTGCGCAGCTTTTCTGACAGATGAAGAATTTAATAATTTTATGAAGATAATGGACTATAAAGGGATTAGGGTTTTTACTAATTGAGAGATATTTATCGTTGGATAACGGTATTAAAAAAACAATGTTCATATAATTGATAAAGATCTATGTGTGATATAATTGGTATGCAAAAATAGCATACCAATTACTATATGGGATATTTACATGTACTCAACATTTGAGGTTTGAGATTTGAGAACTATGTAAATTATGCTGGTAGCAAAAACGCCTTTTGCGCGTCAGCTTCTGCGTGTAAAGGTTTGAGAACTATGTAAATTATGCTGGTAGCAAAACAGATAGGTAAATGAAGCTCTTCCAGGAGCTGTTTGAGAACTATGTAAATTATGCTGGTAGCAAAACGATCTAAAGGTTTAAATCTAATAACATAATGTTTGAGAACTATGTAAATTATGCTGGTAGCAAAAACTATCTCATCTATTGCGTAAACTACTCCATAGTTTGAGAACTATGTAAATTATGCTGGTAGCAAAAACTAAGGATACTAATCCAGATGGCGAAATTAAGTTTGAGAACTATGTAAATTATGCTGGTAGCAAAACATCAGTTAGCACAATTTGCATAGAAACAGGGTTTGAGAACTATGTAAATTATGCTGGTAGCAAAACTGTGATAAATCCAGCAACTACTCCCGACATGTTTGAGAACTATGTAAATTATGCTGGTAGCAAAACTCTGGAGCCATGGGTATGGGTATTACTAAAGTTTGAGAACTATGTAAATTATGCTGGTAGCAAAACTGTCGGCAATTGCGGCAAGATACGGCACAAGTTTGAGAACTATGTAAATTATGCTGGTAGCAAAACTATCACAAAACATGGCAAATCGTAATATCGGTTTGAGAACTATGTAAATTATGCTGGTAGCAAAAACCGTATATAACTGGTCTACGCCAAACGATATGTTTGAGAACTATGTAAATTATGCTGGTAGCAAAAACTTGAAATCAAACCAAGGTGGTACACAATATGTTTGAGAACTATGTAAATTATGCTGGTAGCAAAACTCGATGAAGCCAAGACCGGCACATCCGATAGTTTGAGAACTATGTAAATTATGCTGGTAGCAAAACTCATTACCGACCTTTTGCAAGCTGTCAGCGTTTGAGAACTATGTAAATTATGCTGGTAGCAAAACCGTTGTAAGTAAGTCGTGTCTTCATCCCGTTTGAGAACTATGTAAATTATGCTGGTAGCAAAACTCTACTTCTACTCAAATTATCTACCCTACAGTTTGAGAACTATGTAAATTATGCTGGTAGCAAAAACCAACTCTCGCATGCTCGTTATCTCTGGGCCGTTTGAGAACTATGTAAATTATGCTGGTAGCAAAACTACAACATCAAAGTCAATCACAGCAGCTGAGTTTGAGAACTATGTAAATTATGCTGGTAGCAAAACAAGAACACTTAAAGCTATCCAACCTAAAGTGTTTGAGAACTATGTAAATTATGCTGGTAGCAAAACTGATATCCTTCAAACAACAGTAACTAATTCGTTTGAGAACTATGTAAATTATGCTGGTAGCAAAACCCGAATGGAATATCATTATACACGGATTCGTTTGAGAACTATGTAAATTATGCTGGTAGCAAAACCCTGACTTCTTGTTCTCGTATACTTCGTTGTTTGAGAACTATGTAAATTATGCTGGTAGCAAAACTTGATAGAGCATCACTAGCGCAGCTATTACGTTTGAGAACTATGTAAATTATGCTGGTAGCAAAAACATGATTATGGAGTTGGTTTTTCTACAGAGAGTTTGAGAACTATGTAAATTATGCTGGTAGCAAAACTATTAACTATTGCACGTGAAGCTCCTAGTGGTTTGAGAACTATGTAAATTATGCTGGTAGCAAAAACTCGTTCACGTGCATAGGCTGTAACATATAGTTTGAGAACTATGTAAATTATGCTGGTAGCAAAACTAATATATAATTGCCTCCCTAAGACAATAAGTTTGAGAACTATGTAAATTATGCTGGTAGCAAAAACAGAAATCGTGATAGATGGAGTAGCTACAGAGTTTGAGAACTATGTAAATTATGCTGGTAGCAAAACCTTGTTGTCAATTAACATTAGTCACCCTCCGTTTGAGAACTATGTAAATTATGCTGGTAGCAAAAACTATCCGTACAGATGTACGAGATAAGCAAGTGTTTGAGAACTATGTAAATTATGCTGGTAGCAAAACTTCCGTACATATAAGAGTCATCATCGCTTGTTTGAGAACTATGTAAATTATGCTGGTAGCAAAACTCTACGGAATGAATAGTCTTCACGACTTGCGTTTGAGAACTATGTAAATTATGCTGGTAGCAAAACATTTCGCAACTTTCCAATCAATACCAAAGCGTTTGAGAACTATGTAAATTATGCTGGTAGCAAAACAAAAAGAAAGGACACAACAACGAATGAGTGTTTGAGAACTATGTAAATTATGCTGGTAGCAAAACGTATGGCTTCCGTCGTTATTACCCCAAGCCGTTTGAGAACTATGTAAATTATGCTGGTAGCAAAACTAACGCATCATACATTTGACATGCTAATTCGTTTGAGAACTATGTAAATTATGCTGGTAGCAAAACCTGCCGACAGCAAGATATCTTTTTACCCTTGTTTGAGAACTATGTAAATTATGCTGGTAGCAAAACCGTATATAACTGGTCTACACCAAGTGATATGTTTGAGAACTATGTAAATTATGCTGGTAGCAAAACTTTGGAGATGTTCCACATTGGCCACTTCTGTTTGAGAACTATGTAAATTATGCTGGTAGCAAAAACCTTTCAATCACCTTACATCCGTAAATTGTGTTTGAGAACTATGTAAATTATGCTGGTAGCAAAAACTGGAATTCCTTTAACTTTTGCAACGCAAAGGTTTGAGAACTATGTAAATTATGCTGGTAGCAAAACTAATATAGTCATGTCAATATCAAACGAACCGTTTGAGAACTATGTAAATTATGCCGGTAGCAAAAACTCTTCTTTGCCAAAAGATATATCAGATATGTTTGAGAACTATGTAAATTATGCTGGTAGCAAAAACAGAACACGGATAACATCGTTCTTAGTGTTAGTTTGAGAACTATGTAAATTATGCTGGTAGCAAAAACCTGTACTTGATCTATTGACTGATTAACATCGTTTGAGAACTATGTAAATTATGCTGGTAGCAAAAACAAAAATTTTTGCCGACATAATAAAGGGAAACTGTTTGAGAACTATGTAAATTATGCTGGTAGCAAAACAGTGCTATTTACAACATCAAACACAGAACTGTTTGAGAACTATGTAAATTATGCTGGTAGCAAAACGTAAAAAAATCAATAACTTCGCCTGTTATTTTGTTTGAGAACTATGTAAATTATTTAGATGCTAGAACACCATAATAAAACTTGGATCACCCGAGGAAAGTAAAAGACGTAGACCAAGCCCCAAGAGGGAGCGAGGGTTACATCTTTGATGAAATTATATCAGATATTGCCTTTATTTTGCAGAAGGAAGTTGAACAGTTTTTATCAAAGTAAAGATAGTTTTCGTTTTTTTGCTTTAAAGTGTTACAATGGTGTTGGCGAAATACTACGTGTGGACCGCCAAATTGGTCTGCGCTTAGTATTTCGCTTTTTTGCTTATAACTTATTAATCTTGTATATTTTTTTATAATATAAGAAATAACAAAAATTGAATTCATAATTGAGTCATTCATATTAATAAAAGGCGATAACATCATAGTTATTACCTTTTATAAAATGTAACGAATCTACTGGCACGCCATATCCGGGTATCTGCTTGATTTATAAGACTCACGGTCACATAGCGATTTCTTCCGTCTCTACATTCGCAAAATATAATCATAATTTTAATAATCATTTTTTTAATTAGACACTAATTAAAAATATATATATACATTAAAACAGAGGATTTTATTTTTTTAAAGTTGGCATATTTTTTTATACAAATAAATATAATTTTTTTAAATTAAGGGTAGAAAGTACTTACTATTATAAAGGAAAAATATGTCTGTTCATTTTTCCTCCTATCTGGTTCCGCCCATTTTGATTTCTAATCTTATATAAACATTATTCTGCTTCTATGTGCTTCCTGTGCTTACGTTTTACGGTGGCCATAGACTTGTTCTTGTAATTTTTAAAACTAAAAGAAAGACTGCTCTCTCAGTCTTGTTTTTTTGATTGTTTATATGCTATATAATAAACGAAAAAGCAGTCATGGTCTGCGAAGCGTTTACCGCTTAGACCTACGGTTGCTTTTTATTTTTTCGAGTGTTGGTATATTGTTACAACTTTTTTTGTTTCTAATCATAACAATAAAAACTCGGATCAACCGAGTTTTTTTACTTTTCAATATTTAATCTATGTTTACCGTGGTATGTAATAGCCATAAAGTCTGGACCTACATGGCTTCCAATAACAGGACCTAACTGCATGATAGAAATCTTTGTATCTTTAAACTGTGGGTAGGTTTCTATTAAGTCATTACGGAATGCGACTGCATCTTCGTATGCGTCTGCGTGGATGATTGCGATTTCTTCATCCTTTGTATAATCTGCGATATCTTCGGCACAGGATTCAATTAATGAACGTAGTGCTTTCTTTCTACCGCGTACTTGCTTAAAGGAAACAAGCTTTCCACTATCTGGAATATAGATTAATGGCTTGATGGATAGAATTGTTCCAAGTAGGGCAGATGCGTTGGATAATCTTCCTCCACGTCTTAACCACTGTAGATCTTCTACCATGAAACGGTGAATGTATTCAAACTTGTGTTCATTTCCCCATTCCACAACTTGATCATAATCCCATCCTTCTTCATGACGTTTTACTAATTGCTTTAAGAAGAGGGCAAGACCTCCTGTAACACAATAGCTGTCTAATAGACTAATCTTACGTTCTGGGTATTCTTCGCTTAAAGTCTGAATTGCACGCTCTGCGTTATTAATAGATGCTGATAATGCGCGTGTCATATCAACGAATAGGACATCGTTACCTGCTTCTACAAGTTCTTTTAAGAACTCGTAGTATGCATATTCAGTAATTTGAGATGTATTTGGTTGTTTACCTGCACGCATGGAAGTCATTAAGAAATTACGACTTTCTTCCGTGCAATCATCGATATAAACTTTATCATCAATCGTATATGTATATGAGATAAAGGGGATATTGTGTTCGTTAAGGTACTCTGCTGGCAAATCTGCAGTAGAGGATGTTGCGATTACATATTTGTTCATAAAACCTCCAAGTCTCATAAAAAGTATTATAAAGAATTAAAGACATTTGTCTATTAATTTAAGACAAAATAAATAAAAATGTCGTGAAATTTTTCACAATATAAATAACTGAAAAATTATAATCTGGATTACAGAAAATATTGACAATGTTAGTTAGTGAGTCTAAACTAACATTAGTTAGAGCCCTCTAACTTTTGTTCATTTATAAAAGGAGGCAAAGCGATGATACCATTAGCTTTAGGAGTAATCGGTCAAGAATATAAAATTGTTAAAATCGGGGAAGTGCAGAAGTGAAACAGCACTTAGCTGACCTCGGTTTTGTCGTTGGTGGCTCTGCCACAGTTGTCTCAGAAGTCGGTGGAAATCTAATTGTAAATGTGAAAGAAACACGTATTGCAATTGGGAAAGAAATGGCTATGAAAGTCATGATATAGGGAGGACAGAATGAATACATTAAAGGAAGTTGCGATTGGCGGTACTGCAAAGGTTGTCAAGCTTCATGGTGAAGGCGCTGTAAAGCGTAGAATCATGGACATGGGTATCACAAAGGGAGTTGAAGTTTACGTTCGTAAGGTTGCTCCATTAGGTGATCCGATTGAAGTAACTGTAAGAGGCTATGAATTATCCATCCGTAAGGATGATGCCGCAATGATTGAAGTTGAGTAATTCATAGATAAATGAGGGAGAAAATTAGTATGGCAAACGAAAGATTAAAGATTGCCTTAGCGGGTAATCCAAATAGTGGTAAAACAACCTTATTTAATGCCTTGACTGGTTCTAACCAGTATGTAGGTAACTGGCCAGGTGTAACAGTAGAAAAGAAAGAAGGTAAACTCAAGAAACATCCAGATGTCATTATTGAGGACTTACCTGGTATTTATTCTTTATCACCATATACATTAGAGGAAGTTGTATCTCGTAATTATTTGATTGGTGAACATCCTGATGCGATTTTAAATATCGTAGATGGTACAAACTTAGAGCGTAACTTATATCTAACAACACAGTTACTTGAAATTGGAGTTCCAGTTGTAGTAGCTGTAAATATGATGGACCTTGTAAAGAAGGCTGATGATAAGATTGATATCGCTGCCTTAAGTGAAAAAAACTAGGTTGTAAGATTGTTGAGATTTCTGCGTTAAAAAGAAACAGGTATTATGGAAGCTGCAGAAGCTGCAATTGCGGCTGCTGAAGCAAAAGTCAGCTACAGCAATCCATAGATATGAAGATAAGATTGAAACAGCTCTTTCTAAGATTACAGATTCTGTATTAACTGATGTATCTGCTGATCAAAAGCGTTGGTATGCAATCAAAGTGTTTGAAAGAGATGAAAAAGTACTTGCAAGATTAAATCTCAATGAAAGCCAGATGGCTGAAGTAGAGAAAAATTGTTTCTGCAGTAGAGAAGGATTTGGATGATGATTCTGAATCTATTATCACTAATGCTCGTTACACATTTATTACAGAAACACTTAATGGTATCTATACAAAAGCAGAATGCTGGAAAACTCAGTGTTTCTGATAAAATTGATAACATCGTTACAAACCGTTGGTTAGGTTTACCTATCTTTGCGGTAGTTATGTTTATTGTATACTTCGTATCTATCCAGACATTTGGTACAGGTGCTACTGACTGGGTAAACGATGGTTTATTTGGTGATGGTTGGTTCTGGTTTGGCTTAGGACGTGCAGAGTTTGATGAAGATTCTGGTACATATAATGCTGACCAAGAAGCGAAACAATCATTCATCGATGAAGCGATTGAAAAGGGTTATGTTACCTCTAGTGAAAACGATGAAGGTGAAACAGAAATTACAGTTCTAAAACAAGAACAGTTAGAGAACTTGGTTGTTTCAGCTGATATTCATAATGACGAAGGTGATGTTGAGGAAACGCGTGAAGTAACTTACTCTGATTATGAAATCTATTCTGCTGAAGAAGAACCTGAAGCTGCTACATATGGTCCATGGCAAGATGGCTTACCAACAGTCATTGGTAACTTCTTGAAGTCTATTGAAGTTGCTGATTGGTTACAGAGTCTTATCCTAAATGGTATTGTTGCTGGTGTAGGTGCGGTTCTTGGTTTCTTACCTCAGATGTTAGTATTATTCTTCTTCCTAGCATTCTTGGAAGGTTGCGGTTATATGGCACGTATTGCGTTTGTTATGGACCGTGTATTCCGTAAGTTTGGCTTATCTGGTAAGAGTTTTATCCCAATGTTAATTGGTACAGGTTGTGGTGTTCCTGGTGTCATGGCTTCACGTACAATCGAGAATGAGCGTGACCGTCGTATGACAGTTATGACTACAACATTTATTCCATGTTCTGCGAAGTTACCAGTTATCGCTTTAATCGCTGGTGCTTTCTTCCAGAAGTCTGGATTAGTAGCGACAAGTGCTTACTTCTTAGGTATTGCGGCTATCGTTATTTCAGGTATTACATTAAAGAAGACAAAAGATGTTTGCTGGTGATCCTGCACCATTCGTAATGGAATTGCCTGCATATCACTGGCCAACTCCATCTAATATCTTACACTCCATGTGGGAGCGTGGTTCTTCCTTCGTTAAGAAGGCAGGAACAATTATCTTACTTGCGACTGTATTTGTATGGTTCATGCAAAGCTATGGCTTTTACTGAAAATGGATTTGGTGCTGTAGAACAGTCTGAATCTATGCTTGCAGTCATTGGTAATGCAATCAAGTTTATCTTCATACCTTTAGGTTGGGGAGATTGGCGTGCGGCTGTAGCTTCTATTACTGGTTTAGTTGCTAAGGAAAACGTTGTAGGTACAATGGGTGTTCTCTATGGTGCAGGTGAAGTTGCAGAAAAATGGATGGCAGATCTTTAAATCTATGGCAAATGCCTTCAACAATAATCCAGTTGCAGGTTACTCATTCCTAGCATTCAACTTACTATGTGCTCCATGCTTTGCGGCAATTGGTGCTATCCGTCGTGAGATGAATAATGGTAAGTGGACATGGTTTGCAATTGCTTACCAGTGTAGCTTAGCTTATGTGATTGCTCTGATTATCTACCAGGTAGGTTCTGCAATTACAGGCAATATCCACCCAATTGGACTCGTTGTTGCGATTGTATGTATTGCAGCGATTATCTGGGGACTTGTACGTCCAGGTTACAAAGAAAAATAATGATTTACCATAAGGTGCAGGGAAACCTGTACCTTATTTAGAAAGGTGTATGAATATGTCTATACACGAATTAACAGCAGCGAAGATTAAGTACCTCGTTACATTACTTCGTTTAGATCCAAATGGTAGAGGTGTACGTAGCATAGCACTTGCAAAGGAACTGAATGTTTCTAGACCAAGTGTTTGTGCGATGTTAACAAAGCTAGCACATGAAGGGTATCTTAACAAAGAACACTATGGTATTGTATACCTTTGCGAAAAGGGAAAAGAAATAGGGAAGACCTATAGTGCAGTAGAACTGCATTAAGCATATTCAGGAAACTGAATTTAGAAAGAAGGTAGTATGGGTACATTAGTAGTAGGTGGCATTGTTGCCATCATCATTGGATTTGCGATTCACTCAACAATTAAAAGAGGTACATCTGGTTGTTGTTCATCTGGAGGATCTTGTGGTTGTGGTGGAGGATGTGGCTGTCACACAGATGTAAAAAGTTACCGATAAGAATCTTGAACATTATCCATTTGAAGCAATTCTAACTGTGGATGGTATGACTTGTGGACATTGTGCTTCTAAAGTTGAAAATGCATTAAATACACTAGATGGTGTATATACAGTTGTAGACTCTGATTTAAAAAAGGCACATGTTCATATGAAGTCTAAACTAGATGAAGCGGTATTACGCAAAGTTGTCAATGACTTAGGCGAATATACAGTGTTACATATTGATTGGGTTAAATAGAAAAATGGTCACTTCATTATGAAGTGACCATTTTTACATCAATGATGCTGGATACAAGAGAGGAAGTATGTATAGGAAGAGAATATAACTTGTGACAAATGTTGCTGTTATAAACTGGATTAGATTAAATTTCTTATGCATACGAATAATCATTAAGATAAGAGAAATGAAGATCGCTACAAGTAACCAAAGGGCAATAACTCTTCGCTCTGTATAACCGTAGGTAAAGAAATATAGTCCAAGTTTTAAACATGCAAGCAAGTTGAAACAGATGGTTGTAAATAACAAGATATATGTATCAATCTTAGTGCTGCTAGTATCTTCTTTTCTAATTAAGAAGTTTAGAGCCAAGATAAGTACGATGTTTAATCCCATGATTCTAAAGAAGTTCCAGAAACCCCTGACTGCATATTCACACGAACTTTGTGCAGTAGGTGCTGCTAATACAGTAGGTAAATCAGACAACTGGAAGATAAAGAATACAAGGTATAAAACAAGCAGTACAGCGTTTGTAAGACGAATAGAGATAAGTGGAATTACTCTTTTCTTTAGGAAGAACTCTTTACAACCATCGTAAGATATAAATGGTTTCTCATTAAGGATACAACTACTGATAAGACCAAATAGATATGCACCAACAGGCAAGCTCCAAATGATTCGATAAAAATACATCGTGTTAAAAATCTGGAATATGAATCGCCAAAGCTGTGTAGTAAGATTGGCGAAGTTTTCGTCGATGGCCGATAATTGTCCTAATGCGAAAAGTATCAGTGGAATCACAATGACAATGCTAAATAAAATCGTTTTAAATTGTCTAGAATGGATATGTGTAAGTGTGTATTTAATGACATGGATAATACGTGCAAATATATGTGAGAATGGCTGAATTATCCACCCTTGGAAGAAATCTAATAGGATCGTTTCACTTGTGTTTGGAAGGGATAATTTTTGGAAACGACATAGTGTATAGTAGATAACGGTTGCATGCAAAAATACTAATTTTTCAAATTCAAAAGAACGGTCAAATCCTAGAAGTATTCCTTGAAACAATAAGAAACTTGCCCATAGTATTGATTCTTTCGTGCGCTCTTTGTGTATGAAGTGTGCACTGGTTTCAATCATAATAATGTAGAGTAATGCTAGCTTTGCAAAGGCAAAGTAAATAACGTAAAACGATGCATAAAAATATCCAAATAGATAGGTTGCGATTGCGATACAGAATAAAAGTGTATCGTGAGCAATCATAGGTTGTTTATTCTGGTTCATAAGTAAGTATGTCTCCTGGTTGGCAATCTAAAATCTTGCATAAAGCTTCAAGTGTAGAAAAGCGGATTGCCTTTGCTTTTCCATTTTTTAGTATTGATAAGTTTGCAGGTGTAATATCGATCTTTTCGGCAAGTTCACCAGCACTGATATGACGTTTTGCCATAATGACATTTAAATCTACGTTAATAGGCATGTGTCACCTCATATCGTCAGGTCTAATTCGTCTTTCATACGAATTGCCTGCTGGAATATATTTTGAATAATACGAATAATCAAAGCAAAGAAAATTGCCGCAAATACGATACTGTAGAATAGCTTGGACCATATTGCCGCAAGAATAAAGGCTAGAACACTTCCTGCCAAACAACAAAGACTTGCATGTCTTAATAGATTTACATTCTCCGTAATAAATACATTCTCTTTAGAAATATTTACGAGAAGTTGATTAATGATGTATAGCAGGCGAAGTAATACAACAAAAGCCTACATAACCAATACCACAGGCTAGTATAATCTGATTCTGTGTAGAAATTGATGTAATGTTACGACTATCAATAAACTCTGTTGTGATTGAAACGCTATTGATAATGATATAGATTGCGACAAGGGCAATGAGTAATATCAAGATGCGTGTAAGTAATAAGCTGTTGCGTATATGTTTTGAACTAGATTCCATAATCAAGTCCTCCTTGCGAAAGTATCATAGTACAGATATTTCTGTATTTCAATAATTATTTATCGAAAAACAATAAATAATTATAGTTGACACTTGTATATTACTGTATTAATATAATAGTGTATTAAGACAATAATACAGAAGGAGAAATGATGAGCTGGGAATTTAGAAAATGATCAAGCAATTTATCCGCAACTAGTCAGTATTATCAAACGAAGAATTGTGACGGGTGTATATCCAGCTGGTTCCAAGTTACCATCTGTTCGTGAATTAGCAGAAGAATCTGGAGTGAATCCAAATACTATGCAAAGAGCACTTACAGAACTTGAACAAGATGGTCTCGTATATACACAACGTACAGCAGGACGTTTTGTTAGTGAAGATAAATCAATGCTTGACAATATTAAGCATGAAGAGGCGAGAAGCCTAACCGCGGGATACTACGCTAAACTGAAAAAGCTAGGATATTCCAAAGAAGATATGATTGGTTTTATTAATACACAAGGAGAAGAATGATGAGTGTAATGTTTGAATGCAAAGGTTTAACAAAGAGATATGGTAATAAAGTTGCGTTAAACCACGTTGATCTTTCATTAGAGTCAGGACGTATCGTAGGTTTACTTGGACCTAACGGTAGTGGTAAGACAACAATGTTAAAAGCTTGCTAATGGTTTATTGACACCAACAGATGGTGGGATCTTTATCGATGGTAAAAAGCCAGGAATTGAAACAAAGGCTGTTGTGTCGTATCTACCAGATGCGGATTATCTTTTGGATTGGATGAATGTTAGCGAACTATTAGATATGTTCAAGAGTTTCTATGATGATTTCCGCTATGATCGTGCATTAAAGATGTTAGAGGAATTACATATTCAGTTAAATGATAAACTTAAGAATTTATCAAAGGGTAATAAAGAAAAAAGTACAACTTGTACTTGCGATGAGTCGTGAAGCGAAGGTTTATTTCTTAGATGAACCAATTGGTGGTGTTGACCCAGCGGCGAGAGATTACATCTTACGTACGATTATTGGCAACTACAGTGAGAATGCATTAGTAGTTATTTCTACACACTTAATCGCTGATGTTGAACCTGTATTAGATGAAGCTATCTTTATTCGTGATGGAGAAATTGTATTCCATCGTAGTGTCGATGAGATTCGTGAAAAAGAAGGTAAGTCAGTAGACGCATTATTCAGAGAGGTATTTGCATGCTAGGTAAATTAATTCATTTTGAGTTTAAATCAACATATAAATTATTTTTAATATTAATTGGTGCTGAATTCTTATTGTCACTAGTACTAGGTATGACAATTAATTCAAACCTTCAGATTATCTCAGAGAGGATGATGTATAGTCTACATTCCACAAATACTCCATCTACATTTTCATTCATTTTGATTTTAATGGTAGTCGGTGTCATATTTGCGACTTTCATTCTAATCTTTGGATCTTCTGTACAGCGTTTCCATAAGAATCTTTTATCTGGACAGGGATATTTGATGCATACATTACCAGTTACAACTTGGCAGCTTGTATTAAGTAAAGTGATTGCATATTTGATATATGTTGTACTATTCGTACTTGCACAGATTATCTGCTTGCTTGGTGTAGCGATTGGTTCAGGTCAATTCATTGATATTATTCGTAGTATTGATTTCTATTGGGTTGAACGTGTACTCAGAGGAATATTAAATTTAGATTTCTTACAGGTTTGCTTAATATATCTATTTAGTGCATCCCGTTTCTTATTACTCATTTATCTATGTTATGCGATGGGTAACTTATTTCCAGAACACCGCTTACTTGTTGGTATCGCTACATTTGTGATTTTGGGTGTTGTGATTCCATCATTACTAGATCTTCCATCTATCCTTGTATATACATTTGGTGCTGTATCGATTATGAACGCATTCTACTATGGCATGAATTATCAAACAGTTACATTACTGTATACATTGATTATGAATGTAGCGCTATTTGTGGCCACTGTATATATCTTGCGTTATCATCTCAATCTGGAGTAATAACATATGATAAGACATATTGTAATGTTTAAGCTTCAAACTCTAAATCATGAGGAGAGTTTGAAAGAAGCGGTGACGCTTGCTAGAAATCTTACTAGTTTAAAGGAAGTCGCAAGTGGCGAAGTGGTATGTAATCATAAGGATGCAGATTCTACAAATTATGATTTTGCCTTAGTATTTGACTTTAGTATCCTTTGAGGCATTAAATGCATACCAAGTTCACCCTGAACATTTAAAGTTAAAAGCTTTATTAAAAGATAAGATTCAAGCACGTTCTTGTATCGATTATGAGATTTAGAAGAAATTCTAAGTCTCTTTTTTGATAAATATGGGCATTTTCCTTGAAAATGAAATATAATTCTACTATCTTATAGGTGACTACGGTCATAGGAGGAACTCATAATGGAGAAGAAAGTTTCAAAACTAATCAACGACCAGATTAACAAAAGAAATGTACAGTGCTTACTTATATCTAGAATTTTGCAAATCATTTCACTGAAAAGGGATTAGATGGTTTCGCTAACTGGTATAACATCCAAGCTAAAGAAGAAATGGACCATGCATTAAAGTTCATCGCTTATCTACATGACAATGATGAAAAGGTAACTTATGAAGCAATCGCTAAGCCAGAGTCAAAGACAAAAGAAGATATTGATGTGTTAAAAGGCTGCTTATGCTCATGAGAAGTCCATTACATCATCTATCAATGCAATCTATGCTGAAGCAAGCAAGGTAAATGATTATCGTACAACACAGTTCTTAGATTGGTTTATCTCAGAACAGGCAGAAGAAGAAAAAGAACGCTGCTGACTTAATTCAAAAAGATGGAATTATTTGGAAGTGATCCTAAAGCCCTATACTTATTGGATCATGAATTCGCATCACGTTCTTATAAATCATCAGCCCAATAAAGTATTAGGAGGAAAGAGTGAACATGAAATTTTTATATTAACAGAACAACAAAAAGAAATTATCGAAGTAGTATTAGGAAACGACACTACATTTACATCTGAAGGCGGAGAAATGGTTGAATTAAAGGCTAATTCAACAGATGCTGCTAGGTGAAAAAGCACGTACCTGTAATGACAGTTGAAGGTAACAAAGTTCATGTAGTTGTTGGTTCTGTTCTTCACCCAATGACTGAAGAACATTCTATTCAGTTCATCGCTTTAGAAACAAAGCAGGGTGTACAGCGCAAGGCTTTATTACCAACAGACCAGCCAGTTGCTGACTTCGTATTAGCTGAAGGTGATGAAGTTGTAGCAGCTTATGAATACTGCAACTTACACGGCCTTTGGAAGGTAGAAGCTTAATCAAATAGATAAAGGGGAGAAATCCCCTTTTTTCATTGAATGAAAGTGATAGAATAAAGATGAAGTAGGTGATGTTATGAAGAAAAAAGTCATGTTCTTGTTTAATCCAGAAGCGGGTAATAACGCAATCGAAAAGATTGTCTTTGATATTATTAAGAACCTAACAATTTTTGATTGCGAAGTAACAGTGTTTCCAATCATGCCTGATAAGGGTTTAGGTTCAGAAGAGATTTTGATTAATCATGCTTCTGAATTTGAAACAATTGTAGTTTATGGAGGAGATGGAACACTAAACCGTGTTGTGAATATTATGATGCATCAGGATATTCACTTACCAATTGGTTATATTCCAGGTGGAACAACCAACGACTTCAGTAAAGCAATTGATGAAAATGGAACAATTGAATCCTATTGTCGCACGATAGCTTTTGGTAATCCATTCTCTTACGATGTAGGTTGTTTTAATGGTACATTCTTTAATTATGTAGCTGCTTTTGGTGCATTTACTGCGACAAGCTACGAAACATCTCGTGAGTCAAAGAAAATCCTGGGATATGGAGCATATGTACTCAATGCACTCAGTAATCTTCCTGCAAGTCTAACCAATCGTACAAAGATGAAATTTATACATGATGGTATTGAAGAAGAAGGAACGTTTGTCTTTGGTGCAATTTCTAACTCACCATCTGTTGGTGGATTTAAGCTACCATTCTATGAAGATTCCACACTAGATGATGGAAAGTTTGAAGTGGTATTAGTCGCTGCGTTAGATAATCTTGAAGTATTACATAACGTATTAAGTGGTGTTGCGACAGGTAATATTGATCCAAAATATGTACATGCATTTCAAGACAGATAAGATTGAGTTTATCTGTGAAGAAAATACAGCATGGACATTAGATGGAGAAGATGGTGGTAAACATCGTGCAGTTACTGTCGAAATTCATCCAAAATCAATGACAATTATGACAAGTAAGTCATGATAATGTATAATAGGAACGTTGGAGGACATTCATATGGATAAAAATTGTTCGTATTGAAAATCGTATAGTATCCGTTGGTAAGGCTGATGGAAGCTTAGAAGAATTTGATATTGCGTATTTTAACTTCCCACCAAGAATTGGTGATTATGTTAATATCTATCGTAATGACGATAGTATTATCATCACTAAGGCTGAGAGTATTTTTGATAACCGTTCTAACTCTCGTGGAGTAAATAAGACTACTTACGCTCTTCTTGCATTCTTCTTAGGTGTTTTTTTCGGTGCCCAAGAATTCTATGCAGGGTAACACGCGTGCAGGTATGCTTTCACTTATGTTTCTGTTGGACAGGAGTCCCAGCATATCTACGGAATCTATAAGTTCATCATTGCGCTTTCTAAGCCAGCCGATGCAGAAACGGCTATATCGAAATGTAAAGACGGTATTCTTTGAATGCCGTTTTTTTATTTAAAGTATTTATGAACATGTTTCATTAAGGAGGAGAACATCATGAAACAATACACACCAATCAAAGAAGGCAAAGTACGTGAAATCTATGACGCTGATGATGCCTTGATTATGGTAGCGACTGACCGTATTTCTGCATTCGATGTTATTTTAAAGAATCAGGTAGTAAACAAAGGAATTGTTTTAACACAGATGTCACGTTTCTGGTTTGATCTGACAAATGATATTGTGAAAAATCATATGATTACAACAGATGTACAAAAAGATGCCAGAATTTTTCCGTAACGAGAAATTTGCAGGTAGATCAATGTTGTGTAAGAAGTTAGAGATGTTGCCGATTGAGTGTATTGTAAGAGGATATATTACAGGCTCTGGTTGGGTAAGTTATCAAAAGGACCAAACTGTATGTAATATCAAATTGCCAGATGGTCTTAGAGAATGTGATCAACTTCCTGAGCCAATCTATACTCCATCTACTAAAGCAGAGATTGGTGAACATGATGAAAAATATCAGTTATGAAAAAGTCAGTTGAAATCTTAAAGAAAGCATACCCAGAGCGTGGTGAAGAGTATGCACAGAAGTTAAGAGATTATACGATTGCATCTTTATAAGAAAGTGTGCTGAATATGCACGTACAAAGGGTATTATCATCGCCGATACAAAGTTTGAATTCGGTCTTGATGAACATGGTGAAGTTGTACTAGCAGATGAAATGTTAACACCAGATTCTAGTCGTTTCTGGCCAGTCGAAGGCTACACACCAGGTAAGGGACAACCATCCTTCGATAAACAGTTTGTTAGAGACTGGTTAAAACAAAATCCTAATAGTGATTACTGCTTACCACAGGAAGTTATTGATAAGACAATTGCAAAGTACTTAGAAGCGTATCACTTATTAACAGGTAAAGAACTTACTTTCTAGCTGAGGAATACTCAGCTTTTTCTATGGAAGATACTCAAAAAATGTGTATAGAAAAAGTGGAGGGTATTATGTGTAGAAGGAAAGATTATTTTAGAGATTTATGTAAAGCATATCCACTACAAAAACAACTACAACAAGCACTTGAAATGAAGATGAAGCGATCATCAACAGATGAAACACTTCAGAAACAATATCAAGCTGTTTTAAAACAAGTAGAGCAAGTTGAGAAAATGATGCATTACATGAAGGTAGTACATGGAAAGATGGCAATGGATATGTTTGTGTCGTATTACATTGATGGAGTACGACAGAAAGATATTGCCTACCAATATCATATGTCCTTACGGACACTACAAAGACGTTTTCAAAGCTATCGTTCTTTATTAGAAGAAGTATTTCGTCATCGTATCGATTGCGTGTAGGAAGTGATATAATCCTGTCATTAGAACAGGAAGTAGATATGAAAAGAAGAAATCGTTTGATTGAACAAATACAATATCGTCTGAGAAGAAGTTATGGCATGGACCGTCTCAATACACATTTGTTAGTATTGATGATAATTATTTTAGTATTAGGATTATTTGTAAAAAATAGTATTCCAGCACTACTTGCATTTGTGATCTTTGGTATATTTGTGTATCGCTTTATATCAAGAAATATCACCAAACGCAGTATTGAAAATCGTAAGTATCAAGATATAAATCGCTATATGTCACAAGACAACTTTAAAGCGATTCAAAATAATGTTACGAATAAAGAGTATAAGTACTTTGTATGTAAACGTTGCTATCAACTTGTACGTGTTCCTAGGGGTAAGGGAGAGATTGTCATTCATTGTCCACACTGTAAACAAGAGTTTTCTGCGAAAAGTTAAAGAGTTTACCAGTGTTTATCGATTGAAAAAAATAGGTGAGTTAGTTATAACATACTACATAGAAAGAAGGTAATTTGATATGTCGAATATGAATCCCTGTAACATTACAGAAAATTGATACGCTACGTGAGAATTATTTAAAAGATGAAAAGGCAAGAGTTGTTCGTAATGCCTTAGTAAAGAATGATATCGGTACAATTAGCCGTAACTTTGATGCGGAAAGAAATAACCCAAATATCTTCTCCATTGATTTAAAGACAATGCCAGTCACAAACCAATATCAGTCTGGTCGTTGTTGGATCTTCTCATCGATGAATGTATTACGTGAACTTATCGCAAAGAAATACAACATGGCTGAGTTTGAATTATCACAAAACTATATTGCTTTCTACGACAAACTAGAAAAAGCAAACTGGTTTATGGAATGCACACTACAGGAAATTGATAGTCCTGTAGGAAGTGATAATATGCGTTTCTTATTAGAGTGGGCTGTAGGTGATGGTGGCCAATGGAATATGTTAGTTAGTCTTGTAAAGAAGTATGGTATTGCGCCTAAGAGTGCGATGCCTGATACTTACCAAGGTTCCCATACAGCTAAGATGAATGCGATTCTGAATCGCCGCCTACGTAAGTTTGTGGTGGATAGCCGTAAGTTAGCACAAGCAGGGTAAGAAAGGATGAAATTCCAGCATTAAAGGAAATAGCACTCAAAGAAATCTATGGATTGATTGCGTCTTGTTTTGGTTTACCACCACAGGAATTTACATTTGAATACAATGATAAAGATGGTAACTATCATGCGGAATACAATGTAAAACCACTAGACTTCTACGCAAATCTTGGAATTGATTTATCTGATTATATCAGTGTGATTCATGGACCTACAGAGGATAAGCCATTCCATAAGACTTATACGGTTAAGTACTTAGGTAATGTCGTTGATGGAGAACAGGTGAAACTTCTCAATGTACCTATGGATGAGCTCAAAGCTGCAGCGATTGCGCAGATGAAGGATGGTTATCCGGTATGGTTTGGTTGCGATTGTGGTAAGGATGCTGACCGTGATACTGGTCTTTGGGATAATGCGCAGTATGATTATGCCAATACATTAGATATGCAGCTGGATATGACAAAAGCTGAGATGCTAGACTATAAGGAATCCGCAATGAACCATGCGATGGTATTAACAGGTGTAAACCTTGTAGATGATAAGCCTACACGTTGGAAGATTGAAAACTCATGGGGTGATAAGATTGCTAATAAGGGTTACTTTATCGCTTCTGACTCATGGTTTGATGAATATACCTATGTTGTAGCAGTACATAAGAAGTACTTATCGGAAGCTTCTTTAAAAGGCATTACTAGAAGAACCAAAGGAACTCTTACCATGGGATCCGTTTGGAACATTAGCTGACTAGCTTTTAGAAACTAATTTAGACCAGAAGAAAATCTTCTGGTTTTTTCATTGTGATGCCGAACTGGACGAATCATAGTGTATAATGAAAAATAATGAATTTTATTTGATTTGGAGGATGTATGAAAACATATATTGGAATTGACTTAGGTGGTACAAATGTACGTGTTGCGAAGGTGACAGAATTTGGTGAAGTGCTATCCCAAGTAAAGGGCCCATCATTTGGTATGGAAGGACCAACAAAGGTCATGTCTAACCTCAAGGAAATGGTGAGAGAGATTCCAGGTTGGAAAGATTGTTCTGCGATTGGTGTAGGTGTACCAGGACCAGTTGATAAGAAGTCTGGAAGTATGGTATTAAGCACAAACTTAAAGGGATTTACTGGATATCCATTTGCGGATGAATTATCCAAGGAATTTGGTATGCCTGCATTTGTGGATAATGACGCAAACGTAGCAGGACTTGCAGAAGCTTTAGTAGGTGCTGGTAAAGATAAGAGTGTTGTTTACTATGTAACGATTTCTACTGGTATTGGTGGGAGCACTTAATCGTTGATGGAAAGACAGTAAGTGGTAAACATGGTTTTTGGTGGTGAAATTGCGAATATTATCATTGACCGCAACCGTGAAAAGTTTAATAACCTAAATGCTGGTGCTGTTGAAAAATGAGGCCAGTGGTACACATATCACACGTAAGGCGAAAAGAAGTCATCGATGATAAGGAAATCTTGCATGCAGGTAATGTATTTGATTTAGCTGATGCAGGAGATGAAAGAGCCATCAAGATTGTTGAAGAAGCCACAAAGGATTTAGGTCAAATGTTTGCGACAATCGCATGTGTTTGTGACCCAGATGTCTTTGTTATCGGTGGTGGTATGACAAAAATCTGCGGATAAGTTCTTGCCAGCAGTGATTGAGAAACTACAAAGCAATGTCTCATACAGCCTTGCATAACACACCATTTGTGATTGCGATGCTAGATGAACCTGGCATTATCGGTGCAGCAATGTTACCGATGAGTGAGGGTATTTAATAAAGGAGTTTTATGTTTCATATTTCCGATTGTAAGAAATATACGCGCTGTCCCCGTTTGTTTGCGAATGAAATGCAAGCGGAAAAGAGAAAGTTTCAGCCATTTGTAAGATTGGATGAAGAGGTTAGTGAGCTAGCTTGTACTAAGCTAGGGTGTAACTAACCATTTTTCTTGGTAAACAGGGTGATGACGCTAGCTTAGCTATGAGTGCTTTACAGGAATATGACTGGCTTGTCAAAGCGCGTTTTGAATACAAACAATTGCGTATTAAAGCACCATTCTTACATCGAAATGATGATGGATGGGATTTATATTTCTTATATATTGGATTATTCCCACATGCAGATGATATGCAGTTCTATTGTGATACTGTTTGGGTTTTAGAAGGGTTGAATATCAACATCAAAGATATTTATATGATTCATCTCAATAAGAACTATCGAAGAGATAAAGAACTTAATCCACACGAATTATTTGTGGTAAGTTCTTCCTTTTATAACGATAAGAATAATCCAACCGTTGATGTAAAAGATGCTATCTACGATAATATGCATGACTTGCATTATCTTCTAGAACAGATGGAGAAGTGCAACCTAGATACAGTTGGAGAACCTGTCAGAAAACCACAATGTATGACACGTCAAAAGTGTTTGTACTATGATGATTGTTTTCCACAGGAAAAAGAGTTACCAGATAATTCTATTCTGACACTGATTGCGTCTCGATATAAGCGAGAGATGTATGAAGAAGGTAGAATATATCTAAGAGATGCAGATCCAGAACGAATTGAAGGCTCTGCGCAACAGTTTGCCCAAATCCAAGCAGACCGTAATGGTGGTCAATATGTTGACTACAACGCTCTAGCAAACTGGCTAGGTTATATTCATTATCCAATTACCTGTATTGACTTTGAATGGGAACGTTTTGCGATTCCACCATACGAAGGAATGCATCCGTATGATGTATTACCATTTGAATACTCTCTACATATCATGCATGAAGATGGTAGAATCGAACACGAAGTCTATCTCAATATCCATGATAACCGTAAGGACATGGCAGAGCATTTAATTCGTGCAATTCCTAAAGAAGGTACTGTACTTGCCTATAACGCTGAAGGAGCAGAGAAGATTCGTATTCAAGAGTTAGCAGATATGTATCCTGAATACGCAGAAGACTTGTTACATATCAATGCACGCATGGAAGATCTACAGTTGCCATTTTCAACAGGTGTCATTTACGATACACGTATGAAGGGGCAGTGGTCATTAAAGACAATCATGGCAATGATGGATGATCCTGGCTATCACAATCTAGATATCCAACAAGGTATGGACGCTGTATTTGAATGGCGTAATCTAGATAAGAATGTTGATAATGAAGATATTGAAAAGAGTATCGCTGACTTAAAGGCATATTGTGGCATGGATACCTATGCAATGACAGTTGTACTCAAATGGCTATTTGAATTGGTTCAAAAAACTTCACTGTAAAAGGTGAAGTTTTTATCACGGAATATTCACATCGAATACAAAAATAATCTGATTTATGATGTATAATATAGACATAAATACAAGAAGTGCGAAGAGTATCATTAAAACAATTATAGTTGTTTTGAGTGTATCTCAAGCACATACAGGAGGTATTGTATGAGATTTGAAATTGTAGGTAAGAATATCGATGTTACACCAGCAATGCGCACAAAGATTGAGGAGAAATTATCAGCTTTAGATAAAGTACTTACTCATCGATGAGAATACGATTGCTCGTGTCCTTGCCAGAGTTTATCCAAACTCACAGAAGGTAGAAGTTACAATCCCATCACGTGTAGGTATTTTAAGAGCAGAAGTTGTAAATGATGACTTCTACGCAGCCGTAGATTTAGCAATTGATAAGTTAGAAGACCAAATTCGCCGTCAAAAGACTAGATTAAATAAAAAGCATCGTGAGCATCTTGCAAATGCGTTTATTGACTCACAACTTGTGGAAGAAGAGAATTCTATTCCAGTAAAGACAAAGACAGTAAACGCTGAAGAAATGGACCTTGATACAGCTATCATGAAGATGGAATTAAGTGGACATAACTTCTACATCTATACAGATGATGAAACAGAAACTGTATCTGTTGTATATCGTCGCTCTAGCGGTGGATATGGCTTGCTAGAGGTAAGTAAATAACATGATTCATTGATCGGGAGAAATCCCGATTTTTTTATACGATAGAAAAGTACAGAGAAACTGGAATAATGAGATAAAAAGGATAGTAATACTAGAAATTTAAACACTGTAATAGGAAAGTCATTCATACTGTGTATATAGATTTAAGGGGATCTATGTTACATGAAATTACAACGTTTACCATACGATGAGAAAGTTAAACTATTAGAGAGTTTAGGAAGAATCTATCGCCGGGAAAAAACGCGAGAGTTAATTGGTGATAGTCATGAAGTTCATGAAAGAACAGCCGGTTATGTTCAAAAAGGGATAGGACACATGATTGAACATGTGATGGAGAATTGTTCTTCAGATACTGTATGCATTATCAAGCATGATTTTCTAGATCAATCACCAAGAAACTGGTACTGTAATTACTATGCAAAATCATCATATTATCGATTAAAAAAAGAAGCAGTTGAAGAATTCGTTCGTTGCCTAGATATTTGAAAAAAATGTTAAAATGAACTACAGATATAGATGTTAAAAAAATGCAGTATTGATGCGGAAATTCTTACTTTTTGTTTTTAGAATAAAATGTAACCGTTTCCATTATTGTAAACAGATATATCCTATACAACCAGGAGGTTCTAAGACATGTTGAAAGGTATAGCGGCATCACAGGGAATTGCAATTGCAAAAGTTTATAAATTGGAACAACCAGTTCTTAAGATTGTACAGATAAGCGCAAATCCAGAGGAAGAATTAAAGAAGTTGGATAGTGCATTTACAAAGACAATCGCAGATATTGAACAGATTAAAGAAGTCGCATCAAAGACATTAGCAGAAGAAGAATTAGCTATTTTCGATGCACATCTTATGATGATAGGTGACCCAGAATTCCGCGCTTCCATTGAAAATGAAATTACATCAAATTCAGTAAATGCTGAATACGCAGCAGATTGTGTATCTAAGATGATGATTTCTATGTTTGAAAGCATGGACGATGAATACATGCGTGCAAGAGCAGCAGATATCAAAGACGTATCATTCCGCTTACTCTGCAATATTACAGGGAATGAAATTCCTAACCTAAGTACATTAAATGAACCAGTCGTTGTGGTTGCTAAGGACTTAACACCATCTGATACAGGTTCCTTAAATAAGGAATTCGCAAAGGGGTTTGCGACTGAAATTGGTGGACGTACAAGCCACAGTGCAATCATGGCTAGATCCTTAGAAATCCCAGCTATCGTTGGTGTAAATGAAATTCTAAATACATTAAAATCAGGTGATTTAGTTATCTTAGATGCAATCAATGGTGAAGTTATTACAGAACCAACAGAAGAACAGATTGCGGAATATACAAAACGTGCTGAAGAGTTCCGCGCAAATAAGGAAGCTCTCAAGGCATTAAAGGATAAGCCATCCGTATCTGTTGATGGTCATAAGGTTGAACTTGTTGGTAACATTGGTTCTCCAGCTGACGTTGATGCGGTAAACGCAAACGGTGGTGAAGGTGTAGGTCTATTCCGTACAGAATTCCTCTACATGAAGAGTGAAAATGATTTCCCTAACGAAGACATGCAGTTTGCGGCATATAAATCAGTTCTTGAAGGTATGAATGGCAAGCAAGTTGTGATTCGTACACTTGATATCGGTGGTGATAAGAAGTTAAGTTACTTCCAATTTGAAGAAGAGATGAACCCATTCCTAGGTGTACGTGCTGTACGTTTCTGCTTATCACGTAAGGATATCTTCCGTGTTCAATTGCGTGCATTATTACGTGCTTCTGCATTTGGTAAGTTATGCATCATGTTCCCAATGATTGCGACAGTTGCAGAATTCCGTGAAGCAAAAGCTGTTTATGATGAAGAACGTGCGAAGTTAATTGCTGAAGGTGTAACCGTTGGTGATGTACAAGTGGGTATCATGATTGAAATTCCTGCAGCTGCAGTACTTGCAGATCAGTTAGCGAAGGAAGCAGACTTCTTCTCAATCGGTACAAATGACTTAATTCAATACTCTATGGCTGCAGACCGTATGAGTCAGCCAGTATCTTATCTCTATCAGCCATTAAACCCATCTGTATTACGTTTAATTAAGATGGCTATCGATGGTGCACACAAAGAAGGTAAGTGGTGTGGTATGTGTGGTGAAATGGCTGGCGATGAGTTAGCTGCACCAATCTTACTTGGTTTAGGATTAGATGAGTTCTCAATGAGTGCTACTTCAATCTTACCAGCACGTAAGATTATCAATTCCTTAAGTTATGCTAAGATGAAGGAACTAGCTGAAAATGGCAGTCGCTTCCTCTACAGAAGCAGAAGTTGTAGAACTGATCAAGAATACAATTTCAAAGTAATGTAATGAAAATGCTGTATAGGTGAAATGACCTATGCAGCATTTTTTCTATTATGAAGAAGTATTATGTTCGATCCGGCTGTAAACTTGGAATATAGAATTCTTTTAAATCATCTAGGCGTAAACAACCTAAAGACTTACCAAATACACATCCACAGTCGATATGATAGATTTGTTTATTCTTACCAATGGCAATCTTTCCACGATATTCATCACCATAACGGAAGGTAGGTGTGTGACCTACAATCATTGTTATATCATTGAAAGGGTTCGCATCTAATCTTATCTTTTTCCCATATGAGGATATCGTGTGGAACAGATGCAATGAGTGTTGAAGGTTTCATATATTCTTCGCTTAAACCAGCGTGGATAAGCAAGAACTTCTTGCCATGAACAGTTAACTCTTTATAGTATGGACAGTTTTCGAGATAGAGTTTAATGTCATAGCACTCATGATAATCTAAATCCATGAATTGATCAGATGTAATGAGTCCTCCATTTCGTAAAGTCCATCTTAGGAAATCATCATCTGCACGTTGTGCACGGAAGTCTCGTTTACAATCTATCATGTATTGAGAATACTTTAATAACCATGCGTCATGATTACCCATAATGATATGCATATTCTTGCTAGAGATAATCTTTTGTAGTAATTCCATATTCTTAGGACCACGGTCACATACATCACCAATAATCCATAGTTCATCATAGTCACTAAAAGATATGAGATCTAGCATCTGCATAAATTCATCATAACAACCATGTATATCACTCATTACATATATCGACATCTATATTAACTCCCAATGTAAATATCATATCACAAACAGCGTACAGGGATGAGGGATATGGTTATACTTCAGCGGTTTTTTCTTCACAATGGAGTGTATTTTTGGTATAATATCAACGGCTATTTTTATGAAAGAAGGTATTGAATATGGGAAGAGCGCATGAAGTCCGTGCAGCCTCAATGGCAAAGACTGCTGCAATTAAATCAAAGTTATATTCACGTTTTGGAAAGGAATTATATATCGCTGCTAAGAGTGGTGTTCCTGATCCAGATATGAATCTTTCTTTAAAGAGAAAGATTGCTGAAGCAAAATCCAACCAAGTACCTGCCGATGTTATTAAAAGAGCAATCGACAAAGCGAAGGGTGGAACAGACGAAAACTATACAGAAGCACGTTATGAAGGATTTGGACCTGGTAACTCTACATTAATCGTAGATTGCTTAACAGATAATACAAATCGTTCTATGACAGAAGTAAAGACAGCTTTCAATAAGTGCAAGTCAGCGAAGATGGTTAATGCTGGTGGTGTATCTTATAACTATGAAGCAGTTGGTCTATTCGTATTTGAATATGCGGATGAAGATGCAATGCTTGAAGCGTTATTAGAGGCTGAAGTTGATGTGACTGATCTTACAATTGAAGATGGTATCATGACTGTTAAGACAGCATTTACTGATTTCGGTAAGGCACAGGAAGCTATTGAAAAATTGTTACCAAACATTGAGTTTGAGACATGTGAAACAACAATGTTACCAAATGAATATGTAACTCTTACAGATCCTGAGGATATTGAAGCGTTCCACAAGTTAGTGGATATGCTCAATGAAGCAGATGATGTAAATAAGATTTATCATAACGCTATCATTAACGAATAACATGCATGAATACTCTTCCTAGTATGGAAGAGTTAATACTCTTCCTAGTATGGAAGAGTTTTTCTTTTGATAGGCTTGTGCTACTATGGATAAAGAGGAAGCGTTATGACGAGAATATTACTTGTGGAAGATGATTTCGCAATTGTTCATTCCTTACAGGAATATCTGAATCTAGAAGGTTTTACTTCAGATCATGCAAGTGGACAAAAAGAAGCGGAAGAACTATTAAAGACAAAACAATACCAATTATTGTTATTAGATGTTTCTTTAAAAGATGGTGATGGCTTTGCAGTATGTAATATTGCCCAAAAGATTCAATTACCAGTCATCTTTTTAAGTGCGTCCTCAGATGAAGAGACAGTTGTAAGAGGATTGAATATTGGTGCAGATGACTATATCACCAAACCGTTTCGTCCAAAAGAACTACTCTCTCGTATCAAGAATGTCTTAAGACGTCATGCAGGGCATCAGACGATCATCCTTTTGGATGACATACAAGTTGATACTGAAAAGGCAATTATCAAGAAGAAAGATAAAGAAATTAATTTATCTGCACTTGAATACAAGCTACTTACACTTTTTTTATTGATCATCGTGGCAAGTTACTTACAAGAGATCAACTTCTCGATGAGATTTGGAATATTGCAGGGGATTTTGTCAATGATAATACGATAACGGTATATATCAAACGCTTGCGTGAGAAGATTGAAGATGATCCAACCAATCCAAAGATTATCAAAACGGTTCGTGGGTTAGGCTACAGGATGGACTAATATGAAGTATTTACGTAATCAAGATGTTCTTCGTGAAATACTCTTATCTTTCGTGATTGGAGTTATATGTACACTTGTCACATATCCACTGATTGGTGGATATGCATTCCTATTTCTATTATTGGCGCTTGTACTTGTAGGTGTACATTATTATTTCTCTATCAAGCGTTATCAACAAATCGCTCAGTTAAGCTTTTTTTCGCTAGATAAAGTGCTTCATGGTAATGCAATTCAAATTGATGATCAATATGAAGGAGAGTTATCCATCCTCAGTGATGAAATTTCAAAGATGGTGATCAAACTCAACGAACAAACCGAACTACTACAAAAAGATAAGGTACGATTAACTAATGCAATTGCGGATATCTTTCATCAGATGCGAACACCACTTACATCGATTAACTTATCGTTAACCGTTTTAAATGATGAGCATCTTTCTAATGAGAAAGCACTCTATTATCGTCGAGACATTAAGAAACAGTTAGAGAAATTACAGTGGCTAATTGAAACATTGTTGAAGATGTCTAAAAATCGATGCGAAGACTGCTATCTTCCATCGACAAGAATTACTTGCAAAAGATATCTTAACTAAGGCAATGGAACCATTCGCAATTCCTATGGAACTAAAAAGAACAGAAGTGTATTCTTAACTGTTCAGATGAAAAAGATGTTCGTTGATGAACAATGGACAATGGAAGCGTTCAGTAATCTTATCAAAGAAATGCAATGGAACATACTCCAGATGGGTGGGTACAATTCAACTGATTGTCAGTGAAAAATCCATTATATACAGAAGTGATTGTACAAGATAATGGAGAAGGGTATTCCGCAAGAAGATATCCCATACATGTTTGAACGTTTCTATAAGGGTAAAAAAACGCAAAAGCCGGAAAGTGTAGGAATTGGTCTAGCATTTTGCCCGCATGATTATCACTGCTCAAAAACGGAACCATCAGTGTTAAGAATCATCCAGATGGTGGTGCTTGCTTTACCGTACGTTTTTATAAACAAATCATTTGATCCTGTGAAAAACAGGATTTTTTTCTTACAAAAATGTCATCATTGTGTCACATTTGCTTTTTTTATACTGTAAGTATAGGGAGGGCTTTGATATGGAAGTCTTACGCATTGAACATTTAACAAAAATCTATGGAAAAGGGGAAAATGAAGTAAAAGCTCTAGATAATGTTTCGTTTACTATTGAACAAGGTGAGTTTGTGGCAATTATTGGACCATCAGGATCAGGGAAATCAACACTATTGCATATGTTAGGAGGCGTTGATAAACCAACACGCGGAAAAGTATTTGTAGGTGGACAGGATGTCTATGCACAAAATGAAGAACAATTAGCTGTATTCCGCCGTAGAAAAGTTGGTTTAATTTACCAATTTTATAATTTGATTCCTGTGCTAAGTGCAGAAGAAAATATCACGCTTCCTGTATTAATGGATGGAAAAGGAAGTGAATCAAGAACGTCTTATAGAATTATTAAATGTATTAGGTCTACAAGAAAGACGATAAAATCTACCAAACCAACTTTCTGGTGGTCAACAACAACGTGTATCCATCGGTAGAGCGCTTATGAATGCTCCAGCAATTGTACTTGCAGATGAACCAACTGGTAATCTTGATAGTAAAAATAGCCAAGAAATTGTAGAACTACTAAAGTTATCAAATAAAAAAATATCAACAGACAATGATCATCATTACTCATGATGAAAGTATTGCCTTACAGGCAGACCGAATTATCTCAATCGAAGATGGAAAGATTACAAGAGATGAAAGAATCCGTGAGGTGTAATCATGAGTATATTTACAAAACTGACACAGCGTTATCTTTCCAAGAATAAGACTAGAACGATTGTTACTTTGATAGGTATTATTGTGTCCATGGCGTTATTTACAGCCGTCATTGAGGGTGCATACAGTGGATATCAGTTCTTAAAAAATCGTGAGATTGCCGTAACAGGTGAGTGGCAAGTCATCATGAATGATGTAAATGAAGAAGGATTGCAAGAAGCAAAGACAAACAAGCAGATTGAAAAATACGAAAACGTATATACGCTTGGTTGGGCAGAAGTTGCTAATGAGAATGAGGGTAAACCATATCTTCTTGTACAATCTTTAGGGGATACAGAACATACATTATTCCCAATCAATTTAGTTTCAGGTCGTATGCCTGAAAAACAAGATGAAATTCTATTGCCAGAAAACTTTATCGCAAACGCAAAAGAAAAGTATCAAGTAGGTGATACGATTACTCTAGAAACAGGAAAACGTTTCATAGAGAAAGAACAACTTTCTGAAAATACACCATACCAGGAAAATGAGAGTTTAAAGAATACAACCAAACATACTTTTACGATTGTTGGTATTATGGAACGCCTGCCATTTGAGATTGAAGAGTTTTCTTGTCCTGGATACACATGCATTACAAATGGTTTTCATACAGATAGTCAGAAACTATTCTTAACAATCCAGTCACCAAGTAAAATGCAGGAATTCTTAATGCGTCAAACAATTTCAGATTCCTATGTTCCACATTCAGATTTATTACGTTTTTTTATGGTGCATTTAAAGCAAGTGGGGAACGTTCGGTACTCATTGGTTTAACAACAGTGCTTGTACTACTCATTGCGTATGGTTCTATCTCACTAATTTATAATTCATTCTCCATTTCTATCAGTGAACGTATTCGTCAGTTTGGAATCATGAGGTCCATTGGTGCTTCCAATCGTCAGATTCGTCGCATGGTTCTCTTTGAAGCATTTCTACTCGCTATCATTGGTATTGTATTGGGCGTCATTGTTGGATGCGTTGGAATTGGTGTCACACTTGCTTGGGTTCAAAATAACTTTATCGTGAATATCGCAAATAAAGTTGGCATAGGATTACGTTTAGTGATTAGTCCATTACCAATTCTTATCGCAGTTTTGATATGCCTAGTGACGACGATTGTTGCGGCATATATTCCAGCTTATAAAGCAATACATAAATCTGCGATTGAGGCAATTCGTCAAAGTGATGAAATTATCATTAAGCCTAATGAAGTAAAAACTACAAAACTCACCCAGAAATTATTTGGATTTGCTGGAGTAATGGCTACGAAGAATTTCAAACGTAATAAACGTAAGTATCGTTCAACAATTCTTTCATTAGCGTTAAGTGTCATCCTATTTATCTCTGCCGCATCATTAACACAGTATGTAAATAGAATGTTACTGATACAGAGTAGTAATGATCACAAGATGAATGTTATGTACAATGTATACACTGATGAACAAGAAGATGTCTCCCAGCGTTTTAATATGATTAAGGACATATCAGAAATTCAAAATATCGCTATAACCCAGAAAATCTTCGATGAAGTCTATATTCAGCGTAATTACATTGCGTCAGAATACTGGACGGCAGAGAACCAACAGTATTTACGCCGTATTAAAGATGCGGTAGGTGTAAATGTCGAACTAGTCTTTGTGGACGATGGTGCATTTGAGAATTTGTGCAAAGAAAACAAGATAGATTCCTCCAGTTATTTTGATAAAACTAGCCCAAAGGGTCTACTATATAATCACGTTATCCAACAATTTGTAAGAGAAGGTAAGGCTATTACGCGTGATGTTTCAGTGATAGATACTAACGCAAACAATGTGCCAATGTTTGTTCGCGAATATAAAGAAATAGAAGGGTATACAAGTTTACATGAGCCATATATTAAAGATGGTAAGCAGTATTATCTCTTCTATCCGATAGAGTATATTGAAGAAATGGGAGGCTATGAAAACTTAGACATGCGTAAAGCCAAAACTCTATCCAGTTGAAGAAATTGATATTGATATTCCACTTGTGGCAGGAGCACAAATTGAAGAGAATCTGTTCACATTAAGTCGTAATACAATGCAGTTGATCTATCCACGAAGTATGGCAACGACATTATTTACAAATACAGGTACAAACTATATCAAGCGATTATCTAATCCAGAGATTGGTATACAAACAGATAATCACGCAATTGTTACACAACAACTTGAAAAGATTAAAAAAGACAATGGTTGGAGTGCAGATAGAATCTATGACTTTGACCGTGAACGTCAAAATAACCGCATGTTTATCTTAGTGATAAATGTATTCTCCTATGGATTTATTCTTCTAATTGGAGTTATATCGATTGCAAATGTATTTAATACGATTTCAACAAACATCATTCTTCGACGAAAAGAGTTTGCGATGTTACGATCGGTTGGTATGTCTCAAAAAGGGCTTCCAAAGAATGCTGAATTATGAGTGTTTAATCTATGGAGGTCGAAGCTTAGCGATTGGTCTTCCGATATCGTTTATCTTTTTCATTCTTTATCCATCACGTGATTAATCAAATGGTACAAGTTGATTACTTTATTCCTTATGTCAGTGTACTACTTGCAATCGCTATGGTATTTGTGGTTGTGTTTATCACCATGTTGTATACAACAAGAAAGATACGCAGAAATAATGTGATTGAAGAATTACGTATCGAAAATATTTAGTTAGTCTTTTAGAAGGCACTTTGGTGCCTTCTTTTCAAATAAAAAGAACATTAGACATATCTAATGTTCTGAAGGGATATAGTGAGCGCCACTGATTTCTAATTTTAATAGACGTTTTCTTTCTTCACTTGGTAATACACTGGTATAGAGTAGGGTACTACGATATTCCAGTGTTCTCCATGGGAATGGTACATCTGCAAATTTACTACAGATACGCATATCTTCCTTACGCATGTCATGGAGCCATTTCTTGCCAGTATCGTTGAAGGCAAGGATGCGTAAGTGGTCAAGTGCTGGTAGACGTTGTGCTTCGTATTTTGTTAACTGAACCATCGCTTGTAAGATACTACGGCGAATACGGTTGCTAGTATAACGGTATGTAGTCGCATCCCTTAAGAAGCCTTCATACGTATCGTTATCTGCAGCACATTTACGTAGGTGATTTTCGATTCCTTCGTTAAATAAGAACATATCTTCTAATTGCTTGCGAGAAGAAGTTAATAAGTATGTTCGCAAGTAAGGATAGAACTGTTCAGGATAGACCAGTGTACTTTCTTTGAGTATTTCTTCCATCGGGGTCGAGCTTGCTAGACTCTCGCTATTTTTGAGTGCTTTACGAATTGCAAGGGCACTTGCGTTTTCAGAAATCTCTGGGCTTAGATAACCACTTGTGCGTTGTACAACGATTGGCTGAATATTAGAGCCTTTTAGATGCTTTAAATAAGAAACAGCTAAGATATCATTTGGTTCCATAGAACCTGTTAAAAAGACTATATGCACGCGGGAAAGACATCCCTGTCTGCATGCTTTCTCTTAAGTTATCAGGATTCAAAGAAGTATCCGCAATTTCTTGTAGATTTTCTAAATTCGCACACTCACTACCAAAGGAGATATAGTCAACTTTTGCAATCTTTAAAAGTTCCACTGCACCATACGCAAACTTAGAAGCACTTTGGGTTGCGTAAAAAAATAAGGTAGTTCAATTACTAGATCAACACCATTTTCAATAGCTGCCTTAGCACGTTTCCATTTATCGATGATTGCAGGTTCTCCACGCTGTACAAAGTTACCAGACATAACAGCGATAACCATATCACAACCACTTCGTTTTCTTGCTTGTTCGATTTGATAGCGATGTCCATTATGGAATGGATTATACTCCGCTATAATTCCACATACTTTCATTTCTCAAAATTCCTTTATAGTTGATATGATACAATGAAATCAATCAAACAAGAAAGGATATTTCTTTATGACAGAGTTAATTTACAAAATCATTAAACCTGAAGCAGAAGTGAGGGCAACATTAGTCTGTGTGCATGGTATGCAAGAACATCATGCCCGTTATATTTCCTTTGCAAGAGAGTTATCTAAGCAGGGTATAGCAGTACTAATTTATGACTTACCAGGTCATGGGGATGCATTTAAAGATGAACTAGGATACTTCGCAGATCAAAATGGAGATGAAGTATTGATTCAATCAGTAGATACGATGGTTACAAAGTTGCATACAGAATTTCCAGATGTTCCACATTTCTTATTTGGACATTCTATGGGTTCTATCATCGTTCGCTTATATCTAGAGCGAAATGATAATTTTGCAGGTGTGATTCTTTGTGGAGCACCGAATTATCAGCCAGCAGCTGGCTTTGGTAAGAAACTTGCACAGCTATTGGTGAAAGTCAAAGGACCTAAGGCAAAGACAAAACTATTAACTGCACTTAGTGTTGGTTCCTTTAGTAAATCTGTCAAAAATGCAAAGACACCAGTTGATTGGTTGTCCTATAACGAAGAAAATGTACAGGAATTTCTAAAGGATGAATTATGTGGAGTGCCATTTACAGATGCGGGTAACCGTGACTTATTTACGATGGTATCGCGCTTACATCATCCATTTGCAGCGAAGAACACATCCTTACCAATTCTATTTATCAGCGGGGAAGATGATCCATGTACTGGAGGAACGCTGGGATTAGTCGATAGTATATCTACATTACAGAAGAATGGATATGCAAATATCGAAAATATCACATTCCCGAAAATGCGTCATGAGATTCTCAATGAGAAGGAGAATCATCTTGTAATCGAAGAGATTATTTTATTTATTAATAAGTAACTTTTATTACTTGTTAAATATTTGACATAATGTATCTTAAAGACATACTATTAACCTATAGAAATAGAAAAGTTATCAATTGGAGCAATGAAAATAACAATTTCTATTAGGGGATATAATGTTAAGGAAAAAAACTGTAAAAGCTATCATTTTATTATTAATTTTAGTTACTTTTTTTATCGGCCTGTAGTTCATCGGTTCAACCGGATGAAAGTGAGAATATCACTAAACATTCAGTGATAATTAAGATAGATTTTCATTCGAACTTTATTTTTTTGATAAATATAATGTCACTTTAACGGTTGATGGTAAGCAAGACATCCTAACCTTAAAAACATGGAGAAGATGGGGAAGTTACAGTTGAACTTACTGAAGGAGTGCATAATCTGTCATTTCATAAAAAAAGAATGATACATCTATAAATGGGGATGATACATTAGATGTTTCAAGTGATGTTGTGGTTGGGTATGAAATTTCTTGTAAGGGAGATAAAGTTGATGTTACAAGGCAGTATGCTAACTATGCAAAAAAAGAAGTGAAAAATAAAGTGGAAGTGGATTTCACAAATACAGATTTTTATGCAGTGAATTATACTGAAGTTTGCTATCGGTTAATGAAATTTGGATTTACTAACATCGAAGAAGTCATTAAGTATGATATCAAAGATGGAAATCATAAAAGGGGAGATGTGGAATCTGTAACTATCGATGGCAAAAAAGATTATAAAAAAGGTGATAGTTTTAATAGTGATGCTAAGGTTGTGGTAACTTATCATTTACTTATAGAAGATGATCCTTCTAAAAAGAAAGAAGAAACTAGTCAAAAACAAACGGAAAGCACACCAACACCAGAACCTACAATAGTTCCAACACCGACACCTACGCCTGAAACTCCAAAGCAAAGTAAAAGTTTATTTTATACTACAAATGATAAAAAAACAGCGAAAGATGGAAATACTGGTAAATATGCATATAGTAAATTATCAAGTGAATATGAGATTTTTTTATATCATAGCTTTTTGATGAAGGCTATGTATATCGATTCCTACATGGGAATGGTGACGAAACCTGTGATAGACTAGCAATCACAGGTGGAACTTTAAATGATGTCATTGTACTTACATACCATGATGGTGGTATTGAATGGCAAAATGCATTGTGTTTTTAAATATAAGAGACAACCAGGTACGTTGATTTTGCAAGACTCTGATTATTCAACGTATACATTTGATCCTACCGATTTGGATCGTGCGTTAGGGTTACTTGCAACGAAAACAATTATTGACTACTAAGAAATTTTGATTTAATAAAATCTTGTTTTAAAGTTGCAATATAGAGAAAGTTATTAAAGATTTTCTGTAATACAAGCGTTTTTTTGGGGGATATTTGATTGACTTTGAAGTGCGGTTTGTTATAATTTATAAGCGTTAACGAGCGAGGAGACTGCCGTGAAGTGGACAAAAACAGAGTTGCTGCGTGATTTGCAGAATGTAGATTTTGACGAAGATGTAGTAATCGATGCCGATGAACTGAAAAATGACAGCGGAATCTTATCTGTTGAAGATGTTCATGTTGAAGGTCACGGTTATATCGACGATGAGGATGATCGCTTCTATGTAGATATGCATATTACAGGTACAATGATTTGTCCTGATGCTATCACAAATGAACCGATTGAAGTTCCTTTAGATGTCGAAAGTCAAGAAACATATGTCTTTGAAGAAACTGATGAAGATGGCGTACGCCTCGTTACCAGTGAAGTCGTTGATCTGATGCCTGCAGTGATAGATGCTATCCTGTTGGAGGTACCACTTCAAGTGACTGAAGCAGTAGAGGGTGAATATCCGCATGGCGATGGCTGGCAGATATTTACAGAAGCTGAGTATCAGGAAAGCCGGAAAGATCAATTGGATCCGCGTCTGGCAGGACTGAAGCAATTCAAAAATGAATAGTAGGAGGTGCTAGACAATGGCTGTACAACAGAGAAGAAATTCCAAGACGAGAAAGAACAAGAGAAGAACACATTATAAGTTAAATGTACCTACACTCGTAAAGAATGCTGCAGGTGAATACGTTCGCCCACACCATGAAGGTTCTTACGTTAAGGAAACAACAGAATCCAAATAAGGTTGGAAATGAAGATGCTTAATAGCATCTTTTTCTATTGCTATATTAGAAGTCGTTTGATAAAGTCTATGTGAATTAAGGAGTTTCTATGAGTGTAAGAGCGGAAGTATTAAATATATTAGAGCGTGTATTTCGCCAACATGGCTTTGCGTCTTTACTTTTAAGAAAGGCAAATATCTCGAAAGAAGAGATGGGCCTAGCAAGTGAAATTGTGTACGGTACGATACGAAATAAAACACTATTAGAAGAACAATGGCGTCCATTTACAAAGCACGTAAAACCAAGAGTGGCTGCACTTCTCAATATGAGTGTATATCAGTTACTGTTTTTGGATAGTATTCCTTCCTATGCCGTCATCTTTGAGGCAGTAGAGCTTGCCGGTAAATCGGAGAAAGAGTTTGTAAATGCTGTTCTTCGTAAGGTACAGGCACAGGGTCTAAGAAAAGCCTGAAGGAAATACAATCGAAGAACTTGCGGTATTAACTTCTCATCCACTATGGATCTTACAGTTATGGAAGGCTCACTATGGCTTTGAAACAATGAAGGAGATTGCCTTACATAATCAGGAGCCTTCACTTGTATACGGTAGAGTGAATACATTAAAGTGTAAGAAAACTGAGATTGCTGAAATGCCGGATGTACGTATGCTAGAGGATGATTGTTTCTTCTATGCAGGTGTTTTACAGAGAACAGAACTATTCTCTAAAGGAATGGTCTTGATACAAGATCGACATTCACAAAAAGTAGTACGAAAGCTGGATGTTTTACCTGGTATGCAGGTGTTAGATGCCTGTGCAGCGCCAGGCACAAAGACACAGCAGATTGCTTGCTTGATGAAGAATCAAGGTAAGATTATCGCTACAGATTTGTATGAGGCTCGCTGTCATTTAATTGATGAATTAATGAATCGTACAGGAGTATCTATTGTTCGTACAAAGCAGAATGACGCAACAATCACTGGTACATTTTCTGAGGGAAGTTTTGATCGTATTTTGATTGATGCGCCATGTTCAGGTCTAGGAGATTTATCACACAAGCCAGAGATACGGTGGCATCTAGAGCCGACATCAATCGATGAACTTGTACGTACACAAGAAGCCATACTAGATGCTAGTGCAGAGTATTTACGTGTTGGAGGAATCCTTGTTTATAGCACCTGTACATTAAATCGTAAAGAAAATGAACAACAAATCAAAAAGTTTTTAGCAAAACATTCTAACTATATCTTGTTAGAAGAAGAGACTTTATTTCCAATGGTAGATGATGCCGATGGCTTCTATTACGCAAAATTAAAGCGTAACCAATAGGTTATTTGCGCTTGAAACATTGGATAACATATCGAGAAATTAGTGTGATTGTGGTAATATATTAACTATGCAAAGTATATATGATTTAAATATGAAGATGGCGACAGATATGCTCGCCGAAAAAGGGACAAAAAAATCTTATCGTGCAAAGCAATTATTCCAATGGCTTTATCGTAAGCGTGTTGGTTCATTCCAAGAGATGACCGATATGCCTGCGAGTCTATTAGAAGAGCTTGCACAGGAATATTCGATGGAACCTGTTAAGGAAATTACACGTCAGGTTGCTCGTGATGGAACTACTAAATATCTGTTCCAGTTAGCGGATGGCTCCTCTGTTGAGACAGTGTTGATGCATTTCCATTTCGGGGAAAGTTTATGTGTAACAAGTCAGCTTGGTTGTAATATGGGCTGTACTTTTTGTGCGTCTGGTTTATTAAAGAAACAGCGTGATTTAACTGCTGGTGAGATTGTTGGACAAGTTATGTTTGTCCAAAAGGAATTAGATAAAATTGGTAAGCGTGTTGATAACGTCGTTATCATGGGAACAGGTGAGCCATTTGATAACTATGATAACGTGATGCGTTTTTGTGAAATTATCAATAGTGACTTAGGTCTAGCGATTGGCGCAAGACATATCACAATTAGTACCTGTGGTATTGTTCCGCGTATTAAAGAATTTGCGAAGGGTCATTATCAATACAATCTAGCAATTTCTTTACATGCGCCTAATGATGCTTTACGTAGAAGATTAATGCCTATCGATCAAGTGTATCCTTTAGATGTATTGATGGACGCATTACATGAATATAGTGAAGGTAATAATCGTCGTATAACGTTTGAATATATCTTATTACATGGTGTTAATGATACAGATGCACATGCGATTGAACTAGCGAATTTAATTCGTGGAATGAATGCATATGTGAATCTGATTCCATATAACCAAGTCGATGAGAATGGGTATGTTTCAACAAACGAGAAAGTTGCATTACATTTCTATGATGTGCTTATGAAACATGGTGTAAAAAGCTACCTTACGTTCTAAACATGGCGATGATATTGATGCGGCTTGTGGTCAGCTTCGTGCAAAACATGAAAAGGGTAAACTTTAAACATGAAATACTATGGAATAACAGACAAAGGATTGGTACGTAAAAGTAACCAAGATAGTTATGTCATTGCGACAAATGTAGCGGGTGAAGTGTTCGCAATTGTCGCAGATGGTATTGGCGGAAATTTAGGTGGGGATATTGCCAGTAGAATGGCGGTAGCCCATTTTTCGCGTGTATTCTCTGAGACAGAACAGTTTCGAGATGCGGAAGAAGTGAAACTATGGCTCAATCGTGAAGTGAAAATCTGTAATTCCGCAATCTTCGATTACGGTAAGCAACATGCGGACCTGAAAGGTATGGGCACAACGTTATGTGCTGCTCTAATTACGCATATTGGTATATTTATTGTAAACATTGGGGATTCTCGTGCATATGCATGGTGGCATGCAGGTAAGATGAAGCAGTTAACTGTCGATCATACTTTAGTGAATGATATGTTAATGCATCATGAGATTACACCTGAGGAAGCTAAAACATTCCCACGTCGTAACGTATTAACCAATGCTTTAGGTGTTTGGGAAGATGTGAAAATGTGATATTACACATCATATTGAGAAGATGGATGGAATCCTTTTATGTAGTGATGGTCTGCATGGCTATGTGCCTGAAAAGACAGTATTACGCGTTGTAATTGATCCACATAAAGATCCTTCATTACGTGCACGTAAGTTAATTAAACTGGCTTTAGAAGCTGGTGGTTTTGATAATACAACAGTCATTTTATTAGACTTTGCTGGAGGCTACACACTATGAACAAAAAGAATGTAGTCGCTAACCGTTATGAAGTTGTTCAGCATATTGGTCAAGGTGGTATGGCTGATGTTTTCTTGGCTATTGATACAATTTTAAATCGTCATGTTGCTATCAAGATTCTGCGCTCTGATCAAAGTACAGATGCGATTAGCATCTTGCGTTTTGAGCGTGAAGCACAAGCTGCCACAACATTAGCTCATCCAAATATCGTAGAAATCTATGATGTTGGTGAATATAAGAATCATCACTATATCGTCATGGAATACGTGGCTGGTAAGACGTTAAAGAAAGTGATTCGCGACCGTGCGCCTTTATTGAATCTAGAAGCGGTCGATACAATGAAACAACTAACTTCTGCAGTTGCGGAAGCACATAAGCGTGGCATTATACACCGAGATATCAAACCACAGAACGTGATTGTTAAGTCTGATGGGTCTGTAAAGATTCTTGACTTTGGTATCGCAACTGCCAAGGGTAGTGCACAATTAACACAAGCAAATAATGTTATGGGTTCAGTTCATTACCTAGCACCTGAACTTGCAAAGGGTGAACCAGCATCCCCACAATCAGATATTTATGCCTTGGGAATTGTTTTCTATGAGATGTTAACAGGGGATGTTCCTTTTAAGGCAGACCAAGCTGTGCAGATTGCTTTACTACATATGAGAGAACCGATGCCAAGTGTACGTAAGGCAAATCCAAATGTTCCACAATCTGTAGAGAATATCATCATCCGCGCAACGGCAAAAAAATCCAAAAGTTGCGTTATCAAAGCTGTGATGAAATGTTGAAGGATTTAGAGCAGTGCATGTTACCAGAACATCAAAATGACAAGCCATTAAGTCTGAAAGATCCAATCGATAAAACACCAACAAAACAAGAAAAAGATGATGCGAAGGTTGCAATGACAAGAAGTACATCTCTTTCACGTGTAGCAAATAAACGTACCAAAATCTATATCACTGCAATCGTGGTGTTATTTGCGTTGTTTGCGTTAATTGTAGGACTATTTTTAGCAGGTATTCTACCACCTAAATCCAAGACGGTTACTGTACCTAATGTATCCAACATGGATGTAACACAAGCAACTACAGCTTTGCAGGAACAAGATCTTGAAGTTGATCAAGAAAACATTATCTATCAACTATCAAAAGATAGTATTGAAGGTGTTGTAATCAGTACAGAACCTGCTAGTTCTAGTGAAGTAGAACGTCATTCAAAAGTAAAACTAATCGTATCCAGTGGTGTTGGTGAAGAAATGCCTAACTATGTTGGAAGAAATATCGATGATGTAAAGGCATCACTTCCATCTACGATTCACTTAATCGAGAAAGAAGAACAGAGTGATAAAAAACCTGGCACAATCATCCGTCAAGAAGGTGTAGCACCAGGAGAACTCTATGATATAGCTGGTGTAACGGATGTGACACTATACTATGTGCCATATGTAAAGGTCACAATTCCAGCAGATATTGTTGGTAAGCCAATTGAGGAAGCGACAGCACAATTAGAGGCGATGGGTGTTAACGTTGTACGTGCACACCGTGATACTTCTTCTTTACCGCAGAGTGAAATTGATAAAATCAAAGTTGGTACTGTCATTGAGACAATGCCAGCTGCAGGTAGTGAATATACACAAAAAAAGGATAGTTATGTCACATTATACTTTTACTAAGGAGTGCTTATGATTGCACGAATTACAAAAATCGTATCAAAGAATTATCGTATCTTAACTTCTGATAAGAAGTATTTTGATGCGATTGTAATGGGAAAAAGTGCGTCGTCAAGATGCGCCTGTAGCTGGAGATTTGGTGGAATGTGAAGAGATTGATGGGCGTTATGTCATTCAGAAAATCATGCCTCGTACAAATCGCTTAATACGTCCAGCAGTAGCGAACGTTGACCAAGCACTCATTGTCATGAGCGTAAAAGATCCTGATTTTTTTACTGCGTTAATTGACCGTTTAAGTATGCTTATCATGCATGCAGGCGTTGAACCGGTTTTGATTATTACAAAAATGTGATTTAGGCTTTAGCCAAGAAGTGGAAGAACAGATTCAAGCCTATGAGAAAGGTGCGATGAAGGTCATCCGTACCGCAAAAGGTAGCTTAGATCCATCGATTGCTGGTATTTTAACAGATAAGATTTCTGTATTAACTGGCCAAAGTGGTGCTGGGTAAGAGTACATTATTAAACCAATTAGAGCCATCATTCCATCTTGCGACACAAGAGATTTCAAAGGCACTTGGAAGAGGTAAACATACCACAAGACATAATGAATTACACGAGGTTGCAGGGGGACTTGTGGCAGATACACCTGGCTTTAGTTCCTTGGATTTTTCACATATTCAAGCACATGAACTAGCTGAATATGTACCAGACTTTGTGCCATATCTACATGATTGCCGCTTCAATGACTGTGTTCATCAAAATGAACCAGGATGTAAAATTAAAGAAGCGGTAGAAGCAGGTAAAATATCTAGAGAACGCTATGAGAACTATCTAGGCGTTTTACAGATTATTCAAGAGAGAAGGGAGAAATACTTATGATTGTTGCACCATCTGTATTATCTTTAGATTACAGTCATATGACTGAACAATGCGAATTACTAAATTCCTCCAAGGCAGAGTGGATGCACTTTGATGTCATGGATGGACACTTTGTAAAGAACTTAACATTTGGACCAGACATCCTTAAAGGATTTGTAAAACTATCACCATTATTTAAAGATGTTCATTTGATGGTAACTGACCCAAAGATGTTCGCCGATGTATTTATGAATGCTGGTGCAGACCAGATTACCTTCCACGTTGAAACAATCTACGATAAAGAAGAAATTAAAGCACTTGCGAAGCATATCCATGACCAAGGGAGAAAAGCAGGACTAACATTAAAGCCACAGACTCCAATTGAAGTATTAAAGCCATTCTTGCATGATTTTGACTTATTCTTAATTATGAGTGTGGAACCAGGTTTTGGTGGCCAGAAGTTTATGCCAGAGGCACTAGAGCGTATTCGTACACTTCGTACATGGTTAAATGAAGAGGGTCTTGATACACATATTGAAGTGGATGGTGGTATCAACGAAGAAACAGGTGCTTTATGTGCTTCAGCAGGGGCAGATGTACTTGTGGCAGGTTCTTATGTATTTAAGAATGATATCCATGAAGTTTGTGAGAAGTTATGGAAACTTCAGTAGCTATTATCTTAAAACGTTGTGAATCGATTCCGACTGCTGAAAACTACATTGGTGTAGATAAAGGTGCATTAACGCTTGCAAGAAATGGTAAGAGGATGTTAGTGGCGATTGGAGATTTTGATTCTGTTGAAGAAAGTGATTTAGCGTATATCAAGGAATATAGTGATACGTTAATTCAACTGAATCCAATCAAGGATGATACAGATAGTGAAGCTGCAGTTATGTATGCCATCGAGAAAGGATATCAAAAAATCCATCTCTATGGTGGACTGGGTGGAAGATTAGACCATGCGATGATTAATTTGCGTCTAGTATCACGTTTTCCTGAAACAGTATATCTACATGATCAAAATAACTTTATCTTTTCACTCGGTGAAGGTGTTCATTCCATTGATAAGCGTGATTATACATATATCTCATTTTTTACAGAAAGATGAGGCAACCATTAGCTTAGAAGGGTTGAAATATCCTTTAGATAAACAACAACTTACAAACAAAGATACCTATACAACCTCTAATGAGATTCTAGAAGATAGAGGGTATTGTGACTGTGCATGCAGGTCAGGTAACTGTTATACAATCAAAAGATGCATAAAAAAAATTCCCTTCGGGGAATTCTTTTTCATATAACCGGCGATTACTCAGCAGCGTTAGCCTTAGCTCCTGCCTTTAATGTCTTTAATGCGCGAGCTGAGATCTTAACTGTCTGTGGCTTGCCATCAACGATCATGTGAACCTTTTGTAAGTTCACATTCCACTTACGACGAGTAGCACGTAGGGGAGTGGGAACGTCTGTTTCCTGACATTGCTTTCTTACCGGATACAGCACATACTCTGGACATACCATAACCTCCTTTACTTATAATTTGCTTACAAAAGATATCATAGATTACTTGTAAATGCAACCAAAAAAAGTAGTAGTTAGATTCTGTTTTCAAAGAATCATGTAGAAGATGCAGAAATGAATTATGTAAATTCTATGAAAAATAGGCTGTTTATAGGGTGGTAATCGACTACATTTTGAAATGTAAATGTGATAAAATACGAATATAACTGAAAGGAGACTTCACGGTGACAGATAAACAGATTTATGCGGCAATTGAGGCCGCTGACCATGAGGTTCGATTAGTAATTGGTGAGTTTTTCAATACCAGATTTAATATTATAAAGGTTGAAAGAGTACCATGTAGCGGACTCTCTTATAATGGCATTACAGACCAACAGGCTTTGATTGGTTCTATCAAACAGGCAGCAGCGTCTGCTAAGAAGATGGTAGGTGCTAGTGTACAGCAGGTAATTCTTGCAATCCCTGCATTTAATTTAAAGCGTATCTCTTTGAAATCGACGGTTGATATCGAAGGTATTGATGGAACAGTAACAATTCAAGACGTACGCAATGCGATTAAGAAAGCAGAAGCAGTAAATATCGGTAATGATAGTGCTTTGATTCAGACGGTATGCGTGAAGTATACAGTGAATGGTATGACCACACGTCGTATTCCTCTTGGAGAAAAGTGCTCTCAGTTAATCGTGGATATTGACTTTATTGTGTGCAGATCGTAAGTTTGCGTATGACTTAGTAACTTGTGTAGAGAATGCTGGTCTTAAGGTAATGGATATCTTTGCGGATATCTACGCAGTTGGTAAAGAAGCTGCTCTATTTGAACAGTCAGTTGATCGCCAAGTGATTATCTTAAAGGTAGAGCGTGAGTCAACAACGTTAGGTCTTCTTTATAAGGGAAGATTTGCGGCATCTACAATTTTACCAATGGGACTTGGAAATATCGCAAACGCAGCTGTTGAAAAATATGGCATTAATATGAAGAATGCGATTGAGTTAATCAAGTATAGTGCAAGACTTGATCAGACGGTTTGTTCTTCAAATATCATCCATATTTGGAATGATAATGGTGAAAATAGAACCATCAGTGAACAGGAGTTAGTTGACTGCATTAGACCTAATATTGAAACATGGTTGAATGCAATTACAGAAACTTGCGAAGGAATCTTGCAAGCAGGTGAAACAACTGTTATTATTACTGGTGAAGGTGGCGAAACTGTAGGTTTAGAAAAACCTTTTAAGCAAGCGCCTAAATGTAGAAGTTAGAGATTATATTCCGGAAACATTAGGGGAAGAAATGCAGCATTAACCGCATGTCTCGGATTGTTCTATGCCTACCAAGATAGATTACCTATTATCGGTCAGACTGAAAACAGCTTAGATCTTGATGCTTTTATCAAAAACGTATCCTACCGCGACAGAAAGGTAGAGACTACGAAAGAAGATACCTTGACAAATAAACTCAAGGGATTGTTTCTCGATGGAAAGAAATAAATTGGAGAGGTAAACGTTATGGCAGAATTAACTTACAACCAGGTAGCAAAAAAATCAAGGTATTTGGTGTCGGCGGAGCAGGTAGCAACGCTGTAAACCGCATGGTACAGGAAGGCGTGCAGGGTGTTGAATTCTATATCGCTAATACTGATCTTCAGGCAATGGATATTTCTCCAGTTGCAAATAAGATTCAGTTAGGTAAAGAAGGTCTTGGCGCTGGTGGTAACCCAGACAATGGACGCAAGGCAGCTGTAGAAAGTGAAGATGCAATCCGTAAATCTATGGAAGGTGCCGACATGGTATTCCTTACAGCAGGTATGGGTGGTGGAACTGGTACAGGTGCAGCCCCATTATTCGCAAAGATTGCTAAGGAACTTGGATGCTTAACAGTAGGTATCGTTACTAAGCCATTCAATTTCGAAGGTAAGAGAAGAGAAAGAAATGCTGAACAGGGTCTTGAACAGCTCAAAGAGTATGTAGACTCATTAATCATCATTTCTAATAATAAAGTGTTAGAAGTAATTGGACATATTCCATTCCAGGATGCGTTCAAGGAAGCAGATAATATCTTACGTCAAGGCGTACAGACAATTACTGACTTGATTGCTGTTCCAGCAATGATTAACTTGGACTTTGCTGATATTAAGAGTGTTATGGAAGGTCAAGGTTCCGCATTATTCGGTATCGGTATGGCTGATGGCGATGACAAGGCTAGAGAAGCTGCAGCACGCGCTATTCAATCTCCATTACTAGAAGCACAGATTGCAGGTGCGAAGAGTGCTATTATCAACGTTACTGGTGGTACAAGCATGTCCGCATTCGATGCATCTGAAGCTGTTGACTTCATCCGTGAAGCAGCTGGTAATGATATCGATATCATCTTCGGTGTAGCTATTAACGACAAGATTGGCGATGCAATTATCGTTTCTGTTATCGCTACAGGTTTCGAATTGTCTGAACCTAAGAAGGAAGAAGAAAAGAAGGCTGCTCCTTCTACAAAGTCAGCAAGTGGTGTTTCATTACAGAATGATGACTCTGCTGTATTTGGTTCTTCATCTTCTGATGCAAGCGACAGTATTCCTGGTTTCTTTAGAAGAGGTTAATTTAAGAGGGCATTTATGTCCTCTTTTTTCGTATCTACAATAAGGGGAGGTAACCTATGCAGTACAATCATCATGTATCCGTAAGTGGCTTAGTAGTAAATGAGAATGACGAGGTATTACTTGTCAAAAATGCTTTTCCGTGGATGGGAATGTCCAACTGGATTTGTAGCAGAACATGAATCTCTGCAAAATGCACTGGAACGTATTATTCTAGATGAAACAGGTACAACTGTTACGATTATTGATCTTGTTGGAATTAATAAGGATCTAACATTTAATAATGTAAATGTGGACTTTATCTGCAAGTATGAAAGTGGAGAACTATTTGCGAATGGAAGTAGTCAAGAAGTTAAGTGGGTGAATAAGATGGATGCTAAGCTCATGGTCAAGGATGCACTTGTACATGAAATGCTTCAAAACATGCTTTACTATCGTGGTAAAGTTGGATGCTGGAACTTTAAAAAGAACCCATTTGAAATGATAGAAAAAAAGATGTTTATCCAAAGTTTTAAAAAAATTGATGAAAGATTAGATTTTACAGTCGCATACTCGCTATGCGACTTTTCATATACTTTTCAAAAAGGTAGGAAATGTTATTGGATATAATGATATTGAAAGGTGGGTTTCGATATGGCATCAGGTGTTAAAGTGAATAAAAATGAATCAACGATGGCGTCTTTACAAAAACGATTACCGCATTGGATCCATCATACACGTGTTGATGAAAGTAATGTGAAATGGAATGGTTTATTTACCGAAAGTGTGATTGTTCGGAATGTGGATATACTGTTAGTTTTGAAAAAGCCTGTTTGTCCTCATTGTCATGTAAAGATGAATGTCTTTAAAAAAAGAAGTAATCACGGATGGAAATCCATGCTTTTATTGCATGATTTTTCACTATTGTGGTATAATTCCAACATTAGTAAGAAAGGTGAGTGTTTATTTTGGAGGGTTCATCAGTTCCGCCGGAAGGCAATATATGTATTAATATGACAAATGAAAGCGAGATCCGCATATGAATCAAGCAGGGACAGTATATTCTAGCGATTATTGTGCTTGTTTTTCTTTTTCGGGTCTTTTTTTCGGCTATAGAAACAGCATATTCCGTAGCAAGTAAGATTCGCTTAAAAGAAATATGTATAGTGATGGTGAAGAGAAAGGCAGGAGAAGTATTAAAGATTCTTGAAAAACTTTGATCGCTTTTTTTAGTCACAGCTTTAATTGGTAATAATGTTGTTAATATTATTACAGCGACTGTAGGTACATTGTTATTTACAATGTGGGTTGGTACAAATGGCCCAACTGTATCAACGGCAGTCATTACAATCCTAGTATTGGTCTTTGGTGAAATCACACCGAAGTCACTTGCAAAGCAATTTCCAGAAAAGGTTGCGATGTATACAGTTAGATTTTGTAAAAGTTTGTGCAAGTATTACTAACATCAATTTACATGGTTGATGTTAGGTTGGCAATGGATTGTTAGTAAAGTTGTCCATATCGAAGAAGATGATTCCGATATCGCTGATGAATTAATTACGATGGTAGATGAGGCAGAAAAGGATGGAGACCTCGAAGAACATGAGTCTGACTTAATTTCTGCAGCTATTGAATTTAATGATTTAGAAGTAATGGATGTATTTACACCGCGTGTTGATATTATTGCGGTAGATATAAATGATTCAATTGAGAAGATTGAAGAAGTTTATCGTTTGAATTCTTATTCACGTTTACCTGTGTATGAGTCATCGATTGACCATATCATTGGTGTCATTCATGAAAAGGATTTTTATGAGTTGATTTATCGCAATCAAACATCTTTGCGTAAGATTGTAAAACCAGTTGTTTATACAAGTCCAAACACAAAGATTTCTCAATTATTAAAGAAAGCTACAAACAAATAAGACACATATGGCAGTTGTCCTAGATGAGTTTGGTGGTACAGACGGTATTATAACTGTTGAAGATATTATCGAAGAACTCGTTGGTGAAATTTGGGATGAACACGATATTGTCGAAGAGTTCTATACAAAAATCAATGATACAACCTACCTTATTAAAGGTGATGCAGAAGTGGATGATATGTTTGATCGTTTCGACATCGAAGATGATGATGAAGATGAGGGATATATCTCTATCTCTGGTTGGGTGATTTATCGTCTTGGTCACATCCCTGAAGTTGGAGAGTCATTTGATTATAAGAATCTGCATGTGACAGTTACAGAAGCAGACCAAAGAACTGTGTTACAGGTTAAGGTAACGATTCAAGAAACAGAAACAGATAAAGAAGACGAGTAATTCGTTTTCTTTTCGATTATGGAGGGGCTATGCAACAATACTTCAGTGATACACCACTAGTCGTAGGTCAAGAATACATCTTTAATAAAGACCAAGCACATCATGCTAAGAATGTTGTTCGATTACATCACGAAAAGATTCGTTTGGTTTATGATGGGAATTGGGTATTTTGCGGATGCCTACAGCAAAGGAAAAGACTTTGTGGCAATGGTCCTAGAGAAAGATGAGCGTATCAATGAAATTGGTGTTGAAGTTACACTTGCAATCGGACTTATCCGTAAGGAGAAGTTTGAACTTGTATTACAGAAGGCATGCGAACTTGGTGTAACACGCATTGTGCCATTTGAGTCAATGCGTTGTGTCGTACGTGCTAAAAAAGAAAAAGAAGATAAACAACAAGCACGTCGAATCGATATCCTACAAGAAGCTGCAGAGCAGTGTAAACGTAATCGTATACCTGAGATTACACCAATCGTGCAACTAAAAGATCTTGTAAAGTATCGTTCTGATATTAACGTACTTCCATATGAAAATGCCTACTCTAATTCTAAGTTTATGACAGAAGTATTATCACCAGGAAAGTCTATTACTTTTGTAATCGGTCCAGAAGGTGGTTTTGCGCCTGAGGAAGTAGAGTTTTTAAAAGCAGAATGGATATGAAACCATTACACTTGGGAAGACGTATTTCTAAGAGCAGAAACAGCAGCGATGTATGCATGTGCTGTCATTAGTGAATTCAATGAAGCACATGAGAATACTTTTGTAATAAAGGGTAAGATAAATGAAATTAACAGATTTTTTTGAAAATGTACCAGATATTGAAATTAAGAGTTTGATGGATGATAGTCGTAAGAAGCGACCAGACTCTATCTTTTTCTGTGTCAAGGGACTTGTTAGTGATGGACATGAACATATCGATGAAGCGATTGAAAACGGTGCTGTTGTTATTGTACATAGTGAAGTATTAGAAAAAGTATCATTCAGATGTAACATACATCAAGGTAAAAGATGTCGTGCATGTCTTTAACCAAGTCGCAGATAGTTTCTATAACTATCCTAGCCATCACATGATGATGTATGGTGTTACAGGTACAAATGGTAAGTCCTCTGTAGCATGGATTATTCGTAATATCTTAAATCAAATTGAACCAACAGCGTATGTAGGTACAATTTCAATTGAGTATAACAACGTAAAACTACCACCACTTGTCGCATCGCCAAATATTGATGAAGTACATGGTATTTTAAGAGACATGGTTGATGCAGGTATTAAAAACTGTGCATATGAAGTTTCATCTATCGCAATTGATCAAGGAAGATTAGATGCGATAGACTTTGACGTTGCAATCTTTACAAACTTAACTCATGATCACTTAGATTATCATGGTACGATGACAAACTACTTTAATGCGAAAAAGAAGTTTTTTGATCAACTAAAAGAAGAAGCGATTGCGATTGTAAATGTGGATGATCCTAGTGGTATGAAGATTGTACAAGATACACAAGCGAAGGTATTACCTATGGCATCGATCACGAGGCGGATTATCGTGTGACGGATTATCATTTGCTTAAGGACAGCACACGCTTTACCTTACGTGTGAATGAAAAAGATTACCGTCTAGAGACAAATCTCATTGCACGCTTTAATATCTATAACCTTGTGGCTGCGATTGCGGCTATACACCAGAAAGGGTATCGCTATGGAGGATATCGCAAATTACATTCAACACTTAAACCAAATAGAAGGTAGAATGGAGCGTATCCAAGATGGCCAGCCATTTAGTTTAATTGTGGACTTTGCACATACTGCGGATGGTATTGAAAAAGTATGCCAATACGCATCTTCTATTACTCCTAAGGATTGTCGTATCATCGCAATTACTGGTAGTGCAGGTAAACGTGATACTGCTAAGCGTCCGATATTTGGTGAGATATTAGACCGCTATTGTGATATGATAATTCTAACGGAAGATGACTCACGTGGTGAAAATGTACGTGAAATCGCAGAAGATATTGCGAAGGGAATACATCATAAAAAAATTATGTGATTATCGAAGATCGCTATGATGCGATTCGACAGTCAGTAGAACTATGCTCTGAAGGAGATACCATTTTGGTATTAGGAAAAGGCAATGAAAAAGTTTATTGCGCGTGAATTCGGACGTGAACCATATGAAGGTGATGATGTCATCTGCCATGAAGTATTAAAGAAATATTATTTTGGTGATGAAGGAGGACTACTATATGAAACCGAGTAAGTATATCGACCATACAATTTTAAAAACCTAACGCAACAAGCGACCAGATTATTAAGTTATGTGAAGAAGCGGTCGCAAATGATTTTGCGTCAGTTTGTATCAACCCATGTTGGATTCCAACAGCCAAAGCAGCATTAGCAGGTTCTGATGTAAAACTTTGTGTTGTAGTAGGTTTCCCATTAGGGTGCAATGACTACAGAAGCTAAAGTCTTTGAGACAAAGGACGCAATTGAAAAGGGTGCACAAGAAGTAGATATGGTAATCAACATTGGTAAGCTTAAAGACCATGATGATATCTATGTAACTAACGAAATTCGTCAGATTAAGAATGCTTGTGGTAATGTAACACTCAAAGGTAATTATCGAAACATGTCTTTTAACAGACGAAGAAAAGGTACGTGCATGTAAGAATGCGGAAGCTGCCGGTGCTGACTTCGTTAAGACATCTACTGGTTTTTCAACAGGTGGCGCAACAGTTGAAGATGTAAAACTGATGAAGGAGACTGTTGGTGATCGTCTAAAGGTAAAGGCTTCTGGCGGTGTTCGTACAAAGGAAGACTTTAAGGCAATGGTAGAAGCTGGCGCAGAGCGTATTGGAGCCTCTGCTGGGGTTGAATTAATTAAAGAATAATTTCTATTCACAAAGTTAATAAACATAAAGGCAGAGACCTTACCCAGAAGGAACTCGCAATCAAAACCGGATTGACCGATGCTGCCATACAAAATTATGAACTTGTAAATAGATTTTCAACAAAAGAACAAATGCAAAAATAGCGTAGGCATTAGACTGTGATATTTCTACCCTTACAGACCATGAACCGAACTCCATCCACGACTTTATTCATATTATTTTTTTGACTATGAAAAAGAAATGCAGCTCAGACTACTGATAGACGAATCCACCAACGCCTTGCTGTCACACGATATGAACTTCAACGATTTTCTTGTAGAATGGGATGAGATGAGAAAAAAATTATAATGGTGAAATCACAGACGAAGAATTTGAGAATTGGAAGCTATCCTATCTGAAGAAATCAAGATTCTTGAGGAAAAAGTTGACTGACAAATAACAGCACCTATCTTTCGAATGATTGTAGAGTTATGTAGTAAAATATTTTTTTATAACAAAAAAATTCAAAAATACAATTTATGGAGCTATGCAATGGTAAAACTTATTATACTCAGAGGAAATTCGGGTAGCGGAAAAACGACAATTGCGAAAGAACTGCAACGCAAATTTGGCGAGAACACTATGCTTATTTCACAAGATGCAATTAGAAGAGAAATGCTTAGAGTGAAGGATGGACCAAATACACTCGCACTGCCACTTATAAAAGAGCTTTTTGTTTTTATGGTACTAGCCATAGTGATATTATTATTTTTAGAAGGCATTATGTATGCAGATTGGTATAAACCTCTATTTGAATATGCTATTCAATTATCTGATACCAAAGTATATGCATACTATTTTAATATACCTTTTGAAGAAACATTAAAACGCCACCTAACAAAACCTAATTGCAATGACTTTGGAGAGGAAGCAATGCGTAGATGGTGGCGAGAAAAAGATTTTTCTGATGTATTAAATGAAGTTTGTATTACAGCTGAAAGAGATATTGAAAATATTGTTAGCGATATTTATAGTGCTGTTATGAATAATTAATTCCGAACTTACCAAAAGTAACAAATCCACACAACATCTTCGCTTTCCAAAGACAAAAAAAGACCGCGGCACTCTGATTGCGAATATATCTGCTTTTTTTGATAAGAAATTATATATCGTAATTACGCAAAAAAACCTGCGTAATAATCGTATAAATATCTTGCAATGGTGTAAGGGATTTGGTATGATACTAATGCTTTATTAAAGAGAAAGGGGGTTAGGAATGTCTAGAGTCGTCCTCAAAGGAAAAATGAGAATTTGGATGATGCGCTACGCCGTTTCAAGCGTCAGGTATCCTGCAATGGAACCCTCGCCGAAGCTCGTAAGAGAGAGTACTACGTTAAGCCTGGTGTTAAGAGAAAGCTTAAGATCGAAGCTGCTCGTAAAGCGAGAAGAAGAGGAAAATAAGGAGTGCGTAAGCATTTCTTTTTTTTTATATTTTTGAGCCATCTTGTTTTGAGTTTGTTATAATTAACTTGCGACTAGTTTCTTACTATAAATATAATTAGAGTTTCTTTAGAAAAAAGGTGAATAAGCATGTCTAAGAATGACTCAAAGTTTCAGGTGAAGTTTATGTCTTTTATGTTTAAAGGCAAGGAAATCTTCAAACCTTTAAACACAGGTTTTATCGATGACAGAGTAAGTTGTATTCAGAGAGTATGTAGCGAATATTTATTTCTACACAAAGGATGGTCACACTATTATGATTGATGCAGGGTATAACTATGATCGACTTGCAGAGAAGATGCAGTGGCTTAACATCAACCCAAAACAGATAAAAGAGATTCTTGTTACACACCAAGATACAGACCATGTAGGAGCAATTGAAAAAGGTAGTGATGAACTTTTTAGCGATGCGACAATATACATTGGAAAAGTAGAAAATGAATACCTAGAAGGTCATAAGCATCGCAAAGTGTTCTGGGGCTTAACGACATTACCGCAGGTTGTCATTGATAATCAAAAAGTATTGATTGAAGATGGACAGGTTTTCTATATTGGAAATATAAAAGTAGAGGCAATTCTTGTGCCTGGCCATACATGGGGTCATCTTGTGTATCTGATTGATGATTCGTATCTTTTTACAGGAGATACAATTTGGTTTGGGGCAGATGGAGGATATGCATTCTTAAATACACTTGCGGAAGATCGTAAGCTACAATGTCAATCATTACAAAGACTCAAAGAGATACTTGAAAAACGTAATCTACAACTAAAGATTATTACAGGACATACAGGATGGACTGATGATTTTGCCTTTGCGTTTGCACATATAGATGAAATCTGTAATTCACTTCGAAGAAAACCGAAAGTACATGATCCAAAAGCTCCATTTGATGGTTTTGATGAAAGTGAGGATACAGAAGAAAACGCAAGAGAGTGGATATCTTGCGCAATGTTATAAGGCTATATAAAAAACTCCGGATATCCGGAGTTTATTTGTCTAATAATTCATTTAACCGTTTCTTATATTCTTCAATCTGTTCTTCTGTAATCTGAACGGTATGTGCATCATAGTCAAAGCTTAACATGAAGTCTACAACCTTACCATCACGAATCACACCGACATAAGGAACATAAATCTTGTTTGTACCATCGCCAGACACATCACCAAGTAACTCTTGGAGCTTTACGTATGTTGGATTATTTTCATTACGTAGGTCACTTTCTTTTGTGTTTTCTGGACGTACGTTTACGTACTTAATCTTCAGATTTTTCTGAATCGCGATATCGTTTAAGATAGGCATTAAATCTTGGCACCAAGGACAATCACGGAAGCCTAAGAATACAATGTGACTTTCTTTGTTTTCAAAGTAGGAGACAACATCTTCCATTGTGACTTTTTCAAATGGAGTATTTTCTGCAGCCAGTAATTCTTCGTATAGTTTAGCTTCATCTTCACTGGATTCACATTCCGCAAAGGCGGCACATCCACCAGAATTCTCATTTGTGCTTGATGTACTTGTATTTGTAGTACTAGATGAATTCGCTGTCTGTTTTATGCATCCAGCCAATAACATCAAACTTAATAGAAATGCTAGTCGTCTTTTCATTTAGATAACTCCTTTTTGTATTACAGTAGTTTAGCACAAAATCAATCTGAGCGTAAAACATTTATAAATATGAATATACCTGTTAAAAATATTGTTACTAAGGAGATATTAATTTGGAAAATATAAAAATCAATTCACTTAGATGGAATGAAAGAACAGATTGCAATGAATATTATAGGCAATCATGATAGAAACCTGATTGTTTTAAGTTCACAATTTGAAAAAGATATTTCGTACCGAGATAATACATTCTTCGTTAGAAACTGTAGTGATGAAGAACTAGAGCTTATCAAGCGTATCTTTAGCAGCACTAATGACGCTTGCAGAGCAGAATAAAGTAATTAGTGAACAAGATGTCATCTATGCTAGTCGCTTGCTAGCGAAGGAACAGACGATTGACTTTACGTCAAATGAGTTCAGAAATTATTGGAAGAACGATGAGTGGGAAAGCAATTGTACCAAAGACATTAGGACAATATGCTTTTGCAAAGGCGATGGATAATGCAGCGGTAGTATTTGCGATAGGTCCTGCTGGTACTGGTAAAACATTCTTAGCAGTTACAAAGGCGGTTAGTGCACTCAAAAAGGGTGATGTAAAGCGTATCGTTCTGACACGTCCTGCTGTAGAAGCGGGTGAAAGCCTAGGCTTTTTACCAGGTGATTTAAAAGGAGAAGGTGGATCCATACTTAACACCTCTCTATGATGCATTACATAATATGCTTGGTAATGAGCAAACAGAGAAGTTAATAGAAAAGGGTACAATCGAGATTGCGCCACTTGCGTATATGCGTGGGCGTACTCTTGATGATGCATATGTCATATTGGATGAAGCGCAGAATACAACAGCATCACAGATGAAGATGTTTCTAACAAGACTTGGCTTTTGGATCTTCATATGATTATCACTGGTGACGTTACTCAGATTGACTTAAATCATAACCAGACTAGCGGTCTAATTGAGGCAACTCGAATCTTAGAGGGTTTAAGTGAAATTAAAATTATGGAATTAAGTGCGGATGATGTTGTACGTCATCCTATCGTACAGAAGATTATTGAGCGCTATAGCAAAGAAGATGAACAAAGACGTGAGCTGTCTTTGAAGAAGCGAGGATAATATGGAAATTACATTTATCAATAAAACGAACCAAGATATGCATGCATATGAGGAATTCTTCCAGACTATTGCAAAGCGTACAGAAAAGCAACTTAAACTAGCAAAAGATTTAGAAATCAGCGTTACGTTTGTTCGTTCTCGTACCATTCATATCATCAACCGAGATTATCGTGGGATAGATCGACCAACGGATGTCATTAGTTTTGCGATTCGTGATGGTTTAGAAGACTTCATCCCAGATGAAGAAAAAGACCTTGGAGATCTTTTTCATCAACATTGATTATGCTAGAAAACAAGCAAGAGAATATGGTCACTCTGAAAAAGCGTGAAATGGGATTCTTATTCACGCATGGACTTCTTCATTGCTTGGGATATGATCATATGAATCCAACTGATGAAACAAAGATGTTTGCCTTACAGGATAGGATCTTAGATCCGATTATTAGTCGCAATGATAAATAAGTTTAATGTAGCCTTTCAGGGTTTAGTATCTTCATTTCAAGATAAAAGTGTACAAATTCAGTATATTCTTGCGATACTAGCATGTATTGCAGCATGGATACTTGGTTGTAATTATTATGAATGGTTAGCAATCCTTCTTTGTATAGGACTTGTAGTAGTAGCGGAAATTTTAAATACATGTATTGAAAAACTATGTGATTTATATACGACAGAAAGAAATGAAAAGATTAAGTTTATCAAAGACTTAGGTGCTGGTGGCGTATTATTTGCGTCAATGATTGCACTTAGTGTAGGTATCTTGATATTCATTCATCATCTGTTTTAAGGGAGGTCGTCATGACACGTGAAGAATTAATTGAAGAAGCTTTTAAAGCAATGGAAAATAGTTATGCACCATATTCCAACTTCCATGTTGGAGCAGCAGTTCTAACGAAAGGATGGAAAAGTATTCTGGGGTGCAAATATTGAGAATGCTTCTTTTGGAGCAACCAACTGTGGTGAGCGTTCTGCAATCTTTGCGGCATATTCAATGGATACCGTAAGGATACGATTGAAGCACTTGCAATTGTAAGTGATGGTGACCGTATTGCGGCACCATGTGGAATTTGCCGTCAGGTTTTAAGTGAACTAATTACAGGGGATACTCCAATCTATTTATCCAATCGTAAAGATGAAATGGATACATGCATGAATGATTTATTACCATTCCAGTTTACAACAGAGGATGTATGTCGATGAGAAGCGGTTTTGTTGCGTTAGCGGGAAGACCAAACGCTGGTAAGAGTACTTTAATCAATTCTTTGATTGGTGAAAAGGTAGCCATCGTATCAAGTAAGCCTCAAACAACACGCTCTGAGATTCGGGGGATTTATACGGATGAAGAATGCCAGATTATTTTTACCGATACTCCTGGTATTCATAAACCAAAGTTCCGTCTTGAATCGCGGATGAACAAGGAAGCTGCAGATGTTATCCAAGGTGTAGATTTAATCTATCTTGTAGTAGATGCAAGTGTTCCATACGCAAAGGGTGATGAGTTTGTTTTAAACATGGTTAAAAATACGGGATTACCTGTATTCTTAGTCTTGAATAAGATGGATAAGATGCAGCCTGAGAAGATTGTCAAAGTGATTCAACAGTGGCAAGAACGCTATGATTTTGCGGAATACTTCCCATTATCTGCAAAATTCGGACGCTCCTTTGAAGATTTAATCAAGACGACAAGAAAGTATCTTCCAGAAGGAGATTTATTGTATCCAGCAGAAATGACAAGTGATGGCGCTGAAAACTTCCGTATTGCGGAGTTAATCCGTGAAAAGATTCTGACACAAACAGAAGATGAAGTTCCTCATGCGGCTGCAGTGCTAATTGAAAATAAAGAATTCAAAAAGGATAAGGTATACATCCAAGCAATGATACTTGTAGAACGTGATAGCCAAAAGGGTATCATGATTGGCAAGCAAGGACAGATGTTAAAAAAGATTGGTTCTTTAGCACGTGAAGATATCGAGAAGTTACTTGGGAAAAAGGTCTTCTTAGAGTTGTTTGTTCGTGTAGAAAATGAATGGCGTTCACGAGATGCTCGTATTACGGAATACGGCTATGGTGGAGCAAGTAGAGATGAATGATCGCATTACTGGATTTGTACTAAAGCAAAGCGACTATCGTGAAGCAGATGTGATACTTAGTGTACTAACGAAAGAGTATGGCAAGCTATCCTTTGTGGCACAGGGTGTACGTAAAATGACTAGCAAGAATGCTGGTTCGATTATGCCTTATACAAAAACAGAAATCTTATTCGATTATAATGAGACGAAGACGATCTTCCGTTTAAAGAATGCACGTTGTAAGGAGTACTATCGCTTTATGCATGAGGATATTACAGCCTCTAGTGCAGCTGCGGTTGCGGCTGAACTCATTGACGTATTAACACTACAAGCAAGTAGTGATATGACAAATAGCGATGAGTATGCATTCTTGGAGATTGTTTTTTCAAAGCTAGACCAGGGATATGATCCAACCCTTGTACTATCACTACTATTTGTAGATATGCTAGATGTTGCAGGGTTACTTCCAGATGTCGATGCATGCGTTACTTGTGGAAATACGCATGTTGTTACGGTAAGTCCGAAGGATGGAGGTTTCTTGTGTCAAGAACACGCAGAAGAACATCACATTCCTTTTATGAAGACAGAAGACTTACGACGTTTTCGTTTATTATGTAAAGCAGGCCTTAATAAAATCGATATCGTTAACCAGTATATCGAAGGGGATATGAAGGATTTACAATACCTTGTAGATATTTTGTATCTTCATGCGGATATACAATTAAAATCAATGAATTTTTATATGCATCTACATACGATCGTATAGTCAAAAGATGAAACAAAAGTACTTTGGTTTTCTACTGAAAAAGCATGAAATGAATGATTCGAAGAGATTTGGGATTTAGCTAAATCTCTTTTTCTTTTTGGATTATATATCGTATGAGATAGTGTTATCAGCACTTTTTTTAAGTTGTGACGTATACTAAAAAAAGTGAGGTGAAAATGATGGAAAAGAAAACGATAGATTTATCAAAGAGTGTATTCGATATTGCAAGTGCATATCCTGAAGTAAAAAGATATTATGTCAGAGTTGGGCTTTACTGAAATCGTAAAGCCATCCATGTTAAATACAATGGGTAAGATGATGACTATTCCCAAAAGGTGCAAGAGTAAAAAGAAATTCCTCTTTCAACAATTATTGATGCTTTTCGAATTAAGTGGTTTTGAAGTAATAAATACTCCTGAACAATTACAAAAAAACAACAGGAAGAAAAAGATGAAAGCTTTATCCGCAGATTTAGGAAAGAGTAGTGACTTGAATGCTAGCGATCGTGAAGCATTGTTAAAAATCATATGTTCAGCGCTTAAGTAATGGTGAGGATATTGAATCTGTTAGAAAAGATTTTGCGGCTAATTTCTCGGATGTTTCAGCTGTAGAAATTGCACGTGCTGAACAAACCCTTCTTTCAGAAGGTACAAAACTCAGTGATGTACAACGCTTATGTGATGTCCATTCAGCATTATTCCATGGGGCTACACGTAGTGAAAGAATTGCGAATGCAGAGAAGGAAGTTGAACGTTCAGCAGAAGAGGAGCGTGTTTTAGATACAATTGCTAGCTTTGATGAACAAACAGCAGATGCTACAACTGTATTATTGCGTACCTCAGGGCATCCTTTAAATATTTTGGAATTAGAGAATGCACAAATTGAAAAAGCGCGTTATAGCACTAGAGGAAAAAAACTCAAGGAAGATGTAAAACCTGAGGATGTTCTAGCGGATGTAAGTGAACTACGTGCTATCGAATCTCATTACAAGAAAAAAGAAGAAACAATGTTCCCACTTCTAAAGGATAAATACAATTTCCCTGGCCCAAGTGATGTTATGTGGGGTGTGGAAGATGAAATCAAACAAGAATTAAAGAAGTTTGTAGTGGAAGATTCTAAAGATATGGATTCACTACGACGTGTTGTTAAGCGTATGAATGAAATGATTTTTCAAAGAAAAAGAATATCTTATTCCCACTAGTAACGAATTATTTTACTGAAGATGAATGGATCGCAATCGCAAGAGATTTCCCAATGTATGGTTATTGCTATCTTGCCAAAGAAGATGTACCAGTATGGGATAAGGTAAAAGAACTTAAACAGCCAACGATTATCCACGATGAAAATATTGAGATTTCAGGTGGACATATGAGTTTCAAACAGTTAAAGGCAATGTTAAATACACTTCCTGTTGAAATTACACTTGTTGATGAAAATGATATAAACATCTACTTTAATGAAGGTGAAAAAGGTATTCACACGTCCCCAAATGGCAATTGGTAGACCTGTATATTCTTGTCACCCAAAGCGTGTTGAACCAATTGTACGTATGTTAATTAGTGATTTTAAGAAGGGTAAACGTGATAGTCTTACCATATTGTCTGAACGTTCGGGACATCCAGTTGTCATAAATTACTTTGCTTTACGTGACGATGATGGTACATATTTGGGCACATTAGAAGCTGTACAGATTATCGATGGTCTAGCAGATGCAATCAGAAATAACAAAAAAGGACCTATCGATTTATAATGATTTTCAATATTTGTTTTGAAGTGAAAATATTTAATTCCTCTAGAGAAGACTACTAGAGGATTTTTTATCTTTATTGGGCGTGATATAGCATATCGTGAGATTGTAAAAATAGGTTGAAAATGCTATACTTTACAGGATATTATGGGAATATTTTGGAGGCTCATTTTCAATGGATAGACAGAAGACATTTGACTTAATTGTTTCGCATGCAAAGAATACAGGATTTGTATTTCAAGGATCAGAAATTTATGGTGGTTTAAGTAATACTTGGGACTTTGGTCCTTTAGGTGTTAACCTCAAAGATAACATCAAGCGTGCGTGGCAAAAGAAGTTTATACAAGAAGATCCAAACAATGAAGAGATTCAAGCAGCTATCTTAATGAATCCTAAGGTTTGGGAAGCATCAGGACACTTAAAGGGATTCTCGGATCCTTTAATGGATTGCAAGCAGTGTCATACAAGACACCGTGCTGACCAGTTAATTGAATCCTTCTCCAATGGAACAGTAAATCCAGAGGGTTGGAGCAATGAACAGATGGAACAATACATCAAGGATAATAACGTTCCATGTCCTGATTGTGGTGGACATAACTTTTACATCCATTCGTCAGTTTCAACTTTGATGTTTAAGACATTCCAAGGAACATTGGAAGATTCTAAGAATACAATTTATCTAAGACCTGAAACAGCACAGGGTATGTTTGTGGATTTCAAGCATGTAGCTCGTGCATATCGTAAGAAGTTACCATTTGGTATCTGCCAGATTGGTAAGTCTTTCCGTAATGAAATTACACCAGGTAACTTTATCTTCCGTACACGTGAATTTGAACAGATGGAAATGGAATTCTTCTGCAAGCCAGGTACTGATGATGAGTGGTTCCCATATTGGCGTAACTTCTGCATGGATTGGATTGTGAAGTTAGGTGGAAATCCAGAAAACTTACGTTTCAGAGACCATGAGAAGGAAGAGTTATCATTCTACTCAAAGGGCACAACAGACATTGAATACAAGTTCCCATGGGGCTGGGGTGAAGTTTGGGGTATTGCAGACCGTACAGACTACGACTTAACACAACACCAGAATACATCTGGTAAGGATATGTCTTACTTAGACCCAATTACAAATGAGAAATATATTCCATATGTAGTTGAACCAGCAGTAGGTGTTGAACGTCTATTCTTCATGTTCTTTACAGATGCATATGATGAAGAAACACTTGAAAATGGTGAGACACGTGTAGTCATGCGCTTTAACCCAGTGCTAGCACCTGTGAAGGCCGCAATCTTACCACTACGTAAGAAGTACGCTGAAAAGGCAGAAGAAATTCGTCATGAATTATCTTATGACTTTGCAGTGACATATGATGAAGCAGGTTCTATTGGTAAGCGTTATCGTCGTCAAGATGAAGTTGGTACTCCATTCTGTATCACAATTGACGAACAGACGATGGAAGATGGTACAGTTACAATCCGTTACCGTGACTCCATGGAACAGGAACGTATGACTGTAGAAGAAGTTCGTAATAAGATTTGTAAGGAAATTCGTTTCTAAGAAGGAGGGAATATGGCAAAGATTAGTGATCATGATATAAATGCCATTCGTGAAAAAGCGGATATTGTCGATGTCATCGGTCACTATATTCAGGTTCATCGCAAAGGGAATTCATATGTAGCGATTTGTCCTTTCCATGATGACCATGATCCATCGATGTCTATTTCACCAGAAAAGAAAAATCTATAAATGCTTTGTTTGCGGTAATGGTGGTAATGTGTATACATTCGTACAGAACTACGAGAATATCACATTTCCCGAAGCCGTTGGTAGAGTTGCGTCTTTGATTAGTTATCCTTTACAGGTCGATGTTGATATAGAGCAGAGAACTAGTAAGGATCCTCATAAAGAAGCACTGTACAATGTGATGAATGCGGCGATTCAGTATATGATGTATCAACTGGATACACCTGAAGCCGTGAATGAAAAGAAGTATCTTGAAAAGCGTGGGATGACTGCAGATTTGATTCGTGAGTTTCAGATAGGCTATAACCCAAATCAGACGTCGTTATATCACTTTCTACATGCTAAAGGTTTTAGTGATGCGGATATGAATCGTGCAAACTTAATACGTATCAATGAGTCTGGTATCCATGATACCTTTGCTGGTCGTATTACTTTCCCAATTCATGACCAATACGGTAATCCGATAGGATTTAGTGCACGTATTCTAGATCCTAATCATCCTTCCAAATATATCAATACAAACGAAACAGATATCTTTACCAAGGGTGATATTGTATATAACTATCACCGTGCAAAGGCTGTTGCCCGTAAGGAAGGAAAGATTTATGTGTGTGAAGGTGTAACAGACGTGATTGCCTTTGCAAAGGCTGGTATCTTCAATGCGGTATGTACATTAGGTACATCCTGTACGGAAAGACAGATTCATCTGTTAAAGAATATCGCGGCGAAGATTGTGTTTTGTTATGATGGCGACCGTGCTGGACAAGCTGCTACCTTACGTGCAGTTCATATGGCAAGAAAATCCGGATGTGATGTATCAGTTATTCGCAATCTGACAGGAAAAGATCCAGATGAACTTGTACGCCAACAAGGGGCAGAAGGTTTAATAAGTGTTCTCAAAGATGAAGTTACTTGGATGGAGTTTGTGATTGAGTATCAAGTTTCACAGACAAATCTAAATAACTACTCTGATAAAAAAGAATTGGTTCGTAAGGTACAAGCAGATATTGCGACATTACCTGACGAAGTAGATCGCCGCTATTTTACACAACAATTAGCGGAAATGACACATATGCCAGTTGACTATGTGCCACAAACAATGAATCGACCAACCAATCAAACCGTACAGAAGAAACTATCGATTCCAGATGGTTCCCTAGATGCGGAAGATTTAATACTAATGATGATGTTAAAGTCAGCAAGTCATGCGCATACTTTTGAAGTAGAGTTAGGCTATCTAAATGATAAGACGCACAAGTTATTGGCGATGTTAATTATTGATAGTTTACATACATTCCATGACGCTGATCCAAGTCATCTGATTGACCGTACAGATAAGCAAGAAGTAAAAGACTTACTAACAAGACTGGTATCCATGCCTGCATATGATATCGACTATGACGAAGCGGTCCTAAAAGGAGCCATTCGCAAGGTAAAAATTACAACATTGCAGAAGGAGAGAGATGCGTATTACGAACAACTCTCACAAGCTGGTCTTAATGATATGAGTCAAAAGGTACTTATGGAAAAGTATCAAAAGTGCATTCTAGAACTGCGGAGGTATCTCGATGAAGAAGGAAACAAGTAAAACTACGAAAGCTTCAAAGAAAGAAAAAGAGGAAGTTGTAGTAAAAAAAGCAACTTCCAAAAAGAAAAAGGTAGAAGTAGCAGAAGAAAAAGCTCCTAAGAAAACGAAAGAAGCGAAAGAGAAAAAAACAAAAGTGAAAGACAACAAGAAAGACACAAAAGAAATTGAAACATATAAGCGTTCAGGAAAGGTGAAAGAATTAAAGAACCTTGATGAACTCAAAGACGATTATAAGGAAATTGCTAAGAAGAATGGTTCCATCGCACAGAAAGATGTCATGACATCCTTAGAGCACTTAGATATGTCTGACGATGATATGGACGAACTCTGGGATTGGTTTAATACAGAGAATATCCAGATTGTTGAAGATGAGGATATCGAAGAACTCACTGCAGCAGAAGATGACGACTTAGACTTACTAGATGATGATGTTGATGATGTAGAAGATGAAGATGTTGAAGGTAAAGACCCAGATCTAGATGACGATGAAGAAAAACCATTAGCTAGTCTTTTGGATTTAACATCCTTCTCCTCAGGTGGTAATGTACAGTTAAATGACCCTGTTAAGATGTACTTAAAGGAAATTGGACGTGTACCACTCTTAAAGCCAGAAGATGAACCTGAAATCGCAAAGCGTATTGAAGAAGGCGATGAAGAGGCTAGAAATATCTTAATCTCCAGTAACTTACGTTTAGTTGTATCGATTGCCAAGAAATATGTTGGTAGAGGCATGTTATTTTTAGACTTAATCCAAGAAGGTAACATGGGTCTTGTAAAGGCAGTTGAAAAGTTCGACTATACGAAGGGATTCAAGTTCTCTACATACGCAACATGGTGGATTCGTCAGGCTATTACACGTGCAATTGCTGACCAGGCTAGAACAATTCGTATTCCAGTACACATGGTAGAAACAATCAATAAGTTAACACGTGTACAGCGTCAATTGGTGCAGGAATTAGGACGTGATCCATCTGCTGAAGAAATCAGCCAACGTATGGAAGGTATCTCTCCAGAAAAGGTAAGAGAAATCCAAAAAGATTGCCTTAGAACCTGTATCACTAGAAACACCAATTGGTGAAGAAGATGATTCTCACTTAGGTGACTTTATCGAAGATAAAGAAGCACTCAGTCCTGATCAATACGCAAGTAATCAGTTATTGAAGGATGAAATCAATAGCGTTCTTAGTGGTTTAACAGAACGTGAAGAAAAGGTATTACGCTTACGTTTTGGTTTATATGATGGACGTACACGTACACTTGAAGAAGTAGGACGTGAATTCAATGTTACTCGTGAACGTATTCGTCAGATTGAAGCAAAAGCACTACGTAAATTGAAACATCCATCACGCTCAAAGAGATTAAAGGATTTCTTTGACAAATAAGATGAATTTACGTATCCAGAAAATTGCGGATATGATAAACAAAGGCGTGGTCTTGGCAGATATTGGTACAGACCATGCCTTTCTTCCTATCCTAGCAATCAAGCAGAAAAAGGTACAAAAAGCATACGCTTGTGATATTGCAAAGGGACCATTAGAGATTGCCAAACGCAATATCCAAGCGGAAAACCTTGATGGTCAAATCGAAACAATCTTATCCAATGGCTTCGAACATGTACCGCAAGACGTCGATGTTGTGGTGATTGCAGGTCATGGGCTACTACACCGCAAAAGATATCCTAGAAGCTGCAGGAGAAAAGCGTTTAAGTACTTGTAAACAGTTGATTGTTGAAGTCAATCGTAAACCAGAACTTTTACGGAAATGGATTAGTGATCATCACTATACGATTGATCAAGAAGAGTTAATTACAGAGCGTGATTTCGATTATATCGCAATTAGTTTTACAACAGATTATCATGAGTCATATCGTGATGATGAGATACTCTGTGGAGTTTATCTCCAACAAAAAAAGGGAAAAGAATATCTTTCCTATTGTGATCGACAGATAGCCTTTATTGATGGAGTTTTAGCAAAGTATCCACATGACGATGACTATCGCAAAGAATTATTACAACAAAAGAAGTATTGGTTAGAGGCAAAATAAAAACGCGGTTCTTAGAGCCACGTTTTTTATTTCTGAATGGAATTGACAGCCTTAGCGAGTCTTGACTTCTGACGAGCAGCATAGTTGTTATTCTTGATATGAGATACAACTGCCTTGTCTAAGCACTTATTTGCTGTGTTGTAAGCAGCAGTAGCAGCTTCAACGTCCTTAGCTTCTACAGCTAAAAGAACCTTCTTGATTGCTGTCTTTAGTTCGCTCTTCTGTCCAGCCTTCGCATTCTGTCTTTTCAGATTAGTTAGTGCGCGCTTCTTCTGTGACTTGATATTTGCCATGAGTACACCTCCTGTCCACTTATTAGCATTAGGATTATATCAAAGTGAAGTGTAAATTGCAATGAAAACCCCAAAAAAGTAGGGTATAATATCACGGTGGAGGTATGAGAGATGAAACAGACACGAATTATATTTTTTGGTACAACAGAATTTGCAAGCGGTATATTACAGACCTTAATTGATGAAGGATATAACGTCGTAGCTGTTGTTTCCCAACCAGATAAACCGGTTGGTAGAAAACATACCATCCAGATGACACTAACACATACTTTAGCAGATCAATATCAGATTCCGGTGATTCAACCTGATCTTTTAAAGGAACATGTGGATGATGTATTACAATATGAACCGGAGTTAATCTTAACTTGTGCATATGGACAATTTGTACCAGTACGTATTTTAGAATATCCACGTCTTGGTTGTATTAATGTACATCCATCACTTTTACCAAAGTATCGTGGAGGTGCACCAATCCATCATGCTGTTATGGGTGGGGAAACAGAAACTGGTGTAAGTCTCATCCAGATGACAAAAGCCATGGATGCAGGAGATATCTATGCTAGAGTTACAACACCAATTGGTAAAGATGAAACGATGGCAGAATTAAACCAGCGTTTACTTGTTTTAAGTAAGCAATTAGTGAAGGATAATTTAGAAGACTATATTGCAGGTAAACTTGTTGGAGAGCCACAGGATGATAGTAAAGTAATCCTTGGATTAAATATTACAAAGGAAGAAGAGAAAGTACAGTTTGCAAAAGAAGAGGTACAAACTATATATAACCACATTCGTGGTTTAATTGATTGGCCAATGCCATATGGTGTGGTTGATGGAAAGCGTATGAAGTTCTGTAAGGTTAGAATGAGAAAAGAAGACCATCAATCAAAACCAGGAGAAATCTTAGGTTTTCAAGAATCATGTGATGGAAGTCGCAAGCATTGGTGGCATTATTGAAGTTTATGAACTACAACCAGAAGGCAAGAGCAGAATGAATGCAGATGCGTATGCCAATGGTGCAGGTAGAAATATGATAGGGAAGGTATTTGAGTAAATGGATCAAAAGCATATACGAAATTTCTGTATTATCGCCCATATCGACCATGGTAAATCGACATTGGCAGACCGTATTCTTGAAATGACAGAAACGATAAAAGAACGTGATATGAAAGCACAACTTCTAGATGAAATGGATCTAGAAAGAGAACGTGGTATCACAATTAAGCTGAATGCAGTTCAGCTAAGCTATACTGCAAAAGATGGACAAGAGTATCTCTTTAACTTGATCGATACACCGGGTCACGTCGACTTTACATATGAAGTATCACGCTCACTAGCGGCTTGTGAAGGGTGCGATTTTTAGTCGTTGACTCTACACAAGGTGTCCAAGCACAAACACTTGCAAAATACCTATCTTGCACTAGATAACAATCTAGAAATTTTACCTGTCATTAATAAAGTGGATATGATGAATGCACAACCTGATGTGACAATCAGGGAGATTGAAGACATCATTGGTCTTGATTGTAGTAATGCGCCACTCATCTCTGCACGTAGTGGTCTAAACGTTGATAAAGTTTTAGAACAGATTGTATCTCATATACCTGCACCTAGCGGAAGCGAAGATGCACCATTACAAGCGTTAGTATTCGACTCATTCTATGATCCATATCGTGGAATTATCGCTTTAATTCGTATCCGTGAGGGTAATCTTTCTGTTGGTGATAAGATTCGCTTTATGGCAACAGGAGCAGAATATGAAGTACTAGAAGTAGGGTATTCGTAATCCACGTGAAGTAAAGATGAATACATTAATGTGTGGAGATGTAGGTTGGTTTGCGGCGTCCATTAAGTCCATTCAAGATGTACGTGTCGGTGATACGGTTACGAAAGTAGATAATCCAGCAGAGAAACCTCTATCTGGATATCGTAAGTTAAATCCCAATGGTATATTGTGGTTTATATCCAACTGATGCGGCAAAGTATGGTGATTTGCGTGAAGCGTTAGACAAACTACAGTTAAATGACGCATCCTTACAATATGAACCAGAGACATCCCAAGCATTAGGCTTTGGTTATCGTTGTGGATTCTTAGGACTTCTACATATGGATGTAATCCAGGAGCGTTTAGAAAGAGAATATAACCTCGATCTAATCGCAACTGCACCATCTGTTATCTATCATGTCTACCTAACGGATGGGTCAATGATTGAAAATTGATAACCCTGCTAGAATGCCAGATGCGGCTAGGATTGACCGTGTTGAAGAGCCATATGTAAAAGCAAGTATCATGGTACCTGATACATATATCGGTGCCATCATGGACTTATGCCAGAATAAGCGTGGTATCTATCAGACAATGGAAATCATCGATACTGGTAGAAACATGATTATCTATGAATTACCACTTTCAGAAATCATCTTTGACTTCTTTGATAAGTTAAAGTCCTGTTCAAAGGGATATGCTTCATTAGACTATGAACTCATTGGATATCGTGCACAGGATCTTGTGCGTATGGATATTCTATTGAACGGTGAAAAATGTCGATGCATTATCAGTAATTATTCACCGCTCAGAAGCATATGCACGTGGTTCTACAATCACTGTGAAGCTAAAGGAACTGATTCCTAAGCAACAATTTGAAATTCCTGTACAGGCTGCTATCGGTGGTAAGATCATTGCTAGAACAAATATCAAGTCCTTGCGTAAGAACGTACTTGCCAAGTGCTATGGTGGTGATATCTCCCGTAAGAAGAAACTTCTAGAGAAGCAAAAAGAAGGAAAGAAGAGAATGAAGGCAGTAGGCTCTGTAGAGATTCCACAGGAAGCGTTTATGTCTGTTCTATCAATGGATGATGATAACTAAACCAAAGTCATCTCTATTTACATGTACCTTTCTGTAGAACGATTTGTTCGTATTGTGATTTCTGCCATGTAGGCTATCAAGAAACAGTTGCAAATCAATGGTTAGACGCAATCAAAGTTGATATTCAAAATCGTCATATCAACGAGAATTTACAAACGATTTATATCGGTGGTGGTACACCCACTGCATTATCTTCATCACAACTAGATCAATTACTTCGTTTGTTGGATTCCTATGCACGCATGGTGCAGGAATATACAATTGAGATTAATCCAGAAACATTTGATGAAGACAAAGCAAAGATATTACAAAAAACACGGTGTAAACCGTGCAAGCATAGACTTTCAAACATCAGATGAAAGATTACTGCAGATGATGAATCGACATCATCGACTCGAAGATGTTGCAGAAACAATGAGACTATTACGTAAGTATGGTATTGATAATATCTCTTTGGATTTGATGTATTCATTACCTACACAGACAATGGAATCATTAGAAAAGTCTGTTAAGGATGCGCTTGCACTAGACCCAACACATCTTTCGTTATACTCATTAACAATCGAACCCAAATACAGTCTTTGCGAAAAAGGGATATGAACATCTTGAAGATGATATCGAAGCAGATATGTATGAATGGATTTGTAAGTTACTTCCAAAGTATGGCTTTGTACAATATGAAATTAGTAACTTTGCGAAAGCAGGTATGATTTCACAACATAACTGTGCGTATTGGAACTATCAAGACTTCTATGGAATTGGCTGCGGTGCAAGTGGACTTGAAGGAAGTACACGTTATGATATTCCAAAGAACGTAAGAAAGTATATCGAAGATCCTACTATCAAAGATACAATTGATTTATCACTCCAAGAACAAATGTTTGAGGCAGTGATGATGGGGCTTCGCCTAAAAGAAGGGATGCATATCCAGCTCTTTGAAGAAAGATTCCACACATCCGTATTAGAAGTTTATAGCACTCAGATTAAAAAGTTATGCAGCGAAGAAAAACTCATACTTGAAGGAAATCGTCTTCGTTGTAGTGAAGAGGGCTTTGAAATTCTAAATAGTATTTTATTGGAGTTTATGTAGTGTCGATCCGTATTAATATATTGCATACATAGCGATTGTATGCTATTATCTAAAGGCTTTCTTGCTGGGGATGACGTATCCTCAAGAGTTATTCTCGGTTTTGGAAGTTCTATAGAAAGAAAGAGGAAAATAAAATGTTAACAAAGGAAACAGTAGCACAGATTACTAAAGATTTTGGACGTAAGGAAGGCGACACAGGTTCTGTTGAAGTACAGGTTGCTCTATTAACACAGCAGATCAATACATTAACAGTACACATGCAGGCTAATAAGAAGGACTATTCTTCTAACCGTGGTCTATTAAAGATGGTTGGTCGTAGAAGAAAGATGCTTGATTACCTCAAGAAGCATGACGTTAACCGTTACCGTGAATTAGTTCAGAAGTTAGGTTTAAGAAAGTAGTTGTAAAAGCAGTCATTCGACTGCTTTTTTTGTATTTCAGGTGTACAATTATATTGGAAAAGAGTTAATACTCATGAGCTATATTACATTTCAAGAAGTTAGAAAAACATATCATGTTGGTGAAATTGATATTCATGCCTTGGATGGAGTCAACTTTGAGGTTGAAAAGGGACAGGTTGTAATTGTGGCTGGTGCCAGTGGTGCTGGTAAGAGTACAATTCTAAACATCCTAGGTGGTATGGATACTGTCACCAGTGGGAAAGTTATTGTGGATGGTAAACATGTTGATGCGATGAATGAAAAAGAATTAACAGACTACCGTCGTTTTGATATTGGTTTTGTATTCCAGTTTTATAACTTAGTGCAGAATCTGACCGCTTTAGAAAAATGTAGAATTAGCTTCCGAAATTTGTAAAGATCCACTTGACCCAGCAACTGTTTTAGAACAGGTTGGTTTACAGGATCGTATGCATAATTTTCCTGCTCAGTTATCTGGTGGTGAACAACAGCGTGTAGCGATTGCTAGAGCGATTGCCAAGAATCCTAAGTTACTTTTATGTGATGAGCCAACCGGTGCCTTAGACTATGTGACAGGAAAACAGATATTACAGTTATTACAGGATACAGCACGTTTGCATGGCATGACTGTTATTATCATTACTCATAATCTAGCAATTTGTCCGATGGGGGATTTGGTCTGCCATGTTAAAAATGGAAAAGTCATCTCTATGGAAAAGAATGATCATCCTAAGGATATAACGGAGATAGAGTGGTAATGGCGAAAAAGGTATTTCATAAAAATGTACTCCGCTTAATCAAGTCGACAAAAGGTCGATTCTTTTCACTTTCTGCAATTGTATCGATTGGTGTTGCGTTTTTATTGGTGTCAGTGCCAGTGCGCCTATGATGGCTGCTAGTGTAGATTACTATGATGATAGTTATGACTTAAAGGATTTTACTATCTATTCAAATTACGGATTCAAAGAGGATGATATAACTGCCTTAAATAAGATGGACTCTGTTAGTACAGTTGAGCCAGGTTACTTTGTGGATGAGATTGCGACAAGTGGCGAAGGATCACAACTTGTACGTATACACTCTTATGATTCAACACATACAATTAATCGCTTCAAGCTTGTAGAAGGACGTATGCCGCAAAATGACCATGAGGTTGTTGCGGAGCGTAGTGGAAATATTAAATCTGGTTTTGAAGTAGGGGATACAGTTAAGTTGTCACTTCCTGATGGTTCTAGAAGTGGTATTTTACCAGTGCAAGAAGTAACTGTAGTCGGTGTAATTGATACACCTCTATATCTCAACATGTCTAAAGAAACAAGCACTTTAGATAACTTACCAATTAATTCATATCTCTATATTCCTTCTTCTGCATTTGATTCTTCGAATTATTTAGAGCTAAATATATTAACGAAAGATGGTAAAAATATTATCTTCATTTTCAGATTCGTATGAGACTTACATCAAAGAAGTAAAACAGAAGATTGAAGCACTTGCGACAACACAACAAACAGCAACTGCACGTAAGATTAAAGAAGATGCACTGAGTGAGTACAACGACGGTATGCAAAAGTACATCGATGGAATAAAGCAATATCAAGATGCACTCGATAGCTATCAAAAAGAAATCGCCTCTGCTCAACAAAAAAACTATCTGAAAGTAGAGCGGATGTTGCAACTGGGGAAGTAGAGATTGCTAATGCGAAAGAAAATCTCGTTAGTGCGCAAAATACTTTAAATACAGAAAAGGTTAACCAACAAGCAGAGCTTGATCATCAACAGGAAATCATCAACCAGAATCGTGCAACACTACAATCCAGTCAACAAACTTTAAATCATCAAAAGGCTACTCTAGAACAGAATGAACACGATCTTACTACAGCCTTAGCTGCGATTCCGGATGCGATTACGTTATATCAAACAGAAATTCAATTTAGACAGGGAATCGCACATTATGGAATTAGTCCGACAACACCTGTATCGCTTTTAACGATGTTTCGAGCTGATTTAAGACAGTTATGTGATGCAATGTTTCCAGAAGGTTATTCTGGAAAAACGATTGGGGATTTACAGAGTGCTTTAGATGACCGCTTACAACAAATCGATCAAAGCTTCTCATTAACTGCTTCCACAAAGGAAGATCGACTACTTGAATTACAGAACTTACAAACACAATATACAAATGACCTAGCAACTGTTCAGAATGCTTTGACAGTGACGATCCCTGCATCTCAACAACAAATTACGGATGGTTTAGTTGCGGTTGACCAAGGTCAACAACAGCTTGATCAAGGACAGGCTACGTTAAATCAAAAGATTGCGGATGGTCAGGCTGAGATTGACGCAGGTTGGAATAAAGTATACGAAAACGAAAATAAATTAGCAGATGCTAGAGTGCAGATTGCGGAAGGGGAAGCACAATTAAATTCTGCAATTAAGGAAGGTACAAAAAAGTTAAATGATGCACTAGAAGAGTTGAATCTTTCGAAAGCAAAGTTAGCAGATGCGAAAAAGAAAATTGATGATTTAGCAGAAGGAAAATGGACAATACTGGATCGTAAATCACATTATGCAAGTGTGACATTCAAGAATACCATACAGCAAATGGAAGCTATTTCTCGTGTATTTCCTGCATTCTTTATCTTGGTTGCAGCTCTTGTATGTCTAACAACAATGACACGTCTTGTTGAAGAACAACGCAGTGAAATTGGCACTTTGCGTGCACTAGGATATACGAAAGTGGCAATGCACATCAAAGTATTTATTCTATGCAATCTCTGCAACCCTTATCGGTATTGTTGTGGGAAGTATACTAGGACTGAGTTCTTTCCCATTGATTATTTATCATGCATGGAGAATGATGTATATCCTTCCTCCAATCCGCTTTGTAGTACCTTCAGGTCTAATTAGCTTAACAGCAATGGTATTTATCTTTGCGATGAGTATTGCGACTTGGTTTGCATGTAAGGCAGATACACAGGATGTCCCATCACAACTGATGCGTCCAAAAGCTCCACCGATGGGTAAGAAGACATTCTTAGAGAATATACCTTTTGTTTGGAATCGTCTTAGTTTTACTGATAAAGTAACGATGCGTAATATCTTCCGTTATAAGAAACGGTTCTTTATGACGATTGTAGGTGTTGCAGGATGTACTGCACTCATGTTAATTGGATTTGGTATTCGTGATTCCATTTCAAACATGGTTGATATTAACTTTAAAGAAATTATTCAATATGATGGCATGGTAAGTTTTGAAGATGACGCAAGTGAACAAGTAAAAAACAGAAGCTTTAAAAAGAAATACAATCAACAGAGAATGTTACAGATGCGAAAGTTGGCTTCGTTTATACGACTAAGACGTATGATGATAAGGTTGATGAGACTGCTTCAGTACATATTTTTGATCCAGAAGAAATCAATCATGAGTTTAACTTGCGTACACGAATTGGCCATAAACCTATTTCACTGACGGATGATGGTGTTATCATCAATGAGAAATTAGCTGAAAATCTAGGTGTTCATGTTGGAAATAAGATTACCATCGAAGATGCAGATGGAAATCCACATGAGGTAAACGTCAGTGGTATCACAGAAATGTATGTCAATCATTTTGTCTTTATGAGTCGTCGGTATTACAAAGAAGTATTTGGTAAAGAAGCTGGTAGTAATATTATCTACCTATCTACGACAGGTGATGATGCGGCCCAAAAGTTACTGGCAAATGAGATTTCGACGATGCAAGGTGTTGAAGGTATTTCGTTGTATAGTGGACTACTTGATAACTTTAACTCCATGGTTAAAGGTTTAAATGGCATTATTTGGGTACTAATCGTATCGAGTATGTTACTGGCATTTGTTGTACTCAGTAATTTAATTACAGTCAATATCAGTGAACGACAACGTGAGATTGCGACTTTAAAGGTTCTTGGTTTTAGAAGGGCTGAGGTTAAGAAGTATATCTTTAAAGAAAACAATCTACTTGCTGGAATTGGTGGTATTGTTGGAATTCCAGTGGGTATTGCATTACATCGTTATATTATGCGTACGGTAGAGATGGACTATTTGATGTTTGGAAGAAATATTGAATGGATGAGCTTCTTCTATGCATTTATATTGACGATAGCATTTAGTGTAGTTGTAAATCGTATGATGACAAAGAGATTAAATGATATTCGTATGGTAGAGAGTCTAAAGAGTGTAGAATAATGAATTATACCTATATACTTGAATGTGAAGACCATACCTACTATACAGGTTGGACCAATGATTTAAAGAAAAGATTTCAAGCCCACCTTAATGGGAAGGGGGCTAAGTATACAAAGTCACATCGTCCTTTGCGCATTGCGTATTATGAAATGCATGCGACGAAGAAGGAAGCGATGCGAAGAGAGTGGAGGATCAAACAAATGACAAAGAAAGAAAAAGCACAGTTGATTAAAGTCCATTAACAAATGTGGAACTATTTGATAAAGAGAAGTTAAAGAAGGCTAAGTTTAATCGTCAGTTGCATATCCTATATGCACCAAGTAGTGGTAAGGTCATTATGGAGATGAATGATGTGGCTGCAGAGATGCTATGCAAAGACGAAAAATTTATTGAATTACCGGTTCAAAATAATGAAGATTGGGAAACACATGAGCCTGTTATTAACCGTAATGGTGATTCTTTTTCAGTTAATATTGCTAGTGATGACCATCCAATGGATGGTGACCATTATATTGCATTTGTGATTCTACAATATGAAAAGGGTTATCGTGTTGTGTATTTCGATAAGGGTGAAAAACCAGAAGTAAAGTTCTATCAAGACGAGCCAGTTATTGCAGTCTATGCATACTGTAATCAACATGGTCTTTGGTGCATTGAAGCATAATAAAGACATATTCAATTTATAGTGCGGCTGTGATACAATGGGAATGTTGAAAATTTGAAAAGTCGAGAACAGACAGAGGTTAGAAGAGAAATGGAAAAGTACAAGAAGAGCTGGGAATTTCATGGCCGTACATTAACAGTCGAAAACGGTGAAATTGCCAAACAAGCAGGAGGTTCTGTAGTTATTCGCTATGCGGATACAACAGTACTATCTACAGCAACAGCAAACAACCAAGCAAAGGATACAGATTTTTTCCCATTAACAGTTTTATATCAGGAAAAGATGTATGCTGCTGGTAAGATCCCTGGTGGATTTACACGTCGTGAAGGTAGACCAACAGAACATGCAACATTAACTGCACGTTTAATTGATAGACCAATTCGTCCTTTATTCGCGGAAGGTTTCCGTAATGAAGTACAAATCGTTAATACAGTATTATCATGCGATCCAGATGCTAGTTCTGAGATGGCATCCTTATTCGGTTCATCATTAGCACTATGTATTTCAGATATTCCGTTTAACGGACCTGTAGCTGGTGTAATGGTTGCTCGTGTTGATGGCGAATATATTATTAACCCAAGCGTTGAACAGGAAAAGAATTCTGATTTAAATGTTACAGTTGCTGGTACAAAGAATGCCATCAACATGGTTGAAGCAGGCGCTAAGGAAGTATCAGAAGAAGATATGCTTAAGGCCTTGATGGTTGGTCATGACGCAATCAAGGAATTATGCGCAATTCAGGAAGAAGTTATCGCTGCGTGTGCGAAGGAAAAGATGGAAGTTTCCTTATATGAAATCAACCCAATTGTTAAACAGTTGGTTGATGAAAAGGGTGCACAACGTATTCGTGAAGCAGTTTCTATCAAGGGTAAGCTTGAACGTTACGGCAAGATTGATGAATTGATTGCCGAAATGGAAGAAGAAGTTGCTAAGTTAGAATGGGAAGATGATAAGGCGCGTGAAAAGGCTGTTAAACAAGCACATGAATATGGTGTTGAAGTTGAAGCAGGTGAAGTACGTCGCTTAATCTCTGAAGAAAAGATTCGTCCAGATGGACGTGGATTAGATGAACTTCGTCCACTGGATTCACAGATTGATTTACTACCACGTGTACACGGCTCTGCGTTATTTACTCGTGGTGAAACACAGGTATTATCTGTTACAACATTAGGTCCATTGAGCGATGCACAATTGATTGATGACCTAACAACAGAAACAGAAAAGAGATTCATGCACCAATATAACTTCCCACCATTCTCCGTTGGTGAAGTTGGTCGTATGTCTTCTCCTGGTCGTCGTGAAATTGGTCACGGTGCTTTAGGTGAAAGAGCTCTCTTACAGGTATTACCTACAGCAGAAGAGTTCCCATACGCAATTCGTACCTGTGCTGAAGTATTAGAATCTAACGGTTCTTCTTCACAGGCAAGTATCTGTGCAGGTTCTATGTCATTAATGGCTGCTGGTGTTCCTATTAAGGCAATGGTAGCTGGTGTGGCTATGGGTCTGATTACAGTTGGAGATACATACTCTATCTTGACAGATATTCAGGGTATGGAAGACCACTATGGAGATATGGACTTTAAGGTAGCTGGTACACGTAATGGTATTACTGCTTTACAGATGGATATCAAGGTAACTGGTATTTCTGAAGAAATCCTACGCGAAGCTTTAGCACAAGCACATAAGGGTCGTATGGAAATCTTAGACAACATGGAAACAGCAATCTCCGCACCACGTGATCATGTATCTGAATGGGCTCCAAAGATGGCTCAAATGATGATTCCTGTAGATAAGATTCGTATCGTTATCGGTAAGGGTGGCGAACAGATTGATAAGATTATCGCTGCATGTGATGGTATCAAGATTGATATCACAGATGATGGTAAGTGCGTATTCTATCACACAAGACAGGATATGATTGATAAGGCAATGCAGATTGTTGGTGACTTAATTCGTGAAGCGAAGGTTGGCGACATCTATGATGCGATAGTATCAGAAGTTCGTGAATCATTTGCCTTTGTAACATTGTTCCCAGGAACAGATGCATTACTCCACGTAAGTGAACTTGCTTGGACTCGTGTAGAAAAGATTCAGGATGCTCTACATGTAGGAGATACAATCAAGGTTAAGGTAACTGGTGTTGATGCGACTGGTAAGGTTAAGGTTTCTGCTAAGGAATGCTTAGAAAAGCCAGAAGGCTATGTAGAGCCAAAGAAGAACTTTAAACCACAAGGTAAACCAAATTTCCATGAAAAGCGTGAAGGTGCTAACGTGGAACGCAGAGTTTTCAAGAAAAAAGAAAACGCTGAATAATCAATAAAAGAAGGCGTACAGCCTTCTTTTTCGGAGGGAAAAGTAACGATGCGTATGCGTAAAAAGAAATGGGCAGAGCCATGGATTGAAGAACACCGTGATTTTGTCTATCAAAACCCAGTAGAAAATAAAGGCAAGTGGAAAGAATTACTCCAACGCGACACATTACACTTTAGAGATTGGTACAGGTAAAGGTGGATACCTCAATGGTATGGCAAGACTGTATCCAAATGAAGCGTGGGTAGGAATTGAAAAAGATATTAGTGCTGGTGCAGTCGCTGCACGTCATGCGGTAGAAGAGGAAAAATCCACTACTTGAAAAATAAGCGATTTATTATTGCCAATGCGGAACAACTACAGGAGTGGTTTGCGACTGGAGAAGTGGATGTCATTCATTTAAATTTCTCTGATCCATGGCCAAAGAAAGGTAATCATAAGCGTCGTCTTAGCAGTGCAAAGTTTTTAGAGATGTATCGTGATATTCTTACAGAAGATGGATATATCCGCATGAAGACAGACAACAAAGATCTATTTGAAGATTCAGTATTGTATTTCTTACAGAATGATTTTATACTCACAGAATTCTCTGTTGACTTCCGTCGCGTAGAACATGCGGAAGATGTCATTACAGAATACGAAACTCGATTTATGGAACTTGGACAACCAATATATCAACTTTGTGCCAAGCCATGCAGACATAAATAAACTATGATACGATAATGCAAAGGAGGTAAAGTATGGCAAAGAAGATTTTACTAGTCCTATTATGTGTTCTATTAACTGGTTGTGCACAATCTAGTCAATCCATGCAAGAAAGACTAGAACAACAGATTACAGCAGTTAGTGCTTTACCTATCCCTAGTGCAAGTCATCGTAAACCATTCTATACCTACTATACAGAACCATCGATTGGACATTATCGTTCAACCGAAACATCGAATGAATTTAGTTTTCAGTCTACAAAGTTTGTACTAAATCTAAACGTACAAGCAATCATGGATTCTTCCACGGATATTACACAATCCATTTATACCCAAGAGCCGATTGCCAAATACTCAGGAAGCTTTCAAAATATGCTGGATGAAACAGTAGGTTATGTATGTGAAATCTATCAGGTAAATCAACATTATGCAGTATTCTTTACATCCACAGCAGTAAATTTATTTGGGATTGCTCAAGTTGGAAATGCAGCAGAACTTGCAGGGAAAATGTACTCTATTGCACGTAGTGTAATAGTACGAAAAGATGTTGTATTACAGGTGTATACACATGAAAGTGCAATTGATTATGAAGGCGAAGCAATCAATCTGTATAAGGATATTGCACCAGAGGAAGGTACCTTACAGGAGTTAATTGATGATAAGACTCGTATCGATAATAAAAAAGATAAGAGTAAAACAACTGAGAATTGATGAAATCATACTTAAAACGCGTTATTTTATGATAATATATAACTTAACAAGGAAAGAGAAATAGAATAAAAATACTATTGTATATAAGAAAGGATAGACCTTATGCTCAAGAAATTACAAAACTTATTATTTGAGGATGATGACGAATTTGTAGAAGACAACACTGAAGCAGAACAAGTTAACGCCTCTGCTCCAGTTACACCTGCTGTACAACCAGAAGCATCTTCATTACAGCAAACAGCAAAGATTCCAGTTATAACTGAGCAAGCACCTGAGATTCCAGCAGTACCTGCATTACCAGTTGAACCAGAAACAGTTGCTAAACCAGAACCTGTAAAATCATCCTCAGTATTTTTAGATAATGAACCAAAGAAGTCAACAATGATTAATCTTGATGATGAGGATAGCAAACCAGTTGAGAAGAAGCCAGCTGCTAAGCCTGAAGTAAAGCGTGAAGAAGTGAAGCCTTCTAAGGAATATCGCTTTAATCCAGTTATCAGTCCTATCTTCGGTATTGATGAAAAGGATTTGGATGCTGTAAAGACAACTACTTCTAAAGCTCACTGAAAAGGGAAAAAGGCTAAGTTCGAAAAGAACGTGACACCTATTCTTTCACCAATGTATGGTATCGCTGTAGAAAAGCCAGTGAAACCAGCGATTAAGGTTGAAGAACCTATAGCGGTAGCAGCTGTGAAGAAGAATGAACCCGTAACGATTCCATCACCAACTGTTGAAGATGAGATTCCTGAATTCTCATTAGATGATATTCTCAGCACACGTGATCAAGAACCACAGCAGGAAGATGATGATTTGTTTGGAACAACAGCAACTTCTGAATTTGACTTTGGTAATGATGACCAATTATTCCCAAATCTAAGCTTTGGTGATTTGGAAAGAGAAACTGCTGAAGATAGCACAACAATTATCTCTCGTTCAAGTTTGAACGATCATAGTTCACGTAAATAAATAGTTTATCAAAAACGGTCGTTAACGTTTGAAAGAGATTCGCTTTCGATGTCGACCGTTTGTTTTTTTTGGAGGTCTTATGGAAAGATATACATTAGATTTTAATAAGCCAGTACATATTTTCTTTATTGGTATTGGTGGTATCAGTATGAGTGGTCTAGCAAAAGTGTTGGCAGATCGTGGCTTTCAGGTGAGTGGATCTGATAACCAAGAAACAGAACTAACAAAGATGTTAGAACAACATGGTGCTAAGGTTTTCTACGGGGGTCAAAAGGCTGAGAATATCACAGGTGATATTGATGTAGTTGTATATACTGCTGCGATTCATCCAGATAATCCTGAATATATTGCCAGCGTTGATAAGAAGATCCCAATGATGACACGTGCAGAATTACTTGGTGAACTCATGGAGAACTACAAGAATAGTATCGCTGTTAGTGGTACACATGGTAAAACAACTACTACATCAATGTTGAGTTACATCTTAATGGCAGCCAATACCGATCCAACAATCAGTTTGGGTGGTATGCTTGCACATATCGGTGGAAATATTCGTGTTGGTAGAGGTCAAACATTCTTAACAGAAGCATGTGAATATACAAATAGCTTTTTAGAATTAAAGCCGCAGGTAGGTATCATTCTAAATGTAGAAGCTGATCACTTGGACTTCTTTAAGGATTTAGATGATATTCGTTTATCCTTTAGAAAGTTTGTGGCTGGTATCAAAGAAGGTGGAACACTCGTCATTAATCATAGTATTCATAATAAAGAATATATTGTTGGTGATTTTAAGGGTACAGTTATTAGCTTTGGTGAAGATGGTGATATGCATGCAAGAAATATTGTCTATGATGCATTAGGAAATCCTGGTTTTACAGTGTATTACAAGGATGAAAAGCTTGGTGATGTTCAACTCTTAGTTCCAGGTATGCATAATGTAGATAACGCATTAGCAGCAATTGCGACTGCGTATAGTCTTGGTATTAACTTTGAAGCAATCAAGCAAGGTCTTGTTAGTTATAGTGGTGTTGATCGTCGTTTCCAGTATAAAGGTAAGTGCAATGGTGCAACTGTTATCGATGACTATGCACATCATCCACAGGAGATTGAAGCAACTCTCAATGCAGCAAAGCATTATCCACATAAGAAATTGTATGTGGTCTTTCAACCACATACCTACACACGCACAATAGCGTTACTACCGGAGTTTGCCAAAGCTCTAGAAAACGCAGATATTGTCATTCTTGCGGAAATTTATGCAGCTCGTGAGATTAATACGACTGGTGTAAGTGCAGAAGATATCTCTAAGCTGATGGATCAAACAAAGGTGAAATCTTTCTATTTACCTACATTTGAAGAAATTGAAGACTATCTGCGTAGCCATCTAGAAGAGGGCGACCTATGTATTACTATGGGTGCAGGTAATGTCACAGAGATTGGACCAAAATTAGTGAAATAACATTTAACCGATTGGAGAAAATTCAATCGGTTTTTTGGTTTATTTAGATGATTGCTATCAATTCTATATTTAGTAAGAAACACTCCATCAGGATTTGCTAGGGAGTGTTGGTTTTGGTATATGGCGAAAACATGGTATAATAATTGTATCGAAGGTATATTGAGATAATCAAACAGAGTGATTTATTTCAACTACAGATAGTATATTTCATTAAATTACTATTTTAATTACTTGGATTCACAAGTTGTTTCTATAATATCTCAATATCGTTTTTCGAATCTGATAGTCAATAAAAGGAGGACATAATATGTCAGTAAATGAAAAGATTGATCAGTTGAAGGGTGCAGTTAAAGAAGAAGTTGGAAAAGTAACTGGAGATAAGAAAATTGAACATGAAGGATTAGCTGAGAAAGTAACTTCAAAAGCAAAAGAAGTAGCAGAAGGTATTAAGGATGCTGTTGAAGGAACAGTAAATGGTGTTAAGAATATTATTAACGAAAATAAAGATGATGTAGCAGAAAAAGGTAAATACATTTTGCTAATAATGTAAAAGATGCCGTTGAAGGTACTGTTGATGGTATCAAAAACATTGTGAACAAAGATAAAGAATAATTTTATTGAATTGAACCTCATAATATGGAAAAACAGATTAAGAGGTTCATTTTTCGTAATGAGGTATATGGATTTAGATACAAATAAATCCTTTGTTGAAATGATTAGGAGACCAACTATGAGATATAAAAGTCTTTGAGTATGCAGGATATATCTGTATTTTAGTATCTTATATTATTGCGACTTTTTGCGCAGAAGGCAGAAGGTATTTTTTTGCGGTGATTGGATTAATTGCTTCATTAGGATTGTTGTTGAGTTCTATCATTTGTTATGTGCTATATCGCAAATATCATCCAGATAAAACTACGATATTCAAAAAAATAAAGCAGAACTTTTGATTCTTGTAATTCCTTTCATAATTGTGATTTTAGTACTAATATCACTACGTAAATAATAAAATCTAGTTAAATGTAGATAATTACATCAAATATTTTTAAAAAAATGTACTAAAAAAATAGGAATATCCGATTTTTAGTAATTTTTTTAGAAAAGCGCATTCTATGATTGAAAAACTTTTTCATAAATGACTATAATGGTGGAAAGAGGTAATCATATGGATCAATTGATACAAGATTTACAAATCGTATGTACACAACTATTACCAATCATAGGAGCAGTAGTGTTAGTATTTTTGTGTATTTTATTACGAAAGTTGTGGCAGACTATCGACGCTTTAAGGAAAAAACAATCGAAGGCTTAGATCCTACGCTACGTTTAGTGGATAAGAGTATCGAGAAGGTTCAAGCCCCATTAGATACTGTTGCTAAATACAGTAAAACTTTTGATAAGGTTCATGATAAGACTTCTGCTGCAATTGGTAAAGTAACAGATTTTGCTAATGATAAATTAGATTCACTAAAACAAACAATTAAGACTGGTGTAAATCCAGAGGAAGATCTTCCTGTACAAGTTCAGGAAGTTGAAAAGGAGACTACAAATGGCTGATGAATTAAAGAAAGATGAAAAAAATCTACATTCAACGAGTTTGATGACAGCACTGAGCCTATTGAATCAATTCAAAAAGACAGTTGAGGATCTCAAACGTAAAAATTCAAGAACTAAGTACGGAAGAAGAAGGAAAAGTCTACAACTGAAGAGACTTCTGAAAAGGAAGATGAACAGTTCAAGATTCCTGATTTTATTGCGCCTCATGCAGAAACATTACAGCAGATGAAGGATACAACTGTTAAAACTCTTCAAACGGTGAAAGAAGAAGTTGTAGATAAGACTAAGAAAGCTGCTTCTGTTGTAAAAAGAAAAAGGCTGAAAAGCTCAATGAAAACGAAGATATTCGTAAGACATTAGATTATATCAAGAAGAATGCAACAAAGGCTTATGATACAGCAATGATTAAGCTTGATGAACTCAAGCAAGATCCTAAAGTAAAGGATGTATCAAATAAGGCTAGTGATGCGTATCAACAAGCGAAGGATTATATCGTACCTAAGACAAAAGAACTTACAAATGTTATCAAGGATACAACACAAAAGACAATTACAAAGGTAAATGATTTTGTGAATCGTCCTGATGTACAAGATACGATTCAAAAAGTGAAGGATACTACAAAACAGGCTGTAGATAAGAGTATTGAAACAGTACGCAATATCATTCATTCTAAGGAAGAAAAGTAGGAGGGATACGATGAAACGAGTAACAATCTACGACGTCGCAAAAGAAGCTGGTGTTTCGCTAGCTACCGTTTCACGTGTTATTAACGGATCTAATGTTGTTAAAGCACCTACAAAAGAACGTGTTGAAGCTGCTGTTGAGAAATTAGGTTACAAGCCAAACGCAATTGCCCAAGGTCTTGCATTACAGAAGTCTACTTCTATCGGTTTGGTAGTTCCTGAAGCTAGCTTTACTTATACAGGTCAAGTAATCAATGGTTTGATTGATGTAGCGAAGATTTATAACTACAACATCATGTTACATACAATTACTGCTGGTATTACTGATATCAATACTGTAATTGAAGATATTATTAAGTCACATGTTGATGGTGTTGTTATCTTCAATGATAAGTTAGTCGCTGGTGATATGGATGCACTAAGTAAGTACAATATCCCAATCGTTGTTATTGGTAACAAGATAAATGGTAAGGGTATTAGTAGTGTTTATGTAGATATCAAGAAGGCTGTCTTTGAACTTGTTTCTAAGTTCTTAGAAGAGGGTAAAGATAACATCGGTATCTTAGAAGATCGTAAGAATCCACAGCAGTATGAAAAAGATGGTTGCTGGTGCAAAGAAAGCGTATGAAGCACGTGGTAAGAAGTTTACTGGAGCGATTTCCATTCCTTCTGATGCTCGTACATCGTATGCATTCTTATCCAAGTGGATGAGAGATCATCGTTATGATGTTGTTATCGCAAATAGAGATTCCCAATGCTTCGCATTGTTAAACGCAAGTAGAGAAAACAATATTTCCATTCCTGATGAAATGGAAGTTGTATGTGTACTCGATACGAAGTATAATTCCATGGTACGTCCACAGATTTCTAGTTTCTCCATTCCATCTTATGACCTAGGCGCAGTTTCTATGCGTGTTATGACAAAGTTATTACAGAATGATGAAGAAAATCATGAAGAAAAGGGCGAAAGTATTGAATTAAGTTATCTGTTTACTCCAAGACAGACAACAAAGAACTAAAAGCGTTGAATAGAATGAGTAATCACATGTATGCATGTGTAGAGAGATTCCGGTTGGTGAAAGGAATTCTGTATCGGTGATGAATACATCTAGGAGCTGTTTATCTCAAAAGGTAGACCGTTACTCTGCGTTAAAGAGAAATGAGTGTACGATGATTCGTAAACTAAGGTGGTACCGCGCTGAGGCGTCCTTAGAGATATGGGCGCCTTTTATTATGGCGCTAGGAAAGGATTAGTATATGAATTTTATTGAAGAATTACAGTGGCGTGGCTTGGTCAAAGATTGCACAGATAAAGAAGGACTGGGCGAACAACTTAAGAATCCAACAACAATCTACTGTGGATTTGATCCAACAGCAGATTCTCTCCACGTAGGACACCTACAACAAATCCTATTATTACGTCGTTACCAATTACAAGGACATCAACCAATCGCATTATGTGGTGGTTTTACAGGAATGATTGGTGACCCACGTCCTACAACAGAAAGAAAGCTCTTAACACATGAAGAAGTTCTTCATAATGCTGAGTGTATCCGTAAACAGTTAGCAATGTTCTTATCCTTTGAAGGCTCTAACGCAGCTATCATGGAAAACAATAATAACTGGTTAGGTGAGATGAATCTATTAGCCTTCTTACGTGACTATGGTAAGTTATTTAACATCTCTTACATGTTACAAAAGGATACTATCAAAAAGAGATTAGATTCTGGTATTTCTTACACAGAATTTAGTTATACAATCTTACAGTCTATCGACTGGTACAACTTATTTAAGAAGTATAACTGTCAGATTCAGATTGGTGGTTCTGACCAATGGGGTAACTTAACTTCTGGTATGGAGCTTATCCGTAAGATGGAGGGTGATAATGCAAAGGTATTCGGTATTACCTCTCCATTAATCACAAAGAGTGATGGCTCTAAGTTTGGTAAGTCTGAAGGAAAGAATATTTGGTTAAATCCAGAACGTACAAATGCATATGAATTCTACCAGTTCTGGTTAAATACACCAGATGCGGATATTGTAGACTACCTTAAAAGACTTAGCTTCCATACACCAGAAGAGATTATGGGTTACGAAGAATCTCTTAAGAACGCACCTGAATTGCGTGAAGGACAGAAGGCACTTGCGGCAGAATTAACTGAACTTGTTCATGGTAAAGATGGCTTAGAAAAGGCGCTACGTATCACAGAGACATTCTTTAAGGGTGATATTATGACTTTATCTATAGAGGAGATGAAGGAAGGTCTAGCAGATGCTAAGAAGGCAGCTGTAGAAGATGGTGTAACTTTGATTGATGCACTTGTGACTGCAGAAGTATGCAAGTCTAAATCGGAAGCTCGTAAGCTAATTGAACAGGGTTCTGTATCAGTAAATGGTAATAAAGTTACAGATATTCAGACTGTATTACATCAGTCAGAAGCTATCAACCAAGAATTCTCCATCCTTAAAAAAGGTAAGAAGAATTACTTCGTTTTAACATTCTAAAGCATGCGGATAGTCAAAAGGCTATCCGTTTTTATAACTGTTCTATGGTATAATTACAGGCGAGGTATTTGTATGTATAGATATTTATTGGTCATTGCAATCTGTATCTGCATGTTATCTGGCTGTGCTAAAAAAGACGCAGAAACAAATGCGGCTATGGAATTATATGAGAGTTATTATACGGAAGTTCTAAATACGAAAAACTATCTTGAATCAAGCGAGTATTTTTCAATTAGCACGGAGATGACACAGTTATCTGATGGTACTTATCGCTATTATGTGATTATTGATAATCCAAAGACTGAGATGTATCATTGTCGTATTTTTGCGGTGGAAAATGATATTGCGTTTGCGGATAATGATAAGATGATGCCATCATTAGGTGTTTTTGACACGGATGTATCACTTGTGCCAAATCAGGTAGATAAATCGAAAGGTCTCATGAAGGGTCTTGTGATTAGTGGGGAAAGTTCTGAAGATCATATCAACTTGAAATTTGTTGTGGAATGGCGTGATCAGGCCAATAAACAAGTTGTAAAACAATACATTCAAAAAGAACTTAAATATGAGAAGTAAGAGGAGTTGGATACATGAAAGAAACTAATACTATCAAAAAATCGTTTATTGCCAGTTCCTTAACAACTTCAGCTGGTATCTTTATTACAAAGTTAATCGGTTTATTCTATATCGTTCCATTTAAAGCAATTGTTGGACAGCAGGATATGATTTATTATTCTGCTGCATTTGATTATTATACGATTCTCTTACAGATTTGTAGTGCTGGTATTCCATTTGCCTTAGCAGCATTAGTCGCAAAATATCTTTCTAAAAATGACTATAAGACGGTTGTGCTAGTACGTATCTTAGCGACAAGTTTATTAATGGTTTCTGGCTTTGTGATGGCTGTATTATTCATTGGCTTCTCTGGTCCATTAGCTGCGCGAGCATTAGGTGGTACATCATATACAGCCAATGAACTTGCGGCGATGCAGAACTCGTTTGTGATTCTTGCAATGGCTTTATTCTTGGTATCTGTTTTATATAGCTATCGTGGATATTATCAAGGTGCTAAGGAAATGCAACAGTATTCCTTGTCACAGGTGATTGAACAATTTGTACGTGTAGGTTTCTTACTTGGTGCAGGTTGGTTTGTTGTATACATTTCTACATCTTCCAAAGATTGTGTATATCTATACAGCGGTTGGTGGTACTGGAGTTGGTGCGATGGTAGCCTTACTACAGTTTATGAACTTTGACCGTAAACACTTTAAAGATGTACAGGAAAAAGCCAAACTACAATCCACAAACTCCGTCGCTATTAAAGAATTAATTCATGAGTTTGTTATGTATGTTGTGCCATTCTTTTTAAGTTCCATCTTGGCAAACTCACAGGTACTTGTGAATACAAACTTCTTTGTGTCTGTGATGGAAGGCTTAGGTATGCAACATAGCCAAGCCACAATGTTATTGAGTATTATCCAGACAAACTGTGATAAGTTAACATCTATTCCACAGGTCATTGGTAATGGTTTTGCGGCTGGTGCTGTACCATTTATTACCGTATCTTTGGTCAATGCTGATTGGAAGGGACTACGAAAGTCTCTTGAGGATTGTTTAGGTACAGTATTCTATATTGTCATTCCAGTATGTGTATCGATGGCTGCTTTATCAGGTCCTATCTATTACATCATGTATGGCGCTAAGGAATTAGAATATGGACAGGTAGCCTTATTCTGGTCTAGTATCTTAGCGTTTGGCACAACTGTGACACCAGTATTACTATCAATCTTATTGTCTTTAAAGATGAGAAGACATACTTTGATTTACTTCTCAGTAGGATTCTTGGTGAAGGTTATTACATTCTATCCATGTTGTTATTTATTTGGATATTCAGGTGCCATTATCTCCAGTATTCTTTGTGAGATTACATTTATTGCGCTCAGTATCTATAAGATTCAAAAGACATATCCAGTACGTGTGAAGAATATGATCATTCGTCTAGTGAAGATTATCATCTGTTGTTTTGCGATGAATGGTATCTATGTCATCGTACGTTGGATTGGTATTGATCCTACACAATATTCTCGCTTACTTGCGATTGTACTGGTTGGCATTATAGGAAGTTTTGGAATGGGTGTATACTTTGCAAGCAGTGAATTGTTCCGTCTTCCTAAGTCTATCTTCCATCGAGACTTACGTGGAATGTTCAATCGCATTCTACGTCGAGGTGCGTAAATGTTACGTTTAGATCGTATTCTTGCGAATGCACGTGTTGGCAGTCGTAGTGAAGTGAAGAAACTTGTCAAAGAGAAACGTGTACGTGTCAATGGTGAAATCGCAAAGTCTTCTGACATGCGTGTTGATGAAAATACAGCGGAGATCTTTGTGGATGATATACCGGTGGTGTATGAAAAATATGTCTATTACATGTTAAATAAACCAGCTGGATATATTAGTGCTACTGAAGGGAAAAACTGTCCTACAGTATTGGATTTAATTGCGGAAGACTATAAAGGAATGTTTCCGTGTGGACGTTTAGATAAAGACACTGAAGGCTTACTAATGATTACCAATGATGGTCCTTTGGCTCATGAACTATTATCACCAAAGAAACATGTTGAAAAAAAGAGTATTACGTAGAACATACACTACCACTCACAGATGAAGATATCGCTAAGATTGAATCTGGTGTTACATATAATGGTATAAGTTACAAACCGGCAGTATATAAAAAAATCTCTGATACTTCTTGTACTTTGATTATTCAAGAGGGAAAGTATCATGAGATTAAATTCATATTGAATTCTGTTGGTGATAAAGTCGTTTATCTCAAACGTCTTCGGATGAAGAATCTGGTTTTAGACGAAACTTTAAAACCAGGTGAATATAGACCTCTTACAAAAGAGGAATTAGAAGATCTTAGATCAATTGCACGTTAACAGTCTCTGGTAATTGCCAGATGCCTGTACGTGCATATTCATTTAAGAAGTCAACGACTTGGTCGGTGATAGAGTTAGGTGTAGAAGATCCACTTGTGATTGCGATACGATTATGTCCATCAATCATGGATGGAGTTAAATCTAGAACACTATCAATGAGATAAGATTCTTGGATACCTGCGTGCTTGGCAATCTTGGCAAGTTGATTGGAGTTATTGGAACGTGCATCTCCAACAACAATGAGTAAATCAACATTCTGTAGTTGTAGTACAGCTTCTTGTCGCTTGCTAGTAGCGTTACAGATTTCCTTTGCGACGATTGCGTCAGGGAAAGAGTTTCTTACAATGTGCGATGATTTCTGCTGTATCTAACATGGAAAGTGTTGTTTGATTGGTAATGAGAATATTCTTAAGAGATACATTCTTCAGTGCATCTACATCTTCAATGGATGTCACAAGATGAATCTTATCAGAGATACCAATCGTTCCTTCAGATTCAGGATGATTCTTCTTACCGATGTAGATGATGTCACCAACAGCACTATGTTGCTTTACAAGGTTATGTGTACGAATGACATCAGGACATGTCGCATCAACACAAGTAAGTCCCTTGGCTTTAGCAGCTCTGATAACATCGTCACTAACACCATGAGCAGTAAAGATAACGATACCACTTGAAATTTCTTCTAACAGTTCCATGCGTGTTTGTATTTTTATCCTCAACAAAGTTGATACCTAACTTGCGACAAGCATCAACCACAAATTGATTATGTACAATCATACCCAACATTGTGACAGGTATATCTGGGTTTTCCTTGACTGTTTTCTTGGCAATGAGAATTGCACGAACAACACCTTGGCAATATCCTCTAGGAATGACTTTTATGATTTCCATAACAGAGTCCTTTCAAACCGTAAATAAAATCGGTTATACTAATTATAGGTGATAAGATGAAAAAAATTTGAAGATTTTTAATCTAAAAAGATACAACAATGGCCTTTATTGAGAAAAACCATTTTACACAACCAACCCCAATCCAGGAACAGGTGATTCCATCTGCTTTACGTGGTAAGGATGTAATCGGTCTTTCTAGTACAGGTTCTGGTAAGACACACGCATACTTAATTCCAATCATGGAAAAGGTTGATCCTAACAGCGATGAAGCGCAGGTTGTGATTACGGCACCTACACGTGAACTTGCGACACAGATTTATGAAATGGCGAAAAGTCATGACAGAAATTGTGCCGGAGATTCGTGTACGTTTGTATGTGGGTGGTCGTGAAAGAAGTAAGGATATTGAACAACTTGAAAAGTCCCAACCACATATCGTAATTGGAACACCAGGTAGAATTAAGGACTTATTCCTGAATGGTGGTGCTTTACGTATCGATAAAGCAAGTATGCTTGTGGTCGATGAAGCAGATATGACGTTAGAATATGGATTCTTAGATGAAATTGATGCCTTTGCTGGTAGACTTGGTGAACACTTACAGATGCTCGCATTCTCTGCTACAATGCCAGAGCAGTTAAAAGCCATTTATCACTAAGTATATGCATCATCCGATTACATATCAGATTGGTGAGAAGGTACGCTTTAATCCAGACATCAAGCATGTATTGGTACCTTGTTATCATCATAGCTATGCTGAGACGATTTTATCCATCTTACCTGGCTTTCAACCTTATGTATGTTTGATTTTCGCAAATACACGTCAAGAAGCTTCTTCGATTGCGGAAGAACTTCGTAAGAATAAAGTGTCTGTGAGTGAAATCCATGGTGATCTTACAAGCCGTAAGAGAAAGCAGGCAATGAAGAGTATCGCTAATGCAGAACACACATACGTAGTGGCAACTGACTTAGCTGCGCGTGGTATCGATATTGGAGAAGTAACACATGTTATCTCTTGTGGGTTCCCAGAAGATTTAGAATACTACATTCACCGTGCAGGAAGAACAGGTAGAGCAGGTTCTACAGGTACATGTTATGCCTTGTATCAAGAAAGTGATGATCAAGCAATTCGTTCCTTACAAAAGCGTGGTATTAAGTTTAATCATGCCCGTCATCGTACGACGGGATGGCAAACACTTCATCCATATGGACAAAAACGTATTAAGACAGATGATGAGCTAGAGAAGAAGATAGCCATGATTATGACGAAGAAGAACACAAAGGTAAAACCTGGCTACAAGAAGAAACGTGCAGCCGCAATTGACCGTGTACATCGTCAAAAGAAGCGTGAAATGATTCGTAGCAAGATTCGTGAAGAGAAGAAGGCTATGTATAAAGAACGTGCAAGAAAAGATAGAGAAGGACTTTCATAAGTTCTTCTTTTTCTATGATGTATATCAACTATTAAAAAAATATTTTTTTAAATAGAGTTGAAATATATTACTTACTGAACTATAATCTATTTAAAGAAATCCTTAAATAGATTGTGAGGTGATGGAATGGCTATCAAAGATATCTTAACAGCTCTTGCGGATGATAATCGAAGGAATGTCTTGATGAAATTGAAAGAGGGAAAAAAATCAGTTCTGGAGATTTGGCTGAACAATTAGGGATGTCTCCACAAGCGTTATCGTACCATCTAGCAAAGCTCAAAAAAAGCCGATTTGATTTATGAAACAAAGTATAAGAATTTTTATCTACTATGAATTAAACTTATCTATTTTAGATGAAGCACTGATGTGGATTTCCGAATTGAAGGGAGAAAAAAATGAAAAAAATAAAAAAACTACTTTTATGTTTTGATGTTTTTGCCACTATTAGCTAGTTTAATTGCATTACAGTTTCTACCGAATGTGATACCAGCTCACTATAATATCCATAATGAGGTTGATCGCTGGGGAAGTAAATATGAAATCTTAATATTACCTGTTTTAACAATTGGATTTGGAATCTTTTCACTGGTGATGGGAAAGCTTGCGCAGAAACAAGAACCACAAGGAAATAATAACGAAAAGAGTAGCTTGTTTATTAGTAACTGTGTTCTCTTTGATCTTCAATATGCTTAGTGGATTTATGATATATTCGAGTTTACATCAGCTTGAGAAAATTAGAGTTTGCACAATTTACATTTATACAAATTGCGTTTATCATTATGGGAATTTTTATGATTGTAATCAGTAATATCCTGCCGAAAGTCAAAAGAAATAGTATCTTAGGCTTTCGAACAAAACAGACCATGAAGAATGATGAGATTTGGAAAAAATGTCAAAGATTTTCAGGTCTTACAGGTGTTATTGTGGGAATTGATCATTGTGGTAATTAGTTTTCTTTTCGATAATACTACATTGATTATCACAGTACTCATCATCACATTCACAAAATTAGGGATTGATATTGCCTATAGCTATAGGAGCTGATTGTTAGAATACATCTTGTAAAGAACAGTGTAACTGTTCTTTTTTTACTAAAATAAAAAATCGACCGAAGTCGATTTGGTAGTGACGCGTACGGGATTCGAACCCGTGAATGCCGCCTTGAGAGGGCGGTGTGTTAAGCCGCTTCACCAACGCGCCGTTATTGAAGCTTGCTAATAGATTATACTAAATGAGAATCGATACTTCAATAAAAAGTTTTGAAAAATGCATGTTTGAAGGAGCGAGTAAACAGTAGATATATATGATATACTAACTAGTGCAAATAACATTGTTTAAAGGAGTGATTCTATGTGCGGAATTGTAGGATTTGTAGATAAAAAAACACAGAGTGAAAAAGCAGTGATTATTAAAGACATGATGGATGCGATTATCCATCGTGGTCCTAATAGCGCTGGTCAATATATTGATGATGATGCGGCTTTAGGCTTTCGTCGTTTGAGTATTATCGACTTAGAGGGTGGTAGTCAACCTTTATACAACGAAGATAAGACAAAGGTCTTAACATTTAATGGTGAAATCTATAACTATCAATCAATTCGTAAGGAACTGGTTGAAAAGGGCTATCACTTTTAAGACAAATACAGACTCAGAGGTCTTAATTCATGGTTACCAAGAGTATGGCGTAGCACTTTTACAGAAGTTACGTGGTATGTTTGCCTTTGTAATCTGGGATACAGAGAAGAAGGAATTATTTGGTGCACGTGACCATTTTGGAATTAAGCCATTCTATTATTACAATACGGATGAAGTATTTATGTATGGTTCTGAAATCAAGTCTTTCTTACATCATCCATCCTTTAAAAAGGAGTTAAATAAAGAAGCTTTAAAACCATACTTAACATTCCAATATCCAGCAATCAAAGAGTGTTTCTTTAAGAATGTATATCGTTTACCAGAAGGACATTACTTTATCCTTAAGGATGGTAAGTTAGATATTCAACAGTATTGGGATTTACATCAAGAAGAAAAGGATATGACTTTAGAAGAGGCTGTTAATTTTATTGATGAAACAGTACAGGAGTCTGTCGCAACACATAAGATTGCGGACGTAGAAGTTGGTTCCTTCTTATCATCAGGTGTAGACTCTAGTTTAGTTGCGTCTATCTTAAAACCAGCAAAGACTTACTCTGTTGGTTTTGGATCTTCTTACAACGAATCTACAGAAGCAAAGGCTTTAACAGATATCTTAGGATTACACAATACATCACGTACATTAACTGGTGAGGAAGCGTTCCAATACTTCCCACAGATTCAATATTATTTAGATGAACCTGATTCAAACCCATCCGTAGTACCTTTATTCTTCTTATCTGAGCTAGCTGCTCGTGATGTAAAGGTTGTTATGAGTGGTGAGGGTGCAGATGAATTGTTTGCTGGTTATATTGATTATGGTTGGCATTCAAACTCTATGACTGTTCGTAAGCTTGGTGAGGCTCTTAAGAAGTTATCTCAAAGCAAGCGTCATAAGTTATCAGAACATTTAAAGAAGTTACCAAACTTTCCCAGGTAAGTTACATTTACTAAAAGCTGTTCAACCTGCTGAAGAATACTTCATTGGACAAGCTCTTGTATTTACGGAAGAAGAAGCTTCAGCGATTGTTAAGCCAGAATATCGTAACGCACCATCTGTAAAAGAGATTGTGATGGATAAGTATGAAAAGGTAAAGAACTTATCTGAAATTAAGAAGATGCAATACTTGGATATGCACCAATGGATGCCTGGAGATATCTTGTTGAAGGCTGATAAGATGTCTATGGCACATTCTCTTGAATTACGTGTTCCATTACTTGATAAAAAGATGATGGAATGTGCACAGGTGATTCCTACAAAGTATTTATTCAACGAACATAATACGAAGTATGCCTTCCGTCAAGCTGCCTTCCGTCATATTCCTAAGGAATGGGCAGCACGTCCTAAAGCTTGGCTTCCCAGTTCCCAATTAAGGACTGGTTACGTACAGAGAAGTTCTATCAGATTGTACGAGCTGAATTATCAAAGGATTTCGTCGGTGAATTCTTCGACCAAAAGGCAGTATTACAACTATTAGATGATAACTTCCAAGGTAAGGTAGATGCTCGTCGTAAGATTTGGACACTCTATACATTTATTACTTGGTATGATGTATACTTCATCCAAGGTGGCAACAAACCTCAAGTTGCTTAATCGATGCATATGCATCGATTTTTAAAAGGAGATATGCATGCAAGTTTTTCAAAAGAAAAATATAAAATGGGTGATTGTACTGATTTGTATTAGTATCTTCGTATATTTGATGCAGGCAGTATGGGGTAGTCATGTATTACCGATTGATACTTCAGTCTATAATTTTGTAACAAAGCATTTTATATCAGATACCTTAACACCAATTTTAAAAGTCATTACACAGTTTGGTGGTGTTATCTTGATGATTGTTTGGGCTATCGCTTCATTAGTTCTCATTACAAATAAAAGAATCGCAGTCAGTGTTGTATCAAACTTGGTATTAATTGCACTATTAAATAACATACTAAAATTGATTGTACGTCGTGCTCGTCCTACTGGATTTCGTTTGGTTGCGGAAACAGGGATATAGTTTTCCATCCGGACATTCCATGGTGAGTATGGCTTTCTATGGCTATCTTATTTATTTGATTCACAAAAATGTTAAAAATAAAAAATTACGTTGGACTTTGATGGCATGTTTTAGTCTGTTGATTTTCATTATTGGTATGAGTCGTATTTATCTAGGCGTTCATTACACATCTGATGTATTTGCAGGATTCTTGTTTTCGCTTGGATACTTGATTGTTTATATTAAGTTTACTGATCCAATCGTATTTCAAAAGAAATAAGTAAAAAACAGAGAAGCTATTTTTGGCTTCTCTGTTCTTCTATAATCTTTTTCGATTTCTTCAATCAATGCTTGTTTGATTTCTGCTTGTGGTACGGTACGGATTACTTTTCCTTTACGGAAGAGGATACCTGACTTGGATCCACCCGCAATACCAATATCGGCACGGCTAGCTTCTTGCATGCCATTTACAGGACAGCCCATGACTGCAACTGTGATATTTGCTTTGATACTGTGGAGATATTCTTCCATCTCTTTGACAAGTGGAATCATATCATATTGAATTCTTCCACAAGTAGGACAAGCGACTAAATCAGGCACGTCTTCAATCAGACGGAAGCTACGTAGTAATGCTTTACCAATAATTAATTCATCCTTTGGTGGACCTGATACAGAGATACGAATTGTATCACCAATTCCTTCATGTAAGAGTACACCTAAGGCGGCGGAAGATTTCACAGCAGAATCCGCAAATCCACCAGCTTCTGTAACACCTAAGTGAAGAGGGTAGTTAAATGTCTTTGCGGCAAGTTCATATGCGTCAATTGTAAGTTCTACATTCGAAGATTTAAATGATAAACAGATATCATAGAAATCCATGCTCTCGAGAATATCAACGTGACGCTGTGCACTTTCGACAAGAGCCTCTGCACATGGACCACCATATTTTTCTAATAGTTCTCTTTCTAAAGAACCAGCGTTAATACCAATACGAATTGGTACATTTTTTTCTTTACACTTTGGCAACGACAGCTTCTGTATTTTTACGAGAGCCGATGTTACCAGGGATTGATACGAATCGCATCAATACCTCCATCTAAACAGATGAGGGCAAGTAGGTAATTAAAGTGTATATCTGCGATTAGAGGAATGTTGATACGGGCTTTGATTGCTGGAATAGCACGAGCATCTTCTTCATCTAATACTGCTGTTCTGACAAGTTCACAGCCATTTGCGGCTAGTTCGTTGATTTGCGCGACTGAGCGCTCTACATCCTTTGCAGGAACGTTTGTCATAGATTGTAAGACACATTTGTTTTGGCCACCAATCTGGACATTACCTACAAATAAAGCACGTGTTTCAGTACGTTTCATTATTTTGTCTCCTTTATGAGTACTATTATCCCACGATTATAAAATTTTATCGAGTTTTTCGACTCTTAAAATCATAAAGCACTTGGAATTGATTTATGAATATGATATACTCATCATGCAAAATCTTAGGAGGATTATTAACAATGGCAAGAGAGAATGTAATCTTAGTATGCACAGAAAGTGGTGAAGAAAAACTATATCACTACAAGAAATAAGCGTAAGCACCCAGAAAAGTTGGAAGTTAAGAAGTACTGTCCACGTTTACGCAAAATGACATTGCATAAGGAGAAGAAATAACCTTTGGTGGTTATTTTTTTATATTTATTATGAAATTAGATATATTACCAATTGGTCAATTTGAAGAGAATTCATATGTATTACATGATAATGGTCATGTACTCTTTGTTGATCCAGGAAGATATTATAAGAAGATTATGGAATGTGTTGGAAAAGATGAAATCGTTGATGGAATTCTTTTAACACATGGACATTCTGATCATACAGGGGCAGTGGATGATTTATGTGATGTGTACAATTGTCCAGTTTATATGGACCATCATGATTTAGCACTTGTACTACCAAGCAATGCGGGGCAGTATGGTTATAGTGCACCTGTGTATGCGCCTATTCATGATTTAAATGAGAAACAGGTTAAGATTGGAACGTTTTCTTTAGAGATTCATCATACACCTGGTCATACAGATGGTAGTACCTGTATTCGCTATAAAGAATATTCTATTTACAGGGGATACGTTATTTGCGTCTAGTTGTGGTAGAACGGATTTATACTCGGGTAGTGATGAAAAGATGCGTCAAACATTAGAGTATCTCAAGACACTTCCACATGATTTACAGATTTATCCAGGACATGGACCAGCTAGTACGATAGGAATTGAAGTACGTAACAATCCTTATATGATTTCTTACTTTTAAGAATTTATCAAAGTTGTTTTATTGTTGTTTCGTGTAGAATAGAAGCGAGGTAGTAATATGAAGAAATTTTTGATTGGTTTATGTTTGAGTTCAGTATTACTAGCAGGTTGTCAAAAAGAAAAGTCAACCTACGTAGCGAAGGAAGATAAGATTGCGATTTCTACAACTGACTTTAAAGATGAAGATGCATTAAAATTGGTTGAGTCTGTCCTAAAGAAACACTTTTCCACAATATGAATGTACGGTTACACAGACAATTATTAAGGGTAACAATGTCTATGGAATTTATACATACCAGAAAAATGGACATACAGTGACGCAACAAGTCTCACTATTAACAGTTTCTGTGAATAAAAATGATAGTAATGACATTATTTACTTACAGAGCTCTTTTGGTGCAGTTGATCGTCATGTCACACAGATGATTGAGGAGAAGACAATTCCCAACTGATAATACAGTTGAAAAACCACAGGATGAAAAAGAAAAGGAATTTGATTTACCAACAGTGGTTGATGATCCAGATTCTGCTTCAAGTAAACAAGCTACAGAGATTCAAAATTCAGGTGGACTCTATATTGTACGTTTCTATCTCAATGCAGGAAGTCTAAGAATTTATGGTAAGCACACAGGAGATGGTACTTTTGTGGCGAAACTATATGACCTAGAACAGAATCTGATTGCGGATATGGTTAACATTGAAGGATATGGAGAGTATGATCAAACAGTACAAACTCCTCCAGGTTACTATTATCTGATTGTACAGAAGTCAGATGGAAAATTTGATTTAAGTTATGAATACTAATGTTCGAGAAATCGAACATTTTTTTATGGAGTTTTCGCATTTCTATTGAATATAGAAGTGCGAGGGCTGATTATGGAAGAAAGACTGATTGAGTGTTTAAAAATAGCGATGGAATTTCATGTGACGGATATTCATTTTCATCTAAAGACATATCCAAAAGAGAGTTTAAGTATCGAGATGAAGATTGAACAGGACGTAAGACAAATGGTTCCAAAGGATGATGACATTCGTTTATTTCGTTATCTAATGTACAAAGCAAATCTAGACTTATCTGATATTCATCATCCTCAAACAGGAAGGTTTGAGATGGAAATCGAAGGACAACCAGTTTCATTACGCTTCGCACTTGTGTCAAGCTATCACAATACATCAGGAGTACTACGTATTCTCAATCAACACTCTTCATTACACATTGAGGATTTAACCGTAGATTATGATACTTCATTGTGGCTAAGGAATATTACAAAACATACTTCAGGGCTTTTCGTGTTTTCTGGACCCACAGGTTCTGGTAAAGACTACAACACTTTATACCATTCTCAATGAAACAAAAGGAAAGAAGATTTTTACGTTAGAAGATCCCTGTTGAGGTATATCACGAAAACTACGTACAAATACAAATCAATGACCATCAACATTTATCTTATGATGAAGGGATTAAACAACTCATGAGACATGATCCCAGATATCATCATGATTGGTGAAATCAGAGATAGCCAAGCAGCCTTAATGGCTGTACGTAGTGCATTAACAGGGCATTTGGTTGTGACAAGTTTACATAGTCAAAATTGTATGTCTGCGATTGATCGTCTATTAGATTTAGGTGTGGATATGTATCAGCTAAAAGATGTACTTATCGGTATTTCCAATCAGCGTTTATTTAATCTAGGTGCATGGAAACGCTCAGGTGTGTACGAATATATGAATCGAAAGGAGGTGGCTTATGCCTTGGAACATCGACGTGTTTCTGAAACGTTCGTCTCACTACAAAAACAACTACAAGCTGCAGTCGCTAAGGGATATATTGCGTCAGATTGTTTGGAAGAATACACACTTTGATAAACTGGAATGCCAAGGAATCGTCAGTTTAATGGAAAATGGATTTAGTTTTACCGATACCTTACAGATTTTAAAGACAAAAAGAAATGAGCATCGCATCACACATGTACTAGAAAAATTAGAACAGGGTCAAACATTTAAAGAGGCGTTTTCAATGTTGTTGCCACATTGTTATCGAAGATACTTTAATAACTTTATCCGTTATTTACCAGTGCTTGAAAGTATGCGTATTTCAGTTGAACTGGCAAGTCATGAAGAGAAGATGAAACAAAAGATGATGAAGGATATGGTATATCCAGTGGTCATGTTGTTTGTGATGTTTATCGGAATGTATTTATTTAATGGATTTGTCTTTCCACAGATGATGACACTTATGACAAGCTTTGAAATCAATGTGACAAGTTATTACTTCTTAAGAAGTTTTATTCAGCTATTATCATGGCTAGTTACAATTTTATTAGTAGTAGGGATGTTGTTGTGGGTTGTGTTTCAAGAACCTAACAGAAAGTGCTGGTTATATCGTGTGCTTGTAAAGTATGTACCAGATTCCCTTATGGTTCAAAAGGCATCTGCAGAGTTTGCAAGATACTTTCTAGAATGTGTAAGAGTACGTATTTCGACAATACAGACCATGAAAATACTTTTGGATATCAAAGAGAAACCTTTAGTACGTTTGATTGCAAAGGAGTTAAATGATTCTTTATCCAAAGGAGAATCCTTTGAAGAAACCTTGCATACACCCTTTGTAGAACATGCCTTACAACAGTTCTTTCAGATTGCCTTTACATGGTTCAAATTGTGAAAAGATGTTGGAAGGCTATCTTGTGATGAACCAACAACGACATATCAAACAAGTACGTATCTTTACGCGTAGCGTACAACTATCCTGTTATGGGACGATAGGCTTAATCTTACTTGTTATCTATCAGATATTGATGTTACCGATGCAGATGTTACAGAACATATAGGAGGTGAGTAATGAATAAAAAGGGATTTACATTACTAGAGATGACTATTGTAATCTTAATCATTTCGATTTTGTTTCTATTAGTTATACCAAATATAAAAAAGACACTGAATATTGTAAGTGATAAGGGATGTAAGGCTTTAGAGAAGATTGCGGATTCTGCAATTATTCAATATAAATTGGAATATGACAGTTATCCAAGCAGTGTCAGTGATTTAATTAACGCAGGTTTATTAACTGAACAACAAATAACCTGTGATGGTGAAAAGAGTCTTGTAATTAGTGATGGACATGCATATATCGAATAAGGGTTTTAGTTTGATTGAAATGTGTATTGTGTTATTTGTGATATCGGTATTTATGATGTTATTACCAACAAATATTCATATTCCTGATACTGAATATTACGCCTTTGTAGATGAATATCTATACTTACAAAGTACCGCAATGAAACAAGCGCAACCTGTATCATTTGACATATATAATGTGCGCTTTAATCAAAAGGGAAATGTGAATCAAGCAAAGACAATCTATTTTCAAAATAATCGCTCCATCGTCGTAGAACTAGGTGGTGGTAGACTTGCGACTCAATAAAAAGGGATTACTTACTGCAGAGGCATATGTATGTTTAAGTATTACTTTGTTATTGGTGACTATGATTACCAGTATTGTACAGGCTAAATATGCGCAGCATACAGTATTTGATAGAACGATACGAAAGATGGAAGAGTCACTCATCGAAAAGAATGAAAGATGTAGAAGGATGTTTACAAGCATGTCAAATAGAAAAGGATTCGCCCTCGTTGAAGTCTTAGTTGCTATATTAACGGTCTGTATCTGTATTCCAATTATTGTAAGTGTTATATCTTTAATGCGTACATCCTTAAAGGATAGAGCATTTCTACAAGATCAGATAGCCTTAATACAACTACGTCGATATTTGGCTGTTGCGTATGAGATTGAACTACTACCATCTTCTTTAACATTTCAAAGACAACATGAAGAAATGAGATTAAGTGTTGTGAATCAAAACCTCATTGTACAACCAGGTACACAGATTTTTTTGATGGATATTGAAACTGCGATATTTTACTTAGAAGGAGATAGTGTGATGTTACGATATGTTAGAGATAATCAAGAATATGAAGTTTTCTTGTGTAAACAATAAAGGATTTATCAGTGCTTACTTTCTTGTTATTTTTTTATATGTAATTACAATGATTACGGTACTTTCTACCAATTTGAATTATCAAGCAAAGACAGTAGAGAACTTACAAGCAATCTATGCCTATGAACAAGAAGAGTTAACTGCCATTGCTAGATTGAAAAAAGAACTATGTACGGACATAGATTTAAAAGAGAAGTATCAAGTTAAAGATCGATTCATTCATATACAGTTATCAAGTGAGATTTTAATCGTAGAATATAATTCAGAGAAAAAAGTCATATTAGATTATGAAGTAATACGATAGATGAACGTTTTTAGAGATTCTTCATAATTAAGAGTGTAATAAGATACTCTTTTTGTTTATAATGAAACTACTGGAGGCGAGTTTCATGGAGAAAGTAAGATTTATTGGCAGTAAAAGAAGAACAAATACTCCTATTAGCTACCGTCAGCGTGTTGTACAGTATCGTCATAGACCATTGAAACAACATGCAATATATAAAAACACAAAAAGCAGGTAACAAAAAGTAGAAACTGTAATCAATCAATTTGATTCCACAAAAGTTTGTTGAAAATATCAAACTAGATGAAAATCTAGATAAGGCAAAAGTTGCACTAACTGAAGCAAGTGGAAAGCTAAAATCCTTCTTGTCTGATGCAGGATGTAAGGTGAAGGAATCTTCTCAGCATGCATGGCAATTATTACAAACAAAATATGAATCTCTAAAAGATGACTTTCAAAAGCGTAAAGAAGAACGTTTAGAAAAACAGAAAGCATTACAGGCTGTAAAAGCTGAAGAAGAGGCAAAGAGAAAAGAAAATACAGCCGAAGAAAAGGCAAAGCCTGTCAAGATGACGCACAAAGAAAGATTGATTGCGGAGGCAGATAGGGATATTAGTACTGCAAAGACAGATGCACTAACAAGACTATTATTCCCAGCGTATGCGATTGATCGTCTAGCGAAGAATCAAGATGATTTTATGATGTTTATAGGAGTAGTGATTCGTAATACAATCCATTGGATTGCATTTGCGTACTTCTTATCTGCAATCTTTGCAAGTTATATTAATCTTTCACCATTTGGATTTACGAGAATGAATTTTAGCGATACATTCATCATGTCATTAAAGCTAGCATTCTTATTTATTCTATTTGAAGGAATCTATTTGGTAATCAGTGGTTTGATTGCAAATATCAAAGTATCTTATAACTATCGTCATCAACTTGCATCATTAACTTCAATCGCAAGTTTACTTCCAACAGTGTTATATATTCTTGCGATTATCATGTTATCAAAGTCGATGTTAGTAGGAATTTTGTTGGGTGTTCTTGGAATGGTGGCTAGCGTATATCTACGTATTCAGGCATATATCAAATCAGCACCATTTGCGACTAGTGCCCAGATGATTGTACTCATGATTGTGGTTGCAGGATTTATTTGTACTGCATACTTCTACATTCCACTTACAATGCAAAATACAGTAGAGATGTTAAAGACATTACTAAATATCTAAGAAGGAGAAATCCTTCTTTTCTTTTTACTGGTAAGTGTAGATAAACTGGTGTATACTATAAACGATAAAACTCAGGGCAGGGTGCAATTCCCGACCGGCGGTATACCCCGCGAACCGAAAGGTTGAATCGGTGCAATTCCGATGGCGACAGTAAAGTCTGGATGGAAGAGTAAAAGTTTTTTCATCATCAATTTCTACCCGAGGTGTTATCTTAGATAGCCTCTTTTATTTTGAGGCAAGGAGATGAAACCATGTCAGGAAGTAAGAAAGTTTTAACCACCAAATTTATCGCGAATGTAGCGATCCTCAGTGCAGTAGCATTTGTGCTGATGATGTTTGATTTCCCGCTACTATTTATCGCACCTAGCTTTTATAAGCTAGACTTTAGTGAAGTCAGTGTATTAATTGGAGGATTTGCATTTGGCCCTTGGGCAGCAGTTCTCATCGAAGCAGTTAAAATTATCTTGAAGTTATTATTCAAACCTACAGAAACAATGTTTGTAGGTGAACTTGCAAACTTCATCATTGGCATTGCCTTTACAGTACCAGCAGCGATTATCTATCGTAAAGAAAAGTCAAAAAAGAATGCATTACTCGGTATGATTGTTGGTACACTTGTAATGGCAGTTGTGGGAATCCTTGCGAATTACTTTGTATTATTGCCATTCTATTCAAATCTATATGGCATGCCTATTGATACATTTGTAAAGATGGGTGCCGCAATCTTCCCATTTATCAAGAGTGTATGGGGCTTACTCTTTGTTTGTGTATTACCATTTAACCTAATTAAGGGATTTGTTGTAAGTGTCATCACTAGATTATTGTACAAGCGTATCTCAAGTTTTTTTACATTAATCTGAAATTTCAGTGAAAAGGCGTAGGAATACGCCTTTTTTTGTGTGTAAATGATAAAAATCTCTAAGCGGGTAAGTGAAATAAATGTGGATATGGTATAATATTTCTGTTTATTGGGAGATGTACATATGGCTGAATTATCACGTATTAAGAAATATAAAGATTTGCGCGAAAGTATTGCGCAGGATTTAGATAGTAACGACGTAACAACAACCAAAGAGTTATCTCGTTTCCAAAAGCGACTAAATCAGATTGATGCAAATAATTTCCACAGAAGTGGAGATTATACAGAGAGTGCTAGTGAGGGTGTTCATCGTCGTGTAAGTGCACCAATTACAAAAGAGGAACCTGTTAAACCAGTGATTTCTGAACCAGTCACTGCTTTTGAGCATGAAGAACCAGCACCAACATTAGCTGATTTTGAGGCTGGTGCTTTTACAACTGTAAATGACTTAGCTGGCTATGATAATGATTATCTAGATCAGTATATTCGTGAAGTAAAGCAATATAATATCGAACAGGGTAATTCTTCTTTAGAAAACACATCCATGGATATCTTACGTAAGATTAAGGGTGATACAGCTGCAAGCAAAAAGATTCAAGAAGCACGTAAAACTCCTGTGAAAAAGCCATATTCAAATAGTACAGGTACAACTGACATTCCATTTATGTCATCAAACAAACAACGTACAACCCAACCAGCTAGACCTGTAGTTCCATCACAACAGGATAATCTGTTTGATGTACCTTATACAGGTGATAATAATCATTTGAATGATCCAATGAGTCTTACAAAAGAAGACATCATGGCTGAAGTTAAGAATTTAATGAATGAGAAGAGATCAAATCCACAAAATTCTCTTCCTGAAATTCCAGCCTTTACACCACGTGTGAGTCATATGGATTCAAGAGACTACATGAGTCAAAATACAACAAGTTTCCCACCGTTAGATAATACTGCACAGTTTGGTGACGCATTTGGTGATTTAATGAATCCACAAGAGCCACGTAATGAGGCAGCAGTAAACCAACACAATGATAGTGATGATGCATTTGCGATGTTTCCCAAAGAAGACAGAGAATTACGAAAGTACAAATCAACGTCTCTTAAATGAAACAACACAAATGCGTATCCAGTTAGATAACTATGAAGCCAATCTAACAGATGTTAATGAGAAGATGCAGTATACAAACCATGTATTAAATATCGTGGTAGTTGTACTTATTTTATTGCTGTTAATCTTATTATTACTAGCAATTTATGGCATCGTAATGAATAGTGGTAGGGCATAAGATGAAGATAAATATTGCGATTGATGGACCTGGAGCAGCGGGAAAAAGTACCATTGCCAAGTGTCTAGCAAAGAAATTAAATTATGTACATTTAGATACAGGTGCGATGTATCGTAGCACGGCATATAAAGCTTTACAAAATCATATCAGTTTAGAAGATGAAGAAGCTGTATGTAAGATGCTAGAAAATACAAAGATTCAGTTAGCAACGGATGGTTCTATTTTCTTAGATGGAGAGGATGTATCCGATAAGATTCGAACAAATGAGATAAGTTTAGCTGCTAGTCTTGTATCTAAATTAGCAAATGTACGCCGTATGCTTGTAGAGCGCCAACAAGAAATGGCAAAGGAAAAGGGCTTTATCATGGATGGTCGTGATATTGGAACTGTTGTTTTAAACAGATGCGGAAGTAAAAGATCTATATGACAGCTACTCCAATGGCCCGTGCAAAGCGTAGGTATGATCAGAATATTGCTAAGAATATTCCGACTGGTAGTATTGAAGAAATCGCTAGGGAAATCGCTGAACGTGATTTACAAGATATGACACGTGAAAATTCGCCACTTAAGAAGGCGGATGATGCGGTTGAAATTGACACAAGTGATATGTCAATTGAAGAAGTGACAGAACGTATCTATAGTCTTGCTAAGCCTTTTATTGAAAAGGAGGTTTTGTAATGCATAGTGGAGTAATCGCAATTGTTGGTCGTCCTAATGTTGGAAAATCAACAATTTTTAATCGTATTGCAGGGTCTCGTGTATCCATCGTAGAAGATTTTCCAGGTGTTACACGTGACCGTATTTACACAACAGGTGAGTGGACTGGAAAGAAATTCCAATTAATTGATACTGGTGGTATCCAGTTAGCTGATCAACCATATCAGGAAGAGATTCGTGCACAAGTACAAATTGCGATGAATGAAGCAGATGTCATTCTATTTGTAGTAAACGGTAAGATGGGTATGACTGATGATGATTCGTATATCGCAGGTATCTTACAGAAACAGACAAAGCCAGTTGTACTAGCGGTTAATATGATTGATGATTCAACTCGTATGATGAATATCTATGAGTTCTATAATCTTGGTTTAGGTGATCCAATCGCCGTATCTGGTGTACATGGTATTGGTATTGGTGATGTGCTAGATGAATGTTTACGCTTAATGCCTGAAGAAGATAAAGAAGATAAGCATACAGGTATTCATATCGCAGTTATTGGCGAACCAAACGTTGGTAAGTCATCACTTGTAAATGCAATTCTAAAAGAAAAGCGTTCCATCGTTTCTAACGTACAAGGTACGACGCGTGATGCGGTTGATACACCATTTGTTTATGAAGGAAAGCCATATGTCATCGTCGATACAGCTGGTATTCGTAAGCGTGGTAAAGTATATGAATCAGTTGAAAAATACTCAGTATTAAGAGCGATGACAGCGATTGAACGTTGTGATGTAGCATTATTTGTGATTGATGGTGAAGCAGGTATTCGTGAACAAGATAAGCATGTTGCAGGATATGCATGTGAAGCTGGTAAGCCAATCGTTATCGTTGTCAATAAGTGGGATGCAGTTGAGAAGGACGATAAGACAATGAATGCGTTTATTGAACGTATTCGTATTGAATTTGCATATTTAAGCTATGCGCCTATCGTATTTGTAAGTGCTTTAACACATCAAAGAGTAGATACAATTATTCCTGTGGTTGATCAGGTATATGAAAATCTCATGCCGCCGTATCGCAACAAATATCCTGAATGAGGTAATTACAGATACACAGATTACAACACCTGCACCAGCACGTAATGGTAAGCGTTTCCGTGTATACTACGGTACACAGGTATCTATCCAACCACCAACATTTGTACTTTCCTGTAATGACCCACGACTGATGCACTTTACGTATGAACGTTTCTTAGAGAACTCCTTACGTCAAGCATTTGATTTTAGTGGTACACCAATTCGTATTGTTGTTAGAAAGAAGGTATCCGAATGAAAATATGTGTTCTAGGAACAGGTAGCTGGGGTACAGCCCTAGCTCAGGTTTTAGCTGATAACAAACAAGAAGTAATCATGTGGGGTATTGATCCACGTGAAGTTGAAGATATTGAAGTAAATCATCACAATACTAAAGTTTTTTTGAAACAGAAATTAACCATGACATTCATGCAAGTACAGATTTATCTGTAGTAGCAGATGCGGATGTCGTATTGGCTGCTGTTCCAACAATGGCACTTGAAGAAGTACTTACAAAAGCTAGTCAACATCTAACAAAGCCAGCAATCATTATCAATGTTGCAAAGGGCTTCCATCCAGTTACACATGAGCGCTTAAGTGTTGTGATTTCTAAGATTGTACCAGCAGAAAAGTGTGCAGCTATCGTATCCTTGATTGGTCCATCTCACGCTGAGGAAGTCATTCAGCGCTTGATGACTTCTGTAAATGCGGTAAGTGATAATGAGGAAGCTGCTAAGACAGTACAGCACTTATTCTCTAACCAATACTTCCGTGTATATCGTAACTCTGATGTAATCGGTGCAGAAATTGGTGTTGCCATCAAAAATGTTATGGCAATTGCTAGTGGTATCTTAGAAGGTAGTGGACAGGGTGATAACGCAAGAGCAGGTCTTATGACACGTGGCCTTGCGGAGATGACTCGTTATGGCGTTGCTTTAGGTGGTAAACAAGAAACTTACTTAGGTCTTGATGGTGTTGGTGATTTGATTGTTACTTGTACATCACGTCATTCTCGTAATTTTATGGCTGGTTATCAGATTGGTCTAGATAAAGGTGCAAAGAAGTTCTGGGAAGAAAATAAGAAGACTGTAGAAGGTGTATTTGCATGTAAAGTTGTTTATGAAGAGGCGAAGAAACGTAACATTTCAATGCCAATCACAAATGAAGTATATGCAGTACTATATGAAGGAAAAGCTCCATTAGATGCAATGAGAGATCTAATGGCAAGAGATTTAAAGGCAGAATAGTAGTATATTGGACATCTATATAGGTGTCCTTATTTATTATCAAAAAAATCATACATAATGGAAATAATACAACGCTTTAATATGTAGCTTTTTCTTATTTGAGAGTGATTAATATAAGAAGTAAAATTGTGATATTTCTGATTTATATTTATAATTATGATGAACCTTGTGGGGGTATATGATTAGGAGGTCATGTTTAATGCTTAACTTTAAAAAGATACTTATGAGTATTTTTGGGCTTGTTGATGATTACTACTTTAGTTGGATGTAATCCTTTTGATAGTAAGAATGCAAATAAGCAAGCAGCAGATGAAGAAAAAGATTGATAAAGTTCTTCAAAGTTTTGAAAGAATGAAGACAGGTGAAATACACATCGTTAATACAGAAGATGGTAAACATTCTACTCCATTGCCAGGACAACCAGCTACGTATCACAATGAAAAGGAATTTACGGGTACATTTTACCTAAGACAAGATCTTATTTTAGGTAAATTTAAGAACGAAGCTGGTGTTGTTTATGATTATTATTATGAAGATGGTGAGTTATACTATAAATTAGAAACTCAATCGCAATGGAAACGCAAGAAATACGATACAGATAAACATGAAAGACCAGTTGGAATCCAGCGTGATACGATTTCATATTTCAGAACAATAGAAGATCAATTTACAATTACAGAAGATAAAGAAACTATCACAATACATTATCAAAATTCTGATATAGATTTCTTGAGTCAAAATTCAGATATATTTGCTACATCAGCAAATAATCTCTTTCATTTTTTTCCTGATGATAAAAGTGCAGAATTAAACATTGACTTAACAGTATCGAAAACAGACTATACACCATTATCAGTTACGTTTACATGTTCTAGACGTTCGTATTCATCTTCAAAGGAGAAAATGGTTAGTCAAGTGACGTATTCTAATATTAACTCTGGAATTCATGTAGAAGCTCCTAGTGGAGTTGAAAATGCAATTTCGGATGAGGGGGAACTAAAATGAAACATATAAGAACGATCTTTTTGACATTCCTTACGGTTGTTTTGGCTGTTACTGTTTCTGCTTGTCGAAAACCAGAGGACTCTGCAGCAGAAACATCTACAGAACATGCGGCTGAAGATGTTATGAATTTTGCAACAATTCTTCATGATGCAAAAAGTTTAAATTATGAGAGTTATTATTATACTAAGAACCTGCAAAAATTCAGACAAACAAGAAAATACGGTTTTGCAATGTTTGGTAGACAAGGAAGTATTCTATTTGAACCACAAACATATCTAGAAAAATTTTATCGCGAGTGGTCTGATTATGATGAAAGTAAAGGTGACAAGGATAAAATTGACGAAAAACTTCTTAGGGTTACGGAACCATATTATTTTTGGTTTAGGCTACTACAATACTCTCCTAGTAAAGGAACTATTTACGTTAGATATAAAGATGATAGGCGTGAATTAGGATGGAAAACTACAGCTGAATGGAGTAAGTCTTTAGAAGGTATCTATGAAGAGAAAGATCCGGAGGTAGGACATAGTGATGAATTCTATAAGTTATGTGAAACATTTGCGGATCAGTTTACAAGGACAGAAGATGAACAATTTGTATTTCTAGACTTTAAAGGAGACGCAACAGATAACTATGATGTTGTCTCTGCATTTCGATCGACGTTCTTAGATAGTGGACTTTTTGAAACTGAAAAAAGATAGTATAACATCTATCGATTTACAAATTCATCTTGTACTTGAAAAAGATGGGAAAATGGAGAGTTTAAACTCGTTCCTAGTGAAGTAAATATTTCAATTGACACACAATATGACAACAAGGAAACAAAGACAAAGATGTCTACTGTGGATAATTTCCAGCTATATATCAGTGGTATTAACCAAGTCAACGAGATTGTTGCACCAGACCCTGTAAAACAGCTTATGACAGAGGGAAAAGTAGTATACAGTGGCGAATGATAGATGTATTCCTATTATTCGCTTTTTGTTTATAAAAAAAGAACCTATATCGCTATAGATTCTTATTGTTTATTTTGCATCCTTTGCGGCAGTAGCGTCTGGATCGTAATAACCAGCATCCGTACAGATTGTTTCGGACTTCTTACCACCACTTGTCACAAAGTATCCACAGGCTTTGATATTGCCTTTAAAGTACTCAGGCAGACCTGCATACATGTTTGTCTTACTTGTTACAGATGTAATATAGACATCGTTTTGATATAAGTCTGCATAGAACTTAGCATTTGTAGATGTCTGTAAGAAACTGTTATATGCTAAGCAAGCTCCAGATTTAGAGATGTTATTATAGTCGTCTTTTAAGGATATATTACGACTGCCTGAACAGCTATCTTGTGTTAACCAGTTGATATAAACAATACCATTGGAAATAGATGCGTTAAGTCCTGCTAGGTAACTGTTGTTGTTACGATATGAACTTGTGTATTGTGTAGGTGTGTAATTTAAGCCAGTAGAAGATACTTGGGAAGTAATTGTCTTACCACCATAATTTGCACCATCATTTGCGACGTGAGGATATGTACCATAAAGGTATGTTACATCTTGCACATCACTTGGTTGTGACACACCCCAAATTGTATCTGGAGAGATATAGGATTCTATATCTAACATGTGACGATTAATTTGTCCTGGTGTATTCCAGTCTCTCCAAGTAGGGAAGTATGTCATTTCACCATCGATTGCTTGGTCGAATCCATACCATACAGCATTGGTGTATTGAGATGTACTAGCGACCATCCACTTATCTTTCGCTGCACCACTTGGGATACCATATTGTAAACCGTCATTGCCCCAGTCCGTTGTACCTGTTTTTGCGTAAACTGGATAACCACTTTGTAATATCTGCATGTGGTTGTAATACTTGTTTTGGTTTACGTTATTTTCCATTAACTGGTCTACAAGATATGCACTACCAGGTGAAAGTGCACGAATATTCTGGTTTTGTGGTTCGTATACATTGCCATCATCTGTTTGAATACGACGGATAGTATGTGGTTCGTTATAAACACCTAAATTGACTAGCATTGCGTGTGCAGCTGCCATCTCAGCAACAGAAGCTGTAAAGTCATTACCACCAATCGCATAGGATAAGTGATAGTTACTATATTTGACTTGTGAGAAGCCAATCTTCTTTAAGTAATCAACAATCGCATCTGAACCAATCTTCGCTGTAACTTTCTGCAATGTTTGAATGGCAGGAGTATTTAAAGAGTTAGCCATTGCGTCCTTAATCGTGACATCACCCTCATACTTACCGTTGTAGTTTACTAGTACACGTTGTTCGGCTGGATAGGTAATTGGTCTATCGATCAAGACTTCGTCCAAGGAGTATCCCAAATATTCAAATGCAAGAGCATACTCCAATACTGGTTTAATACTTGAACCTGGCTGTTTGTATTGTTGTAGGGCACGATTTAACAATCGTGATCCACCATCGCCACCATAGTTTCTACCACCACCAACACCAACGATTTCACCATTCTTGTTGTTGAGGGTGATCATTGCTAGCTGAACTAGGTCACTTTCAAAGTCGACAACTTCACCATTTTGAATTGCTTCGATTTCAGTTTGGATTGTTGGATCTAAAGCAGTATAGATAGACATACCAGTAGATAATGGGTCAAGTCCTGTCATACGTTGTACTTCATCTAATACAACATCCAAGTAAGATGCGTATCGTGTATTCCCGGTATTGAAGTTGGATTTACCCACAAGTGTATCTTCAACTTTAATGGATTTCGCTAGAGCGCATTCTTCACTTGTGATGTAGCCATGATATTGCATCAGGTCTAGAACGTTATTTCGACGTTGTGTTGCATAGTCTAAGTAGTTATATGGGTTATAGGTATTTGGTAGGTTGATAATACCTGCAAGTAATGCGGACTCTGCTAAAGTGAGTTGGTTCGCATTTTTACCATAGTAGTAAAGGGCAGCCTTTTGTACACCACGTATACGATCACCAAAGTTTAGTTTATTGACATATAACTCAAAGATTTCTCGCTTATTAAGTTGTTTTTCTAGTTGCATACTCAACACAATCTGCTGTGCCTTATAGGAAAGGGTAGCAGAACGCTCGGTACTGTTATCACCATCTTCGATGGAGAAGTAGGTATTTTTAACCAGCTGCATCGTAAATGTGGAACCACCTTGCGTATTGTGTCGTAATACTGTTTCTAAAACAGATTTTGTAAAACGAGGAATATCAAATCCGTTATGTTCAAAGAAACGTGAATCTTCAACGGATAAGAATGCATCAATTAAGGATTCAGGCATCTGTTCGTAGGCAATATTTTCGCGGTAATAGGTACCGATTTCTGTAAGAAGTGTACCATTACCGTCATAAATTTTTGAGGATTCTGTACTGATTAAATCATCAACATTTAGTGTTGGCATACCTTTTAGTAATTTACTAGCATAACGCAAGGCGTAAGCACCACCTACAAGATATATTGCAACAATCAAAACCATGAATACTGTTAAGATCTTTTGCCAACGTAATTTACGTATATATTTCTTTCGTAATTTTTCGCGCTGCTTCTCATCTGGCTGTTCAACAACTTCCGGATGATCAAAGTCAGGCAAAAATGACTTTTTCTTTTTTGTCATGGAACCTCCGTTTCTTAGCAGGTTTGAAAATACTGAATTGCAATACAACCAACACCTGTGTGTACTGCAATGGCATTAGGTAATTCAATGACTTGAATGGTAGCTTCAGGGAAGCGTTCTGTCATAGTGTGATATAGATTCATTGCTTCAGAGATATTTGCGACATGCGCGATTGTGATGAGTGTATTTTCACCAGGGTTATCTTTGGCAATTTCATCTACCGCAGTGCTAAGTGCTTTGCGGAAAGTACGTACTTTTGTTAAGGTATCAACTTTACCTGCAGTTTTTTTATTGATTTGTAAAACAGGAATAATTTTTAAAAGTTGTCCTAGTTTTGCGGCAAGTGGTGTCATACGACCTCCACGAATAAACTGGTCCAGTGTTTCTGGAATAAGTAAAGTATTTGTAGAGTTGATAATCTTTTCGACTAAGATTTGAATCTCTAGATGAGATTTACCTTCGTCATACCACTTCTTAATATTTGTAATTAAGTAATCTTGCACTACCGCAGTTACATAGGTATCAATACAAATAATCTTAATATCTAAACTATTTGCGATTGCGGTCATTGTACTTATCGTTCCAGAAAGACCATTACAAATAGGGACAGCGATGATTAACTCAACACCCTGATCCTTTAAACTTTCAAAACATTCTTCGATAATGCCTGCAGAAGGTTGTGAAGTTGTTAGAACTTTTTCTTCCTTCATTAAACGAATACAGTCATTACGATTTAATGTTTCCATATCTTGATATGTTTTATCATCTACGCTAATTTGCAAAGGAAGACTGATAATTCCTTGTTCTGCGTATTCATGAATTGATTTTCCAGTACCACTATCTGTAACAAATGCAACTTTCATACTGACCTCACTTTTAAAAATGTATCATTACATATTATATCGCACATTCCTGTCTTTTTATATTTTAAACGACAACATTAACTTTTCTTTTAAGTTATTTCTTAATATTATGCCCTAAGGTATAATAGTTACATGACTACACATCTATTCGTACGTAGTTGTTACACGTTACTGGATAGCACAATTCGCATTCCTGAGCTTGTTTCAACAGCGAAAAAATATGGATATCAAAGTGTCGCTTTGACCGATCATCATGTGATGCACGGCGTAGCGCGTTTTCTGCATGAATGTAAGAAAGAGGATATTCATCCTATTGTAGGATTAGAAGTTGATGTTTTCTACCATGAACAGAAAGTTCCTTTTTTACTACTTGCAAAAAATAATAGAGGATATGCAAATCTAATGAAGCTTTCTTCTTTGTTGTGTGATGGAAGAGAGTATGCAACACTAGAAGAATTCTTAACATACAGTGAACATAATTTCCTGATTGTGTATGGTGAAGGTGGATATTTTGATGCGGAACTCATCAGCGAAGATCGTACAGGTATTACTCAGAAATTAGCTTTGATGAAATCGGAATTACCTACTTTTGATATTGCGATTTCTTATGAAGAAACATCTTTATGGCGTTCCAAGAATGCAGTATTAAAAGCGCTATCGAAAGCACAAGGAATTCAGACGGTCGCATTAAATAAGATTTATTATCTAGCACAAAAAGACTATGAAACTTTGAAGGTATTATCCGCAATCAAACAGGGGACAACCTTGCGGGATAAAAATGTAACACCAATTACAGGTAGATACTTTTTATCGATTCCTGAGATGGAACAAATTTATGATGCGGATGATTTACGTAGAGCAGATGAAATCGCTAGTGAATGCCATTGCGATGGGGATTTAGAAAAGACCGGGATACCTGTTTATCCATTGAAAGATGGAATTACAGCAGAACAATATTTACCTCAACTATGTCTTGCAGGACTTAAGAAGCGTTTAAATGGAGATTTAAAGCCTGTCTATGTAGAACGTTTAAAACATGAATTACAAGTGATTCACCAAATGGGCTTTGAAGATTATTTCTTAATCGTCTATGACTTTATCCGTTATGGACGACAAAAGGGTATCTACATTGGACCAGGTAGAGGTAGCGCTGCTGGTTCTTTGGTTGCGTATTGTCTAGGAATTACAATGGTCGATCCATTACAATACAATCTGTTATTTGAACGTTTCCTAAACGCTGAACGTGTATCCATGCCAGATATCGATACTGATATTCCAGATATTCATCGTCAAGAAATTATTGATTATGTCTATCAGAAAATATGGTGAACAACATATTGCCAATATCATTACATTTGATACCTTAGCAGCACGTGCTGTTTTACGTGATGTTGGTAAAGCAATGGATATCTCGAAGCGTGAGATTGATATGATTGTTGGTCTAATTCCACAAACGCCAAAGATTACGTTAGAGAAAGCGTATGAACAAAAAGAGAAATTACGTGTCCTACTCAATGCAAGTCCACAATTGATGGAATATTTTAACATGTCAAAACGGATTGAAGGTCTTCCAAAGAATAAGAGTATTCATGCGGCTGGTATTGTCATGTCTGGTAAGCCAATTGAGGATGTGATTCCTACAATACAAATGGCTGAAGGAATGAAGACAACACAGTTTGTTGGTAATTACTTGGAAGAAAGAGGTCTAATCAAGATGGACTTCCTTGGGCTTAAGAATCTAACGACGATTGATGAAATTGTACAGATGATTCATAAGCATAATCCAGATTTCCATATTTTATCGATTCCGTTAAATGACGCAAAAACATATCGTTTATTTGCGCAAGCAGATACGATTGGTGTCTTCCAGTTTGAATCGGATGGCATGCGTAATTTATTGCGCAAGATGAAGCCGAATTGTTTTGAAGATATTATCGCTGCTTTAGCACTCTTTAGACCAGGTCCTAAAGATCAGATTAATACTTACCTAGAGGGTAGAAAGAATCCTGCATCGGTTGTATATCCATCCAAGGAATTAGAGCCAATTCTAAAGGAAACGTATGGTGTTACAATCTATCAGGAACAAGTTATGTTGATGGCACAGATTGCGGCGAAGTTCTCACTTGTAAAAGCAGATATTTTACGTAAAGCTATCTCAAAAAAGAATGAAGAAGAATTAGCAGGACTAAGACAAGAGTATGTGCGTGGCTGTAAAGAAAATGGCTATAGTGATGAAACTGCTAGTTTACTCTTTGATTTAGCAGAGAAGTTTGCAGGGATATGGCTTTAATAAATCTCACGCAGTTGCGTATGGATTAGTAGCGTATCAATTAGCCTATCTAAAGGCTAACTATCCACTAGAGTTCTATACATCAATCTTAAATAGTGTGATTGGAGATAGCACAAAGAGTGCAATCTATATTACTGAATGTAGACGAAAGCATATCTCTATCGAAGCACCAGATGTAAATCGCTCGACTGGATATCTATTATCACAATGGAAAGTCAATTATTTTACCACTTTCCATCATTAAGGATGTAGGGTACACTAGCTGCTAGAACAATACTGGATGAACGTGATAAAAATGGTCGATTTGGTGATTACTTTGATTTTGTTGCAAGAGTTGTACTACGCAAGATTAATCGAACACAAATAGAACGATTGATATCTGCAGGTGCTCTTGATGAATTTGATCTAGGTAGAACTACCATGCTGAAATACTTTGGATGATGCAATCAAGTATGCAAAGCTAGTTCAGGTTCCATTTGGTGCACAGCTATCTATTGATCCACAACTTGTATCAAAGCCAATCGTTGTACGCATGAAAGATAGCCAAGAAGAACTCAGTGAAAATGAGAAGGCTGCACTTGGCTTTAATCTAGGGGAACAACCAATTGTTCACCTAAGACAAAAATTAGGTATCACATATCCACCACTTGCGGAATTAAATAGTAATCGTGGGTTATACCGTGGATTTGCATATATTCAAAGTGTAAGACAGATTCGTACTCGCAAAGGGGACTTAATGTGTTTTTTAAAACTGACAGATGAAACAGGTGAAAGTGATATGGCTGTTATGCCAAATCTCTATTCCCAATATAGTCAGTATCTTGTAAAAGGTGTATATATTCAGTTTTATGCTAAAATTCAGGATGAGGCTTCCTTTTTAGCAAATCAAATAGAAATAGTAAGGCAGAAATAGTATGGCAAAAATTTTAATTGTAGATGATGAAGCAAACATCCGTGAAGTTGTACGTGAATATTGTGAAATCAATGGTTTTGAAACAGAAGAAGCAGAAAATGGTTTGGTGGCAATTGAGAAAGTAAAGAATACACATTTTGATTGTGTAATCTTAGATGTCATGATGCCAGTATTAGATGGTTTTTCTACTTGTAAACAAATTAAGGGTATCGATCAAGTACCAGTGATTATGTTAAGTGCTCGTCAAGAAGAGTATGATAAGTTATTTGGTTTTGAATTAGGTGTAGATGACTATGTCACAAAACCATTCTCACCAAAGGAACTTATGGCACGTATAAAAGTTGTTTTAGAACGTGGTAAGAAGACACAAACAAATTCCGATATGATGATTTTCAAGGGACTACAGATTGATGTCCTTGGTAGAGTTGTTACAGTTGATGGGGAAAAGGCTCCATTAACACCTAAGGAAATTGATTTACTTCTATATCTTGCAACACATCCAAATGTTGCGCTATCACGAGAAACTTTACTCGTAGAAGTATGGAATTATGATTATTTTGGTGATGATCGCACGGTTGATACACATATCAAGATGCTAAGACATAACTTGGGTCCATACCGTGATTTCATTACAACTGTTCGTGGAATGGGGTATAAGTTTGAAGCTTGATACACATGGTATCCGCTTTCGTTTGTGGCTAGCGTTCTTTACGATGGCCGTTGGTATTACGTTATTCATCGCTTTATTACAAACAGGCTTGATTCGTCCGTATTATCGTAATTCTAAGATTGCGGCAGTACGTACTGTCGCAGATCATATTCAACAAACACTGATTACAAATAACGCAAGTGGGAATGGTGTTGAGTCTGCGATTCGTGAAGCTGTAAATAATAACGTATGTATCGCTATTTATAATGACAGTGGAACACAAATTTACAGTGCAGATAGTTTAGGTGCAGGTTGTGCCTTACAAGATCCTAAGTCTGATGAGATTCAGGGTCTTTTAGACCTTTCATCGATTGATAGCAAACTTCAAAATGGTGAACTGAGTATTAATATGACCAACCAGCGTACTGGACAAGAGATGATTATCTATGCGCGTCATATTCGTGAAAATCTAGGAAATTACTATCTGTTTGTAAATACAGCATTAGAGCCAATTGATAGTGTTGTAACATTCTTTACGCGACAATACGCACTCTATACAATCATTGTGATTGTCGTAGCTTCGATTGTATCTTTGATGATTTCACGTTTGGTAACTGATCCTATCATTCGCATGAAACAAGAAGCGGTGAAACTATCACAAGCAGATTATAGTGCGCACTTTGATGGTGGTTCATTAACAGAATTACAGCAACTCGCCAATAGTTTAAATACCGCAAATCGACAACTATCTAAAATTGATGAATTACGAAGAGACCTTTTAGGCAAATGTTTCACATGATATTCGTACTCCAATGACGGACATTCGTGCATATGCAGAAATGATTCGAGATATTTCTGGAAATGACCCAGTTAAAGCGTGATAAACACTTAGGGGTTATTATCAAAGAGACAGACTATATGACGCGACTCATCAATGATATGAGTGAACTTGCTAAGATGCAATCAGGTAACTATGTACTCAATCGTACAAATATGGATTTGGCAGATAAGATTCGTGAAATTATTGAATTAAATCAAAAGTCTATCGCACAAGGTGGACAGATTGTAGAACTGCGTTTGCCAGGTACGCTCTATATCTATGCGGATGAAGTTAAGATAGGACAAGTGATTACAAACTTCTTGACCAACGCCTTAAAACATACAGCCGCAGGACAACATATTATTATCCAAGCATATCGCAAACCTGATGAAGAAACGATGCACTTTGAGATACGTGATGATGGTGAAGGAATTCCTGAAAGTGAATTGCCGTATGTTTGGGACCGTTATCATAAGACATCTCGTTCATTCTCACGCAATCAACTGAATACAGGTCTAGGTTTAGCGATTGTTAAGGCTATCCTAGATGCACATGATGCACAGTTTGGTGTAGAGAGTGTTGTTGGAAAGGGTTCAACCTTCTGGTTTGAATTAAGGGAAACACATGAAGCTTGATTATCTAGGTGGAACAGACTTTCTCATTAATCAAGGCGAAGAATTTTATCGTATGAATTCGGATACAGAATTATTAGGTCGTTTTATACGTATAAAACACCATCATCGCTTTCTTGAGATTGGTTGTAATACAGGTGCTATATTACTATACGCATCACTTCGTAAACCGAAAGAACTGGTTGGAGTAGACTTGTTTCCAGAAGTATTTGAACTAACAAAACAAAATCTAGAGCGCCATAAAGTACATGCATCTTTACATGCATGCAAGATTCAAGATTATCATGATGAACTCTTTGATGTTATCGCATGTAATCCACCATACTTTTCAACCACAAATCAAGATTTGATGAATGTAAATCAGTATAAAAGGGCAGGAAGACATGAAGAAAAACTTACCATTGAGTGAACTTTATTTTCATCCGTGAAAAAGATTGTTGAAAATCAAATGGTTCATTTCTTTTTAGTACATCGTGCAAGTCGTTTAAATGAGATATATCAATGTGCAAGTAGTGTGGGATTATTGCCAGTTAGGATGATATTTGCCTATGACCATCCTAATGGTGTAGCGAAAACAGTGTTGATTGAATTTCAGTTTGCTAGTTTACATGAATGTTTGATTGATTCCCCAGTTTATCTGGATGATCGTAGTACATTTCCTACAATTGAATAGAACATGATAAAAATCCACCCTTAGGTGGATTTATTGTTTATGCATTGTTATGGCGCTACAGTTGGAACCGGTGTTGGTGTAGCGTTAGGATCAACTTCAGGCGTTGGAGTTGGTGTTGGAACTGCCTCTGGTGTAGGAGTTGGTTCAACCGTAGGCTCTGGAGTTGTTTCTAGCGTTGGTTCTGGTGTAGGTGTTGCTTGTGGATTATCATTGAATACTCCTGGTGCTGTATTGGTTTCTGTTGCTGGAGCTGTTGACTTTAATGTATAACATACAACTTCAGCTGGGCTTAAGAAACGCATATCGACACCAATCGTACCAACACCATTTGAAATATCAAGTACGAATGTATTTTGAATCAAATGTTTCCCACGTAAGTAGTTTACTGCCTTATCAGGTGCATAATAGGCTCCTAAGAAGTAATATGCTTGTCCACCTAGAGAATGACCTGCTAGGAAGTAGTCTGTTGTATCGAGTGGTACAAGAGATGCTGTATCTGGTGTATGACATACTGAAATGACATAGTTTTCACTGCTGACGTTAGCGTAAGCAGCGTTAACATCAGGTGTACTATTCAATTCATTCTCGAGTCCTACTAAAGAAATAAATCCGGATGAACCATTATGTATGGATACAGAACTATTGGAGATGACTTCAAAGTTTGCAGTCTGTAAAATTGATAAGACATGAGACTTTATATCGGCAGTAGCACAATCTTGATCACCTAATACTGCAAATTTTCCTAGTGGGGCTTTAATGGAAGATAGGGCAGTAGCGACTTCACCATCCGTTTCGGTAGTGATCGTTGCATTAGGTGCATAGATATCACCACCAAATACCACTGCATCAGGAGCGATACGATTGATTGTATCCACTAGCTTTTGTAAACGACTTTGATTCATGTGATTACCATAGTAGATATCAGAGACATATAAGATTTTGGTGTTATTAAGATCTTGTGGAATCTTATCCGATGTCAGTGTCTGATAGCGTACAGTAATCTTTCTTGGAGCAAGCAAGAAGGCATCTACTAATAGATATAAAACTAAACCGAATATAATACCCAAAATCAGTAATATCTTTTGAATTTGTTTCATGTGTTTTCCTCGCGTGTATAATCATATCACATCTATGTGATACAATAAGCACACGAGGGAAGAAAATGTTAAGGAATAAAGGTTATATCATTCAATTAGAAACTTTGATGCAACAAAAACAAGCAATGCCAGGTGCCAAAGAACTGATTCATGTCATTCCAAATGGAGAATATTAGTTATCTGATTTTAACAGAGCGTTCATCTGTAACGGTTGATGAAATCATAAATCAGTTAGAACATTGTGGAATTCATGGTATTAGAAAAGAGAATCTCTATACTTCAACGATGGCTGCAGTGGAGTATATTGTTGCACATGATAAGAAAGCAATCGATGTAGATTACATCGGTGGTAAAGGGATACGTCAGGTACTAACAGATACAGGGTTTCATATTACACACCATCATCCACAATATTTCTTTGTTGGAATGGATAGTAGTTTATCTTACGATGAATACCAAGATGTCTTTACACAGTTAAGACAAGGTAGTCAACTTGTATCTGTCGACCATCGTCGTATTCAACTTGTTGATCAAGTAGAAAAGATTGGCAACGGTACAATTGTACGCATGCTTGAGTATGCGGCTGGTGTGAAAGCGATGAACTTTGGTTGTGGCACAAAGATATTACTGAAGTCCGCAAGCAGTCATCTACCGTATTCCTTAAGTGAAACAATTATGATTGGTAATCGCTTTAAAAAAGATATTGTGCCAGCACTACAGTTAGGAATGTTAACATTCTATGTTGCAGGAAGTGAAGAGATGATGAAACAAGGTATCAATGATGAACTACATCCAGATTATATTCTGGATGACTTAACAGGATTATTACGATAATCGTCAATTGAGGAGAAGCGATATGAAGATTTTGGTTCCGATAGAAAATGGTATGATTTATCAACATTTTGGTCATACACCTGCATTTCGTTTGTATGATGTTGAAGGTAATACGGTTCTTCATACAAAGGATTATGTACCAAATGGACATGGGCATGTGATAATGTGTCAGATAGCGTTAGAGTTAGGTGTAAATGTTGTGATTGCAGGGGGATTTGGCTTACCAGTGCAACAAACTCTATCCTCCAATGGCATTCAAATATTTGGTGGCGTTAGTGGTAGAGCAGATGATGCAGTACTTGCCTATCTTGAAGGTACTCTTAACTATAATCCAGATATTGCAAAGCATCATTGTGGTTGTCATCATTAAGCATTGAAAAAATAGATGATGATTGTTAATATATTGGTAATGCAGTGATAAAGAATAGTAGTGAGCGATTCATTTCCAGAAAGCCGTGGGTTGATGTGACACGGTATGATGACCTACATGAACTCACCTTTTGAGCATACGTAACTTCTGCGTTAAAGAAGATTTGAGGTGTATGATTGATTTACAATCATAAACTAAGGTGGTACCGCGTATATAACGTCCTTAGAGTAGGACGTTTTTTATTTTGAAAAGGAGATTTGAATATGTCATTTGATCACAAGAAGATTGAAACGAAGTGGCAACAGTATTGGGATGAACATCAAACATTTAAGACGGATGGTTATGATTTTTCAAAACCTAAGTATTATGCGTTAGATATGTTCCCATATCCATCTGGTTCTGGTTTGCATGCAGGTCATCCAGAAGGATATACAGCAACGGACGTTATCTGTCGTATGAAGCGTATGCAGGGCTTTAATGTATTACATCCAATGGGATTTGATGCATTTGGCTTACCTGCAGAACAATATGCAATTAAGACAGGCAATAACCCAGCTACATTTACAGAAAAGAATATTGAGACATTTAAGAAACAGTTACGTGCCTTTGGTTTTAGTTATGATTGGGACCGTGAGATTTCTACAGCAGATCCTTCTTTCTATCACTGGACACAATGGATCTTCAAGCGTCTTTTTGAAGATGGCTTGGCAAAGTGTGTTGATATGCCAGTAAACTGGTGTGAAGAATTAGGTACAGTACTTTCCAATGATGAAGTCATTGATGGTAAGAGTGAACGTGGAGGATATCCTGTCGTTCGTAAGAATATGCGTCAATGGGTAATCGATATTCCAGCGTACGCTGAAAAGTTATTGGAAGGACTAGAAACCATTGACTGGCCAGAGTCCACAAAGGAAATTCAACGTAACTGGATTGGTAAGTCAATTGGTGCACAGGTAACTTTTAAGGTTGATGGTCATGATGATAGCTTTGTTGTCTTTACAACTCGTTGTGATACATTGTTTGGTGCTACATACTGTGTACTCGCTCCAGAACATGTACTTGTGGAAAAGATTGTAAGTAGCGAGCAAAAAGAAGCAGTAGAAGCATATCGTAAAGAATGTGCAACAAAATCTGATTTGGAACGTACAGAGCTAAATAAAGATAAGACAGGTGTATTCACTGGTGCATATGCGATTAACCCAGTGAATGGTAAGAAGATTCCAATCTGGATTTCTGACTATGTACTAGCAAGCTATGGAACAGGTGCAATTATGGCTGTGCCTGCCCATGATGAACGTGACTACGCATTTGCGAAGAAGTTTGGTTTAGAAATTATTCCAGTGCTAGCTGGTGGTGATGTAACGCAAGAAGCTTGGACACAAGATGGTTTACACATTAACTCAGAATGGCTTGATGGTTTAAATAAACAGGAAGCCATTGATAAAATGATTGAATGGTTAGAATCTAACAATATCGGTCAAAAGAAGATCAACTATAAGATTCGTGAATGGATTTTTGCTCGTCAAAGATATTGGGGTGAGCCAATTCCTGTGGTTCATCTTGAAGATGATCGCTACGTGGCAATTAGTGATGAGGAGTTACCACTTGTACTTCCAGTACTAGATGACTATAAACCAAGTAAGGGTGGACAATCCCCACTTGCCAAAGATGAAGAATGGGTAAATGTAACAATTGATGGTATTAAGGGTAAGCGTGAAACAAGTACAATGCCAGGTTCTGCTGGTAGTAGTTGGTACTTCTACGCTATATTGATCCAAAGAATGACAAAGCGATTGCAGATCCAGAACTACTGAAACACTGGATGCCAGTTGACCTATATGTTGGTGGACCAGAACACGCAGTAGGACATTTATTGTACTCTCGTATGTGGAATCGTTATCTCTATGATAAGGGTATTGTTACTACAAAAGAACCATTCCAAAAGCTAGTTCACCAAGGAATGATTTTGGGTGCAAATGGTATTAAGATGGGTAAGCGTTATCCAGAGTTTGCGATTGATCCAAATGTATTGATTGAACAATATGGTGCAGATACTGTACGTCTATATGAAATGTTTATGGGACCATTAGAAGCCAGCAAGCCATGGAGTGAGCAGGGTGTAGATGGTGCACATAAGTGGTTAGAGCGTGTTCATCGTTTGATTGTGGAGTCTAATAAACTAAGTGATACAAATGATGGCTCTTTAGATGAGGTATATCATGCGACTGTCAAAGAAGGTCACAAAGTGATATCGAAAGCTTTGAAATCTCAATACAGCAATTTCACAGATGATGATTTTCATCAATGAATGTTATAAAGCTGAAACATTATATAAGCCATACATCGAAGGCTTTGTACAAATGTTTGCGTGTTATGCACCACACTTAGGTGAAGAACTATGGCAATTCTTAGGTCATGATAATACTCTGACATTTGAAGCTTGGCCAACCTACGATGAAAGTAAACTTGTAAAGAATCAAGTTGAAATGGTTGTACAGGTCAACGGTAAGGTTCGTGGTAAATTTATGGCAAATATCGATGAAGACAAGAAGGTTGTAGAAGAAATGGCACTAGCTTTACCATCTGTACAAGCACAGATGGAAGGAAAGACATTACGTAAGCTCATTATTGTGCCAAATCGTATTGTTAATATCGTTGTTGGATAAAAACTACCTATGGGTAGTTTTTATTTACCATTGTAGGTAACATCAGATTAATATTGTTGAATAGTAGATTGTTTGATATAATCCAAAAAATAAATGATGGATGATTTCATGGTAAATATACCAGGAGATTAGAATTACTATGAGCAATTTGAATCGAGTCGTTGATTTTATTAAAAGAAATTGAGAAATTAAAAACAGTAACAAGATTTAATAGAACCCTTGATGGAAGATTTGAAAATAGTGCCGAGCATTCTTGGCAATGTGCGATAGCTTCGATGGTTCTTCAAGATTTTTATCCTGAAAAGTTAAATATTGAAAAGGTAATTTCGATGTTACTGATTCATGATTTAGGCGAAATTTATGCGGGAGATACCTGGGTGTTTGATAATAAAAATAAAGCTCACTCACATGATAGAGAACTAGAATCTATCAATCAAACAATGAGCATTCTTCCAGAAGAAAAAAATATTTTAAATATGAAAAAAATGCCTGGTTGGAATTTGAAACAGGGCAGAGTTTTGAAGCAAGATATGCAAGAGTGATTGATGCACTCGTACCACTTATCAAATCACTTTAGAAGTATCAGAATCAAATTATAATCCAGATAATATTAGTGCTGATATGGTATTAGAAAAGAAAAAAATTTATAAAAGATGAATCGGAAGAATTATGGAAACTGACTGAAGAGTTGGTTAAGGAAAAGTGTTAAAAAGGTTTATATTTATAACAGCAATTGTTTTTCAAGTAAAATATAGATTCTATTTTCAAAGAATAGAAATCAAAAGTGAAAGAAAATTATTTCAAAAAATGGCACTATCGAAAGATTGATTAAAAACTACCTATGGGTAGTTTTTTTATTTACCATTATAGGTAACATCAGATTGATATGGTTAGATAGGGGATTATTTGATATAATGCAAAAGGTAAAAAAATTATGGAAGAATTCAAGGTAACGATAGAAAAATTTGATGGTCCACTTGATTTAATGTTACATCTCATCAAAGAGAAACAGATGGATTTGATGGACTTAGATATGAACGAGTTAACTGACCAATACATTGCGTACTTAAACTCTATGCAACAATTGCATTTAGAGATTGCGGGTGAATATTTGGCGGAGTTAGCGACTTTAATCGAATATAAATCTAAGAAAATGATTCCTGGTAATAAGGAAGAGTTGGAAGATGCGTATGAGGAAGATCCAAAGGAACGCTTGGTTCGTCGTTTGTTGGAATACCAGCAATATAAAGAAATTAGTGAAAGTTTAAATGCCTTATTTGAAGAACGTCAAATGATGATGGGTAGACCCCTTAGTACAGAAGTGGATCAATGGATGAAACATTCTGATGAAGAGATGAAGGTTGAAGGTAATCCATATGATTTAATGAAGGCAATGAAGCGTATCTTAATGCGTATGCAGTTGTCTAAACCAATAGAGGCACGCTATACAGTCAAAGAGATTTCAATGGAAGATCGTCAGATTGAAGTACGTGCTAAGTTAGACCGCTTACCTGAAACCTTCCGCTTTGAAGCATTATTAGACGATGTCCATGAACCGCAGATGTTTATTGCGACATTCTTAGCTGTTTTAGATCTTGCGCGTCAACATAAGTTATTCTTTACAGTTGATGAACAGGAAGTTATTTGGTTTAGAAGAGGAGAGATGGTGAATGAGTGAGATGGAAAATCAGACAATCGTAGAAGATAACGCTGCTGTATTGGATGAAGAATTTGATGAGACAACTTCATCATCAGACGAACAACAACCAGATCCAAAAGAGCGCATGCTAGCGATATTAGAAGGTCTATTATTCCTTTGTGGGGATGATGGCTTATCCATTGAGCAGGCTGCTGCATCTATGGATGCGACAGAAGAATATGTGGCAGAATTATTTGATGAGCTACAGAAATATTACTTACAGGAAAGTCGTGGCATAGAGATTGCGCGCTTTGGAGAAAAGTATCGTTTCTTATCCAAGGCATCTATTCATGACGCTGCAAAGAAGTTATTCCAAACTTCTACAGAAGCTAAACTTTCTAATGCGGCTTTAGAAACACTTGCGATTATTGCATACAAACAACCAATTACACGTGTTGAAATTGAAGAAATTCGTGGTGTTGGTGCAGATGTGATGTTACGTAAGCTCGTAGCTAGAGGTCTTATTCAAGAAGATGGTCGTAGTGAAGCAGCTGGAAGACCAATTCTATATTCTGTTACAGATGAATTCTTAGATTCCTTTAAACTATTGAGTTTAGATGAATTGCCAGAGCTTCCACAATTTGGTACAGAAGAAACAGATAATGGTGAGTTATTCCACTCCTAAGGAAAACGAGGGTTATATTCATGATGAAGAAATTAATCGTTGTATTAACACTATGTTTCCTAGTAGGTTGCACAACTCGTCGTAACACTTCCGAGACACATGATACAAATCGTGTATTAGATGCAGGGAAAGTTGCTTCACAATTATTACGTAAATTAAACTTAACCGATTCTATGGAACAGGTAAGCGATAAAGTAATGGACAGCGTCTTTATGCAGGGTGAAGATCTAACAGATGATAAGATTGCTTATCTTGCGATAGATAAAGGAAACTCTACTACAATTGCGGTCTTTGTGGCTGATGAAGATACGAGTGTTGATGTACTACGTGAGCACTTACTAAAATATCTAGATACCCAGAAAGTAACAATTGAAAATAATTATCCAACTGAAGTTTTCAAAATATCGAATGCTGTATTAGAGGATAATGGTAGAGTTGTTGTACTTGTAGTGGCTGATAACATTGAGGATGCACGCAAGTATGTAAATGACATACTTGAAAAATAAATCAAGCAGTTGTTTCTGAACAAAAAGGAGAGAGGCTATGATTGAAAGATATTCCCGACAGGTAATGCGTGATGTATGGAGTGAAGAGGCAAAGTTTCAGGCATGGTTAGATGTTGAAATTCTAATTGATGAAGCTTGGTCAAAGCTTGGTGAAATTCCAGCAGAAGATGTAGAAAAGATTCGTGCAAATGCAAAGTTTGATGTCAATCGTATTCTGGAAATCGAACAGGAAACAAGACATGACGTAGTTGCATTTACAAGATGTGTATCTGAAAGTCTTGGTGAAGAAAAGAAGTGGATTCACTATGGTGTTACTTCTACAGACGTTGTAGATACAGCCAATGGTATTCGCTTTCAAGAATGCAAATCAGATTTTAGCGTGAAGACATTCATACATTTATGGATATCTTGAAAACAAACGCACTGAAATACAAAGATACAGTTATGATGGGTAGAACCCATGGTGTACACGCGGAAATTACAACCTTTGGTCTTGTGTTTGCGTTATGGTATGAAGAAATGAAGCGTAATTTAGAGCGCTTTGAACTTGCATGCAAGGATGTTGAAGCAGGTAAGATTTCTGGTGCAGTTGGAACATTCGCAAATATTCCACCATTTGTACAGGATTATGTATGTGAAAAGTTAGGGATTCAAAGTGCAGCTATTTCTACACAGGTACTACAACGTGATCGTCATGCACACTACTTCGCAATCTTAGGACTAATCGCTTCTTCTTTAGAGCAGATGGCAACAGAAATCCGTCACCTACAGAGAACGGAAGTTCGTGAAGCGGAAGAACATTTCAATAAAGGGGACAAAAGGGTTCTAGTGCAATGCCACATAAACGTAACCCAATTGGTTCAGAAAATATTTGTGGTGCTGCAAGAGTGATGCGTGGATATATGCTAGCAGCATATGAAGATATTCCATTATGGCATGAAAGAGATATCTCTCATTCTGGTGTAGAACGTATCATCTGTGCAGATGCGACAGAATTATTGGATTACATGTTAACGCGTTTTGGCAGAATCTTAAAAGATTTAACTGTATTCCCAGAGAATATGAAAAAGAATATCTGGCTAACCAATGGGGTTATCTTCTCACAACGCTTCATGTTAAAGCTAATTGAGAAGGGTTGGTCCCGTGAAAAAGCATATGATACAGTTCAACCACAAGCCATTAATGCATGGGAGAATCATCTCAACTTCAAAGAATTGATGTTAGCAAATCCTGATGTAACAAATACTCTTACATTAGAAGAAATCGAGGACTGTTTTGATCCAATGTATCATGTACGTAACGTAGATGAAATCTACAAACGCGTTGGAATTCTTTAAAATTTAAAAGATAAAATCTTTTAAACTGTATGGATAAATATCCATACAGTTTTTTTAATTTTAACAACAAAAAAATATGTATCAAATTTATACGTTATGTAGATGTAAGTCATATACATTGACAAAGGGATTTATACAACGTAAAATATTCTAGTTTAATAGAAATATCAAATGTTGAAAAAAATCAATTATGGAGGATTGTCAATGAAAAAACAACTTATCAATATTAGTGCATGCATGGCTATTTCAGCAAGTCTTTTATTTGCTGGGAATATCGTAACTTACGCTGAGGAGAATGATCCTACAGTATGGACAGAAACAAGTTCTGAAACATCAACAGAAAATGCTCCTACACTTGATTCAGAAACTACATTAGAATCCGGTACACAGTCTTTACCAGAAACTAATTTCAACACTAAATACAACTTCACTTCCTACTGTAAGTTCGACTCCATCTGCAAAGTAATAATATTGTCGACATTGGCGGTTACGTAAACGTTGAAGGTTTACCTGCAACTCTTAGTGCTGATGGTACTGGTGTAACATATAGATTTACAGTTGCTTATCAGAGATTACATTCTAGTGATGAGGGACAAACTGTAAGTGATTTACTAATTCGTGTTCCTAATATTGCAAATGCTGACGTGAAATTTACTTTAATTGGTACAAGAGATGCAAATGGAAATCCGGTAGAAGTAAATGAGCCAATGTCTATTGTTGATTATTATGAAGCTGAGATTACTCCGGTGGTGATGATTTTGGTATTCCAACAGCCGAAGAATTAGCAGCTGGAAAGAAAGCATTTACTTTATCAGGTAATGACTATTTACAAGATTCTGAAAAAGTGAAGTCTTATAACTTATATACAACTCAAAATCATAGCCAAGCAGTTTTAGTTGAAGTTACAATTCCAATGGATCAAGCGAAGAATATCAAGTATTTACCACTTGATGCAAGAGCTGAATGGAAGGCAAGTGATGGATCCTCTACTGTTCGTGGATATGAATCCGGTTGCCAATCTTTAGAAGAATACACAAATCATTCTGTTACGATGAGTGGTGATCCTGAAAATGTGGGTGGTTTATCAGATGTATCATTAATTACTGATGAATATGTAAATGATGGTCATCTCATTAAGTCAGTATCCAATCCAAACACTTATATCACACCAAATAATGGTGATTGGACAAACATTCCAAATGATACAAACATTAATGCAGCATACATTCTTTCGACTTATGCTAAAATCTTTACTTTACGTGCAAATAGCTGCAGTAACTTACTACGCTCCTGTATCAGAAGATATGGCTGACCAAGATGTTTCTCAATTACAGTTAGGCTCTGTTGTTGTTGACTATGTAATTGCTGGCGAAGGTACTTCTATCAAGGCTACTTATATTGATACTATTTTAAGACCACTATATAACGCTGATGGTGCATTAGCTGCATATAATACAGCGGAAGATGGAAATGAAGCGCCACAGTCTATTACTTATGATGGTAAAGAATATACACTTGTAGGAACAAGTGCTATATCTGCTCCAGCTACTGGTGCTTTAGCAGAGGGTGCAACTCGTGTTGTCTATGAATATGCATTAGCTGCTACACCAACTCCTGCTCCAACACCATCTACACCAGCTGCTTCTACACCTAAGACAGCAGATACTACAAATCTAGCTGGCTATGTTGCAGCATTTCTTGCGGCTTTTGTAGCATTTAGTGTTACAGCCGTAAATAGATACAAATCTAATCAAATTTTCTAAAACTAAAAAAGTCGATAGAAATATTCTGTCGACTTTTTTGTATGAAAAAATCCATATCAGAAAGTGATATGGATTCAATGACTATTTAAGAATATCTCTTAATACGATATTTGCGTTACGATCTGGTCCTACAGATACTAAGCAGAACTTTGTGCCTGTGTATTCTTCGATGAAGCGTACATACTTTTGGACAGTTAGCAGGTAACTCATCAAATGTTCTGGCATTTGATATATCTTCTGTCCAACCATCGAAGTATTTGTAAACTGGTTTTGCTTTTGCATAGTCTTTTAGAGAAGCTGGAACTGTATCATATTCTTTACCATCAATTTCATATCCTACACATACAGGTAACTTTTCGTAGCCTGTTAGGATATCTAGTTTTGTTAGAGCCATCTCTGTTAGACCGTTAATTAAAACTGCCTGGCGAACAACTGGTAAGTCTAACCAACCAACACGACGTGGTCTTCCTGTTGTAGCACCATATTCAAAACCTTTTTCACGAAGAGCATGTGCTTCGTCACCTTGTAACTCAGTAACGAATGGTCCTTCACCAACACGTGTGGAGTATGCCTTTTGTTACACCAATGATGTGGTCTAATTTACGTGGAGATACACCAGCGCCTTCGCATACACCTGCAGCTGTAGGGGATGAGGAGGTAACATATGGATATGTACCATAGTTGATATCCAACATATTCGCTTGTGCACCTTCAAATAAAACAACTTGTTTTGCGTCTAATGCTTTGTTGATTTTATCTGTAGCATCACAGATCATTGGTAATAGACGTTCTCTATACTCTTTGAATGTAGCTACCATTTCATCGTAATCAAATGGTTCTGAATTAAAGAGTTTAACAATTTCTTCATTCTTTTGTGCAAGAACAATCTTTAGTTTTTCTTGGAATACATCCCAATCACGTAGGTCACAAACACGAATACCAATACGTGTATATTTATCTGCATAGCATGGACCAATACCATTCTTTGTTGTTCCAATCTTACCAGCACCTGCTCGTAACTCTTGTAGTTCATCAATCTTTACATGATATGGCATGATGAGGTGAGCACGGTCACTAATCTTTAGGTGATTACATGTAAAACCTTGAGATTCTAATGTTTCAATTTCCTTGAATAACACAGATAGATTAACGACAACGCCAGGGCCAATAATGCATGTGGCATCAGCGTTTAAAATACCTGATGGTAATAAGTGTAAAATGATCTTTTTATTATTTACGACAACGGTATGTCCTGCATTATTACCACCTTGGAAACGGACTACCATATTGACGTTAGTTCCTAGTAAATCGACGACTTTTCCTTTTCCTTCATCGCCCCATTGGGAACCTACAACTACATATCCTGACATGATATATCTCCTTTAACGCAACAATAATATCATATATATCTTGAATATAGGCAAAATAGAGAAAAATTATCAGTGTTTATAGTAAAATGGGTAAAGAGGTGATGAAAATGAGTGAAAGAAACGCAAAAGGAAAAACACCGGAAGATTATGGCTTCCGTATGCCTAATAAAAAAGGTATTCAGAAATTTGAATTACATGAGGGCGCTAGCGTCAAGAAAGTAATCGGTATTGTATCAGGTAAAGGTGGAGTAGGTAAGTCATTTGTGACATCGATGCTGGCATCTATGATGCAAAAGAGAAATCATCGAGTAGCAGTATTAGATGGTGATATCACAGGTCCTTCTCAAGGTAAGTCTTTTGGAGTTACATCCAAAGGCAGAAGGCTTTAAGGGTACTATTTATCCAGCAATCACAAAGAATGGAATGCAGTTAATTTCATCTAATATGTTGCTTGATAAGGATGAGACACCAGTTATCTGGCGTGGTCCAATGGTAGCTTCTATTCTGCAACAGTTCTATTCAGAAGTATTATGGGAAGCAGTAGATTACATGTTTGTAGATATGCCTCCAGGAACAAGTGATGTTCCATTAACATTATTCCAATCTGTACCACTTGATGGAATTATCGTCGTAACAAGTCCACAGGATTTAGTATCTATGGTAGTTGAAAAGGCCATTAACATGGCATCTATGATGAACATCAAGGTATTAGGTCTTGTTGAGAATATGTCTTATGTTCAATGTCCTAACTGTGATGAAAAGATTTATGTCTTTGGTAAGTCACATGCACACGAAGTGGCACAGAAGTATCACTTACCACTACTTGCACAGATTCCAATGAATCCAGAGATTCCAGCTGCTGCAGATAAGGGTAGTATCGATGAAGTGGTTGTACCAGAATTAGATGTTGTAGCAGAATTCATCGAAAGTATTTAAACGTATTCACATATCGTTCACATAGCTTTTACTAAGATACTCATAAGGAGGATGTTCCATGACAAAGATTTTGATTGTAGATGATGAAGCGAAAAGATTCGCGAACTGATTATCAAATATGCAAAACATGAAGGTTTTGAAACAGCTGAAGCTGCGGATGGCATGGAAGCAGTAGAACTATGCGAAAAGAATAACTATGATCTTGTTGTCATGGATATTATGATGCCTCATTTGGATGGCTTTTTTTCAGCAGTGAAAAGAAATTAAAAAGACAAAGCCACAATTACCATTTATTCTATTATCCGCTCTAGGTGAAGAATATGATCGTATTCATGGTTTTGATGTTGGTGTTGATGATTACGTTGTAAAACCATTCTCTTCCAAAGAGTTAATGATGCGTATTCATGCCATCTTAAAAAGAGTTCATCCAGTTGAGACTGTATCAAATGAACAGTTCAAGGTGGATGAAATGGTAATTGACTATTCTGCACGTACCGTTACAATCGAAGGTCAACGTATTCAGTTATCCCCAAAGGAATATGAATTACTTGTCTATCTTGTAAAAAATAAGGGTATTGCGTTAACGCGTGAACAGCTCTTACAAAATGTTTGGGGTTATGACTTCTTTGGTGATGATCGTACTCTTGATACTCATATTAAGCTATTGCGTAAAAACTTAGGTGATTATGCAAAGTATATTATTACGTTGAGAGGAGTTGGCTATCGTTTTGAAAAAGTTGACGCCTAAAACAAAAAAGAATATTAGTCTACGCTGGAAGATTGGTTTATATCTTTCTGTGTTCTCATTTGTACTTGTGGCTATCGTATTTATATTTCAAGCTGTATCTACTAGAGCCGATGTATGAGGCAAGTAAGAAACGTACGGTAGAGAATGTATCAAATGCAGTAGTAAATGTCGTAAAAGAAGAAGATGATGCGGATGATATTGAACAATATATCAATATTGTTCAAGAGACCAATGAAACATGCATTCGTGTATTACGAGAATCTAATATCTTTCCAGGTACGTATGAAGATACGTACTTTGAATCCAATAGTGGAAATCTAGGTTGTCGTTTATACAAGATGTCTTCCAATGAAATTCTAACGCAGATAGCAAATGCGGAGAATAGTGGTAAGGGTGAATCAATGGTTGTACAAGATACAAACTTGATTACACCAACCAATGGTGAACGTTTCCGTAATATTACGTATACACGTATTATTAATGACCACGATGGCAATAAATCAATCGTCATGGTTTACAGTAATATCACACCAATTTCTACGACAAAGAAAACATTGTCGATGCAAATGTGGTATATCTCTGCAATTATCTTGGTTGCAGTACTAGTGCTAACGTATATCATGTACCGTACAATTGCGCGTCCATTAATTTTAATCAATCAATCTGCTAAGTCGTTGCCTGAGGGTAAATATGAACGTGTTACAGTACAAAACTATCGAGAAGCAGAAGAATTAAATGATACATTATTAACAGCTGCTGAGGATATTCAGAAGGCTGATAAAGCAAAACGTGATTTAATTGCGAATGTATCACATGATTTACGTACACCATTAACGATGATTTCAGGTTATGGTGAGATGATGAAAGATCTTCCAGAAGAGAAGACAGATGAAAAATATTCAAGTCATTATTGATGAATCGAAAACGTTTAAATGCACTAGTAAATGACTTGTTAGATTTATCAAAATTACAGGAAGAAAAGATCCAACTAGAAAAAGAAAATTTCGATTTAACAAAAGTTCTTTATACACAGCTACAAAAATATGATGTTTATCACATGCAAGAAGGTTTCACGATTGATACTGAATTAGCCGATGAAGCGATTATCAACGCAGATATGAAACGTATTGAACAAGTGTTTAATAACTTCATGACAAATGCAATCAACTACAGTGGTGATAAAAAAAGCATATTATTGTCCGTGAGAAAAAAAGTGGATGATGTGGTTCGTGTCGAAATTCAAGACTTTGGAGAAGGAATTGCCACAGAAGATATCGCTAAGATTTGGGATCGTTATTATAAGATTGACAAGGAACATGTACGTGTATCAAATGGTTCTGGTATCGGTTTAGCAATTGTCAAAGAGATACTTGAACTACATGATGCTAAATATGGTGTTATTAGTAATCCTGGAGAAGGCAGTACATTCTGGTTTGAATTTCCTATTGTTAAAATAAAAAGTCGTGTACTTCGTAATGAGTACATGACTTTTTTTAGTTTATTTGCATTGTAAGTTTGTGAATGTCTGAAATTATTTGTTGTTCAAATCGATTTGTATCTGCATATTTTAAAACAAGAATTTTACTATTTGGATTTGGAGTAAAAATAGTTTGTCCTCTAGTTTCTTCTCCAGTAAGGATAACTTACAATCACAGTATTCACCTTGAAAGATTTCTGGTTGTAGTAAGTATTCTGTCACTGCTAAATCAAAGATTGTATGTCGTGTATGTTGGTGCTCACGGCCATAGATAGCAAAGAAATCCATAATTCCACCGATCATTTTTGTAAGATAGCGTTTATCGTTTATCCAACTTTGAACAGTTTCTTCACTAATTGTACAGTCATCACAACATTCAAGTGGAATGATAACGGTAGGTACTTTGCCTGAGAATACATCCTTTGCGGCATGAGGGTCTGCATAAATATTAAACTCAGCATGAGGAATTACATTACCTCTATACCAAGATCCACCCATGACAACAATTTGTTCAATATGGTTGATGAGTTCTGGTTCTTCTTTTAGAAGAATCGCAATATTTGTTAATGGAGCTAGAGCCATTATGGTTACTGGCTCAGGGGATAAAAGAATCTTTTCCTTCATGAACGCAATAACGTTTTGATTTATTGTTTTTATAGTATGTTTTGGAAACTCGAATCCTTCGAGACCATTGTATCCATGTGCCGCTTGTGGAGAGGGTGGGTAGAGAAGTGGTTTATCTGCTCCCCATACATACTGGGATATCTTCTCGATGGATATATTCTAGAACATTTAACATATTTTCTGTGATCAGTGGTAATAGATTATTGCCGCACACAGTTGTAATACCAAGAATATGAAAGATATCTGGATTTGCGATGGCAGAGAGAATTGCCATAATATCATCGTGTCCTGGATCACAATCAATGAGTACATATTTTTTCTTTATCATTTTTCCTCGATTCTACAACTGATAAGTTGGATAGCTTTCTTTGATTCGTTGAGAATTGCTACACAGGATGGAAGAAGTGTTAGATTTAGTTCAAACTTCTGTTTATTTATGTAGATTGCTTGTTGGTTATAATCAAATATAATCATTTTTGATTTCTTCATTCATGCATGTAATTAACTTCCGTGTTAGCTTCGATTATTGTTAATAGTTAAATAAACAGATTGATTATCAACTTCGACTGATTTGTAATCGTAGCATCCAGTCCCACTGGTAACACATGTGAAGATGAATGTTGTCTTGTGGTATCCATGATAGGGACATACGATGTATTGAAACATCTGGGCCGCTGAAATTGAATTCGCTATGTGCATCTAATAAGAATCGATTTTCTTCAATGGTTGCATTTCCGCGATGAATACGTAGTCCTGAGATTCCGTAATGTTGTTTTAATCCAATATCGTATCCCCAATCTTCCACACGCAATGAAGAAAAGTCAATTTGATAGGATGGTTGTTTTATAACTTCAAAGGTATTTACAGCAAAATAATTTCGCTGAATACGATTATGACTTTGTAATAGTAATCCGTACTCTAGATAGGGAATATCATCTGTGTTTGGTCGATATTCTAAATTTAAATCTTGCGTAAACTCACTATGATAAATTTTACCTGAATATCCTTTGACATATATCGCTGCATCAATTGGTAGTGACTCTGGATTATCTAATGAACAGCGAAGGATATCGCCAGGTTCGATTGTTGCGGAAAATTCTGGTTCATAGCGGCAATCATATACATCTTGTGGACGATAATAACAATGTTTGTATAATTTAAATTCTTGATTTGGAAGAACGTCATCTAAGCATACTTTCAATTGATTTTGATTTACACGTAAATTGCATGCATGATAACGATTTGTTTCAATTTGAAACCCATTTGTTGCATATGGAAGAGAGAAATCTGTAGTATGTTTTCCAATTGTTTCGTTAGGACAAGAGATACCATGAAGTTTGCAAGCTAATGTCGTAAAATAATAAGCAGATTTAGAAATTGTTGTAATATTTTTTGAACCAATGGATGAGGAACATAATAGGGTATCATTCATTGGTTTGATCCATTTTTCATTGATATTTTCTAGTCCAACCATCATTGCTAATATCGAACCAACATTTCCTAAATTACAATCGGTATCTCTTCCTGCTTCAGCAATTAACTGCATAGTACGATCAAACTCATTATTTCCATACAGCATGCCATATAGCATAATGGCTGTATTTGGTAATATGTGACAAAGTCCTTCATAGTTATCGTAACTGTGCTTGTCTTCAATATATACAAGACATTTTTCAGGGTTATTTGGATATTGAAGATGGAAGTCTAACATTTCGCGAATTAATTGTGCATAGGTTGAATCTGGGTTGAGATATGCTAATGCGGTAGTAATGAGCTCTCTAGTATCTTGAATATGCCAAGCAAGGGATATACATACAGCTACAAATTTACCACCTTCAATACCATCAAGGTCATGCGTAACACTACTCATTTTTTCTGCTAATGAAATTGCAATATCTGGTTTATCTAATGCTAGGTATCCCCAACAATCGCTAAAGATTTGACCACCGATTTGTTCGGAAACTGCTTTTGAGTTTTGGCTACAAGAACCAGAAAGAGGAGCGTCAATATGATTGATTAGGTTTAACCATGCAGTATGTTCTGTAGAAATACCTTTTCCTCCCCACCAGAAAAAACCTTTTTCGTAAGGTACTACATTTAGAAGATTGTTTGCCATATCTTGTGTTGTAACATCATCAAAGGAATGGTATTTCATAACATCTGCAAAAAATAATGGACCATTGGCATCATCGTCAGCTGCAAATTGAGAATAATCTGTCAGATAATCAGTAATTGGTTGATAGCATTTACGTACTTCTGGTCCAGTCCATGATTCAATTGGGGCACCTAAGCGTATTCCAATATTCTTTCCTAACCATGATGCGTAAATTCTCTTGTAAATCTCTTTGAATATAGTCATAAGAACTCCTATGTATGGAAAATATTATAACGACAAATTGAAGTTTATGGAATGAATCGTGAGCGTTTACATTCTTTTATGAATTTTAATGCATCCTACATGCATATCAAAAAAAGTGTGATATATTTAAAAATAGAAATGAGGAGGAAATTTTTCGATTATGAGTGATATTTCTAAATATCATCGCAGATGAAACATTGACATATCATCAGCAAGTTTTAGCACTTGCTAGATATGCTGAAAATACTGACCATACACTTGAGTTAAGTCCAGAATTAATTCAAGCAAAAGCAGATCGTATTATCTGTGATTTAGGTGAGGGCAATGCTCCATATCGTCCACGCTATATTTGTCCAGATTATGAATTGCTGATGGAGAAAGGGTTGTAAGTTTTTTTACAATTAGAAGCTCCAAAAAAATCTTTATGAAGCATTAAATACATTATTGATTTTCTATCATAGTGTACCAAGTATTACTTCTTTCCCAGTATATCTAGGTGATTTTGATGATTTACTTGAACCATTTGTACTAAAGGAAAGTCGCGAGAATGCTAAAGCAGCAATGCGTTTGTTCTTATTGAATATTGACCGTACTTTAACGGACTCTTTTGTACACGCAGATGTAGGACCACAGGCATCAGAAACTGCACGTATCTTATTTGAATTAACAGAAGAGATGCAGCTAGCAGTTCCTAATCTAACTTTGAAGTATGATCCAGATATTACTCCACGTGACTTTGCGGAATTAGCTGTTAAGTGCATGATGAAAACATCTAAGCCATCTTTTGCAAACCATAAGATGTTTACAAGAGAATGGGGCGATAAGTATGCGATTGCTTCATGCTATAACGGTCTAAAGGCTTGTGGAGGTGGCTTTACATTACCACGTCTACGTATGTATGAATGTGCTTTGAAGGCTAAGGATACAGAAGATTTCTTAGAGAATGTTTTACCATACTATACTTCTATCATGTTAAAGATGATGGATGATCGTATTGAATTCTTAGTTGAGAAGACTGCATTCTTTAAGTCTAACTTCCTTGTGACTGAAGGATTTGTGAAGTTAGATAACTTTACTGGTATGTTTGGTATGGTTGGTCTAGCAGAATGTGTAAACTACTTGATGGGTATCAAAGATCCAAAGAAGGGCTTTGGTAACAATGCAGAAGCAGATGCTTTAGGTTTACGTATCATGGATCGTTTAGAGTCACTTGTAAATGCGCATGATTCTAAGTATGCTGCAGCATTTAACCACAAATATCGTTTACATGCGCAGGTAGGTATCGATAGCGATGGACGTGAAGATTCACCAGGTGCACGTATTCCAGTTGGTGCAGAACCAATTATTCCATTACAAATTAATCACTCCGAAAAATTCCATAAGTATTTCCCTACAGGTATTGGTGATATCTTCAAGTTTGAAGAAACATGGGAGAATACACCAGAAGCTGTATTAGATATTATCGATGGAGCGATCCGCAATGATATGCGTTACTTCTCTGGTTATCTTGAGAATAACGATGTTGTTCGTGTTACAGGTTACCTTGTTAAAAAGAGTGAACTAGCAAAACTTGATGCTGGTAAGCAATCTTTAAATAACGTTTCTATCTTCGGTAAAGGTGCACGCGACTATGGTGCAGCTTTAGACCGTACAATTGTTAATGATGGCGACTGCTCCAATCAATAAAATTATCGAATTTTCAAATGTTGATGGTCCGGGTAATCGTACATCGATATTTGTTCAGAAATGTCCATTTAAATGTCTGTATTGCCATAATCCTGAGACAATTCATATGTGTGTACATTGCGGTGTATGCGTAGAAACTTGTCCAAAAAAAGGAGAAGCTTTAGAAATCGTTGATGGGAAAGTAATTTGGCATAAAGATAAATGTATTGATTGTGATACATGCATTCATGTATGTCCGCACATGTCATCTCCAAAAATTACGGAGATGACTGCGGATGATGTCATTGAGCAACTTATACCATTGTTTCCGTACATTCAAGGTATTACAGTATCTGGTGGTGAATGTACGAATTATCCTGAATTCTTAACAGAGTTATTTACAAAAGTACACACGTATCATAAGACATGTTTCTTAGATTCTAATGGGGCATATCTCTATGAACAGATGCCTGAATTAATGGCAGTGACTGATGCGGTCATGCTTGATGTTAAAGCATGGAATAAATCATGGCATGAAAAATTGACAGGTATTTCAAATGAGAATGTTCTTCGTAACTTAAAATGGTTACAAGAAAATAATAAACTTTATGAAGTTCGTACTGTATGTATGCCTAACATGCATGAAGATAACTTATCTACTGCATTAGGTGTTGTATCTAACTTGGATCCTAACATTCGTTATAAACTGATTAAATATCGTCCATTTGGTGTAAGAGAAGAAGGTTTACAGAAGTTAGGTAATACGATAACGACGGATGAAGAAATTCATTTATTAAAAGTTGCGTGTGAAGAACACGGGGCAAAAAACGTCATTATTGTGTAATTGTTATTAAATTTGAAATAATGATTCATAATTTTTGATATTGCATTTTCTAGATGATTATGAAAAAAATGAAATCTGCAGATGAGTTCAACTGCTTTAATAGAGGAATGCAAAATATGACAAATCAAATGCATCTAAAACTCACTGAAACACCATTTTAAAAAGTTGTTTTAGTGTCGTATTAGATGCATTTTTCATTTTTTTGATTCACTCGATGTTTTAAGAACTATCTTATTTAATTCAGGAGGGAAAAAATATGAATAAGATTACCAAGTTAGTACTTGGATCTGTTGTTGCATTATCCATGGTTGGATGTGGTAGCAAGTCAGATTCCAAAGGCATCAACAACAGCTTCAGAATTCAGGAGATAAGACAAAGATTTCATTGATCTTACCATATATTGGTGACCAGTCTTACTTCGACACAACTTACAAGGGACTACAGTTAGTTCAAGATGAACTAGGCGACAAAGTTGAAACTAAGTTAATTGAAATGGGTACAGATGCTGCCGGTTGGGATACAGCATACCGTCAAGCTGCAGATGATGGTTATCAAATCATTATCTCTGGTAACTTCCAATATGAATCCTATATGTTGGCTGTTGCTGAAGAACATCCTGAAATTAAGTTCTTAAACTTTGACTACAGTGATGCAAAGGCAAACTCTTTGGATAACGTTTATTCTATTACTTACGCTGCAAACGAAGCTGGTTACTTAGCTGGTGTAGTTGCTGGTGTTAAGACAGAATCTGGTATTGTTGGATGTATTGGTGGTGTAGACTCACCTGGTATCCGTCAATTCTTAGCTGGTTACATGCAGGGTGTATATGATGTAAATCCAAATGCGAAAGTAATCTCTGGTTTCGTTGGTGGATTTGGCGATCCAGCTACAGCAAAGGAAATTGCATTAAATATGAACAAGCAAGGTGCTGATGTTATTTATCACGCAGCTGGTGGTTCTGGTAACGGTTTATTTGAAGCTGCTGCTGAAGCAAACTTCTGGGCAATCGGTGTTGACGCTGACCAATATGCTTCTATGAGTGGTAAGCCTGAATTAGCTAAGCATATCTTAACTTCTTCCGAGAAGAAGTGTGACATTGCTATCTTACAATCTATCAAGTTAATGTTAGATGGTAAGGCTGAATATGGTACACAGAAGACTTTAGGATTTGTTGATGGTGCCGTTGGTTTAGCTGAAAATGAAAACTATAAAGCAATATGACTGCTGATCAACTTGCAAAAAAAGTTGAAGAAATGAAGAAGAAGTTAGCAGCAGGCGAAATCAAGGTTAGCGATCAGTTAAAGGATGATAAAGCCTACGATACTTGGTTAGATAAAGTTGGTCTCAAGTAATTCACGTTTTGAATACCAAAGATGCTCTATCGAAAGGTAGAGCATCTTCTTTAAAAGAGGTAACAATATGGACAATACGATTTTGAAGTTAGATGGAATCACAAAGATATATCCAAATGGTACTGTAGCAAACCGTAATATCAGTATTTCCTTTAACAAAGGAGAAATTCATTCGATTTGCGGTGAAAATGGTGCAGGTAAATCTACTTTGATGAATATTATTTTTGCGATTGAAAAAAACAAACAGAGGGTAAAATTTCTTATAAAGGACAGGAGATTAACTATGCCTCTAGTATGGACGCAATTGAAAATGGTATCGGTATGGTGCACCAGCACTTTATGTTAATTCCATCCTTTACAGTTGCACAGAATGTTGTGTTAGGTGCAGAGCCTAAGAAGGCTAATGGCTTTATTGACATGGATAAAGCAAATCAGATTACTAACGAATTAGCGAAGAAGTATAAGTTTGATGAAATTAACGCAACTGATTTAGTTAGTGATTTGACTGTTAGTGCGAAGCAGAAAGTTGAAATTCTTAAGACACTCTATCGCAAAGCGGAAGTCATCATCTTAGATGAGCCAACTGCAGTTTTAACACCACAGGAAACAGTTCAATTATTTGAGCAGTTAAAGGGATTTAAAGAATTAGGTCATACAATCATCTTTATTTCTCACAAATTAAATGAAGTAAAAGAAATTTCTGACCGTATAACTGTTATTCGTTCTGGCGAAACAAAGGGTACATATGATGCGAAAGATATTTCAATTGAAAAATTAACAGAATTGATTATTGGCCATAGTCTTGAAAGTTCATTTGATTCTTTACGTAAACAAACTTCTGGAAATGAGAAGATTTTATCAGTTGAGCATCTCTCGTTTGAAGTGGGTGGTATAAAGAAAGTAGATGATGTTAATTTTGCAGTACACGCTGGTGAGATTTTAGGAATTGCTGGTGTACAAGGGAATGGACAGGAAGAACTGATTAAAGTAATCACTGGTATGGAAGCATATCAGTCTGGTAAAGTGATTCTTGGTGGTGTTGATATTTCTAAAAGCGATATTTTACATAAACGTGAAGCAGGTCTAGCATATATTCCTGAAGATCGTATGCAAGATGGTATTGCGGCTACAGCAAGTATTCAAGATAATTCAATCTCTACATATTATCGTAAGCCAGACTATTCTGGTAAAGTATTTTATGAAGGGTAAGAGCATTCGTAAGATTGCTCAAGCGTTAATCAAAAAGTTCCAAGTTAAAGCAAATTCTGAAAAACAACGTATCAATTCACTTTCTGGTGGTAACATCCAGAAGGTTGTAGTTGCTCGTGAATGGCAAACAAGTCCTAAGTGTTTGATTGCCTCACAACCAACTCGTGGTATCGATATTGGTTCCGCAAACTATATTCATCACCAATTAATTGATATGCGTAATAATGGGGCTGCAATTTTGTTAATTAGTGCAGACCTGAATGAAGTAATGGCAGTTAGTGATTCATTAATTGTTATGTTTGAGGGAAAGATTGTTGCATACTTTAAAAATGCAAAGGATGTATCTGCAAATGAATTAGGTTTCTATATGTTAGGAACTAAGAAACAAAGTGCAGAAGAGATTAAGGAGGCAAGCAAATGAGTACGATGAAAAGAAAGTTTCGTATTACTGATGATGGACCTTTTGAAGCATTACGTATTCTAGCTTCCATTGGTATTGCGTTAGTTGTAACGTTTGTTGTGTTGGCGTTTGTATCAAAACAGCCTCTTGCTGATTTTATTCGCTTACTTACATATCCACTTAGTAAACCAAGTTACTTTGGATATGTACTTGTTAAGGTTATCCCTTTAACATTTGCAGGGGTTAGCAACTTTACTGTACTTTAGAACCAATCTCTTTAATCTAGGTACAGAAGGTGTGTTCTATATCTCTGGTATTGTTGCGACAATATTCGCAATCAATCCAATGTTTATGACAGGCAATACTGTCATTGACTCCATGATTCCAATTGTGATGGCTACTTTATTTGGTGGTATTATCTCACTGATTCCAGGTCTTATCAGTATGCGTTATAAAGCTGATGAAATGGTTATTTCTTTGATGATGAACAGTATTCTATTTGGTATTGGTTATTTCATCTTAAAGAATTTCTTAGCAGTAGGTGGTGTCAATGGTACAGCATCTCCAAACTTTATTAAGACTGCTCGTTTACAGAATTTGATTCCAAAGACACAGGTACATACTGGTTTTATCATTATGATAATCGCTGTTATCTTAATCTATGTTCTTCTGTATAAGACAAAGCTTGGTTATGCAATTCGTATGACAGGTATTAACGCAAACTTTGCGAAGTATTCTGGTATGGGTGCTTTCGGTATGTTTATGGCAGTTCACTTTCTAGCGGGTGCACTTGGTGGTATGGGGTTCTTCTGTTGAACTATTAGGTATGTATCAGGCATTTACTTGGACAGTACTACCAGGTCTTGGTTTTACAGGTGCTTTGATGGCAATGCTGGGTAAGAATGATCCAATTGGTGTATTGATTGCGGCCTTTGGTATTAGTTATCTACGTGCTTCTGCACAGTTACTCGCAAATGATTTACCATACATCGATATTAAGATGATCTCTATTGTAGAAGTTATTCTAACGTTACTTATTTCCTCTCAATTCTTCTTGAGAAAGTGGCGTTCAAGACAACTTCTAAAGGAGGAAAAAGAAGAATGGCTAATCTATTCAAGGATTTATTGAATGCTAGTTTTATCTTTATTGTCATTCGTGTTGCAGCTCCACTTGTATATGCATCTCTTTCTTCCTATGTAGCTTCACTTGCGGGTATTCCTAATATTGCGATTGAAGGTGTCATGAACTTTGCGGCGTTATTCGGTGTTTATTTCAGTGCAATTACAGGGTCTGCATGGATTGGTTTACTAGGAGCAATTGCAGTAGGCATTGCCTGTGGTTTAGTACTTTCATTCTTTACCATTAAGATGAAAGCAAGTCCTATCATGGTAGGTATTGCGTTAAACTTATTCTCAGCAGATTTTGCGATTTACTTATTATTGTTGTGGACTGGATCAAAGGGAACTACAGCTAGTCTTCCATCAAAAGTATTACCAACAATTGATATCCCATTTATTAAAAGATATTCCAGTTCTTGGTGAAATTCTTAGCGGACATTATTTCTTAACATATGTATGTTTACTGTTAACAATTCTCTTATTTATCCTTGTCTATAAGACACCGTTTGGTTTACGTATGAAGGCTTGTGGTCTTGATGCGCATGCGGCTGAATCGGTTGGTATCAAAGTAAATCGTGTACGTATGATTGCGGCAATTATGTCATGTTTCCTAGCTGCCTTAGGTGGTGCTTATCTTTCAATGGGATATATGTCATTCTACTCCAGCAACATGGTGGCATCTCGTGGATGGATTGGTATTGCGGCAGCAGCTGTAGGTGGAAAGAACCTTGGGTAGTTGTTCTTGTGACGATGATATTCTCAGTTGCACAAGCTGTTGTAAACGTATTGTTATTAGAAGGTCTACCATCAGAGTTAGTAAATATTATTCCTTACGTCTCTGTATTGGTAATTTTGATTATCATCGGTATTCGTACTAAGAAACAACTCAAAGCGAAAGCATAGTTTTCAATTGATTCATTATATCAGCAGGCTATTGATAGCCTGCTTTTTTAGTGCATATTTTATGTATTCCATTGTTTCAACAATTCTTGTTTTAGTTTAAAATGAAGATACATAATCGGAGGGTTAAAAATAATGGATTATAAACAAAGATATGAAGAATGGGTTCAAATGTTACCTGAGGGTGACCCCCTGAAAGATGAATTGTTGGCTATCAAGGATAACGATAATGAAATCAAAGAGCGTTTTTATCAAAATTTAGCATTTGGTACTGCTGGTTTACGTGGCATTGTAGGTGCTGGTACTAACCGCATGAACTTCTATACAGTTGGTAAAGCAAGCCAAGGTGTAGCAGAGTATATCTGTGCACAGGGTCAAGAAGCGATGGATAAGGGTATTGTGATTGCACATGACCCACGTCACTTCTCTAAAGAATTCTCACAGTTATCTGCTGGTATTTTTGCAGCAAATGGAATTAAGACTTATGTCTTCCCAGACTTACGTCCAACTCCTGAACTTGCGTTTATGATTCGTAAGTTAGGTACTACATCTGGTATTAATATTACAGCTTCCCATAATCCGAAGGAATACAATGGTTATAAAGCATATTGGAATGATGGCTGTCAGGTTAGTAGTACTGTAGCAGATGGCATGGAAGAAAGAATCAACGCAGTTGATATCTGGAATGGTATTAAAAAGTCAGATTTCAACGAAGGTGTAGCTTCAGGAAAGATTGTTGTATTATCTGAAGAATATGACCGTGCATATCTAGATCTTGTAGAAAGTCTAGCAATCCATAGTGGCGATGAAATTGACTTAGATATTCCACTTGTTTATACACCACTCAATGGTGCAGGTTCTATCCCGTTTGCGACAATGATGAAGGACCGTGGATTTACGAATTGGCATATCGTTCCAGAACAGAAAGATCCAGATCCAGACTTTACAACAGTGGGTTATCCTAACCCTGAAAGCCCTGCAGCCTTCAAGATGAGTGAAGAACTTGGTAAGAAGGTTGGTGCAGAATTATTAATGGCTACTGACCCAGATAGTGACCGTTTCGCAATTGAATTACGTGATGATGATGGTAACTATATCCCATTAAATGGTAACCAGACAGGATACTTATTAGTAAATTACATCTTAGAAGGTCACAAGAGCGCTGGAACATTACCTGAAAAGGGTGTCATGATTAAGTCTATTGTTACTTCTACAATGAGTACTGTCATGGCAAATGCGTATGGTGTTGAAATGTATGAAGCATTAACAGGCTTCAAGAATATTTGCGGACGTATTCCTGCATTACTTGAACAGGGATATACTTATCTATTCGGTTATGAAGAATCCGTAGGTTACGCAGCTAGTGTAGATATCCGTGATAAGGATGGAATCTCTGCTGGTATGTTAGTAGCAGAAGCTGCAGCGTACTATCGCAAGCAAGGTAAGACATTATGGAATGTATTACAGGAGTTATATGAGAAGTATGGCTTCTATGCAGAAGATGAGCCAAACCTTGTATTAGAAGGTATTGCAGGTGCAGAACGTATCAAGCGTATGATGGTTTCTATTAGAAACAATCTACCAACAGAAGTTGCTGGATACAAAGTAGAGAAGGTAATTGATTACTTACACGGATATGAAGATATTCCTGCATCTAACGTATTGCGTTTCTACTTAGATAACGATAGTTGGTTTGCGGTACGTCCATCTGGAACAGAGCCAAAGATTAAGTTCTACTTCTATACAAAGCAAGCCTCTCGCAAAGAAGCTCTTGCAGTAAATGCGAAGATTAAAGAAGCAGTATTAGACATCGTAAATGCAATTGAATAAAGATACCCTAGGGTATCTTTTTCTAAGTTATGCTAAAATATTAAAAGGTGATAAATATGAAAAAGAAAACAAAACAAGTAGAACGTATTGAAACAATGGAAGCAAACATGAATGAAGTAAATGCTGTGCTTGCAGAAACAATCAAGGCAACAAAGAAACTAAAGCGTGTAATGAAGAAGTATGATGCGGTTAGTAAGTATTATAGTAGTCAAGATTGGTTTGATGATGCACAAGCATATAACGATGGAAAAACTTCCTGAAGATTTAAACTGTGGATGTACTATCGGAAGATCTTGCGTATAACATGATTGGTGATATGTATTACTATGCATTATCACAATTGGAATTTGTAACAAACTTCTTAAAAGAAACACTAAAGTATTTGATAGGAGGATGTTAAAATGAGTAACATGAATAAAAAAATACTACACATACAATTTTTTTCAAGTTGGTCAGAAATATCCTTCTTGTGAAAAATGGAATTTGGATTGATTTTTAAAGATAATACATTCTTATTTGTAGTAAAGGATGATATATGGACAACAGAGGAATTAAATAGATTAAAGACATCTGATGTGACCATATCCTTTATTCAAAAAGGGATTATCGATGCGTTTATATTAGAGATATTTGATTGCTTGGAAGCTAGTGACTTACCATTCTATGCAAAGGATGGAGATCAAGACTTTATTGAGGAAATCAAATCTAAAAATTTGTTTGCGTTTGAAATTGTCTTTGTAAGTGGTAATGATGAAGTTGTGGCTGTTCGTCATGAAGTATTCGGTAAGGAAGAATCAGCTGTATTACATGAAAAGACTTCAAAAAAAGATTGTTTGAAGAAACAGAAGGATCTATGTTTGAAGCCGCATATGAAAAAGCTAGTTTTCACGCTATGAACCTTTTGAACTCTTAGAGTTTGCAGTATTTACAAAGAAGTGTAGTTTACGAAAGAATTGAGGTAGCTATGATTTATATCGGTATTATTATCGTTACAGTATTAATTGATTTATGCACAAAGATGTGGGCAGCTAGTTTAGGCTTGTTACATGATATCCCTGTAATAGAAGGTTTCTTTCATATTACATATGTACAAAAATACCGGTATGGCTTGGTCCTTACTATCTGGACAGCAGGGATTACTAGCACTCGTTGCGGCAGTAGCGATTGGCCTAATGGGCTTGGTATTTATTTATTAAGAAAACTGATTTTTTTAACTGGGAATCTCACTTGCGCTAATGATTGGTGGTGCAGCAGGTAATCTGATTGATCGCTTATTCTTGAAATTACGTAAGAGACTTCTTGAATTTCTATATTTTTTTGGCTATGATTTCCCAGTGTTTAATGTTGCGGACATGGCTTTATGTATTGGTGTATTTATATTGTTAATCGCAACATGGAAGGAAGAAAATAATGGCAAAGCAAACGTGGATCGTAAGTGAAGATACAAAAGAAAGATTAGATAAATATTTAAGTTCTAATACAGAACTATCTAGAACACGAGTACAACAACTCGCAGATGAGGGCATGATTTTTGTCAATGGGAAAAGTCGCAAAGAGTTCATTGAAGGTTGTAAGTGGTGATGAAATTAGCTGCGATGTGCCTGAAGATCGTCCTGTCGATATTCTTCCTGAGAATATTCCATTAGATATTTTGTATGAAGATTCTGATATTATCGTTATCAATAAACCAAAGGGTATGGTAGTGCATCCAGCTCCTGGAAATTATTCCAATACGATGGTAAACGCACTGTTATATCATTGTAAGGATCTATCAGGTATTAATGGCGTGATTCGACCAGGTATTGTTCATCGTATCGATAAAGATACGACAGGCTGTATTGTGGCATGCAAGAATGATAAAGCGCATGAAGCGATTGCCAAGCAATTAGAGAATAAGACTTGTCATCGTGTCTATAAGACAATTGTTGTTGGAAATATCACACATGATGATGGTTTAGTAGATGCGCCAATTGGACGTGATCCGCGAGATCGTCAACGTATGAAGGTTACTGAAGAAAATAGTCGTGACGCAAGAACACATTTCCATGTACTAGAACGTTTTAATGTCGCAACTTATCTAGAATGTCGTTTAGAGACAGGTAGAACGCACCAAATTAGAGCACATATGAAATATATTAATCATCCAGTCATGGGTGATGATAAGTATGGTCAACCATGTCCATACATGGATACAGAGGGACAAGTACTACACGCAAGTGAATTAACACTTGTTCATCCTACGACTGGAGAAACAATGACATTCCACGCACCACTACCAGAATACTTTTGAAAAAAATTACTTGAGATTTTGCGTAAGAGGGTAGCGTAATGAAACAAAGAAAGACTGTTGCGACAAATGTTATTATCGCAATATGTTTTTGTGGGTATGGCTGTTTATTCAGCTATTTCCAAGCGATAGTACGATTACCAATTCAATTTTGATTGGTGCTTTCTATAAAGCCTTTTTGTTTTAGCAGGTGAGTACTGGCGTTTACTAACAGCTGGATTTGTTCATGTTGATATGTGGCATTTGGCTATGAACATGATGGCATTATTCTCACTTGGTAAAATATTTGAACCACTCTTAGGAGTAAGAAGATATTTATTGATTTTGATTCCATCTATTATTGTTGGTTCTTTATTCGTATTATCTTCACCAGAGAATAGTTTTGTGGTAGGACTTTCTGGTGGAATCTATGGATTGCTTGCGGCGTATGTAACCCTAATTCTACGTACAGGTGGTTGGAGAATGCCGCCAGTACGTGCAGCGTTAATGAACATGTTATTTATCAATCTCTTATTAAACTTCTTACCAAATATCTCTGTACATGCACATTTAGGGTGGGTTTGTAACAGGGCTAATCATGTATGGCTTTATTACTACTGAAAAAGATGAGGTATATAAACGCATCAATCATATCGTCGCTCTAGTTGGTTTGGTCATTGTTCTATGTTTTATTTCATGGCAGAATCGCTCTATCCCAACTCGCTCACGCTATTTAGGAACTGATTATAAAGTATTACAGATTTTACACGATGGTCCATTACGTGACTATTCATATTTCTTGGCGGAAAGACTGGATACAGTATATGGATTAGATGATGGACTAGTAAATGTACTAGGAGAGGAATAAGTTATGACAACACAAAAAAACATCTTAAGCTGGGACGAGTATTTTATGGGTCTTGCTCACTTATCAGCGTTGCGTTCTAAAGATCCAAATACAAAGGTCGGTGCTGCGATTGTTGATGACAACCACCGTGTTGTATCTGTTGGATACAATGGTTTTCCAAAGGGATGTTCTGATGAAGTTTTCCCATGGGGACGTGATGGCGATACATTAGATTCAAAGTATGCCTTTGTTGTACATGCAGAGTTAAATGCTATCTTAAATTCAAAGTGGCCAGTTGCAGGATGTACGATTTATGTATCCTTATTCCCATGCAATGAATGTGCGAAAGCAATTATACAATCTGGTATTCATCGCATTGTTTATGAATCTGATAAGTATAATGGTGTAGATACAAATATTGCCAGCAAGCGTATGTTAAAGGCTGCTGGTGTAGAGTTAGTTCAACTCAAAGATACAATTCATTTAAATGTTGAAAAGATTCCAAATCCAGAATTATAGAAGATTTGGAATCTTCTCACTTTCTAATGAAAGAAGGTAAAGATGAAGAAATTAATCGTCGTATTCCTATTAGTTACTTCGTTACTAGTAGGATGTACGTCAAAGAAAAACTCAGATGATTCAGTAGAGCTAGTATTTCAACCGTACCAGGAAATCCAAAAAGACTCATCTATTTCGTTAGGAATACAAAACGTCCCTACAGGTTATATGAACCCTGCAAAACAACAGGGTAAAGTTGTACGCTTTGATTACATAACAAATACCTATGACAGTCAAAATAGAGGTATGAAGAAATATGCGTATGTATATATACCGTATGGATATGAAACAAGTACAAAACGATATGATGTAGTGTATACCATGCATGGTCATACGGGAGATGTAACTTCCTTTCCAGGTGAATTAGATGATTTGACAGATATTAAAAATGTCATTGATCATCTGATTGATAATAAAGAGATGAAGCCAATGTTAATGGTGTTTGCGTCTTATTATCACGATAATGTGGATATGGAAACAGATGATTATGATGCAAGTCTTACGGAAGCTTTTGGCAAAGAACTACAGAATGATTTGATTCCGCAATTTGAACATGCATATCGTACATACGCTAGCTCTATAAGTGAAGAAGACTTGATTGCATCGAGAAACCATCGTATCTTCTTGGGATTTTCCATGGGTGCTGTTACAACATGGTATCGCATGATGGATAGTATGAGATACTTTAGATACTATGTGCCTTTTAGTGGATCGTTATATTGGGGTAATCGTACGATGGTGAATGAGTATGGACATGATAATCCAAATTGGACAGCACAACTTTTAGAAAATGCAATCATTGCACAAGGATATACAGCAGAAGACTTCTATGTATTAGCATTTAACAGGAACGAAAAGATTTTGCATATCGTACAGTCAATATGCAGATAGAAGACATGAAGCAACATCCTGATATGTTCCACTATGATAGTGATAAAGTAAATGGAAACTTTACGTTATTGTTAGGTGAGAATGAAGAACATGACTATCATGCGAAAAGACTGTATATCTTTAATTCTCTACCAATCATTAGTCAGATGATTGTTCAGAGAGATTTATACACTTTCAAGAAATAGTTATTGACGTAGAGGGTTTCCTATTGTATCCTAATCTACGGAAAAAAAGCAGGCTTTAATATAGTACGAGATACTATGAAGGCGATGATAGATTACACTCTAGTAGTTTTTAGAGGAAACTTGTAATAGATTACTTAACAACCTTTGTGTATTTTTGTGCAAAGGTTGTTTTTTTATGAATAAGTGATAGAGATATGAAGAAGACTACAAAAAATCTAACCGTCAAGATGATGGGTGCACTTGGGTGTGGACTTATCGTTGGTTTAATAATAATTTTCCTAAGAGAGACATTGATCAAAGGTAATCAAGCAGAATTATGGAATACAATAAACAATTTATTATTTGCAGATATCTCTGCGGAGGGTAATGAAAAAAAGCAATTGGTATCTTCTACATTGTTGGACAATTATTCGTACGTGCATTACAAGTAGTTATCATTCCAATGGTATTTACAAGTATTGTACTAGCAATGGTACATATTTCTGATACAAAGAAGTTAGGTCGTATCTCTGGTAAGACAATTGGATACTTTCATGTTAACAACGATTTGTGCCATTGTGATTGCGGCACTTGCAGGTCTAGTAGCATATAATGCAGGTGTATTTACGAATAGTGCCGTAGACTTAACACAAGCTACAGGAACAGCTGCTAAAAAAATCCATTGATGATTCTAATCAATGCAATTCCTAATAATATCACTACAGCGTTCAGTAATAACGGTGCTGTACTTGCGGTAGTTGTAAGTGCTGCAATGGTAGGTATTTGTATCAATCGCTTGCAGGATAAAGTTACTGTACTTGTAAAAACTTTGCGAAGAAATCAGTGCCATTATTACAGTATTCTTAGATATCATAATCAATCACTTTGGGACCAATCGCAATCTTCTGCCTAATTGTTAGAACTTGTGCAAGCTACGGTACTAAACACTTACAACCTGCAATCGCATATGTATTATTAACTGTATGTATTTTATCTCTTGTACTTGTTTGTGGATATGCATTATTCATTAAGTTAGCAACTGGTTTAAATCCATTTCCATTTGTAAAAAAAGATCTTCAAGGTTGCTTTATTTGGATTCTCAACATCCTCTAGTGCTGCTACTCTTCCACTCAATATGAAAAACAACGGTTGAAGAACTTGGGGTACATGAAGAAATAGCATCCTTTGTACTACCACTTGGCATGACAATAAATATGGATGGTACAGCAATCATGCAGGTTATCGCAACAATCTTTATTGCAGGATGTGCTGGATATCCAATGACATTTACAAGTATTCCTGCAATCGGTTTCTTAGCAATCGTTGCTTCTGTAGGAACACCTGCAGCACCTGGTGCAGGGGCTGTCATTCTGTTTACAATCCTCAGTGGTGTAGGTTTCAATAATGAACTTGCATTAATGACATATACATTAATTCTCGCAATCAATCGTCCAATTGAGATGTTAGTAACATCCCTCAACGTTGTAGGTGATAGTGCTTGTGCAATCGCTGTTGCAAAGAGTGAAGGTGCGTTGGACGAAGAAGCATACATAAAAGCTATAATTGGTTTAACAATATAGATAAAAATAGGAGGAGAATCAAAAATGAGTAAAGAAGTAATCATCGCATGTGACTTTAACAGCCAGGAAAAAGCATTAGAATTTTCTACAACAATTTCAAGGAAGAAAAAAACCATACGTTAAAAGTTGGTATGGAAGTATTCTATGGCAATGGTCCTGAAATTGTAAGACAGATCAAAAAGCAAGGACACAAAATCTTCCTTGATTTAAAAACTACACGATATTCCAAATACGGTTTATCATGCGATGAGCATGCTTGCACAGCTAGATGTTGACATGGTTAATGTACATGCGGCTGGTACAATCGAAATGATGAAAGCTGCACGTAAAGCATTAGATGATCATGGAAGTAAGGCAATCTTACTTGCAGTTACACAATTAACAAGTACAACAGAAGAAGCTATGCATGAAGAATTACTCATACCAAACTCTATGCAGGAAACTGTTGCGCAATATGCATTGAATGCGAAGAATGCAGGTTGTGATGGTGTGGTATGTTCTCCATTAGAAGTAGAAATTGTAAAGAAGGTATGTGGTGAAGATTTTCCAAACAGTTACTCCAGGTATCCGCTTTTGCGACAGATAGTAAGGGTGACCAAAAAGCGTGTTACTACACCAGCAATTGCGCATCAATTAGGTTCTGATTATATCGTTGTCGGAAGATCTATCACAAGAGCAGAAAATCCAGTAGAAGCTTATCGTTTAGCCACAAAACAATTTCAGACAGGAGAAGAATAAGATGAAAAAAATAATTGCAAAAGACTTATTAGACATTCAAGCAGTATTCTTAAAGCCACAAGATCCATTCACATGGGCGAGTGGTATTAAATCTCAATCTATTGTGATAATCGTTTGACACTTTCTTATCCAAAGGTTCGTGAGGATGTAGAAAATGCATTTAGCTGAAATCATTCGTAAGGAATATCCAACTTGCAATATGGTGATGGGTACAAGTACTGCAGGTATTGCACATGCGGCTATTGTTGCGACAATACTTGGTTTACCAATGGGGTATGTACGTACATCCTCGAAAGATCATGGACGTCAAAACCAAATTGAAGGTAAGTTAATCGATCATGCAAAGATTGTTGTCATTGAAGACCTAATCTCTACTGCGGGTTCTGCAGTGGAAGTTGTAGAAGTATTACGTAAAGAAGGGGCTGAAGTATTAGGTATCGCTTCTATCTTCACTTATGGTATGCGTAAAGCAACAGACCGTCTTGCTGAACACAATGTACGCAACGTGTCTGCCTCTGATTACGACACACTCTTATCAGTTGCAGTTGAAGAAAACTACATCAAGGAAAGTGATGTAGAGGCACTGTTAAACTTTAGAAATAATCCAAGTGATGAAAGCTGGATGTCAAAAATAATTCTTTCAAATTATCAATTATTCTTTTATAATGACATGCATGGATAGAAGAAAAATTAGTAACACTTACAAATTTATGCATGATAACAAAAGGTGATGAAATCCTTGTCATTGATAGACAAAAGAAAGATTGGCCAGGTATTACATTTCCAGGTGGTCATGTCGAAAACGATGAATCTATCGTTGACTCTGTTATCCGAGAAGTAAAAAGAAGAAACAGGTTTAGATATCCAAAGTCCTAAGCTTTGTGGAGTGAAGGATTGGGTAAATACTGATGGTAGTCGCTATATCGTATTCCTGTATACCTGTAATACTTTTTACCGGTGAGATTAAATCTTCTAGTGAAGGAAAAGTATCTTGGGTAAAAGCGTGAAGACTTCTTAAAGTTAAAGTTATCAGTCGACATGGATGTTTTGATTCGTGTATTTGAAGATCCTGAACTTACAGAGTTCTATTATCAAAAAGTAAATGAAGAATGGAATATACACTTAAAGTGAAATTCCATTTTTTTCTTTTATACTTAGAAAGTGCTACTATATAGTTGTAAGTATTCATCAATACCAGGGAGGTGAATCATAATGTATATAGATATAATGCAGCCAATGCTTGTTATGATGGTACTCGTAGTTGTTGTTGTTTTCTCTGTTTCGCTAATCTTTCAAAGATACCATTCTGCAGGGGAAGGCACTGATATTCGTAATTATAAGGAATATGGTGAACCAGCAAAATCACTCTATACAAGTCGATACTTTATTTAGCTTTCATAAAGATATCGACGTGACTGATGAAAAATGATAATGTTGTATATCATTCATCTTCAAAACTACTCTCTTTTACAAATGAAACAACCATCACAGATTGGCAAGATAGAGTTATCGCAACGATTGAAAAGAAATTATTCTCACTGCACTCAACTCACTATATTGACGTGGTTGGTGGAAAGTCATTTGAACTTTCAAAAGAGTTGTTTCGCATCTTTGATATGAAATTTACAATTGATGAACTTGGTTGGACTTTACAAGGAGATATCTCAAATCTAAACTTTGTATTGTATAACAACCAAGAACGTGTCATTGCAGTTGTAGGGACAAAAAGCTAATCTCTATGCGTGATAAATATAGTATTGATTTGTATGATGTAAATGAAGAAGCGACTGTTGTTGCGATTGTTATTACATTAGAGAATATGCTGATGGCTAGAAGATATTCAAGTAGTACTTCTCCATCACATTCTAGTAATATATAGGTAATGAAAAATACGTGTATAGATTATTTATACACGTATTTTTTTCTGTATTTTTAAAAATGTAATTTTGCGACTTCACCAAGTCGATCAAATCCATAACGTTCAACAAACTCTTGGGCAACGACATCGACTTTATCGCCAGAACCTTTTGAGAATGTCATATTGTATTTTTGTTCCATTTCTTCCCAAGTCTTTAAAAAAACCATAGCGTGAGATAATTGAGCCAACAGCGACAGATAAGTATTTATCTTCTGCCTTTGTTTCAAAGTGGATACCTCGTATAATCCGTGTATCATTTTTAAGATAACGATAGTAGGATGTTTCTGGTGTAAATTGATCAACAATCTTAAAAACTTGGAAGTTCTATCTTCTTTGCAAGATTGATATAGGCTTGGTTATGTAATTTTAGCCTTAATTGCATTAAGATTATTTTTCTTCATGAACTTGATTGTATTTTTTTGTGGTGTTACAATCAATAGACTATGTGGAAATTCTCTCCATCAGTAATGGACCGATCTTTAGCATATCTGCATCGGTTAATTTCTTAGAGTCACGTACACCCTAGTTTCACTAAGAAATCAACATCGTCCTTTGTAACGTAGCTAGCACATACACAAACAGGACCAAAGTAATCACCGGTACCAACTTCATCGCTACCAGCTTGTGGATATTGACTCGTTAAAGGAGTAGTTGTAAGTACATCTGGTTCATTCATAAAGGCTGCAGCGTAAATATTTGCGTCTTTTGCCTTGGAATACAGTCTTACCAGATGTATAACAAGTAATAACACAATTTTCTGGTTTTAATTGCCATTTTGCGTATTGTGGAGGGGTAGATAAAAATTCGTTAAAAGTAGTGAATAATTGTTCCTCTTGAGTTTGGTGTTAATTTTAAAGTTATTGTACTATTCATGTAGTATATTTTTATCATGCAGTTGGAAGTTTGAAACGTTTTGTTTTATCATCTTTATATAGGAGGTTTTATTTATGTTTACATTACAGGAAAAATTGGGCAATCTATTTCAGTGCCTTTGTTGTAATATTCTTTGTTTTAAAAAGCGGCACAAGGTTATAATACAGGGATTCTACGTAGATTAATTGGACTTGTTGGTTCCATTATCTCTTATTGGATTGCGTGGATATTATGCGGTGTATTTGCGAAAATATATCAATATCATATCTGTAAAATCTTTAGGCTTTATCTGGAACTCCATTTGAGGCAGTTGCTAAAACATATGTAAAACCAGATTGCATGGTTTATCTTATTATTCTTAGTTTTACGTATTTTGTTCTTTATGGTTGATCGAATTGCAAAGGGTGTACATAAAGTTCCAGGTTTACATGCAGTCAGTGCACTACTAGGCGCTGCTTTTGGTGTACTAGAAGCGTTTTGTGTGGATGGTTGTGATAACAGTGTTGTTACATACACCACTATTTAAAAATGGAAGTTATATTGTAGAAAATTCTTTAATCAAACAAGTAAATCAAGTTACGGAAATGGTTGCTAAGGATTACTTGGGACCGCTATTTAGTAGTGAAGGTTTCTCCAAGATAGGAGAAGATACAAAGTCATTTAACTGATTTACAGAGAAATGCTGTTGAAAAACTGGTTGAAAGAGAATGGCTTTGTGGAAGAAAGTAAACAAATTAAGTAGGAGTAAATATGAGTGTAATTGGTAGTCTAGAATTGAATGTGATATTAGAACAGGTGAAAAAACAATGTTCTTTTTCACTTGGCATTGAATACGTAGATACCATCAAACCATCTTTTGATCCTCTTGTGATACGTCGTGAACATGCATACATGAAAGAGGCGCTAGCAATGTGTATTCATGAAGATCGTCTGCCAATGTCTCAAATTAAAGATTTAAGAGAAATTCTTTTGAATGCGAAAAAAAGGGTAGAACACTAACAGCACAAGAGTTAATTGATGAAATGTTTTTGATTCAAGGCATTCAAGGAATGTTGAATTACTTTAAATCTATGAATGCATTAGAACATGAACATCTCAGCGATTTATACGATACCTTAATTGTCCATGATAAAATTGCGAAAGAAATTGGGAATTGTTTAAACCAATATGGTGAAGTAATGGATAAAGCTTCACCAGAGTTGAAATCGATTCGAACAAGTTTATCTCGTATAGATGGAGAAATCGCTGCAGCCGCAAATCGCTTTGTGGCTAGTCATTCTGATAGTGTGGTTGACTCTATTGTAACGATGCGAAATGGTCGTGCTGTCATCTTAGTAAAAGCATCTGATAAAAATATGTATGGTGGTTTACTGCATGGTGATAGTGCTTCAAAACAAGCATCCTATATTGAACCTGCATCACTTGTTGGTTTAAATAATCGCAAGATGGAACTTGTTGAAAAAGAAAAGGAAGAGATTCATCGCATCTTAACGATGTTATCTAGAAGTGTCTCTGCTATAGCGGATGAAGAAATCTCAAACATTGAAACATGTGGTATTTTAGATGCTATCTTTGCAAAAGCACAATGGGGTAAACTTCATGATGGTGTTGCGGCTGAATTAACGGACCAAAAGGAAATAGAAATCATTCGTGCTAAGCATCCACTTATTGATCCAAAGAAGGTAGTGGCAAATAACTATCATTTACGTGATCCAAAGCGTATTCTATTAATCACAGGTCCCAATACTGGTGGTAAGACGGTATCGATGAAGGTCATTGGTCTATTTGTGCTTATGACGTATGTAGGTATTCCTGTTACTGCAGAAAGTGCTGTAATTCCTTTCTTTGATAATGTGTTTGTAGATATTGGTGATGATCAATCCGTTGTAGAATCCTTATCCAGTTTTAGTGCACACATTAAGAAACAAGCCGAAATTATTCGTAGTGCAACTGAAAATAGTTTAGTACTCATGGATGAAGTTGGCTCTGGTACAGATCCTAAAGAGGGAGAAAGCTTAGCAATCTCAATTTTAAATTACTTACGTGATGTAAAGGCTACCTGTGTAGCTACAACACACTATGGTCGTTTAAAAGGCATATGGCAAACGTCATGATGATATTCTTGTGGCTAGTGTACAGTTTGACCAAGAAAAAACTTGAACCTACATATCGCTTCATCGAAGGCTTGACAGGACAATCCAAATGCATTTGAAATTGCAGAAAGATATGGCTTTACCAAAATCAATTATCAAATATGCATCTTTCTTAAAAAGAACAAGCCAAATCACAAGAAGATATTTTTGATTGAGCGCTTAGAAACACAATTAAATGAAACAACGTTAAAGAATGATGAACTTAATCAAAAGATTTCAGATGTAAAAAGCATTACAAGAATCTCTTATTAAAGAACGTAATCAACTTTTTAAAAAGAGAAAGATGAATGGCATAAGAATGCACAAGCTGAAGCCAATCAATATATTGAAGAAGCACAACATAAAGCAGATGAAATTCTTGCGCAAATGCGTAGTGAACAAGCCAAATATCATGAGGTACTCAATGTACGTAATCAGTTAAAGAAAAATTCAACCACTGGAAGAAGTGGATGATACAAATTACGATGATATTACATATCATGTTGGAGATGCAGTAGAATTACGTTCTTCCAATCAGGTATGTGAAGTAATCAAGATTGGAAAGAAAAGAAATTACTGTGAGTTTAAATGGCAGAACGATTCATGTAAAGAAAAATCAGATTCGACCAAGTTCACATGTTATTCCTAAAACAAAAGACAAATACGTCAGTACATATTCGCTCTCACAATATCTATGCAAGCATGTCATTAGAGTGCAACCTCATTGGTATGCGTGTCGATGAGGGGGATTGAGAAGATGAAAGGACTATATGGACCAAGCAAAGATTCATGGTCTCAAAGACTTTCCGTATTATTCACGGTGATGGTACAGGCAAACTCCGGAAAGCTGTTCATGAACGTTTACGTAGTGACAAATCTGTCAAAGAATTTAGATTGGGAATGCCTCAAGAAGGTGGAACTGGCGCAACTGTAGTAACATTAAACTAAAGGAAAAACAATGGATAAAGAATATATCAAAAGCGAAATTAAAAAAACTTACCAAATGAACCTGGTAGTTATCAGATGAAGGATAAAAAATGGAGAAATCATCTACGTTGGTAAGGCAAAGAATCTACATAATCGTGTGAACCAGTATTTTGTTGGTGCGCACGATTTTAAGACGACTAAAATGGTGAGTCACATTGAAGACTTTGATTTTATCGTTACAAGAAGTGAAAAAGAAGCTTTGGTGCTAGAAATAAACTTAATTAAAAAATATCGTCCAAAGTATAATATTCAGTTTATTGATGATTCATCCTATCCTTACATCAAACTGACTAAAGAAAAGTATCCACGTCTACTCATTGCTCGTGATACTAAGAAAGATAAGAAGGCAAAAGTACTTTGGACCATTTCCTGATGCGACAGCTGCTAGAACAACTTTGAAACTATTACAGTCACTCTATCCATTTAGAAGATGTACACATTTGGAGCCGAAAGTATGTCTGTATTACCACATGCATCAATGTATCGGACCTTGCGAGTTTGATATTGATCCGAAAGTCTATGATGAAATGAGTGATAAAGTAGTTCGCTTCATGAATGGTGATACAAAGGATGTTGAAAGCTCAACTTCAGACAAAGATGCTAGAAGCTAGCCAAGCACTTGAATTCGAAAAAGCACAAGAATATAAAGAGATGCTAGAGTCAATTCGACACGTGGTTAATGATAAACAGAATATTGAAAAAGACAATCGCGGATCACGTGATGTCTTTGCTTGGTATACGAAGAAGGGATATCTTGCGATTACCGGTTTCTTAGTACGTGAAGGAACAATCCTAAACAAAAGAATTCCGTTTAAGACCTCTTTATGGAGATGCGGAAGAGAATTCACTTCGTTCTTAGTACAGTATTATCAAGATCATCCATCTGCTCGTGAACTTGTATTACCGATGGAGTTAGATGTTACAGCATTGCAAGAAGTATTGGATATGCCTATTTTCCAACCGCAAAAGGGATATAAAGTAAAACTCTTAGATATGTGTGTTGAAAAATGCTAAAAAAACAATTAGATCTTAAGTTTAATGCGGTCGCAAGACAAGATACATTAACAGAGCAGGCTGTAACACAGCTTTCTGACATTGCAAAACATCCAATGAATCGTGTTGAGTTATTTGATAACTCTCATATTAGTGGTACGTTTACAGTTGCCTCATGTGTTGTATATGAAGATGGTTACCCAGATCGTAAGAGTTATCGATTATATAAACTACATACAGGAAACTCTGATGTAGATTCAATGAAGGAAGTTATCTATCGCCGTTATTTCCGTATGTTAAAAGAAGGGGCGAGAATGCCAGATGGTATAATCGTCGATGGTGGTAAAACACAGATTGATGCGGCAAAGGAAATTCTAGATTCACTTGATTTATCAGATACAATCAAGTTAATGGGTTTGGTAAAGGATGATAAACACAGCACAAATGCCTTAATGGATACCAATGGGGATACTTTTGAAATCGATAAAGATTCAGGTTTATTCTTCTTATTAACACGTATGCAAGATGAAGTACACCGTGTAGCGATTACGTATCATAGAAAATTACGCGCAAAGGCACAGACAAAATCTGTGTTGGACGAGATTGCTGGTGTGGGTCCTAAACGTAAGAAACTATTATTAAAAGAGTTTGGCAACTTCACAAATCTAAAAAGCCGCAACAGTTGAAGATATAGCAAAGGTTGTACCATCAGAAGTAGCACATGCAGTATATAATGCATTACATCAAGATTACAAATCAGATCAATACAATTTAATATCTTCATTAAATCATTTGAAACCTTATAAGACCTATAAGGTTTTTATTGTGGAAAAAGCATTGTGGAAATATTTGTGAAAGCGTTTTCAGTTTTTGCATTGTGATTTTTATTTGGTTTTGGTTACATTATATGTAAAGAAGAGGTGAATAGATAATGAAAAATCAAAATGATTGGTTTAGGTAAGATGGGGCTTAATCTTGCTTTAAACATGCAAGAACACCAAATTGAAGTTGAGGGTTTTGATGTAAACGAAGAAACTCGTAAAAATGCGGAAATCAATAATATTAAAAACTTATTCTTCATTAGAAGATACTGTATCTAACAGTGAACAGAATGTTATTTGGGTGATGTTACCTGCTAGGTAAGATTACTAACATGGTATTAAATAATCTAAGCAATCTATGTAATAAAAAATGACATCGTTATTGATGGTGGGTAACTCTGATTGGAGAGATAGTTTGAAAAACTGCCAAATCTAATGGAAGAAAAAGAGATTTATTTCTTCGATATTGGTACTTCTGGTGGTGTTTATGGTGCTAGACATGGTGCTAGTTTCATGTGTGGAGGAGATAAAGAAATCTTCGCCCAGTATTTACAGGGTGCATTGGAAAGTATTGCTACTGTGAATGGTTGTTTATACACAGGTGTTACTGGCAGTGGACATTATCTTAAAATGATTCATAATGCAATGTTATACGGTTACATGCAGACATTAGGAGAAGGTTTTGAATTACTCGAAAAGAGCGAATTTAACTATAATCTACAAGAAGTAGCTGAATCGTTAAGCAAAGTCAAGCGTTATTCGATGGTTGGTTACTAGAATTATGTGCTAATGCATTTTCGAAAAGATCCACATCTTGAAAGTATTGAAGGATGTTGTTGGAGGCAGTAAAACAACAGTTTGGACTATTGAATCAGCATGTGATTTAGGTGTACCTATTCCAGTTATTTCAAGTTCTCTCATGATGAGATTACGCTCAAAAGCAATCAGAATCATTCTCAGCAAAAGTGATTGCATCACTTAGAGATGAAGTAGGTGGACATAAACCAAAAATCAAAAATAATATACAAGGAGTTTGATTATGTGGTTTTATAAAGTAAATAAAGATTTAATACATAACAAATTAATTGTTAGATGGAATACTTTGATGACCTATCTAACAAAAATCATCAGATTTCTTGGTGTGGTGTTTTGTTTTACTAATCTATTAATCCTGCAATTATTTGTTTATCGAGTTTAGCTTTGCTTTTTAGCATATTACTTGTTTAAGCATGGAACACTAGTTCAGCTATTACATTCTCAAGAAAAGGATCCAGAAGTTGGATTACTACGGTAGTAGAATATTCTTTCAAAAATCCGTTAGTTGTTTTCAATTCCGCTTCCTAAATCTCTTCGATGAAGATTACTGAACGTAAAAAGCAAATTATACAGATACTATTAGAATCTGCGGGACCATTAACTACATCAGATATTGCGAATAGACTCAAAGTGACAAGCAGGACTATACGAACAGATTTATCCGAACTTGAAACAATTATTCTTTCGCATAACTTGATACTAGTAAAAAAAGCCGTCAATCAGAATTTCTATTATTGAAATAAACAAGATAAAGATACTTTATTCTTGGATATAACAGATGATACTTCTTCTGTGGAATCATATACCAAAAGAATATAGACATGCTGTTATATTGGCAAAAATTATTGATGGGTGAAAAAAATCGTTTGTATATCGATCAGTTGGCAAAAAAATTTATTTGTTTCTAGGTCTGCAATAGAAAAAGATATACAGGATATTTCAAATCAACTTCATAGTTATAATTTGTCGCTAGTCAGGAAAGGTAGTCAGGGTATGTTTCATAAAAGGGAGACGAAGTCGCTGTTCGTCAAGCGATATCCTCTTTAGCAGCTAGAATGAACAAAGATAATCTATCTTTTGAATCAATATTGAATAAGCATATGTTACTCGATATTGATTCGATAATAGAAAGTGTTACGTCATTGGGACAAAAAGAATAACTTTGAAGTCTTAGTGAAGTTAATATTAGAAATCTATCGTTTCATATAGCAATTATTTTTAATCCGGATGAGATATAACAAAACAATACAATTTGAAGAACCAAAAGATGTAATGGCATTCGATCAAAAGGTTCAAAATTCAAATGAAAAGAATTGATCACTTATATCGAACATGTATATAAACAACAAATACCTGAGTCTGAACAAAAATTACTTGCTTCTACATTTAATAGGGATGATGCTTGAAAATAAAGAATTTTGTGATGATAAACTAATTATAAAACTTAGATTACAAGCCGAACAAATAGCTGAAGAATTCATTAACAATATTGAGAAGATTGTTTCTTTAGATTTGACAAATAACAAATCATTTAAAGAATCAATTATCTTACATCTATTACCTAGTATTTATCGATTAAAAAATGGGACTGAAATCTATACAATCCATTGTTAACCGAAATAAAAGACAAATTTATACAAGCGCATTTGAACTATCAAAGATTATTAATTCTAGTTTTCAAGAAATATCTTAATGTTTCTAGCTAGCGAAGAGAAATTGCCTATATTGCATTACATTTATCAGTTGCGATTGAGCAAAAGACCGTTAAGAGTCGCGATTGTGTGTCCTTTTAGGAATCGGAATTTCTAGATTAATCAAATTAAAGTTGGAAGAAAAATTTTTCCGATGATTATTTTTGAAAAACTATTCAGGAAAAAGAAATAAAGAGAATTGAAGAATGTGATTTGGTTCTCGATACAAGCTTACATAAATATAAAAATTCCTTCATTTAAGAATTAATCCACTATTAGAAAAGAACTGATATACGTCGAATTGATACTCTAATTAGTAATCGTATTCATCTGAATCAAAAAGCTTTTTCTAAACAGACAATTTCTAATTGAACATAAGCATATCAGAAAAGAAGAAGTTTTACGTAATCTATCAAATCGTCTGAAAACTTTGCTGGATATGTAACTAATCAATTTTTTTAGATGGAGTTATGAAAACGTGAAGAAATAGGGCTCAACTGAAGTTGGTGATGGAATCGTGTTAACTCATGGATTCCATAAAGGACGTATTAAAAAAACTCAGATTGCTTTTTGCAAAAATTAGACAAGTCAATCATATGGAATACAGAAAAAGGTTAACTTTATCGTAATGCTCAGCTATAGAAGCAAAGGATGCGGAGAATGTAATGCAGATGAATTGGCTATATAAAATGCTGATTGACAGCGAAGTAATAACACAAATTACTAGTTGTAATGATTCGCAAGAGATTTTTGATATATTAGTAAATTTTAGTAATAAATATGTTTTAGAAGGTGGTATATATGAACATTTTAGAAGTGTTAGACGTTAATTTAATTGATCTACATTTATCTGCTACTAGTAAAGATTCAGCGATTCATGAATTAGCAGATTTACTAGATTCTAAATGGAAGATTACATGATAAAGCAAAATTTATTGAATCTGTATATGAGCGTGAGTCTGTTGGTGAGACAGGGATGGGAAACTCCATCGCTATTCCACATGGCTTTAACTGATGCAGTAAAAAGCTAGTGTAGCAATTGGGAAGGTTTCAAGTCCCTATCGAATGGGAAAGCATTGATGATCAACCTGTAAAACTTGTATTTATGTTGGCAGTACCAACTGATAATCTACAAAATACTCATTTAAAAAAATTTTGTCACAACTTGCAGCAGTTCTTGCTTATGAAGAACATATTAAAAGCATTACTAGATTGTAAGAGCAAAGAAGAATTCTTTGAATTATTTAAGTCGTATTATGAAGCACGTTTAAAAGTAGAGGAGAAAAGAAATGAAAGTCGTAGGAATTACATCATGTACTGTAGGTATTGCACATACCTACATGGCTAGAGAAAAATTGATTGAAACAGGTAAGAAATTGGGTTTTTGATGTAAAAAATCGAAACACAGGGTAGTGGAGGAACAGAATATGATCTAACAGCAGAAGACATTGCAAATGCTGATGTTGTACTAATTGCTTCTGACGTTACTGTATCTGGTACTGAAAGGTTTAAGGGTAAGCCACTTGTAAAAAGTTCCTGTAAGTACAGCCATCAAATCACCTGAGGGTTTACTAAAAAACAAATTCAAGCAAAATTAAATAAATAATACATGTTATTTACTATCTTAATGAGTATAGATGGTTATCGTTGATTTAATACATTACTGAACAACTGAATATGCCCGGGTATTCAACTGTTCATAATTTGTCAATTTTATTTAGAAAGGAGGTATGTTGAAAAAAACATACGTAGGAATTTATGTATTTAGATGTTTTTCAAGAATTTTAAGAAGCACTGTATGACAGGTATTTCTTTCATGATCCCTGTAATTGTATTAGGTGGTTTCTGTACAGCTCTCGGACGTTTATTTGGAGATGTAGAAACTGTTGGCTCACTAGGTCAAGTATTCTTAACTGCTGGTAGCGCGGCATTTACTGTAATGATGGGTGTGCTATGTGCAGGTATTGCTTACTCAATTTGTGGCAAAGCCTGGTATCGCTCCTGGTATTATTGCCGGTTATCTATCTAATGCAGTTAAAGCTAGCTTTTTAGGAGCAGTATTCTGTGGTTTCTTAATTGGTTTATTAATTCTTTGGATGCAAAAAGTCATTACCACAATCCAAAAGCAATGAAGTCCTTATATCCAATTGTTATTTATCCAGTTATTTCAGGTATCATTGCAGTCTTATGTGTAATGTTCTTAGTTGGTCCTCCACTTGCAGCATTAACACAATACTTAGTTGATTTATTCATGAATATGACGGGTGTATCTAAGTTTGTATTAGGATTTATGATGGGATGTATGACTGGATTTGATATGGGTGGTCCAGTGAATAAGATTTGTTTCTCAATCAGTAGCTGCATTTCGCTGCATCTGGTGTCTATGGTCCTGCTGCTGGTAAGAATGCTGCTGCTATGGCACCTCCACTTGGTATGGCTATTTCTGCATTGATTCTTACACCTAAGAAATATACTGAACAGGAACGTGACGATGCTAAAGTTGCAATTGCTATGTCACTATGCCAAGTAACAGAGGGTGCACTTCCATTTGCATTCAATGACCCTAAACGTGTTATTCCTGCAGTAACAATTGGTTCTGGTGTTGCTCACGGTTTAATCTTGACTTGGGGAGTTACTGTACCTGTATTACATGGTGGTATCTTTGCAATTCCGCTAACAAGTAATCCATTATTGTGGATTGCTGCATATCTAGTGGTGCATTGGTAACAGCCATTATCGTTTCTGTATTGAAAGCCAAATAAACCTTATACAGCAGAAGTGAAAGAAGCTGAATTAGACCAAGAAATTGAAATTGAAATTGGTTAATAGCTACTGGCTGTAATGTAGTAATAATTTTATCCAGCCAGTTAACCTGGCTGGATATTTTATATAGGGAGAATATGTATATGAAAGTAAATAAGAAAGTATTGGGTACTCTGAATAAGTGTTATGCACTAGCACAAGTAGAATTTGATGGAAAAAAACTATCTTGCATGTGCTGCTGAAAAAGGAAGACCCATGTTACTTATATGATTATGAGGGAAAACTTTGTAGAGAAGTTGTGGGATGGACCTGGTGGTGTTATGTCACTAGAACAGTATCCAAACCAGACCTATCCAACACTCCTTGCGACTTGGAAGTTCTATTCTCCAAATAATGGTGCAGATTCCAAGATCGTATACTATCTCAGAAAAAGATGGTGAATGGCAGATTCATACACTATGCAAACTTCCATTCGTACATCGCTTTGGTGTGATTGAAAGAAATCATCAGAAGTATCTTGTGGCTTGTACATTGAAGAGTGCACATGCATTCAAAGATGACTGGACTTGTCCTGGAAGAGTGTGGGTTGCCAAGCTTCCAGAAGATATCTCTATCTTTGATGAAGATCATCAGTTAGAACTGACACCATTAATTAGCGGTCTGACTCAAAACCATGGCTTCTTTAAGACAGAAGAAGAGGATTATCAGATTGCCGTAGTCGGCACAAAAGAACGGTATCTTCAAGATTGTTCCACCAGCAGATGAAAATGGTGAATGGACATACGAACAACTTACAACTGATCCTGCTTCCGATATGTTGTATCTAGACTTTGATGGAGATGGACAAAAGGAACTCATGACATTTTGCACCATTCCATGGTGATACATTAGCTATCTATAAACTAGCAGATGGCTCATATCAAAAGGTATGGGAAGATGAAAGAAAGATGCCATTCCTGCATGCTATCTATCCATTAGAGATGAATGGCAAGGTATATGGTATCTATGGTTATCGTAAGAATGAACTAGAGTTAAATCTTTTATCTTACGATGCGAATACGAATACATATGTCAGTGAAAACTTAGATCGTAATGCAGGTCCTACAAACGCATTAGCGTTTAAGGATAAAGACGTGCAGAAGATCTTCGTATCAAATCGTGAAACAGATGAGATTGCACTGTACACGATTGAGGAATAACTATGTTAGAAGAATTAAAACAAAAAGTATATGAGGCAAACATGATGTTGCCTAGAAATGGACTAGTAGTCTTTACTTGGGGGTAATGTTTCCGGTATCGACCGTGAAAAGGGTTTAATGGTTATTAAACCATCTGGGGTTGAATATGATGAACTAAAAACCAGAGGATATGGTCGTCGTAGATGTAAAAAAACAGGAGAAAAGGTAGAAGGTAAATACAAGCCATCTTCCGATACAGATACACATCTAGTGTTGTATCGTAACTTCCCTCATATCGGTGGTATCGTACATACCCATAGTAAAGTGGGCAGTTAGCTTTGCCCAAGCTGGGCTTGGGTGTAAAACCGATGGGAACGACACATGGGGACTACTTTCTATGGTGAGATACCATGTACACGAAAGATGAGCGAAGAAGAAATCGCAGGCCAGTATGAACTAGAAACAGGAAATGTCATCGTTGAAACATTCAAGGATAAAGAACCAGATGATGTTCCTGCAGTACTAGTGCATAGTCATGGACCATTTACTTGGGGTAGTGATCCATTCAATGCAGTACATAATGCAGTTGTATTAGAAGAAATCTGTTTTATGAACTTCCATGCACACATGTTAAACCCACAAAAGGGAAATATGCAGCAGGAACTCTTGGATAAACACTATCTACGTAAACATGGAAAGAATGCATACTATGGACAATAAAGCGTACCGTTTGGGCATGTATGAAAAAGTCCATGCCTAAAGAATTATCTTGGGCAAGAGAAGCTAACCATCTGTAAAGAATCCGGCTTTGATTGGCTAGAGATTTCTATCGATGAAAACGGATGATAAACTAGCACGATTAGATTGGAGTCAAGAAGAGCGAGACGCTATTAAACAAGCAATCGTAAAGACGGGTGTTCCTATTCATACGATGTGTTTAAGTGGACATCGCAAATACCCACTCGGAGATCTAGACGCAAAGATTGAAGAAAGAAGTCTAGAAATCATGGAGAAGGCTATCTACCTTGCACAAGATTTAGGTATTCGTATCATCCAATTAGCTGGATATGATGTTTATTACAAGGAAGGTAGTGCAGAAACCAAGAAACAGTTTATCAAGAACCTTCATATCGCTACTAAGATGGCAGCCAAGTATGGTATCGTCATGGGCTTTGAAACAATGGAAACACCATTTATGGATACAGTTGAAAAAAAGCGATGGAGTATGTAAATATCATAGATAGTCCATACCTGCAAATCTATCCAGATATTGGAAACCTAACCAACGCTGAGAAGATATACGGAGTTTCAGTCATCGATGATATTCAAAAGGCAAGGGACATATCGTAGCAGCTCACCTAAAAAGAAACAGTACCTGGGTAAAATATCGAGAGATACCATTTGGAACAGGACATACTGAGTTTGTACAAGACATCAGATGTCTAAAGGATATGGGTGTATGTATGTTCACTGGTGAATTCTGGTATACAGGTCAAGAGAACTGGAAAGACATCTGCAAACATGCAGGAAGTTTCTTAAGAGAAAAATTAGATCAAGTATTTTGAATAATGAAAATACCGACGCCACCTAAGCATCGGTATTTTTGGTTAATTGGTAAAGATGCGTTTAATGATTTCGCTGTTAGCACGTTTAGTAAATTCACGTTTACCAGCAGCTGCGTAGCCCTTGAATCCCTCTAGATCATCATTTTTGGCGATAGGTAAGAATAATAGAAACTGCAATTGGAAGAAGAATTTTAATTAACTTATTCTGTATTGTCTTCTTTGCCTGATTCTGTTCCTTAATTGCATTTGATACATACTGAAGATGATCAACCTTGTCTTTGATGACCTGAATACTGACATTTGTAGTCTTCATTGTCTTTAAGAAGTTCATTGTTTTTAATAGGAATATGACAAGATAGCATATGAGAAATGCGCATGCGGCATATAAGAAATACATGTTGTAGGGATAGATATTCATATAAATACGCTCCTTAATGGTATTTTAACATGTTTATCTCTTTTACGTATGACAAAGATTCATTATAATAGGTACAACGGTGAACGAAATGTCAAAAGATATTATATTGGTGAGTGACTCTCATAGACAAACGGAATGTTTAAAAGAGATTCGTGAGATGTATCCAAATGCGTATGCATACTTACATGCGGGTGATAGTGAGCTACCTAAGCAGTTAACAGAAGGATATGCATGTGTGCAAGGTAATTGCGATTACTATGGGGATTATGAGCCTGAACTTGTTTGTGAAGTAGAAAAATCATCGCATCTTATTAGTGCATGGTCATCATGATATTAGCTATGGTTCGTTATTTGGTTTAGTACGACATGCAAGAGAGCGGGGTTGTGATATTGTATGCTTTGGACATACACATGTTCCGTTTGATGAGCAGTTTGAAGATGTTCATTTATTTAACCCTGGTTCACTTAGTTATAACCGTGACGGTTCTAAGCCATCGTATATGATTTTACATTTTGATGGACAACAAGTATCTGCAGAATTAAAACGATATAAAAATGTAAATTTAATCTTGAAAACTGATAGATATTTTGATATATTATTTGTGCTGTCCTCGTAGCTCAGCTGGATAGAGCTCACGCCTTCTAAGCGTGTGGTCAAGAGTTCGAATCTCTTCGAGGACGCCATATAGAAAAGATACCGTCGGCAATCAGTCGGCGGTTTCTTTCGTTTAGGAGGCTATATGACAAATTACTACGATGAAATCCTTACGGAAATAGAAAATTTAATCAAAGAGGGTAAATATGGTGATGCAAATTTCTTGGTTCAAAAAGAACTTAACATGCCATATATTCCGATTGATGTTGAACAAAAGTTAAAGAGTTTTAAAAGAGAATTGAACTATCATCTCAGTGATGAAAAAGAAATACGAGAAGATAGTTTAGATTCGCTATTAAGAAAACTAAAAAGGAAAACCAAAGTCACAGTTAGCTGCTGCTAGTATATTAGTAACAAGAAATCTAAGAGAGTGCCTGATAGAAATTAAGGATTATCTTTCTAAAGACCCTTGTCCAGAAGCGGCTGCACTTTTGATTGAAGGTTTAGCTGAACAAGAAATATCTGATGAGTTTACACTCATTAAGAATGGTGTAGAATACACATTCTGGTCGGATGATATTGTTCCTGTACATAAGAGTGAAGGTTTTTTTAAAAAGCACAGTCTTATTTAAAAGAGTGGTTAGAAAAATGATCATCCAGATTTCTATGAGATGGCTAGAACGTTATTGATTCATGAAGTCTATGTATTTTTACCGCTGTCTTATGATGTTGATGAAGCAGAAGATTTAGCACTTACGATGTTGAAGCAAGTATCCGATATGATGGATGAAGGAGAAATCTATCGAAAAGTCTCTAAACAACTTGCATATGCAAAAACATTGCATTGACTTTCTAGCCTAAACTTTGTAGGATATTAGCAGGCATAGTGGTCGAGTGCTAAAAATCGACCGTAATATAGTAAAAAAACATAGCCGAAATATTGTATCTTTGGTATAATATGCAAAGCAATAAAAAAAGCGAAAAAGGAGTTAATAAGATGTCAAATTGGACACTCAAAGAAAAATCAGTTGGAGATTTAACAGTTAAAATTGAAGGTAAAAGAATGGGCAGATGCAGTAAAGAAGGCATTCAATAAGATTGCTAAGAATGTATCTATCAATGGTTTCCGTAAGGGACAGGCACCTAAGGCTTTAATCGAAAAGCGTGTTTCTGATAACGAAAGATTCATCACAGCTGTAGATGATAACGCTAATGAATGGATGCGTGCAGCTTTAGCAGCTGAGAATTTAACACCAATCAGCCAACCACAGTTGGATATCAAGTCAATCGACGCAAATGGTGTTGAATTAGTATTTACATTCGCAGTTATGCCTGAAGTTAAGTTAGGCGATTATAAGGGATTAGAATACAATCTTGAAGAAGTTGCTGTTAGTGATGAAGAAGTTGACGCAGAAATTAAAATCGTATGCGTGAACAGTATGCAGAAGTTCAGACTAAGGATGGCGCTGCAGTTGAAGGCGATACAGTTAATATTGACTACGAAGGTTTTAAGGATGGCGTAGCATTTGATGGTGGTAAGGGCACTAACTATGACTTAGTATTAGGTTCCCATTCCTTCATCCCTGGCTTTGAAGAACAGTTAGTTGGTGTTAAGGCTGGCGAAGAAAAGGATCTTGATCTAACATTCCCAGAGAACTACCACGCTGAAGACTTAAAGGGTGCTGCAGTTGTATTTAAAGTTAAGGTTAACGAAGTAAAGACGAAGGTATTGCCAGAAGTTAACGATGACTTTGCGAAGGATGTAAACGCTGCTGGTGTTGAAACAGTTGCGGACTTAAAGAACATGATTCGTACACGTATCGAAGATGGTAAGAAGTCTCAGGCTGAAAAACAAGGCTGATACAGCATTAATGGATAAGTTAGTTGAAAATGCTGAAATTGACTTACCAGAAGTACTTGTTGAAGAAGAAGTTAACAATCAGATTCAACAGTTAGCACAACAGATTTCTCAGTATGGTATGAATTTCAACCAGTACTTGTCCATGATGGGTAAGAAGATTGAAGATGTTCGTGCTGAATACACAGAAAAATGCAACTAAGACTGCGAAGTTAAGATTAATTCTTGAAGAGATCGCTAAGGTTGAAGGTTTAGAGCCAACTGAAGAAGATCTTGAAAAATGAATATAACAACATCGCTGCACAGTACAATATGCCTGTTGATCAAGTAAAGGCATATATCAGTGTTGATATGTTGAAGCGTGATGTACGTAACGAAAAGGCATATGCATTCGTTAAGGAAAACGCTGCTGGTGATAAGAAGCCTGCAAAGAAGGCTGCTAAGAAGTCAACAAAGAAGGCAGAAAAGGCTGAAGCTACAGAAGAAAAGCCAGTAAAGAAGACAACACGTAAAAAGAAGAGCGAAGTAGAGGAATCTGCTGAGTAATTCGTTTACAATATAGATTGTTAATAAGACGCTGCTCGCGTCTTATTTTCAAAAGTGATTCAGGAGGTATGAATATGAGCGAATTAGTGAATGTTCGTGTGCCTGTCGTATGTACTAGAGGAATTGTCGTATTCCCTGGACATGATGTAATGATTGAAGTAGGAAGACCAAAATCAATCAATGCCGTGAATGAGGCAGGTGCCTCATACGACAGTATGGTTTGGCTTGTTTGTCAGAATGATATTATGGTAGACAATCCAACAGAGAAGGATTTATATACAGTCGGAACAATTGCAAAGATCAAAGTTGTACGTAAGAAGGAAGGCTTCATGCGTGTGACTTTTACTGGTATGCGTCGTGCAAAACTTGCAAAACTTTACGATAGTAAAGAGTTAATGTATGCGGATGTCATTCCATTAAATGATTCTTATGGTGATAAGAGTGAAGAATACGCATTGGTGAAGAAGGTTGTAGATAAACTAGAAGGAATGACGCAGGTAGCTGCAGTTTTCCCACCAGAAGTTGTGCAACAACTTTCTCTTGGTGTAAATGCAGAATCGTTAGGGTGACCAATTTGGTCAGTACTTTAGCTTTATTTGACCAAGCAACGCGTCAACGTTTTATTGGAAACAACAAACGTCAATGATCGTTTATTGTTAATTGTAGAAGAACTTGAGAAACAACAACGTTATTCTGAACTTGAAACAGTGATTAATGATCGTGTGAAAGAGCGTATCGATGATGGTCAAAAGGAATACTATCTTCGTGAAAAATTAAAAGCAATCAAAGAAGAACTTGGTGATGTTTCTAATATGACAGATGATGTCGCTGAGTTACGTGAGAAGATTGAAAAGAATCCTTACCCAGAACATGTTAAAGCAAAAAGCACGTGAAGAATTACGTAAGTATGAGATGCTTCCTCCAGGTAGTGGAGAAGCAAGTGTTTCTCGTAACTACTTAGATTGGTTGTTAACAGTTCCATGGTGGCAAACAACAGAAGATATTGAAGACTTAAAAGCAGTTCGTAACGTTCTTGATGAAGATCATTATGGTCTAGAGAAAATCAAGGATCGCATTATGGAATATTTAGCCGTAAAGCAGATGACACAATCTCTTAGCAGCCCAATTCTTTGCTTAGTAGGTCCTCCAGGTGTTGGTAAGACTTCTTTAGCGAAGTCGATTGCACGTGCGTTAGATCGTAAGTTTGTAAAAGATGTCTGTTGGTGGTGTCCGTGATGAAGCTGAAATTCGTGGTCATCGTCGTACATATCTTGGTTCTATGCCAGGTCGTATCATTCAAGGAATGAAGCGTGCTGAGGTATTAAACCCAGTATTCTTAATTGATGAATTAGATAAGATGGGTGCTGACTACAAGGGTGACCCTAGTGATGCAATGCTTGAAGTTCTCGATCCAGAACAAAATGCAGTATTCTCTGATCACTACTTAGAAGAACCTTATGATTTATCTAAAGTTATGTTTATCGCAACTGCAAACTACCTAGAAAATATTCCTGGTCCTTTACGTGATCGTTTAGAGATTATTGATTTATCATCATATACTGAACTGGAAAAGGTAAGTATTGCCAAGGATTATTTAGTGCCTAAGCAATTAACGAATAACGGTTTAAAACCCTGCACAGTTTAAGCTAAAGGATGCAGAAATTCTATACTTGATTCGTCATTACACACGTGAAGCTGGCGTTCGTCAATTAGAGAGAATTATTGCGTCATTATGCCGTAAGACTGTTCTTGCGATTCTACGTGATCAAAAGAAATCTATCACCGTTACCAAGAAACTCATTGGCGAATGGTTAGGTAAGATTAAGTTTGAATACGGAAATAAAGAAAAGAAGAATCAAATTGGTTGTGTAACTGGACTTGCTATACACAATTTGGTGGAGATGTACTTCAGATTGAAGTGAACCACTTTGAAGGTAAAGGTAGACTTGTAATCACTGGTCAATTGGGTGATGTCATGAAGGAAAGTGCATCGATTGCGCTTGACTATGTGAAGGCTCATGCAAAAAGAATTGAATATTGATTCTAAGTTCTTTGATACAAATGATATTCACATCCACGTACCAGAGGGTGCTGTTCCAAAAGGATGGACCTTCTGCTGGTGTTACATTAACAACTGCGATTGTTTCTGCATTAACGAATACAGCTGTATATCGTGATATTGCGATGACAGGTGAAGTAACACTTCGTGGTAATGTATTACCAATTGGTGGTTTAAGAGAGAAATCTTTAGCAACACACCGTGTTGGTGTTAAGAAAGTCTTGATTCCTAAGAATAACGTACGTGATTTAGATGATGTACCAGAAACAGTAAAGAAGGCTATTACATTTATCCCTGTTGAGACTGTTTCACAAGTACTCAAGGAAGCGTTGGTGCATTAATGCAGTACCATGATGCATTCCTGCTAAAGACAGCAGCGTTAGAGACACAGTGGCCGGTGAGTGATTTACCTGAAATTATCTTCGTAGGAAGATCAAATGCAGGGAAAAGTACACTTATCAATGGTTTAGTAAATCGTAAAAACTTAGCATACTCTGGTAAAACACCGGGTAAGACAAGACTTTTAAATTTCTTCTCTGTCGATAACAAGGTTGTATTTACGGATGCACCTGGTTATGGCTATGCGACAAGTGATCGTCAAAGTGCTTTAGCATTTGCGAAATTAATTGATCCATACTTTGCGAAAAGAGATCAGTTAAAAAGCAATGATTATTGTATTGGATGCTAGAAGAGTTCCAAGTGCTGATGATATTCAGATGGTTGAATATGGCAAAGAATCGCATTTAGCTATTTTTGCGGTATGCACAAAAATTGATAAACTATCTAGAAGTCAAATGCTCCAGAATTTAAAGAAGATTTCTGCAACTCTTGGTATTCAAGAGAATGCACTAATTCCAGTTAATTCCGAGAAAAAAACAAGGCTTAGATGTTGTTTGGGAAAAGATAGATCAACTTATAGCACAATAGATGGTTTCTACTTTGGTAGATACCATCTTTTATTGGTAATTTAAAAATAGCGTGGGGTTTTCAAAAAAACACGCAATAAAAATCCCATGGGGATAGATTTTATAAAAGACAATTCCAAAGAGTGATTTTCTACAGGGATTGTCTTTTTGTCTGGAGAGTAACAATGTATTTATTATTTTTTTCTGTTTACGATTGTATGCTTTGAATGTTTGATGTCAATGAGAAGCCAATCCTGTAGTTCAGTGCGTAAATAACACGTGCTCTGAATCTTTCAAAATTACTGAGGCCATTTGATACCATAATAAATTCTCGCATCTTTTGATTAAGGCTCTCAGCGAGTGCATTAGACTGTTTTCTATCTTCTGTTGGTCTTTGAAATGAATTGCATATTTCTTCAAACCAATTTTCCAATAAATGAATGAACTCGCTATAACATACCAGTCTAGATTCTTTAAAAATACCTAATTAAATCTGTGAGTTCTTCAATACATTCTGGATAAGTAGAGTTTCTATTAAAATATCTATAATCTTCCTTTAACTCATAGGCTTTTTTGAGTATGGGGTTAAGATTGAGAAGTGCATCATATAGATCTCGATAGTTCATCTTCTGACGAAAAAAATGATTATATTTAGGTTCATTATCCAGAAAGCAATCTGTTTCCAAGAGGTGGTGAAAGTGCTTGAGTAGATAGTAAGCAGGACTTTCTTTAGGAACCTGGTTCATTAAAGATACACGTAATCTAGTAAAACCATCAGAAAGATGTTTGACTACATGGAAAGGATCGACGGATATCTTACAGTTTGGAAAGTATTTGAGAGAGACTTGTTTATAGGGTTCCCACATATCTATGGTTACATATAAGACACGTTTTTCGCTCTTCTAAAGGTATCTTCTCAAGATGAGTTGATAATGTTCGTTTTGAACGATCGGGTAATAATTCATTAAGAACGCGAGCATCATTATCTACAAAAGAACATAGATATGAACCACCATATTTGGCCATATTAGAATGAAGCTCATCAATTCCTAGATTGGTTGGTAGAGTTAACCTTGGGACTTGAATGAAACTATCAGCATATAGTTGGACAGTAGTAACTGAGGTATTATACCTTTCGGCAATATCTTTATAGGATAGATGTAGATTTTGAAAGTCAGCAGCAATCTTATACAGTACAGCATAGGTTTGATGGAAATATTCAGGTCCAAAAGGATTTTCTTCACAAAATGTTTTAAAACAATCCTTACAAGTATAGCGTCTACGCTTCCAATGAATAGAAGAAGGTGTATCACCCTAAAGGAAGGTGATTATAAGTTCTATGAATATAACCCTTAGAGACTGCAGGGCCACCACAGTAAGGACAGGTTGGGTGTTGGTTTACCAGTGTGATATATACAAAAAGATGGTCTTCCTTACGTATCGCATCGATTTCTTGAATTGAATCTGATGTTAGATTTAAGGTTGACGTGATAAAAATCATGAATAGCCATATAGGGCTACCTCCATTTCTATTTGATTCTCCAGACAAGAAGATAATAGCATGGAGGTTTTATTATATTTTGGTCTCCCCATAAAAAAATGAGCACGATGATTTTTCGTGCCCACAAAAAGTTTATAGCTTATCCCCAACCCCACGAGATTTTAAAGTGCCCTTTTATTTTGCCCATGTAAAAGCGTAATATGCTAAAATAGGAGAGAGATATTAGAGGTATCCTATGAAGATTATGATAGCGACAGGGGGGACTGGTGGTCACATTAACCCTGCACTAGATTTAGCAAATATATTAAAACAACGTAATCCCAAAAATGAAGTCATTTTTGTTGGGATCGGATAACCGTATGGAAGCTACAGTGATTCCAGATGCTGGCTATAAATTCTATGGTTTTGCATATTACAACAACAGCAGGTTCAATCTTTTCGAAAGTGACATATGCAACATCTTTACTGAAGGCTTACTTTAAATCAAAAAATACTAAAACAAGAACAACCAGATATCTGTATTGGATTTGGTAATTATATTAGTGTACCGTTAATACTTGCGGCACATCATCTTGGAATCAAAACGATGTTGCACGAACAGAATAGTTTTGCTGGAAAAAGCAAATAAATTCTTGAGTCGTTATGTGGATGCAGTAGTTGGTTGTTATGAAAGTAATCGAGAGCAGATGCCGAAAGCAGATGTTCGTATCTTAGGAAATCCGTCTGCTTCGGTTTGTAAAAGATACGATATTTAATCCAGAAGTTATCGAGAGTGTTGGAATATCTACAGAGATTCCGTATGTTGTATTTATGATGGGATCCTTAGGTTCATCATCAGTATCAAAAAGTTATTGATGAAGCAATTCCACTCTTTGATCAAGATTTTCAGGTTATGATTGTAAGTGGAAAAAGCAAATGCGTATCAGTTTCAAAATAAAGAGTCCAAGACTGTGAAGTTTGTACCTTATATTGATGGTAAACAAGCCTTTAAAAAGGCTGTGTTCTTGCGGTAACACGAGCAGGAGCTACTACCATTTCAGAGATTTGCGCTTTTACCAATCGCTGCAGTTTTAATTCCTAGTCCATTTGTTGCTAATAACCATCAGGTTTATAACGCAAAAGAACTAGCAGATAATGATGCAGCTATTATGATTGAAGAAAAAGAGTTGACCCCAAAGCTTTTTGGCATCGACTGTAAATATGCTTGTTCATGATGAAAATAGATGTAATAAGTTAAAAGAAAATGCACATAAACTTGCGAAAGTGGATGCTGCTAATCAAATGATTGATTGGATTGAGGAGGTAATACATGGATAAAATTTTAGAGCGTTTAAGCCCTTTATGCTGTTACAGAAGCAGATAAGCCTTTACGTACAATGACCACTCTAAGAATTGGTGGTAATGCAAAATACGTTGTTTACCCAGAAACATATGTTGCGATTGATGGTATCTTCCGTGTTATTGAAGAAAATCAACTTGCTTTTAAGGTGATTGGTAAGGGTAGTGATTTACTGTGTTCTGACGACGAATTTGAAGGGGTTGTTATATGTTTAGATCGCTTCTTTAATCATCAATACTTTGATGGTAATGACCTTGTAGCTGAAGCAGGATGTTCTATCATCGCTTTATCAACAGCTGCGATGAAACGTGGACTTTCTGGTTTAGAGTTTGCAAGTGGTATTCCTGGTACAGTTGGTGGTTGTCTTTTCATGAATGCAGGTGCCTATAACATCAGTATGAAAGATGTTGTAAAAGAAGTACTTGTATATAGAGACCACCAATTAACTTGGTTACCTGTATCTGAATGTGATTTCTCTTATCGCCATAGTATCTTCCAATCAAATCCGAATTGGTTGATTCTAGGAGTACGATATGGTTTAACACCAAAGCCACAAGAAGAAATTGAAGAACTCATGGATTCGCGTCGCAAGAGAAGGGTTGATTCACAACCACTAAACTTCCCAAGCTGTGGTTCTGTATTTAAGAATCCAGAAGGTCATAATGCATGGCAGTTAGTCGATGGCATTGGCTATCGTGGCAAACAGATTGGTGGTGCGATGGTTAGTGATAAGCATTGCAATTTCATCTTGAAATGTTCATAAAGCAACCGCACTTGAGTATCTAACTTTGATTGAAGAAATTCAAAGAGAAGTAAAGAAGAAATACGATATTGATCTCAAGATGGAAGTGGAGAAGTTCAATTGGAAGTAAAGAAGAATCGATTGAACGCAGACTTTGATAAGATTCCTGAAGCGGTTGAAAGAATCTTTAAGAATAAGCGTTTAGCCGCAAATTTAAAATTATTTCGTTCTCGACAACCAGCATTATTTAATATCGCTATAGTGATGGCAATCGTTGTTATTGTGGTGATGTACTTATTATCTCCGATGTCTTCGGTTAGAGCGGTATCCATTCAAGGTAGCACGTTATCTAAGTGATGATTATATTAAAATCAATTGCTGGAGTTGATACATCTTCAAAGTTATATTTCACTATACCGGTATTAGTAGAAAGAAAATTAGAAGTTAATCCATTAATTGAAGATGCGAAAGTAACTTTAAATAACGGTAATACAGTTACGATTACTGTAAAAGAGAAAAAAGCTAGTTGGGTTATCAATCTGAGGGAAATGGAACTATCTGGTTTGGAAATGGTGAAAGTACTATGTTGGATGACAACAATCGTCAGGTAATCGCTACAATTCCAAAAACTCATTGGGTTTACAGATGCAGAACTATTGAAGAAAAGTGTCGAATGCATTAAATGAGATTGATGATTCAATCTTGCAGCAGATTTCTACAATCTCTGTATATCCACTGCGCTATGATGCACATGCATTACTTGTACATATGCGTATTGGTAGTTACTTTGTGGCATCCTATAGTAATCTCAAGATTTTAAATGATTACTTTACCATCTATAGTCAAGCAACTGATAAAAACAAAGTGCTTATGGGGTACGAGTAAGGATCAAGTTGCATATACTGCTGCATGTCCATGGGAGCAAAAACAATCAACTGAAACAGCGACAGCAGTATCTAATGCGGTATATTGGTATGATTCAGAAGGAAATGTACGTGTGGATGCGAATGGCTTACCGGTTGAAAAAAACATTTCTATACTGACGCAGAAGGAAATGTTGCAGTCGATGCAAATGGCAGTCCTATTGCAATTCCTATCGATGATAATGGAATTGAAATCATTGATGATAAATTCCAAGAAAAATTATGCTGCAGGATATTATACAACTGGTGTATTAAATACACCTACACCTGCGCAGTAACATGAAAAATCCTGTGAAATAGACGATATACAGGTTACATATTTTGTATAATAATAACCATTTTGATATAATACATAACGTTAGTAAGGAGTAACTTATGGCAGTTGAAAAGAAAACAAACTATGGTAGTATCTCCGTTTCAGAAGAAGCAGTAGCTTCATTAGCTGGTGGGGTAATTACAGAATCTTATGGTGTTGTTGGTATGGCCAGCAAACAAATTTTTGAAAAGATGGATGGGCTGAACTATTAAAGAAAGAAAAACTATACAAAGGGTGTAGTTGTTCGTAATGGTAAAAGCTGGTTTAGAAATTGATTTATATATCGTTGTTAGTTTCGGTGTTAAGATTTCAGAAGTTGTAACCGAAGCACAGAAGAAAGTTAAGTATATGCTTGAAAAGTCACTCTCCCAGGAAGTTGCCCAGGTGAATGTCTTTGTTCAGGGCGTTCGCGTCGTAGCATAAGGATATGGGGTTAAAGTAATGGAAAAGATTAATGGTTTAATTTTAAAGAACTTACTGGAAAGTGGAGCACACAATCTAAGCAATCAACGTAAAGCAGTTGATGCGATGAATGTATTCCCAGTACCAGATGGAGATACAGGTACAAATATGTCTTTGACTATTTTTGAACGGTATCTCAGAAGTTACAAAAGAGTGGATCAGAGTCACTTTCAACAGTTGCTAAGATTTTCAGTCGTGGTTTATTAATGGGTGCACGTGGTAATTCAGGTGTTATCTTATCTCAGATTTTCCGTGGCTTTGCGCAATATGCAAAGGACAAAGAAGAACTTACAGTGAAAGAATTCTCTGAAGCGTTAATGAACGGTTCTAAGATGGCTTACAAGGCTGTTATGCGTCCTACAGAAGGTACAATTCTAACAGTTGTTAGAGAAAGTGCTGAGTATGGTGAAATCTATATTAATAACCATCCTGAAACTTCTATTGAAGAATTTGTGAATTATATTGTGGATGAGGCAAACGCATCTCTACAACGTACACCTGAATTATTAGATGTACTGAAGGAAGCACATTGTGTAGACTCAGGTGCAATGGGTTATGTGACAATTCTTGAAGGTTTCAAGTCTTACTTGCAAGGCAAGCCAATTACAGAGAACCTAGCAGGTGATTCAGCAGAAACAGAAGTGCATGAAAAGGCTTCTGGCTATCGTGTTGAATATATCGTTTCTCTTAGTGATAATGGTAAGAAGACTTTCAAGGAAGAAAGAGTTCGCAAGCAATTAGAACAAATTGCGAATGATATTCAATTAGTTGTAAAAGACGATGCATTCACATTAAGTGTTCATTCTATGACACCTGGTGAAGTGTTAATGCTTGGTCAGAAGTATGGTAAGTTTGTTAAGGTTCAAGTTGAAGATATTCAATCAGACTTACAACCATCCTTAATGGAAGCTGAAGAAGCAGCCATTGAAAATGCGGCTTATGGTATTATTGCAGTAGCTGCAGGTGAAGGCTTGAAGAAGTTATTTACAGATTACCGTGTAAATTATGTTGTAAGTGGTGGTCAAACAATGAACCCATCTACAGAAGATTTCGTTACTGCAATCTCTAAGGTTCATGCGAATACAATCTATATCTTGCCAAATAACTCAAAACATTATCATGGCTGCAAAACAAGCTGCTGAAGTTACAGAAGATAAGAAGATTATCGTTATTGAAACAAAGTCTGTACCACAGGGCTTTAAGTGCTTGCATTAGCTTCAACCCTGAGGAAGAAGTAGATGCAAATACAGAGGCAATGAATGAAGCAATCACACTAGTAAAGACAGGTTCTATTACTTATGCTGTTAAGGATACAACAGTAGATGGTAAGCAGATTAATTCTGGTGACTATATGGCTATCTTAGAGAAGGATATTATCTTCAATGAGAAGGATAAGTTAACAGTTACTAAGGAATTAATTAAGAACATGTGTGATGAAGATACAGAAGTTGTAACACTCATCAAGGGTTCTGAAGCTACTGATGAAGAGTGCGAAGAAATTCGTCAATTCATTGAACAGAACTACGACGTCGATATTGACGTTGAAGATGGTCAACAGCCTGTATACAGTTTCATCATCGGTGCTGAATAAATATTCAATAGGGAACGTTCCAATTTATGTGGAATGTTCCTTTTATTTATTTGCTAATGTAAGCGTTTGCAAATAATTATTGACATCAAATTTTAATGGTGCTATAAATTAATTAGTGATTCTACATAGTGAAAGTAAATTCCACTATACGGAAAAAGGTTAATTATAATGCAATTAGTCGATAGAACTTTAAAAACACTTACAATCTTGAGCAAATATTCAGATGGATTAAACTTGTCAGATCTATCTAACGAATTACAGATACCCTAATAGTTCTACACATAGAATTCTACAGAGTTTAAAAAGCATCTGGTTTTTGTGATTCAGGATGAAATAACTAAACGTTATCAACTTTCATATAAAAATTATTTCTATATCACAGAATATTAGAAGAAATGATACGCTGATTCACCATGCATATTTACAAATGAAACGACTCTCGCAGTTGCTAAAAAGAATGTTATTTTATGTGTTCTTAATGAGAATAATGTAATGAATTTAGAATGTGTTGAATATGGAAATACTTCTATGTTCAGGGTAAAAAAGGGTTATGAATCACCATGGTATCTTACCTCTGCTGGTAGAGCAATAGTTTCTATGATGGACTGTGGTAATAAAGAGAAAAATGATTGACAATGCTCATTTAGAACCCATCACAAAAAAGTCTATTGTTGATAAAGACATTTTAAAATCAGAGCTAATAAAAGTACAAACACAAGGGTATTGTATATTAGATGAAGAATTGCAAGAGAATGTACAGGGTATTGCATGCCCTATATATGACTATTGTAATAAGGTGATTGGTGCTGTAGCATTTACTACTATCAAAAACAAGTCAACCAATTACAAAAAGATAATATTCAATTATTATTAAATTGTTCAAAAGCTATTACTGATTCGATACAATAGCATCTTCTTAATATCGTAATTAATATTTGAGGCAAATATGGGAGGAAAATATTATGAAAAAGGCCATCAAATTTTTTGCAGCATTATGTATTGCAGGTTCTTTATTAGGTTGTAAGTCTAAACCATCAACATCTACTACTTTCAGAAAGTTCTCAGCAAACTGAGAAGGCATTAAACATTATGTTTGTTGTTACCGGAAATTTAGGGTGGCGGAACAAATAACGATGATGTAAATCTTGCGTTAAGTGATTATACAAAAAAGTATGGAGGGAATTTAGATACATATGAATGTAATATGGACACTTCTGTATATGAGAGCACATTAATGCAAGCTGCACAAACAGGTAATTACGATTTAATTGTAACTGGATTTGGCACTATGGCAGAACCTCTTGCAAATACTGCAAAAGGCTTATCCAGATCAAAAGTTTATGATTTTTGATACTGCTATTGATTACAGCAATGGACAAAACAGTAACATTATTTCTGTTCAAGTAAAAACAAAAATCAAGGTGCTTTTTAGCAGGTGCTTTAGCTGCGCTTGTTACTCAATCTAGTATCGATAATATTAATAGTGAAAAAAAGTAATTGGATTCGTTGGAGCGATGGAGTCAACAGCTATTCAAGATTGTTTAATCGGTTATATTGAAGGTGCAAAATACGTCGATAGTTCTGTTAATGTAATTTATTCTTTTGTAGGTAATCATAAAGATTCAGCATTAACAAAAAGAAATTGCATTAACACAAAAATCAGAATGGAGCAGATGTAATATACGGTGTTTCTCAATCTGATTTAGCAGTAGCAGATGCTGCTTTTAGAAAATAATTTCTATGCTATTTGCTCTGATGCAGATGATGCTAAGACTATCTCTGCTACGTCTGAAGATACTGCAAAGCACATTCTAACTTCTGTAATTAAAAATTATTACAGCATGGTTTATCCGATTGTAGAAGAAATTGGTGCGGGCACAGCTAAGTTCGGTACACATAAAGCAATAAGTTATGCTGAAGGTGGAGTATATCTTGCTGATAACCAATATTACCAAGCCATTGTTAATGATGATATTAAAGAAAAATTTGAAAAATTATTGAAGATGTTAAGAATGATAAGGTAAAAAATTGATACAGCATATGGTGCATCAGTAGAGGAAATTAAATCTATTATTTCAAAAAGCATCTGACAATTAATATTAGAAATAAATTGTGGTGTTTATTAATACCACAATTTATTTTTATGATACTGGAGACTATTATGGATAATATAAACAATAAATCACATGGTGATATTCTAAGAATGGAACATATTACTAAAATTTACGGAAATGGTTTTGTTGCAAATAATGATATTAATTTTAGTGTAAAAATATGGCGAAATTCACGGTCTTGTTGGAGAAAAATGGTGCTGGTAAAACAACATTAATGAAAGTTTTGTTTGGATTAGAACTTCCAGAAAAAGGGACAATAAAAGTTGATGGAAAAGAAGTAAATATTAAAGTCCATTACATGCTTTAGAGCATGGCATAGGAATGGTTCACCAGCATTTTATGCTAGTTAATAATTTATCAGTATTAGATAATATGGTTCTTGGAGATGAACCTACGAAAGGTATTTTGTATAATCGTAAATTAGCTAGGGCAAAAAAGTAGTAGATATTTCAAAAAAATACGAACTTCCTATTGATCCTGATGAAGTTGTTGGGAATCTATCGGTCGGTTTAAAACAAAGGGTAGAAATATTAAAAATTTTACTTAAGGGCGCAAAGTTATTATTGTTAGATGAGCCAACTGCAGTTTTGACTCCTCAAGAGACTAAAGAATTATTTATTCAATTAAAAAAATTAAGGAAAAAAAGGATTTTCAATCGTATTTTATTTCTCATAAATTAAATGAAGTTAAAGAAATATGTGATAGAATTACTGTTCTGAAAAATGGGACAGAGTATCATTACAAGAGAAATTAATGGTTTAACTGAAAATGAGATTTCTAAATTAATGGTAGGACGTGAGTTAAACTTTAATCCATATAATAAAAAAATACAAAGTTTGGGAAAACCGATATTAGAAGTTAAAAAAATTTATCACATATTAATCGAAATGGTAAATATATTTTTAAACAATTTAAACTTATCTGTAAAAAGAAAGTCAGATTGTTGGTATCGCAGGAGTTGAAGGAAATGGTCAATCTGAATTGTCTGAAATGATTGCAGGTTTATTACCGATTCAACATGGTGATATTAGAATTAATTCTACCTCTTTATCTGAATTAAAAAAATATACGCGATATAAGAAATTTAGGTGTATCTCTAATTCATGAAGATCGTATGACATATGGAGTTTCTGTAAAAAAATGCCGATATATGAAAAACATCATGGCTAATCAGTATTATTCCAATAATTTTTGCACTAATGGATTAATAAACATTAAAAAAAGAAAAAAAGAAGTTGTAAAAATTCGTTAAAGATTTTATGATCAAATGCGATAATATTAACTCTAATGTCGATACACTTTCGGGTGGTAACATTCAGAAGGTTGTTGCAGCTCGTGAATTTAGTAGTACACCAAAGTTCCTGCTTGCATGTCATCCTACCAGAGGAATTGATATTGGTGCTGCAGAAATGCTACGAAACAAAAATAGTTGAACTACGAGATAATTTTTCATACAGCTGTATTACTAATTTCTGCAGATTTAACTAGAACTATTGGCAATTAGCGATAGCATTGCTGTAATTTATGAAGGGGAAATTGTCGCATATTTTGAGAATACAAATAATCTTAGTGAATCAGATTTAGGCGAATATATGCTTGGATTAAAAAAACAAAAATAAATATGAAAAAAAGGAGTTGGGCTTGAATGAAAAAAATAAAAATTTTAAAAAAAGAGTCAATTGAGAAGCAATTTTTCTTTACTAAGAACATTTCTTGCAATTGTAATTTCTTTAACCATCGCCTTTATTTTAATCTACGCTGTTAGTGATAAACCGATTAAAGATTTTTACGACTTTACTGATTGGCCCACTAAAATCAGTAAATAACTTGATGACTATCGTAACTAAAGCTATACCATTGTTGTTTACAGGAACAGCAATATGTTTAGTAAACAGATGTGGACAAATAAATATTGCTGCAGAAGGATCCTTTTTTTGCTGGGGCAGTAGCAGCTACTGCTATTGCAATAATTCCTGGTATACCACCTATATTCCATTTTTGTTTTATGTTTCCTCGCTGCGATGATAGTAGGTGCTATTTTTTTATGGGTATACCAAGTATTTTGCATGTAAAAATACAATGCAGTAACAATAGTGTCATCATTAATGATAAATTATGTTGCACTTTTCCTTGGACTTTATATTATTTTAAATCCGTTACGAGATGGTAGTGCGGGCTTTGAAGCTTCATATCCATTTGAAAGTACCGCAATTCTTCCTAAATTAATTACAGGTACTAGAATACATTTAGGTTTAATTTTTCGGCGTGATAGTTGTTTTTATAGGATATATTCTTTTAAATAAAAACTGCATTTGGCGTTCAAATTAGAACTATAGGTACTAATGAAAAATTTGCTAAATATTCGGGTATGCTAATCTCAAAAAAACAATAGTTTTAACCTCTATTATTGCTGGTATGATGGCTGGTTTAGGTGGAGCATGTGAAGTTTTTAGGTAACTATCCACGATTTGTTTATACTGGTTTTACAAATCATGGATGGGATGGTGTAATGCTTGCAGTTCTTTGTTATAATCAGCCGAAATATATGCCTTTGGCAGCTATGTTTTTGGCCTACATTAGAACATCAGCAGATGCTTTAAATTTTTACATCAAGTATCCCACCGGAAATTGTGAATATTATTCAAGGCATAATAATTATATTTATTGCATCAGAGAGATTTTTTTATCAGTATGGAAAGCATCGTGTTATCGTAAAGAATGCTGAAAAAGAGTTGCATGTAAGAATGTCAGGAGGAGATACCTTATGATTGAAAAAAATTTTATCTATTGATTTTCTTATTTCAACTTTAAGATTGATGACACCTCTATTGTTTACTGCCATGGCTGCTGTAATTGGTGGAAAAAGCAAGCGTTCTCTGTATTGCATATGAATCGATAATGCTATGTGCTGCTTTTAGGTGGTGTCTTGGCAAGTGCTTTTAGTGGAAATTTGATTGTTGGTATGTTAATTGGAATTTCTTCAGGGTGTATTATTGCATTAATTTTTGGTTATTTTGTTCTGTACTTAAATGCACCACCATTATTAGCAGGATTAGCACTTAATACGCTTGGTTCTGGTATGACAGTATACGTTGTTTATTTAATGACAGGCATGAAACAGGATACATCGACATTATTATCTTTAAAAATATCCAGTAATTAATTTACCAATCATTGAGAATATTCCTATTATTGGAAGATTACTTTCAGGACATAATTTGCTAGTTTATCTTTCGTTCTTATCTGTTTTTATTTGTATGGTTTTTTTACTAAATAAAAACTAAATTAGGTATTCATATAAGAGCTGTTGGAACAAACCCATCTGCAGCTGCATCAGTAGGTATTAATGTAAATAGAACTAAGCTGATAGCGTTATTAATTAGTGGTGTTTTTAGCTTCTTTTTGGTGGTATGTATTTATCTATGGCATATCTTCCTTATTTTACGACCGATATGACTGCAGGAAGAGGATTTATATCCATTGCAGCTCAAAATCTTGGACAAGGAGATCCTATACTTACTACACTATTTTCCTTTATATTTGGTGCAGCAATGTCTCTAGGTAATATTTCACAATCATTTAGATTACCAGCACAGTTTGCGTCAATGATGCCATATTTATTTACAATCTTTGGAGTGTGGATAAGAGGCTATCAGTTAACAAGGAAAGGAAATGAGAGAAAAAGAAAGGTTTAATTGGAAGACAAACTTTAAAATATGGTAAATGATATGAATGATAAAATAATTACAAATGCATCGAATCCAATTATTGATGGCAAAGCTCCTCATTTAAAGTGTACTAAGCAAGACATCTCTGAAATTGTTTTACTCCCAGGAGATCCTGGAAGAGTAAAGTTAGTTGGTTCTTTATGCGATAATTTCCATATAATTGCAGAGAATCGCGAATATACTATTGGTGTTGGAACATATAATAATATACGTATAACTGTATGTTCAACTGGAATTGGTGCAAGTTCTACAGAGATTGCAGTATTAGAACTTATTGAATTGGGTGCTAAAGTTCTAATTAGAATTGGTGGTACAGGGGTTTTGAGGAAAGATATTCAATTAGGGTGATTTAATTATTAATACAGGTGCTGTACGTAGAGGAGGGTCAAGCATTTTCTATGCTCCAATTGAATATCCAGCTGTTGCATCTTATGAAGTAATTCAGACTCTTGTAGATGCATGTAAAAAAATAATCAAAAAAATATCACCTTGGTATTTCCGGTTCTGTTGGTTCATTCTTTGCTGGACAAGGTAGACAAGTTTTAGGTAAAGATTTTAATGCTGAAAATGTATTAAAAGAATATATAAACTTAAATATTTTTAAATTTAGAGATGGAATCGGAAACAATTATGACTTTAGGCTCAATTTTTGGGGTTATGACTGGTAGTATTTGCGCAGTACATGCAAATAGAATTACTGATGAATGGTTAGTAAATTTTGAACAGCCACAATTAAATATGTGTAAAAACCGTTTTAGATGCCTGTGTCGAATTATCTAGTAAATTATAAAATAAATGGTGAAACTTTACATAAAAAGGCTATCTAAATAGCCTTTTTATAATTTTATTATTTGAAATCATAATGTATGATAGA